>Ga0222427_100033_pt1 | contig 438885 bp, 371 predicted proteins | sample 2B20Ametagenome_FD_182890 | JGI IMG/M metagenome (GOLD analysis project Ga0222427, IMG submission 182890) | Enriched microbial communities from leaf-cutter ant dump, University of Wisconsin, Madison, United States - 2B20A (version 2) | ecosystem: Environmental > Terrestrial > Nest > Insects... | reverse complement strand
TCTAATTTTTGTTGAAATTATAAATTAAATCGCTATTTTCTGCTATATAAAACCGATATTTGCAGAAATATTGAAAAACTATGTCAAATTTGGTACGCCTAATTATAGGCTTTGCTTTACTTGGTGCAGCAGTTGCACTTTTTATTTTCGGTCATTGGGGTTGGGGTATACCAGCCGTTTTGTTTAGCATATTTGTTTTCATCACTTATTTCTATAACGAGAATATGTTGATTGCACAATGGTATTTGCGTAAAGATAACATGCCTAAAGCTGAAGTGTTTTTGGGCAGAATTACCAATTACGAGAAGCAATTGAATAAAATGCAATATGGTTATTTCCACCTTTTGCTGGGTTTAATTGAATCAAGAAAAGCACCTTTGAAATCGGAAAAGTATTTTAAGAACGCTTTGAGTTTAGGTTTGCACATGGATCATAACATTGCCATGGCCAAATTGAGCTTAGCGGGTATTGCCATGGCCAAACGTAACAAACGTGAAGCCCAAATGTATTTGGCAGAGGCTAAGAAAGCAGATAAAAATAAATTATTGGCTGATCAGATTAAACAAATGAAAGACCAGCTTGGCATGTTAGATAAGCAACAACAGGTACGCTATAGCCACAGATAGGGATTTTAAAGAATTGATAAAAAAGGTCTGGTTGCTTCATAGCGATTAGACCTTTTTTATTTGTCGCAAAGGCGATCAAAGTTTTCTTCGAAGGTTGAATCTGCCCTGCTGATGAGGTCATCCTCTTCTTCCATTCTTTTCTTACTGAAAAACAACTCCTCAGCTTGGATGCGCTTAATTAACTGACGAATAAGCGACAGGTCAAACGTTTCTCTGCTTAGCTTGATACAGTATTCGTTTTCTGTGATTTCGATACTTGAACTATTCATCTTATTTAAATTTTAGTACAGGTCTAAAATAGAAAAGGCTTTTTAAGCGTAAAGAAACAGGGTTTTAACTTTTTGTTATGTTTCTGTTAAGAGAATTGGTTTTAGCCATCTAAGACATTTTAGTTGCTTTTTTATTTTTAACCATCTAAGACATAAGGACATTTTAGTTTTTGAACCTTAAGGTTTTTATGGGATTAGTTTTAATGAGCTTCATTTCTTAATGTTTTATTTTAACCACCTAAGACATCTAAGAGTATTTTAGTTTTAAGTATATTGAGTTTTGCTTACCTTAATTTTCTTCATTTCTTAATGTTTTATTTTAACCACCTAAGACACCTAAGAGCATTTTAGTTTTAAGTATATTGAGTTTTGCTTATCTTAATTTTCTTCATTTCTTAATGTTTTTTGGTGTTTAATGCTTAGATGAACTTAGGTGTCTTAGGTGGTTTATGTTTTATTTTGAAACAATCACCACATTTCTGCCAAGGGTTTTAAAACGATTACCATTTTCTTGTACTACGGTGATGGTTAAATGCCCAGTTTTACTCATGTTAAAGTCTGTGGCTGTACCTGTTTTTCCTTTGTGGGTGCCTTTTATGACGTGGCAGAAGTCGCCATCTTTAAGTTCGTTATTGCTCATCATCTTTTGGGGGTAGGGTAGTTCCAATTTTAATTCCTGACGATTTGAAAAAATTAGCAAGTAAGCTGTACTTGTCTAGACAGTAATTAATATCTTTTATTTTCCGAGAGCTCAATTCATGTCTGTTACATTGAAAACATATAGAAATATAGTCTATTACTTTGTTATACTTATTCATGAACAAGATTGCGTTTCTAGGATTATAACAGGAGGCGTGCGAAACGATATGGAGTTTTGCTTTAGGGTTTTGGTATCCTATATTATACAATAAATGGGTAAGCTCTTCTATTTTTTCAGATTTTAGAGTTACTGTTTCTTTAATAAGGCTATCTATCGTTTTATGTTGAGCAACTGGTGTAATATTGAAGTATTCCCCAGTTTCATCAAAAGATATCAGAACGACTTTTTCGGCTTTGTTGAAGGGATAAAATTTTAACCTTTCCTTAATACTGTAATTCTTATTTGGCCCGCATTCTGAATCTTTTTCATTGATTTCTTCAAGCTCCTTAGCTAAGCGCTCGGCTTTAGCTGCTTTTTGGGTGGAGCAAGAAGTAAATAGGGCGAATAGGAATATTGTCCAAAGATTCAGATATCGCATAATTTCTAATTTTTGGCTTAAAATACAAAAAATCCCCAGCTATAATAACTGAGGATTAGAGGTGTCGTCATTGCGAGCTTGCGAAGCAATCTTTAAGCGTTAGTTTATTTTAAATAATTGTTGTGAAATTGCTTTGTCGTCCTTTTGCGGTGACAGGAAGAAAAAAATCCCCAACTGTAAAGCTGAGGATTTCTATATCAATAATGGATATTCTTATTTATGCTCTAAATATAAGCCCTCATCGGTTTTGCTTACTTTTAACAAGCCTTTGCCGGTAAGTCCTTTAAGTGTAGTATCCCATTTTTTATTGCTCCAATCAGCTAATTGAGCTTTTACATCACTCAATAACTGTTGTTGGCCTTCTTTTACCAAGCCAAACAATTCGCTTTCTTCGGCAGTAAGTTCAATTTTCTTTTTCTCCGGACGCATTTGCGGGAAGAACAATACTTCTTGAATGGTTGATTGATTGGTCATTAACATTACCAATCTGTCAATACCAATTCCCAAGCCTGAAGTAGGTGGCATACCGTATTCTAAAGCACGTACGAAATCATCGTCCATAGCCATAGCTTCATCATCGCCTCTGGCAGCCAATTTCAATTGATCTTCGAAACGTTCTTTTTGGTCAATTGGGTCATTTAATTCAGAGTAAGCGTTAGCAATTTCCTTACCATTCACAAAAAGCTCGAAACGTTCTACCAAACCTTCTTTACTACGGTGCTTTTTAGCCAAGGGCGTCATTTCGATAGGGTAATCGGTGATGTAGGTAGGTTGAATCAAGTTCGCTTCTACTTTTTCACTGAAAAGTTCATCTACCAATTTGCCACGGCCCATGGTGTCGTCAATCTCAATGCCTAAGTCTTTACATGTTTTTGCAAGTTCGGCTTCGGTCATTGTTGAAACATCAATGCCTGTATATTTCTCTATTGATTCATACATGGTTAAACGCTCGTAAGGACCAGCAAAATCAATTTCGTGCTCACCAACTTTTACTACGGTTGAACCATGGATAGCTAAAGCTACTTTTTCCAAACATTCTTCTACCATGGCCATCATCCATACGTAGTCTTTGTAGGCTATATAAATTTCCATGGAAGTAAACTCAGGGTTGTGGGTTCTGTCCATCCCTTCGTTACGGAACATTTTACCAAACTCGTAAACACCATCAAAACCTGCGACGATCAACCTTTTTAGGTAAAGCTCATTGGCAATACGCAAAAACAAAGGCATATCCAAAGTATTGTGGTGGGTGTTAAACGGACGAGCCGCTGCACCACCATGCACTGCTTGCAGGATAGGGGTTTCTACTTCCATCCAACCTTGGCTATCGAAATAGTTGCGCATGGTATTGATCACCTTGCTACGATTAATGAAAATTTGTTTGTACTCAGGGTTTACCGTTAGATCTACATAACGCATACGGTAACGCAGTTCAGGATTGGTAAATCCATCAAATACATTTCCTTCGTCATCACGTTTTACAATGGGCAACGGACGTAGAGATTTAGACAGTACTGTCAATTTGTTTACGTGAACCGAAATTTCACCCGTTTGAGTGGTGAAAACATAACCCTCAACGCCAATAAAATCGCCGATATCTAGGAGTTTCTTAAATACAATATTGTACAAGGTCTTATCATCACCAGGGCAAAGCTCATCGCGCTTCAAATAAATTTGTATACGACCAGTAGCATCTTGAAGTTCAGCAAAAGATGCTGCCCCCATAATGTTGCGGCCCATAATTCTGCCGGCAATGCTAATGGTCTTGTATGCTGTTTTATCTTTTTCGTAGTTAGCTAAAATGTCTGCTGCATTAGCATTGATTTCGTAAGCTTCTGCAGGATATGGGTTAATGCCCAGTTCGCGAAGCTGTTTTAATGAATCGCGACGTAATAATTCCTGTTCTGATAATCCTATACTCATTAATTGAATTTTTTGCAAAAATAGCAAAAAACTTCGCTTTTACGAGGTGTAAAGGCGATGAATAATAGTGATTTTGTTTGAGGGGAAGTTTGAATGGAAATATATAACCTCGAAGGTTTTGTGAGCCTCCGAGGTTTAAGTTAAGACTTCAGTGGCAAATGTACCTCTGCGAGCATGCATCTGGCACTTCCGCCACCGTTTTGCTCAATGGTGTAAAGTGGGGCGGTTACAATTTTGGAGAATGCTGATAACGCGGTGATCTGCGTGCCATGTAAAGCTTTTAATGCCTGTTCTGACATTACTAATAGGCTGTTGCCTTCTTTATTTTTTACTTCGAGCATGTTGCCTGCAAAGTGGTTCATCTGGTCAAAGGAAATATCAATTACCGTTTTTTTGGTGGCTTTGAAGCTCTCTAAAACTGCAATTTTATCCTCGGTGTATTTAATGCTATCCAAACAAACTACAACAAATTTTTCGCCTATACACATCATTACATTGGTGTGGTAAATAGGAAAGCCGTGCTCATCTACCGCCTGAAAAGCGACCACTTCATAACCGCTCAACATGGCGAAATTTTCTAATACTTCTCTATCTGTACGGATACTTAAGCAAGCGTAAGCTATTTTATGGGTTCTATCTAAAACCATGCTACCTGTGCCTTCTAGAAATAGCTGTTGTTGTTCAAAAAAACTTAAATCAGTGAGGTGGCTTACTTCAAAGGTTTTTCCTAGGTGATCAATAATGTCCTTCCTGCGCTCTTCTCTTCTGTTCGGCGAGTGCATAGGATATAAAAATACTGAACCATCTTCGTGGAAAGAAACCCAGTTGTTGGGGAATATCGAATCGGGTGTTTCTGGTTGTAAGGTGTCGTTAATTACAGTCACATCTACACCATTTTCACGCAGGATGTTCACAAAGCCATCAAATTCAGCAAGCGCTTGGCTTTGCACATGAGCTTGCTCGCCTGCTATCTGAAATTTATTATCGCCAGCGGTTTGCTCGTTGAATTTAAAGTCAACGGGGCGTATCATTAATAGGTGTGAAGTTGTTTGCATGATTTAAATTTACAATTTTAGATTTACGACTTACGATTAACCAATTTCAACGATTAACCAATTATCCTTAAATGGGCTATTATTCTTTAATCTTTACTTCTTGCTCCTTTATCCCAATTCGTCACTTTACGATTTAACAATTAACCAATTTCAACAATTAAGCGGTTAACCTTAAATCCCATCTCTCAAAATAGGTAAGCTCATACAGTGGAAACCACCCCGGGCTCTTGAAAGTTCTGCCGAAGGCATTAATACTAAAGTGTCTGTTAAGGTTTCGGTATCTGCTTTTCCACTTTCCAAATCCTGGATCAAATCCTGCACTTTAACCACATTAAATCCACTAGCTTTAAAGGCTTCTACGGTCTTATCGTTACGGTCGTAACCCAACACTACACCTTCTTTAATGGCCAATAAGTTGCAGGAGTCGGTCCATTGTTCACGACTATCGTAAGGGAAGGTATTGCCACCGCTATAAATGATTTTGGTAGGGGTAGTACTACCTAAATCGTTCCTGCTAATATCATCTAACAAGGCTTCCACATGTTCGTAATATTTAGGCTGCCCTGGTTTATCTTTATGGAACTGGATGGCTGTAGTGGCTTCTAGTTTTTCAGGTTCTTTTAAAAAGTGGATCGGTTCGTTGGCATCGTAAGCGGGGCTATGCGCAATGCTGTGCAGAATGACCCAAGTATCGCGCTTTACCTGTGTAAATACCGTGTCGAGGTGCATGTAATCACGCTTTGCGGGGATTTTAACTACGGTCACCTTATCTACCACGTTTTTCTCGAACAAAAGCTTAATGGCTTCGTTAGCGCCTTCTTCGGAAGTACGCTCGCTTACCCCAATGAGCAAGTGTTTAGGGCTTACCATCATCACGTCGCCACCTTCCAGCGTAGTGCGGAAAGCAGGTTCGTCGCCAGGCCTTAAAAAATGTTGGGTAGGATCTGGAATTTCGATGATGTTGTTTTGATAGGCTTCGAAGAACGGGTGGTTAAAGAAAATATAACGCATCAACATGGTTTCGCGAACACGAGCTTTTTTAGCAGGTTTGTTCAGCAAAATATGGTTGTTAATGGTAGTGCCTACGTCGCGGGTAAAAATAAGGTTAGGCACTGGCGCAAAAATCATGGTATCATCGGCCATGGTACCTGAAATAAAAATCTCTGCCAGTTCCTTTGGGTCGGTAGCCGTAAGTTTCATTTGTAATTGATAGGTGCAACCTTCAATGGCGCAAACGGCAGCCGTTAATTTTTTGCGGATGTACTCATCGGCTAAAATATCCGAAAGCAAGTTCTGTAGCTCAATTACATTTTGTGAGTTGTGAAATTGCGGATGATTGGGTTTGTAAAAGCCTCTGTTGGCTTCCTCTGAATCTATGGCTGCAAGTTTCCCTTTAATTTTTTCTGGGTCCAAAAAGTACATTAACAACTTAGTATAGTAGTCGTACTCGTCCTTTCTAATGGTGTCTAAGTGTACAATATCCTCAAATAGCCAATCTTGTGCTTTTGAGGGTACCACTTTGCCCAAGCCACTGTCGGGACTGTGTACCAATAGTTTTCTAAGTCTTCCAATTTCTGTGGTTACGCCTACTTTAAAAGCGTTCTCAGATCCGTTACGCTGCATGTTCATATCATTTTGGTGTTGCCACAAAGCTATTCTTTTTTTTGAAAGCCGCAAGTTGGTTATTTATAGGGGATAGGGATTAGTGGCTAGTGTATTTGGTTTGCTGGTTAACTGTTTAATTGGCTCAATTGTTCATTGGTTCACTTGTTCATTAGACAGTTCCATTGCTATTACATCATCTCGACCGCAGTGGAGAGATCTTTGAACGTTGTATTCCCGCAGATTGCGCTGGTTTTTTTGCGGATGGTTAGTTCATTAGATTGTTTGTTTAGAGTTTTTGAAAAGTAGTTGTCATGGTGCTTTCGATAGGGTCGTCCCGCTTTACGCTACAAGCCCCAATAAATCGGGGGTTTTCCACTACAATCGGGTTTATAGAGCAATTTTAGTGTAAGAAATAGCGTTTCCTTTTACTAACTTTCATAGCCGTGTATAATTCAATTGGGTATCTTAATGCTATATATAACTAAGACAGGGTGGTATATTTTTTCTTTATCCAGCCGTAAACTTGCGTGGGTTGTTCCAAAAAAGATGGGAATTGCGTTTCTAAGATTTTGTTCTCCTTATCCATTAATACAAATAACCAATCTGTTCCATTTTCATGCTTTTCGGCAATAGCCGTACCTTTAGCATTTTGAGCATAAACGGCAATCATATTGCCTTTGTTTCCATAAGCCGGATGTTCGGTGTTTAACTCAAAGCAACAATCTCGTATTTCTGCAGTTTGTTCTTTAATGTGAAAAGGACGTGAATTTTTGTATTTGATCTTTGGTAATTCGTGCGATCTAGTGTAGCCTATGGTATTGATTAGTTTAAAAGCAGGCTGATTGTCGGCTGTAAAAGTTACAGCATAATCAAAATCAATTACTTGGGCATCTGAGCAGCATCCAGGGTTGGAAATAGATAATTTGGTTAATTTACCGTTAGCAAAATCCATCTTGATAACGTCTTGCATGGTTTCAAATACCTTTTTGAAATCTTGGTTATGATTAATGATAATTTTGGTGACATTGCCTTCGCCAATAGTAACACCATTATAAATGATGTCTTTTTGGCCGTCGCCATTAATATCTATGTCAAATAGATAGGGCAAAATTTCCTGATTGCTGTAATGCCATTCCTTATCGTTATTACTAATTAAACCTAAATGGTTAGCTAGGAAACGGAGGAGTGCAGTCGTATCTTTTTGTGTTACAATTTTAGTAAGATAAGACGGGATGTTTTCTTTATAACTATGTCTGGTTAGCTTATCTGCAAATAGGTAGTCATGATATTTTTCTAAAGAAATAGAATCTGGAACTAAAGCAATTTTTAAAGTATCAGATTGTGGGCTCTCGTTTCCTTGCTTGTTAGATGGGTTAGATTGGCAGGAAAATAAACTGAGTAATGAAATCGTCGTAATTAGATGTTTAAGCTTCATTATAGGTTTTTTATATAAAAGTATAAAAAGAATGATAGTGTTTAAAATGGTTGTTAAAGATACGTTACACTTACCACTTAAACCCGATAGCAATGGAAAGCCCGCAAATGAGCAACTGCGTAGTAGTTAGCGACTGCGGACTTGTAATGGATAGCGGGACTAGCGAGTTATCCTTGCACTGTAATTGCTTTTCTAATAATACGAGCTTTTAGAAATCCTTCGCTGGCGCTCCCCGATGAATTGGGACAGGTTGGATGACAAAGCATATTGCTAATAGTAAGTGGTTATTGGTATGTTTTAATAAACCAGCTACTAATACCTAACTACTGATCCCTAAAAAACTGAACATTCCAACAATTAATGTATTTTTGCGATTATGAATTTTATTGTTGCTGGCGCAGTTAAGGCCGTTAAAGAGTTATATGGGCAAGATATTGCCGAAGATGTAATTAACCTACAGGAAACACGTAAGGAATTTGAAGGACAGGTAACCATTGTGGTGTTCCCTGTGGTGCGGTTCTCTAAAAAATCTCCTGAGGAAACGGGTAACGACATTGGCAGCTATTTGCAACAACATGTAAACGAAGTAGTAGGCTTTAATGTGGTGAAGGGTTTTTTGAACCTGAGCATTGCCGAAAGCTACTGGGTAAACTTGTTTAACGATACTTTACTGGCTTCGGACTTTTTGGTGGCTAAACCAAATGGACAGAAGGTAATGGTAGAATATTCATCGCCAAACACCAACAAACCTTTGCATTTGGGCCACGTACGTAATAATTTGTTGGGTTACTCGGTATCGGAATTGTTAAAAGCTGATGGTTACGAAGTGATCAAAACCAATTTGGTGAACGATAGGGGCATTCATATCTGTAAGTCGATGTTGGCTTGGCAAAAATGGGGCAATGGCGAAACACCTGAGAGTACAGGCTTAAAGGGCGACCATTTAGTAGGGAAATACTATGTGGTTTTTGACAAAGAATATAAAAAAGAAATAGATGCTTTGGTGGCCACAGGCCAAACGGAAGACGAAGCCAAAAAGAATGCACCCCTGATCAAAGAAGCACAACAAATGCTTTTGCAATGGGAGCAGGGTGATGCGGCGGTGGTAGGCTTATGGGAAAAGATGAACGGCTGGGTGTACAGCGGTTTTGACGTAACCTATAAGAAACTGGGCGTTGATTTTGATAAATATTACTACGAAAGCAATACTTATTTGCTTGGAAAAGATACCATTGAAGAGGGCTTGGCCAAAGGTGTTTTCTTTAAAAAGGAAGATGGTTCGGTGTGGATTGACTTAACGGCCGATGGTTTAGACCAAAAATTGGTACTGCGTGCGGACGGTACTTCGGTGTACATTACCCAAGATTTGGGTACGGCCCAAATGAAGTACGACGATTTTAAAATGGACAAATCCATTTACGTAGTAGGCAACGAGCAAGATTACCACTTTAAGGTGCTTTTCTTGATCTTAGAAAAACTGGGCAAAAGTTGGGCAAAAGGTTTGTATCACTTATCGTACGGTATGGTTGATTTACCTAGCGGAAAAATGAAAAGTAGGGAAGGTACAGTAGTGGATGCCGATGACCTGATTGCAGAAATGGTAGACACCGCCAAGCAAAAAACAGAAGAATTGGGCAAAACCAACGACTTTGCGGAAGCTGAAAAGGCCGAATTGTACGATACCATTGGCTTGGGTGCCTTGAAATACTTTTTGTTAAAGGTTGAGCCTAAAAAACGCCTGTTGTTTGACCCTGCAGAGTCGATAGATTTTCAAGGCAATACAGGACCGTTTATTCAATATACCCACGCTCGTATCAAATCGTTATTGAGCAGGGCTTCGTACCAATTTGCACAGGCTGATTACGCCAACATTCAACTCACTTCAACAGAGCTGGATATGATCATGTTGTTGGCTAAATATCCAACAGAGATTTCGAATGCGGCAAAGGCTTATAGTCCGGCGTTTATTGCCAATTACCTATATGAAGTGGCCAAGTTGTTCAACAAGTTTTACCACGAGGTACCTCCAATTATTAAGGAAGAGGATATCGTAGTAAAGCAACACCGATTGAACATCTGTAAGATTACGGCCGATGTGATCAAAGCGGGGATGGCTATTTTGGGCATTAAAGTTCCGGAGAGAATGTAAAATTTGTTACGGGTTACGGGTGATGGATGATTGCTCGTAACTTGCAACCTGCAACTCACAACTCATACCTCGCAACTTATAACCTGTAACTTCCATTGGACCAATTCATCAATTTTCTCAGTACCAATAGCACCGACTTGGCTTTGCTTTGTTTGGCGGCTTTTGCTGCGGGTTTTATTGATGCCATTGTAGGCGGTGGTGGTTTATTGCAAACACCCGCTACCTTGCTGATCTTACCTCAATATCCAGTAGCTACTTTATTGGGGACGGTTAAAATTCCATCGCTTGCAGGAACTGCTGTAGCGGCGGTAAAGTATGCCAAGCAGGTAAAGTTTAAGGTGGCAGTTTTAGCGAGCTGTACCCTAGCTGCCTTTGTTGCTTCGCTAGGCGGGGCTTACTTGGTAAGTACTATTAACAATCAGCATATTAAGCCTGTAATTTTGGTGGTGTTGGTTGCGGTAGCACTTTATACCTATTTCAATAAAAAGTTTGGAGAGCAACAGCATAAAAGCCATACTTTGGGCAAGCAAATTTTACTGGCCTGTTTGTTTGGCTTAATGATTGGTTTTTACGACGGGTTGATAGGTCCAGGTACGGGCTCTTTCTTGATTTTGGCTTTTGTGGGTATTTTGGGTTTTGATTTTGTGGATGCCAGTGCGCATGCCAAAATTGTAAACGTAGGTACTAACTTGGCAGCACTCATTTATTTCAGTTCTACAGGCCATGTCTTATTCCAATACGCCATTCCTATGGCTATTTTTAATGTGTTAGGTTCTTTTTTGGGAGCTAGGCTTGCTTTGCTTAAAGGCAATAAGTTTATCCGTATATTTTTCTTGATCGTAGTTTTTGGCACTATTCTGCGCTTTGCGTATGATGTGTTTTTGAAAAATTAGGAGCTAGGAGTTAGTGGTTAGGAATTGGGAATTAGTGGTTAGTTACTAGTGGTTAGTTAGGAAGTTAACAGGTAGCACTAATCATCAATAAGCAAGTGAGCCAATAACCAATGAACTAATTATATTATCGGCACCTTGTCACCCATAGCGACACTTCGGCAGCGAATAGGACTCCTTGAATAGGAGCTTAAAATTAGCTTATTATCTAATTTGCCAATGATCAAATAAAAGGTTAGGTCATTAGTTAGATCTGTCCATTAAAGTCGAGATGACGTTGTAGGAAAAGAAGGAACAGTTAACTATCCACTAGCCCCTAACCACTAGTTATTAAAACTACTTCTTATCTATCGTTCCCGATTTGGTTTTTACAGCTCCCTTTCTTCTATAAATGGCAAAACTCATGGGGCTTTTGGCCGGACGTTCGTCGCCGAAGAGTACACCCCAGTGTTTAAAGCCTTCGCTTCTGTCGAAAATTACCTTAAGTACCGCAATAATCGGCATAGACAAAAACATGCCCGAAATACCCGCGACCACGCCACCTATGACGACACCCAAAATGGAGACCAGCGCATTGATCTTCACTTTAGAGCCTACAATACGAGGCATAAGGATATTATTATCGAAAAATTGAACCACTGCGATCACCAACAAAACGGTAATGACAGGTCCCAGTTCCGTAGAAGAAGTTAAAGTAATGAGTACCCCCAAAATGTTGCCTATTAAGGCCCCAACATAAGGGATAAGGTTAAGGATAGCGAAAATAACTCCAATGAGCAAGGCATGTTTAATGCCAAATAAGGTAAGTGTTCCACCTAGCAAAATCGTCATGTAGGTAATTTGGATCAATAAGCCTACCAGATAATTTTTAATAATGGCTTCGGCTTCGTAAGCGGCTTCCTTTACTTTTGGATGATGTTCGGCCTTGAACCACATGAACAAAAAGCGCAGTAAAATGTCTTTATAAAAAAGAATAAGGTAGATATAAATAGGAATAAGGCCCAAAAACACAAAAATACTGCTTAAAGTTACGGCTGCACCACTGGCCGCCTTGCCCGCCATATTTAGGAGGTCGTCACTTTTCTCGGTAATGAATTTCTTTTGTTTAGCAATAGAAAAATCGGTAAAACTGCTGATCCACTCTTGTAGCGATTGCAGGTGCTTGGCTACATTGGATTTAATTTGTGGGAAATCATTGACCAAGATGCCAATTTGTGCAGAGAAAAACCAAATGATTCCTGCCAGAAAAATAAAGACCAATAAAATAGGGAGTATAATGGCCAAGGCTTCTGGAAATTTGTATTTCCTTAAAAAGCGGTAAATGGGTAATAGCAAAATGCTGATGAAAAATGCCATGATGACCGGCATAATAATATCGCTGGCGATGGCAAAAATGCCGATACACAAACACAGGCCAAGTAGTTCGATAGACCGTTTTACGGTTAGGGGTAGTTCGTTCATAATTAAAGATGGTGTAATTTTAATCCCTAACACTAAAGTAGGCAAATTGTTTGGATGGTAGGTGGTTCATTAGTTGTTTGGTTCATTGGTCATTGGTTCATTGGTCATTGGTTATTTGGTTAACTGTTTATTTGGTTAATTGACTTCCGCAAATGGGTTGTTTGTTTGTTCATTGGTTCACTTGTTCATTAGGCAGTTCCATTCCTATGACGTCATCTCGACCATAGTGGAGATATCTTTGGACTATGTATTCCCGCAGATTGCGCTGATTTTTCCGTAGAGGGTTTGTTCATTGATGATTGGATGTTGTCATTTACACGTAACCCGTAACTCACAACCCACAACTCGTAACCCATCGCCCTAATTCAAAAATCCGTACTTTTGCGCCATGATGTTAACTAACGATACTATTATTGCTTTATCAACGCCTCCTGGCAGTGGCGCTATTGGCGTGATCCGACTTTCGGGACCTGAGGCCATTAGGTTAACCAACAGTGTTTTCAGTGGCAAGGATTTAGCCAAGCAGGCTACCCATACCTTACACTTTGGCTTAATTAAGGATGGCGAAGTAGTGGTAGATGAAGTAGTGGTGTCGTTATTTGTTGGCCCAAAATCCTATACCAAGGAAAATGTGGTGGAAATTTCATGCCATGGATCTAATTACATCATTCAGCAGATCATTAGCTTGTTGATCCGCAAAGGCGCTAGGGCTGCCAAGCCGGGCGAATTTACCTTGCGTGCGTTCCTTAACGGTGCTTTTGACCTGAGCCAGGCAGAGGCCGTGGCTGATCTGATCGCTTCGGATAGCAAGGCTTCACATGAAGTAGCTATGCAGCAAATGCGTGGTGGTTTTTCTAACGAGTTGAAAGATTTGCGTGAACAACTGATCCACTTTGCCAGCATGATTGAACTGGAACTTGACTTTGCCGAAGAGGATGTGGAGTTTGCCAATCGTGATCAACTGCGTGACCTCATCCAGCGCATCAATAAAGTATTGCAAAGATTGATCCATTCCTTTGAGGTGGGCAACGTGATCAAGAATGGCGTACCGGTAGTGATTGCCGGAAAGCCCAACGTAGGCAAATCTACCTTGCTCAATGCCCTATTGAACGAGGAGCGTGCCATTGTGAGCGATATTGCAGGTACCACCCGCGATACCATTGAAGATGAAATCAACATCAATGGTGTGGTGTTCAGGTTTATTGATACCGCAGGGATCCGCGAAACCGCCGATGTGATTGAGGCCAAAGGCGTAGAGCGCAGCTTGGAAAAAATGAAACAGGCCAAACTGATCATTTACATGGTGGATGCACAGGAAGAGCAGGTCGAAGTATTGAAACAATTGCAGGGTTTAGCACAACAGCAAACACCTTATCTGTTCATCGTGAACAAAGCCGAGTTGTTAACCGCCCTTCAAAAGGAATTTTACTTGGAACATGGGGCTTTACTCATTTCTGCCAAAACCAAACAGGGCATGGATGTATTGGAAAATGCCTTATTAGAAAAAGTGAATTTAAGTCATATCAATACCAGCGAAACTTTGGTGACCAACATTCGCCATGTGGAAGCTTTAAAGCAAACGCAAAATTCTTTAGACCGCGTGTTAGAGAACATTCATAATCCCGTAACTTCTGATTTTCTGGCCATGGACATTAAGCAGGCCTTACATTATTTGGGAGAGATCACAGGTACCGTAACCACCGATGATCTATTGGAGAATATCTTTACGAAGTTCTGTATTGGCAAATAGATTTTATATTGGATAATTTTCCAAAAAACTAACTCTAGCATAGCAACGTCGCTGAGTTCACCACCGAAACGATTGATATTTCTTATAAAATCAAAAAAAACCTGGTTTCATTAGAAGCTCTTTCAGACTATTTTTTAAGCAAACCCTCAAATTCAATCTGGAATGCCTGAGCGAAAACAGCCATATGCTGAGTGATAGACTGTTGATCTTTTATCCAGTCTAGCTGGATCTCTAAAGGGACTTTAGAATTTTTCAGATTCAACACTAGATAATTAAAGGAGCCGCCCTCATCATCCTCCACACGAATCGCATAGCTGCGCAATCTATTCCAGCTATAGAAATACTTTCGATATTTAATGCCTTTAGGTCCCAGCTCCAATACTACCGCATTACTCTGTGCATTCCAGAAACAATAACCAGACAACAATAGGCCACCAACCAGAAAAAGCCAGGATAAAGCAACAGTCTCCTCTTCCTCTCTAAAAATCCAATAAAACATTCCGGCAAGCACGAGTGATACAACTGCTGCGACACTGTATGCTATTTTATCTTTTTTAAATTGTACTGTTATCAATGGTGTTGCGGTCATCGCATTTATAAATCTTAGCCCATTAGTCAGCATTTTTTTTAACCACTTCTACCATGTGGTCAAGATCAAATGGTTTCTCGATATAGTCATCTGCTTTACATGCTGTAGCCTCTTCAGGCAAGTTGAAAGATGTGGAGGTCAGCACCGCTGAAACATCCTGAGTCTCGGGATCAGATTTTAATTCCTTAATGACTGCAGATCCCTTCTTTTTCCCCTTAATGTGGTCATCTACCACCACTACATCTGGATCTATCTTATCAATTTTTTCTATAGGCTCGGTGGTCAGCGATGCTGTAACCTTAAAACCTTCTTCCTCCAATACCTGATCCATGATATCAAGTATATCTTCATTATCTTGAATAAGCACAACTTTCTTCTTCATAACTACCAATTTGTAAGCATAAATGTAACAAAAAGAATAATCAATACAATGACTTTATCAGTTGCATAAAGAGCTTATTGACCACTATATGATGTTCGGCAAGCATCACTATCTGCATTAAAAAAATAAGTAGTTTGCTATCTTTGGGTCAATGGAAAGCATCAACTTGTCGCCATCAGCCGCCCGAAGCATCATCTTAGATGCGGCAGGTCTAGCCAGGCCAGCCCAGTTCGGCTATGGTATTGAGGCAGTATATCAACTGATCAACAAATTGGGCTTTGTGCAGCTGGATACCAACTATGTGGTGGAGCGGGCGCATCATCATGTGATGCATTCGCGTATTCCCGATTACCAGCCTAGCTGGCTTTCCGAGCTCAGTGATGATGGCAGGATTTTCGAATACATGACCGCTGATGCGGGCTTCATGCCCATGAAGGATTTCAGGTTTTCCCTTCCGGTAAAGCAGGCCTTTGCCAACAACCTGAGGGCGGTAGATAGACGGATGGAGAGCCTGATGTTGGAGATACTGGACCAAGTGGAAAGGGATGGGCCGGTCATGCTCAGTGATTTCGAAAACGACCGCACCGAGGCCAGTACGGGATGGTGGGACTGGAGGCCTTCAAAGATTGCGCTGGAAAGGATGTACCTAGAAGGAAAGCTGATGATCAGCCGCGACCAAAAGTTCCATAAGCGTTACGATGTGCCGTTGAATCTGGTGCCGCCCGATATTGATCAGCATATGCCAACGCCCGAAGAATTTGCAAACTTTACCATCAGCAGGGTTTTGGGTGCTTTGGGCATTTGCTCCGTAAAGGAAATAGCATGGCGGGCAAGGAGGGTGAAGGGAAACTTGATCAAGACCGAACTTGCCAAAATGGTGCAGCAGGGCCAAGTGATACCCGTTAGCGTGGACGGGATAAAGGGACCGCTGTACATGATGCCCACACAGGAAATCAATCCCCAAATTTCAGGCGAGGTTTTTATTCTTTCTCCCTTTGACATTTTGAATGTCTTTCGTCACCGCCTAAAAGCATTTTTTGGATTTGATTACCAGATCGAGTGTTTTGTGCCAGCACCTAAGCGCTTATATGGGTATTTTTCCTTGCCTATTCTAGCTGGGGAGGTCTTTATCGCCAGGATGGATTCCAAAGCGGACCGTAAGAACAAGGTGTTGCTGGTGCATAATATCCATTTTGAGGAAGTAGCGCTGAACGAAGAAACGATGGCTAAGCTGATCGCCGCACTAATGGACTTTGTGAGGTTCAATGGCTGCCACCACATCAGGTTCGATAGGAGCAATAAGAAGGATTATCTCAATGCAATTGCCAAGGCTTTTGCTTAACTGAAATTTAGACAATTTTATAGCTTAGCACAAGCGGACGCTTGCGCTAGAATAGGAATTAAATTTATTAGTATTTCCAACTATACGCAAATGCCCGATATCAAACAAAATGTTCGATATCGGGCATTTTTCATGTTACGGTATTTTATAATTAATTATCAATCAGGATGTTGACTATGGCATTGGTCTTGTAAAGCACAAGAAACGCTTACGAGATTAATAAATGTTAAATGGATATACAGATTGAAGAAAAGGTTATTAACCGAAAAAAGAAGAAACGGATACTGATTGGCTGCGTAGTGATTGCCATGCTCATGGCCACCGCGTGGTTAATTCGTTATTATTTTAAGCCTTCATTAACTACGGCAGATTTTACCACTGCAAAAGTAGAAACAGGCATCATTGAAAATACGATCAATGCTACAGGCGAGGTATTGCCTGAGTTTGAAGAAATAATTGCTAGCCCAATTAGTGCATCTATTAAGGATGTATTGATGGATGCGGGCAACAAAGTAAACAAAGGTCAATCCATCCTTACTTTGGATAAAACCATCACCCAAACCGCCTATGAGAAACTTCGTTTCCAAATGGAATCTAAGGAAAATGAAATCCGTAAGTTAAAGCTCGACCTTGAGAAAAGCTTTTTTGATATCAAATCCAATAATTCCATCAAGCAGTTGCGCATTAGCAATTTAAAAGATGCCGTTTCTTCAGCAAAAAGATTGCTTAATGCAGGCGGTGGTACCAAAGAAGATGTAGAACGTGCCCAGCTTGATCTAAAAGTTGCAGAGCTTGAGAAATTGCAATTGGAGAACGAAATCAAAAGCAAGCAACAAACCATGAAAATTGAAATTAGGGAAGCGGAAATTGCCCTAGCCATACAAAGAAGCGATCTAGATGCCTTAAAACGGAAACTTGATTTGGCCGAAGTGGTAGCCACCCGACAAGGGGTAATTACTTGGGTAAACAAAAATATTGGCGCAAGCATTAACGAAGGCGAAGCATTGGTTCGAATTGCAGATTTAAGCGGCTTTAAAGTTGCAGGAAGCATGTCTGACAATATGCTAGAAAAAGTTAACAACCACATGGCGGCTATTATTCGTGTGGGCGATAAACTGCTTAGAGGAGCTATCGTTAATATTTCGCCAGCAGTAAACAACGGCATTATTTCTTTTGATATCCAATTGAATGATAAAAGCAATGCCGCTTTAAGGCCCAATCAAAAAGTAGATGTGTTTTTAATTACCGATACCAGAAACGGCGTTTTGCGCATTGCCAATGGGGCCGCATTCAATGGGTCGAACTTACAAGAAGTATTTGTGATCAAAAATGGGATTGCCGAACGACGAACGGTGAAAACGGGACTTAGTAATTTCGATTATATAGAGATCGTCAGCGGACTGAAAGAAGGCGACGAAGTCATTACTTCTGATATGGCCTCCTATAAAAATATTAAAACGATCACCATTGGAAACTAAGGATATGAAGAAGAGCATGTTAGTTTTTGTGGTAGCCATGATCACGGGCATCAGCGCTCATGCCGCTGTGGCCGACACCTTAACATTGTCGTTAAGTCAAGTGGTTGCCATGGCAAAATCGAACTCCATTGCCGCAAAACAGGCCACTACTGTTAAGGAAACTAAATATTGGGAATGGAGAACTTTCAGAGCTAATTACCAGCCCCAACTGTCGTTGCAGGGAATTTTACCGGGTTACACTAAAACTTATACCCAAGTACAACAACCTAATGGCGCTATTCTATTTCAGCCAGTGCACAATGATAATTCCTCGCTTACCCTTAACTTTAGTCAAAGCATAGCGGCCACCGGAGGCACTATTTATGGCACCACACAATTGCAAAGATTTGATGATTTTGATCGAAACAATGTGCTGTACAACGGCATCCCTTATGGGCTTGGCTATACACAACCCCTATTACAGTTTAACAGCTTAAAATGGGACAAGAAAATTGAGCCATTAAAATTTAACGAGAGTAAGCAAGCCTATATAGAAACGCAAGAAAAAATTGCCATTACCGTTACCGAGTATTTTTTTGACCTTTTATTGGCGCAGGTAAATTTGTCTATTGCCGAAACCAACTTTGGGAATACCCAGCGGATGTTAACCATTGCCGATACCAAATTTGAGTTGGGCAAGATTTCAAAAAACGAAATCCTTCAATTACAGTTAGAAGTGTTAAATGCAAAAAAAGCAGTAGGTACCGCCAATCGGGATGTAGAAATTGCGACGTTAAACCTGAGGAGCTATGCCGGAATTGGTGGAAACGATAAGATCAAGCTCCATATGCCCGGTGTGGTTCAGCAAATGACAGTTGCCGCCGACAAGGTATTAGCAGAAGCTTTTGAAAATAGGTCTGACGCCATCGCGTTTGTACGCCGATTGGCAGAAGCACGAAGAGATGTAGCTAAAGCCAAAGGAGAAAATGGCCTTAATGCCACGTTGAAAATAAATGTAGGCTATTCGAATGCGAGCAACAGAATTTTCGATGTTTATCGTTCACCCAAAAATCAACAGGCCATAGAACTGCAGTTATCCATTCCCATTATGGATTGGGGAAGGTCAAAATCCAGAACCAAAACCGCGTTGGCAAACGAACAGTTTACCGTGTATACCGTTGAACAAGATAAACAAACCTTTAAGCAACAGATTGTAACACAGGTAACCTTGTTTAACATGATGAAAGAACAGATTTTACTTACCGACTCCGCAGAAAAAATTGCTGCCGAAAAGTATAAAATTGCTAGTGAGCGTTACGTGCTTGGCAACCTAAGCATTACCGATCTGAGCATTGCCTTTCAAGAAAATGATCGGGCAAAACGAGATTATGTTTCCTCGCTTAGAGATTTTTGGGCCGCTTATTACCAACTTCGCTATTTATCATTATATGATTTTGAACAAAACAAAAAAATAACCTATTTATAAACCATTATTTAAAATACACCAAATGATACGTTTACAAAACATTGAAAAAGTATACCGTACAGACACGGTCGAAACCCTCGCCATCAATAGTATCAACCTGAATATTGCTAAAGGTGAATTCCTTTCCATTATGGGGCCTTCAGGTTGCGGAAAAAGTACCTTACTTAACATTATGGGTTTGTTGGATGAACCCTCTAAAGGAAGTATCAGCATTAACGATCAAGATATTAGCCAATTTTCAGATCAACGACTGGCGAAGTTTAGAAACGAAAAACTAGGTTTCATTTTTCAGAGTTACCATTTGATCAACGATTTGCAGGTGTTGGACAATGTAGAGTTACCATTGTTATACCGCAATTCGACCGCCAAAGAACGTAGGCAATTGGCTACGGCGGCCTTGGAAAAAGTTGGACTAAGCAACCGCTTAAAGCACTTCCCCAGCCAGTTGTCGGGCGGACAACGACAACGCGTGGCCATTGCAAGAGCCATTGTAGGGAATCCGCAAATTATATTGGCCGATGAGCCTACCGGTAATTTGGACAGTGCCATGGGGAATGAAATTATGGAGATCCTCATCAATTTAAATAAAAATGAAGGGACTACCATTGTAATGGTTACCCACGACGAAAACATGGCGAACAAAACCCATCGATTGGTTCGCCTATTTGATGGTTCACAAGTTCAATAAGCCTTATGTTAAAAAACTATTTTAAAATCGCTATAGCGGTATTGAAACGAAGAAAATTCTTCACGTTTATCAGTTTGTTTGGGATCAGTTTTACCTTAACGATCCTCATGGTAGCGGTTGCCTTTTTGGATAAAGTGATCAGCCCCGATTATCCAGACTATAAAAGAGAACGGTCCCTATATGTAACCACTATGGAAATGTCGAACGCCAAAGAAGGGTGGCTAAATAGGTCTGATGTTTCTTTTTATTTTTTAGACCATTATGTATCTCGACTAAAAAATATAGAAATGATGGCCATCTCATCAAACCCAAGATCATCTAATGCCTATGTGAATAACCAGAAGATTGTGATCGACTATAAGCATACCAATGCTGATTATTGGAAGGTATTGGAATACCATTTTTTAGAAGGAAAACCTTACAACCAAAGTCAGATCGACAATGCCGAGTACGTTGCCGTCATCTCTATGAAAACCAAACAAGCGTATTTTGGAGATGAGCCAACAGTGGTAGGCAAATACATTTCTGCCGACAATATCAACTACCGTGTAATAGGCGTGGTTGATAATGTGCCCAAAACACTCCACAACCTTGCAGGCGATATGTACTTGCCCTATACCGTGGCAAAAGACAACTACAACAAGCCCGAATTAATGGGTGCCTTTAATGCCGTGCTGCTAGCCAAAACAAAAGCCGATATCCCTAAGCTAAAAGCAGAATTTGAGCAGATGATGAAAAAAATTCCCATCCCTACCAAAGAGTTTGACACCATCTATAGTCACGCCGATACCTATTTCACCAGCATCACCAGAAGGTTGGCAGGCGATGGAAAAGATTCCGGAACTTCGTCTGTGGTTGGAGGAATTAGTCTTTTGGTGCTGATGTTTTTATTGTTGCCAACCATCAATTTAGTCAACATCAATATCACTCGTATTTTAGAGCGCTCGTCTGAAATTGGCGTTCGAAAAGCTTTCGGTGCTTCTTCCAAAACACTGGTTTATCAGTTCATTGTCGAAAACATGATCTTAACCTTTTTTGGAGGGCTCATTGGACTATTCCTTTCCGTGTTCGTCATCTATTTCATCAATGATCTACAGCTGATCGAAAATGTTTACCTGAAAATAAATTTTACGGTGCTGTGGTATAGCTTCATTGCCTGTTTGTTTTTCGGATTGCTATCTGGGGTATATCCGGCCTGGCGCATGTCTAAATTAAATGTAGTTAAAGCTTTAAAAGCACAATAACCTAAAAAGAAAACATCATGTTCAAACATTTATTTAAATTAATATGGAATAAACGGAAGCAAAACTTCCTGTTTCTGTCCGAAATCCTGGTGTCGTTTCTAGTCATCTTTGCCGTATTCTCTTTCCTCACCTTTTACTATCAAAACTATACCAAACCTTTAGGTTTTGAATATCAACGCGTTTGGGCCATTAACTACGATAATGGAGGTTTAACGAAAAATTCAGACTCGCTACAAACATTTTATCGCAATTTGAAGAATTCGCTTAAAGCCATGCCACAAATTGAAGCCGTAACCTTTTCTCGTGCCAACTTCCCTTACTCAAACAGCAATATGAGTACGTCTATCCATAAAGACGGGAAGACCTTTAACTGGGTGAATACGTATACTGATGCCGAAGACTATGTAAAAGTTTGGAATGTACAACTGGTTGCAGGCAGGTGGTTTAACGAAAATGATCAAGTGACCAAAAATAAAAGCATCATTATCAATGAAACTTTACAGACCGCCATATTTGGTAAGGGTAGCGCGGTGGGCCAGTTGCTTGGCGATTATGAGGATAAGAACCAAATGAAAGTAATAGGTGTAGTACAAGACATTAAAGCCAATGGCGACTATTGGCCGGCGGGTAATGCCATGTTCAATAGGGCAGATACTTCAGATGTACGATACATTCAGAATATTTTGATCAAAGTAAGCGAAAAGGCCGATGCAGCTTTCGAGAGCCAATTATACAAGTTCATGACCAATACCTTTAAGAGTTCGACCATTGGCATTGAGCACCTTACCGAAATGCGTGATGCCAAAAATGAAGTCACGATCATCCCCATGATCATTTTCATCATCATTGCCGGCTTTTTGATCATCAATGTGGCTTTGGGCCTATTTGGGGTTATGTGGTATAACATTAACAAAAGGAAGGGCGAAATTGGGTTGCGACGTGCCATTGGCGCCAGTGGGAACAATGTTTCCTATCAAATGGTACAAGAAGCTTTAATTTTGGCCACCTTATCGTTGGCAGTGGGCTGTTTCTTTGCCGTTCAGTTTCCATTGCTCAACGTTTTCAATGTACCTTCAAGTGTTTATGTGATTGCCATATTGCTGGCCGTGGCCTTCATTTATCTGCTGGTTTTTGTTTGTGCATTATATCCGGGTAAACAAGCAGCCGCCATTCATCCCGCTATGGCATTGCATGAAGAATAATACTTATCTTAACTTTGTATATGATTCTAATTGTTGATGACGATATTGCCGTAAGAACCTCACTAACGCTTTTGTTAAAAGGGGCGGGGCATGAGGTGACGACCGCAAGTAATGCTATTCAGGCTTTTGAGCAAGTACAAGCTCAAAAGCCTGAGCTGGTGATCTTGGACCTCAATTTTTCTATTGAAACTTCTGGAGATGAAGGCATGAGCCTGCTCCAACAGCTGAGGGCCTATGATAGCATTTTACCCATCATTTTAATTACGGGTTGGGCCAGCATAGATCTAGCCGTAAAAGGGATGAAGTTAGGAGCGAATGATTTTATACACAAGCCATGGAATAACGACTATGTGCTGCAAGCTATCGCCACCTTGCTACAACTAAACGACAGCAAAAAAAACACGACCAAAACCAGAAAGGAGCTCGATAAAAAATATAGATTTCAGCAAATTATTGGGGAAGATCCAAGCCTGTTAAACATCTTAGCCGTCATTGGAAGAGTGGCGGCCACCAATGCCTCGGTATTGATCACGGGCGAAAGCGGTACCGGAAAGGAGTTGATTGCCGAGGCCATTCATGAAAATAGCACCAGAAGTGGAAAGCCCTTTGTGAAAGTAAACTTGGGCGGCATTTCTACCTCCTTATTTGAAAGCGAAATGTTTGGGCATGTTCGTGGCGCTTTTACCGATGCCCGTTTCGACAGGATGGGGCGTTTTGAGATGGCCCATAAAGGCACCATATTTTTAGACGAAATAGGCGACCTTGAAGCCAGTAGCCAAGTTAAATTACTGCGGGTTTTACAGGATAGAACCTACGAGGTGTTGGGCAGTAGCAGAACCAAAACGGTTGATGCAAGAGTGGTGTGCGCTACCAATAAAAACCTAAATGAGATGGTTAAAATGGGCACTTTTAGGGAAGATCTATTGTACAGAATAAATTTGGTGACCATTCACCTGCCCGCCTTGCACGAAAGGAAAAATGATATTCCCCTGCTGGTGAATTTCTTCATCAACAACCTTAAGGAAATTTATAGCAGGCCAAAATTAACGGTAGCCCCTTCGGCCATGCGTTGGTTGCAACAATTGCCCTTACCGGGTAACATTAGGCAACTTAAAAATTTAGTAGAACGCACGGTACTGATCAGCGACAAAGATGAGCTGAGTGTCGACGATTTTCAAGGCCAAATACACCTTTCGCCCTTAAAAAACAATCAGATCAAATTACCTGGCGTAGGCACCATTACGCTGGACCAAATGGAAGCTGAAATGGTAAAACAAGCCATGAATTTTCATAAAAATAGGATCACTAAAGCTGCGGCCTCCTTAGGCATTACCAGAAATGCGCTATACCGCAGACTCGAAAAGTATCAAATCCCTTTTAATGAAACTGAAGACTAAATATATCATCTTTATGGTAGCGCTCCACTTGGTTGGCCTGGTGATGAGCTATTTTATTTTTGAGTCCCATTTACCGCTATTCATTTTAGCCGAAGCGGTGATCCTTGTTTCTATTGTCATTTCTTTGAATTTGTATAAACAGTTGATCAACCCCCTCATTTATTTAAAACAAGGGGTTAATGCCATCAAAGATCAAGACTTTAACGTTAAGTTTTTGGCAACGGGGCAAAAAGAGGTGGATGAACTGGTAGATGTTTATAACCGAATGATCGATGAGCTAAGGACTGAGCGTACCAAACAACAGGAACAGCATTTTTTTCTGGAGAAGTTGATCCAAACTTCGCCCACAGGCATTGTTATTTTGGACTATGATGGCGAAGTGAAACAAATTAACCCCAAAGCCAAGGAACTCATCAGTGCTGCCCCAAATCTTTTGGAGCAGTTGAAAACCTTGCCGATAGGGGGCACAAAGATCATGAAGATCGGTGGGTTGCGTTCTTATAAGGTGCAGAAATCTAAATTTATTGACCGTGGTTTTGAACGGGTTTTTATGATGATCGCCGAAGTGACTGCCGAAATTTTTGAAGCAGAAAAGAATGTGTATAGCAAGGTCATTAGAATGATGGCCCACGAAGTTAACAATACCGTAGGCCCTGTAAATTCTATCATGCACTCGGTATTGACCCATCAACAAAATGACCCCATCGCCGATGATCCATTATTGAGTAATGCTTTGCAGGTAGCCATTGATAGAAACCATAACCTCAATATGTTTATGCGCAACTTTGCGGATCTGGTAAAGCTGCCAGAAGCTAATAAAAAACAAATTGATTTGGTAAGTCTGGTAAAATCCCTATCTGAACTCCTACTTTTTTCTGCCAAAGAAAAACAGGTGAACATTGAATTGGTATTGCCAAATGAACCCTATTACATTCAGGCCGATGCGCAACTATTGGAACAAGCGCTGATCAACATTCTGAAAAATGCCATGGAAGCCATCGAACTTCAGGGCTTGATCACCATTACGTTAAACTCCATGGCACATCAGTTGGTCATTACCGACAATGGAGCCGGAATTGCAAAAGGTGATGCCGAGCAATTGTTCAGCCCGTTTTTTAGTACCAAAAAAGATGGGCAGGGCATTGGACTCACCTTGGTAAGAGAAATCTTGTTGAATCATGGATTTGAATTTTCATTGAATACTGAAGGTGGATTAACGAAATTTAGGATAGTGCTTTAACATCTTAGGTATTTGGTGCTCGTTGAGGAGGTTTGTGTGTATTGTCAGTAATCTTATTTGTCGCACAAGTCATACTTTGTTTTTTTTCTTTGGTACTAAGGCTTGCACTAAGTTAGGTTCAGCGGCTGTCACGATATTAGGTTCGATAGGAGCAATAGGAAGGATTATCTCAATGCGATTGCCAAGGGTTTTGCTTAGCTGAAATTTAGACAATTGTAGTTCCCAAAGATAGGGTTTGTTTGTTTTTTAAGTTTACACAAGCGGAGGCTTGCGGTGGGATGAGGCCATGATGTCCGAAAATAGTTACTTATTTTCAATAAATGATAACATCCTATTATTGATATATAAAACTCAATTATAAGTTTACCTTCATCGTAATATTTGAAGTATTTAACTTACTTAATTGAACAAATTGCTAAGTTTGCTAATTGACTTATGACATTGAAAAGTAAACAATCTATTATCGAATTACCGACTTCTTATGCTGATAAACTAGGTTTACTATACACTAATAATGTCTCAATAGAACACAAAAAAGCATTAGGTCAATATTTCACTCCAATCGAAGTAGCCAAATTAATGGCCCAATTTTATCATCTAGATAAAGAAAAGATTAGGATTTTAGATCCAGGGTGCGGAATTGGGATATTATCCTGTGCATTAATTGAATTTATCAGTGATAATTTTCCAAATGTCAAAGAAATTGAAGTAACTGTTTTTGAGACTGATTTAGATATTTTACCTTATACAGAAAAATGTTTTTCTTATTTGGGAAAATGGCTTCATAGAAAGGGGATTCTATTGACCCAATTTGTGTGTGTAAATGACTTTATACTTCACAATGCATCTGTTTTAGAGAATCAGCCAAATAGTGAAGAAATGTTTGATGTCGTGATATGTAACCCTCCTTATTTTAAAATTGCAAAGGATGATCCAATAAATAAGGCAGCGAAATCAATTATTCATGGACAGACAAATATTTACAGTATTTTTTTGATACTATCAGGAAAGCTTTTAAAAGAAGGTGGACAGTTGATTTTTATAACTCCTAGAAGCTTTACTTCAGGTAGTTATTTTCGTTTATTTAGAGAGATTTTCTTTTCAATGATTGATTTTGAAAATATTCACCTTTTTGATTCAAGGAAGGAAGCTTTTGGTCGTGATAAAGTTCTGCAAGAAAATATTGTAATTTCTTGTAAAAAAAATACCAAGTTCCTTAATCAGTTATCAATTCCATTTAAAGAAAAGAAATCTATAAATATATCGGTATCAAATGGGTTAGATGATTTGGGTAATCGAAAATCTAAACATTATAGTATTGATCAATTGGTAGACTTAAAATCATACCAGAAAAATCTACATATTCCAACCTCAAGCAAAGATGATAAGGTCATTTCACTATTTAAATCTTGGAAATTTAAGTTAAAAGATTTTAATATTAGTATTTCTACTGGTAAAGTTGTGGCTCATCGAGCTGCAGATTATTTGATTAGGAATGAAATTAATGGTTGTGTCCCCTTATTTTGGTTAAATAATGTAGAAAAAATGAAGTTTACTTGGCCAATAACAAAATTTGCAAAGAATAAGGAGAAATTGCAGTATATATTAAATAACAAGGCCACTAAGTCTATTTTAATTGAAAATAAGGACTATATATTCTTGAGAAGGTTTAGCTCAAAAGACGATCATAGCAAATTGATAGCCTCGTATTATTTTAAGAGTAGATTCGAAAAATATAAAATGATTGGAGTGGAAAATCACTTAAATTATATCTACAGGGATAAGGGAAAGCTATTAAAGAGTGAAATTTTGGGTATTTCTGCATTGTTAAATAGTAAACTTTTTGATGTATATTTCAGAACATTTAATGGTAATATAAATGTTAGCGCAACAGAATTAAGGGAAATACCATTGCCCGATATAAAAATTATAAAAAAAATTGGTCTAATGATAGGGGGTGATACGTTTGATCAAGTTTATATTGATAAGATAATTGGAAAAATTTTCAAAATCGATTTAAAAGATTTACAATTATGGATGAGTTAATGAATGACAAGGTATTTAGTGCACAACAAATTTTAAAGGATTTGGGACTTCCAGAAGCTCAGCAAAATAAAATTTGTGCTTTAACTTTTTTAGCATTGTGTGGCGAAAAGCCAAATGATCATTGGAGTGAGCCTGCTCAAAAAAGTATGAGGTTGTCAAAGGACATAATGGTATTTGTTAATGATTATTATCATGCTGACTATAAGGCAAATTCAAGAGAATCTTTTAGGAAGATAGCATTAAAACCATTCGTTGATTACAATATTGCGGTATTAAATCCAGATAATCCAAACTTAAGTCCCAATAGCGCAAATACGCATTATGCTCTTTCAGATTTAGCTTTAAATACATTAAGAAAATATAATACTAAGGATTGGATTACAGCATCTGAAAACTTTCGAAAGTTTAATCAAACCTCTATAGAACAACGCAGTACTCTTTTAAGAAAACTAAAGATTAGGAATTTTAAGTCAATTGTTAATAGTAGTATCGAATTAGGGCGCTTTAATGTTTTTATAGGTGCTAATGGGGCTGGAAAAAGTAATTTTTTGGAAGTCATAGCTTGTTTAGGTGCGGCTAAAGTTAATGATTTATCTTTAGATGGTCTAAATAGTAGGGGAGTTAGGTATGCTCATCCAAACTTGATGCTGAGCTCCTTTTCTGATCAGGACAAGAGTTCAGTAATTGAAGTTGATATTAGCTTTAGTGAAAATAATTTAACAGAAGAAATTTACATGGCTCTCAGCCCTTTAAATAGGTTAGATCCATACACTAAATGGGTAGATCTTGCTGAGGAATCACTTACACCAACTGTTGTAATGAATTACTTTAATAAGATAAGACATCAGTATCCAAATATCGATGAGAACGAATTATTTATAAAGGTTAATGAAATAATAGAAGAAAAGCAAAATAAGAAGGATTCAAGATTCGATCATCTATTGTCAGATTACGCAATATATGATGTTAGTACATCAACTTTAAGAGGTATTAGTTCTGTAGAAAGTCGTAAAACACCATTAGGCATTAATGGAGAAGGGTTGGATTTACTGATATCAAGCTTAAGTCAAGAAGATAAAAAATATCTAAATAACTGTAAAGTCTATTTTAATTGGCTTGAAGGGATTATAGCTGATAAAAAAGAAGATCCAAAGCTTAAAAGGTTAAAACCTGGAAGAAGTACATCTAATTTATATTTTGCAGATAAATATATGGATATGGACAATAATGTATTTTCAGCTGAGAATTCTAATGAGGGTATATTGCATGTACTTTTTTACCTTACATTGTTCTTAAGTGATAAAACACCTAAAGCTTTTGCAATTGACAACATTGAAACAGCATTAAACCCTAGGTTATGTCGCGTACTTATTAAGGAACTTTCGCAGTTGGCTTCAAAGAAAGGAAAACAAGTTTTAATTACTACGCATAACCCTGCTATTTTGGATGGATTAAATTTATTGGATGAAGAGCAGAGATTGTTTGAAGTATCTAGAAACTCCAAGGGACATACCAGAGCCGAAAGAATTCAATTTAAATCAAATTTAGAAGATAAGCCTTTTCGTCTTTCAGAAATGTGGGTGAAGGGTCTTTTAGGAGCAATACCAATTAATTTTTAGAAGATGAAGATTGGGATTATCGCTGAAGGACACTCTGATAGGGCTGTCATAGTTAATATTCTACATAGACTGATAGGAATTGATATTAACGACATAATACCAATTAGGCCTGTAGATATTTATGACGAAACCGATTTAGCAAATATTCCTAAAGAACAATTTGGAGGCTGGGATTCAGTGAAAAAGGAATGTGAAAGAAAAGAACTTATTCCACTGTTTTTTGAAAGATTGGGGAACAATTTTTTAACTATCCATATCGATACAGCAGAAAGTGCACAATATGGAATCGTTCAGCCTACGAAAGATCAAAATTATTGTAAAAACCTTAGGGAATTAGTTATAGCTAAAATAATAGAATGGATGGGAATCGATATTAGTAAATCTTTACTTTTCGCAATTGCAATTGAAGAAATTGATGCATGGATATTAACTTTAATGGAAGATAGAGATTCTTCAAAATCAGCTAATGCGAAAAAGCGATTAGAGTATTTAAAGGGGTACAAATTAGGCAAGATGAAACCTAATTATGAATTATATTACGAGTTTAGTGAGGGGTTTAAAAACTCGAGTGACAAGCAAATGCTAAAGTTTAGACATAGAAATGAGAGTTTAGATATGTTCTGTGAAGAAGTTTTAGAGAAAACTATTTAACTAATTTAAATTTATGAAAAGACAGCCATCAACTCAACAAATTACTTGGTTTTTGGATTTAGATCGAAATAATCAATTGGATTTAAACCCTCCATATCAAAGAAAAAGTGTTTGGTCACCAAAAGATAGAAGATTTTTTTTAGACACAATATTTAGAAATTATCCTACACCACCAATATTTATTCATAGATCATTAAGTGATCAAGGTATTCCAAAATATCATGTAGTTGATGGAAAACAAAGATTAGAAACGATTTTGAATTTTGCGAAAAATAAAATTGCTCTAGATCCATCATTTGGGGATTTGAATCTGAATGGTAAGAAATTTAATGATTTAGCTATTGAAGAAAGAAGAAAGTTTTGGGATTATACTTTAGTAGTAGATTTCATCGAGACAGTTGAAGGTACAAATATAGAAGAGGTTTTTGATAGAGTAAATAGAAATTCTCGAAATTTACAACCCCAAGAATTAAGACATGCACGTTTTAATGGTTGGTTTATTTCAGAAGCAGAGTCTGAAAGTGACGATGATTTCTGGTGGGACATAAAGGTTAATTCTTCTGCAAAAGAGAAAAGAATGAGAAATGTGCAGTTTATTTCTGAGTTACTGTTTGTTTTGATTGAGAAAAGAATAGTTGGTTTTAGCCAAGATCATATCGATGAAATGTACGCAAGATATGATGATGTTCCCATTGAAGTAGATGATATTGTTTTTGATGAAGAGGATTATATGCAAAAAAAGAGGTTTATTAAAAGCTACATTAAATCGATGGAGCTAGAAAATCAGTGTATTTCTATATATGGAAAAACAGCGAATAATCTTTATGTGTTGTGGGCTTTAATCGCTTTAGAAAATAATCTGCCTAATCCTGACGTGGCGGCTAAATTATATAAGAATTTTATGGAGGATGTCAACGTACTAATGCAGGCAGAAGATGTAGAAGCTATGGTATCTCTAGATCCGACATTGACGTTGAAAGCAGCTTATTATAAAAATTCAAAAGGTGCTTCCACGGATGCCCCTCAAAGACAAGGTAGATATGAGGCGTTGAAGACTGTACTTTTGGCTAGTTATGAAAATACTTAACTCTGTAGTCACGATTTATAATCAGATATACGCTGAAGGTTTAATACTTCAAAAAGAAGTGGATGCTTTAGTACATAAATTTAAAAACCCAAAGTGGCATTATTTTAGTAGGGTTAAGGATATAGATAGTTTTGCTTTAAAACTAGAGACAGGTAGAATAAAAGATCCTTTGAAATTAGAGGATTTTTTTGCTGCAACGTTGGTCGTCCAGAATTTATCAGACTTACGATTAGCCCTTTTAGATATTGAAAAGGAGTTTGAAATTGTATATAGACGTCCAAAAGTTGATGGAATTACGCATAAAGAGTCCTCTGATTTTCCTTTCGATGATTTGCGTCTTTATCTAAGGATTAAATCGCCAGAATATTTACCTCCCTCAGCACTCAATGAATTAATATTTGAATTACAAGTAAAAACTTTTCTGCAACATGCGTGGTCTATATCTACCCATGATTTAATATACAAATCTGATAATATAAATTGGGCTAAAGAAAGAGTTGCATTTCAAATACGAGCGATGTTAGAACAAGCCGAAATAGCCATAAGCGGTGCTGAAAATCTTTCACTATTACCTGAATTAGCTAAACAGAATAAAAAGGCTATTGAGCTTAATAAAATAAAAACGTTTTTAACTGATAATTTTTCAGAAGATAAACTTCCGAAAGATTTAATCAGATTGAGTCAAATTATTAGTGACTTGTTATTGAATTTCAAATTGTCTTTAGACGATTTAACAAAATTATTAGATAAAGAAACTACACAAGGCAGAGGAACAAATACATTAAATCTATCTCCTTATTCTATATTAATTGAAACTATAAAGAATCAAGATAAAGGTAAATTTGAAAATGCGTTTAAGTCTAAGCATAGGTTGAAGACAAATTTTATCTTTATCCCTAAAGAAATTCTGTTAGACGGTATTAAAATAGAAGATAGTGCTAGAATAATGACCACATAAGGTGTCTCTAATACTCGTTATAGTAATAAATTGGAAATGTCGCTATTTGCTTTTGTTTACCTATGCTTTTCTTGCTTTTTTTAATGTAACTTGTTGGTAATCATCCGTGCGTTGCTTATTGTGTCAAGGAAGTAATTATCGTCATTCCAACCTAGCACAGGTCTTGTGTTTTGGGCCTAGCGGAGGAGACATATGCCTGATGTTATTCAAAGTTAAGTTATAAAATAAGAACTTCTCTTATATGTTGTTATTTGTCAGTCCTGGAAAGTTTTTTTCAATCTCCTCATTATACCTTTTCACATCTTCAGGATTTGCATATGTTGTGCTCATAGCATGGCCATTTTCCCAGTCAGTTGTTCCGAAGCCGTACATGCTAGATAAAGCGTACGGCTTATAGGTTCCTTTAAGTAATGCAATGATGTCGAACGCAAATTCTGAAAAGTGGGTTTCCGAATGTGTCAACCTCGCTCTTAAATGGAATTCCCCTAGTTTCTTGCATTTTGAGTATGCCCAAAAAAGCAATGAATGGTCATTATTACGCTTCTCGTCATCACGTAGATATTCGAACTTTATGATACCGCTGGAATATTTCTCGTGAGACTCGGGACGAAGGATATAACCACCGTAAAAATTCCTTAGATCAGAGCCGTCAAGGAAAGCATCGAGCGCTCCAAAATCCTTTTCATTCGATTTATGTAGTTCGAAGAAAACTGTTGCACAGAAGAAACTCTTCGGTAGGTAAAACCGATAGTCATGGATTGAAGGTGCCCTAGTTCCCATCAAGGGTCTCAATTTTCGTAAGTGCTCGACCGCCTGCCTTACACTTTTTTTATTGAACACTGCTTTCACTTCAATCACACTATAAACATATTCGACGGGAATGGCCATCGATTTTCCAGAATATGATGTATCATGGTTTCCTTCGATCCATAGCACAGGAGATTCCAGTTGGTCGTAGATGATTACATCGTAGTGTACCATATTCTCAGAATTTGGAATGCCTTGCGAAATGATATAGCCCGAGGTCACTCCATATCTTTTCGGTAAGAAGTTGCTCAGCCAGTTTCGGAATGCGTTCTCGGCATCAATACCATGTTGTGTCCTGACCGCACGTTTTTCATTAAGTGTTTTTGCCCTATCATAAACAGCAAGCATTTCGTCCCTTCCCACTAGGAACTGCTTCCAGCCCTGATTGGGAATCTGTATATTAAGTGGGGATTTGTCTTTTGACATTGTCCAAATGTTTTGAACTAATGTACAAATTTTGGTTTGTCCAAAGAAAAAAGCCAGCTCGGTGAAGCTGTTTTGATTAGAATAGACTGTTTTTATCGGAATGTGTAAAGCACCCTTGCTGTGTATGTTTCTTCAGCTTGTTATTCTGCTCGATGGTTGTAAAATAAATAATGATGTAATAATTGGAAAATAAGCAAGTAGCTATAGAAAGGTGACTAGTGAACCCTATTATTTGACACTATCCCCCGCAAAAAAAACGGGCTTGCCCTACACAAACCCGCTTTTCTCTAGCTGAACCCTTTTACTGTACAATTCGAGAAAGAATTTCAGAAGAAGCTTCTTGCCCTTTTACTGGAGTTATGGCGGTAAAGGCACACTGATATCCTACCTGGAACATTCGAGTAAGACAGGAGCCTATATTGCCAAAGGCCCAGGATATAAGGCCAGCTTGGTTTCCTTGGACGTTCCGCTCAGCCATAGAAAATTCTCAACGACCAGCAGCTGTGTAGAGACGGGGCGGATCAGCTTTCTTGCGCTTTATTTCCTTATGACCATCTTTGTTGCAGTTGTTTGATGACCACTTAGTTTGATCAGGTACGTTGCTACCGGGTAGGTGCCCAACAAAAGCTGTTTGCTGCTCTCGGTTGGGTTTATCGCCATGCGCTGCAACACTTTTCCGTTTACATCTATTACCTGTAATTGGTGGTAAGTGCCTGCCGTAAAGGTTACGGTAATAAGGTCGGTTGTGGGATTTGGAAAGAGGTTGAGAGTGGAAGGTTGAAGGTGGAAAGTTACCGTTCTAACGCCCAAATCTGTTGCCTTGCCATCGTTGTCCACCTGTACCAGCTTGTAATAGTTGTTGCCTACAAGAGGATTTTTGTCGGTGTAGAAATGCACAATTGTGCGTCTGTTCGGGGCGGTATTTATCTGAGACGGATAATTATCCGTCTCTACATCCGAAACATTGCCGATTTTTACAAATACCCCATCATCGCCACTGCGATAAACCTCAAAACCTTTGTTATTGCTTTCATTAGCCGTTTGCCATTGCAGCAGGGCGTGGTTGCCCTCGGCTTTGGCAGTGTACGATATTAGCTTTACCGGCAGTGTTGTTTCCCCGTTTGCGGCCGTGATATGGCTAAAGGTAAGGGAGCCGAAGTTTTGCGATACGTATTTGCCCGATACATCGGCAGTGCCACCTGCAAGGTTACGGTAGATGTTATCTGCAAACTGGTTTTTATGGTACAATGCCAATAGGGCCTGTGTGTTGCCGTTAAGTTCGGAGGGTTGGTAAAACAGCCCCAAGGTGCCGTTAAAGGTGATTGCCCTGCTAAAGCTATACACCCGGTTAATGCTATTGTCTGTACCCACAGTTGTGGCAATAGCCAGTTTTTCGACCAAAAGGTTATCCATGGTTAAATTTGCCGAGGGCTGCAGCACCAGACCTTCGGTAGCTAAGGTCGTTCCGCTTTTTATGGTGATGCCCTGGGCACCTATGGCCAGTTGCGCCTTTACGTTGTTGATGTCCGACAGTATAACTGCCGCGAACATCAACATCCATGCTTTGTACATGTGGTTATTATTTATTGGCATTGGCGGTAACTGTGGTTGCTGATGCTGCTGTTTGCTTTAACAGATTTTCTATTTTATCCAAACGGATGGCAAATTCGGTTTCTTTGGCCTTTAGGGCGGCAAGCTCGGCCTTTAGCTTTTCGTTCTCTACTTTCAGCTGTGCACTCTCGGCTTTAATGATGGCGCTTTCGGCCCTGAGCTTTTCACTTTGGTCATTTAGCTCTTGCATGGCTTTTACCATGGGCGATATAAAATCGGTGTAGCGCAGGCCGAGGGTGCGCAAACTATCTTGCCCAATGGTGAGTACGGCATTGTTGGTGCCTACCAGTGCTTCTATATCCTGTGCTATAAAGCCCCAGTTGCTGCGCTTTTCGCTGTCGCTTTTCATCTGGTAGCTTACGGGTTTTAGTTGTTTGATGAAATCGAGCCCCTTATCCATAGGTTTAATAGCTGTTTTAAGGCGCTTGTCTGATGCGGCCGTAAAGCCCACCTGCCCCTCAATTACGGTAACATTTCCATCGCCAATGCGCACTTTGTTGCTGGCATTTGCTTTGGCATTGTAGCCAATAGCGGTGGCGTTAGTCAAACTGCCAGTTACATCGGCACCGGAACCAATGGCAGTATTATTATCTCCATAGGAAGACAAAAGCGCATAATTACCAATAGCGGTATTATTGCTTCCTGCGGTGGCAACCGCATTTGCATAAAAACCAATAGCGGTATTAGAGCTCCCTGTAGCATTATACCAAAGTGAGCGAAATCCAATTCCCGTATTGTTGCCTCCTGTAGTGTTGCCAGTAAGCGCATCGGTACCAACAGCGGTATTACTATTCCCTGTAGTATTGTTATACAATGCCGATTGACCATTTGCGGTATTAGACATTCCTGCTGTATTTGCTCTAAGCGCCTGATAACCTGTAGCCGTATTGGAGCTTCCATTCGTATTAGAATAAAGCGCCGTGGCACCAATGGCTATGTTAAAATTTCCTGTAGTATTTTTAGCCAATGCCCAATGGCCCATAGCAACATTATTAGCTCCAGAGATGGTAACATCACCTGCCCGATAGCCAAAAAAGGTGTTTGCTTTGGTGCTTTCCCAATCTATCCTGCCTGCTTTTTCATCATACACCCTAAAGTTAAGGGGGTTACTATCGGTGGTGCCTATAAAATTGGTGCCATCGGTAGTACCTGCGTTGCCGTTAAGCCCCCAACCACTGCTGGGAGTTACCCAGGTGGCCAGTCCGTTGGCATCGGAAGTTAATACCTTGCTTACTCCCGGCGAGCCGCCTGTCAACTTAATTTGTGCGGTTTCCAGTACAGCAGCAGCACCGCCCAGTTTTACAGCAGTAACGGCAGTATTGCCAATTTGCACCTTGTTGCTGGCATCTACTATGGCTCCATTGCCTATAGCGGTGGCGTTGCTTAAATTGCCTATGCTTACATCGGCCTGATAGCCAATAGCGGTATTGTTATTCCCTGTAGTATTTTCACTAAGTGACAGATACCCAATGGCGATATTACGAAACCCGCCAGTATTTTTAGAAAGTGCCTCACCACCATTGGCAATATTGTAGCTTCCTGTGGTATTTGCAAAAAGTGCCCGATAGCCATTGGCGGTGTTATTACCCCCTGTGATATTGGAACGGAGTGCCGAAAAACCATTTGCGGTATTATAAGTTCCTGTATTGTTATTACCTGCCTGATAACCCCAAAAAGTGTTTGCTTTAGCAATGTCGTGATCTATCCTGCCTGCCTTTTGGTTGTTTGCCCTAAAATTAAGCGGTTGGCCATCGGTAGTACCAATAAAATTGGTGCCATCGGTAGTGCCGGCGTTGCCGTTCTTTGACCATGCGGTAGCAGCGGTTGCCGTTAACGCATCAGCTACGGCCTTGGTAGTGGGGAACTTGGTATCATCGGGACTGGTAAGGTCGGTAGCTTTGTTGGCGGTGTTCTCCTTTAATGCCAAAGCGGTTGTGGCGGCGGTAGATAATGGTTTGTCGGCATCGGCGGTGTTGTTTACATTGCCCAAGCCCACTTTGGCGGGACTAATGCCGGTGGCCAACTTGCTATCGGTTACAGCACCATCTTTTATTTTTGCGGTGGTTACGGCATTGGTGGCTATTGCGGTGGCATCGGCCGTACCTGTAATGTCGCCCGCTAAAGTTCCCGTAAATGTTCCGGCAGGGCCTTGTTCTCCCGGTTCTCCTTGCTCTCCTTTTGGCCCAATTAAGGCTATACCATTTATGGGCCAGTTGCCATCGGTTTTGGGGCCGTACAAAGTGGCGGTGCTGGTATTGAGGTAAAAATCGCCATCGGCACCTATGTTGCCGAGCGGTGTTGCAGTACCATTAAGCACTGTTTTGCCATTGGTTCCGGGGGTACCGGCCTGTATTTCGGTATTGTTGGCCAACCTTTGCCATTGGCTGCTGTTGTAGAAATAGAAACCGGGCGTGTTATCGGTTTGGTAAACCAGCAAGCCATTGGCTGGCGTGGTAATGGCGTTGCGCTGCAAAAGCGTTAAGCGTGGTACCAAAAGTCCTTTAGAGGTTGACAGGATTTCTAATTGGGCACTGGCATCGGGTGTTAGGGTACCTATGCCCACCTGCGCTTTTGCGGTTAAGCTTACTAATATGTATAAGGTAATAAGAGTGTAGATTTTCTTCATATCAGTTTGTGTTTAATCTGTAGAGCACTATACATAAAATGATGAGGCAAAACTAAACCTTTTAGTGCTAGTCCTTTAGTACTAAGGCGTCAACTTTGTCCTGTTTTATAAAACAGGACAAAGTTTTTTGGAACAGGCTCATGTTGGTTAAAGGTTACCGCTATCTTTTTATTGGGGCGGCTGTGGCCCTTAGGACGATAGCTTAGCCTGTATCTTTAAGATTGCTTCCCCGAATTTCGAGGCAGGCTGTACCTCGCAATCACGATATGCATAGCATATATATCGGTTATCTTATATTTTAAAGCTGCCCAGTAGACTGTGCATGTTACACCTTATTTGCCTCAGTATGCGCAAACCATCCTACAACTCTTTCCTTCACCCTAAAACCTGAATCAATCTCCCCAAATACAAAAAAAACGGGCTTGCCCTACACAAACCCGTTTTTCTCTAGCTGAACCCTTTTATTGTACAATTCGAGAAAGAATTTCAGAAGAGGCCTCTTGCCCTTTGGTACCTATGGCTTTGATACGGCCATAAATACGGGTGCCACTGCGAAGCCCCTTAATGGTCAGCTCTTTGGTAGAGGCCGATATCGCTACCCATTTGGTATCTTCGGTAGGAAGTTCGTCGGTATACTCAAATACATAAGAAACCGCATTGAGTACCTTTTTACAAGAAAATTTTAATTCGCCATTATTTAAACCTTCCGAGATTTTAAAATCTGTGGGCGTGCTAATTAAAGCATTGCTGTCCCCATCTTGGGCAAGGTCAAAACCGCTAGACAGCAATTTGGCCCGATCGCCATTGGCCTGTGCGTTCACTTCAAGGGCCAACTGCGACATGCCCTGTAGCAATAATAAACGCGACTGGTTTTTAAGCGCTATTTTCACACGGTCGCGTGAAGTCACCAATCTCAATGCCGCTTCATAATTGAGCTGTAGAGTGATGAAATTGGTAAGACTGAGCGAATCAGCGTCAAAATTTGGATTGTTCGTTAAAGAATTTTTAATGTCGGTGGCCTTTTGGTTCAAATTGGCATCAGACAGTTTGCCATAGTTGGTTACTAGTTTTGAAATTTTCATAAAAGAATGTTTTTTCCTGAAAGCCATTTTTCAGGCTGAAGAACAATATACGCCACTCTATTTTAGCTTTGGGCAAGAAAGGGCAAAACTGGGCAATATTGGCCAAAACTGGGAAAGAAGGGATAAAAAAGGGAAATACTGGGCAAAAATTGGCAAACTAGGGCAATAACGGCCGAGTTTGGGCATCATAATGACCATTAGAGGGCTTGCTGCCCCCAAGAAAGGTTCTTCGGATAGAAGGAAAAGGTCTTCGGACAGTAAGAAAAGTCCTTCGGATAGTAAGAAAGGTTCTTCGGATAGAAGGAAAAGGTCTTCGGACAGTAAGAAAAGTCCTTCGGATAGTAAGAAAAGTCCTTCGGATAGTAGGAAAAGGTCTTCGGATAGTAAGAAAAGGTCTTCGGATAGTAGGAAAAGGTCTTGAGATAGTAAGAAAAGTCCTTCGGATAGGAGGAAAAGGTCTTCGGATAGTAGGAAAGGTTCTTCGGATAGTAGGAAAAGGTCTTTGGATAGTAAGAAAAGTACTTTTGGCAAGAAAGCAAACCGCTTGCCTTGCTTACCAAAGTACTTTTAGCATCCCCTTAATGCCCAAAAACAGCATGCACGGTGTCCTCTAGGGTAAGGCCATAATAATCCCGTAAGTGGTAAATGGTGATCCGCTTGCTAAATAGGCCAAACTCCTTGCGGATATCATTATAAAGTTTATAACAGGCCTTGATGCAAGAAGCAAAATGATGCAGATCTTCAGGGTACAAAATGACCCTCGGAATTTTTATTTTCATAAGAAAGTGTTTGAGGTGACTTTATAGTGAGCGACGCCGTTCCTATCGCAAAGTCATCGGCACGCTCATCGTAAATTTAAATGACCATTCTATTTTAATAGGATGGGGCAGTGCATCCCATAGGTATTATAGGGAAGGCTACATGCCGTTTGGCTTTTATATTTTAATGGCTTTTTGTTCGCTAACCATTTTAAAATGGTACACACATTTTCGCCGAAGTAAAATTTGATGCCATGAATGTCCTTTAATAAGGTGAAGGCTTTGGAGCAGCCGTCGGCTGTTGAGGGGGGTGGTTTTGTGAAATAGCTTTTCATTTTGGTTTAGTGATTTGAAAAGCTAATTTAGGATTTAAGTATTTAACTTACAATAGTTTAGCTGTATTTTTTTTGTTTACAACCTGTGTGTTTAGCATAATTTAGCATCACTTAATCGAAATTGGAGAAAGAAAGTGCGTCGCAGTAACGCAATCGCAAAGTACCTCAATTTCTACCCCTTAGGGAATTCTCAAATATTTTTTATCTTGGAGCATGTTAAAGTCGCTTAAGACCCTCTCCATATCCTCGCTTTTGATCCTATCATTTACCGTTAGTGCGCAGCAGAGCTACCAAAATCCAGAAGACAAAATAGAAATCGATCCTACACAGATCTATCCCCAATTGGTGTTGAACAAGGCTTGGAAGCAAAAGGTGACCTTGATAAAAGGGCGTGATACGCTTGATATCAATCGTTTTGATGGTCAGGGACGTAAGATTTATACCAAGAGCTTTTATGAAGGCAGGCCCGAAGCGATCACTACCTATACCCATAGCAAGGATGGTAAAACATGGAGCTGGCGCTCAAACCGATTAAAGAACAACACCGTTTGGACCAGTAAAACTACCTATCTATCGCCAGGCGTTCCGTTACAGTTCTATAATATGGACCATCATGCCAAAGGTGATACCGTTGCGAGCCAACGTGCCCTATTCAGTTATGATGCTGCTGGGAACCTGCTGCAACGAAGTGATTTTACTGCGGGCAGGTTAACCATACAACGAAAATACCAATACAAAGGGAAAAAAATGATAGAAATGACCAGCCAAATGACGGCTTCTATTTCAAAGAAGCGCATGCAGTATCGTTATGATGTCGCCGGAAATTTGATCGAATCAAAGGAATTCTATGAGCATCCCAAAGAAAATACCTTAATGAAAACCATTCAATATGTATGGAAAAATGGCAAACTGGCTGAAAAAATCTCTAAGGAAGAGATTGCTGAGAAGCGAACCTTCCATTTCTCGTATCGCTATGATGCCAAAGGAAGACTATCGGGCTACACCGCAAAATTAGGGACCAACTTTAAGGAGGCAACATTTTTGTATGAAGGTGATCAACTGAAGAAAATTACCATGGGTTTCAATTCCAACGTATCTTTCCCCGATGCCCTGCCGATATGGAATGCAGGAACATTTACGGGGACCATGGTATACCAAAAGATTTTTGACTATAATGAAAAAGGTGATCTGGTAAAAGTGCAAGATTTTTATGGGGCCAGGCTCCAAAATTCGTGGAGTTACGAACTTACTTATTGATTACTGGGGATTAGGGCGTAATATGGTGTGGCATAATTGGAGGATACTTATCTTTAAATGTTTATCGCTTTAGGATTGCTTCGTACCTCGCAATGACGCTTGTATGATTGGTTGCCATGGTTATCCCGTCATTGCGAGGCAAAGTTGGTCCCGACTTTCGGGGAAAGCCATCTATATAAACATAGCGCATCATATACCGTGCGGCACCATCGGGGATAAGCAACTTATCATGATTTAAATGTTTATCGCTTTAAGATTGCTTCGTACCTCGCAATGACGCTTGTATGATCGGTTGCCATGGTTATCCCGTCATTGCGAGGCGCTATTGGTCCCGACTTTCGTGGAAAGCCATCTTCATAAACATAGCGCATCATATACCGTGCGGCACCATTGGGGATAAGCAACTTATCATGATTTGAATGTTTATCGTTTTAAGATTGCTTCGTACCTCGCAATGACGCCCGTATGATTGGTTTCCATGGTTATCCCGTCATTGCGAGGCGCTATTGGTCCCGACTTTCGGGGAAAGCCATCTTCGTAAACATAGCGCATCATATACCGTGCGGCACCATGGGGGATAAGCAACTTATCATGATTTAAATGTTTATCGCTTTAGGATTGCTTCGTGCCTTGCAATGACGCTTGTATGATCGGTTGCCATGGTTATCCCGTCATTACGAGGCACAGTTGGTCCCGACTTTCGGGGAAAGCCATCTATATAAATATAGCGCATCATATACGATGTGGCACCATCGGGGATAGCAACTTATCATGATTTGAATGTTTATCGCTTTAAGGTTGCTTCGTACCTCGCAATGACGCTTGTATGATCGGTTGCCTCGCTATGCCGAATCTATCTTAAGTTAACGGCAGCTCCACATAAAAAACCGTTCCTTTCTCTGCTTCACTTTCAAACCAAATTTTCCCGCCATGGGCTTCCACAATCTGTTTGGAAATGGCTAAACCTAAGCCAAAAGATTGCTCGCCAGTGGTGCCTTTTCTTTTGGCATCAGTAAACATGTCAAATATCTTGGCGGCAATCTCCTCAGGAATGCCAATGCCGTGGTCTTTAACGGCAATACACACATGATCCGTTTTTTGCTGCAAAGTGACCTCAATAGCAGCTCCTTTAGGGCTAAACTTAATGGCATTGGCGATCAGGTTGCTGATTACCCGCCATAACTTCTCCTGATTAGCAGGGATGCTGATCTCCGGCGGAGCCTGCAAATGGATCTGTTGTTGTTTTTGTTCCGCTTTATGAAGGAGCAGGTCAACACAATAGTGCAGCATTTCGCCCAAGTCAACACGTTCCTTTTTCAGGTCATCCTTTTTGGTTTGGATCAGCAATAAATCATTCACCAGGTCCAGAGAGACTTTTCCCGTGGTTTTGAGCATTTCCAAATATTCCTTGTCCTCCTCCGTACGCCCCTCGTCCGCCAGCATCATAGAGGCGATGGAGTACATGCCGCCTATGGGATTGCGTAGGTCGTGGGCTACAATCTGCATCATACGGGTATTATCCTCCTGACTTTGCTCCAGCGCATGCAAGGTTTTCTGCATGGTGGCATTTTGTTCGCGAATGGTTTTGTTCAGCCTCAACAGGCGTTTACGGTTATGCCATACCTTAAATAAGGCCAACATCACGACGATCAAAGAAACCCCAAAAACAATGAGGTAGCCCGTTTGCTGGGCATTTTTTTGATTTAATATTCGGTTGTCATTCTTGATGGCATTGTATCGCACATAATCGCTGATGAACTTTTTTGATTTTTCCCATTCGGTCGACATGGCCTCTTCCAACTTCACATGCACATCAATGATCGCATCCTTATCGCCCAGTTGCTTGGCCACCTCCAAAGCATTAGTTAACACATAAATTTCTATGGACAGGTCTCCACTTTTCAATGCCACTTTATGAGCTTTATAAAAGTAATCGAGCGCTATTTTGGGTTGATCGTCGTAATATCCCGTCATCAGGAATAGGGCATTAATTTCCATGCTGGCATTCCCAATTCGCTGGCAATCCAAGATCAATTGCTTGATCAATGGTAGCGCTTCCTGTTTCTTTTGATCCAGGACCAATAAACGAACCCGCCACAATTGAATATAGATCAAGATCCGCTCATCCTTGTAGCGATGGGCAATTTCGGCAGATTTGTTTAAGTAATATTTGATACTATCTGTAGTAAGGTCAGGATTTCGGTTACAGTAGCTGATATATACCTCAGACATGATGCTGTCTTTTGCCAATTTGCTGCCCATTTGGAGGGTGCTTTGCAACAGCGATTTGATCTTGGCCCTGTCGGAGATGCCTTTGTTCAGCACTTCGATCTTATCCAAATTTACCCGAATTATTTTCTCGATATCCTTTTTCCCCTCATAATAGGGCAATGTTTTACCTAGCAGATCTAACGACTCAGCATATAATCCCCTTTTAAAAAAGGCGTAGGCAATTAATTGGTCGGCATCTTTTTGCCCTTTGAGGTAGCGCAAATGAGTGGCAATACGTTTGGCACTTAGGCCGTAGTAAAAGCAGCTGTCTGCATTTCGGCTGCGATAAAGTGTACCCAATCTGTTTAAACTGTTCACCAGGCTAACGCTGTCTTTGATCAAAGGCAGCGCACCAAGTTGCTGATTGATCTGTTGGATTTGACCTTGCGCAAGGTAATGGCAAAAACAAAGCGAACATACCAGAAGCAAACGGAATATCGGTTTCATATCAATGAGGAGTGAACAATGAAAACAGTTAAAAATACAAATTTACAAACGCTTAAAAATGTTTTCTTCAAAGTTTAACGTGTATTTTACGTTCATGGTTGGTTCCTAAAAGATAAAATTCTCCATAGATCAATCATTGGTGCAACATTACGCTCATTTTTGTTGTCTTTTGTTCAAGGCTTATTCGGAAATTTACAAATCAAATCTATTAACCTAATGAGAATACTTTTATTAATGCTGTTTGCCCATCTTTCGTTATCATGTTTGGCGCAAGAGCAATTTGTGTTGAAGGGCTATGGAGAAAAATACAAGGATGGAGACAAAATTTTCCTTTCCTATAAAAAAGGACAGCGATGGTTTAACGATTCCACCATCGTCAAAAATAAAACCTTTGTTTTTTCAGGAGAAGTACCAGGGCCTGTAAGAGCTAGTGTTTACCGCAATCAAAACCCACAATTTGCAAATATCATTTATGATGCTACCTCCGTATATCTCGAAAAAGGAAATATTTATTTGAATTCGCCAGACACCCTAAAGCATAGTAAGTCCTCCGGGTCGCCGGTGAATGATGATCATGCGCAACTGAATGCCGTGTTGATGCCCATTTTAGATAGGCTGTCGGCCATGCAAGATCCTACAGAGCTCAGCGAAGAAAAGAAAAAAGATAGCGCTTATGTAGCATCGGTAACGCGGGAATATCTTTCGATATTAAAAGAAATGGATGAAGCAAAATTCAAATTTATAGCACAAAAGCCCTCCTCGTTGGTAAGCTTAGTAGCCTTAAATGAACTGGTTAAAAATACCAAATGGCTCAAACCAGTGGAAGAAGCCTATCTGAAATTACCTGGAGCCTTAAAAGCCAGCGAAATGGGCAAATCCGTGGCCGAAAGGATTAACCTGGGCAAGAAAATAAGTGTCGGCATGTTGGCGCCAAACTTCTCCCAACCCGATACCTTGGGGAAAATACATCAGTTAACAGATTACAAAGGAAAATATATCCTACTTGATTTCTGGGCTTCGTGGTGTGGCCCATGCAGGGCCGAAAATCCCAACGTGTTAGCAGCTTATCAAAAGTATAAAAATAGGAACTTTATTGTATTGAGTGTGTCCATTGATGAAGCAAAGGACAAGTATAAATGGTTAAAAGCAATCAAGGAAGACCAAATGATCTGGCCGCAACTCTCAGATTTGAAAGGGAGCAAAAATGCCGCTCATGAACTTTATGGAATCACCACCATTCCTGCCAATCTGCTCATTTCGCCAGAAGGGAAAGTACTGGCCAAGGATTTAAAAGGTGAGGTGCTTCACACTCAATTAGAAGCACTACTGAAATAGGCTTGAGGGATTTGAGAAAAAGTTGTTTACGCCATTCACCTCTAAGGCTTGCATTTTACCACAGATTTATGTAGCATTGATTAAGGGAGCAACCACCATCAGTAAAGCTTTCCCAAAGCTAAGATCAAAATACCAACAGCCATGGATAACATCAAAGAAGAGCCAAGCCCAAACTACGCCACGCACCAGCCTTTTTCACAAACCTATTTCCATGGCACCAAGGCCGATCTGAAGATAGGGGACCTGATTTCCCCAGGTTTTCAGTGCAACTACGCCGATAGGAAACTAAGCCATGTATATGTAGCAGCTACACTTACTGCAGCCATTTGGGGTGCCGAACTGGCCTTGGGCAACCAACGCCAAAGAATTTATTTGGTAGAGGCCACAGGAGAGGTGGTAGATGACCCCAACGTAACCGATAAGAAATTTCCGGGAAACCCTACCATGTCGTACCGATCGGTTCATCCCTTTAGGGTCATTGGCGAAGTAGCCACTTGGATGCCGCATTCGCCCGAACAGATACAGACCATGAAAGAGGGGATCAAGAAAATAACAGCACAGGGGATGGATTTCATTATTGATTGATTGTAGGAATAAATGATCTCCCTTGTGTTATCAAGGGAGATAAAGATTACTTACAAAGTCATTGTTCCTACACCATTACAAGCGTCTATATATAAATTATAGACTAAATTTTCGCAGAGCTCTGAAAAACCCCATTCGCCAGTGTTTGGGTTATATTGATATACAGATTCCCTGCAATACTTTATGGAAAAATGTCCAGTGATTACGTTCGCAGCATTATTAACTGTAGTGGTTATACCGGTACTTGTGACAGATAACCCTGAGTTAGGAGGTAGGTTTGAGCCGGCGCTAGCATGAGTTACTTCCAAGAGATTTGTTGTTGGATTTCTCTGATAAATGACATGGAAATAAGCTGCGTGATAAGAATCTGTTGATAACCAAGTACCCATGCCAGAATTACAATCCCCTCCAAAAGAAGGATTTTCAACGTTTGGTGAAGGTACAAGTATACCACAGCCAGGACATTCAGGGCCATCCATTTTCTTTTGAGTAGTTACCTTTTTTTCTGGTAATACTTCCGACGAGGAATCTTTTTTACAAGAAAATGCTAGGCCTGCTAGAAATAGGAGAAGTAATAGATTTTTTTTCATGATATATTAATTTAGGTGAATAATTATTGGTGATGGGATTTAGTTTTGTAGATATGTAAATTAAACAATGGGCTTAACTTTGAGGAAAATGTGCAAATAAGTCTCATATCGATAGCTGTTTGCTTTGACTTTCTTTCTTTGCTGATAGCACCAAAAGATTTTATATAAATAAATTTCGCTGATATTGCGCCTGTGGTTGGTGTTATCACCAATCCACTCATTTTTGGTTGGTGATAACACCAACCAAGGGTAAAATAGGTTAACCAAGAGCTTTTGCAAAATCGGGAACATCCAATTTGTAGATGATTGTTTTTTTAAATGGAGAAAATTAGTAATTTTAATTAGCTCATTTAAATTAACGTTTCATGAAAAAATCTCATTTTCTGCTCTTAAGCTTCGTGCTTTTTTGCGCCCTTTCAATTCATGCGCAAACACTTTACACCGGAGGTTCATGCCTTAAACAATTAGCCGGATCTCAAATTTCTCTAACTTTTTATAACGGCGGTAATACATCCGTCACGTTAACCAATGGTGCCAATATCCATAATGGAAATGCCAACCAGTATGCTACCTTCACTGTGCCAACGGGTACTTCCGTGTTAACTAATCCTGCTTATGTGAGTATCAAAGATGCGCAATACTTTTATGAAGGCGGAACAAGGGCAGGCTTTATTATCGGTGTGGGCTCCAGTACGCTTACTCCCAGTTGGCGTGCTGCCGTTAGTATAGAAACCTATCGTAATGGCGTAAAAAAAGATGGCTTTCAATTGAACAATACTAGCAAAGTCACGATCAATTCCTTCCCATTGGAAGGCGCCAATAATAGGGTAGCCGTTTATATCAATACGGCTGTTGGATCAGATTATGACGAGATCAGATTAGTCTCAGACAACACGGGTGGAGTAAATACTGGCGACATTAAGATTTACAGTGCCATTTCTGCAGGGGCCAATTGTTCAGATGGTAGGCAGGTGTTGACTTCTACCCAAGCGGCACCCTATAAAGGGGCCATACAAGCGTCGCGTACTGGATTATTTGGTGTGGTTTGTATTGGCCAATCCATGTCGGGTACCGCAAACTTGGTAGACGCCAGCTTGACTAATTTTGCTACCTATACCCCGGCTATCTTAAGTGTGGGCTGTGGTAGTAGAATAAGTGTAAATAACAATGGAGGAACGGCCTTTCCTGCAGGTACCTTTGCAGGCTTTGAAATTTCGAGACAGGGTACTGTATTAGACATCGGTATATTTAATGCCATTACCATTAATCTTTATAAGGCAGGCACACAGGTGCAAAACTCTTCTAGTCAAAGCATTTTAAAAGTAGGGCTGCTCAATCCCCTTAGTGGTAATGCGAGCATTGGCTTTACATCTACCGTAGAATTTGACGAAATTCAAATTGTGTTTGACGCAGGTATAATCTCTGCCAGTTTAGGAGGTACCTACAATATTTATAATGCTTTTGTAAGAAGAGATGACGATAATGATGGTATTCCAGATCTATTGGAGACTTGTGGAGCGCAAAATGATGCCATAGATGCCAATGGAAATGGTGTGCCCGATGACTGCGATGTACTACCGATCAAACTACTTTCCTTTGATGCCAAAGGAAATGGCCGATGGGTCAATATTAACTGGAAAACTGCCGAGGAAGAAGGACTAACAGGTTTTGAAGTAGAGCGCCTTGATGCCGCTGGTAAATTTGTAAGTATTGCCAACGTTTCGGCAAGCAATGGAGGTAAACAAACCAAAACCTATAGCTTAACAGATACTAAGTTGCCCAATGCCGAAAAGTTGTACTATCGTTTAAAGGTGAATGATAAAGATGGAAAGATAACTTACTCCGAAGTAGCAATGGTTTTGAATAAGCTGTCCTCCACGGAAGAGCGTTATGTCATTAGCCCTAATCCAGTAACAGGGAATGAGCTTTATCTCCAAACCAATGCCAACAACGTTAGGAAATTAGAGATAGCGATTTATGATATAGCCGGAACTAAAAAAGTGGTGAATACCTTAAATGTACTTGACGGTGCTGATCGTATTCCTATTCATATGGGCAACATTGCTCCCGGAAGCTATATTTTAACCATCAAGGAAGATGTACAAACCTATAGCCTGAAATTCATTAGAAAATAATGGATTGTTAAGTGAAATTATCAGTATGAAATTTTAAATATTAAAACATTACTAACAATCTAAAAAACAATTTTATGGGAAGAAAACTACAAATCATCACATTATTATTTTTTATAGTATGTGGATGTAAAAAAGAGGACGCCAATAATGCCCCTTTAAAAGCTATTGAGGTAGGCGAAATTAAATCTCACATTGTGAGTTTAGAACAGGCAAATAAAATTGCAGTTCTACATTCTATGTATCCAAATGCACTTAAAAGGAGTGCAAATAGTGATAAGTTAATGGGAACTTTTTCTACTCCTTATGTGGCGCAACAACAAAAGCCTGGAAAGTCTGTTAAAAGTACATTTCGTATTACTTATGATCAAAGCCAAGCCACTTTTTATATTATAAATTATAAGGAGGGAGGTTTTGCCATTATATCAGGAGACGATAGAACTGTTCCTATCCTAGCTTTTTCTGAGAAGAATCAATTTCCTATTCATAAAAATGTAAAATATCCTGGTGGTCTTGTGTTTTGGCTAAAGTCTAATCACGAGTTTATAAAAGAGTTAAGAGTAAAAAATGGAAAACAATCTGATTTTGTGAAAAGCTCTTGGAAAGATATTGAAATGAAAAGTCAATTGTCTAGAGGTAATTATTCGGTGCTCAACGACTTTCCTCCCTGTGCAGAAGAAAATGTTGGTGAATATTATTCCACGGATATCAATCATGGGCCACTTTTGTCGACAACTTGGTATCAAGGATATGGATTTAATAACGCCATTAATTTAGGTACTTTTAATTGCGTAAGCGATCCAAATGGACAGCCACCAGCAGGTTGCGTGGCAATTTCAATGGGACAAATCATGTATTATTATCAACATCCAACAAGTTATAATTGGTCTGCTATGCCTATCGACAATAGTGGATCTCCAGAAGCAGCAAGATTAATAAAAGATATAGGAATGGCAGTGGGCACAGATTATGCTTGTAGTGGGTCATCAGCATTTACATCTAATAATGATGATGTTTTTATTGGCGATTTTGGTTATTCCAATGCAGTTTACAATAGTAGTTATGATTTTCATACTGTTAAAAATGATATCCTTAATAATAAGCCAGTTTTATTGGGAGCCATTGATTCTAACGAAGGGTGGTGGATTTTTGATTTTTCAGGTCACCAATGGGTCGCAGATGGTTATCAAGAGCATATTTCATACGAGTGTAGGGAGGTAATACCTGAATCAGGTGGTTCAGAACAATATAGGCGTCCCCCAGTTGCTACGCACACTTGGTGGCCTGTAGCGGAATATGGGTATTTTCATATGAATTGGGGATGGGGTGGAGACTATAATGATTGGTACTCTACACATCATTGGGCAGTTAATGGCCATATGTATGATAAAGGTTTAGTAATGGTTACTAATATCACCCCATAATTGGATTTATATGTAATAAAGCAAATTCAGGTTAGGTGTTCCCTTTTTAATGAGCACTTAAACTTAAATATACTACCCAATCCCTAAAGTGAATGGGCACATATCCCTTAATCGGAAAAATCATGATATAAATCCCTTGCTACAATAGCAAGGGATTTATAATTTAACGGCGAAAATTAAATCATATGGATCTTTGTGGATGCGGGTTTAGCTTTGGGAACTTAATTCTCATCATTGGCGCTATGCTGGCAGTATTGGTTTGCTGGTCAAGAACAAATTCAATTTTGGTTTCGGCCCTCGCCGGAATATTTGGTTGGTTTTACCTCATTTATTATGCGGTATTCATTAGACCAAAGGAAGCAGAAGAGGAAATGGAATGATATGATGGAATCAATGCAACATTTAATACCCAAAAACAAGTTTGATATTGAAACGGCTGAACAGCTAAATGAATATTCAATTGACGAAATCCTTGTCGTAGTATCTTGTGGAAAATGAATAATATTCACATCATTTATAACAAAACGTCAAGGTGATGCGTAAAATTATCAAAACCACTTTTCTATTCTATATTGCATGCACGATTTTGAGTTGTAATAACTATGATCGTAAAAATGATAATATCATTTTTCGACCACGTTGGTGGATCGAAATAGACTTGAAAAATAGAAGCATATTTGTAGAGCTTACTAAATATAAGGGGAAACTAGCGCTTTCTGAAAAGGAAGAGAAAATCATTATCGATTCTTTCGAAAAGAATGGTATTGGAAATTTAAAAGGAGAATATCATGTTGCTAATGAAGATGTAACGGCCCCAATTATAGATTTTACGTTTGTGGTTTTCAAAAGAGATAAGAAAATTCTTGACGCTGCCATTAATGAAGAATATAATACACAACTAAACTCTAAATCTGTTGATGATAAAATAGCAAGTTTTAGAGATGAACTAAAATTGGTATTACGGAATAATAGAAGTTATAAATTGGCAGAAAAAAATCTTGAAGATTATATGGTAAAACATAAGATTTTTATGCTTTAACTTGCAGGTAATATGATTTTTAAACCGTTCATAAGACTTCTTGGTAAAACGACTTTTGCACTAATCATATTTATATTCTCATGTACAAATAATGAGCAAGTATGGAGGTATGACAAACAAATCATCTTACAAAGGGAAGATTTTCAAAAATCATGTGAGATATCAATTGATAGCGCCTTTTTAGTGGAAGATATCTCGGAGTTTGATTTCCAAGGGCACAAGAAAAAATTGAATGTTATTTGTACTGACAGTACCAACATTGGTAAATATTTGATGCAGCATCAAACAGAATCCGAGCTTTTCTATAACGGGAGCTTTAAATTAGCTGGAAAAACAGTACATCTAATTTCTTTGCGTGGCCATTCAAGAAGCTCCAGCGGAAAAACCCAAGGATACCTGTTATTCAATGACAAAAAGAGAAAACTACTTATCAAAGCGTTTTCTGTGCAGCCTGAATCCGAAATGGTAAAGTTTTATCTACGAAATGGTTATCTGTTAATTATGAAAATAAATGATTATAGAGAAGACCTTTATCCTTATAATTATGTGGTTTTAAAGCTTAACGATGGAGGTTTAAATATTCTTGAAGAGGCCGAAGGAACAAAGATTTTTAAGGAAAAATTTTATAATGTAAAGATTGAATATAGTCGCGCAGTAATAAACAGTCAATCTTACATCTATGGTTGGTGCTATCACCAATCCACTTTGCCATTCACGACTCATAGGCGCCCTGTTCTGTTAAAATGAGTTGACTATGTGCCTATGTGGTTCATTTAGTTTGCTAAAAAATATAACCACATAGACACATAAGGGTATTCCTTTTACCGATTATAACATCAGCTTTGTCCCTAAGATTTCTGAAAAAGAATCTATACCAAACGAAATCATAAAGTACCCCGCAGTTAATTTCTACTCAATAATTTAACCCTATGGCGTAAAAAAAATAAAATGTTTGATAGTTGAAGATATTTTATACTTTTGTTTATTAACCAGACCAAACCAAACCAATCTCTTGATTGAATAAACCAAATATGATGACCAAAGCGATGCTACCTCCAATAGCGCTAATGGATAATGTTTAATGGAAAGGTCAATAAAAAGAAAAATATAAATGACTTCATTAATGATCAGAACTATTTCTTTCAAGCATATACTCCTGTTCTTTCTTACCATTTCCTATACTAGCTATACGTACGCTCAAGTGTATGCAAATAGCAAGGCTCCTGTGGAAGACCGAGTAAAGGCCATGTTGGCGCAAATGACACTTGAAGAAAAGCTAGATTATATTGGTGGCTATAAGGGTTTTTACATTAGACCCATCCAAAGATTGGGCCTGCCCGAAATTAAACTGACCGATGGTCCAGTGGGTACACACAAAGATGGAAGAGCAGTTGCCTATCCTGCCAGTATTTTATCGGCAGCTACTTGGGATACCTCACTGATCACCAGATTGGGCAAGGAGCTGGGCAGGGATTCAAAAGCACGTGGAGTACACATCTTGCTTGCACCAGGTGTTAATATTGTGAGGGCACCTATGAGCGGAAGAAATTTCGAATATTTTAGCGAAGATCCATTCCTAAATTCAAGAATAGGGGTAAGCTACATTAAAGGACTACAAGGCGAAAACGTAGTGGCTACCGTAAAGCATTATGCTGCTAATAACCAAGAGTGGGACCGCAATCATGTGAGCTCCGATATTGATGAGCGCACACTTCATGAAATTTATCTGCCTGCTTTTAAGGCAGCCGTTCAAGAGGCAAAAGCCGGATCGGTGATGAATAGCTATAATTTGGTGAATGGTGTTCACGCAACCCAAAGTAATTATCTCAATAATGAAATTTTAAAAGGACTTTGGGGTTTTGATGGCTTTGTAATGTCAGACTGGTCATCAACCTATAATGGGCTAGAAGCGGCCAAAGGTGGCCTTGACTTGGAAATGCCCCGTGCAGTTCGCATGAATAGGAAAGACCTTGATCTGGCAATCAAAAATGGCCTGCTAAAAGAGGAAGTGATCAATGATAAAGTACGACGGATTTTACGGATCATTTTCAGATTTGGTTTTTACGATAAGCCACAATTGGATACCTCCATTCCAAAAGATAATCCTGATGGTGCAAAGGTCGCACTTGATCTGGCCAGAGGCGGCATGGTACTATTAAAGAATACAAAACAAGTATTACCATTATCTACAAACATTAAAACACTAGCCGTAATTGGTCCCAATGCCGACGCGTATGTATCGGGTGGCGGTAGTTCCTATACTTTTCCATTCCATGCGGTTTCGGTGCTGAAAGGCATTCAAGACTTCTCCAAAAATATCAAGGTTATTCATTCTACAGGTTTGCCGGTACTCTCAGATCAAGTGACCAAATCAGTATTTTACCATCACCCAAGCGCTCCCATACGTGGCCTAAAAGCAGAGTATTTCAATAATGCCAAATTATCGGGAACCCCCTTTAAAACAACGGTAGATACCATTGTAAGTATCAATAATGGTTGGCACATTGCTGCCGAAGGCAGAGGTTTCCCTTTTGACCATTGCTCAATGCGGTGGACAGGTTTTGTTAAACCAGAAAAAAGTGGAAGATATAAGTTTACCGTAAAAGGTTTTGATGGTTTCAGACTTGAAGTAGGAAATGAGAAAGTCATTGATTTTTGGAAAGACCAAGGCATTACTACTAAAAGTGTAAGCTTACCATTAGAGGCAGGTAAAGAGTATGCTGTTAAACTTGAATACTACGCCGGCCCACATCCTGTAGATATTAATTTCGCTTGGTCTCCAGATCTGCTCGATTTTTCGGAAGCCATCAATGCAGCAAAAAGCGCAGACGCGGCAATTGTTTGTGTTGGCTTTAATGAAAGCAGCGAACGTGAAGGGAATGATAGACCATTTGAACTGCCTGATTACCAAGATAGCTTGATCAATGTGATTGCAAAGCTTAATCCTAAAACCATTGTAGTGTTAAATGCAGGCGGTAATGTAGATATGCAAAAATGGATTTCCAAAGTGCCCGGATTGTTATATGCTTGGTATCCCGGACAGGAAGGTGGTACGGCCATTGCCGAAATACTTTTTGGAAAAACCAATCCAAGTGGTAAACTCCCCATCAGTTTTGAAAAAAAATGGGAAGATAATCCGGCCTTTAATTATTATTACGATCAAGCTGGTAGTAAAAGGGTAGCTTATCAAGAAGGTATATTCATGGGCTATCGCTACTACGATTCAAAACATGTAGCACCGCAATTTCCTTTTGGTTTTGGGTTATCCTATACCTCTTTTAAATACAGCGACTTGAAAGTAACCGTAGGCAGTAAAGGTAAATCGCCTCAGGCCACAGTTAGTTTTAAATTAAGCAATACAGGGAATAGCGATGGAGCAGAGGTTGCGCAACTGTACATTAGGGATGTGGTAAGCCCCGTGCCACGACCTTTCAAAGAGCTTAAGGGCTTTTCAAAGGTGTTTTTGAAAAAGGGTGAAACAAAGACCATCACCATGAAATTGGATGAATCGGCCTTTGCCTATTATAAAACCAATCTTAAAAAATTTAGCTACGATCCAGGTGCGTTTGAAGTATGGATAGGGTCGTCTTCCGCAAATATTCATTTAAAAAAAACAATTGTTCTAAAATAGAGGGTATTAAGTATGAACTACATTGAAATGATCGTACAGCAGATCAAGAGTACCAAAAAAATCTTCTTTGGGGTAACGATACTCATATGGTTAAGCAATTTCTCATATGCACAAACCAAAAACGATACCCTCCGCATATTTCTGATCGGCAATAGCTTTTCTCAAAATGCATCAGCCTATTTGCCACAAATTGCCAAAGAGAAAGGTAAGCATTTGATCATTGGCAGGGCCGAATTACCTGGCCATTCCTTGGAACAACACTGGAAGTATGTAGAAGCAGCAGCAGCTGATCCAAAAAGTGAAGAAGGGAGGCCATATAAGGGCAAGTCTTTACGTACACTCTTATCAGATGGAAAATGGGATATCGTAACCATACAACAAGCTTCTTACTTTTCTGCAGATAAAGGAAGCTATACCCCTTATGGCCAAAAACTATATGACTTTATTAAATCCATCCAACCAAAAGCCGAAGTCGTAATTCACCAAACTTGGGCATATCGTTCAGATGCAAAGACATTTGGCAGGGTAGCTGTAGGACAATTGGCACAAAGCCAGACGGAAATGTGGGAAAAATCCAGAGCGGCCTACCATGCCCTGGCTAAGCAATTAAAAGTAAGGGTCATTCCAGTAGGAGATGCTTTTAATGAGGTAGCTACCGGCACAGAATATACTTATAAAAAAGATACTGCATTCGATTATACCAATCCAACCTATCCCAATCTTCCAAATCAGATCAATTCGCTGAACATGGGCTATTCTTGGAAAAACAATAAGGAATTTACTTTTGACGCAAACCATGCTAATGAAGCAGGTAGGTATTTGGGTGGATTGATTTGGTATGCTTTCCTATTTAAAGATTCCCCTGAAAACATCCAATTTGTACCGAATAAAGTGCCTGCAGATTTTGCAAAGTATTTGAGAGAAGTAGCTGCAAAAACGGTTAAGAATTCCAATAAGAAATAATTCACAAGGCTGTACACTTTCCCTTGTCCATATAAATCTTCATTGATACTCAACTACGAGAGCAAATAAAGTATTCCGAGGACTTTTGTTATCGCCTCAAAAAACCTAACCATTTAAACCAAAACGATATGAAAAGAAAGCTACTATTAAGTTGTTTGTTTGCAGTAATGGCCCATGCAGGGTTCTCACAAGTTGCATTCACCGCAGGCAGTTTATCAGTCCTACGGGTTGGCGACGGGTCAGCAACCTTAGGGACATCCGCTGTGCCTGTATTTATTGATGAATACTCCACCAGCGGGGTATTGATCAGAAGCATTGCTTTACCTACGGTTGTAGTAGGTGCCGATCGAAGATTAACCTTAGATGGAAATACCTCGAGTGTTTCCTCGGCAGAAGGACTTTTATCACTTTCGCAAGATGGAAAAAAGCTCACCTTAACAGGTTATGATGCCCCTACAGGTACAGCGACAATAGCAACCTCGGCCAGTGCAACTTACAATAGGGTAGTAGGGGTAATAGATGGAACGGGTAATGTAAACACAAGAACTGCATTAGATATTTTTAACTTACAATTGATTTCCTCAGCCGTTGCAGATGGAAATAATTTGTGGATATCAGGCGGGACGTCGAATATTTATCATACCACCATTGGTGCAACTACGGCAACCTCAATAGTTGCTCGTACTGGAAGGTCTATGCGTATTTTTAATAACCAGCTTTATGCCTCGCAAGTATCAGGGGTAGTTGGCCCGATAATTACCGTTGGTACGGGTTTACCTACAACCGCTGGTCAGTCTATTGCTGGATTGCCAGGCATGCCAACGACCACGCCATCTGGCCGAGAGTTTTTCTTTGCTGATCTTGACGCTACGGTACCTGGATATGATGTTTTATATATTGCCAATTCGGCAAATACCGATGGGATTTCTAAATATTCATTGGTTGGTGGCAATTGGGTGTTAGATAATGTGATTACAGGACAATATACAGGTTTAACAGGAGTAGTATCTGGAAATGAGGTAACACTTTACGGAGTAAAATTTGGGGCATCGGCCAATAAATTATTTAAGATTACAGATGCCACAGGTTACCATGCTGCAATGACGGCTACTACTACAGATATTGCTACGGCAGCGGCTAATACCGTTTTTCGTGGTGTATCTCTATCTCCAATCGTAACCACCACGCCAGTAAAGCTACTTTCTTTTACAGGTAAAGAAGCGACCAATGGCGTTCGCTTAAATTGGTCTACGGCTTCCGAACAGAACAACTCACATTATGAGATTTACAGGTCTGCCGATGGACAGAACTTTACTAAAATAGGTAGCGTTAAAGGAAATGGAACCACAAACGAAATACTAAACTATTCATTTACTGATTTATCACCATTACCAGGAACGGCTTATTATAAATTACGTCAAATAGATTTCGATAATCGTTTTGAAGATTATGGCCCAATTCCAGTAAAATCGAGCCTTCAGAAAAATGACTTAAAAGTTCAGGTGAAAGATAATAGTTTACAGATTTCCGTATTTGCTTCAGCAAACTCAACCTCCGAAATTAAAGTCTATGATATTTCTGGAAATGCTTTAGCAAAAGTATTGGCAGCCTTAACTAGTGGATGGAATACTGTTGAAGTCCCATTCACTGCGAGAAAAGGTGTGTATATTGTTGCCTCTAAAATTGGTAACGAAATCACCAAAGCAAAAATCGCAAAATAAATAGGGAAGGATAAGTATGATAAGATTTATGTAACAACAACCAATCTACAAGCAAAATGAACATAATATAGTTATATGAGAAAGAGTAGATTCCCGCAATTTAATCCTACTTCAAGCAAAACAAGAAATTTGCTTGAAGTAGGAGATATGAAATATCTAATCTATCACTTGTGAGCCATTTCCAGTTTCTACCACATAGGCACTCAGCGCTAAACCGAACTGGTCATGATAACGTTGGCTAAGTTTGCTGATCAGTCCATCAATAGCCTCTTCCTTTACAATATTAATGGTGCAGCCCCCAAATCCACCTCCCATCATCCTTGCACCAAGCACTTCATCTAAATCTCTAACTTCTTCTACCAAGAAATCTAGTTCCTTACAGCTTACCTCATAAGCTTTACTCAAACCTTTGTGCGTTTCAAACATCAATTTGCCCAGTTCTGCTAATTTGCCATCTTTTAAAGCTGCTGCGGCTTGTTTTACCCGTGTTATTTCGGCAACCACATAACTACATTTGGTGTATACCTCGGTATCTTTCGGCAATACATGCTCCTTCAACATTTCAGGGGTTACATCTCTTAGGTATTGCACATTAGGATGATATGCTTTAACCCACATAACTCCCTGCTCGCATTGTTCCCTTCTTTGATTATAGGCCGAATCACTCAAGGAATGTTTCACATTGGTATTGAACAACACTAGTTTGTAACCTTCTAATTTTAAAGGGATATATTCATAAGCTAATGATTCACAATCCAGCATCATAGCACAATCCCTTTGGCCAAATACCGAAGCAAATTGGTCCATAATTCCGCAGTTTACACCTGCAAACTCATGCTCGGCCTTTTGGGCAATCAAGGCCAGATCTATTTTAGGAACCGATAGCTGGTAAAGTTGGGTGAGGGCATAAGCAGTAGCACATTCAATGGCCGCAGAAGAAGACAAGCCTGCACCTAAAGGTACATCGCCATAGATATATAAATTAAATCCAGAAAGGGTAAAGCCCCGTTTTAAAAAGCCATGAACCACGCCAAAAATGTAGTTGGCCCAGGCCTTTTCACCTTTACTCACCTTGTTTATGGTTCCTACATACCTTTCCTGATAGCTTTCGGCATACAGTTGTATTTGTTCGTCGTCTCGTTTAGAAATGGCTACATACACACCCTTGTCAATAGCCGCTGGCATTACCAATCCGCCATTGTAATCCGTATGTTCACCAATGATGTTGATACGCCCCGGCGATTTGACCAATAAAGGCTCAGCATCAAAAATTTTCCTGAAGGCATTTTTAAGAGATAGAGGATCCATGTGAAGATATTTTGCTTTTATAGTGTTCAATCGAAAGTTCTTTTAATCTATTAGCGGCGTATTCAGGTGTAATGTCGCGTTGAGGATTGGCCAACATTTCGTAACCTACCATAAATTTTTTTACCGTAGCCGAGCGCAGTAGGGGCGGATAAAAATGCATATGCCAATGCCACTCAGGATGCTCACCATCATTTACAGGCGCTTGGTGCATGCCCGCCGAATAAGGAAAAGAAGTTTCGAAAAGGTTATCATATTTAGTGGTAATTACTTTTAGCGCTTCCGCCAATAAAAGCCTTTCCCCCTCATCAAAAGCCAATAAGTTAGGGACCTGCTTTTTGCTGATGATCATGGTTTCGTAAGGCCAAACCGCCCAAAAAGGAACCAATACTACAAAAGCGTCATTCTCAAAAATGATTCGTTCCTGTTTTTCCAGTTCAAGTGTTAAATAATCCTTTAAAAGGCTGCTTTGATGAGTGTTGTAATAGGCTTTTTGACGTTCGCTTTCTTTGATGATTTCTACAGGTAAATCACTTTGTGCCCATATTTGTCCATGGGGGTGAGGATTACTGCAGCCCATAATTTCACCTTTATTCTCAAAAATTTGAATGTATCTGATCCATGGTTGCTCAGCCAGGCTTTGGAATTCATTTTGCCAAAGGTCAACCACTTTGCCAATCTCGGTAATACTCAGCTCTGGTAAAGTAAGATGGTGTTTGGGACTAAAGCTGATGACTTTGCAGATGCCCCGTTCTGTTTTGGCCACTAAAAGGTCGTTTTGATTATAGCTTTCCGTAGGCGTATCTTCCAACAATGCCGAAAAATCATTTCTAAAAACGAAACTCTCTTGATAATCCGGATTGATTTCACCATCAGCCCTGCGATTACCTGGGCATAAATAACATTTGGGGTCATAGTCAGGACGATTGTCCTGCGGTAAATCCTCAATTTTTCCCTGCCAAGGCCTTTTGGTACGGTGAGGAGAAACCAATACCCATTCCCCAGTAAGTAAATTCAATCTACGGTGCGGATTTAAATCTAAATGATGTGATTCGTTCATGTGGATAATAGTTGATTGGTAATTAGTGGTGGCTAAGCTACAGATAATTTATTAATTGTCGATATGACAATTAATAAATTATAAAGGATTGTTACTTTTGCGAAGTAATTAACCGCATAAGGAAGTAAAACCAATGATCGAATACTCAAATCAAGCACATTACCTGGTTGCCGTAGATTGTATTGTGTTCGGTTTTGATGGCGAATGTTTAAAATTACTACTCGTAAAAAGAGGACTTGAGCCAGAAATTAATCAATGGAGTTTAATTGGTGGATTTGTTGGTCCCGAGGAAAGTACTGATGAAGCTGCGGCTAGGGTATTGAAAAAAAATACAGGATTAGATGGTATTTACCTGGAACAATTTCAGGTGTACGGAAAGCCAGATCGCGATCCTATTGAAAGAGTCCTGTCTGTGGCATATTTTGCTTTGATCGATATTCATAAATATAGCACTCAGCTTAATACTGACTATCATGCAGAGTGGGTTCCTATTAAAAACAAGCCCGAGCTCATTTTTGACCATAACACTATGGTAACTGATGCTTGGAAAAAGCTTCGTTACAAAGCGGCATTACATCCTATTTTGTTTGAACTGCTCCCTAAAAAATTTACACTTCCCCAATTGCAGGTACTTTTTGAAGAGGTGAACGATATGAAGATTGATACTGGTAACTTCAATAGGAAAATAAAGTCTACCGGTTTGCTTGTTAAGCTAGAGGAGAAGGACAAATCTAGCTCAAAAAAAGGTGCCTTCTACTTTAAGCTCAATAACAAAAGATACCAATCAGATTTTCATCTTGTGATGAACTTGTTTCGTAGCCCTAAATAAAGTGCACAAAGGTGATGTGAATAAACAGATAAACTGCCTCATAAAAGTGGACTAGATATTCAAAGGACATCTTTTACTGTTTAGAAATGTAGCAAAACGTATAATTTAAGTTGTTGTTTTTATTAAAAAACTTGTGATTTTTATAAAAATGGCGTTTGAGGAACTCTATTTGTGTGCCGTAATTTCTAGTTTTAATGATAGAAATGAAAGGTCTTTTTCCATACATGAATGTAGGGCTAAGTAAGAGTGTTGAATTTTATACATTCCTGTTAAACAAAATAGCTGTAAGCAGATATTGGTTGTATATCTATATTTTATTCAATTTCAACGTAGTGAACATCGTTGAAAAAGCTGACTTTTCCGAGGGAAAAATCACCATATTGAATACCATGTGGAGCCCACTTTGGCTATTGTTTGGCCCCTTTTGTTTTTTGGCGAATAACGCTTTGTCAAATAGCAAACGCAGATCACTAAAGTGGATTCACTTATTACCCGGAATAATATATACCGTATTTTATTTTGTCATAAGGTTAGATCTGGCTCCCGAAATATCGGAGGACTTGAAGGTAATTTACTGGTTTTCTGTGTTTTTAATCCCCATCTCGTTAGCTTTTTATTCTATTTACATTATTATTGACAGGACCCGGGATTTAACAAAGCTCGAGCCCGATTCAGAACTCATCGTTATCATTTCATGCTTTTATCTGATCATCGCTTTGCTATATTTCCTAGTGGGCTATTTTGGTCTGATATTAAATATAGAGCTAACCATTAATTATCGGTATTTCATTTATGGTTTATCAGGTGTTGTAGCCATATTTATCCTTGTTTATTGGTTGATGGAACTAAAGCGAAACAATACTTTTTCAAAAACATGCCCTTCCTCAGTTTCAACCAGTAGTTATTCAAATTCAAAATTAAAACCTGAACAGATCAATGATTATAAAAAACGAATAGAGGAACATTTTAACCATACCCAATGTTTTCTTCAATCAAACCTCTCCCTAGAACACATTTCTCAAGAACTGAATATTCCACAACATAGCCTATCCCAAGTGTTCAATCTCTACTTGGGCAGCAATTTTTATGGCTATATCGCAAAATATCGTATTGAATATGCCCTGGAGCAGCTTAAGTTGAATAGGGGTAAGCTAAAAATAGAAGCATTGGCCTATCAGTGTGGTTTCAATTCCCGGAGTTCCTTTGTTCGTTATTTTAAAGAAATTACAGGCCATAACCCATCAGGATACTGCCAAAAGATGGAAACAGAAAACTTCAATTGATCACGGCCTATGGCGGTTATTTCTCTTTTACAATGGTTTCCACTTTTTATAGCACTTTTTGCTACGCTAAATTTTACCGACTGGATAAAATTTAAAAACAATAACCCATTAAATAAATTATTAGGTTTTTCAAGCGCTTACATAGGCCTGCATGCACTGGTTATTTTTATCATCCAGTATGGCTTCGTACTGCCAGATTCCTACGAATGGTTGGCTCCTTTCCCCTTAATGTACGGGCCTTTCTTATATTTTGTATTTCTCATACTTCATAAAAAGCAAATCTCTAATAAGCAGATCATCATTCATGCTGCACTCTTCCTTATTTTTTTAATCCTCTATTTACCTTTAATATCGTTGAATGTTCATAGGGCTACTTTGAATTATTTTGCAAAATCTTTCTCTGCCGTGTCGTTAGTGTCTTTTTGCAGTTATATGATTTTCTCCATACACGCTATTTTTAAACCAGTATCAGGGGAATATAAGGCTTATAAGATAATTGTAATTATTGGGATGGTACTGCTGTTTTTCGGTGTTATTCTAACCTTTGTGGGCGCCTTCTTCAGTAACTCATTAGACAAATGTGAAGCATCGTACCAAATCTTGAATTTTTTAATGTACTGCTGCATGTTTTGTGGGATTTGGATCATCCATAAGTTTCGTAAACTTCTTCATAAAGACTTTATTGAACACATGTCAGGGAAACAAGAGAATGGCGAAAATGGTGGTGATTTAAGAAATGGGTCGAGATACGAAAAATCGCTTCTGTCCATAGATCAATTGGATATATATTTAGAGAAGCTTAAAGCTTTAATGGAAGAAGATAAAGTGTATTTGGTCAAGGATTTATCCCTTGACAAACTCGCTACCTTAATGCGTGTACCGAAACACCATATTACGCAAGTATTGAGTTTAAAAATTGGGGCCAGTTTTTATAGCTACGTAAACGGCTACAGAATTAAACACGCAGCTTTGTTGTTAAAGAGCGATAACGACGATTCCATTGATTTCATTGCAGAGCAAAGTGGCTTTAATTCTAGAGGCTCTTTTAATCGTCACTTTAAGTCCGTTTACGGAATATCCCCATCAGAGTTCAGATTGCAGAACAAAACCTTAAGTTTTTCTTAAAAAATGCTCCGTAGCAGCAAATAAGATGTTCCAACCCAGTGGTAAGTACAATTTGCCACTGGGTTGGGAAGGCATTTTCGTTTTCGGAGGTTCATATTTGCGCCTCTAAAATTTTTTTAGAATAACACTTAAGAACACCTGCACATCGCATTAAAATGAAACAAAAATACCTTCGCACCGAATGCTGCTATTCGGTATTGATTTTTTTCTTTTTCCTAATTTCTGCGCAATTAAGTTACGCTGATGGGTCAAGGGATTTATATCCTTCAGGTACTACTGGAGGTAGGGCAAAAATGAGATCTGCTACTACAGTAAATGTGGCATATCCATTTGCCAATCTCAATGCTCATTTTGTTTACGCTGAAGCTGGAGAGGTCATCACATTGTCAAGTAGTGCTATGGGCACAAATAATGGAGCGGTGATATTGACAACACCAAACGGAACGGTTATCAACTATAATAATAGTGTAAATAGAATCCCAAATCGCAATGCTGAACTAGCTGGACCAAATATTCCAGGTCAAAGCGTAGCCGGTAGGTATAACGCTGCCAACTATACGGTAACCACTTCAGGTATTTATAAAGTGGAATTTATTGCACCGGTTGGGCAGACAACAAGTAATCCTACATCTAGTACAGGAAGAGAACAAATACTTGCAAATAACAATTGGAGTAATCCCGGAAATTCTGATGTATTGATTGCAGCCTGGGATATCTCCGTGGTAAATAAATCTGCTACCAATTTCATAAATGGTAGAGTATATACAACGCTGCTGAATCTTGATATCTATAATTCGTGGACAGCAAACTATTCTTACTATGGAAAAATGTTTGTACAAACCAATGATGGATATACTTACCGTGTAGATAATAATGGTAGTAATGGTTTAGCTTTTGAATTTTTTGTAAATAATAAGGGGTTTGTAGATGCTTCTGGAAATTCAATTTACCAAAGTGTAAATCATACCAATGTTGTCGGATTAATAAAAGACCCTAGAGATGCCGATACCAATACCGAGATCACTCAAAAAATGTTTTATACTTTGCCGTCGACTGATCTTCCGGCATTTTCCTCTGGAGCAGTTCCGGGTGGAACAACATGGCTTAGAAGTGTAAGGTTAAAGCCTAAAGTTTCTTTTTTAAAAGTAAGAGGAGTTGAGGGGACAGAGGGGCAGATTAGCAATAAAGGAGGAAAGATTGAATTTGAAGCAAATTTGCCCGGTAAGTACATAATTACAATTAAAAGTACCAGTCAGCCAAGTAAATTTCCTAGTCGTATCATAACTGGATATGCAGTCCCAGGACATAATACGGTTTCTTGGGATGGAAAAGATGGTGCAGGGAATCCATTGCCTCCGGGAGTTTCTCCAGCTGAGGTAAATGTTCAATTACAAGGAGCAGAGGTGCATTTTCCCTATTTTGATGTGGAAATCAATCCCCAAGGACTTAAGCTAGAACTTTTAACTGAAGATAATTTAGCTGTTGAATCTGATATCGTTTATTGGGATGATTCTCCTATTGATAATTCTAATAATCCATCGGCTCAACGTCCTAACCCAGTTAAGGCCACACCTATTGGTCAGCCATCATCAACCAATGGACATATATGGGGAACTTATGTAAGTGGTAATGGTACGGGCAGTGGTAATGCCGGTACAGGATCCAGTAGTTTTGGAAATGAAAAAAGCATGGATACTTGGACGTTTATCTTAGGAGAACAGGAAACGTTGGAAACCGATATCAATACTAAAATTTCTGATTTAAAAATTAATAGTATCACTCCTGATGTGACAGTGGTTGCCCCAGGCCACAATATTACTTATACAGTAGAAGCGCAAAACAGTGATGGAAGTAGCAATTATTCAGATGTCAATAATGCTCCTTTTAGCTTCACTGTTCCGGCAGGTTTAGAAATTATTTCCGTAACACCAGTTTCTTCTTGCGGGGGAGTAGATAACCTAGGAGAGATTTCTGCTGATAAACAACAATATAATTCTAAAGTAGATTTACCTAACGGCTGTAAGATTACCTATACCATCGTCACTAAAGTGGTAAACGCACCTTCTGGACCAATAGAAGTAAAGGCAACCATTATGAGGCCTCCGGATGTTACAGATCCTGATGCCACAAACCCTGACCCTAATTCTTCGCCAACAGATCCCCATTTAGAGTGTAAAAATGGTACGGCTACCGAAGATTGTAATAATATAAAATATAGCAACGCCGTTACGGCCATCCATCCTAAAATTACATTGGTTAAATCTGTGACCAATGTTGGAACGGGCGATTCAGGGAAATTCAAGGAAGGAGAAGTCATCGAATATAAATTCGTAGTTAAAAACGAAGGAGACGTTCCCCTTACTTCTACATCACTGACAGAAAGTTTACCAGATGTCACTTTATCTGGAAAAACAGGTGATACTGGTAATGACAATATTTTAAGTGTAAATGAGGAATGGACCTATACTGGACAGTATACGGTAAAGAAAAGCGATGGAGATCCAGCTAAAGTAGTTAACCAAGCTACTGTTAAGGCGAATGACCCCAACGGTGATGAAGTAAGCGATTTAAGCGGAACTTCTGCTGATAACGATGATCCAACCGAAGCTCCGGTGGCACAGAATGGCAAGATAAGCTTGGTGAAAACGGTGACCAGCACCACACCGACCGGCGGCTACAAACTGAACGATGTGATTGATTACCAGTTTACGGTGAAGAATGAGGGAAATGTAAGGTTGGATAATGTAGTGCTTACGGATAACATTGCTGGCATCATACCTGCTTACCAGAGTGGCGATACAAATAACAATAACAAACTTGATATAGATGAAAGCTGGATTTATAACGCCAGTTATACGATCACTCAATCGGATGTAGATGCAGGCAAAGTGAGCAATACTGCTGTAGTGACCTCCAAGGACCCATCCGGTAACGACGTGACCGATAACTCGGGAACGGATACCGACAACAACGACCCTACAGAAACACCTATCCCCCAGGAAGGTAAGGTGAGCCTGGTGAAATCTGTCACCAGTGCCACCCCTGCGGGCGGTTACAAGCTAAACGATGTCATCGATTACCAATTTGTAGTGAAAAATGAAGGTAACGTAACCTTAAGCGATGTTTCCCTAACAGATAATATCCCGGGAGTTGTTCCGGCCTACCAAAGTGGCGATACGAACAATAACAGCAAGCTTGACGTTGGTGAGAGCTGGGTTTATACGGCGAACTACACCATTACGCAGGCTGACGTGGATGCGGGCAAGGTGAGCAATACCGCCGTGGTGAACTCTAAGGACCCATCGGGCAACAACGTGACCGATAACTCGGGCACTGCCGTTGATAACGACAATCCTACAGAGACCCCTATTCCACAGAACGGCAAGATCAGCTTGGTGAAAACGGTGATCAGCTCTGGGTCAGGGGGAGTCTTGATGTCAGCGGGAGGTTACAAGTTGGGCGATACGATAGACTACCAGTTCGTAGTGAAAAATGAAGGTAACGTAACCTTGGACAATGTGGTGCTTACCGATAACATTCCGGGAGTTGTTCCGGCCTACCAGAGCGGTGATGCCAACGGCAATAATAAACTGGATGTTGGCGAGAGCTGGACCTATACGGCGAGCTATACCATTACGCAAGCTGATGTAGATGCCGGCAAGGTGAGCAATACTGCGGTAGTCACTTCAAAGGACCCATTGGGCAATGACGTGACGGATAACTCTGGAACAGATACCGACAACAACGACCCAACGGAAACCCCAATCCCTCAGGATGGCAAGATCAGTCTGGTGAAATCTGTGACCAGTACTACACCTGCAGGAGGTTATAAGCTTGGTGATGTTATCGATTACCAGTTTATAGTGAAAAATGAAGGCAACGTGACCTTAAGCGATGTTTCCCTAACGGATAATATTCCCGGCGTGGCACCTGCCTACCAGAGCGGTGACGCGAACGGTAATAATAAACTGGATGTTGGCGAGAGCTGGGTTTATACGGCCAATTACACCATTACGCAGTCCGATGTGGATGCGGGCAAGGTGAGCAATACCGCGGTGGTCACTTCAAAGGACCCGTCGGGCAATGACGTGACCGATAACTCGGGAACTGATACCGACAACAATGACCCTACAGAAACCCCGATTCCGCAGAACGGCAAGATAAGCCTGGTGAAAAGTGTGACCAGTACCACCCCTGCGGGCGGCTACAAACTTGGCGACAGGATAGACTATCAGTTCATTGCCAAGAACGAGGGCAACGTGACCTTGGACAATGTGCTACTTACCGACAATATCGCTGGCGTGGCACCTGCCTACCAGAGCGGTGACGCGAACGGTAATAATAAACTGGATGTTGGCGAGAGCTGGGTTTATACGGCCAATTACACCATTACGCAGTCCGATGTGGATGCCGGCAAGGTGAGCAATACCGCGGTAGTCACTTCAAAAGACCCATCCGGTAATGATGTGACCGATAATTCGGGAACGGATACCGACAACAATGACCCTACAGAAACCTTAATCCCACAGAACGGCAAGATAAGCCTGGTGAAATCTGTCACCAGTACCACCCCTGCGGGCGGCTACAAACTTGGCGACAGGATAGACTACCAGTTCATTGCCAAGAACGAGGGCAACGTGACCTTGGACAATGTGGTACTGACCGACAATATCGCTGGCGTGGCACCTGCCTACCAGAGCGGTGACGCGAACGGTAATAATAAACTGGATGTTGGCGAGAGCTGGGTTTATACGGCCAATTACACCATTACGCAGTCCGATGTGGATGCCGGCAAGGTGAGCAATACCGCGGTAGTCATTTCAAAAGACCCATCCGGTAATGATGTGACCGATAATTCGGGAACGGATACCGACAACAATGACCCTACAGAAACCTTAATCCCACAGAACGGCAAGATAAGCCTGGTGAAATCTGTGACCAGTACCACCCCTGCGGGCGGTTATAAACTGAACGATGTCATCGATTACCAGTTTACGGTGAAGAACGAGGGCAATGTGACCTTGGACAATGTGGTACTGACCGATAACATTGCTGGAGTTGTTCCGGCTTACCAAAGTGGCGACAAGAATAGCAACAACAAGCTTGACGTGGGCGAGAGCTGGACCTATATGGCGAGCTACACCATCACACAGGCCGATGTGGATGCGGGCAAGGTGAGTAACACTGCGGTAGTCACTTCAAAAGACCCATCCGGCAATGACGTAACGGATAACTCCGGAACAGATACCGACAACAATGACCCTACAGAAACCTTAATCCCTCAGAATGGGAGGATAAGCCTGGTGAAATCTGTGACCAGCACTACACCAACAGGCGGCTACAAGCTGGGCGACGTCATCGATTACCAGTTTACGGTGAAGAACGAGGGCAATGTGACGTTGGACAGTGTGGTGCTTACCGATAACATTCCGGGAGTTGTTCCGGCCTACCAGAGCGGTGATGCTAACGGCAATAATAAACTGGATGTTGGCGAGAGCTGGACCTATACGGCGAGCTATACCATCACACAGGCCGATGTAGACGCTGGCAAGGTGAGCAACACGGCGGCAGTCACTTCAAAGGACCCATCGGGCAACGACGTGACGGATAACTCGGGAACGGATACCGACAACAATGACCCTACAGAAACCTTAATCCCACAGAACGGCAAGATCAGCCTGGTGAAATCTGTCACCAGTACTACACCAGCAGGAGGTTATAAGCTTGGTGATGTCATCGATTACCAGTTCATTGCAAAGAATGAGGGCAACGTAACCTTGGACAATGTGGTACTGACCGATAACATTGCTGGAGTTGTTCCGGCTTACCAAAGTGGCGACAAGAATAGCAACAACAAGCTTGACGTGGGCGAGAGCTGGACCTATATGGCGAGCTACACCATCACACAGGCCGATGTGGATGCTGGCAAGGTGAGCAATACCGCGGTAGTCACTTCAAAGGACCCATCGGGCAACGACGTGACGGATAACTCGGGAACGGATACCGACAACAATGACCCTACAGAAACCTTAATCCCACAGAACGGCAAGATAAGCCTGGTTAAATCTGTCACCAGTACTACACCAACAGGCGGTTATAAGCTTGGTGATGTCATCGGTTACCTGTTTACGCTGAAGAACGAGGGCAACGTAACCTTGGACAATGTGATACTGACCGATAACATTGCTGGAGTTGTTCCGGCTTACCAAAGTGGCGACAAGAATAGCAACAACAAGCTTGACGTGGGCGAGAGTTGGACCTATATGGCGAGCTACACCATCACACAGGCCGATGTGGATGCTGGCAAGGTGAGCAATACCGCGGTAGTCACTTCAAAGGACCCATCGGGCAACGACGTGACGGATAACTCGGGAACGGATACCGACAACAATGACCCTACAGAAACCTTAATTCCGCAGAACGGCAAGATAAGTCTGGTGAAATCTGTGACCAGTACTACACCAACAGGCGGCTATAAGCTTGGCGATGTCATCGGTTACCTGTTTACGGTGAAGAACGAGGGCAACGTGACCTTGGACAATGTGGTACTGACCGATAACATTCCGGGAATTGTTCCAGCTTACCAAAGTGGCGATACGAACAATAACAACAAGCTGGATGTTGGCGAAAGCTGGATTTATACCGCCAGCCATACGATTACTCAACAAGATGTGGATGCGGGCAAGGTGAGCAATACTGCCGTGGTGACCTCCAAGGACCCATCTGGCAATGACGTGACGGACAACTCGGGAACGGATACTGACAACAATGACCCTACAGAAACCTTGATCCCACAGAACGGCAAGATAAGCCTGGTGAAATCTGTCACCAGTGCTACCCCTGCGGGCGGTTATAAACTGAACGATGTCATCGATTACCAATTTGTGGTGAAGAACGAAGGCAATGTGACCTTGAGCGATGTTTCGTTAACGGATAATATCCCCGGCGTAACGCCTGTATATGCCAGTGGCGATGCCAACGGCAACAATAAACTGGATGTTGGCGAGAGCTGGGTTTATACCGCTAGCTACACCATTACGCAGTCCGATGTGGATGCGGGCAAGGTGAGCAATACCGCCGTAGTGACCTCCAAGGATCCATCGGGCAATGACGTAACGGATAACTCTGGAACGGATACCGACAACAATGACCCTACAGAAACCTTAATCCCACAAAACGGCAAGATAAGTCTGGTGAAATCTGTGACCAGTACTACACCAACAGGCGGCTATAAGCTTGGCGATGTCATCGGTTACCTGTTTACGGTGAAGAACGAGGGCAACGTGACCTTGGACAATGTGGTACTGACCGATAACATTCCGGGAATTGTTCCAGCTTACCAAAGTGGCGATACGAACAATAACAACAAGCTGGATGTTGGCGAAAGCTGGATTTATACCGCCAGCCATACGATTACTCAACAAGATGTGGATGCGGGCAAGGTGAGCAATACTGCCGTGGTGACCTCCAAGGACCCATCTGGCAATGACGTGACGGACAACTCGGGAACGGATACTGACAACAATGACCCTACAGAAACCTTGATCCCACAGAACGGCAAGATAAGCCTGGTGAAATCTGTCACCAGTGCTACCCCTGCGGGCGGTTATAAACTGAACGATGTCATCGATTACCAATTTGTGGTGAAGAACGAAGGCAATGTGACCTTGAGCGATGTTTCGTTAACGGATAATATCCCCGGCGTAACGCCTGTATATGCCAGTGGCGATGCCAACGGCAACAATAAACTGGATGTTGGCGAGAGCTGGGTTTATACCGCTAGCTACACCATTACGCAGTCCGATGTGGATGCGGGCAAGGTGAGCAATACCGCCGTAGTGACCTCCAAGGATCCATCGGGCAATGACGTAACGGATAACTCTGGAACGGATACCGACAACAATGACCCTACAGAAACCTTAATCCCACAAAACGGCAAGATAAGTCTGGTGAAATCTGTGACCAGCACTACACCAACAGGCGGCTATAAATTGGGCGACAGGATAGACTACCAGTTCGTTGCAAAGAATGAGGGTAACGTAACCTTAAGCGATGTTTCCCTAATGGATAATATCGCTGGTATAACACCTGCCTACCAAAGTGGTGACACGAACAATAACAACAAGCTTGACGTGGGCGAGAGCTGGACCTATACCGCTAGCTACACCATCACGCAGGCTGATGTGGATGCTGGCAAGGTGAGCAATACCGCGGTAGTCACGTCCAAGGACCCATCGGGCAATGACGTAACGGATAACTCTGGAACGGATACCGACAACAATGACCCTACAGAAACCTTAATCCCACAAAACGGCAAGATCAGCTTGGTGAAATCTGTTACCAGTGCTACACCAACAGGCGGCTACAAGTTGGGCGACAGGATAGACTACCAGCTCGTGGCCAAGAACGAGGGCAACGTGACCTTGGACAATGTGGTACTGACCGACAACATTCCGGGAGTTGTTCCGGCCTACCAGAGCGGTGACGCGAACGGCAACAACAAATTGGATGTAGGCGAGAGCTGGGTTTACACGGCCAGCTACACCATCACACAGGCCGATGTGGATGCTGGCAAGGTGAGCAATACTGCCGTGGTGACCTCCAAGGACCCATCGGGTAATGATGTGACCGATAACTCTGGAACGGACACCGACAACAATGACCCTACAGAAACCTTAATCCCTCAGAACGGCAAGATAAGCCTGGTGAAATCTGTGACCAGCACTACACCAACAGGCGGCTACAAGCTGGGCGACAGGATAGACTACCAGTTCGTGGCCAAGAACGAGGGCAACGTGACCTTGAGCGATATTTCGTTAACGGACAATATTGCTAGCGTGACGCCAGTATATGCCAGTGGCGATGCCAACGGCAACAATAAACTGGATGTGGGCGAGAGCTGGGTTTACACGGCGAGCTATACCATTACGCAGTCCGATGTGGATGTGGGTAAGGTGAGCAATACCGCGATAGTCACTTCAAAGGACCCATCGGGCAATGACGTGACGGACAACTCGGGAACAGATACCGACAACAATGACCCTACAGAAACCCCAATCCCGCAGAACGGCAAGATAAGCCTGGTGAAATCTGTGACCAGTACTACACCAACAGGCGGCTACAAGCTGGGCGACAGGATAGACTACCAGTTCGTTGCCAAGAACGAGGGCAACGTGACCTTGAGCGATATTTCGTTAACGGACAATATTGCTAGCGTGACGCCAGTATATGCCAGTGGTGATGCCAACAGCAACAATAAACTGGACGTGGGCGAGAGCTGGGTTTATACCGCTAGCTACACCATTACGCAGTCCGATGTGGATGCGGGCAAGGTGAGCAACACCGCGGTAGTCACTTCAAAGGACCCATTGGGCAATGACGTGACGGACAACTCGGGAACTGACACTGACAACGACAATCCTACGGAAACATCTATCCCACAGAACGGCAGGATAAGCCTGGTGAAGTCTGTGACCAATGTTGGAACGGGGACCAATGGCGCATTTATACTGGGTAATCAAATCGAATACACTTTTACAGTAACCAATACAGGAAATGTAAGTTTAAAAGATTTGGTTTTAACAGATCCATTATTGACTAATAAAGTCATCAATATTCCAGGAGTTTTAGAACCAGGTAAATCAATTACTCATATTGAAAAATATACCATCACTGATGCAGATGTAGCCTTGGGTAAAGTGACCAATAGTGCTGTGATCAAAGCTAATGACCCGGCAGGCAATGAGGTGAAAGATCATTCGGGAACAGCAATCGACAATGATAATCCAACGGTAACTATAGTTGCAAAACCTCCAGTTGCCAATGATGATGCGAAAGATACGATGCAGAATAAACCTGTAACGATAGATGTTCAGAAGAATGACCAAGCAGGTAGTAGTCCAATTGTACCGGGTAGTACGGTGATTACCAAACAACCAAAGCATGGTACAGTAGTGGTAAATGCTGATGGAACGGTGACTTACACACCAAACGAGGGCTATACTGGAACTGATGAGTTTGAATATACGGTAACTGATGTCAATGGCCAGATTTCTAATCCTGCTAAAGTTACCATCAATATCAATCCTAGTACCCCAGAGGCAACAGACGACAGCGCAGAGACAGAATGGAATAAAGAAGTCAAGATTCCAATTTTGGATAATGATAAGCCTTTTGGTGCTCCATTAGATATTACTAGTGTTGAAATTACTGAACAGCCTAAGCACGGTACAATAAGGGTGAATGCCGACGGTACGGTAACTTATTTGCCAAATAGTGGTTACACAGGAACTGACACCTTTAAATATCGAGTTAAAGATGCTAATGGAAATTGGACCAATGTAGCAACAGTGACGATAAAGGTAACGGGTTTCTTTATTCCTAATGTCATTACTCCAAACGGAGACGGAAAAAATGATGCTTTTGTTATTGTAGGATTGGAAAACTACAACAATGCCCAATTGACCATATTTAATCGTTGGGGAAATGAAGTTTATCGAAATACCAACTATAAAAACACATGGACAGGTGATGGATTGAATGAAGGAACTTACTACTATCTCCTTCGCTTAAAAGATGGAGAAAAAGAACAGGTATTTAAAGGCTGGATTTTATTAAAACGATAATGGATGATGGCCAGGCAAAACCTGGCCAATGCAAAATAGATTATGAATAAGCATTTTGTGAAAAAAAGTATACTGATTTTGTATTTCGCTGTAGTAGGCACCTTTCAGATGAAGGCACAACAAAACATTCAGTTTACGCAATATATTTTCAACTCTTTGAGTGTTAATCCGGCTTATGCTGGATATAAAGAAGAGTGGTTTGGACAATTAGGGTTGAGAAGCCAGTGGAGTGGGTTGGAAGGTGCTCCAAAAACGGGGCAACTTTCAATCGATGGAGCAGTAGGTATCAACAAGAATGTTGGGCTCGGTTTGCAAATTACGGATGACAGACTTGGACCGCAAAATATGACCTCTGTTTATGCCAATTATGCCTATAGATTAAGATTGGATGCTGATGATACACAACGATTGAGTTTCGGATTAGCGGTGGGGATTTCACAATACGGATTGGATGGTAATCAACTTAGACCTGTAAATGAAGGAGATAATGATTTGCCAATAGGTAAAGTTAATAGTACAATACCTGATGTTCGCTTTGGCGTTTACTACTATAATCCGAAATTTTATGTTGGTCTATCTGCTATGGACCTCTTTTCTGGGAAAAACTCTAATAGATTGTTCAATTGGAATAATAATACCATAGAGAATATTAGACGTAAACAACATTATTATCTTATTGCCGGTGCATTATTCGACTTATCCGAAGACATGAAGTTAAAACCCAGCATTTTGTTTAAGGAAGACTTTAAAGGTCCATCAAGTCTGGATATCAACGGTATGTTAATTTTTGGAGAGCGGTTCTGGATTGGAGCCTCTTATAGAACTGAAGCCAATCTTTGGAAAAAACGTTATGAGCAAGGTCAATCGCTAAGTAGCCTTAATTCAATTTCGGGCATTACTCAATTCTATATCAATGATCAATTTAGGATAGGCTATTCCTATGATTATATCATTAGCAGGTTAAGTAGTTTTCAGAACGGTACTCATGAAATTACCTTAGGCATTACGTTTCCAGGTAAAAATAACCGATTACTTAGTCCAAGATTTTTTTAAGAAGAATAGGAGATATCCATATCAAACGAATGAATATGAACAATAATTTTATCAAATATGCGCTCTCTTTGGTCTTTGGCTTGTTGAGTGTTGTTGCCGTATCTGCGCAGGAACAGCCAAGTTTAAGGCAGAGAGCGGATCTTTTATATACCCAATATAACTATGCAAAGGCCGCTACTGTTTATCTTAAATTGGTTGATGTAAAAAAGCCAAGATTATCAGATTTGGAAAAACTTGCAGATTGTTACAAACAGATGAACGATTATGAATCCGCTGAAAATTGGTATACAAGAGTTGTTGAACATCCAGATAGCAAAGCAGAAAATTTAATTACTTATGGAGCGGTACTCAAATCAAATGCCCGTTATGCAGAAGCTAAAAAGATACTAGAGCAGTATGCAAGTAAAACGGGAGACCTGAAAAGGGTTGGTAACGAAATTCGTGGTTGTGATTCGGCCTTAATTTGGATGGCGTCGCCAACAAAGCATAAACTTAAAAATGAAGCAGCGATTAATACAGAGTTGGCAGAATTTGGAGTGTTCCCAATAGGGAAACAGGTATTTTATACTGCTGAACCCAATCAAGACCATATGAAAAAAGATGGCCGAACGGGAAATGCTTTTTTGAGATTATATACCGCCGATCGAACAATTAATAACAATTTGAGTGCAAAATTGCTTCTTAAATCAGAGTACAATAATCAACCCTATCATGTTGGACCAATTGCTACCAATAAAAGTGTAAATACGCTATTTATCACTAGAACCTACCCAGGAAAATCAGGAGAAATTACAAAGGAAAACAAATTGAGGTTCAATACCAATAATTTGGAATTGTATATCTACACCGCAAAGGATGGTAAGTATGAAGAAATTCCTTTTGCGTATAATGATGTTAAAAATTATTCTGTAGGGCATGCGGCACTTAGCCCTGACGAAAAAACACTCTATTTTGTATCAGATATGCCTGGTGGACTGGGAGGAACAGACATTTGGTATTGTGAGCTCCAAGAGAATGGTAGTTGGGGAAGACCACAGAATGCGGGTCCAACCATCAATACCAGTCAAAACGAAATGTTTCCCAATTTTGATCATGAGGGTGTTCTTTACTATTCTAGTAATGGATGGCCAGGAATGGGCGGTTTGGATATTTTTACAGCAAAGGGTAGCAAAAATAGTTGGACAAGCCCTGTAAACTTACGGTATCCAATTAATTCACCTGCTGACGATTTTGCCTACGTTGCTACGAAATCTGATGTAGACGAACAGTCTGGCTATATTTCTTCAAACCGTAAAGGAGGGGTAGGAAGCGACGATATTTATAGCTTCCAGATTGTTAAGTCAAAAATTATACTTGCTGTTAAAGGAACGGTATTGAACAAAAGCACAAATGCTATAATTGATGGTGCAACAGTTACACTTTATGCTAATGGGCGCCATATTGTATCTAAACAATATTCAAAGACTGATGGTACTTTCTTTTTCGAATTGGATAGGGAAACAGATTATACCATTCTAGGTCAGAAGGAGAAATTTTATGGCGATTCGGTAGCTGTTTCAACGAAAGGGATTGTTAAATCCGACACGCTTTTTGCCACTTTACGTCTTGAGCCTTTGTTCGAAATTGGAAAGACAATAGCCCTGCAGAATATCCATTATGACTTTGATAAGTTCAATATTAGAAAAGATGCAGCAAAAATACTTGATGAACTGGTGCGTACCATGCGTGATAACCCAACTCTCGAAATAGAACTGGGCTCACATACCGACAGCCGTGGAAGTGATGCCTATAATCTATACCTCTCTTTGCAAAGGGCTCATTCGGTGGTTGAATATTTGGTAAACAGGGGAATTTCGAGAAGCCGTATGAAGACTAAAGGTTACGGTGAAACCCAGTTGCTCAACCGTTGTAAAAATGGGATTAGCTGCTCGATAGCCGAACATCAAGCCAATAGGAGAACAGAATTTAAAATCTTGAAATACTAAACATTGAAGAATATAGATATTATTTGTTCCATGCCCCTTTTTGAATAAGTGTGAATTAGTTTTATTATATCAGTTTAATTAACTAACGGGGCATGGAACAAATAATTAAAATAGAATAGGAAGACAATATCATGATCTAGCTAGCAACAAATGGAATACTTATTAATTTATTAAAACAATAACATGGAAAAATTCGAAAAAGTAAAGTCTCTTATCGCTTCTGTAGAAGCTGATGCGGAAAAGTTCTACAACAAATCTAACGCTGCAGCTGGAACTAGAGTTAGAAAAGCAATGCAGGATCTTAAAGTGATGGCCGTAGAGATAAGAAAAGAAATCACCGCTAAAAAAAACGCTAAATAGTACCTGTTAACTGAGGTAGTCCTGGTCAGCAATGACCAGGATCTACAATAATAATTCTAAGAGGATAAGCCGGTAAAGCGGATGCTACCACTGATTTATCCCAGTTTAAAAGCCATCTTGGCAAACACCAATAACGAGCTAATCACTTTTGGCTCAAAGTAAAATGCAGCTAGACTATCAAAGCTCTTTATATTTGTCTTTATCACTATATTACGTGCAGACCCGCATGAAAAAAAGAGATCAGAAATTAAAAGACATCATTAATTGGGCAAAAGAGAATGAAGAAATTAGAGCTCTTTTACTAACCAGCTCTCTGGTAAACCCTTTAGCTCCAGTTGATGATTTTAGCGACTTGGATGTTGAAATCATTTTTGAGAACAATACAGCATATGTTGAACATTCGACATGGCTTAATTTGTTCGGGGTGCCAATAGCTATTCTTGAAGAAGACGACTCTTATTTCGATGGTAAACATGCCATGAAAATGGTATTGTACGAAGACCATATCAAAGTAGATTTCAAACTATTCAGCAAAGCTCAATTTTTGAAAGAGGCTAAAACGGAAGAATTGCCAGAAGATTGGGATATTGGTTATCAAGTTCTTTTAGACAAAGATGATATCACCAAAGGCTTAAAGAAACCTAGTTACAGAGTTTCTATTATTAAAAGACCAAGTATTGAAGAGTTTCAACGCATTTTAAACGATTTTTGGTGGGATACGACTTATGTAGCGAAATGTCTCGCTAGGGGCGATATTTTTTATGCCAAGTTCATGTCTGAAGATAATATTCGCACCGCTTATTTAGTCTCCTTAATTGAATGGCATGTTGCTAGTCAGCACCAATGGAACATTACCACAAATAAACATGGTCGTTTATTCAAGAAATATCTTCAAGAACATGAATGGCAAATGGTTGAAGCTACATTCAGTGGAAGTGATATCAATGATAATTGGAACGCCTTATTTGCTATGGCAGATTTGGTCCATAAAATAGGAAATGTGTTAGCAGAAAAGTTGGAAGGAACTTATCCGCACCAACTGGAATTAAAAGTGCGGAATTATTTGAGCGAAGTTAGAACTGGCCATTCAATACCACCTCAATAGCTAATTCGATATCGTTATCCACCAACGTTTTATCGGCCCAACTTCCAGTATAGGCAACTTTCCAATCCAATCGGTTAAAGGTAAATTTAGTAGCAAAGCGATTGCCTTTTCGCTCTGCTAAAAATGTTATGTTCTTGGTCACTTCTCTAATCGTAAAATCGCCTTGGATCTTTAAACCGTCATTGGCTAACTTTTCAATGCGGGTAAGTTTTAAAGTAGATGTGGGATATTTATCGGTGTAGAAGAAATCTGCACTTTTCAGATGAGCAATCAAATTTTTACGTGCCGTAACCTCGTGAATAGGAATATCCGTTACGTCCATGGTTTCCATATCAACCATAAAATTTCCACCAACGATTTCTTTTTCGGCAATGAGTAAGTACCCTTCTCTAAATAAAATTTTTCCAGTTCGTTTCTTAATACCCCTCATTTCTGTGGCTGTCCAGTTGATGCTTGATTTTAAGCGGTCGATGTTGATCGTATCTGCGTTGATCATTTTAGATTTGCTAACTACGGAATTAATGGTCACTAGGGGAGCATCAGAACTATGTTTGCCCACGCAAGAGAAGGTCAATAGCATTGGCAAAATCAAATAAAATAGCCTATTCATAGTTGGGTATATTTTTGCCTAAAATGATGTTTCTTTCTATGGTCATCATTCCATTTTGGATATATGGTTTCACAATCCCAGAACCTCCACGGTTTTTCTGCTTCTTCCGAAAATTGGGAGTCAGTAGGGGATCGTCGTCAAAGAGGTACTCATCAAGATAATATTCTTTTACGTTAGGCTCCTTAATGGTAATATGGATATGTTCGGGTTCACTACGATCAGGATAGGAAGCCGGACGAAAAGTAAAAAAGGTGTATCGGCCATCTTCAGCAGTTTTAACCCAACCTCTAATGAAACCATGTCTTTTGGCCCATCCAGTTTCACCACCCTTCTTTTCATAAATGCCTTTCCTATTCGTATGATAGATGTATAGGATTACGTCTCTGGCGGGTGTTTTGCCATCGGCCTTAAACACCCTTCCAGTGATTTTTAGCTTTGGAGTGTTATGCGCAAATTTGGGCAAAGTGTCTAAAGGTCGTAGTTTTTTATTGCCGTATTCATAAATGGCTTCGCACCCCTCACAGGACCCACCAACATTATGGCGTTGTGCATTACACACTACTGTTATCGTCGCAAAAAGGAGAAAAAATAAAATGATTTTGAAGTTCATAGCTTTTGTTTTATGATGAAACGAAACTATGAACCGTAGCTTTGGTTTGAAATTAAAATAACTTAACCTGATGGATTTATATGGTATCCCGATGACCTAGGCCAAATTTCTTTTTAAAATCTTCGACGTAAGTTCTACTTAGCCTTATGCTTTCCCCGTTTTTTAGTTGCAAATCATAATCTCCATTTAGCCGCGATTTAACCGTAGCAATCTCATTGATGTTGACAATGGTGGTTTTATGAATTTGAACAAACATTTCGGAGTCTAGTTTCTGATAGAAGGATTTTAATGTCTCCGTATGTAAATATTCATTATCTCCATAATAAATATTAATGTAGGGGGTGGCAGAAGTTATTTTTGTGATTTGATTTAGGTATATCACAATTTTATTTTTTCCTGTGCTAACCATCAATCTATCTGCCGGTTGTCCTACACTTTGTGTAATTTGACTTGGTTTAGTCAGGAAATAGGAATGTATAAAAGAGAAACAAGCATAAACCATAACGATTTTATATAAGTCCTGCGCAAGCGTATAGGAAAATACCTTATACAAATCATACCTAGCCTCAAAAAAAAGTGTTGAAAATCCAACAACAATTATAGAAACTGCAAGTAAATGAATTACACTTGCGGTCAGTATAAAAGTGATTGTTTTGGAGAGCTTATTTAAACGAACTTTCTGGAATACTTGATGAGATAAGGTCAAAATGGGAATAAAGAGCAGCCAAATTACTTTAAATAATAGAGATTCCTCGATATAAAAAGAGGAATTATTCCTTAACGATTCAAGAAAATCTTGTCCAACAGTAAGCGAGATGATGGCTATAAATATGATAGATAGGAAAATCAACAACTTGCCGACGGGTACAATGGTCTGATTTTCTTTTTGTGCTAAAATCATGATTATAGAGTTGGTATTTCATTTCCTATGGAAAATTAGTTAAAACATTGGAAATAGAGAAATGGTTAGAGATTGCTTTCCCGAAAAGTCGGGACAAGTCGCGCTTGCAAAGAAGTAAATAGCAGCTTCACTGCAAGCTGCGAAGTAGTCTGTCTCAATCTGAAATTTAAATTCGTATGATTTTCTCTGATTGTTATATTTGTTTAAAGTGCTATAACTCTTCATTGACCAATGGCTATCGAATCTAAAGTTATCCTATTTCAACATTTTGAGAAGTATATCAAGCTAAGTGATGCATTGAAATTGGCTTTAAATAAACGTGTTACCTTCGTTTCATTTAAAAAAGGGGAACTCGTGCACGACGCGGATAAAGTATGTACCAAATCCTATTTCATACAAAAAGGATTGTTCAGGACCTATTTCATCAAAGACGGTAAGGAAATAAGTGAATACTTTCCAGCAGAAAATGAGTGGAGCAATTCACCCAAAAGTTTTATGACGAGACAAAAGGATGTTTATTATATTGATGCCATTGAAGCTACAGAGGCCTTTTGTTTGCATGTTAACGATTTGGTTTATCTCTTTGAGCATTTCCCAGAAATGGAACGTTATTCTCGATTATCCATGGGGACTGTTTTTGGTCACTTGATGGAACGAATCGTATCGCTAAGGTTTACCAGTGCAAAAGAAAAATACGAACATTTTATACATACTTATCATGATATCCATCATCGCATCCCTTTGGGCATGGTTGCTTCCTATCTGGGCATTACCCAAGAAACCTTAAGTAGAATTAGAGCGGAGAAATGATTTTTTGATATAGGTCAAAAGCATTCACGCAAACAATCTCCATTTTTGGTTAAAAAAAGATGGACTTGAAAAAAGCAAAACAACTCAGCTTAACATTAATTTTCTTTCTACTGCCTATTGCCGTATTCTCACAGGATACCCTAAAGGTAAAAAATGTAGAAGCCGTTTTATATGTAGGGAATCAACCAAAACAACCCTTAGTGGTAGGTTTGGGAGGCTCAGAAGGTGGCAATGCCTGGGCTAGCGACTATTGGAAGAAAACAAGAGTAAAATTTTTAGCTAAAGGCTATGCCTTTTTGGCCATTGGGTATTTTGGATGTAAAGGAACACCAAAGATACTGGATCAAATAGCTATCGACGAGGTTTACCAAGCCATTGCCACGGCCAAAAAACACCAGAAAATAGATAGCACTCAAATAGCGGTATTAGGTGGTTCTCGCGGTGCTGATTTGGCATTATTACTGGGTAGTTATTATCGAGATATTGATGTGGTCGTAGGAATGTCTGCGAGCCATGCTGTTTTCCCGGGGCATACACAACATTTTACCAGTTCTTGTTGGACCTTTAAAGGAAAGGAGCTGCCCTTTATTCCCGTAAACGATCAAGCAGTGCCCTTTTTAATGAAAAGAGATTTACGTGGTACTTTTACAGCAATGATGCAGGATAGCCTAGCCGAACAAAAGGCATTGATTAAGGTAGAGCGGATTAATGGTCCAGTACTATTGCTTTCTGCAGATAAAGATGAAATGATTCCAGCGGTGCAAATGGGAGAGAAGATGGTGGAGAGGTTAAAAGCAAATCAGTTTAAATTTCGCTACGAACATGTAGTTTATCAAGGCTCACATACCGAGCCTACCAAACATTTTGATAAGGTGTTTGACTTTCTGGAAGTCAATTTCCTGAAAAGGAAATAACAAAAATGCTAAATTTACCCTAAGGCTCTAAAATGATTGATGATGCAAAACAGATTTAACGACCAAAACAAACGAATTACTGAATTTCAGACCGAAGTTTTGGTGATATGTCCTTCATGTGGTCAAAAAGCAAAGGCCTCGGTAGATTACGAGAAAGAGAAGGCACGTTTGCTTTGCACCCAATGTAGTTACAACAAAGAAAATACTACCGAAAGTACTGTTCTGGGAATAAATGGTCATTGGCGTATGGCAGCGCATCAATATTTCAGTGCCAAACTTTGGCTACAGCATCCTTTTAAAAACGAAGTGTTTTGGGCATATAATGAGCAACATTTGGCCTATTTGGAAAGCTATATTGGTGCTACACTACGTGAGCATAAAGATAGATCACATTTTACGCTGTTGGAGAAGTTGCCCAAATTTTATCATGAAGCCAAAAACAGAGCGGCACTCTTGAAATTAATTGAGAGGCTTAAACAGTTAGCTGCAAAATCTTAATCTATTGCGATGACACTAAGATCTATCCATCCAGATTTTGAACGTTTGCTGAGTTTTAAAGAAAAGGAACTTATTGCCCTTTTTATCAATTTAAGAGCATTTATTTTGGAGCTTTATCCCCAAAGTAACGAGCTTTTGTATCATACACATGCGCTAACGGCAGTTTTTTCTATCTCCGATAAATTGTCGGATGCCTTCTGCATGTTGCCCATCTATACCAATCATCTAAACCTCGGTTTTAATAAGGGAACTTTACTAAAAGATCCACATCAATTGCTTACAGGCACAGGAAATTTAATCAGGCATATTGATATTAAAGAACCTCAGGATTACCGTAATCCCAAAGTGCAGGACTTGATACAGGAGGCCATTGACTTTGCCATTAAAGATATGGACAAACCTACCAAGTCTATTGGTCAGACTATTTCAAAAATTAAGGCTAAGTCTTAACCATTAATTGAGTGAATAGTACGATACAACTAGCAAGGTAATTGTATTTGGTTTATGTTTCTAACTCATCACACTTTTGAGCGAAAACTTTAAAGCAAAATAATGCTGATTTGTTATCCAAATCGAAAATATATTTGCCCTTATAGCCAAGAGTACCTATCTTAGAAAGACAATTTTTACATTTACGCTTCAATGAATTGTTTTTCGCTCATTTTTCAATCGCTAACTTTTATTAATGTTAAATATGTTAAGTCTTTAGGCTGCCATATCAATGTTAGAAATTGTGTAGGAAAACGTTTCGGTATGCCACATTTTATATTACCTTAGGTCCGTTTTATCAACTATGTTTATCTGCTATATGAAGCCAAATCAACTATATTTCTTTTTTTTAATCATCTTAACTTTGACGTCTTGCCGAGAGTTTATTGAACCTTCGTTGAGCAATAAAAGAATCTATCCGTTGGCACCAGTTGACAAAACAGAAACCAGCTCTTATCAAATTACGTTTTGGTGGGAAACCCATCCTGATGCCTTAAAATATCGTTTACAGGTGGTGTCGCCAACTTTTAATGCCGCACAAAAGTTAGTATTGGATACTTTGGTGAAGACAGATAAGTTTACCTATACCCTTGATCCTGGCAATTACGAATGGCGTATCCGTGCAGAAAATGGCAGTAGCCAAACACCTTTTACCACCCAGTCTTTTATTGTTCACCCAGCGGCACTTACCGATCAGGTTGTACAAGTCTCAGCTCCAACAAATCAGCTATATACCAATAATGCTTTAACCCAATATGAATGGCTTAAACTATATGGTGCCACAGGCTATCGTTTGCAAGTGGATAAAAATAATTTCTCTAATGAACAGAATATAATCTTGAACACCGTTACAGATAACTTGAGTTATTCCTATACCTTGCCGTCGGAAGGAGTTTATCAAATGCGGGTAAGAGCTGAAAACGCTACCGAAAACTCTAAGTGGTCTGCTGTAAGAACCCTTACGTTTGATGCTACTCCGCCAGCACAGGTTACTTTAAGTAGTCCTGCTAACAAGCAAACAGTAACCAAGCCCGTTGGCTTAAGCTGGAATGCCATTACCGATGCAATACAATATGAAGTTGCTGTTTACCAAAGCGACTCCACTACGCTTTATCATTCTTCCTATCCACAATTGTTAAATACTACCAGTCACTCATTTAACATGGGGAATAGTGGAGAAACTTTGGTATGGCGAGTGAGGGCTGTTGATAGGGCGGGAAACAAAGGAAACTGGAGCAGCTTTTATACTTTCACAATTCAATAATGGCCAAAGGGAAAACGCTTACATATTTATTAATAGCAGGTGTAGTTGCCGTTTGGGGACTGATTTTCTATCGTGTGTATATAGGCATGAGCGAGGAAGATTTGGATATACCAGTTGCAGCAGCGACCAAAGTGCCTTATTTTAAAATGCTTGATCATCATGAAGATCAAGTCAATTTAGATTTTAGCTATCGTGACCCTTTCTCGGGATCTAACACCTACGAGGTAGCCAAACCAGTAGTTAGCAGATCTGAGAACGTGGCCATACCTAGACCAGCAACGATAAGTCCAATGGCATCAAAACCGCAGGTCAACTGGTCTAACGTTCAATATACAGGTTATGTGAATAATGCTGCCAGTAAGCAAAAAATGGTTATTCTTTCTGTGAATGGCAATACTGCGGTATTGGCCGAAGGTCAAACTGCTCACGGTGTGAAGTTGTTGAAATACCTTGGCGATTCGGTGAGCGTACAATATCAGGGAGAAAAGAAAAACATCAAAATTAAATAACATGCATCGTACCTATTACCTTATACTTTTTATTATAGCTCTTGTATTCCAGGCTAAAGCGCAGCGTTCTTCTGCCGACTTAGCTCCTTATAAACATCATATTGCCAATGAAGATCATCAGCTTTCTTTTTACACTTTATCCCCAGATCAATCAGTAGGCACTATAAGATCTGATCGTAGTTATTATTGGTGGGGAGGGAAACAGATACAGGTTACCCAAGGAGGATATAGTGGTAAGTTGTTAAATGGTGTTTTTACCGTATACTATCTTAATAAACAGCTTAAACAGCAAGGTTTATTTAAAAAAGGATTGAAAAATGGAGAATGGAAAGAATGGAATGAACAAGGAAAACTAATCCTAAGAACCAATTTTGTAGAAGGAATTGCCAGTGGTAATTTTTATAAGTATAACGATTTAGGAGAACTAAAAGAGCAAGGTACTTACAAGAATGGTAAGATAGATGGAGAATTGAAAAAATACATATCTGCTGATAGCGTCGCAATCAGTAAATATAAAAATGGTATGCTGGTTCCAGAGCAAAAAGCAGAGAATAGCAAACCATGGTGGAAATTCTGGAAAAAGAAGCAAACAAAACAGCAATAGCATGCTGAAAGCTGGTGCTTTATATTTCTCCATTGTTATCGCCTTTTTTATTGCGGTAATTTCTGCCTCCTTGATCATGCTGGTGGCTCATTACCGAAACAGTTATCTTAAGGATATTCGCTATCATCGTTTACTTAACAACCTCAATTCTGGCGTAACCCTAGCCCTTAGCCAAGCGAACCAAAGTGAAGCAAAAGTCTTGGATTTGTATGGGAGAGAAACTGATAGTTTAGAAATCAAACAAGACTTTTGGGGAATTTACGAACTGGTTCAGCTGCAATCCTACATCCAACAGGATACCATCAAAAAAGCTTTTTTAATGGGTAAACAGCCAGACTCTGTAACCCTGTATCTTAGTGATGAAGACCGACCTTTGTCTATTAGTGGAAACACCCGCATTACCGGGAATGTGGCCCTGCCCAAATCAGGGTTGAGGCAGGCTTACGCCGAAGGAAAACCTTACACTGGTGAAAAGCTCATCTTCAGTGGTGAAATAAAAAACAGTACACGTGAACTACCCGCCATGGAGCAGCGGCTTTTGGAACAGATGATAGCCAAGTTGAGCCAAAAAGAGGTCGGTGAAATTGAGCAGGTCAACAAGCTGAAAATATCCTTCCATCAGGAAGCAAAGCAAATCTATTTGGGAAAAGTAGTACGCTTAGAAAATGTCGATTTACAAGGAAGGATCATTCTGGTGAGCGATTCCATGATTACCATTGCTTCTTCGGCAATATTGGCTGATGTACAGGTTTACGCTCCGGTAATTAAGGTTGAAAGCGGATTTAAAGGTAATTGCCAGCTTTTTGCTAGTGATAGTTTACTCGTATCTAATCAAGTGAATTTTAACTACCCATCAGCTTTGGCTGTATTGAGGACAGAGCATTCGGGAGATCAACCTAAATTAACTATTGGAGATGAGGTAAATATCGATGGAGTTGTGTTTAGTTATGAAAAAAAACGAAGCTCCCAACAAACTTTAGTGAGTTTAGGGAAAAACACCAAAATAAAAGGAGAGGTGATCTGTACAGGTCTATTAAAATTAGAAAAAGAAGTGCAGATCAGAGGCAAGGTGGCTTGTAATCGTTTCATTATGAAAACTTCACAAACCCTGTATGAAAATTTTTTGATTGATGTTACTTTTAACCATAAAGCGAGGAGTAAGTACTATTTAAGCGCTGCTCTGTTTGGACAAAAGCGAGCAAATAAAGTATTGAAATGGTTAAACTGATCCACAAAAAATTAAGAGGCTCTACCCTGATTGAGGTGCTCATAGCCATGGTCATCATTGTGGTGATTTTTACCATCGCCATGCAGGTATTCTCCAACGTAATGCAAACAGGGGTTTCGTTCAGGAACATTAAGGTGCAAAACCAAATGATGGCCATTGCACAAGAGGTAAGGGAAACCGGTGTAGTTCCTCAGGAAACCCTAGTAGTTGATAGCATATCCTATGAACTTAAGATAGCTGCCGAAGGCCCCTCAGGGTTACCTGAACTAGAAATTTTGGCTACACAAGCGGGGCAAAAGCTGGGAGAATTCAAATGTTTGATCAACCAAAAGCACAATGAAGAAAATTAAAGCCTATACATTGATGGAAGTAACAGTAGCCATGCTGCTTTCGGCAATATGTATAGGCATTGCTTATTCCGCTTATGATATTATTGGCAATTATTACCGAAGTTTCCAACAAAAAAACGAAAAGGCCGATGCTTTGCTTGCCATTCGAGAAGTACTTAGTAAGGACTTCCAAAGATCAAAGCTGGTGATGAATACCTCAGAAGGTATGGTGTTAGAGCAGGACAGCTTGAGCATCCATTATATTTTTGAGGCCAATCAGATTCTCCGCAAAACACCTTCCCTAAGAACCGATACCTTTAAAGTGAATTGGAAAGATAAATATGTAGGCTTTGAAGGCGTCGAAATTCTTGAGCCCGACACCATAGACCTTCTAAAAATAAAGGTCAATTTAGATCAGCACACCTTAGTGCCTCTTACTTTTTATAAGCACTACAGTGCCCAAAACTTATTTCAATAGCTATGCCTAGTATCGATATTTCTAACTATTCTAATCCCAAAAAGCAACCCAAAAAACCGAAGGATAGCAGCTCCATACTGGAATTGCTCAATAAGGACATTAGTTTTGGCGATGGGCAGTTGTCTGATAAAAAGAAAGAAGCTTTTTATCATGAACTGGGTACATTGGTGAGGTCGGGTATTGCCTTAAAATCGGCATTGGAACTTACGGCTAGTTCTTATACCCAGTCAAAAGACAGGGAATTGTTTGATACCATACAAGCAGAGGTAATTGCGGGAAGTTCTTTATCTGAAACGCTCAAACAGCAAGGCAAGTTCAGCAGTTACGAATATCATAGTGTGCGCATTGGCGAAGAAACAGGCCGTTTGGCAGAGGTATTAACTGAATTGGGGAAATATTATAAAAGTAAGATCAGCCAACGCAGAAAAATTATTGGCGCCATTACCTATCCCATGTTGGTGTTGAGCACCTCGTTTGCGGCCATCTTCTTTATGATCAAATTTGTGGTGCCCATGTTTGCCGATGTATTCAAGCGTTTTGGGGGCAAACTGCCATATATCACTTCGCTCATAGTGAGTTTTTCTGATTGGTTTGATCGTTATATTTATCTGATTATATTGATTCCTATAGCGCTGGTAGCTTTTTACTTGTTGAATAAGAACAAAGATTGGTTTAAAAAATGGTCATCGTCGGTATTGCTGCGTATTCCCATTGTTGGCGAAATACTGAAGAAGATCTACCTGGCCCGTTTTGCCAATACCATGCGCTTACTTACGGGAACTAATACACCATTGTTAAAGGCGATGGAAATGGTGCGGCAAATGATTTCTTTTTATCCCATTGAGCAATCATTGCTACTGGCTGAAAAGGATATTTTGCTAGGTAGCACACTTTCAAAAGCTTTATCCAAACATGAGTTTTACCCTACCAAGTTTGTACAAATGATCAAAATTGCGGAAGAAGTGAACAAATTGGAGTATTTCTTTGAGCAGTTGGCGGGGCAATACACCGAAGAGGTAGAGTATAAGACTAATGCCATTAGTGGTTTGCTGGAACCTTTGATCATCATCTTTTTGGGCTTAGCGGTAGGGGTAATTCTCATAGCCATGTACTTGCCAATGTTCCAAATGAGCAATAGTTTTTAAAATCTAAATAATCTCAAATCATGAAAAAATTACTTTTCCTATGTCTATTGGCCTTTTGTTTAACGGCAAATGCACAAACGCATCTCAATCAAAATGGTATTCAAACCAGTGTAATTAGTGATATCGCCACTAACGATGCTACTGCTAAGAGATATTTGGTCGCAGAATTGGGTTACAATTCACACCATTGGCAATGGGGAGGCGTGGTTATAATAGAACTCTATAGTCCATTTTACAGTACCGGTTATCAGAAATTTGTAGTAGAATGCAGTTATGGTAGAGGAACAACTTCCTCTTCCCCTAAAGTAAGTATGCTCGAAGCCTATGGTGTATATCATTCGAGTAGGGTAACATTGGGGACACCTGTCAATTTAGGGACTTCAACCAGTGGATATGATAATTTTAAATTGCCGATTTATGTAGATGTACGCTATTATGCACATTATAAGGTCAAAATTACTTATATGCATACCCGTGTTACAGAATTGGATAGTCCTAATCAGATCAAGATCTATGAAAGTCCAGTTGAAACGGCAATTGACGATTTTGTGGTACCGCAAATTGATCAAAACTTGGCTACGACGGGTAGCTTATTGTTAGATGGAACTGAAGATAATTACATGATGGGCAATTTGGGCATAGGAACTAAAACGCCTCAAGAAAAACTCTCGGTGAATGGTAAAATCAGGGCTAAGGAAATTAAGGTAGAAACTGCTAATTGGCCTGATTATGTATTTAGACCTAATTACGATTTGATGCCTTTACCACAATTGGAAACTTATATCAAAGCCAATGGACATTTACCTGGTGTACCTTCTGCACAAAAAGTAGAACAGGATGGAGTAGAGTTAGGCGAAATGAATAAGATTTTATTGAAAAAGGTGGAGGAGTTGACTTTATATATTATTGAAATGAAAAAAGAAATGGAGAAGTTGAAGAAACAGAAGAACGATTGATTTTTATCTGTTAGAAGTAGTCGATTCAAGACATACTCGTCTCTGTTTTGGATGTGATACATATGTTGTTTTATAAATATCCTCTATTTGCAGTTACGAAGGATAAAGTCCTTTGTAACTGCGAATTTACATTTGTTTAGTCAGCGAATTTCTTATTTTAGAGTTAGCCAACTAAACCATATGAAACTCTCAATCACAGCCTTTATGCTGTCTTTTCCAATCAAGCTTATTTTCCTTAAAAGAACTATGACACTTGTCAAGTTCAATCAAGATAGCAGTGTACATATTCCTTCTATAAATTATTCTTCCTCCTTAAACAATCTTAAAGCTTTATATTAATATATATAGTGATAACCTTTAATTCCATTAAAAAATTATATAAACACTTGTCAATCTTCCAAATTATGAAAAAACAAATGTCCAAGATTGGATTACTAACAGTAATTATTTTCTATTTGTTAATTAGCTTTCAGTTGCACGCTCAAAGCCCTAATTCTTTAGATAACCCACACATACTCAATGTTGTTCCTCCATCTCCAAATGCTAGTGCACTTGGTCGTTTCGGAGATGTACCTGTAAGTTATTCCACTGGGATACCTGATATTACCGTTCCATTATATCAGCTTAAATCTGGAAGCATGACCATTCCTGTTGAAATTAAATACCATTCTGGAGGTGTTAAAGTGACAGAGAATGCAAGCTGGATAGGCTTGGGGTGGGCGTTAAACGCGGGGGGCACCATATCAAGAGTAAGGGTAGGCTACGTTGATGAAGAATCAAAAGGATTTCTGGAGTATAAAACCTATCTGAGTGGCCATACAATGCCCATCAATATAGCCTCTGCAAGTAGCCAAGCATACGCCATTTTTGAATCTTTAGCATATGGACTACAAGATACCGAGCCTGACATTTTTAATTTTAGTTTTTTAGGTCGTAGTGGACAGTTTTTCTTTGATCAAGATGGAAATATCCACCAAAAGAATCATACAGATTTAAAAATATCTGTAAATAACGACTTTTCTATTTGGACCATCATCGATGAAAAAGGCAACAAATATACTTTTTCCAGTATCGAAACTACTATGTTAGAGAATACCGATACACCTATTCCTGAATATACTTCCGCTTGGAATCTAACTAAAATTGAAACATATGAGAAAAAAATAATCCACTTTAGATATGGGCTAAATACACCGGCCAATTCCCACTCTCTCTATAGTGTTGGTTATTCACAAGTAACATATATACAGCCGTCCAATATAAACTGCTCCATAAGGCCTGTCGATGTAACAACTAGATCAGCTTCTACTTATTCTACCCCTTATTTATCAGAAATAGAGGGAGAAGGATTTTTATTAAAATTGGAGACTGACCCTGCTCTTCGTACTGATGGGGGGGCAAGTTTACAGAGCATTAGTCTTTATTCAAAGAATCAAAATAATCTGGTGAAGAAATATGTTTTTAACCACAGTTATTTCGAAGCATCTTGTGGAGCACTTACCACACCTATTCACCCCCATACTAATCCAACATTATTTTCTAAACTCAAATTAAATGGAATAACCGAGTATTCTGAAAGCAATTCGGTTGGACAGAAATATTTGTTTGAATATAACAATGGAGCACTGCCTTCTAAATGTTCTTATTCTCAAGATCATTGGGGATTTTTTAATGGAGCCAGCAACAATAACTTAATCCCCTATGTTTCAAATTTCCCCTATAGATCCTCTGATGCGAATAGGGAGGCAGACAGCATAGCTGCGCAACATGGGATCTTAACTAAAATTACCTATCCTACTGGCGGATATACCGAGTTTGCCTATGAATCAAACAGACATAAAGTAAAAAGAAAAGTTCCTAGACCTACTTTTGTAACTGATGGGTTGTATAGTGCTCCTGGCGGAACTGAATCTATTACGGAATTTACGGTAGAAGATAACAATGCAGCTACCCTTAGCTTTCAAATCAGCGATGGTGGATATCCAGTAAATATTACGCCGGAAATATTTATCCTAGATAGCTTAAATAATGTTGTGACTCATTTGTTAAATAATGGCGCAATGAACGATATGGCACTTTATCTGAGTGCGGGGACATATAAACTTAAATTAATAGCTCCCGATGCACCTAGTTATATTGTTACAGCAACAATTCAATACACTGCTTTTACATTAGAAGATGGAGATCGCATTATAGGTGGACTTAGAATAAAAAATATCATAAATAAAGATACAAATGGTCAATTACTTGTCCAGCGCAATTTTATATATGAAAAACCCTATATACCCAATACTTTCATAAATGGAGACGAGTATAGAACCTTAAAAGCGGAATATCAGCAAAAGTTTGAACATTGTAATTATACACAAGGAAACTTTAAATGTGAATTTGAAGGAAGGGCTTCTTATCCTATCTATTCAATAGGAGCCAATGGAGGTTATCATATCGCATATGCCAAAGTGACGGAATTTATAACAGGAAATGGAAAAACTGAATATGAATACCATATTTCAGGTTCTTCGGCACCTACTGCTTTTCCCCAAGTAACAACGCTAGATGATTGGTCTACAGGACAGCTTACCAAAAAAGTTGTATACAACCAAGAAAACAAGCCTTTAAAAAAAGATATTTACGAATATGATTTTGATGAAAAGTTTAAGCAAGTAAATTTCAAAGTCGCTTTCATATTTGATGACAATTGCAACAGTGCATTAAACGGATATGGAAGATATTACGATGTATTTGCAGGAAATTATTCTGAATATATATCTGGTCAAGCAAAATTAAGAGAGCATCATGAAATAAGCTATTCTTACCTTACGGGATCGGCAGATTCACTTATCCAAAATAAAAAGTATTTTTACGATAACCCATTATATACATTCTATAATAGATTAGAACTTACGCTTAGTAACGGCAAAACTATCAAAAGTTTAATCAAATATCCTTTAGATCAGATACAAAACCTAAGTGCCAAGGCCTTAACAGGTAAAAATGCCTTGGTGTCCGCTGATCGTATTCAAGAAATATTGGAAGAAGAACGCTATATAAATAATACTTTTTTAGAGCGAATAACTACTAACTACACTAATGATTGGCCTAACACTACTTTGAGCTTGCCTTACAATATTGAAATGCAGAGAGGTAATCAGAATAAAGAAATAATAATAAACTTTTCGCGATACGACACTTACGGTAATATTTTACAACAGAATCAGGAGGGGGGAATTCCTATAAGTTATTTATGGAGTTTTGGAAATCAACACCCTGTAGCAGAAGTCAAAAATATAGAATATGCTACTCTAGAAAGTATATTGGGCCAAACATCTATCATCAACTTTGCATCTAACATACCCAATGAAACTACCGTAAATAGTTTTTTAGCTCCTTTACGAGCCAGTAACTTATTACAGAATGCTCATATTACCACCTATACTTATAAACCCTTGATTGGTGTTAGTAGTGTTACCGACCCCAAAAGAATGACCACCTATTACGAGTACGACGGTTTTGGCCGACTGAAATTCGAAAAGGACCAATATGGGAACATTATGAAAAGCTATTGTTATAATTATACGGGGCAACCGACTAATTGTACTACGTCCGCTATTGTCTACATGAACATTGCGCAAAGCCAAACCTTTATCAGGAACAATTGTTCTCCTGGGGAAACTGGTGGAGCGGTAATCTATACGGTCGCAGCTGGCACATATAGTTCCACGGTGAGCCAGGCCGCTGCTGATGCCCTTGCAACAGCGGACATTACGGCCAATGGACAGACCTATGCCAACAGCAACGGTACCTGTACCCAAGTTTCAACCTGTAAGCGGTACCGGATATCCATGCCCTCAAGCGAGAGCAACAACCTTTATATCCGCTATAAGCCCTGTGGTAGCAGCAGTTATGTGACAAGCTCATTAATGCAGTTGGAGCAGGAAGCAACGGTGGAGAACGAGGTTGCGGTAATGCTGTGCACGGAAACAGCCATGTACGATATCTCGTTCATGTACGGTGAATATGGCCCTTCGCAACAAATCAATGGTCTGACCATCACAGAAATCGGTTCCTGCCAATAACCATAAACCTGATATTTTATGAAAAAGATACTATCTATCGCTACGTTCCTCGGTCTAATGGTCTTTACATCTGCCCATGCCCAACAGCACAAGACCTATTCCGTCTACAACAACCAGCCCGAGCTGAGCGCCAGCGGGAGCGTGACGCTGCTGCCCGGCTTCCATGCCCCTGCGGGCAGCGCCCTGAGGATATTCATCCAGGACGACTGCGGGCCACTGTTGAGTACGCCCAGCAGCAGCCGGAACTATGTGCTCACCCGCACCTTCAGGGTTCCTGGGGTGAACGCCCAGAACCTGAACGATGCCCGCACGCTCTGCCAGGAGAACCAGAGCATCCAGTACTTCGACGGGCTGGGCCGGCCGTTGCAGACGGTACAGGTGGGGGCCAGCCCCAGCTACCGTGACATCGTGGTGCCGGTGGCCTACGATGCCCTGGGCCGCGAGGCGGTAAAGTACCAGCCCTATGCGGCAACGGGCAGCAATGGCAGCTACAGGCCCACGGGCATCGCCGACCAGCTGGCCTTCTACAGCGGCCAGCCCAGCGGTTCCAGCATACAGCAGACCACCAGTCCCTTTGCCGTGACCATGTTCGAGCCCAGTCCGCTGAACCGTGTGGAGCGGCAGGGCTTCCCCGGGGCCGCATGGCAGCCGGGAAGCGTGGGCACCGAGCATACGGCAAGGCTCAGCTACGGGACCAACAACAGCGATACCAACTATGGTACCACGGGCCTAGCCGTCAGGCTGTTCAGTGCGGATGTGGTCGCCACGGCAGGGCACGAACATGAACGCACACTGTCCGGCAGCGGCTTCTACGGGGCGGGCCAGCTGTACCTGACCATCAGCAGGGACGAGAACTGGCAGGCCACAGACGGCAAGAAGGGTACGGTAGAGGAGTACAAGGACAAGGAGGGGCGCATCGTCCTCAAACGCATGTTCAACGAGAAGAACGGCAATATCGAGGTGCTGAGCACCTATTACGTGTACGATGACCTTGGCAACCTGAGCTTCGTGCTGCCCCCGGGTGCCAATCCCGATGCTGGTATTCCCAACGGCACCCTGTTGGAGCAGTTCTGCTACCAGTACCGCTACGACGGCCGCAGGAGGCTGATAGAGAAGAAGCTGCCTGGCAAGGGCTGGGAGCATATGGTGTACAACAAGCTGGACCAGATGGTACTGAGCCAGGATGCCAACCAGCGGGCCGATGGCCAATGGCTGTTCACCAAGTACGATGCCCTGGGACGTACCATCATCACCGGCATACACGACAATACAGCGGGGAGGAGGGCACTGGATTCGGCCATCAATGCCCATGCCGTGCTCTGGGAACAGCGTGATAACGACAACAGCAACGGGGCCATGACGGGCTATAGCAGCCTTGCCCTGCCCAATATGGCCATCAACGGCTACCTTACGGTAAGCTACTACGACGACTACGATTTCTACAACAACACCTTTGGCCAGCCCAACGGCACCACCCAGATGACCTCGGAAAGGACCAAGGGATTATTGACAGGAACGAGGACGACGGTTCTGGGAACAGGCACAAGACTATTGTCGGTAAGCTACTACGACAGTTATGGCCGTGCCGTACAGGTCAAGAGCCAGCACCACCTTAACGGTGGTCACGATGTGGTGGATACCGAGTACAACTTCGATAACAGTATAAAGGGCACTACCCGTACCCACGTGAACGGCAGTGCCACCACTACCATTGCCAACAGCTATAAATACGACCATATGGGCCGCAGGACCCATACCTACCAGCGCACCTATGGCAGCCCGCAGGTTACAGGTACCGAGGTGCTGCTATCGAAGATGGAATATAACGAGATCGGGCAGCTGAAGGCAAAAAAGCTGCACGACAGCCTACAGGCCACCAGCTACACCTACAACGAGCGGGGCTGGCTGAAGGCAAGCAGCAGCCCGCAGTTCAGCATGTCCCTACAGTACAACGACGGGACCTATCCCCAGTACAACGGCAACATCTCTGGGCAAAGCTTTACCAACAGCGGCAGCAATGCCTTCACCTACCAATATGACAGGCTCAACAGGCTCACCAATGGAACGGCAACGGGCATGTCGGAAATCCTGAGCTACGATGTGATGGGCAATATCACTAGTTTGGACAGGGACGGTACGGGGGTGAGAGCCTACAGCTACAGCGGCAACCGTTTGCTGGGTATCCCGGGCTTTACAAGCACCTATGTGTACGATGCCAACGGCAATGCCATAACCGATGGCCGCAATGATACGTACCTTACCTACAACCACCTGAACCTGCCCATCACGGCCAACAAGAGCGGTCTAAACATGGCCTACACCTACGATGCCACGGGGGCAAAACTGAAAAAGGTATCCACACGTACCAGCACGGTTACTACCGACTATATAGGTGGCATCCAATATACCAATGGCACCATCGATTTCATACAGACCGAGGCAGGTATTGCGCTGAACAGTGGCGGCAGCTATACCTACCGCTATAACCTGAGCGACCATCTGGGCAATGTACGGGCCACTTTCAAGGTAAACGGCAGTACCATAGAGGTGCTACAGCGTGACGATTATTATGCCTTCGGGATGAGGAAGTCGACCATTGGCGGAACCAACAAGTACCTGTACAACGGAAAGGAGCTTCAGGAGGAATTCAACCAGTATGACTATGGGGCAAGGCTATACGACCCGGTGATTGGGAGGTGGAACGTGATTGATCCATTGCGAGAGGATGAATATAAGAGTGACTTCGACAACTCGAGTATAGATTTATCTAATGAGAGTGATTCAGAAATGGGATGGGGCACGATGAGTTTTGTCAAACCTTTAAATATAATAAGAGGTCAAGCTACAATAACAGCAGGAAACTCTGCTGTTCATTATAGTTATAGTCCTTATGCATATGTTCTTAATAACCCACTTAGTTACATTGATCCTCTTGGACTAGATACAATGAGGGTAATACAGCTTAAAGAAGTAACCATTACTGAAAATCGGCCTCAAAATGATAATTTTTTAAATTCTTGGTGGACTAGAGGAATTGTTTATGGAGGAGGAGTGTTAAGTGCACCTTTACCTAAAAAATGGCTTGGTGCAGTTGTTCTACAAAATTCATCATCATCAACAACAGTATTGTCATGGTCTTTAGGGAAGTGGAAAAAACCAATTAATTTTTTGGGTAAAAAAAGATTATATACCCATACTTTAAATGGTTCAAAGAGATATGCGAGTACTTGGGGAAAATATCTCGGGCGATGGGGAGGCAAAGCCTTAGGTCGTTTAGCATTAGCATATACTGTATGGGATTTAGCATATAACGTTGCGCCTTGGTTATCGGATCAGGTTATAGAAGCTCTCCCCTATGACAATAACGAACAGCAAACAAGGGAATACGAGGCTCATAAAAAAGCATGGATTGATGCAGGAGTATGCTTTAAAGCTGGAACATTAATTATGGGCGAAAAAGGAAAGATTAATATCGAAAAAATTAAAATTGGGAATAGAGTATATTCATATAATGAAAAAACGAAGAAAACGGAGTTGTCAACAGTTGATAAGATATTTAAAAGATCAACAGGAGAAATCTTCGAATTAGCTATAGGGAAAGAGACAATTTGGGTAACAAGAGGGCATCCATTTTATGTTGTCAATAAGGGATGGACAAAAGTTGGCGATTTAAAAATTGGCGATGAAATTAAAACTCAATACCAAAAGACAATAAGAGTTAATAGCTATAAAATACATACAGGTGAATTTATTGTCTATAATATAGAGATATCTAAAAATCATAATTATTATGTTTCGAACAATAGAATTTTAGTTCACAATAAAAATATAAAACAAAATAATAAATAATATTAATCGTGCTAGGGGATGAAATGAGTTTTTAAATGAAAATTAGGAATTTAATATGACCCTTGCCATACAAATAGTACTATATAAATGAAAATAAATATTTCACAACTTGATGATAATCAGTTCGCTGATCTGATTTCTTTTATAAGGCAACAAATTGGAGAATATGCTAAACCTATAACAAGAGAAACATTAATTGAAGATGATTTGGGTGTTACTGGTGATGAGGCTGAAGATTTAATAGTCAATTTCGCAGAGCATTACAATGTTAATGTCGATGAATTTATTTTTATTAACTACTTCTACGAAGAACCTTCTGGTTTTAGCTTTCCGGACCATATTGTAAAACCTTTTACAATACGACATTTAGAAAAAGCAATTATTGCAGGACAATTAAATGAAGAAGTGATAAATAGCATTGATTACCCAACTTAGCGCAAGTCTTGTGTTAGGGATTATTGTAGGGAAGACTTGAGCTTTTTAGTATCTACTTTGTTTTGAGTTGTAATCAAGGCCAAGTCAGACCTTGGCTTTTTCCTCGAGCGCTAAGACTTGCGCTAAAGGGAGTTTTTTCTTTATGTTAGCAGGAGGATAGAAATACAATGTCAAAAAAAGATAAATTTTATTATAAAACACACCTAGAGGTGGTGCTCAAAGGAACAAACTTTGTATTTGGATTTATTAACATCTCTCATATCCCCTATGAGAAATTGGAAGAGATGTTTATGGATCAAGTTACCAACGAAAGATTTCTTTTTGACGATAGTCTGAGTTATTTAATAGACAAAAAGCTATATAAAAAACATAAAGCATATTTGGATAAAGAGGTGCCGTTCACTTTTGATTTCAAGTTGTTTGATTATAGTGTAGGATTTAGTGGAAATAAGATGGAAAAATTAAAAAAATGGTGCTATGAAGAATTACCTCCTTATTTTTCAGACAAAGAGAATTTTTAATTATTTCGATACATTTTAATAATCGTAAGTCTTAGGGCATTTAATATTATTATTTAGATGGTTATAGCGGGCGTCCTGAAAAAATGCCCGAATGATGACGCAAGTGTTCCTGAAGCATTGCAATTTCAGGCAATTGCTGGAAAGGTAAAAGATAATGGTCGATTAATATTAGCAGTATGTAATACTGGATTTGAAACGGTTGGTGCAATGTTTGCCTCAGGTCTTTACAAACTAACTGGATCACGTTTAAATATCCCTTTGAGGATATGAATGTAGATACTAAAAATGAAAAATAAAATTTTATTAATATGTGGTGTCGGGTTTTTAGTGGTAATGGGACTTGTGGTCTATAATTTTTCGGCCTTACAAAGGGTATATTATGAGATTTCGAGAAAAGACGGCATTATAAAACTTAAAACAGATGATGAGCAGTATACTGTTTATGAGTATAGGCATGGGAAACTTTATAGTAAGCACTTAGAAATAAATGGTCAGTTTAATGGCTTGGCTTATAGATATTACGATAATGGCAAGGTTGAAAAAAAGCTATATATAAATAACAAAACAAGCTATTTTAAAGAATTTGGTTTTTCTCCTAATGGAGGACTAAGTTACATAGGTGGATATTTCAAATTAAAAAAATACGGTAGTTGGAATTTCTATAAAGATGGACACTTGGATAGCTATAAATCTTTCGATGCCGATGGAGAACCATACTTTACAACGAAATATAGTAAAAAAGGTAATTTAGTTAATTCTAAAGGCCTAATTTTAAGTGAAGTGTTTTTTTCTGTAGATCAACAAGGAAATGTGGTAATACTTAAAGATACCATACAGAGAAAGTATAGCGGTATAAGAGACTTATACCTTACGGTTGCTATTCCAAAATACACAAAGCTGTATATATCTGTTGACATTAACGGTACGAAATATACTGTGGACAAAGTAATAAATAACACGATTACGATTAAAAATGTCTTTGAAAACAAAGGGGTTTATGAAATTTTTGTCGAAACGCATTTGTTTGATAGGAAAAGGACAATAATTAATGGGGTTAATATGAAAAGGAGAATTGTGAAGGTTTAATTATCGGTTACAACCTAATTCTATTCGTCTCCTCATGTTACTTTGACCCCAATACCTAAAAATCCTTAAATGAATAAAAAAGTAATATTAGTGGTTGGTTTGTGCATCGCAATAATTAGTATAGCTTTTTTTTGGGATGATTTACAAACCAAATTTATCAGAGTTTTCAAATTAGATACTGAGTTAAAAACATTTGATAATCAACAGCGACTTCATGGCAGATATAGGATGATTAAAGACGGTATGATTGTCCTTGAAGGAAATTATATACATGGTTCTGCTGAAGGTATTTTCAAACGCTATTATGAAGGTAAAATAAAAGAAAAGACATTTTACAAGAATAATAAGATTTTTGGTGCAAATTATGGCTATTACGAAAATGGAAATCTTAATTATAAGATATACAATTTAAATGGATTGTATGGAGATAGCTTTCATTATGATGAAGATGGTCGAATGGATGTTTATGGAGTAAATGATATTGAGCATTCCTTCTTTTATTATTCGAATTATAAAAACATGGTTCCTGTGGATGTTATTGGAACTATTTTTAGTGAAAATATTTATTCATATAATAAAGAAACTGGTGCGGAAATAATACTTAAGAACAAAGAGAAGATTCGAAATATATCGGACCTTTTTATTACCGTTGCCAGACCACCGCAATTGTCTTTGGAAATTAATGTTTCCATTAATGGTAGAAAATGGTCAAAAAATAAATTTTCTTCATCTACAATCTTGCTTAAGAACATATTTGACAAAGCTGGCGAATATAATATTTCAATTGATGGGGAACTTAAAGATAAAGATGGGAATTCTTTCAAGAAAGATTCTTTACACTTAATTGTTACAAAGATTTAGGAAGACCTTGGATTTATTTACAATATAGTTCCCTAGCTCGGATTGCACCAGGTGGTACTTTAATTTGGGATGCAACAAGGGAGGATAAAATATATGTATTATAAACTTTTGATTAGTTCAATTTATATTGCTCAACATAATGGGATTATGAGCGACGTATGGAAAATATTATCTAATTTTTATATGGCTGTGGCTGTTTCTTGTAATATTTTAATCATATTCATTATGATTAATAACCATTTGATTCCAAATTCATTAAACTTTTTAATTATTAATTTTACTTCAAATGGTAAATATAATTTTGTGTTGAATGTATACATGTTACTTGTTCTGCCAATAATGTTATTTAATTATTTTCACATATTCCAAAATGATAAGTATAAGAGATTGATAAAAAAGCATCCAACATTCTATCAGAAAAAGCCATTTGTCATATATTTTATGTCGTCAATACTTATTCCTATATTTTATGTGTTGTCACAAGTTGAAATAAGATTATAAGTCGAATAGCCAGTTAGCATTAACAATTATAATTCAAAGGTGTATTGATAGAAGACTTGATTATACAAAATAAGAAAGGCGGACAGATGTCCTACAAGAAAGCAACTCAAAATGGAATATAAATTAGATTTTGATACTCAATATAATCAATTCTATGTCTGTGATAAATCTTCCTTAAAAGCAACAGATAGTCTTGCTTTTTGGACGGCTGATTCGCACGAAGATAGGTTGGCATTGGGAGATGGAATAGTTGGGGTTGGAACACAAAGCTATGGGCACATCAGCGGAAAACTGGTTGTTTTAACGGGTGAAAGTGATATTGTTCATTTCGATAAATACGACCACGTAGTAGAAGGTGCTTTAGAGTTAACATCTGGCGTGCTACAGATATTAGATTGCCCAGATTCGGAGATCATGTTAGAGATAAATACCAGTCCAGGATTGTATCGAATCAGGGTTTATTCATCAGGCCTTCGCACCACATCAAGAGATGACGATGAGGGAGATGATCAATATCTAATAGAAATTTGGCCTAGTAAGTTGACCAATAGGAAAGTTTTGAAGCGATATCAGTAAAATGCTTTTTTAGTTGAAGGACCCTCCTTAACCTAAGTCCTGTGTGCATGGTTTAATGCGGGAACTTGTGACGATAATTAGAAGTGATGGGTCGCTAACCATCCACTCTTTTTTCGAAATCAATAATCATCTTGTTTATTTTATCAATCTCTTGTTGGGATAACATATTTTTCTGAATATAGGGTGTAAATAAATCAATGACTGTATCGTATTCAATTTGGTTTTTGATTTTGCCACGTTTCATGATTTTATCAAGAGGATTGGCTCTCCTAATATTTAATTTCTTTGCTTCAATTTCGTTCCAAAAAGTTTCTATGGTTTTACTCGAGCTTTCTTGAAAGACTGTTAAAACTTCATTCTTTATCTGGTTTAAACTTGCTAGGTTTTTATATTGAGGTTGAGGACTTAATACGTCTTTTTTATAATCTAAATAAGTATTTATGATTTGTTTTATCTGATGTTCGTCGAAACCTTCTGGAGGAGTATTACGGAAACAAGAAATGGCTATATCAATAATTTGTGCTATTAGCTCAGCTTGTGAATTGTAATTTGTCTTGCTCATTTTTCTGTATTATGGAATCTAAATTAATGCTTAACTTCATTAAATCTTTTGTTTTAGTTTTTTGTATGCTTGACTCTGAGCAACTGATTGTTACGAGTTGGGATAAATATAGTAAGCAGACTGGCGACCATCCGCTCTTGGCGTAAGTCTTGTGTATGTGGTTTGGTGGAGGGAGACTTGTGCCTATCAGTAGTTACTTTGTTTTAAGTGGGTGTAATTAAAGCCCAAGTCATACTTTGGCTCTTTTCTCGGCGCTAAGACTTGCGCTAAGAGGGGGAGTCCGTATAACAAGCGTTTGGGCAGATGTGGAATATGGTATTTTAAAAAGTAATAATATTAAAATTATATATCACCCTGCATATTAGAATTTTTTTAAAATGATAACTAAAGAAAAAATACATATATATAATAAATTTAAAGGTAATATTGATTCTTGGACCCGTACGGGTTCTAAAAAGGAACAAACGATAATGACAGATGGGGATTGGTATTTGATCGACAGTTTGTTGCAGGATATTCAGATTGTTAGCAAAGGGCTTTCTTCTAATGAATTTTCGATTAATCTTCAAAATAGGCTAATAGAAAATTGTGAAAATGAGGAGATAATTGGTCAAATTAAAGACATGAATAATAAGCTGTGATTTATTTGATGGAAAATAACAATTAACATACGAGGAATGGAGAAAGGAAGGTCCAAGCTATTATGTAGATGACCGTTTGGAAAAAGAAATAAGAATAGCTATCCAAAACTGCAAGCACTAAATAGAAGATAAGAGAGAGCGGATACCAACTGTCCGCTCTCTTCTTATCCCAACTATTCCGAAACCAATTCCTCCTGCTCGCCACTACCAGCACCACGACGTTTCAACAACGCCTGATAATTACTGATATGCTGGTTGAGCCTGTCGATGGTACTGGCCCAAGGCTCAGCACCCTCGTTGACCTCCATCAAAGCATTTAGCCTATCCCTTAATTTATAATATGCCTCGTTGCCTTCCAAACGAAGTGTTTTAAGCTTCTCGGAAGGCGCCGCTACAAGTTCTTCATTTCTTCTGCTATAGGCCTCACTAAAAGCATCATTGGCCTGTTCTATTTCTGTTTGCCAAGTAGTAAGCTGTAAAGCAGTAATGGCTTCCATCAGTTCCGGCTTGGTCTTCCAATCGTTAACAATGTTACGTAATACGGTCGTTTCACTTTGGTAGTTCTTTCTGGCTATGCCCGGGCCAAACAAACGGAGGTGCGCTTTCAAAGTTTTGGCGTGGTCGCTCAACAAAGGGTCGGTGCTATAGGTAAGCGAGTGAATCTGTAAGTTGGCCCCATTAATGGCCTTGTCCCTGCGGACGTCAAGCGCTTCAATCTCCTGCGTAATTGCGCTTGCTTGCTTCGTCTTGAATATTTTTTCAATCGTGTCCAACTCACGCCGTAGCAGGTCATACTGTTGTTTTACCATTAATGCTTCAGGATCATTGTTCAGCACAATGTGAAGTGTGTCGGTGAGGAACTGGATATATTCACCATTCCTGAGGGGTTGTAGTTTAACGTAGTTGATCATAGTGTGATTATTGATGGTTAAATGATTTCATGGTTAGGATGATAAGCCCAATCCGGTTGCGGATTGTCATTATGCTATGAATCAGCACTTCCTACACCTTGCAGGGACCTATCTTGATAAGGATGACCATCCCATGCAGACTACAGGAGGTCATCTTCCTATGGTTAACTGTTTCCTGCAATCAACTTGGCGTTATCATCCTATAGATAACAGCCTCATGCATATCGTTTGGGGTTTTCATCCTAAGGATAAAAGCTTCCCGTAGGTAACATGAAGGTTTCTTCCTGTAGATGAAAGCTTCCTGCAGTAGGTTTGAACCTATTTTCCTAAGATAAGCGCCCCGCAGATTAGAAAAAGGCTAATCCTACCAAATAGGTCTCAAAGTACGCTTCAATTGAGCGGTTTTCTTTCTTTCATAGGGGTACATTTAAAAGTGAATGGATAGTATGTGGTGGTATCACCCAGGTCAAATGCTTGTCGTTTGGCAAAGTACTAGCTCATTAAGCAAAGATGGCCAAAGCGTGGCGGTTAGTAGAAGTGTTTTCATCGTAGAGGTATTTGATTGTCATTGCTAATTTATTCATCAAATATTTTGTATGCAATAGGTTCAATGTTTTTTGTTATAAAATTAAGCAAGCGCTTAGGCGATTAGCCTTTACTTAGCGAAATCTAATCAAAACCTTTGCGTTAAATTTCAATATTGTAAAAGGAGGTAAGGGAGGTTCTTTTACCGCGAAGTAAAGAAGAGCTGCGCTAAGCACGCAAAGACGGATAACGAATCCGGGCAATGGATTGATGTTAATTTAAGCGGTTTAAAATAGTTAGATTTCCCTAACTTATTTATATTTGAACAAGCTCAACCATCAAATTAAAATATTCTATTCGCTCAAATCAATAAAACCATAAACTATGAAATCAAATTTCAAAAAGGCACTCTTAGTAGCCATGTTGTGTAGTGGCCAAGTCATGGCTCAGCAAACCATCAATCAGGTACTTACACTGAGGTCTAATCAGGCTAACTCTACCGAAGTAATCATGTATAAGACAGACGATGTCAATTTTTATAGCTTGTTTTCCAACTCCTCGGGTTTTGGACTATATAATTCAAATACTGCTAAGAATATATTGTATGCCGATATCAATGATAGAGTGGGTATTGGTACAAGTACTCCAATTAGTAATTTTCAGGTCAAAGGGAAATCAGATTATGATTCCTCAACTCAGTTTTTCCTTACCAATAATGCCAGCGCATATGGAAGAACACACTTGGTACTGACTGGACGTTTTGAGGCTGGCAATGATGCATGGTTGTTTGGTACTGGTGCCAGAAATGCGATTGTTTTTTCGCAAAACCTAGGTGGAGCAGTTGGAGATTATGGCGAAGAAAAATTTTCGCTACAATTGGAAGGTAATTCCAATAGTTTAGGCTTCTTAAGTAAAGCAAAAAATTCAACCCCCGTATTGGCCATGACCCAAGGCGGCAATGTAGGGATAGGATTAGCAAATCCTTCAGATAAACTATCGGTTGATGGAGCGATAGCAGCCTACGGAGGTGAAGAGAGACAAGTGCTTACCTATTTGCCGACAAATTATAACGAAGGTGACATTGTTTCTGGAAGCTCATACAAATGGTACGGCGACATTTGGACTATTGGCAATATTAGAAGTGGTAGCATGCCCACAGGTGGATTTGGTATTTCTCTAAATAATAACATGAATTTCAAAATTTTGCCTAATGGAGATGTTGGCATTGGTACCGCAACGCCTAAAGAAAAACTCTCCGTTAACGGTAAAATAAGAGCTAAGGAAATTAAGGTAGAAGCCACCAATTGGCCCGATTACATATTTGAAGAAGGCTATCAAAAGCAATCCTTAACAGAAATAGAACAGTTCATCAAAGAAAACAAGCATTTGCCAGGAGTACCTACCGCTAAACAAGTGGAACAGGAGGGAGTCGAACTAGGGGAAATGAATAAGATTTTATTGAAAAAGATAGAAGAGTTGACTTTACACTTGATTGAAAAAGAAAAAAAACTTGATCAGATTAATACCGACCTAAAGAAGAAAGATGAAGCCATTGAAGCTTTAGTTTCTAGAATAGAAAAATTAGAAAAGAAGTAAAACATAGAAAGAACTGAGATGAATAAAATCAAATATCTAATTATTACCACATTGTTTTGTTCAGGTTTAGCCTATGGACAGACAGTTCCAAATACTCCTTATAGTTTCCAAAACTTAGATTCAGTGGCTCCAGTTGGTCAATTTGTAGTAGGTAATGGCCATAATATGCTAAATGCCCCTTTTGCGGATACTGGTTATTGGAATGTGCTTTCTATGCGTCACCAAAATCCTGATAATAGTTATGTCACACAAATTGCAGGAGAATTTTTCGGTCCTCGATTAGCTTTTAGAAATACCAATAGTGGTTCCAATAAACAATGGAGCGAAATTTATCATAGTAATAATATCCCTACTTTAAAAACAGCTTTAGGAATTGATCCAAATATTCTGATAGGACTGGATAATCCAGCCTATGGTGTAAATATAAAAATGAATTGGCCAGGTTTTACTGGGAATTGGGCTAGAGGATTTATTGTATCTGATCAGAATGCAAATAACTTCTTTGGGATTGGTGTATATGGGAGTGCGAATAATGGTGTCGCTAATATGGGCAGAGGTTGGATTGGGGAAAGCTATAATAACAGCTACATGAATTTTTTACCTAATGGAGATGTTGGTATCGGTACCGCAACTCCTCAAGAAAAACTCTCCGTTAACGGCAAAATCAGGGCTAAGGAAATTAAAGTTGAAGCCACCAACTGGCCTGATTATGTATTTGAAGAAAGTTACCAAAAGCAATCGCTCGAAGAAATCGCACAGTTCATCAAACAAAACAAGCACCTGCCAGGAGTACCCACAGCCAAACAAGTGAAGCAGGATGGTGTGGAACTGGGAGAAATGAATAAGATTTTATTGAAAAAGATAGAAGAACTGACGTTGTTGCTCATTGATCAAAACAAAAAGAACCAAGAACAAGACGAGCTCATTAAAAAAATGATGCTTGAATTGAGAGAAAAAAACTCCCAAAAAGAACAGTAGCTAATAGCTTCCTTCTCCGATTTATATACCATGTGGATCGGAGAATTACAAAGAAGTTTCGCAATGTTTGATTTTTTCCTAATTTAGGCATTGTAATCAACCATGCCAGTGAATTCAATCCATATGAAACAGCTCTTCCATAAAAAGCTTAAAGCTTATACTCTTACCGAAATATTGGTAGTATTGGTAATTATTGGCATTTTGGTACTATTGGCATTACCCAACCTAATGCCCTTGATCACTAAGGCCAAAACTACCGAGGCCAAACTACAATTGGAGCATTTAGCTAAGCTACAACAAAGTTATTTCTTTGAACACTCCCGTTATGCTACAGATCTAACAGAAATAGGTTTCATCCAAGAAAAACTCACCACCGACGGTAAAGACGGTAAAGCCAATTATAAAATAGAAATCGTATCGGCCAATAACAGTACCTATTTAGCCAAGGCCACGGCGGTAACCGATTTTAACGGAAACGGAACCTTTAACGTTTGGCAAATAGATCAAGATAAGAACCTTAAAGAAGTAACACCCGACTAATGTTTTGGATCATATTGCCTACCGTGTTGCTGCTTTTGGCCATGGCTTGGCAAGATTTTAAATACAGGGCCATCTCTATTTGGTTGTTTGTTGCTGTTGAAGGGGGGCTGGTATGTCTGAAATATCAGGCGGTAGGAATGCAGGTATTTTGGGCAGATGTATTGATCAATCTTTGTTTTTTGGCTTTACAAATGGGCGTATTATTTGGCTACTTTGCCCTAAAGCACCGTAAATGGGTCAACCTTTTTAAGGGCTATTTAGGCGAAGGCGATCTGTTGTTCCTTGTGCTATTGGCCAGTTATCTTTCCTTCTTCAACTTTTTAGCCTTTCACATTAGCAGTTTGTTTTTGGTGCTGCTTTTGGGCATTTACCTGCGTCGTAAAAACCCTAAAATACCCTTGGCAGGAGCGCAGGCTTTTTGTTTGGCCTTAATGATGTTGACAGACTATTTCGTTCAAAAAATAGACCTTACACAAGATTTTTGGCTTGTCTCTTTCTTCAATAGCTAAAAAACCTTTAACTTAAAGGCCTTAAACCAAACCATGAATATCCCATTAGATACGCTTCATCTCATCCATCAGGATATGGCGGTGCAATATCGTGTTGTTCCCAAGCAACTGCAGGATAATGTATTGGTGGTTTATGCCGATGAAGAGCAGGTAGATGAAACGCTCAAAGATGAGCTGCAGGTGATGCTCAACTACGAAATCAGTTTCGAAACCTTGCCTAAAACAGAGATGAATCGCCTGCTGGCCACCCATTACCTGCAAAACCATAGCGAGGGGCAAAATCAGCAGTTAGGCGCTATTTATGCCAACGACGATTTTTTGGTGACGCTCATCAACGAAGCCAAGAAGCTGAAAAGTAGTGATATCCATATCGAAACTTTTGAACAAAAAGCCCGTGTGCGTATCCGTATTGATGGGATGATGATTGAGCGCTATCAGATCACTAAAGAAGATTATCCTGCGCTGATCAACAAAATTAAGATCATGGCCAATTTGGATATTGCCGAAAAGCGTTTACCGCAAGACGGACGTATCCATTATAAATCTAACGCTAGCGAAGCATTTGACATTAGGGTTTCGGTACTACCTACCTTGCATGGCGAAAAAGTAGTGTTGCGTTTACTGAGCAACAGCAGTACCAATATCGATTTAAATACCTTAGGGTTATCCCCTGAGGATATGCACAACTACCTACAAGGCGTGCAAAGACCCAATGGCATTATTTTAATTAGCGGACCTACAGGTTCTGGTAAAACCACTACGCTGTATGCCACCCTTAAATTATTGAACAAAACCACCCGCAATATCCTCACCATCGAAGACCCCATTGAGTACACGCTCGAAGGCATCAATCAGGTACAATTGCGGGAAAATATAGGCTTGGGCTTTGCCTCGGCACTACGTACCTTTTTACGGCAGGACCCTGACGTCATTATGGTAGGGGAGATACGTGATCCAGAAACGGCTAATATGGCCATTAGAGCTGCATTAACAGGACACTTGGTGCTTTCTACCATTCACACCAACTCTGCTTGGGGAACCGTTTCCAGGTTAATGGATATGGGCATTCCAGGTTTTTTGGTGGCCAATACCTTAAATACCACCGTAGCCCAACGCTTGGTACGTTTACTTTGCCCACAATGTAAACAAGAAGTGCCTTTTGATGGCAGTGGTTATCCCAAACAGTTTAAGCCACCTGTCACCTTGTCTAGCCAGTTTAGTGCGGTAGGATGTAGTCATTGTTTTTACACCGGTTATAAAGGCCGTAAGGCAGTTTATGAGGTAATTCCTATTGATGCCGAATTGGCTTTTGAAATCAAGCAGGAGAATATGTATATTGACGAGCATTTGAAACACCGAAATATAAAAACCTTGGGTGAAAACGCTTTCGAGCTTTTTGCTACCGGACAAACCACCCTCGAAGAAATATTTCCTTTACTATTGAATATCTAAATTAATGAAGAAAATCTACCACCTAATGGTTTTATGTATTGTTTTTGCCGCCGCTCTACTGGTAGGAGCTGGCAATGTACATGCACAAGACCCAGTCAAAAATGAACGCCTTCAACAAATAGAAAGTAGGCTTAAAGTACTTTCGGTAAGTGTGCCAGGGTTGAACCAAAAAGTGCAGTTTTCCATGTCGGGAGCTAACGCTGCTGAGTTTTTAAAAGCTTTGGCCCAAACTAATAACCTCAACATCAACATTGATCCACAATTAAATTTTAAGGTATATAACAACTTTACCAACGAAACAGCTTTAAACATCCTTTTATTTTTGGCCAAGGAGTATGATTTGGATATCAACATTATTGGCTCCATTATGTCTATCACTAAAGTAGCCACGCCAAAACAAGTAGTACCACCAAGAAATATCAGGGTAAATTATAACTCCGCTACCGACCAATTAGGCTTTGAATTGAATAATGATACCTTGGCATCAGTAGCCAAAAAAATTAGTCAAGTATCACAAAAAAATGTAGTGGTGCCTACCACTTTGCTCAATAAAACCGTGTCGGCTTTTATTGCAGCGGCCCCATTTGAAACCGCATTGGATAAAATGGCCTATGCTAATGGATTAAAAATGAACAAAACTGCTGATAATGTTTACATTTTCCAAGCCTTGGGCGAAGGAGAGGAACTGTACATTACAGGAGATAACAATACCGCTGTAAAACGAAATAATCGCCCGCAGACAAACACAGGCGGAGCACAAGGAGGGAATTTTAACCTCACCAGCAGGAAAGATGCCAAAGGTGATAAATTGCTGAGTGTTGATGCCCTCAATACCCCCATTGCTGATTTGATAAAGACAGCTTCCGCAGAAGCAGGTACCAATTATTTTATCTATTCAGAAATCAAAGGTAATGTCACTACCCGTTTAAACAACATTACTTTTGATCATTTTTTAACCTCCCTTTTACAAGGAACAGAGTATACCTACAAGAGAGAAGCAGGTGTTTATTTAATTGGTGATAGACGCTTGGAAGGTTTGCGTTCACATCGCATTGTACAATTACAGCACCGTTCGTTAGATACCATTCAGATGATGATTCCTACGGAATGGAAAAAAGGGGTAGAAATTAAAGAATTTAGAGAGCAGAACACCATTTTGTTGGCAGGCTCAGCCCCACAGATCAATGAAATTGAAAATTATATCCGCCAGATAGACCGAGTAGTACCTATGGTATTGATTGAGGTAACTTTGGTAGATGTAAGAAAAGGCAAAACCGTAAAAACGGGAATTTCGGCAGGTGTTTCTGATAGTGTACGTACAGGTGGAACCATTTTACCAGGCATTGATTACACTTTTGGAGCCAATTCCATCAACGATTTCCTTTCCCGATTGGGGAGTAACAACTCTATTAACTTGGGACGGGTAACCCCTAACTTTTATGTGAAATTGAGTGCGCTGGAAAGCAATTCCAATGTCGAAATACGTTCAGTACCCAAACTATCTACCTTAAATGGCCACTCGGCAAACTTGAGTATTGGAAGCTCGCGTTACTACAGCCAACGTACACAGAATGTAATCCCCTCCTTAAATGCGCAAACCGTAGTAACGGAACAATTTACAGAGGTGAATGCTAATTTAGAAATAGACATTAAGCCTGTAGTTTCGGGCGATGATCAAGTGACGTTGAACATTAAGGTAAACATTTCCGATTTTATTGGGAATCCGCCATTAAATGCACCACCGCCAAAGGCTACCAGTAAATTTACTTCGCTCATTAGAGCAAAAAACGAAGATATGATTGTACTGGGTGGGTTAGAGCGCACTGAGAAAACAGAATCGGGTTCAGGAGTGCCTTTACTTTCACGTATCCCTATCCTCAAATGGTTTTTCAGCAGCAGAGAGAAAAGCAATAACAAAGTGGTCACCCTGGTTTTCATTAAACCTACTATTTTGTATTAAGGATGTTAGGTAGTGCTTTCACAAAAGTATTAGGTTTAGTTTTGCACCATCACGGCGACAACCAATTTAGCGGTCGTTACTGTGAATTAGAACGCAAGGGAAACGAAGTCCAGATTGGTGAAAAGAAAGTTGTAGAAGGTAATTTGGTAAAGATATTAGCAGCTTTACCTCGAAAAATACCTGTGGCTTTAGTGATTTCTGGAAAAGGAATTATCCATAAAAATATGGAGATTGCCGATGGCGAAGAGGATCTTCAAAAGAATTTCCGATCAGTGTTTCCAAGTGTCGAGCCTAACGACTTTTTTGTACAGCAACATCATCATACCAAAAACTTTGTATTGAGTATTGCCCGTAAAGATTGGGTACTAGAACTTTTAGAAAAGCTTAAAAGAGCAGGTCTAGAAGTTTGCAGGGTGAGTTTTGGCGGTGTGATCGCTCTACATATCTTACCGCAATTGAATGTTTACGGCGAGCAGGTGCAGATAGATGGACACCAGTTTGTATTGGCTGATAAAAACTTTCAATCCTATACCTATAAAGCTGAAGCCAAATCAGCATTTCCCTTAAAAGTAGGTCAGCAAGCCATTGATGAAGAGATAGTGTTGGCCTATGCGGCAGCTTTTCAATTGTTACTATCCGACAAATTACCTGCTATTGTTGCAGAGGTGCCAACCGTTAATGAAGGTTTCGAAAAATTAGTAGGTACTGCCCTTTGGAAAAAAAGAGCGCTGTTTTTTCTAGCAGGGCTATTTGCTTTACTGCTCATCAGCTTTGCCCTGTTTAGTCACTATAACCAAGAAAACGAAAAATTGCTCCGTGAAGTAGGAGCGCAAACAGCCAGTGCCGATCAAATGGATTTGCTAAAACAACAAATTAGCAAACAAGAGCAATTGCTTAAACAGTTGGCTTGGAATGGAGGTTATAACTACGGTTTTTTGGTAAATGAAATAGGTAAAAGCATGCCTAGGCAATTGAGTTTGCTGGCACTTTCCATTAACGATTTTAAAACAGAAGAAGAGAAGGCGGAGCGAAAACCTAACATCAAGATCAAAGGCACTACATCTAACCTTACTGCAGTAAACAATTGGATTTTTGTACTGAGGGAAAAAACTTGGGTAAAAAGCGCCAAGCTACTCAAATTCCAGGAAGATCCGGAGAATGATCATTATCAGTTTGACATACTTGTAAGCTATTAACTATGTGGCACAAATTAGATGATAAAAAACAGCAAATAGTAGCCATAGCTTTAGCCTTGGTAGTGTTTTATGTGGCCTACGTTTTCTCGTTTAAACATGCCATAGAAGCTTACCGTTTAAATAAAAGTTTAAAAAAAGAAGCCTCTCTGCAGATGGAAGATGCGGCTTATCCGCATCTCAATAAAAAATACAATTTCTATCAAAAAGTACTTGCGGGTTATCGTGTAAAGAAAGAAGAAATGGATACCAAGGTATGGCAGGCCATATCAGATATGGCTGTATCACAACAGGTGAAAATTAGTTATAATCCTATGCCGCAGGTGGCAGATACCGCTGCAAACTCAAGCGCCATACATCAGCAGCAGTTTACGTTTAGGGGCGGCTATTTCAATATGGTAAAGCTATTGGACACCATAAGCAAAAGTGAGGGCTTGGGAAAAATTGCACAATTAACCATCATTTCACCTAAAAGTGAAGGGCCTAAGGAGAATGCCAATACACTCAGCATGCAATTGAGTTTAACCGCAGTAGCGCGTTAAACAGTGGCTTGATACTTAAATGCTTAAATGGATAAGCTTGGCAATTTAACTTAAATAAAATTGCATTCGAAATTTAAAATCCATAACTTCAAGGCACATAAACCAACGCTACTGCATATGAAAAAAACGCTCTTATAATCCTATACCATTTCTTGACTTTTAGTCATATGCAAGCAGCCAGTAGGAGCAGTTTGTAGGCAACGCTCATTCCCGAATTGATCATCAATAAATATTTCAAAAACATGAAACGTATCAATACTTTTTTATTCACCTCGTTATGCTCCAATGCCATGGTGCAGGAAAAAAAATGGAAGAAAGATTAACCAAACTTGAAAATAAAAAATGAAACTAAAATTATTAATGTTGCTGTTTGTATTAGGATTACAAGCACAAGCTCAGAGCGATCTGGTAGTAGGTCCTTCTAATCGTTCAACTACTTCACTAGAAAAGAATGTTTTGTTTAACGCTACAAACTTTTATAATGTAACGCAAAGCGGAGGAGCCAGTTTCTCCTTAGCGGGCCTGTTTGACGGTAATTTTAGTCCCCAATATTCTGGCGCAATCAACGAGACAGATCCATATGTGGTAGTAATAGAAGGTTTGTCGGATGTACATGTTCAGGCTGGCGCATGGATAGGTTGGACCACTAGATATTTCCAGCCCACCAAATTTAAAATAGAGATATATAATATTAATGATTCTGGACCCGGCTATCCAGCACCAAATACTTGGATCACTATTGCTGATGAGAACCTTTATGAAGCCTACAATTACATCACCCCTGTGACTATGGCATCGGTGAGTAAAATCCGATTTACCTTTTATAAGGGCAGTGGTCCCGCAAATGCTATTGGACTTTCTGAATTGTTTTTTATTCACCCCGAAGCAGCAAGTGCATATGATCATTTAATGGTGCAATATTCAGCGAATGGTAATGTAGGCATAGGTACTACTACAACACCTCAAGAAAAACTCTCCGTAAATGGCAAGATTAGAGCTAAGGAAATTAAAGTAGAAGCTACTGGTTGGCCTGATTACGTATTCAAACCAGAATATCAACTTAATACTTTACCAGAATTGGAAGCTTATATCAAAGCTAATGGACATTTGCCTGGGGTACCCTCTGCGCAAAAAGCGGAACTTGAAGGAGTTGAGCTAGGTGAAATGAACAAAATCTTATTGAAAAAGATAGAGGAACTGACTTTGCATTTGATAGAGAAGGATAAAAAACTAGAAGAAACGAATAGGAAATTAGATAAGGTGATGCAAATGGTAGAAACATTAACTCAAAAAAATAAATAACCACTATGAAAAAATTGCTATTGCTAGTTGTAGGCTTAGGTCTATCATTACAAGTGTTGTCGCAAAACCTGTTAGACCTACAGCATTGGAAGGTAGGAGCGGGAAGTGCGGGTGTTTTCACCGTGAATGGGAGTAATGAAGAGAACTTTAGGGAATGGAGAACAGGGCCACATGGCAATCGTGTGGTATTATGGAAGGCTGTGCCCGATGGCGCAAGCAATGCTGACGGTGGATGGAATTCAGGTGATGTGAATATCGACCATGAGAAAATGTATCGCTTTACGGTATGGATGAAAAAAACTAATTCTAGTGATGGCATATCTTATTTTGGTTGTCAAGGAGCATTGAATTTGGATAATTCAACTCAAGTAAATCCATATTTCTGGCATGGCGGCTTGCCCGAACTTGACAAATGGTATCTGCTAGTGGGTTATATCCATGCAAGTAACGATACTTCAACGGAACATTACGGTGGTATTTATGATGGCACTACCGGGCAAAAAGTAGTAAGTATAATCGATTATAAATTTCCTGCTGGAGCTACAACAGCCTCACATCGTAGCTATTTATATTATGATCCCAATGTAAATGATCGCCAATATTTTTATGCGCCAAGAGTAGAGGTGGTCAATGGTGAAGAGCCCAGCCTAGGGACTTTATTGGGCATAAATACAGCTTCAAACAATCTCCACTACTTCTCAGGAAACGTCGGAATTAAAACTCCAACTCCTCGAGATTATGAGCTAGCTGTAAATGGTAAAATCAGGGCTAAGGAAATTAAGGTAGAAACCGCTAACTGGCCTGATTATGTATTCAAACCCGATTACGAGAAGATGAGCTTGCAAGAGATTGAAGCTTTCATCAAAGCCAATGGTCATTTGCCGGGTGTGCCTGCTACAGCCGAAGCGGAAAAGGACGGGATAGCCCTAGGGGAGATGAACAAAATCTTATTGAAAAAGATAGAGGAGTTGACACTTTATCTCATCGAACTCAAGAAAGAGGTGGTGAAGTTAAAGGAGAATGATTGATTTATGCTTTTTAAAATTAATTTATAAAAAAAATGACTTTTACCATGTTGAAAATTTTTGTTGAAAATTTTATGATTAGAATAAATTTAATGAAGCAGTTAATATGCTTTTTGACTTTGATTTTTATTAGTCAATCAATATTATATGCACAGGCTACATTCGCAGAGTTAGATAACAAAAAAATTCTGTATCCCTCGCCAACGGCAGCTGGTTTAGGTAAATATGGCGAGTATCCTGTTAGTCTTTATAATGGCCTGGTCAATATTGGACAAGATATTGTAACGGTTAAAAGCGGGCGGCTTAAACTGGATGTTTCGCTGAGTTATCATGCCTCCGGAAACAAGCCTTCAGATATTCCAGGTTGGGTAGGTTTGGGTTTTAGTTTAAATGCTGGTGGTGTTATCACTCGTATTATAAAGGATATGCCTGATGACGATACTCAATATGGTTTTTACTTTGGCAATTCTTCAGTACAATATTTATGGAATAATGCTCCTAATACAACCTTTGTAGAAAAGTATTTTGATAGGACTATTGATCCAAGATCTGATACTTATCAATTTAATTTTTGTGGAAAAACGGGAGAGTTTATGTTTGATTGGAATAGGAAAATACACTTTAAGCAACAAATGCCCTTTAAAATCGAGGTAATGGCAGGACCTATGGGTTTTGCAGGTTTTAAAATTACTACCGATGACGGTACTATATATACTTTTGATCAGATAGAACGGAGCAGCATCAATTTCTTATCAATAAGTAGCCCTGCCTCATCATGGTATTTAACTAAGATAGAGAATTTGTCGGGAGATAATATCATATTGAAATATTCTAATCCATCTTCACATTTCCGTTACAAGGAATTTGGACAGACAAAAAAAGAAGTTTATGGATCCGTCATGGGATCAAATTTGTCAAGAGGTGTCACTCTTAACCACGCTACCAGTACGGATGAAGTGATTTATTTGGACGAGATTGTTTTTAACGAAGGAAAATTGATTTTTGGCAAGACAACACGTAACGATCCTCGTTTTGTTCCAGCTGGAATCAATCCTTCTTTCGCTGAAGAAAAAAAATTGGATTTAATTACACTTAAAAATAATAATAGTGAAGTAATTAAACAATGGAAGTTTCTATATTATGAAAACAGTACTGAGCGTCTCAAACTTAAGGATTTGATTGTTCAGGGAAGCAATCAAACCGATGTGCAAAAATATTCATTTAGTTACAATCTCCAGTCTTTACCAATCCCGCCAGCGGGCCCTAATCCTTCAAACCCTTATTTTTCTAATGCAGTTGATTATTGGGGATACTATAATGGAGCTGGGGCGAACGGAGAGGACAGGACACCCAAATTGTTTATACCTGAGCATAATCAATATTTTGGTTCTGCGAACAGAATGATTACTCCATCGCTTGTAAAGGCAGAAATTTTAGAAAAGATTACTTATCCAACTGGCGGATATACCTCTTTTGAATATGAGTCTAATGATTACAGTCAACAAGGAGATTCATATGCGGTAGCTCAAAACCCAATGTTTTATTCTAGTGGTTCATCGGAGTCCTATGAATTTACCTACAATCGGGACGAAGGAGGGTTTGAAACAGATCCAGTAACAGTCTCATTTACCCTAACCGAGCCTGGAACGATACATATACAATATACCTATGGAGCAGATGGCCCAGTTCAGGGTTGGCCAACTCCTGGCAGTTATGACTACACCTATCAGTTGTCCGCTGGTACTCGTACCTTGGCAGATATTTTTAACCAGAATCTCTTAACTTTTCCAATAAATGGTAATATCACTAAAATCCATGGTTGGGTTACTATTAACCATAATGGACCAATGATTCCATATGATGCGAAAGTTGGTCCAGGTTTACGCATTAAATCAATCACAACTAATGATGGTATAACATCTAGGACAAAAAGCTTCGAATATAAATTAGGAGGCTCTCAAAATACTGCTGTATCTAGTGGTTTTCTATCGGTATTTCCTGCGTATTATGTATTGTTACAAAATCTTTTTGGTAACGCACAGGGTTTTTATATCACGTCAGATCCAATTAATGATACTGGGGATGGTCCTCCCATTGGCTACTCTAGGGTGGTGGAACGCTTTCAGGATAGTTCTTTCATTGTGCACAATTACACAAGTTATTCTGGTTATCCAGACGAGATGATGACCTTTACTAATGGTTTCTCCAGCCCTAAATTAGCGCATATGTCTTCTATGGAGTTTCAGCGTGGATTAGAATTCAAGACAGATTATTATAATACAGAAGAAATTCTGCAAAAAGAAATTATAAATAGCTATGCCGTATTACCTGAAAGTGTAACAGACGTTCAGTGTATTGAACTTAAGCCTACTTTTGGGATTGTATTTGGAGGATCTGATGTAAATTATGTTCAAGGTACTTTGAGTTCTCTCTATTACTTACGCTCATGTTTTCTATATAATAACGCTAAAACGGAGACAGTTTTTGATAAAGATGGTTTAAATCCAGTTAGCACTGTTGTATATAAATCCTATGATAACGTTAAACATTTACAACCTACACAGATTAGCACTGGAACTAGCGGTGGGAATTCATTGATTAGTATATCTATGACTTATCCAGAAGATTATGCCTCTGGTGTACCATTCATAGATTATATGAAAGAAAAGCACTTACTTTCTTATCCTATTGAACGTGTTACTTACAAAGGTTACGGAGATGTTTTCAATGTTATTGACGGTAGTATTATTACTTACAAAGCCGAGGGGGTGGCTTTACCCCAAGAATTGTTAAAACTAGAGAATACTGCCCTAGTTTCATTACAGAATTTTAAGTTAAGCAATCAATTGATGGGAGCCTTTCCTTTTTCAGGGCAATCTACAACTTACGTGGCCGATGCAGGATATAAACCTACACTAACCTATACCGCATATGATAATAAAGGCAATCCACTGGAACTTGTAAAGCCAAATGGAATCAAAGTGTCTTATAAATGGGGATATGGACAACAATACCCTATCGCTGAATGCCAGAATGCCGCAAATGATGAATTCCTGTACCTAGACTTTGAAGGTAATGGACTATTGAATGCAAACAATAGCACTGCTCATTCTGGAGAAGGGGGATATAGTGGTACCATAGTTCTGTCAAATTATTTTAATGCGTCTTATAATGGGAGAAGTTACCAGTTAAGCTATTTTAGTTATGATGGAACTAAATGGAATGAAGTGACGGCGCCTTACACGGGGCAGACCATTACTGGGCAATTAGATGATGTTAGAATTTATCCAAAGGACTCCCAGATGACCACTTACACTTATAAGCCCCTAATTGGTATGACGAGCATGACGGATGCCAAGGGCATGACCACCTATTACGAATATGATGGTTTTGGTCGTTTGAAACTAGAGAAGGACCAATACGGAAACGTAACCAAGAACTACAGCTACAATTATAAACCCTAATGCACTATGAAAACCAGACTGACATTTTTGGCCGCCATGTTCGGCCTCCATATAGCCCATGCCCAACAACACAAGACCTATTCCGTTTACGGCAACCAGCCCGAGCTGAGCGCCAGCGGCAGCGTGACGCTGCTGCCCGGCTTCCATGCACCGGCCGGCAGTGGCCTGAGGATCTTCATCCAGGACGACTGTGGGCCCCTGTTGAGTACGCCCAGCAGCAACCAGAACTATGTGCTCACCCGCACCTTCAGGGTACCGGGGGTGAACGCCCAGAACCTGAACGATGCCCGCACGCTCTGCCAGGAGAACCAGACCATCCAGTACTTCGACGGGCTGGGCCGGCCGTTGCAGACGGTACAGGTGGGGGCAAGTCACAGCTACCGTGACATCGTGGTGCCGGTGGCCTACGATGCCCTGGGCCGTGAGGCGGTAAAGTACCAGCCCTATGCGGCAGCGGGCAGCAATGGTAGCTACAGGCCCACGGGCATCGCCGACCAGCTGGCCTTCTACAGCGGCCAGCCCAGCGGTTCCAGCATACAGCAGACCACCAGTCCCTTTAGCGTGACCATGTTCGAGCCCAGTCCGCTGAACCGTGTGGAGCGCCAGGGCTTCCCTGGAGCGGCCTGGCAGCCCGGGACAGTTGGCACGGAGCATACCGCAAGACTGAGCTACGGGACCAACAACAGTGACACCAACTATGGTACCACGGGCCTAGCCGTCAGGCTGTTCAGTGCGGATATGGTCGCCACCCCTGGCCATGGACACGAACGCACACTGTCCAGCAGCGGTTTCTACGGGGCAAACCAATTGTACCTGACCACCAGCAAAGACGAGAACTGGCAGGCAAGTGACGGCAAGAAGGGCACGGTAGAAGAATATAAGGACAAGGAGGGAAGGGTTGTGCTCAAACGCATGTTCAACGAAAAGGCGGGCAATATAGAGGTGCTGAGTACCTACTACGTGTACGACGGCCTTGGCAACCTGAGCTTCGTGCTGCCCCCGGGGGCCAGTCCCGATGCGGGCGTACCCAATGGCACTGTACTGGACAACTACTGCTACCAGTACCGCTACGACGGCCGCAGGAGGCTGATAGAGAAGAGGCTTCCGGGCAAGGACTGGGAGCACATGGTGTACAACAAACTCGACCAACTGGTGCTGAGCCAGGACGCCAACCAGAGGGCCAACGGCCAGTGGCACTTCACCAAGTATGATGCCCTGGGGCGCAACGTGATGACGGGCATTTTCTCCAGCACTGGAAACAGAACGTACCTCGATTCGGTGATGCGTACACAGGTACACCTATGGGAAGTTAGGGAAGCCAACAACGGCACCGCTTATACCAACAATGCCTTTCCCACGGACAATATATTAAGGTCGCTTACCTTTAGCTATTACGACGACTACGACTTCAGGGGCATGTACGCGGCACTCCCTCCCAGCGTTGCCGAGAGCGACAGGACAAGGGGCCTGCCCACCGGTACAAGGACCTATCGTGACGATGGCACGGCCTCGGAGTGGACCATGCTGTACTATGACGATTATGGGCGTGTGCTGGAGACCGTATCCACCCACCATTTGGGCGGTACCGACAGGGTGGTGAACAGCTACAACTTCGATGGCAGCGTGAAGGGCACTACCCGTACCCACGTGAACGGCAGCGCCACCACCACCATTGCCAACAGCTACAGATATGACCACATGGGCCGCAGGACCCATAGCTACCAGCGCACCTATGGCAGCCCGCAGGTTACCGGTACCGAGGTACTGCTCTCCAAGATGGACTACGACGAAATCGGGCAACTGAAGGCCAAGAAGCTGCACGACAGCCTGCAGGTGACCAATTATGCCTACAACGAACGTGGCTGGCTGAAGAGCAGCAGCAGCCTGCAGTTCAGCATCGGCCTACAGTACAACGATGGGACCTATCCCCAGTACAACGGCAACATTTCGGGGCAGAGCTTTACCAACAATTGCAGCAATGCATTCACCTACCAGTACGACAGGCTCAACAGGCTCACCAATGGTACTGCCACTGGCATGTCGGAGATATTGGACTACGATGTGATGGGCAATATCACCAGCCTAAATAGGGATGGCACGGGGGCAAGGGCCTACAGCTATAGCGGCAATCGGCTGCTGGGCATCCCGGGCTTTACAAGTACCTATGTGTACGATGCCAATGGCAATGCCACCACCGATGGCCGCAATGATATGTACCTTGCCTACAACCACCTGAACCTGCCCATCACGGCCAGCAGGAGCGGTCTGAGCATGGTCTATACCTATGATGCCACGGGGGCAAAGCTGAAAAAGGTATCCACAGGTACCAGCACCACCACCACCGACTATGTGGGCGGCATACAGTACACCAACGGGACCATCGACTTCATACAGACCGGGGAGGGCATTGCAAGAAACAATGCTGGCACCTACAGCTACGAGTACAACCTTGGCGACCATCTTGGCAACGTAAGGGCAACCTTCAGGGTAAACGGAAGTGCCATCGAGGTGCTCCAGCGTGACGACTATTATGCCTTTGGTTTAAGGAAATCTGTTAACAACGACATAGGAGCGATTTCGCTCGAGAATAAGTATCTTTACAATGGAAAGGAAATACAAGAGGAACTGGGTATGTCGGGAATAGCAGGCGATGGGCAGTATGATTACGGTGCAAGGTTCTATGATCCAGTGATTGCTAGGTGGAATGTGGTGGATCCTTTAGCAGATATGTATTGGGAATATTCTCCATATAATTATGTTATGAATAGCCCAATTGGTAACAAAGACCCAGATGGACGTAGTGTTGAAAAAATAGCGTCCACGTTTATAGATCCAAATGGTATAATAATAGATCATAGAGATGATGGAGATCGATCAGTTTATTTAGTAATGGATCCTTCTAGGTGGGATAAGAAAAAAGAAGGGTTAGCTGTCGTAGGAGATGAGGATCCGAATAAGAAATATAAAGTAGGCGAAATTTATACGTATTATTTTGATATTGGACGTGAAAGAAATAGGAGAGATATTGGAATTGGGGGGAACTTCCGTGGTGGAGGAAAAAATAAGAGAGATAAAAATATAAGTGATTTTCCCATAGAATTTTTGAGATGGTTTCATAAATACTATAAGGAAAAAGGAGATCCAGATAGGACTAGGCAAGAATTGGAGGAGATTTATGAAGAGTGGATTAATTTAGGTCGACCGAATGCAAGTTTCAGTCTAAATAGAGAGCTTCGGGATAATGTACGGGTCGTTCCCCAGTCGATTATTAATCCAGCTCTAAATCCAAATATAAAAAACGTCGCTACTGCTGTTGGTGTCGGAACGGTTTTGTACTGGATAATATCAGAAGCTTCAAGGCTATTTCCTCCGAGAAATCTTGTACCTATACCTTAATGTTTAATTTAGTTGTATTAAAATGGGAATTAACTCAGATCAAGAATTGTTAAATACCTTAAAGTCAATAAAAGCGGGGAAATTGACTGAAGAAAATAAAATAGACTTACTTACTCTATTTATTAATACCAAGAGCTATTCGATACAGGATCAAATAGCCATTATCTTTGGTGAGGCAAATTTTGATTTTGCAATTCCGTATATCTTTGCAAAGATAAGAGATAAAATAAATTATAATCATACAGGGACATTGGTTTACTCTCTGGATTATTTTGATATGAAACCTTATTTGAAAGAATTAATAGAGATAATATTGGAACAAGGCTACGAATCTAAAATAATGGCTTATAATCTTATTAAAGAATTTTCACTATTACTATCAGAAGATGAGAAGCAACGTAATCTAATTAACTTAATAAAAATACGGAATAAGTTGAAAAATGATATTGATACATTAGATATTGTCGATAAAACAATTGGTCTTTTAAATTAAAATACCTCTATTCGGATAAACATTGAGTTAATTTGATTTCAATGAAAAGAAAAATGAATCAACCCCCTTCTAGCGCAAGCCTTAGCGTAGCGGTGCTTGTACATTAATTGCTAATCATGTGCTGGAGATAAAAATGAGGTAAATTATATCTATAAGCACCTTATCATAATTTAATTATACGAGATCGGACAGTTAACTGTCCGATCTTTTTATTAAGAACCAAAATTCAAGTTTTTTTACGCAACACCTAACTCACTTGAATTTTAACCTCCACAAAATCAGTTACCTTCAATTAGATTTTTCTAATTTTTATGGAAAAGCCATTTCGTCTACATCATATCCTCGAAAAATAAAAATGGCCTAAGGGTCAAAAAAAATAAGAACATGAAAAAAATAACATCCCTTTTAATAGCGCTTCTCACCATCACTACATTTGTTAAAGCTGCTTCCAACAGTGAAATCATCACCATGGAAATTAAAGAGAACAAAGCAAATTGCACCGGCGTAGGTCTTATGAAATGCTATCTGGTGAAATACAAAAACAGTAAGGATTGGGAATATTTCTACAGTGGTTTCCAAAACTTCAAATATCAAGCAGGATACCGTTACAAAGTACAGGTAAAACGTACCAAACTTAAAAATGTACCTGCCGATGCTTCTTCGTATAAATATGAAGTGGTGAAAATATTGAGCAAGAAAAAAATAAAAGCCGAAAAAGCGGATGCCAAAACTCTTGCTTTTCTAGATAAGTATAACTGGAAACTACTTTCCATTAATAACAAAACCTTAACCAATAGTACTGCTATCATGAAATTTGATACGAAAAAAGGTACAGTAAGTGGCAATACAGGTTGTAATGGTTATGGTGGTTTGGTGCAATTTATCGGAAAAAATAAGATTGCTTTTTCTAAAGTAGTAAGTACACAAATGGCCTGTCTGGACAACAATGTGGAAGGGGAATTTCTAAAGCTCATCTCGCTTGAAAACTTAACTTACGACATTGCCGACCAAACTTTTAACCTTTACCATAACCAAAAGTTGGTAGCCATCTTTGGCTTGGTAACCAAGTAAATTTTATATGGTTGTTTTAATAAAGCCGTCCATAAAGGATGGCTTTATTGTTTTATTCATGCTAGCCACCCTTAATTTATTTCGGAGTTGTAATCCCGTAGTAATATGAATTCGTGATGAGCATTTTGTGATTTTTCATTATCTCCAGCCCTAGCTAACCCTCTTCGTTCTACTAAAATCGGCCTTGGCCTGTTCGGTATGAACAAATTGGCCCTAATTGTTCCTTTAACAGAACAGGACGCCTGCCTACCGCAGGCAGGCAGCCGTGGATTTTTTTGCGTACTTTTTTCATCTATAGGAAAAAAGTTTGTCCGCGAAGCGACAGAACTGTAAATAGCAGCAGAAAGCTGTATTTTGGATATTAAGCATGAATATATTATTCAGTATTTTCTTAGACAGAACTCAAGTTACAGTAGGTTTTTATATGTTTAAAATTCCCGCCTACGCGGGAATAACGCCTAGATGAAAAGTAATATGAACTACCCCATTCAATACCATAAAAAAGAATAACTACCACAAAATATATTAGAGCTTAAAGTTGTAATTAGTATCTTCACTTTATGAAAAAACTGATTGTTACCTTAGCACTTGGCTTAGCTTTTATGGCTGCCAAAAGCCAAACCACTGTTTCCATCAAAGAAGTGGTTAACCATGTAGGCAAAGAAGTTACCCTTTGCGACTCGGTTTATAGTGCTCGTAGCTTGGAAAATTTAAGCTTGCTTAACTTAGGTGGTAAATTTCCGAAGGAAGTAATTACTGTAGTGGTATTTAAGGCCGATAGAAGCAAATTTGCAAAGGAACCTGTGGAAATGTTTGAGAACAAACGCATTTGTGTAACAGGTAAGGTAACCCTATATAAAGACAAACTACAATTAGTAGTAAATGATCCTAAGCAGATCAAAACCAATTAATATCAACAAAAAAGCCTTACAAAGTCTCTAAAACTTCGTAAGGCTTTTTTGCATTTTCATGTCTCCAACTATCTTGTACAGTCGGCGGTCCAAACGGTACCGTCCTTAGTAAAAGCTATTTTAAGTGTACCAGCGGTAATTCTAATATACTTGCTCTCATCGTTTCCAATAGAAATAGCCTCGTTTTCATTTTTCTGGAACTGTACCCCATTCAAATCTGGAATACCATCTGAAAATTTAAAATCATAATTATTGCCTGTTTTTACTACCGTTACCTTACCGGTCTCGGTACGTATGGATGTTGAACCACTGTTATAACTAATGGTACCATTATAGGTGCCCACAAATAGATCATTATCCGCAGGGTCATCATCTTTACTACAAGCTAAAAAAAAGAGAGGCATCATCAGTAAGACGGCTAAAAATTTAAATTGAGTTTTCATAATGTTCTATTCTTAATGTTTTTTGGCATTACTAACAGCAAGTCAAATACAAAGGTTTTCGATTTTTCAATTTTAGGTACTTAACCTTAACTTATCATTAAGGCAATAGAATGTTAATGGACTTTTTGAAAGTTTGCAATGATTTGAAAAACAAAACATTGTGATGGAAGTAATCAGCCCTGTTACCGCTCTGTTAACGGCTTGTTCATGGTGGTTTCTTTTTTGTAACGCCACAATTGCAGTGCCTAGTAGGTATAATTTTCAATTTCGTGGCCATAAGATTTTCAAACAAATTAAAAGCAGAAATGAAAACACTTTTTACTTCAGTACTTTTACTATTCGCTGTAGTATTTAGCCACGCCCAGCAGGGTAGTGGTGTCATTACAGGTAAGGTAATTGAAAAAATGACGAAAGCCTCGTTACCGGGTGCCACCGTTAGGTTAAATGTAGGTAACCGTTATACAATCTCCAATCAAATTGGAGATTATGAATTTTTGAAAGTACCAGAGGGTACTTACGAGGTGGAGGTGATCTACATGGGCTACCAAAACCAAAAACAAAGTGTAACCGTTTCAAAAGGCGGTAACACAGTCATCAATTTTTATTTGGAAGATGGCGCTGTAGCCATGAACCAAGTGACGGTAATGGGCGATAGGTTACGTGGACAAGCCAGAGCCCTTAACCAACAAAAGAACAAATCTAACATCACCAATATCATCTCGTCTGATCAAGTTGGACGCTTCCCTGATGCCAATATTGGTGAAGCCTTACGTCGTGTACCAGGAATCACCATGCAAAACGATCAAGGCGAGGCCCGTAACATCATTGTAAGAGGTTTGGCGCCAGAGTTGAACTCAGTAATGCTCAACGGTGATCGTATTCCATCAGCCGAAGGCGATAACAGAAGAGTACAAATGGACTTGATTCCTTCGGACATGATTTCCAGCATCGAAGTAAATAAAACCCTTACCTCTGACATGGATGCCGACGCAATTGGTGGTTCGGTGAATTTGATTACCCGTGCCTCTCCAAATGGTGAGCGTATTTCGGCTACTTTATCTACAGGTTACAATCCAATTAGAGACAAAATGTTGTACACAGGTGGCTTTGTATATGGAAATCGCTTTGCTAAAAATGCCATTGGTTTAGTATTAAGTGGTTCTTACAATAACAACGTATATGGTTCTGATAACGTAGAAGCCGTTTGGGCGAAAGATGATTTCGGAAATACCTTTGTAGAAGAAACCGACATTAGAAAATATGATGTACAAAGGATCAGAAGAAGTGTGGCTGCCGCTTTAGATTTTAAACTGGGCGAAAACCACACCATTTATGCCAATGCCATGTACAACTGGCGTGACGATAGAGAGAATAGGTACCGTATGCGTATCGACAATATTGCACCACAATACAATACCAGCAATGCCATTATTGGTTATAGAGGTCGTATTGGTTTGCAAACCAAGGGCGGTATTGATAACGACAGAAATAAAATGACCCGATTGGAAGATCAATGTGTACAAAACTACTCTTTGCGTGGGGAACATTTAATTGCTTCGGGATTGGATATGGATTGGGCAGCTAGCTATTCAACCGCTAGAGAATACCGTCCGAACGAGCGTTACATTCTATTCAGACAAAGTAACAGAACCATCAATTTCACAGGTAGCCTTGATTATCCGCTATTTGCTACTACTAACTTTGACGCCAATGCCGTAGGCTTAAACACCATCTCGGAAAATACCGATTTGACCAAAGAAAGCGAATTTGGAGCGAAACTTAATTTTAGAGTGCCACTATCGGTAGTTGATGGACAAAAAGGTCGCCTGCGCTTTGGTGGTCGATTGAGAATTAAGGACAAAGACCGTAACAATAGTTTCACAGAGTTTGAACCGCTTGATGGCGATTTAATCCCAAACTTGGGCCAAATTCCAAATAGCTATTTTGATGGAAAGAAATTTCAGGCGGGTAGCCAATATGTACCTGGATTATTTGCCAGCAGAGCTTATTTGGCGAGTTTAAACTTAAATAACCCAGCAGTATTTGAAGCTACCGATGCAGCAGCAGAATATTTAGCACTAAACTACAATGCCAAAGAAAATATTTATGCTGGTTATTTACGTTGGGATCAAGATCTGAACGAAAAATTATCGGCCATATTGGGCGTACGTATGGAGCATACTCGTATCAATTACACGGGTAACGTGATTGAGGAAGAGGAGGAACTGGCAGGTAAACGTACTTCAAAAAACAGTTACACAGATTGGTTGCCAAGTCTAACCTTGAAATATCAGGCCAATGATGATTTGGTTTTACGTAGCGCATTTACTACCGCTTTGGCTAGACCAAATTACTATGCACTTACGCCATTTGTTGGCATTATTGCGGGCGATGAGGAGATTTCTGCTGGGAACCCTAATTTAGACGCGACCTATGCCTACAACTTTGATTTAATGGCCGAGCAGTACTTCAAATCAGTAGGTTTGATCTCAGGAGGTTTCTTCTATAAACGCTTAAAGAATTTTATCTACACCTATAGCGATAGAGCTTACACCACTTCAAAATTTGCAAATGACTTCCCTGATTTGGCTAACCCGATTCCAGCGGGCGAACAATGGGCCTTTACCCAAAGTAGAAATGGCGAAAGCGTAAACGTATATGGTTTTGAAGTAGCAGCTCAACGACAATTGGACTTTTTACCAGGCAAGTTTTTAAGAGGCTTCGGAATCTACGCCAACTACACTTACACCAAATCAAAAGCAAAAGGAGTAACCAATAGCGATGGCGAATTGAGAGAAGGAATGACCTTGCCAGGCACTGCACCGCACATGCTTAACGCTTCGTTATCGTGGGAAAACAGCCGTTTCTCTGCTAGGATTTCGGCCAACTACACTGCTGCTTATATTGATGAGTTAGGGGCTGATACTTTTGGAGATGTGTTTTACGATAAACAGTTCTTTTTGGATGCCAATGCTTCCTTTAAAGTATCAAAAGTAGCCAGGTTTTTTGCCGAAGCAACCAACTTGACCAATCAGCCGTTGAGATATTATCAAGGACTGAGCCATCAAAGCAGACAAATAGAATATTACCGTCCGAGATACAACCTAGGCGTTAAGTTTGATTTTTAATTGTTTTTAATGATGAATAGCAGTAAAAAGAACCCATGGCTTAAAGTCATGTTAGTGATCTTGATTGTATTTTGTGCAGGGGAAAAGGTCCTTGCACAAAATACTGCTGCTATCAAAGAAGTTGGATCTACAAGTCCATCAAATACTTTATTCATCAAACAAAACGAATTGTATAAACAGGCCAAAAGTAATGGCGATCTACAGGGAGAAGCGAGAGCCTTGCAGCAAATGGGGCAAATCTGTTACCAAATGGGCTTGTTTACCCAATCCCTAAGCTATCATATCAAAGCCAATGAGATTTTTAGGGCCCATAAAAACGAGAAGCAAACGGCGGATAACCTGAACGATTTGGCCTTGTTGTTTCTGATCACCAAGCAACAAAAAGATGCTAAGCAGTCCTATTTCAAAGCCTTAAACACTTATCAATTATTTAAAGATAGTACGGGCATTGCTAAAACCTACGCCAACTTGGGGCATTTTTATGAGAAAGTACTCGACTACGACAGTGCTTATTATTACCAGCAGAAAGCTATGCAGGTATTTGATGACATTGGCAATGCCGAAGGAGTAGCTTTGGTGCATGAAAATTTGGGGAGCATTTATGAAGATAAATCGCAGTTTGACAAAGCCTATTTCCATTTTTCGAAAGCTTTGGCTTGGTTTGAGCAAGGTGGCAATACCCAAATGCTGATTGATGCTTACAACAACGTAGGAGATGTATACCGGAAACAGGGCCAATATACCCAAGCGCTTTACTATACCCGCAAGGCTGAAAAATTGGCCAAAAGCACTAAGTCATATAGTCGTTTAAGCAGTGCTTATCGTGATTTGGGTAAAACCTTTAGCTTTTTAAAGCAAAGCGATAGCACGTTTTATTATCTGGAACTGAGCAGACAATATTTTTTAAGTTCCTATTCAGAAGAAAGTAAAAATCAAGAAGCCCTATTGAAAGTAATTTATGGTTTGGATAGGAAGGAAATGCAGATTGCCCAAATGGCACGCCAGGAAAAGATTGCATGGGCCATTTACATTGCTTCAGGTATTGCTGCGGTGGTCTTTATTTTGGTGGCTGCAATCATTATCCGCAATCAACGTCATCGTATTTTAAGAGAGCGTGAAATTAGGGAAAGGGAAGAAAAAATACTGAAAACCAAGCAGGAACTGATGGAAATTGATTTGAACAACAAGAAAATGCAGGAAGAACAGTTAAAGGAAAACCTGCATACCAAAGCCAAGGAAATTACGGCACATACGCTGCAAACCATCCAAAAAAATCAATTGCTGGAAGACATTAGAGATGCCCTTACCGAAATGATCAAAAGTGATGGCCGAAGCTATAAAAAGGAATTACGGAGCTTGCTGAATAAAATCAACCAGAACTTTCATAAAGATGCTTATTGGGACGATTTCAGAAGAATATTTGAAGAAATTAACCAAGAGTTCTTTGATCGTCTGCAACAAATCAATCCAGGTCTTTCTGCTACCGACATCAAATTCATCTCCCTCATTAAACTCAATATGAATGCTGCGGATATTGCCGCGCTACTAAGCGTATCTACCGATAGTTTGCGTGTAGCCCGATATCGCTTACGGAAAAAGCTTAAATTAGAACAAGGTGCTAGTTTAACGGCATTTATACAATCTATTTAAAATCAAGTTGCCTTTTTGTAAAGGCTTGTTCACTATTTGTAACGTTATTTTTTTGTTTTAATAACCCTTAAGCACAACATTTGTGCATACTAATAATACTAAATGAATACACTAAGTAAATATTTTTTGGCATTGGCCATTTTGCCCTTAGGCGCATGTGGTCAAAAGAATCCACAATCAAAAAACACCAATAATCCCAATACTGTACAGGCCACGGTAATTACTGAAAAGGTATTGCATGATACTGATGATCCTGCCATTTGGATCAATCCAACAGATCCTAGCAAAAGCTTGGTGATTGGTACTGATAAAGACAAAGATGGTGCTTTGTATGCTTTCGATCTATCGGGAAAGATTGTGAAAAGAGTAGGAGACATTCACCGCCCTAACAACGTCGATATTGCTTACGGTTTTGTTTTAGGTGGTAAAAAGGTAGATATTGCCGTAACCACCGAACGTCAGGCCAACAAAATCAGGATTTTTAGTTTGCCGGATTTACAGCCGATAGATAACGGTGGTATTGAGGTATTTGTAGGTGAAACGGAGCGTGACCCTATGGGAATAGCCTTGTACACTCGTTTAAGCGACCATGCTATTTTTGCCATTGTGGGCAGAAAGACGGGGCCAGCCGAAGGTTATTTGTGGCAATATCAATTAACAGATGCAGGCAATGGAAATATTGGTGCTAAGTTGGTGCGCAAATTTGGTAAATACAGCAGTAAAAAAGAGATTGAGGCTATTGCGGTAGATAATGAGTTAGGCTATGTGTATTACTCAGACGAGCAGGTTGGCGTACGTAAATATTTGGCTGATCCAGCGACTAACCAAAATGATGAATTGGTATTGTTTGCCCAAACAGGTTTTTCAGTAGACCATGAAGGCATTGCCATTTATAAAACTGGCGAAAAAACCGGATATATATTGGTATCGAACCAAGGATCACAAAGCTTTATGGTTTATCCGAGAGAGGGAAGCAACGGTAACCCCAATCAATATGATTTATTGGCTGAAATACCTGTAAGCGCCATGGAAACTGATGGAGCAGATGCTGTTTCGGTAAATTTGGGACCTCAATATCCTGAAGGGATTTTTGTGGCCATGAGCACTGATAGAACTTTCCATTTCTACGATTGGAGAGTAATTGCGGCTAAAATCAAAGCCGCACAAACAAAAAAGTAGATTCTTAAAAGACTTACGAAGTTTATCAAACTTCGTAAGTCTAAATAGGCACTTCGTAAATATTTTAAACCGTGGTGTAACCACCATCTGTGATGTAGTAAGCACCCGTAGTAAATGATGCTTTGTCGGAACTAAGGAATACCACTAATTCTGCTACTTCTTCAGGAGTTCCCAATCTATTCATCGTAGCTTTGGCTGCTACCGCTTTCAAGCTCGCCTCATCTAAATTATCATCTAACAAAGGTGTGCGGATATAACCCGGACCAACTGCATTACAACGAATGTTTTTCTGCCCGTATTCGGCTCCAATATTTTTGGTTAAACCTACTACCCCGTGTTTGGCCGCCGTATAGGCTACGCTGTTGGGTGCGGCAACGGTGCCGTGTATAGAGGCCATATTCACAATACTACCACCACCGTTTTTTTCCATTTGTTCTATCTGGTACCTGCAACCATAAAATACCCCACTTAAGTTCACGGCAATTACCTTGTCCCAACCTGCAATATCATATTCGCCAGTAGGTGCCGCTGGACCGCCGATACCTGCATTATTGCAAGCAATATCTAATCTGCCGTATTTGGCTACTGTGCCCGCTACCAAGTTTTTATTTTCTTCTGCACTGCTCGAATCAGCTTTGATGAAGTGGGCTTCACCGCCGCTTTTCTGGATTTCTGCTACGGTAGCATTTCCATGTTCTTCATTAATATCTGAGACGACAACTTTTGCACCTTCACGTGCATAGGCTTCAGCAATGGCTTTACCGATGCCGGAACCAGCTCCGGTAACCAATGCTACTTTGTTTAATAATAATGACATAAATGATAAGTTTTAAGTGTGTGACTTTCGGTAATTGAAAGTTTCATTCTTAAAACAAGTCGTTATGGTGGAAGTTTTTGTTTTAGGGAGTTAGGTGCTGTTTATGACAGAAACCTGTCAAAAGAGACAGGGGAGGTGGTTTATCCTCTAAGACTTACGAAGTTTTTAAAACTTCGTAAGTCTCTATTAGGCTACACAGATGGTATTCTGATTTGGAAAGCACTGCCTTGGCCTATCTTAGATTCGATGTGCATTTCTCCGTTAAGTTCATTTAATAATTTTCGCACCATCGGCAAGCCAAATCCATAGCCCTTTTCGCCAATCGTACCGGTACTGCTTTCGGCAGTTCCTTTTAAAATTTCATCAATAGCTTCTTGGCTAATGCCCATTCCACTATCCTGTACTTCTAAAACCAGCGTTTTGTGGTCAGTTTCTAGAAATAAATCTAGCAATACCTTAATGTTGCCGCCATTAGGGGTAAATTTAATGGCGTTTGAAATCAGGTTGCCACTAATTTGCATTAGCTTATCCTTTTTAATCTGTATGGTCTCAAAAGCAATGTTCGCTTCAATCTCTAAGTTAATTTGCTTGTTGAAAGCTTGAGGCTTGTAAAGTTCTTCTAGTTTTTCTTTGAAGATTTTCAAATTAAAAACTTCGGCGGTGCAGTTTAGTTGATCAAGAGAACTTTTTAAAATTTCGTCGGCCAAATCCAATACTGATTGACCACTCTTGCCCATCATGCCTACCATGTTTTGTAGCTCGTCTTTGGGATATTCATCCGCGTCATTGGCAATCATATCGGCTAAACCAATAATTCCCGCAATAGGCCCTCTAATGTCATGAGCCACTTTTTTATAGGTGTCTGTTTGCAAGCGCAATTTGTTTTGTAATGCTTTGATACTACTGGCATCATTAATTCTGGAGATGATTTGTCGAGCAATAATTTTCAACTGCTCAATCTTCTCATCGGATAATTTACCATGAAGTTTATTGTCAATAACACATAACGAACCAATGTTTAAACCGTTGGATGATTTTAGCGGAACCCCTAGATAATACTTTAAGTTCATTGGCTCACCAATAAAATCTTTAGCAACGAAACGTTGGTCTTTAGACAAATCCTCAATTTCTAAGTGATCTTCTTCACCCAAGGTGAATTGGCAAACGGTATCGTCTATGGGAGTTTGATATATTTCGAGACCAAACCGCGAAACAATCCATTGCGTATACGAGTCAATAAATGAAATCAATGAAATTTCCGTTCCCGTAATTTTGGCGGCTAAAAAACTCAGGTCTTTAAAGGTATCGTTTAAAGCTGTATAGTCAAGGTCGAGCTTAAATAAGCTGGCTAACCTTTCAGTCTCGTTCGCTGGAATTGTACGGGTGGTTTGCAAGGACTTAATATTTAGTTTGTGCGACGTTTTATTACAAAAATAGAATTAACGGCCAAAATGCAACTTTTAGCCTGTGCTAAATTTCTTTTTTAATGTACTTTTGAGTTATGTCAACAACAACCTGTACCTGCTCTTCGGGCAAGCCTTATGTCCAATGCTGTGAAGTTTATCATTCAAGGAAAGTATTGCCCCCAAGTGCCGAACTGTTAATGCGATCCAGGTATAGTGCTTATGCTTTGCATCTGATTGATTATTTGTGGGATACTACACATCCAGCCAAAAGACATTTATATAACAAAGCCGATATGGAGCAATGGGCAAAAGCTAATCATTGGTTAAAATTGGAGATTGTGGTTGCTAAAAAGAATGTGGTTGAGTTTAAAGCTTTTTATCAAAAAGGATTGCAACAATATGTTCACCATGAGCGGTCACAGTTCAAAAAAGAAAAAGAAGAGTGGTATTATTTTTCAGGCGAACACTTTCATTAGTCTACTAAACAATGCTTTTAAATATTTGTTCTGAACCACATGCGTATACCCAGCCGTTATATTTTACTTTTATTAATTCAACTATTTAGTTTTTCCCTTTGGGCACAAGAGCGAGATAGCCTTAAACTTACTTTAGATAGTGTAGTGGTCAACGCCTATGGAAGTAAAAATTTAATGGCTACCCCAACGGCATTGAATAAGATAGGTTTAGCGCAACTACAACGTTATGCCAATACCAATGTGCTGCAGGCGATCAATGCTACGCCTGGTGCTCGTATGGAAGAACGCTCACCAGGCAGTTATCGGTTAAACATTAGAGGAAGTTCCGTGCGTAGCCCCTATGGCGTACGTAACGTGAAAATTTATTACGATGATATTCCTTTTACTGCACCGGGCGGAAATTCGATGTTGAATATGTTAGGCTTTAACAATATAGGCGGAGCCGAGTTGATCAAAGGCCCAGGAAGTAGTGTGTACGGAATGGGCACGGGTGGTGTGGTGCTATTTAATGCGCCAACGGTAAATAACAGGCTGATGCTAGAAGCTGGTGCCAGCGGGGGGAGTTTTGGTGCACTTAACTATAGCCTTAAGCTGCAATTGCCTAAGCACCTATTCACTTATGAGGAACAAAGTGCTGACGGCTATAGAGCGCACACCGAAATGAAAAGACGAGTGGCAAGCTATCAAACCCAATTCCCCACTTTTGCAAAAGCGAGCTTGAGCATACATGCCATTTATAGCGACCTCAACTACCAAACACCTGGGGCTTTAACCTTAACGGAATATCAAGCAAACCCTAAACAAGCTCGACCAACAGTAGGGGCCAACCAAGGTGCTGTTTTGGCCAATGCGGGCATACAGCAACAGGCTTTGCTGTTAGGTCTGGTGCATCGTTACACTTTTAATGAAAAATGGCGAAACACAACCAGTTTGTATGGTTTTTATAATGAAACGGAAAATCCGGCCATACAAAATTACGAACTAAAGAAAGAGCCGCATTTTGGCGGGAGAACAGCTTTTATTTATGAGCCTGTTGAAAATATCTCCTTACATTTTGGGAGTGAGCTACAAAAAGGTGATTTCAGCTCTAAAACTTATAGAAACCTACAGGGCAGTAGAGGAAATCAAATCACTAATGACCAACTTGAGCTGTTGCAGTGGTTAGCCTTTGCCCAAATGAACTGGCAAGTGCAAAAATGGTTGTTTACTGCTGGAGCAAGTACCAATAACCTTAATCTTAATTTCGTTCGCAATAGCGAAACCCCAAATATCAATGCTGATAAACAGTTTAGTGGAGAAGTGCAACCACGCTTTGCAGTGCTTTACGCTGCCAATGAAAATTTTTCTACTTATTTGAACGTAGCAAAGGGATTTTCGCCACCAGCAAGTAGTGAAATTTTTGCTGACAATAACAGTTATAATTTAGCGCTAAAAGCTGAAAAGGGTTGGAACATTGAACCTGGGTTTAGGTGGAAACTACTGAGCCAGCGCTTGTTTTTAGACGCTAGCTATTTTCATTTATTGTTGAGCAATGCTGTGGTCACTCGTAGAGATGCCGCGGGAGCCAATTACTACGTGAATGCGGGGCAAACCAAGCAGCAGGGCGTAGAAGCTAGTTTATCCTATCGCTTATTAAATGAAGATCAGCCACTCTCGGTGCTATTGCATGGTGCTTATGCTTGGCATCAGTTTAAATATGATGATTTTATACAATTGAATCAGGATTTTTCAGGTAAACGTTTGCCAGGTGTAGCACCCCATAGCTATACTTTAATGGCTGATATCAAGCATAAAAACGGTTTGATGGCTTTCTTAACCTTTAACCATAACGCAAAAATTGCACTTAATGATGCGAATAGTCAATTTGCGAATGCTTTTCAGCTGGTATCTGCTAAAGTAGCTTATCAAAAGCAAGTGAAGCACTTACCTGTACAATTATTTGCGGGTGTAGATAACCTGTTGAACCAAACCTACAGCTTGGGTAATGATATTAATGGCTTTGGTGGCAGATATTATAACGTAGCACCTGGTCGTAGTTTTTACTTTGGGTTAAAAGTAGGTTGGTTGAAATAGAACCCGATTCCTTTAACCCCTCGTCATTTCGACCTTACTACTGTCGTTCGGTTGTTGTCATTCTGAGCTTGCGAAGAATCTCATCAGATTATACTTAAATGGAATAGCCTTCCTATAATTAAGATGTTTACCCGCTTGCCTTGTAGGCATCTCTCCCAAAGGGAGAAAGTTGTTTAAAGCCTAACGGAACATTGCTTTCTACTTCTCTAAAAGCTCTTTTTCACTTTGGGGTCAGTAAGAATAACATAATCACCCAAATTCTTGTGCTTTTCCCAATTAGGATTTTCAAAATCCTCAGCAGCAAACGAAGCGATATTCAAAGCCTTAAGCTTTGGAGCATATTTTTGAAGTTGCGCATAGGTGCCCAACTTTTCGTCGCTGTGGAACCTACCATTTACCTGAAAGATTTTCTTGCCTTTATTTTCTTTAGCAAACTTTGAAATAGACCAGGCCATGGTCGCATCCCAAAAGTTTTGAGACTGGTAAACCTTCATCGCACCCATGCCATGGCCGCCTAATAAGTCGATAAACTTTTCGTAGTACCTGCCAGTTAAAGTGTCTACAGCATTTGGAGGTAGAAATGGTTTAGAGCTTGAGGGTAATTTGCTTAAAACTTCCAATCCATTTTTGGTGACTGCATTGCTGTATCTTGCCGCTGCATTGCCACCGATCACCATAATTCCTTCATTCTTCGCAAACTCAACCATGGGCCTATAGTCCTTATAGTTATTCCAAGCTCTTGCCTCTTTGATAAAATTCTTCTCGGTAATCACACCGGCCAAATATTCGTTAATTACAGGCTGTACATCGGTATGAAACATTTCGAGCGTTAAACCTACTTTGTTTTGGTAAGCAGCCGCAAGCTTTTTGAACAACGTTGCTTCTAGGTAATGACCAATGGAATCATTGTGTTCCTCTCCAAAGAAAAGTATATCGGCTTTGGCCATATCAGCCACAATATCATCCAAATTAATAGTCTTTTGCTTTTTTACGTCGTAAACCTTGTAATGTTGACTGAGGTCCTGTGCATTTACCAAAATAGGGAAGAACAAAAGGAGGAGTAGGTGAAGTGTTTTCATTTCTTTATCTGTATTTAACCGATGGTTTTCAAATTAACGAAAATTTTTACCGATAAATTAATGCATTTTACCGATAATTGGATAGCAAATAACCGTCTTGTGTTGTATAGCCTATAGGGTGGAGATACTTTTGGGCATATCAAATAACACAGGACAAATGGAAAATATAGAAAATAAAGATATGGTTAATCGCTCAGGAAAAGTTTGGGCAGGCTTCATCATCGTAGGTATTGGTGCACTTTTATTGCTAAGGAATTTTGGCCTAGGCTTACCACATTGGTTCTTTAACTGGAGTGTTTGGCTCATTGTTATCGGCTTATTCGTAGGCGCCCGTCATAATTTCAGAAGCAGTGGTTGGTTTGTGATGGTGTTAATAGGTAGTTATTTTACGCTGGATGATATCTTAGACGATTATGAAATGCCTCATGTAGCCCTGCCAATAGCCATTGTAGCACTTGGACTTTACCTGATTCTTAAACCTAAAAATACTATTGACTATCGAAAAGATAGATGGAAACGTAGGAAAGAGCGCTTTGACAAATTCGAATATGTAAACCCTGTTGGACAAGAACAGGAGCCTATTGAGCCCACTAGCGATGATAGAGAAAAATATAGTAACGACTATATCAATTCAGTGAATGTATTTGGAGGAAGTAATCAGGTAATCTACTCAAAAAACCTAAAAGGAGGCGAAGTGGTTGCTGTATTTGGCGGTGGAGATCTTAATTTAACCCAATCTGACTTTGAAGGACAAATCATACTGGACGTCACTGCAATATTTGGAGGCGTGAAAATTGTAGTACCTGCTACTTGGCAAATCAAATCAGAAGTAACAGCCATATTTGGTGGAGTAGATGATAAAAGAGCTATATATCCAGCAACTGAACAGGCAAATAAGTTAATTATCATAAGAGGAGTGGTGCTTTTTGGAGGAGTGGAATTTAAAAGTTATTAATCTTTTCGCTAAACCTAAAACTAAACACCTTGACCACTACACCATTATCAAAACCGCAAATCAAGACCATAGCAGGCATCATTTTGTTGTGCTGGCAGGTAGCTTGTGCTGCGGTTTTGTATTTCTTTTTTAATTTCTCATGGCAAATTTCTGTAACAGATAGTGTTGTAAGCAATGTATACCTGGCTTTTGGTTGTATTGTGATCAGCAATATGTTGGGCTTTTACCAACCGAAAAATGAAAAACTGTTATATGTGCTTTTGGTAACATTGGTTATTTCGGCCGCGGTAGTCGTAGCTTCAAAATATACGTTAACCTTTCTGTTCGCCAATCAAACAAGCTACCTGGCCTTTCTAGATTTATCAGATATTTTTAAGGCAGCGGTTTCTTTCATATGTTTAGCTTGGTGCGCACTGGCTAATATTCTGTGGTACCGTTTAGAAGAACAGTCGGAAATGCAGGCCCGTATGTTGGCTACGCAAAATTTGGCCAAAGAAGCAGAACTGAATAAATTACGTCATCAATTACAACCTCACTTTTTATTCAATAGTCTAAACTCCGTTTATGCTTTAACCATTGTAAATCCTACAGAGGCAGGTACCATGATCACCAAATTGGCGGCTTTTTTACGCGGAACATTGAAACGTGATGATGAAGTTTGGGTAAGCGTAGCCGATGAAATGGAGTATATACAGCTTTATCTGGATATTGAGAAAGTACGTTTTAGCCACCGATTGAGTGTTGAAGTGAACATTGCTGAAGAAACTAAAGAGCTTCGCCTACCAGGAACCTTGTTACAGCCCATTGTAGAGAATGCGATTAAATTTGGCTTGTACAATACCTCAACAGCCATTACCATTACGTTGGATGTAAAAATTGAGGATGGTATTCTGGTTATTTGTGTGACTAATCCTTACGACCCAGAAATGAAAGCTTCAAAAGGCACTGGCTTTGGGCTTTCGGCCATTAGACGAAGATTGTACTTGCTTTTTGCCGACAGTAACCTGCTCCAGGCTGAATCGAAGCATAATAATTTGTATATTACTACCCTAAAAATACCGCAGAAAGATGATAAGAACCATACTTATTGATGATGAAGCCCTTGCAAGAGATATTGTAAAACATTACTTGAAGGCTTTTCCAGATATTGAGGTGGTAGCGGAGTGTAGTGATGGTTTTGAAGGGCTGAAAGCCATAGCTCAACACCAACCAGATCTCATCTTCTTAGATATACAGATGCCTAAAATCAGTGGATTTGAAATGTTGGAGCTGGTTGAAAAACGACCTGCTGTGATATTTACAACCGCATTTGATGAATATGCCATCAAAGCTTTCGAAGTAAACGCGGTTGATTATTTGTTGAAACCCATTGAGCAAGGTCGTTTTGAACAGGCCATGCAAAAACTGCCCGCTAAGCTTTCTAAAGAAGACAACAGTCAGGAGCTTTTAGAAACAGCCTCTTTATCTCCAGCACAAAACAATAGGGTAGTGGTTAAAAATGCTGGCGTAATTAAGATTATTCCTGTGGAGGCCATTCATTACCTGGAAGCAGATGACGACTATGTAAAGTTGAGCACTACCGAAGGTAATTTCCAAAAGAATAAGACGATGAGCTTTTTTGAGCAAACTTTAGATGCCGCTCAGTTTATCCGTATTCATCGTTCCTACATCATTAACTTGGCCCAAGTAACTAAAATAGAGCTCAAAGAAAAAGATAGTTATGTAGTGCTGCTAAAATCAGGTATTTGGTTACCGGTAAGTAAAACAGGATATGTAAAGCTTAAGGCCGCTTTAGGGCTTTAATATTTGACCTCATTCTGTTCATTTAATAATGCATCTTCCAGAGGCGGGAACCTTAAAGCGAAAAGCCAAGTGCCTTACGTCATCTCGACGAAGGGCAGATCTAACAATTAATTGTAAATTTTGATGTGTTAAATACTTTGACAGTCAATCGCCATTTGAGATTCTTCGTATACTCGGAATGACAAAAGGTTAAGTTTCTCGTTAAACTCCGTGTCCACAAGGTTTGTTTTTCTGTATGAAAATATGTGCATTTGTTTTTTTCTCTTTACATGAAAAAAAATCAGAACAATTTCTACAACAGCTTGTTTAAGTAATAAATCAGATCAATTAACAATTTATACTTAAAACTTAAACATCAAGATTATGGGAAATCTATTATATGTAATTGCGGTAATCTTAGTTATTATTTGGGCAATTAGTTTTTTAGGAGGCTATTACACGGGAGGTATTATACACGCTTTATTGGTAATAGCTATTGTGGCTATCTTATTAAGAGTAATAAGAGGCGCAGCATAAACAAGAAAAATTTGTAGTTAGTTAATAAATGGAGCTCGATAGGTTTAGGTTGCCTATCGGGCTTTTTTATGATTAATGGTCAATGACTTAATGGATAACAGCGAATATCAAATACCTGGTGACTAGCCGCTAACACCTAATTCCTAACATTAATAACCAATCAGCTAAAAAGTATATCTTTGGATGTTTAACGGCTAATAAACTCATGAGTTTAAAAATAAATTAATTTGCTGTTGCAATTTTGAAAATATCGCTTTATATTTGCACCTCTTATTAAAAACTCTAGTTAAGATATTATATAGTTATGAAAAGAACATTCCAACCTTCGCAAAGAAAGAGAAGAAACAAACATGGCTTCCGCGAAAGAATGGCTACAGCAAACGGTAGAAGAGTTTTAGCTTCTCGCCGTGCAAAAGGAAGAAAAAGATTGACAGTTTCTGACGAGCGTCGTCATAAAGCATAATTTTTGATTGCCACCCTTGTGGTGAGGGCAGATCAATTTAACTTCTGCATTTTAGCAATCAAAAAATGAATAAATTTTATAAAGAAGAGCGTTTATGTAGCAAAAAGTCATTAGACTTGCTATTCAAAAAAGGCTCTTCTTTTTTATTGTATCCCTATAGGGCAACTTTTATCTTTGATGCCCAATCTCATCGTTATCCCGCTCAAGTGGTCATTAATGTAGCTAAAAAGCGCTACAAACATGCTGTTGATAGGAATTTGATCAAACGACGTACCCGAGAAGCTTATCGTTTACAGAAACAAGCGTTTTTATATGAGCATTTGGCTGATAAAAACGAGCTTTTACTTTTAGCACTACAATATGTAGGTAAAGAAATCCATCCCTATGCTTTCTTAGAAAAGAAAATAAGACAGGTGTTTGTTAAACTGATTGAGCAAGTCAATAATGAAAATCATTAAACTTTTGTTTTCTTGGTTGTTTTTGGGAATTATCAAATTGTACCAATGGTTATTGTCGCCTTTGTTGGGTGCAAGTTGTAGGTATACTCCTACGTGTTCGCAATATGGTGTTGAAGCCATTAAAAAACATGGTCCCTTTAAAGGTGGTTGGTTAACCCTAAAACGTATTGGTCGCTGCCATCCATGGGGTGGGCACGGACATGACCCAGTACCTTAAAAATTAAAAGTCGAAAGCGAATTAAACTTTTAACTTTGCACTTTAGATTTTCAATTATTCAATGTCAACAATACTTCAGATAGAAACAGCTACGCCTGTTTGTTCGGTAGCCATTTCGGTAAATGGAGAAACCGTAGCGCTTAAAGAAGAGAAAGCTCCTAATATCCATGCCTCAAACCTTACACTTTTTATTGAAGAGGCGATGAAAATGGCTGGTTTAACCTATGCCAATTTGGACGCTGTTGCGGTAAGTAAAGGTCCTGGTTCCTACACAGGTTTGCGTATCGGCGTTTCTACAGCCAAAGGATTATGTTTTGCATTGGAAAAGCCTTTCATCGCCATTAATACATTGAAAATGATGGCAAATGGATACCTATCCAAGCATCCTAACTTTGGAGGTTTGGTATGTCCAATGATTGATGCGAGAAGGATGGAAGTGTTTACCGCTGTTTTTGATCATAAGTTGGATGAGGTAGAGCATACGCATGCCAAAATAATTGATGATAAAAGCTTTGTGCTAGAATTGCAAAATAATTATGTAGCCTTTATTGGCGACGGAGCCGAAAAATGTAAAACGGTGATAGATGACCCTAATGCACATTTTTATGCTGATAACTTTAATAGTGCCAGCTATATGAGCAATTTGGCTTTTGCTGCTTATCAAGCTGCTAATTTTGAAGACGTAGCTTATTTTGAGCCTTTTTATTTGAAAGATTTTGTGCTGACTACTCCTAAGAAAAAAGTTTAACGCTGTTTTTTCTTGAATATGCCAAAAATGCGACCAAAGAAACTCTGACGTTCTTTGCCCTCGCCAACGCCAGGCATCCAGCTCATGTTCATAGGGTGTTCTACAACATAACCTATCTTAAAGGCCATTCCTAGGTAAACCGATCCACGATGATAGCCTGTTTCTACAGCATCCTTGCTATTGAAAATATTCTTACTGGCATAATAAGTTTCTATCAAGTCATTGGTGCCCAAAAACATTTCGAAGTTGGGTGTTTGGATCATTCCTTGTATCCCTAATCTAAAATTCTTATCTGTATTATAGCTTGGTATGGCACTGAAAGAGAAAGTGCCAGATTTGATGGTGTTTACCAGTGCCGCTTCCCCATATTTATCGAAAATATTTTTGCTAACAATTAAATTGGGTGTATAGGCTCCAAAGGTTTTTGAGATTAAGAAATCGGCTCTACTGTTAATTGGAGCAATGAAACGTTTCTGTTCGGTATTGCCCTTAGCTAAGTTGTCCAGTGCCCTTTGAAGTTTATCTTCTTCTCCCTCTCCAGGGTTTCCAGCAAGTGGAATATTGTTTTGTGTAACATCAAAAGAGCCTGAGTACGAATTTTTGCCCCATCTGATAAAACCTAGGTCTTTTACATTTGCCATGATGAAAATACCAGATTTAGTAGTGTAAGTTGTGCCCAGTGTAATTGCTGCCCCCAAATTTCTATAAGGCAGACCGTTTTTAACCTTAAATTCACCGCCCTCCGGATAATTAAGCCTAAACTTTGCCGCCATATCAACGTCTATATTAGCTGTATTGACTCTAGCCGAAGATCTTGTAGCATCAAACTCTACATAACCAATGCCACTTAATAAGCTCACTTTTGCCCCTAAGGCCCAACGTTTGGTGTAATTTTCACGATAGGTGAAGCTGATTTGGTGATAAGTCTGCATTCTGCCATTGTTATTGAACAAATTGATGCGGGGAATGGTGGCAAACTGCTGAAAAGTGTCGTAAAATAGTCCTTTGCTAATATTCTCATCATAATCAACTTGGGTTTCCGATTTGATTTGCCAAGAAAACCCCATCTCGCTATGGTACTTATGGTATTTAAACAACCTAATTGCCGCTAAGTACATATTGATGTGCTCACGCATCACTTTTGGATTTTCAAAAGCTCCAATTCTACTTTGCGTATAACCTTGGTTGATTAAATTTCTTATGGCCAGATTTGAATTGCCTCGACTCAAACTACTTAAATCAAGGTAGGGAATGAGAAAGTTGGAAGCAAATTGACGAGATGAATCCAATACAAAAGATTTTTGCGCTGGATTTTCAAAAGAATCAAATAGGGTTTTGGTATTAAATAAGGTATACTGTTGCGCAGTAGCATTCAAGGTGAAAACAACTAAAAAGAGTGCAATTAAGCTTTTCTTCATAAAGCTATTCGTTTTAGAGTAAATTTAGTTGTTTTGCCAGATAAATTAAATATTAGTTGTTGTTAACCTTAACAGTATCAATGCCTGTTTGGTTTTTAAGTAATAAAATATTGCTCATGAACTTACCATTATCTGCAGATAACTGATAGCCGAAAGCATTGTAATTTTTAAGGCCCTTTTCAGATTTATATTGCTTGTAATATGGGGTTTTTAGATTTTTCCCAAAAATATCGTTACTGTTTTTATGGTTGATGTAAAAGGCAATGGTGGCAGCACTTGAAGTTTGATCTTTAAAAGCATTATAACCATCAGTATTGAGTAATAGGTCGTCATTTTTGTAGGCATTTAAAAACACCTGTAGGGTACTGGCATAGTTGGCTATTACTAAATGATTGTCAATAATGGTGTAAAATGGGCGTTCAAACTTTTTGAACGGTTCGCCAAAATAATTGTAAAGTAAATGAGGTTCCTTAAAAATTCTGATGTCTGGAGCGTAGTCACTACCTAAATCTAAAAGGAGTTGTCCAAGTTTATCGCCATTTTTAATCTCAATAATGCCTAACTTCTCACCGCTTTTAAGTTGCAAAACAGCTAGTTGTTTATTGAAATACTTAGGGAAAGTTTGATCAATATCTATCCTATATTTTTCATTGATATTACGAAGCTGTTCTGCAATTTTTTCATCTTCCTTTTTGCTTTTTTGCCAAGCTTTCAATGCTTTAGCCCATACAGTGTAATCGTCAATGTTAAATAAGGTATAGTTGGCGGTTTGTTCAGGGAAAAACTGGTCAATATTTATCTTTTGCTCCTTTTGATCTATAAAAAGCTTAAAATAGTTTTGTGCATCTTTAATTTCGGTGTAGCCATTTAACAAAAGCTTATCGCTGCTAAAATTATAGCTTAAGGAAGCAAAGGCATTTTGTTGGTTAAATACACTCAATTCGCCAGTTAAATTAGTGTTAAGAATGTTCTTTAATAATGACGGTAATTGTTTGTAGTTGATGTAAACGTTAGCTAGGGTATTTTTACTAAAACGATTGTTTTGCTTAATGTACTCGGCAAACTCGTTGTTAGGGAGTTTGGTTTCGCCCAGTACAGCCAAAGCATTTTTGTTGTTAGAAAGAAAAATAGACTTATTGATAATGGAAACATAACACTCAGCGGTATCTCCAAATTTAATATGATAGGCACTGCCTTCTTGTTTAACGGTAGCATTTGTCTGGAGCATAGAAGCGTCGAATTTCTTTGCTTTGGTTTGCGTAGCAATAATGAAGTCCACCTTATTAGGTGCGGTAGGTAAAAAACCGATAATTATTTTTTCTCCATCTATAAAACTGTTGAAATTGTGATTGCTAGCAATTTGAGCCCTTAAAGTTTTCAGTAAATTACTTTTTTCTACACCCAAAATATCATCGGTCACATTTTGCTGGCCAAGGATGTCGTAAAAGCCCTTATCGTTTTCAAAAGTGAAAATAACTGGAGCATTGGCAGATACAAGGTTTAGGGAAATATCAGACGGACTACTCTCTTTATTTAAATTAGAGAAATATAAATAAGTCATGCCTGTTACGCCAAGTATCAGTATAATTAATATGGTATAGATTTTTTTCATAACTACGTACAGCAAATTTAATTTAATTTTACGATTAGCGAGATTGTGATGGCATTTTGTTAATTTAGCACTATTTAATGCCGTTGCTCATGAACAAAAGAATCATCTTAACCGCTGCTTTTTTCGGTGCGCTTGCTGTCGTACTTGGTGCTTTCGGAGCACATGGATTGAAAAACATTGTGGCTCCGAACCAACTTGAAACCTGGCAGAAAGGTGTAGAATATCAGTTTTACCATACCTTTGCTATTTTGTACCTCTCGACTTTCGCTAGATATAAGAACAAGTTAATTGCCTTGTCTTTTTTCTTTTTTACTCTAGGCATTATTTTATTCTCAGGTTCTTTATATCTATTGGCCATTAAAGATGCCTATCACTTATCTTTTGCAAGCGTTTTAGGCCCCATCACACCCATCGGTGGATTAGGCTTTATTGTGGGTTGGGTATGTTTGTTTTTGGCCGCGTTAAAGGATAAATAATGCAATTTGCTGATTCGGATTTTTTAGAACGGGAAACGCTATTTGTAGAAGTAGTTTTGCCTTTATCGTTGGCAATTAACTATACCTACAGGGTTCCTTTTGAACTAAATGATGCTATTGCTGTGGGTAAAAGGGTAGTAGTGCAATTTGGTAAGCATAAAATCTATACTGCTTTGGTAAAAAGCATTGGTACCAATCCACCAGAGCACTATCAGGCAAAATATGTGATTGATGTAGTTGATGATCATCCTGTAGTAACGAACAAGCAATTTGAGTTTTGGGAATGGATTACCTCTTATTATTTATGTAATGAGGGCGATGTGATGGCTGCTGCTTTGCCTACAGGTTTAAAATTGGCCAGTGAAACGGTACTTCTCTTGAAAGAAGAGCAGCCAGAAGAGGTAGAGCTAAGTGATAAAGAGAAAATTATTGTAGAAGTACTGCACAAGCAACATCGCATTAGCGTTGATGAGGTGGCGAGTTTATTGGGACAAAAAACGGTTTATCCTATCGTAAATTCGTTGATCGCTAAAGAAGTGATAATTGCCGCCGAGGAAGTAGTTGATAAATATAAACCGTTACTTAAATCCTTCGTAAAACTTAATACCTTTTATTTAGAAGAAGAAAATTTACGACAGCTATTTGCCCAATTGGAAAAAGCGCCTAAACAATTAAATGCTTTGTTGGGCTATTTGAAATTAAGTAAGGATAAGGGCTATATCGCCAAAAATCAATTGATCGAAGAAAGTGGTTGTGGACAGGCGGCTTTAAAAGCACTTACCGACAAAGAAATATTTTATGTCGAAAAAAGGCCGGTTAGTAGGTTAAGTAGTGATGGAGAGGTTTTTGATGTTAATTTTAAACTTAGCAAACATCAGCAGGCCGCTTTAGATCAAGTAAATCAGCAATTTGAGCATAAAGATGTGATATTGCTGCATGGCGTTACTGCATCGGGCAAAACGCAGCTCTATATCAAATTAATAGAACAGGCCATTGCTAATGGTGGGCAAGTGTTGTTTCTGTTGCCAGAAATTGCATTGACTACGCAAATTGTAGAGCGTGTAAAGTTATACTTCGGAAACAAAATTGGTGTTTATCATTCGAAGTTTAACGATAATGAAAGGGTAGAAATTTGGAACAAAGTACTAAATGGGGCTTACCAAGTAGTACTAGGGGCAAGATCGGCGGTGTTATTGCCATTTCATGATTTACGATTAGTGGTGGTAGATGAAGAGCACGAAAATTCTTACAAGCAATATGATCCCGCACCTCGCTACCAAGCTAGAGATGCCGCTATATTCTTGGCGCATTTGCATCAAGCCAAAGTGATTTTAGGTTCTGCTACGCCATCCTTAGAAAGTTACTATAATGCCAAAACGGATAAATATGGTTTGGTAGAGCTTAAAGAACGTTTTGGTGGTGTTCAGCTGCCTTTGCAGGAGGTGGTGAGTATTGCCGAAGAAACCAAACGTAAGAAAATGACTTCTTACTTTACCAGCGTGTTGGTTGATGATATTGCAGAAGCCTTGGAGAAGAAAGAGCAGATAATCCTATTTCAGAACCGCAGGGGTTATGCAACTATTTTGATATGTGCCACTTGTGGTTATGCTCCGAAATGTGTGAATTGCGATGTAAGTTTAACCTACCATAAATCTAGCGGTAAGTTGCATTGCCATTATTGTGGATATTATCAAAACAGTATTAACGTATGTCCGGCCTGTGGTTCGGTGCACGTAGAGCAAAAAGGCTTTGGTACCGAACGTATTGAAGAGGAACTGAGCTTGATTTTTCCAGAGGCTAAAATAGCCCGATTGGATTTAGACAGCACCCGTACTAAAAACGGCATGCAGCAAATCATTAGTGATTTTCAAGAAAAGAAGAACGATATACTAATTGGTACCCAGATGGTAGCCAAAGGGCTCGATTTTGAAAATGTGAGCCTTATTGGCGTGATCAATGCCGATACCTTGCTAAACTTTCCAGATTTTAGAGCATTTGAACGAAGCTATCAATTGCTAGCACAGGTGGCGGGTAGGGCCGGCCGTAGAGATAAGCAAGGAAAAGTTTGTATCCAAGCTTATGCAGATGACCATCGCATCATTAAACAAGTGATGGAAAACAATTACGAGCAGATGTACGAGGATGAGTTAGAAGAAAGAAAGCAATTCCATTATCCGCCTTTCTCGAGATTGATTTTCATCAATGTAAAACATAAAGATGCCAATGTGCTTAATCTTGCGGCTCAAACATTGGCCAATAATCTAAGAGCCCAATTAGGAAAAAGAGTGTTAGGGCCTGAACAGCCTTTGGTATCCCGTGTTAGAAATTACTACATCAAGCAAATTATCCTTAAAATAGAACGAACGGCAGCCATGCAAAAGGTTAAAACGGTTTTGGTTGACACCATCAGAGATTTTAACGCACAAAAAGATTTTAGAAGCGTAATTACGCAAATAGACGTCGACCCCTATTAGTTTTTACCTACCAAGTGAAATTGAATACCTACTGAAACTGGATTAAGCAAAGTTTCCAGTTTATTGTATTTGGCAAACGTTCTGGTATTGGCAGCATCGTTTAATACTGTTTCCTGACGTTCATATGCATAAAAGAAGTCCAATGTTGATTCTGCAAAGAAACTCAGATTTTTTAGTGCATTAACTTTAACCCCTAACACTGGTGAAAAAGTTGCGCCGTTTTTATTGGAATTTGCAGCATAGGAAACATTAGGGCTAGAAGTACTTTTTTCCTCTATATTCCCCTTAAAATGGCTAGCTCTAAAACCAATATCAAAACCAAAATAAGGTTGTATCATAGAATAGTTGAAGTTCTTTTCGAAACCTATTTTGATAGAAAAATCACTAAAATTACCTCTAGCAGTTTCACAAGTTTCGCATTGATTTTCAAAAGTTAGATTTCTTTTATAATAATAATGACCGCCAATTCTGAAAGCCATTTGGTTATCGTTGAGTTTGATCATACCGCTGTTTAACCACGTGGTGGTATAGTCGTCGGTATTGGTTTGTTGCAAGATTTTTGGCATTTGGACAATGTTGTAGCCCTTTATACCAATACTGTAATTGTAGTTCCCGTCAATTTGGGCAAATGTTGAGACGCTAATTAACAATGAAACAATAACAAGTATAACTCTATTCATGCAAATTTTGTTGGGTAAACAAAAGTATAAAATATTTGTGACCGATCACGCTAAAAAATGCTAATAAGTTAATAGCTTGAGAATTGCTGTTCCCAAACCGTCTTCAGCGAAGAATGTTGGTAAAAATTATCATAGCTAATTTGGTTAAATACGGACTTTAAAGCTATTTTTGGCACAAATGGCTTATAAGTTTGTAGATAACTATCGGGAAAAAGGTGCAAGGAAAAAGCTTGTAGAAATCTTAAAAGAAAGAGGGATATCAGATGCCAAAGTACTCAGGGCAATAGGTAAGGTACCTCGTCATTTCTTTTTTGATGAAACCTTTTGGAACCAAGCTTATAGGGACATTGCCTTTCCCATTGGGGATGGACAAACCATATCGCAACCTTATACCGTTGCTTATCAAACAGAGCTGTTACATATCCAAAAAGGCGATAAAGTACTAGAAATTGGTACAGGGTCAGGTTATCAAACTTGTATTTTGATGGAACTTGGTGCAAATGTTTATACCATAGAAAGACAGGAAAACTTGTACGCACGCACCATCAAGGTATTGCCGGGAATGGGCTATCACGCTAATTTTTTCTTGGGCGACGGTTCCAAAGGTATTGAAGAACACGCTCCCTATGCTAAAATTATTGTTACTGCAGGAGCACCCTTTGTGCCCGAAATATTGCTAAAACAGTTAAAAATAGGAGGGATTTTGGTCATTCCTGTAGGCGATGAGAAATCGCAGAAGATGATTACCGTCATCCGCGTGAGCGAAAATGAATACGATAGAATTGAGCTAGATACCTTTAGGTTTGTACCATTGGTAGGTGATCAGGCCTGGTAATTTGGATAAAAGAAAAAAGAACAAGGAATAAAGATGAAATTTGTCTTTATTTATTCCCTGTTCCTTTATCCTTGTTTTTTGCTCCTTATTCCAACTAAGGATATAACAAATATTTTTTCCTCATTTCTTTGTATTTACTTAAGCCTGGTTCCCAGCTTGCCCTAATTTCAGCTTCGCTTTTACCAGCCATAATCTGTTGCCTGAAATCACCAACACCAATTAGTCTTTCAACAGGTAGCATTTGATTGCTCAATTTAGAGTTAAAGAAATCTTCTTTTTTAGGTGATTTTTGATAAAGCTCTATCATCCATTGGATATTAATTTGACGAGTTTTTCTAAAAATAGAAGTGTCGTATTTCCTTAAATCGATACCATAGCAAACTTCATCCTTAAAGATTGGCGTTTCGGCCATGCCTTTAATACCTGTGGGTTTAAATGAGAATTCGTAAATGCCTTTGTAATATGGTGCGCCTAATACTGTAAAAGGAAATTTGGTGCCTCGGCCATGGTTAACATATACACCCTCAAACAAGCAAGTACTAGGATATAACAAAATAGATTGCGGGGTATTTAAGTTCGGCGATGGACTAACTGGAAGCTCATAAGGCATATCATGGTTGTAGTTAGCATTTTTAATGACCGTAATTTTGCATTTTAGCTTATCCTTTAACCAGCCTTCTCCATTTAACATTTGAGCATATTCGCCTACTGTTAATCCATGCGCTGCAGGAATGGGCTGAATACCAATGCCCGATTTAAATTCTGGGTCTAAAATTGGGCCATCAATAACAAAGCCATTAGGATTAGGACGGTCTAAGATCATTACTTCTTTGCCATTGGCGGCACATGCTTCCATTACACGCTGTAGGGTGTTGATGTAAGTATAAAAACGCACACCCACATCTTGGATGTCGAAGATCATAACATCTATATCTGCTAAATTATCTTTACTAGGTGTACTTTGTTTTCCATAAAGAGAAACTACTTTAATGCCTGTTTTAGCATCTATTTCATTGTTTACATGCACGCCCGCACTAGCATTCCCTCTAAAGCCATGCTCAGGACCAAAAATCTTTACTATTTTTACGCCACGCTTCAACAAGCTGTCAACGGTAGTGGTTTTGCCTATTACAGAAGTTGGATTAACCACCATACCTACACGTTTGCCTTTTAATAGGGGCAGATAAAGTTCGGTTTGCTCGGCACCGGTTTTAAATGTGCTGTTGGAAGTTCGGTTTTGTTTAACGGTTGGGTTTGTTTTTTGCGTGCTTTTGCTGTTTTGGCCGCAAGCTGTAAGCGTAAAAACAGCTAGGAAAATTTTAAAAAGTAGAATTGGTTTATTCATTTTCAGGTTTTTAAGCATGTTTATGCTAAATCGAAATTGAAATAGCATTTTTGCTAAGTTACAATTATTGCAAAAAGTTGAACGTAGAATATTTTATATCGAGCCGTATTTCTTTAAAAGCTGAAAGAACCTTTTCAAAGCTCATTGTGCGCATTGCGATAGCCGGCGTCATGCTGAGTTTGGCGGTTATGATTCTTTCTATTGCCATTATTAAAGGTTTTAAAACTGAAATACAGGATAAGGTAAGAGGGTTTATTGGTGATATACAGATTTACAGGTTCGACTTGAATGGTTCTTTTGAGAAATCGCCGTTTATTCCAAATGACACTACCATTAACAACTTAAAGAATAATAAGCAGGTAGCCTCTTTTTATCCTTTTGCAACCAAGCCAGCCATTATAGTGGCCAATGGTGAAGTAGAAGGAATCAATTTTAAAGGAATCGATAAAACCTACGACTGGGACTATATCAAAAAGCATTTAGTGAGTGGCGAGGTCATTGATTTTGCCGATAGTACCAAAGCTGCGCAACAGGTACTCATTTCTGAATATACTGCCAATCGTTTGATGTTGAAAACCGGTGATAGTTTCATCATGCATTTTGTGCAAAATCCACCGAGAAAAAGAAAACTGACCATTGTTGGGATTTATAGTATTGGGATAGAAAGCTTGGACAAAGGTTTTGTTATTGGGGATATTGGACTGATCAGAAGATTGAATAACTGGCTCCCACAACAAACCGGTGGGATAGAGGTACGTATTAAGGATTTTAAGCAGCTAAAACCGGTAGCTGATGAAGTTTACGATAACTTGGAAATGCAATTAAGATCAAGGTCGGTAGAAGAAAGTACGCCCGAAATTTTCACTTGGTTATCCTTGTTGGATGTAAATACAAGGGTGTTACTGATTTTGATGCTCATTGTAGGGGTAATTAATATGATTACGGCTTTGTTGATCATGATTCTTGAGCGAACCAATATGATAGGCATGTTGAAAGCTATGGGGATGAGCAACGGCAGTATGATGAAGATATTCCTTTACAATGCTATTTATTTGGTAGGAATTGGCTTGTTATTGGGAAATATTTTAGGCTTGGGACTTTGCTTTCTACAGCAATATACGCACGTATTTAAGCTCGATCAAACGAATTACTATTTAGACCATGTACCTATAGAAGTGCATTTAAAGGATGTACTGCTATTGAATTTGGCTACCGTAGTGACTTGTACTTTAGTGCTGATTGTTCCGTCGATGTTGGTAAGTAGGATCAGCCCGCTGAAAGCGATAAGGTTTAAATAGTAGTTAATACACCACCTTAGACACTTTAGAACATTTTAGTTTTTTTAACCATTAAGGGATTAAGGAACATTAAGTTTTATTTTTTAATCACCTTAGACACCTTGGAATATTTTAGGGACTATGCCTTAGATGGACTAAGATGTCTTAGGTGGTAAATCTGTTGTTAGTATTGAAAGTTATTTCATCCCTTGCAAAACCCCCATCTTCAAATCGTAAGTGGATACTGTAATTCGCTGAAGGTTAAGTTTGTTCAGAACATAATCTGTAATCATGGACGCCATTACAATCATATCTACCCGTAGCGGAATAAGATTGGGCATTTGGCTACGCTCTTGATGGTTTGAAGCAATTAATTTCTTGCTCAGTTGATGATATGCGTTGATGTCAATGGGTGCATTAGAAATTTGACGAATATCAACCGAAGGATTCAACATAGATGAATACGTTTCAAAAGCGCCAGCAGAGCCTATCAATGTTTTGGCGCCAAAATCCTTACCAAAGGTAATTAATTCAGCAAGTGTAGATTGTAAATGGTTTTGGATGAGTTGTTGGTCGTTAATATTAATTGGATCCGATTTGAAGAATTTCTGCATCAACCTGGCGGCACCAATATCAAAGCTCTTTTTCCAGTACAAACCTTTTGTATCACAGAAAATAAATTCGGTGCTGCCGCCGCCAATATCCATGATCAAGGACTTACCTTGAATGGCTTCACTGGCTTTTACGCCTTCGTAAATCAAATTTGCTTCTTCATTGCCATCAACCACGTCAATATTAATTCCAATTTGCTGTTTAACTGTATCAATAAATTCTTGTCCATTCCTGGCACTGCGAACACCAGAAGTGGCTACAGCCCTTATTTTTGAAATGCCAAATTCATCAAGTGTAACCTTGAATTCCTTTAAACACTGAATGCCACGCTCAAAAGCAGCAGGGATAATGCGATTTTTAAGCGTGATATCTTCTCCTAGTTTTACAGGTTTGTTGGTTTTATAAACAATATTCATCTCACTACCTGTTTTTTCGGCGATAATGAGATGAAAGGTATTTGTACCTAAGTCTATAGCGGCAATTTTCATTGATTTTAAATCTCTTTTAGAGCAGTTAATCTACGAAATCATCTCTCAGCAACAAAACTAAAGACGCACTGCTGAGTAGCAATTTTTCTTTTTCATCGTTTTTTTTCAAGAAAATGGTGCCATTGTCGATGAGCGATACTGCACCTACAATTTCTCCATTTTTATTCTCGAACTGGAAACCTACAGGAATTTTGCTGATAGATTTTGGTTTGGTTTTGATAACCGTTTTAACGGTGTAGTAATTTTCCTTATCCAATACAATTTTACCCACCACACCATCTTTGTACATTTCTACGGCAGCGTTGTTAATTTGCATTTGCCAAGGTTTTTCTGCTTCGGCAAGATAAATTTGCGCATAGCAGCTGTTAAGGAGTGAGTCTTTATCTCGATAGCGTTTTGCATTTACTTCTACCTTTTCGCCAAGATTTACAAATAGGTTGCGGCTTTTTAGCCCGTTGGTCATGAAAACTTCCGAATTTTCACCGTTTATAGAGGCTAAAGCAAAGGTCATTTCATTTTTTTGCTTTTCGCTACCAATCATTACACTTTCTTGTCCATTACTGAAACCAAAGGCACGTTTGCTGCCTTTGTTCCATGAGCGTTTAACGTATTGTGTTTGGTAGTTGGCAAAGCTAACGGTTTGGTTAACTCTTAGGCCTTGGGTGCCTTTTACGGGGTGTTGTACCAGTTCGCTGTTTGGTACATCAATTTGCATGCTTGCACAAGAGCTTAGGATTAGCGCAATAAGCCCTAGAAATTTGTAGTAGTTTGAGTTCATGTTTTGTGTGTTTATGAAACCGAAACTATTAAAAATCAAACCACGACGAACGGCGTTGGTCGCTTTTTACATTTTTTAACATTTACTCCTAAAAGGAGTATTTATAATGCTCGCAATTGGGGCACCGTTATACAAATAACGATAAGGGATGTTTGATTAAATATACAACCATGTGTTGTTTAGTAGAGACAGATGAAATGCTAATAGGTATATGCGATGCTTTTTACCAGCTAAACCTGGCATTAGCACCTGCCCGCCGCAGGCGGGGATATCGGCCAGTGATTAAGGCTTGTAGTATGAGCGATTGGCAGGGCTTGTCAAAATAAATTGTACAAACCCTGCTTTTCAAATTTTCTTATTGGGTTTAAGACTCGTCCCTAATTTTTATAGGTAAACCACTTGAACATTTCTTTGAAGGTTGTTTTTTTACCGTACATTAAAATACCTACACGATAAATACGGCCAGCAATCCAAACGGTAGCCACAAAACCAATGGCAAGAATGGCCATTGATAATGCCAGCTCCCAACCTGGTACACCATATGGAATACGAACTACCATGGCTATGGGAGAGGTAAAAGGAATCATTGATAACCAAAATGCTGTACTACCATAAGGATCATTGGTAACTACACTGAGTGATAGGGCATAGCCTAATAGTAGTGGCATCATGACGGGGAACATAAATTGTTGAGTCTCCGTTTCGCTATCTACCGCGGAACCGATAGCGGCATATAGTGCACTGTAAAATAAATATCCGCCCAAAAAGAAAAACAAGAATACCACAATGATTTTGCCTACATCAAGTCCAGCTAGGCTCTTTTGAATGTCGGCAACTGGGCCTTGGGGTGCTGCTGTGGTCACCTGTTCACCGCCACTAATTTGAGCTTGCGTTTGAGTGGTGGTGGTCATTTGTTTTGCATCTTCCTTACCTACAAATAAGCTTACGGCCGCGGTGCTGATGGCAAGGGTAAGCACAATCCATAACATAAATTGGGTAAGACCAACCAAGGCAATACCTACAATTTTACCCATCATTAATTGAAATGGCTTTACTGAGGATACCATTACCTCGATGATACGGCTTGTTTTTTCTTCGATTACGCCACGCATTACCTGTATACCGTACATCATGATGAACATGAACATCAATACACCTGCAGTGAAGGCAATAAAGGTACTTGCACCGGCGCTCGACTCTTCTTCGGTACCGGTATCGGCGATTTTTTTAGTAGAAATGTCTACCGTAGTTTTAAGTTTGTCTAGATCGCTTTGAGAAATGCCAGATTCTTTAAGTTTCTGCGTTCTGATTAACTCTTCAATATCGCCAGAGATACGACGATTTAGCGACATGCCTGGTTGCTTAGCCCCAAAAAGTTCAATCCCTTTTGGTGTGTTTAAGCTAAATTCAGGCAAGTAAAGAATATAGTCGTAATCGGCTTTGTTCAAGTCCTTTTTAGCCTGATCTAAATTTTTGTCAATGTATGTGTAGGAAACGTTTTTATTGGAGGTTAGTTTCTCTGTTAAAGTTTTGTTGGTGCTTACAATAGCCACTTTATCATGAGTATCTTTAATACCCTTGTAGGTAAAATAGCCAATTAAAGCATAAACTCCCGCGATTAATAATGGGGTTAAAAAAGTCATTACAATGAACGATTTCTTTTTAACTCTGGAAAAATATTCCCTTTGGATAATGAGTAAGATTTTATTCATGGCTTTGTCCTTTCACTTTTTCGATAAAAATATCGTTCATGGTAGGTATCACTTCATCTAAGCGATGGATGTTCACGTGGGGTAGTAATTGTGATAAAGCTTCGTTGGCTATGCGATCAGGTTTCAACTGTAGTTTTACCAAAGTGTGATTTTTCACTTTTTCGGTGTGCAATACTTCATAAATATCGTTGCTGGTAGTCTGATAATCACCTTCGTATTCTATCCAATAAGCGTTGGTACGGTAAGTGTTTTTAATCTCGTCAACAGCGCCGTCCAATATCTTCTTTGATTTGTTGATGAGTGCAATATTATCACAAAGCTCTTCTACGCTTTCCATGCGGTGGGTAGAAAAAATGAAAGTTGCACCGTTTTTATTCAACTCCAAGATTTCATTTTTAATAATATCGGCATTTACAGGGTCGAAACCAGAGAAAGGTTCGTCTAAAATAATCAGTTCAGGTTGGTGCAATACCGTAGCTACAAATTGTACCTTTTGCTGCATTCCCTTACTTAAATCTTCCACCTTTTTGCTCCACCAATCTTTCATTTCCAGTTTTTCAAACCAGTATTTAATGCGTTTGGTGGCTTCGGAACTGTGTAGTCCTTTTAGTTTAGAAAGATAAAGCACCTGTTCGCCAATTTCCATCTTTTTGTAAAGACCACGTTCTTCCGGTAGATAACCAATCTGCGAAATGTGTTTGGCATTTAATCTCTCGCCGTTAAAAAATACTTCGCCGCTATCGGGTGCAGTAATTTGGGTGATAATTCTAATGAGGGAGGTTTTTCCAGCACCATTTGGGCCCAATAAGCCAAATATCTTGCCTTTTTCAACTTCAAGGCTTACATCATTGAGGGCACGGTGCGTCGCATACTGTTTTACAATATTCTTTACGCTTAACATATTTATTGTTTAGTTTCGGTGATAAGATAGCAAAAAGAGCATTTTGTTACGAATTTTTGTGGATTTATTGAGAAAGACTTGATTGGTAGCGCTTGGCAAATGGAGCCCTGCTTTTCATTACAAGTCCTCGCCTCGCTTTGCAAATGCTTTCGTTTGGCTGCGGGCTTTCCATTACAATCAGGTTTATGGTACAGGGGGTTGTGTAATAACCGGTTAGTTAACGATTGCACAAACCTCATAGGTTTAATATACGATTCTTCCGAAACCTACGAGGTTTATGATAGAATGTACTTGCGTTCTTAGCGTATCTCTTTTTTTTTGCGATAAAATTAAAACGCAAAGGTTTTGAAGTTTTCGTAAAGTAACGCAAAGACAAATGTGAGTTAGCGATCTTTTTTAAACAAGCTCCTGATATAATCCACTACCGTGGTCCGTCGTTTCCGTGGATTCTCGGGGCCAATCAGAAAACCGTAAGGTTGTAATTCAGGATGGTGGTCGCAAATGATTTTGACCATACCTAATAGAGGAATAGCTAAGATCATTCCGGCAATGCCCCAAATCATTTCTCCTAAAACAATGGCAATAATGGTAAATAAGGGATTAATATTCACCTGTTCACCAACTACCAAGGGTTCTAAAATATAAGTCTGTATAAATTGAACGACACAATAGGTAAGCAGTACCCACCAAACCTTTTCATCGCTGCCTTGTGCTAAAACGGCTAAAATTGTAATGGAGGTTCCGGTAAGATTGCCCACAAAAGGAACAATTTCTAATAAGCCACATAGTACAGCAAAGAAGATGGCGTTTTCTACGCCAATTAAACTGAAACCAATGCCGTACATTACCCAAAGGAGGCCAATCATAGCGGCAAGGCCACTTAGATATTTTTGAGAAACTTTACCAGCTTTATGTACAACTACATCAGTGTCTGCTTTCTCTTTTTTGGCGACCAATTTTAAAATGAATTGTTTAATATGCCTGCGATATAACAAGAACAAATACATATAAACCAATACTAATATAGCATTAACGGTTATGCTCATTAATTTAGATGCGAAGCTGAACAGCATTCCATTAGCGTCACTGGTTTGTTTATCAATCATTTCCTTTTGCTGTTTAGCGTCAATACCAAGTGTATCATTGACCCAATGTTTAACATTATTAAAAAGATGGTATAATCTGGCTTTCATTTCATCAAGATTTTCGGCCAAGCTGGATAGCTGTATAGAGAGTAAGGCTAAAATCAATAAGATACAAGCTAAAAAGATAAACATACAAAGTAGTGCTGCCAAGGCCCTATTGATATTTTTGCTTTCAAAATAATTGCACAGCCTAATGAATAGCATAGATAGTACGGCTGCCAACACTACGGGTACCATAAATGGTGCTGAGAAATACAGACCAGCAAACCCAAGCGTAAAGAATAATAGTAAATAAACTGTTTGTTGTAGTTTCGCCATTGTTGGAAATAACATTCGGCGTAGGAAAAATGTTTACGACCTAGGCTTTTTCAAATGGTCAAGCGTAATGGTAGAGCCAATTTTAACCAAATCGGTAGCAATAAAACTCCTGAATCTTTTAATGTTACTATTGGCAAAAAACAACCTGCGGCAAAGCTGTTCATAATAATGCATAGAGGGAACTACCACAATCAAAATAAAATCCGTATCACCGGTCACATAATAGCACTGTTGCACCTCGGGGCAGGCTTTAAAAATAGATTTTGCCTCGTCAATAGCCTGTATCTTTTCGTTTTCCATGGCCACTGTGACACAAATGGTAATCAGGTTGCCCAGTTTTTGACTGTTAAGTACAGAAGTGTTTGATACAATAAAGCCCGTTTCCGTAAGCCTTTTGATCCTTCGTTGCACTGCGGCTGCCGATAGTCCAATTTTATCACCAATATCACGTTGCGGAGTAAAGTTGTCTGCTTGCAACAGGTTAAGGATAGAGATGTCGAAAGAATCGAGTTCGGTCATATTTGATACTGATATGAAACAAAATTGCAAAATAACTCCTTAAATTAAAGAATTAATTTGTGATTGCTGTGCTATTTTTGCGTTGAAAGAAATTACAATCATGTTTGAGTCCAATACAGCAAAGGAGCCAGTTTTATTACGAAAAGAAGAAACCCCAGTGTTAAACATTAACGGCGCTGTTGAAAAGCCAAAGACAAATAAGCAGCTTAAAGGCTTTTTATTGGCCATTACTGGGGCAACATTATGGGGCGTTTCGGGAACATTTGGTCAGTTTCTATTTCAGCAACGAAACGTAAATGTAGAATGGCTCATTACCGTTCGCATGCTCATTTCGGGAACTATTCTGCTGTTGTACGCTTATGCTACCAACAAGCGTCAAACCATGTCCATTTGGAAACACAAAAGAAATGCCCTACAACTGGTGATATTTGGCATTAGTGGAATGGTAGCTGTACAATATACCTACTTTGCGGCCATTAAGCATTCCAATGCCGCAACCGCTACTATTCTACAATTTGCCGGACCAGTGTTGATTGCTATCTATTTAGCCCTTAAACATAAAAAACTGCCAAACGCATTAGAACTTTTGGCCATTATGTTAGCCGTTCTCGGAACTTTTCTACTAGTTACTCACGGCGATATCGGAAAGCTTTCCATTTCCAAAATGGCTTTTTTCATGGGTATTGCCTCTGCCTTTGCTTTAGCCATTTATACCCTACAGCCAGTAAAACTGTTGAGCAAATACGACTCGACCATTGTAGTAGGTTGGGGCATGCTCATCGGTGGCGTAGCCTTTTCTTTCATCCATGCACCATGGAAAGTAGAAGGCATTTGGGATGGCTATAGTTTAGTGTCTGCCGCATTTATAGTTATTTTCGGTACATTGATAGCATTCTATACTTATCTCACTGCCGTAAAATTAATTGGCGGTCAAAAGTCGAGTTTGTTGGCCTCGGCAGAGCCACTTTCGGCAGCGGTACTTTCAGTCCTTTGGCTCAATGTCCCTTTCCATGTCATAGATTGGATAGGAAGTTTGTGCATCATTTCCACCGTATTTATATTGAGTAGAACAGGAAAGTAAAGTTACTGAGGCGTTACTAATGCCTGTAGCTGCTTTGCATTTTCAATGGCTCCAAAACCCCAAGTGTTGTTGAAATAAACAAAAATCTCGTCGGTGTTTTGAGGAATTTGAGAAATGAAATGTTTAATTGTGGAAAGCGCATAGGTCGATTTATAAAGTATAGGCTTGCCATGAAAGCGGTAATAAATAATTGGATTGGTGACAATTACTTCTTCTGGTAAATCCTTTGGATAACTTTGACCTGAAAAAATAATGTGGTGTGCCTTGAGTTGAGTAAACACATTTTCATTCCACCAGGAGGGATGTCTAAACTCCACTACGTTTTTAAAGTTGGGGTCAAGTGTTTGCAGCAATAGCTCCAATTTTTCTTCCGTATAGTTAAATGAAGGTGGAAATTGAAATAGTACACAAGCGAGTTTTTCTTTAAGCCCTTTGCTGATCAGCTGGTAAAAATCAGCTGCATCTGTTTTGCAATTATTTAACTGCTTGTAATGGGTAATCAGCCGAGGCGCTTTCATCGTGAATACAAAATCAGCAGGACTATCGTTAAACCATTTCTCCAGTGATTTTTCTGTAGGAGCTTTGTAAAAGCTGGAATTAATCTCAATGGTATTAAAATGATTGCAATAAAATTTAAACCAATCTTTTTGAGCCAAACCTTTTGGGTAGAAAAAATCTTTCCACTCTCTATAATAAAAGCCCGAACAACCAATTTTCCAATTCATGATCATACAACGCAGGGTAAACGATAAGGTTTTATCAATTTGATTTGTAGCGAAACAGCTTATGGCTGCGTATAGTGATTAAACCAATATTTGATTACTAAACTAAATTCTGATGAAGAAATTTTTAATTGTATTTTTTGTCGTTTTTGCCGCAAACCTTGGATGCAAAAAGTTGGATGAAGGCGATAGGCTTTGTGGCTGTTCGCCAGTAGTAGAACCACCAATAACATTGGTAATTAAAGGCACTAACGGGATAGATATGTTAAACCCTGCTACCAATGGCTATTTTGCTGTAAACAACATTAAAATGTACTATCAAAGTGGAGGTACAGAAAAACAGGTAAGTTTTGGGTTAAGTCAACCTTTTTCTTATGGCGCCGGATCAACCCTGAAATTTGAATACTACCAATTGCTATCCACTGAACTATTAACCTTAGCCTCATCAACAAACCCACCAAATTTATATCTAAAGTTGGGTAATGGCGAGCCACTTCAACTAAAAGTTACCATGGCAAGCGGCCAAAAATATAAAGTGGAGAAACTATTGGTTAATAATGTTGAGGCTGCCGCAGCAGAAAGCCCCTTAAAAGATATGAGGCCGAATATTTTTTATATTAACTTATAAAACCATCGATATAAGATTATTTATAAGGCCTACCAAGTTCCCAAATTTGGTTTTGGTTTACCCTTGTTATTTTGAAGAAAACGTAACCGCCGTACCAATTTAATGTACTAGAGACCTTATTTGATTTGGTATCACCCTTTCAGGGTTTTATTCGACGTTTTAATTGCTAAAGTAATAGCACCACTTCGTGGTTAAAACTAATTTTCAAAGGGTTGATAGTTTTTTACGATAATGAACCAAGTCCGAAGAGCAGGTGTTATTCTAGCTTTTCAAAGGATTGACGGTTTTTGTGAATAAATAAAGTCCGAAGGACTGATATTATTCTAGAAAACTTATAATTGTTGTTTATGTATAAAAGCCCTGTTAAGTTCTAAAACTTAATAGGGCTTTTTTGCTTTTATTCTTTTTCCCGTCATCTCGACTTTACAGAGAGATCTTTGGATTTTATGTCACCCTTTCAGGGTTTTCTTGTCTCTTCGCATAGTTTGTTATAATATTATTACCACTTCGTGGTTGGTCGTAATGTTCAAGGGATTGATTTAATAAATTTAAGTAATGGCAAAACTCCTTTTGATGTTTTACTAGCATATTGGAAGAATTCTCTCCAGAAGGTTCTAGCACGGTCGAAATGACGTGATGCGTAGGTAGTAATTAAAGTCCGAAGGACTGTTATTATTCTAGAAATATAGATTCGTCAATCAATAACCACGAAGTGATGGCATTATGTTGTTGGATAGTGTTCTTTAATAATCTTAAATTAGCGATAGCCGTCTTGTGATTTTTCGTTATCTCCAGCCCTAGCAAACCCTCCTCGTTCTACTAAAATTGGCCTTGGCCTGTTCGGTATATACAAATTGGCCCGAGTTGTTCCTTTAACAGAACAGGGCGCAGCCGTGGATTTTTTTGCATACTTTTTTCATCTATAGGAAAAAAGTTTGTCCGCGAAGCGACAGAACTGTAAATAGTAACATGAAACTAATGTTTTGAACTTAAAAATCTGATTAAAATAACATGTTCAAAGAATAGTATGTTGAAAGATTTCTCCACTGCGGTCGAAATCACGGAACGTTCAGCTATAGCATCGATTGCTTCGTTTAATGTTTAATCCTTCCAACCCCAAGGAGCTGCTGGAGTAGGAATTGGTTTGCTCAAGTCAAACCTAACGGTGAACAAACGGTCGGTACCTATACGACGTAGGTTATAAGTGAAATGAGTTTTATCAATAGTAATCCACCAAATATTACCCACTGCTGCAGGTAAAAGATTAACTGTTTCTTGGTCTGCAGGAAAAATCTGAAGCCCTGCTTGACCAGTATTTGTTGTCCAGCCGCCATATTGGGTTACTTTATCTTCCGAACCATCTGCATGGCGATGGTCGTGCTTCAATAAAATCCTATCATTTTTCAGTTTCAATACCCAAGTTCTAGATTTGTCATCGCCTACAAAAAATGGAATTTTAATTAGCGTATCACCACATAATCTTACGTGCATCACCAAAGGACCATTTTTAAAAGCATCGGTCATGCCTTGCGTTACTTCTCCTTCATAAGCTTTCCCACAATGTTGTTTTAGCAAATTCCAAAATTGTTGAGCGCCAGTTTTTTCTTGTGCCTGTGCCGTAAAACCTGATAGGACGATGAGTAGGATAAATGCTTTCTTAAACATAAGATAAGGGTTCTGGTAAGTTTGCAAGATAATACAAACCAGCCAAACCACGAATTATACGGTTTTAATCAACGAAAAAGTCCCGCACCTGCGGGACTTTTCCAACTAGTAAATATAATTAGCTAAACCCGTCTCAACTAATTAATTCCATCCACCGCCTAAGGCCTGGTAAATTTTCACTATGGCATTAAGCTGCTGTTTCTTGGTTTCTATCAACTCTAATTTTGCTTCCAAAGCATCTCGCTGTGTCATTAACACTTCCAAGTAATCAGCTCTGGTCGATTTAAAAAGGTCATTAGAAATATTGATTGATTGATTTAATGCCTCTACCTGTTTTGATTTAAGGCCATAACTTTTTTCCAAATTACTAATACCCGAAAGTTGATTAGCCACCTCGATATAACCGTTTAAAATACTGCGCTCATACTGGTAAACCGCTTGAATTTGTTTCGCATTGGCACTAAAATAAGTGGCCTTAATAGCATTTCTGTTAATCAAAGGAGCCGCTATGTCGCCAGCAATACTGTAAAGCATCGATTCAGGAAACTTAACCAAATAGCTTGGATTAAAAGCCTGAAAGCCAAATGCCGCCGAAATGCCAAACGATGGGTAGAACTGCGCTTTAGCCACTTTTACATCTAGTTTAGCAGCCAATAAACCTAGCTCTGCCTGCTTAATATCAGGTCTGTTGGCCAGTAGTTGCGAAGGAATACCTGTTTTGAAGTTGGTAGGCACATCTTGCTCAAAGCCACTTTTATCCCTGTCAACATGCTGCGGATATCTGCCCAACAAGAAATTAATTTTGTTCTCCGTTTCCGTAATCTTCTGCAAAATATCGTACTCTAAACTTTTAGAATTCAGTACCTCTGCTTCAAACTTGCGTACAGCCAATTCAGTAGTCCTTGCAGCTTCCTTCTGTATCTTCACTACATTAAAAGCATTGTTTTGCAGTTCAATATTTTGGCGAACCATTTCTAACTGCTTATCAAGAGCTAAGAGTTCGTAATAAGAGTTGGCAATTTCGGCTACCAAGGCAGTAGTCACAAAGTTTTTGCCTTCTACAGACGACAAATATTTAGCGTAAGCTGATTTTTTGGCGTTACGCAATTTGTGCCATACATCGACCTCCCAATTGGCATATAAACCAGCCAAATAGTCGGGTAGGGGTTCTGGCATTTCCTTGCCTTTGTCTATTTCTGTGGAAGCATCGCCTGCACCCTGACTGGTGTATCTTCCTACTTTTTCCAGTCCAGCGCCCACTTTTACACCAACGCTAGGTAATAATTCACCTTTTTTAGCCCTTACTTCGTTTCTGGCAATCTCAATTTCTTGTAAGGTAATATTCAGTTCCTGGTTGTTTTTCAGGGCGGTATCAATCAAGTTAGAAAGATATTGGTCCTTAAAAAACTCCTTCCATTTCATTTGGGCAATATTGGCCGTGTCACTATTGCCTTGATAAGTTGAGGGCACGTTTTTGTTTTCTGCCTTTTCAACAATGGCAGGAACCTTACAGCTCGCATAAATAATTCCTAAAAATGCCAGCCCTAATATTTTATGATGATTTTTATTAAACATTGTTCTCAAGTTCTTCAGTTAACGGATGTTCATCTTCAATTTTAATCAGTTTGCGCTTACTGGCAATAGTGCCAAAAACATAGTATAAGCCAGGAATGATGATGACACCAAACACGGTTCCCAGCAACATACCACCAGCAGCAGCCGAACCAATGGTACGGTTGCCAATAGCCCCAGGACCTGTAGCAAACACTAAAGGAATTAAACCGGCAATAAAGGCAAATGAAGTCATTAAAATAGGTCGGAACCTAACCACGGCACCTTCCATCGCGGCAGCTAAAATAGATTTGCCCTCGGCATGTTTCTGAGCGGCAAACTCTACAATCAATACGGCATTTTTACCCAATAAACCAATCAGCATTACCATGGAAACTTGTGCGTAGATATTGTTTTCCAATCCAAATAACTTCAAGAAAAGGAATGCACCAAATATCCCCGCTGGTAAAGAAACAATTACCGCTAATGGTAAAATGAAACTTTCGTATTGTGCCGCAAGTACCAGATATACGAAACCTAAACAGATCAGGAAGATGTAAATGGCTTCGTTGCCCCTATTACTTTCGTCTTTAGAAATACCGGCCCAGTCAATGCCATAACCTCTAGGCAGTGTTTTCTTCGCCACTTCTTCTACCGCTTTTAAAGCTTCGCCAGAACTATAGCCAGCGGCAGCAGAACCGTTAACCTCTGCCGAGTTATACATGTTGTGACGAGTGATTTCAGAAAGGCCATATACTTTTTGCATCGTCATAAATGCCGAAAAAGGAACCATTTCATCTTTGTTGTTTTTCACGTACAGTTTCATCACATCAGCCGGCAAGGCTCTGTATTGAGGTAACGATTGAACAATTACCTTATACTGTCTGCCAAATTTGATGAAGTTGGTTTCGTAGTTACTACCAATTAAATCTGATAAAGTTTCCAGAGCTTTCTCTGGTGTCACACCTTTTTGTTGCGCTTTATCATTATCAATGTTCAGCATGTACTGAGGGAAACTGGCACTATAAAACGTAAATACCGATTGAAGTTCAGGGCGTTTGTTCAGTTCTTTTACAAAATCCTTGCTCACTTTCTCCATCTCTACATAGTTGTTTCTTCCAGCTTTATCAAGCAAGCGTAATTCGAAACCACCAGCGGCACCATAACCAGGAATAGCTGGAGGTTGGAAAAACTCAACCATGGCACCTGGTATATTCTTAGATTCTTCTTCAAGTATTTTAATGATGTCTTGAGCACTGTTTTTACGGTCCTTCCAATCCTTTAGGTTAATTAAGCAAGTACCCGAGTTAGAACCCGTACCTTCCGTTAATACCTCATATCCCGCTAGGGCCGACACTGATTTTACCCCTTCAATTTCTTCACAGATTTTTTCCAGTTTTTCGGAAACCTGATTGGTTCTTTCCAAGGTAGAACCCGGAGGCGTTTGAATGATGGCATAAATCATCCCCTGATCTTCATTAGGAATAAAGCCCGATGGCACCGAATTACTTAAGAAATAAGTAGCTACGCAGAAGATCCCTAGCGCCCCAAATATTGCTACTTTGCGGGTCACCACTTTGGTCATCACCGTTTGGTATCGACCAGTTAATTTGAAGAACCAATTGTTAAAAGCACCTAAACCTTTGTCAATAATTGATTTCTTTTGGTGATGATTAGCACTATGTTTCTTCAACATAATGGCACACAAAGCAGGAGTTAAGGTTAAAGCCACAATACCCGATAAAATGATAGATGTAGCCATGGTAATGGAAAACTGGCGATAAAATACACCAACTGGTCCCGACATAAACGCTACAGGAATAAACACTGAAGCCATTAAGAAGGTGATAGCCACAATGGCGCCGCCAATTTCGCTAATGGCTAGTTGTGTAGCTTTAAGTACCGACAAACGCTTGTCCGCTTCCATTTTGGCGTGTACCGCTTCAATTACCACAATGGCATCATCCACCACAATACCAATGGCTAGTACCAAGGCAAAAAGGGTAATCAAGTTCAGCGTGATTCCGAAAAATTGCATGAACACGAAGGAACCAATTAGGGAAACGGGCACTGCAATAGCAGGAATTAAGGTTGAACGCCAATCGCCCAAGAAAATGAACACCACTAAACCTACAAGGATAAACGCTTCGATTAAGGTGTGAACTACTTTCTCGATAGAAGCATCCAAGAATTTAGAAACGTCATAACTGATTTCATAATCCATCCCTTTAGGGAACGAAGTGGCTTTAATTTCCTCCATGCGTTTCTTCACGTTGTCAATTACATCTTGCGCATTACTACCATATGATTGCTTTAACACGATAGCGGCAGAAGGTTTACCGTTAATGTGCGAATATAAATCGTACATAGAGCTGCCAAATTCAACATCGGCAACATCTTTTAACCTTAATAATTCACCATTGGCACTTGCTCGTAAAACGATGTTTCGGTAACCGTCTTCATTGGTAAAACGACCTGGGTATTTCAATACATATTCAAAAGACTCTGAACGTTTACCAGAACTTTCACCTGTTTTGCCTGGCGATGCCTCTAAACTTTGATTGTTAAGGGCTTCTAAGACCTCTTCGGAAGATATTTTATAAGCCAGCATTTTATCTGGTTTTAACCAAATACGCATGGCATACTCACGGTTACCCAAAATATCCGCAAAACCAACCCCATCTACACGTTTTAGCTCTGGCAGTAAATTGATGTCGGCATAGTTGTACAAGAAATTCTCGTTCATATGCGGATCCTTACTGAAAACGTTCACGTACATCAACATGTTGGGCTGTTCACGACTGATTTTAATCCCCTCACGGATCACCAAAGGAGGCAATTTATTGGTTACGGCGGCCACACGGTTTTGTACGTTAAGCGTAGCTTGGTCGGGGTCGGTACCTAAATTAAATACAATTTGAATCGAGCACTCGCCGTCGTTACCTGCATCAGAGGTCATGTATTTCATTCCTGGGATACCATTTAAGGCCCTTTCCAAAGGAATAACCACCGCTTTGATCAATAGCTCATTATTTGCTCCAGGGTACTCGGCCACCACGTTTACCATGGGCGGCGAAATATTTGGAAGTTGTGTTACAGGCAGGCCAACAAGTGCCAGCACGCCCATAAATACAATTACCAGCGATATCACTATCGATAAAACTGGTCTTTTTATGAATTTACTAAACATAATTTTTTGGAAAATGGCTTACTCTGCTTTTAACTGTAATTGGTTTAATGCTTCTTTAGGTGCAATAAAGCTGAACTTGATTTTATCATCATCTTTCACTTTTTGTACACCGTCAAATACAATTTTGTCGCCCTGTTGTAAGCCGCTCGACACTACATAGATGTCTGGTAGTTCGCCGCCAATCTTAATCTCTTTTGATTTGGCAACACCATTTTTGTCGATCACAAAAACATAGATTTTATCCTGTAGCTCATAAGTGGCCTTTTGAGGAATGATGAGTGCATTTTTCAACGGAATGACCATTTGTACTTTGCCTGTTTCACCGTTTCTTAATAGTTGATTTGGATTTGGGAATTTTGCCCTGAAAGCGATATTGCCCGTTTCTGAATCAAACTCACCTTCGATGGTTTCTACAGCACCTTTTCCAGCTAGTGTTTCACCATTGGCCAACACCAAGTTTACAGATTTGTTATGGCTTGATTTTGCTTGTTGGAAGTTTAAATATTCAGGTTCTGAAACATTGAAGTAGGCAAACATTTGGCTGTTATCAGAAAGGGTAGTCAATAGCTCACCTTCGTCAATTAAGCTCCCCAATTTTTTAGGTAAACGGTCAATGGTACCATCAAAAGGAGCTCTTATTTCAGTGAAAGATAAATGCAATTTGGCAAGTGCTTTACTTGCTTTTGCTTGCTCTAGTTTGGCTTTTGCCATTGCCAGTTCATTTTTGGCAACTACATTTTTATCAGCCAACAATTGTGTGTTCTGTAATTCAATTTCCGAAGCCTTTACCTCTGCCTCTGCCTTCATTACTTCGGCTTCGTACATTTTAGGCATAATTTTAAAAAGCAATTGCCCTGCTTTTACGGTTTGACCTTCGTCTACGTAAATATTCTGCAAAAAGCCTTTTTCTTGTGCTCTGATTTCAATGTTACGGACCGAGCGTATTTGGGAAACGTATTCTTTGGTGAAAGAGGTGTCGAGCGTTAATGGACTCGTTGCCGTGTAATTGGTCTCTTCTTCTTTTTCTTCCTTTTTTTGAGTGCAGCTATAGTAAAGCAATATAGTGCATAAACCAGTGAGCATTAGATTTTTCTTCATTTCTTGTTACTTGTTAGCGATTTTAACTCTTTAAAAACCGATGAATTTGCTTTTCATCGGGGCCAAAAGTACTTTCGTAATCATGAAGTTTTGGTGAAGAAAGTGGCTTAAAAGGGTCAATAAAGGGTCATGAAATGAAAAATTTCTTCATTATTGTATTTAAAGTACACTCTTAATTTGTTTAAAGTTTAGGATGTTGAGAGAAGATATATTTTTTTGTAGAGCACTAAACCCTCTCTGCCCTGTGGGCATCTCTCCCAAAGGGAGAGAAAGCATAATGCCTAACAAACTACGCTATTTTCTCCCTCTGGGAGAGATGTCTGAAAGACAGAGAGGGTTTTAAATACGATTTATATTCACTATGTGTCTATGTGGTTCATTTAATATAAGCTCAATTATTAATTTTATCAAAACAGCCCGTAAAGCAGATGCTGAAATAAATTTACTACGTAGCTCTTTTCGCTTCGCTACCTGCCTACCGCAGGCAGGCAGGTCAGCATGACGGAGTGCCCATCTGCCGCCACCCTGAATTTATTTCAGGGTCAGTCATCCATCAAAAATAAGTTGCTAAATATTTCGCTTTAAGATTGCTTTTCCGAAAAACGGAACAGGCTATTCTTCGCAATGACGCTCTTTTTTTCGTTTTTGCGAGAGTTTACTCCGATTTTTCGGAGAGGAACGACGAAGCAATCTTCACTCTATACCAATAAAAAACGCCATGCTTTTTTAAAACATGGCGTTGATATTTTATACTAAAAATACTTACTCGAAATATTCTTTCATCCTATCGAAAAAGCTTTTATCGTTTTTACCAGGTTGTGGTTTAAAGTTCGCAGACTCTTTCAATTTTTCCAACAAAGCTCTTTCTTCACTGTTCAGCGCCTTAGGAGTCCAAATATTGACGTGGATGATTTGATCGCCACGGTGATAAGAGTTTACTTCAGGAATACCTTTGCCTTTTAAGCGAAGCAATTTACCACTTTGCGTTCCCGGTTCAATCTTGATTTTTGCTTTTCCATCAATGGTAGGCACTTCTACACTTGCACCAAGCGCTGCATCAGGAATACTAATGTGCAAATCGTAAACGATGTTATTGCCTTCTCTTTTTAAGGTTTCGTGTGGTACTTCTTCAATCAAAATGATTAAATCTCCAGGAATACCGCCGTTAGGAGCCGCATTTCCTTTTCCTGCCATGCTTAATTGCATGCCCTCGCTTACGCCAGCCGGAATATTGATAGAAATGGTTTCTTCACCACGTACGGTACCATCGCCATGACATACATTACATTTAGCCGTAATTTGCTGACCGCTACCATGACAGGTAGGGCAGGTAGCAGTAGTTTGCATTTGCCCTAAAATGGTATTGGTAACTCTTCTTACCGAGCCGCTACCACCACAGGTTTTACAAGTACTTACTGACGATTTATCTTTCGCACCGGTACCATCGCAGGTTTTACAGCTGATTTGCTTGTTCACCTTGATTTTTTTCTCGGCTCCCTTAGCAATTTCATCAAGCGTAAGCTTTACTTTGATACGTAAGTTGGTGCCCTTGGCTACTCTACGACCACCGCCACCTCTTGACTGACCACCTCCAAAAAAGCTGTCAAAAGGACTGCCGCCGCCACCAAAAATATCTCCAAACTGACTGAAAATATCTTCCATGTTCATGCCACCACCGCCGTAGCCACCACCGGCAGCTCCGCCTACTCCTGCATGACCAAATTGGTCGTAACGTTGTTTCTTCTCAGGACTGCTCAAAACCTCATAGGCCTCTGCAGCTTCCTTAAACTTATCTTCTGCAGATTTGTCGTCAGGATTTTTATCAGGGTGATATTTAATTGCTAATTTACGGTAGGCTTTCTTAATTTCCTCAGCCGAAGCGCCTTTAGCAACTCCAAGTACGTCGTAATAATCTCTTTTGCTCATTTTTGTATTAATGATTGAATGATTGAATTTTGAATGATTGAGTTTAATTCTCTCATTCTGTCATTCTCTCATTCAAAACTTTCTATGCTCCAACCACCACTTTGGCAAAACGAACTACCTTATCGTTTAGCGTGTATCCCTTTTCTAATTCGTCAATTACTTTTCCCTTTTGCTCTTCGGTAGGTGAAGGAATCTGGGTAATCGCTTCGTGCAAATCAGTATTGAACTCGGTATTAATGCTTTCAATTTCTTTCAAGCCTTTTTGGTTCAAAATACTTTTCAGTTTGGTTTGCACCAATACAATACCTTCGCGAACAGGCGCTACTTCGGTCGTATTTTCTGTTGCCTTTATGGCACGCTCAAAATCATCAAGAACAGGTAAAAGCGAAACTACTACATCTTTTCCAGCAGTTTGCAAAAGCTCTACACGTTCTTTTTGCGTACGACGTTTAAAGTTGTCGAACTCGGCAAATAAGCGTAGGTATTTATCGTTCAGTTCAGCTACTTCTTGTTTTAGTTTTTCTTCTGTTGATAATTCTTCAACAGTTTCATTTACAGTAGCTTCATTTTCTGTACTTTCAGTTGAATTATTCTCTTTAGTTTCATCTGCAGCTTGATTTTCCACTACAGGCTCTTCTTCCTTTTTCTTCTTATTAAACATCTGTAAACTTGTTTTTGGGGTTCATCTCAAAAGTGTTGCCAATACAAATAAAACAGCCATGCTGTCAGTTTTGTAAAGCTTTACACTAACAGAATGGCTGAAAGTTAAAATTTTGTCAGAAAATGCCTAGGCAATTTGGGCATCTTCGTGCACCAAACCATTTTCGCATTTAATGATACGTGAAGGGAAGGTGCGTATAATATGGTAATCGTGGGTAGCCATTAATACAGCGGTACCGTTTTGACTAATCTGCTTTAACAGCATTACAATTTCTTCCGAAGTTTCTGGGTCTAAGTTTCCAGTAGGTTCATCAGCCAAAATAATCTCTGGATTATTCAATAATGCCCTTGCTATCACGATACGTTGTTGCTCACCACCTGATAATTCGTGTGGCATTTTTTTAATTTTCGAACGTAATCCTACTTTTTCTAATACATCTTTAACACGTTCAGTAATTAGATTTTTGTCTTTCCAGCCGGTAGCTTTCAGTACAAATTCTAAGTTTTGCTCCACGGTTCTGTCACTCAATAACTGAAAGTCTTGGAAAACAATGCCCAGTTTTCTTCTTAAAAAAGGTACTTCTTTATCTGATAGGGTTTTAAGATTGAAATTCGCTACGCTGCCTTCGCCATTGCCGATGTGTAAATCACCATAAATGATTTTCAATAAACTACTTTTTCCAGAACCAGTTGCCCCAATTAAAAAAACAAATTCGCCCTTAGCTATACTCAGGTCAACGTTAGATAATACGAGGTGTTTCTGCTGAAAAACATCAACATTGTTTAAGGTAATTACGTTTTCCGCCATGTTAAATATCTAATTTGGTTACCTGTCCAAAAGGCAACTCGTTTATAATGTTCATTATTTTTTCCTGTTTATCTCCAAAGCCCAGCTTTTCTAGTGATTTATCAGGCCTGTCTACCCTGAAATAAGCCAATAGCGTAAACTTTTCATCCCTAAGTTGTACGTAATCTGGTATTTTGGCAATGCCTTTAACTTTGATGATATACATCCTTCAAAAGTAAGAAGTAAGAAGTGAAAAGTGAAACGTAAAAAGTAAAAAGTCGGAACCGAAGGTGGTGATGAGTTAGATTTTACAGGTTTTTAAGATCCAAGAATTAATGACGGGCCCAAATGGAGAGACAGCATATCGCACTAAACCCATCTTTGCGTCCTTCGCGGAGACTTCGAAAGCCTTTGCGTTTAAGTTTACCGCCAAGAAAAGAAGAGCTACGTAAAGAATGCAAAGCTTTAGCCGCCATAAACTTGGTCGATCCAATTTAAATAGCGACATTTTATTTTATTTTGGATTTTTCCTTGAAGAAGAGACTGTAGACTTTTGCTGGAACATTTCCCTCCCTTTTGGGGAGAGATGTTGAAAGCAGAGAGAAACTTTAATTCACTAAATTGTTCAGAAAAGCAACAGTATCTACATTGTCTGCATAATCCCAAAGTTTAGGATGTTGGCTTTGCCCGAAGGGTAAAACTTCCAAGTTTTGTACAGCAATGCTTGATACAATACATTGAATTTGCTCTTCCTGCTGCTGCAATTTTTCGGCTACTTCTTTCATATCATCGTAAGTTTCATAATACAACACCGCCAAAGGCGAAGACAGACTTTCATCTTCCTTTAATAGCAGAAATCCATTGTCGTAATGTATCTGCTGGTTAACTAAATAGATAGATTTGTTGTAATCGTAGTTGTTGTTGTATTTAAAGTGGTTAATGATGTCTTGGAACTGCTGCAAAGGCTCGAAAAACTGCTTGATTTCGTAATTTTTAGGGATGAATATTTTAGAGATGCTTCTGCATCCCATTCCAAAATAATCTAAAATGTCGTGACCCAGTGCTTTAATTTCTGCTTCGTTTTCACTACCGGTAAGTATGGCTACGCTGTTTCTGTTTCTTCTAATGATGTTGGGCACTTTTCCAAAATAGTATTCGAAATATCTGGAGGTGTTATTGCTCCCTGTGGCAATTACAGCGTCAAAATCTTTAAGCTGTTCTACATAAATAATATGGTTTTTCAGTTCAGGTAAATACTCGCATAGTTGATGGAGCAGAAAGGGAAGGAGCTTATTATCTGATGAAGACAATTTGATTTGTGCAATGTTGCCTGTGGCCAAAACGCATAAAACATCATGAAAACCAACTAAAGGGATATTGCCCGCTAAGATAAGGCCTACCTTTTTGGGAGTTTTAGCAATTTCAATGCCCTCAAACCATTTTTCTAAATCTTGTTCATCAAGCATCTCTGCCAAAGCATTGATGGCCTTGTTTACTTCTGCGGTTGTAAACCAGGCGTTTGCATTGCCCGCTGCATTAATTGTAGCCATTAAAGCCTCATTAGGCTGTTTGAGAGATAAACCGAGTGCATTAAAGGCTGAAATTAACTGTTCTTTGCGAAGTGATGACATATTTAGAACTATTATAAATGGATTATGTATTATATTTGCGCTGCAAAGTTAAGCTTAGCATTTAGAAATAGACGAAAGATGGCAATTAAAATAACAGACGAATGTATAAACTGTGGGGCATGTGAGCCAGAATGCCCTAATAATGCAATTTACGATGCTGGTACTGCTTGGAGATTTTCTGATGGTACTAGTTTAGATGGCATTATTGATTTTGGAGGTAAGGAAGTAGACGCCGGAGCTGCACAGGATGCGGTTTCTGATGAAGTATATTATATTGTTTCGGATAAGTGTACAGAATGTAAAGGTTTCCATGATGAGCCTCAATGTGCAGCCGTTTGCCCAGTAGATTGCTGTGTAGATGATGAAGATGTTCGTGAAACAGAAGAAGAACTATTGGCTAAGAAAGCTTGGTTACACCAAGAAGGTTAATTAAGCTAAAAGCCGAAATAAAGTTTAAATATCCGGCGGGATGATAAAAAGAAAAGGAGATGCTGAAAAGTATCTCCTTTTTTATTGCCACTTATTTAGCAAAAAAATAGGCCAGCATTTTGCGCTGACCTATCCAATATAGTTTAGTTTATTAAAGACCAACTACAACATCGTAGGTTGCTACTAATTTAACCGTTAAATTTTTAGTTAATGCAGTAACTACTTTAGACTTTAAAGAATACTTTAAGCTAGAACTAGAAAGTATATCTTTCAAATCAACAGAACTGTCAACAGTCAAGTTGATTTTTGTACCTGGAGCAGCAGGAGTGCCAGCGTAACTAGCTGTAAAAGTTTTACCTGAACCTTCTAATACCGCATTGATTCCTTGTAAATTTAAGAAGCTGTTGCTAGCATCAGATCCTGCGGTAATTTCTGCAGTCAATGTTTTTATCTTCAATGACTTGATATTTTTCAAACCAAATCCAGATGCTTTTTGCTTAATTAAAGCATCTAAATCTGCTGTGGCAACTACTGAGCTTAATTCTACTTCTTGGGCTGATACGCCACGAGAAGCAACATTTAAAGTTACGTCTGCAGTTGTTAAAGTAATGTTTTGATCTGTTGCTTTTTCAAGCTTTTTACAAGAAGTTCCTACAACAGCTGAGCCTATGATTAATAGCGCTAATAATTTCTTTTTCATTCTAGTTTGTTATTGATATAAATTGGTTAATTTTTTGCTAAAGGTAAAAAACTTGTGACCATATCTCCAAATTTAATTGGTTGATTATTTAGTAGTTATACGTCTATGTTGCCAGATGGTTTGGCTTTCGTCAAGGTGGATCCTGTACTGGCTGCAACTACTAAAGCAATGGTAGTCCATTCTAGGATACTCAAATGCTCATGCAAAAATACCAACCCACAAAGCGCTGCTGCTGCGGGTTCCAAGCTCATTAATATACTAAATGTTTTTGCGGGGATATGCTTTAGCGCATTCATTTCGAGCGTATAGGGGATAGCGCTTGATAACAGGGCAATAGCCATACCTAAAAGGAATACCTTTGGGGTGATGTTACCTAAATTGCCTTCAATAAGGGCGGCAGGTAAGGCTACACAAGAAGCTACCAATAAGCCAATGCTTACCGCTTGTCCGCTATCCATGAGTTTGGTTACCTTGCTGCCAAGAATGATGTAAGCAGCCCAAAAGGCACCTGCCAACAGGGCTAGTCCAGCACCTAATAAATCAATGTCGCTGTTGCCATGCCAAGGTGCAATCAGTGCAATGCCAGCTGCAGCCATTAAGGCCCATAAAAAGTCTATCGCTTTTCGGGAAGTGGAAATCGCTAATACTAAAGGTCCCAAAAATTCTAAGGTAACCGCTAGTCCCAAAGGGATTCTAGAAAGCGATAAATAGAACGAGGTATTCATGATCCCTAACGATAAACCATAAATAGCAGCCCATTTCCATTGAACAGGTGTAATGGTCTTAAATGAGGGTCTGTAAATCGCCAACAAAAGAATGGCGGAAAGTACAATTCTTAAACTCACCGTTCCCGCTGCACCCATGATAGGGAAAATGCCTTTTGCTATAGCAGCACCGCCTTGTACACTAATGATAGACAGTAAAACTGCTGGAACAGGAGGTATATTTTTTAACTTCATGGGAATGGGATTTTTTTCTGCAAAAATAGCTTTTTGAATACGCATAAACGAATTGAAAACTGGTAATTGCTTGTGAGCACAGTGGCATAAAAAAGTTGTTTATGATTATTTTAGTTAGAAATAAAATTTTGCTCTTAATTACGTTTTGTTTCGTTGTATTTCTTTTTTGTGTTAGGTTTTGTTTGTTTTATTATTCTTTTTATTCTAGTTTTATAAATGAAAGTAACGCCTACTTTTTAACCAAATATGCCATTACCAATAACCTATGAATGTAGCTGCTAAAGGATACAATTAATTAACAGTTCCTTAATACGCTGTAGTGGCCTTAAAAGGTAAATAATGACGAGTTTTGAAACGATAATGAAAAATGTTGCTTTTGATCCCGAATTTGATGCTTCCTTATTGCTGAACAGGCTTAAAGAAGATGATGAAACGGCATTTGCTGGGATTGTTCGTCATTTTACTCCAGAGTTGTACCGAACAGCATATCGGTTTACAAAAAACTCAGAAGATGCAGAGGATTTATTACAGGATGTTTTTTCGGAAATATGGGCCAATAGACATCGGCTTTATATCAAAACTTCCTTAAAATCGTATCTTTATGTAGCCCTTAAACATCGTTTTCTACGCAAGCTAATGCGAGCCGATTTGCAAGACAGGGCATTAGCACATATTAGTGAGCGGATGCAGCAAATTGAGTATTCTGTGGTTGATATGATGGAAGCTTTTGATGTGCGTGTCACTATTTCGCAAGCGGTATCAGCATTGCCAGAGCATATGCAAAAGATTTTTCTTTTGAGAGGAGAAGATCATTCCATTAAGGAAATTGCTGCCGCTTTAGGTTTGGCCGAGCAAACGGTGAAAACCTATAACATGGAGCTTAAACGTAGAATTAGGGAAGCTTTGGTAACCAGACATCCGGATATTAGTCACTTTTTGCTCCTCTATATTTTATCGTCCCTATACCTTTCTTAATTTTTTTTAAAATTTTAATATACTTTTTTGTTGCTCGTGTATCCTAGTATATGAAAGACAATAAAAGTGAAAGATCACCAGCTAAAAAAACTAATCGAAAAATATCTTGATGGAACGGCTACCCCCGCCGAACGCTATCTCGTAGAAAGTCTATTAGGCTCCCTCGAAATGGATCAAGATGAACATAAAGATACTCGTAGCGAGGATGAGGACCAGCAGATGGCCAATAGGATCATTGCCAATGTTATTCATCAACCTTCTCCAATTGAAAAACCCAAGATATGGGGACGTATTGCGATGTTGGCTGCTACAATATTGCTTATTTCTACTGCCGGGCTTTTTTATTTTAAAAAGTTGGAGCAAGCTGCTCCTCAGGCACCAGCGCAATCATTCGTAAAATATAGTACAGGTACCAATCAGCTTAAGCGCCTGCTATTACCAGATAGTTCCACTATTTATCTTAATGCAAATTCAAGTGTTTCGGTTCCGGTAACCTTTAAAAATCAACGCGAAAGATTAGTGTATTTGGACGGTGAAGCCTTTTTTGAAGTGGCAAGAGATGTGAAGCACCCGTTTAAGATCAAAGTAGGCGATTTAAGGGTGCAAGTTTTAGGAACCTCTTTTAATGTAAGTGCGTATAAGGCTGTTAGAGAAGTGAAAGTAGCCGTGAGTACTGGAAAAGTAATGGTGAATGAACAGTCGAAAAATTTAGCCACACTTACACCTGGCCAAGAAATCATTTACAATAAAAGCACTCGTTCTTTCCGTAAAGTGGAGAATGTGCAATCTAACCACAAAGCCATGTGGAGAGATGGGGTGATAGCACTTAACGAAGCCTCTTTTGAAGAGTTGCAGAATGCTATTTACAATTGCTATGGCTTGGAACTATCTACCAAAGATCAAAGTATTCTTTCTCAACAATACAATTTTACGGTCAGGTCATCTAGGCCAGCCTCTCAAACATTAGCACAATTATCGAAAATGATGAACAGAAAATTTAGAAAGGAGGGCCGCTCGGTAATATTATACTAAAAAAAACAGGTACATGAAGTACCTGCTCTATGACGATACAGCATTAGATTGGACCCTGCTGCTGCTATCTGCAGTTAAACAAATTATTTATTTAACCGATACCTCAAAAATAGTGAAGATAACGCATAAAACATAATGTGATGGCTTGACTATGTTGGGGCGTAACCTAACAACATATGAACTTTTTACCGCAATTAAAGTGGTATATGAAAATAACATCTATACTTTATGCTGTGCTGATGATCACAGCTCCGCTGCTGCACGCTACCAACGGGCATGCGCAGCTTTTAGAAAAGAAGGTGACGGCGAACTATGTCGATCGGAACCTGCATCAGGTAGTGCTTGATTTGCAACTACGAACCAAAGTTGATTTTGGATTTACCAGTGAACTGTCTTTGGAAAAGGTAAAGGTCAAAAATCAAAGTTTTGATGATGTTCCTTTACGCGAAGTCTTGAAAAAAGTACTGAACACCAATCATTTTGATTTTGTAGAAAAAGATGGCGTGGTTTTGCTTTCGAGAATGCAGCAGGAATACAAGGTGAGTGGTAAAGTTTACGACAGCAATGGTTTGCCCTTGCCGAGTGCTTCGGTGCGTATTGCGGAGATCAATAGGATATTGAACACCGATAATAATGGCGCTTACACGGTAATGCTACGCCCGGGAACCTACACTATGGAAGCTAGTTATATTTCGTTTCAAAACCAATCCAAAAAAGTGGTAGTACAAAGCGGTAAAGAAATTACCGTGAACTTTACGCTGGTTGAAACCCAAAATAAACTGAATGAAGTGGTGGTTGTGGGTTATGGAGAGGTGAAACGTAAGGATCTTACCGGAGCGGTTTCAACCGTGAGTGTGAAAGATCTGCAAGACATTCCCGTACAAAGGGTAGATCAAATGTTACAGGGTCGTATTGCCGGTGCCGAAGTGGTTTCAACTTCCGGAGAGCCAGGCGCTGGTACTTCTATTCGTATTCGCGGGACCAGATCTATCTCGGCAACTAATGAACCTTTATATGTGGTAGATGGGGTGATGGATGCCGTAAGTAGCATGAACGATATTAATCCTGCCGACATTGAATCGATACAAGTACTTAAGGATGCATCTTCTACTGCTATTTATGGTTCTAGGGGAAGTAATGGTGTCATCTTGATCACTACCAAACGCGGTAAGGATGGACAAACAGAAATACTTTATCGTGCCGATGTTGGAATGTCGCAATTGCCTAGTTTTCTTGACCTAATGAATGCGCAGGAATTTGCCGAACTGCAAAATGATCGTTTTTTCAATTCAAGTATAGCCAACCAAACTAAACCGTTAGAAGACTATCCTTATCCAAATCCAGCGGCTTTGGGCGAAGGCACCAATTGGACCAAAGAATTAAGCAGAACCGCACCTTATCAAAATCACACACTAACCGTTAGTGGTGGAAATAAATCGACCAGATATTATTTTTCAGCGAATTATAGCGACAATCAAGGAATCATCATTGCCAGTGGTTTGCAGCGTTACCAATTGCGTTTAAACCTAGACCAAACCTTTAGCAAGTTTGTGAAAGCTGGTTTAAGGATTAATTACTCTTATATTGATCATGAAATTAACAAGGCCGATATTGGCACACAAACCTTATGGTATCGTTCAACAATCTTTTTGGCGCCTACCATAGCTGCTTATAAGCCCGATGGCAGTTTTAACGATTGGAACACCCAATGGTATTCTGGTACCTTATTCGATTCGCCGTTAGCCGTATCTAAGCTCACCAGAAGAGACCAATTAAAGAAAACCTTATCGCCAATGGGCTTTATTGAAGTCACTCCCATTAAAGGTTTGGTGGTCAGAAGCAGTGTTTCCTTGTATGATTATAACCGCTTCGACGACAATTTTTCACCTTCAACTTTACCTACACGAGCTAGTAAAAGTACAGGAGCATATGCTTACAAACGTGCATATAGAGCCAATAACATCCTAAATGAAAATACGATCACCTATAACAAAGTATGGAAACGCAAACATAACTTCGAAGGCTTGTATGGTTTTACACTGCAGAAAAACTGGTATTCGGATCTTTCGGCTAGTGGCGATGGCTATTTTATAGACGACGTAAACACCAATGATCTGGGCGCTGTGCCATCAAAAGAAACATTGAATGCGACTTCAAGTTTAGAAAATAGGAGTAGAGTATCCCACTTAGGTAGGATCAATTATAATTTCAATAGCAAATACTATTTAACGCTTACAGGTAGGTTTGATGCCGGATCTAACTTTGCAGCCAACCACAAGTGGGGATTCTTTCCTTCGGCAGCTTTTAAATGGAATGTGAAGTCTGAGAAGTTTCTAAAGAATGTGCGAGCAATTGATGAACTATCCATCAGGTTAAGTGCAGGTGTGGCAGGAAATGATGCCGTTGGCGTTTATCAATCCTTAGCCAGATTAGGTTCTAATTCCAATGGTTACATTTTTGGTGGTGCTATCCCTGTATCTTACACACCAAGTAGGATTGCCAACGAAGGACTTACTTGGGAAAAAACAAAATCAGTTAACCTAGGTATCGACGCCGCTTTTTTTAAAGGAAAGCTCGACATGAGCCTTGAATTATATAGTTCTAGAACAGAAGATTTATTGCTTACTGTGCAACTACCTAACCAAGGCGGTTACACCAACAGATTGGCTAATATAGGTAAAACCTCCAATGATGGTGTGGAGTTAACCCTTGGTACAAAGAATATCACGACCAAAAACTTTTATTGGAACAGCACTTTTACCATTGGACATAACAAGCAAATGGTAGACGATATTGGCGGCCTTGAACGTGTTTCGGCTTACATCAACCCTTATGGCGGTAATTACATGATGTATGGCTATGTAGCCGGCCGACCGTTAAACGCTTTGTGGGGTATGCAGTATGCGGGTGTATGGAAAAACCAAGCAGAAATAGCCCAAAACCAAGTTGATAAAAAGTACGTGTCTTCATCTACACCGTTTTATACCCCAGGTCGTCAACGTTATATCGACCAAAACAATGATGGTGTGCTTAATAATGATGACCTGATTTATATGGGTAATGCAGATCCTATTGTTTATGGAGGTTTGCAAAATAGCTTCCGTTACAAGCGTTTTTACATTAATATTTACTTTAATTACTCGCTGGGTGGTAAAATTTATAACCCAACGGAGTTGTTTATGGGTACGGGAACCTACCTGTCTAACCAATACCGTTATATGGTTAATGCATGGCATCCTATTAGAAATCCAAATTCTGATATTCCAAGAGCCGATTCCAAAGACGATATCCCGAATGATAGATTCATCTACGATGCAAGTTTCCTTCGTTTGAAAAATGCTTCTGTGAGCTATGTTTTTGATTTGGCCAAAAAGACCAACAATAAATTGAAATCTATCATTTTAACTGCTGCGGGCAATAATATCTTTTTGCTAAAGAAATATAACGGCTATGATCCCGAAGTTTCTACAGAAAGTGGTAGCTCAACCATTAGAAGAATGGATAACGGAGCTTACCCTAACAGCCGTACCCTAACGTTTAGCGCCCAATTTAAGTTTTAAGCCAAAAGAAACCAAAATGAAAAAGAACTATTATTACATCGCGATATTGGCTTTTGTGTTTGTGTTTTCCTCATGTAAGAAGATGCTGGAAGAGGAAGCTGAAAACTTTGTTTCGCCAAGCCAATTTTATAAGAATGAAGCACAATGTGTAGCGGCTTTAAATGGCTGTCATAACCCATTGACCAGTATTTTTAACCAAGGGTTGATCCTTGCCAACGAAGGAGTAACTGATTTGGCATTTTTGAACAACCAGAATAACGAAACTCGTTTCGAGCTATCACCTGCTAATCCGGGAATGGGCAAGGGACTTTGGACCTCGGCCTACCAAGGCATAATGTATTGCAATGCCGCTATTCAAGGCATTAAAGGTTCACCAGTTGCCGAAAATAGAAAACCGGCTTTGATAGCCGAAGCTGTAGTGTTAAGAGCACTTTATTACTACGTTTTAACTTCCACTTTTGGCGATGTGCCATTTTACACTGATGATGTAGCAAACCTTGCCACCTTAGAAAAAGTGAATGCCTTAGGACGAATGAGCGCTAGCGATACCCGCAAGTATTTAATTGTCGAGCTAAAAACTTATGCCGATGCTTTGCCTAAATTACGTACTTCCGAAGTGCCAAATAATCGAATTTCTTCATCAATGGCCAATGTGCTCATTGCCAAATTGGCGATGTGGGAGAAAGATTACCCAACAGCTTTAGCGGCTTTAAACGAGGTGAAGACTATTTATGGCGCTTTAGCTCAATACCCTTTGGAAGACACTTACTTTAGAAACAAAAACAAGCCCGAGTCGATTTTTGAAGTGCAATACACTTGGTCGGTTTCTGGGTTAAAGAAAACTACCCAGGTGGCCTGTTATTTTACACCACCACGTACCGCTAATACCAGCACTTACAACGGAATTAACATTCCAGAGTTGGGCGATAAGGCCAACCCTTTTACTTCGGTAAGCCCATCAGCATATTTCATGAGCCTTTATCATGTGTGGGATCCCCGTAGAAACATCATATTAGCTTACACCTACAATGGACAAAATTTTACCCGTCCGCAGTCAGGTAATGGTACTGGCAAGCCATGGATGGGTGCAAAATTTTGGTGCCCAGGAATGGATAATCTTGCAGATGGCAATAACCAAAAAGTGTTTAGGTATGCCGATGTGCTGTTGATGATGGCCGAATGCGCCAATGAGCTTGATGATGTAACCTTGGCCATGAGTAGCATTAACGAAGTGAAGAGAAGGGCTTCACAAGCTTCATCAGCCAGTATCAATTTGGAACTCACCTCATACCCTGGAAAAGTAGAATTTTTTAGGGAAGTAAGAGAAGAAAGAGCTAGAGAATTGATGGGAGAGTATGGTCGTAAATGGGATTTGGTACGTTGGGGAATCTGGTACGAATCCATTATGAATACTGTAGCCAACGAGTTTGTGGACATTAAGCAAAATGTTCGCCCTTACCATGAATATTACCCAATACCCGACAATGAGATTTTGCGCTCAGACGGTAAACTACACAACAACGCCTATAAATAATGGAAACGAAAAAACTGAATATCATAAAAATTGCCCTAGTCATGATTGCTATGGTGATTTCAAATCAATTTGCTGCCGCACAATACAACCTGAGAATACTCAGCTATAATATTTTGGAGGGAATGAAAACAGATACCACCAAAGGTAAACAGCAATTTGTGGAGTGGGTGAAAAATCAAGATCCTGATATTTTTGCCATACAAGAAGCCAATAAATTTACCGCCGAAAGCCTAGCTGCACTGGCCAAAAGTTATGGACACAACTATAGCGTGTTGGTCAAGGAAAAAGGATATCCAACAGCCTTAACCTCCCGCTTTCCTATTACGAATGTAGAAAAGATAAACGAAGGCATTACCCATGGCTATATTGTAGCCGAGGTAAATGGTTACAATATTGTGGTGTTACATTTAAATCCACATAATTACTTGACCAGAAGAACGGAGATAGCTGCTATTCTGGCAAAAATAAAAGAGCGAAAAATGACAAAGAAGCTTGTTGTTATGGGTGATTTTAACTCTAACTCGCCGCTTGATAAAGCAAATTATGCAGATGGACAACTGTTAAAGCGCCTAAAAGATGCCCAAGCTAAAAATAAGAACCACAATAATTTAGTTAATGGCAACGAATTGGATTTTGAAGTACAGGAAAGCATTTTAGATTTTGGTTTGGTAGACATCATTAAGCATTTGGCTGAAAAAGACCCTGCGAATGCTACAGAAATCAACCCGGCCAAACATCGTATCGACTATATCTATGTTTCTAAAGACTTAAAGTCAAAAGTAGTAGCTGGAAAATTTATCAGGGATGATTTTACTCGGAAATTTTCCGACCATCTTCCTATAACTATCGAACTCAAATAAAAAGCACATGAAACGTTTTTTGTTTTCTAAGAAAAAATATACAAAGGCTTCCTTTTGCCTCTTTTTAGTCCTTGCAGCAGTTTGGGGATGTAAAAAAAAGGAACTGGTAGAGTTTAGCACTGATTTGGCGCTCAATGCCAGAATTGTAAGATTGGCCGACTCGGCCGCAACTACCAGAGTACAGGTGTATGCAGATGATCAATGGGAACTGGCTACAAGCACCAATGACTGGCTTAAACTTAATAAGACTAGCGGTTCCGGTAAATCGGAGTTTTTGGCTACCGTAACATCCAACAAGAACAAATTACCGCGTTCCCTTGAAATCTATGTGAAGGCCAAAGGCATTGTCGACACTATTTTTATCCAACAACGAGGTTTAACGCCGGCAATAGATTTGGTGGATGCCAATATGAATGCTGTGGCCGGTGCTGGAAAAATGAAGACTGTGCTGAATACCAACATTCCTTTTGATAAAATTAAAAAAGAAACGGTATATCGCACCGCAGGCCAAGAAAATTGGTTGTCGGGCATTGCTTACGATGGTACCTATTTGTTAATGGATGTGGCCAGCAGCAGTTCGCCACAACCACGTGAAGCCTTGCTAAGATTGTCGTATTTGGATGCCTTGGGCACTACCGTAAAGGATTCCATTCTCATTACTCAAAGCCCAGTTGGCGAGTATCAAAACGCTGTGAAAAAAGACTTCAGTTATGTGAAAGCGTTGCCTGCCGGAGAAATAACCGAAGATATTTATATTGAAGGGATTGTGTTGGTAGATAAGGGAAATCCGAATACCGCCTTAAATCCTAATTCGGCCAGTAATAAGCACGTTATCGATAAAACCGAAAATGCCATTACAGTTTACGTACAAAGTTTGAATGGTAGTTCAGGCATCAGGTTGCGCATGAAAACTGCAGGAGACCATATTTTTAGCAGGAACGAAAAAATAAAGCTTTGGCTAAAAAACACCAGTATTACCAAAACAGCCAATCCTGCCACTACTACTATTTCTAACATTCCTTCATTAAACGTGATGGAAAAAGTGGAGAACAGTACGCCTTTAGTCGCAAGGGAAATTTACATGAAAAACCTGGTGGATAACGATGTATACACCTATGTGAAACTTAAGGATGTTGAAATTTCTGTTGCTAATGGCTCTTATTATAACATCAACGAAGGTTACGAATTTAGAACCGATTGCTACCCTACAAATATCAGGGATATTGATGGAAACAGCATGTACATGTTAACCAATTCAGGAGTGTCTTATCGTCGTAATGGACAACAAGTACCTCAAGGCTCTGGAGATATTAGTGGAGTGATTGTTTATGAAAGCTTGGCAAGATATGGTGGGAACATAGGTAAATACGCCATTCGCCATTTCTCGCAAAGCGATATCCAGTTGAAGACAGATAGGGCCCAAGGTTTTTCAAATGTATTGGTAGAGTGGGATAGGTTCAGAAGCGAATTGCAAACGGGAGCTACTCTGGCAAGCAATCCCCTAACGCCGACTTTAGGTGCTGGAAAAATTAGCCATAGTGAGTTCGCAGATTTGAACTACACTGCCGCTGCAGGAATATATGGTACAAATGATTTTAATGCATTAGTACCGGACCCTACGGGTGCAAAAGGTCAGATTGCAAATGGCGCTTTTGCAGCCAGAGGCTGGTGGAACACTTCAAAAAATAGAGGCGGAGCATTAATGATCCAAGTTTCTACTGCTAACGTAACTAAACCAATTTCTTTACAACTTGAGGGCATGGTAGCCACCGGAGCACCTAGAGAATGGGCAATTGAGTGGTCAACTACCTCTAATATGGATGGCGGCACTTGGAACTATGTGGCAGATTTTACTTTCCAAGATGTAGTGAATTGGACCAGTACTTTGTTAACGCAAGTGCCAGGATATAAGGTCATGAATTTTAACCTTCCTAGTTCGGCATTGGGATTAACTAATGTATACATCAGAATAAGAGCAAAAAATAAGAACGTAGGAAGTGCAACCAGTGATGTTGGTGGCACTTATAGCACCACTGTTGCTGCCTACTTTGGTCATATTTCGCTTAAATACAATAAATAAAAATTAAACCTAAACAATGGCGGGCCACAACGGCTCGCCAAATGGGGACGTTTTTAACGATAACCCAAGCTATAACCTTTGTGATACTATGAATAAATTTATTTTGGCGCTTACCGGTTTGATTGTAAGTGTGTCGACATTACAAACAAAAGCTCAAGATCCCGTACAATCCATTATCCCCAAGCCAGAACATGTTCAAATGGGAAAGGGAAGTATTAAACTTTCAGCTAATGCTGGCGTTGTAATGCAAGGATTTGGAGCAAATCCTAACACCATTTCGCAATTTGCAAAGCAAGTGTTGGCGCAAGCAAAAAACACATCGGCAGCAGGTAAAAGCCAAAAGCTATCGTTAACCTTAAAAAACAATACAGGCATGGTGGCCGATGGATACCAATTAGCCATTAATGACCAAGGGGCGCAGATCCTTTCTTCAACAGAAAGAGGGATTTTTTATGGACTGCAAAGCTTATCACAAATCATTACAGCGGCTAATGGCAATGCCATCTCTTTTGTTTCCATTAAAGATGAACCTCGCTATCCATACCGAGGCTTAATGTTAGATGTAGGGCGTCATTACTTTCCAATGTCGTTCATCAAAGCTTACATCGATGTGATGGCTGCTTATAAACTGAATTACTTTCATTGGCATTTAACCGAAGACCAGGGCTGGAGAATTGAAATTAAGAAATATCCCAAGTTGGCAAGCATCGCTTCTGGCAGGGAAGGTACTTTGTTGAACCATCTTAGAGATAAAGAGCATTTTTACGACAATGAGCCTTATCGTGGATATTACACACAGGAGGAAGTGAAAGAAGTAGTGCGTTACGCCGCCTCAAAATACATTACCGTAATCCCGGAAATTGAATTGCCAGGACATTCGTTAGCGGCCTTGTCGGCTTATCCAGAATTAGGATGCGGCGATCATCCCGGACCTTATAAAGCAGCAATGAAATGGGGTATTTTTGAAGATGTGTATTGTGCCGGAAAGGAAGAAACTTTTACCTTTCTCCAAAATGTGCTAGATGAAGTGTTGACATTATTTCCTTCAACCTATATCCATATTGGCGGCGATGAAAGCCCAAAAGCCAGATGGAAAACCTGTAGTTATTGCCAAAAACGAATCAAAGATAATGGTTTGAAGGACGAGCATGAGCTACAATCTTATTTTGTGAAGCGAATGGAGAAATACCTGAATGCAAAAGGACGTAAGATGATTGGTTGGGATGAGATTTTAGAAGGTGGTTTGGCACCAAATGCTACGGTAATGGCTTGGAGAGGCGTAAAGGGCGGGATTACTGCAGCCCAACAATCGCATGATGTGATCATGGTGCCTAGCTCGCATCTTTATTTGGACCATAGAGAGGCAGTGTCGGCAGAGGAACCCATTACCATTAGCCATGGTCCCACTCGTCATTCGTCATTGAAAAATGTTTATTCATTTAATCCAACCCTCGATACACTAACTGCCGAACAGAAAAAATATGTGATTGGTGTGCAGGCTAACCTATGGACGGAATATGTGAAAAGTCCTGCTAAAGCTTGGTACATGATTTTACCAAGGGTTTATGCCTTATCGGAAATTGCTTGGACAAAATTGGAAAATAAGGACTGGGATAACTTTTCGAAGGTAAGAGTTCCCTATCATCTGGAGTTGTTGGATAAAGCCGGAAAAACCTATCGTGTACCAGAAGTGATAGGAATTGAGAATAAAACTTACACCGGAGACCGCTTTGAGTTTACTTTGCAACCTTCTGTGAAGAATGCCAAGGTATATTATTCCCTAAGTGGATATGAGCCAAGTGATGTAGACCAATACTATCAGTCGCCAATTAAAGTTACAGTTCCCGCAGGTAAAGAAATGACCTTGAAATGTATAGTAATTACGGCCTCAGGCAGAAGAAGTATTGTAACCACAGCCACATTAAGCAATAAACCTATCACTAAATAGCGTTCAACTTAAAAAGGTGCGCTAGCTTAGTATTCATTTTATCGGGTTATTTTATGCTGGTTGTATAAAAAAAATGAATCAAGTGGCGCATCTTTTTAATATTCCATTTAAGAGATCATTAGCAATAGCTAAAATATACCAAGTGTTTGTTTGAGTTTGTTATTTTTGCTACATTAAGTTAGCATACATTAAATCATGAGCAAAACACAATATTGGCTAGTAAAAAGCGAACCTTTTAAATACAGTTGGGAAAAATTTAACCAAGATGGACGTACCTTTTGGGATGGTGTGCGTAATTACCAAGCACGTAACAACCTGAAAGCGATGAAAGAAGGAGATTTGGTTTTGTTTTACCATAGTAACGAAGGTAAAAATGTAGTAGGTGTGGCCAAGGTGGTGAAAGAATTTTACCAAGATCCAACAACTTCAGATCCTAATTGGGTAGTGGTAGATTTAGCTCCTGTTGAATCCCTAAAAAATCCGGTGACCTTAGAACAAATCAAAGCAGAAGAAAGCTTAAAAGATATTTCTTTGGTGCGTCAAGGTCGTTTATCGGTAATGCCCTTAAAAGCTACCGAGTTCGATAAAATCTTAGAAATGGGAAGCTAGTTATCAGTATAAGTTAATTATTGTTAAAACATTAAAATTACGGTGAGCATATGTAGTATTGGCATTGCTATTGATATTTTTAGCAAACCAAACATCGTGTTATAATGAAGATATTGATCCTGCTTTTGTGCAGCCTCATGCTGTCGCAATTTGCGTTTGCCCAAGTTTCAAATGTTGGAGATTATGAAGTGAAAGTAACTTCTTATCACTACAAAACCACCAAAGGAAGGTTAAAAAAAGTAAGTCCGGAGGGGATAGGAATTGAAGACTATAAGGGAAACTATATCATTTTCAGAACTGCGGAGATCATTAAAATCAAAGTAAAGAAACGCGGTTTGACATTTGGGGAAGCCGTAGCTGGTGGTACCTTATTGGGTTTGGGAGCGGGAGCTGCTATTTGGTCTTTAGATGAAAATGGCGATGCTACTGAAGATATGTTGAAACTTACTGCAGTGCTCACCGCTAGTGGTGCGGCAGTGGGAGCTGTGGTTGGTGGTGTTTCTGAAATTGCTGCCGGAAAATTGACTTTGAAAGTAAATGGTAATGCCGAGTATTTCAAACAAAACTATCAGAAGTTAGAGAGATACCTGGATTTTTTTGAACCAATACAACACGTAAATGGCTTTTAATGCCCTGTTTCAGTGATAGTACTTCCTTTCTTTCTGGTCGACATTAAGCCAATACTCATCACTAAGCTAGAACCTAGCACTACCATGAATAGGAAAGGAGTTCCAATTTCTACCAACTTCATTTGTGGCGGTAAATGGTAATAAAGCAAAATACTGATCAAGCCTCTCGGTGTAACAAAACCTTCAGGCACCACATGTTCCTTTTTGAAGAAATATAGGTAGCCAAACCTAATGACATAAATGCTGCCCAGCATAATGAGCCCGTTGGCAATGATATTGAAATTGTCCAACTCGTAAATGTCCATCGTAAAACCAAATATCACAAAAAAGAAGGTTCTGATAATGAATGCACTTTCTGCCGAAAGTTGATGCAGCTGACTAAGATCATTAGATAGGTTTTTGTAAATGAAAACAGATCTGAACCATGCATGCTTGATCGTGTCGGCGTTGTTGAGGAACAAACCAAAAGACAAAATAAGCACCAGCGCAGACAGATGGAAAGACTGTCCGATGGCATACACCATAATGAGGATAGAGATGATCAGGAAAAATTTGATATGATGTCTCAATCTGCCCATTAAGTAAAGCAAAGTAACACAGGCTACTACTGACAGCAACAAAATAAGGATAGTGTTAATGGCTAATTGCCCAAAGGAACCAACTGTGATATGCTGATTGGCCACTGCAAAGTTAAAAAGGATAATCCCCAGAATATCAGAGAAAGAACTTTCGTAAATCACAAATTCCTTGCTCTTTTTATTAATGTTGGAAACAGAAGGAATGGCAATGGCCGAACTGATGACACTAAAAGGAATGGCATTTACAAAGCATAAATAAAGTTCCTGTCCAGTAATTTGATAAATGATGAAAGTAATTACAGCAACTGTCGCAATTAAAATGAACAAGGCCGATAGAAATGCACCTTTAATTACCTTGTTCTTTTCCCTTGCATATTTTAGTTCTAATGAACCTTCAAAAACAATAAGGATCAGCCCTACGGTGCCCAATGTGGGCAATATCTGTAAAAAGCTAAACGTATGTATCTGTAGCTTGTCAACAAGAATTCTTAAGCCAATACCCAATGTTAATAGCAACAAAACCGAAGGTAGCTTGGTCTTACTGGCCACTAAATCAAATAAGTATGAGAAAATGACTAGAGAGCTTAAAATGATCAGTATGGTGTAGGTCGTCATATATCTTTTCCTTTTTTCGACCCTTTATTAAGGTCCTAGTTTTTAGCGAACAAGGCTTTAAGCTCTATGGCATCATCTGGTTGCATTTTTCCAGCCAAAACCAAACGTAATTGTCTGCGACGCAATGCCCCTTCGTAAAGCTCGATTTCTTCTTGAGTTTCTGGTTTAATTTCGGGTACCGGAATGGTACGGCCGCTTTGATCAACCGCTACAAAAGTGTAGTAAGCCTCGTTAGATTTTACCCTTGTTCCCGAAGGGATGTTTTCTGCCCATACGTCTAAACGAACCTCTACCGAAGTGTTGAATGAGCGTGTCACTTTAGCTTCAATGGTAATCACATCGCCAAGTTTGATAGGTTGTTTAAACGAAACGTTATCTACCGATGCCGTAACCACAATTCTGTTGCAATGTTTTTGGGCAGATATGGCCGCGGCAATATCCATCCAGTGCAGCAAGCGGCCACCCATTAAATTGTTTAAGGTGTTGGTGTCGTTAGGTAGAACAAGTTCATTCATTACCGTAAACGAGTTCTTTGGGCTTTTTACGTTTAAACTCATGCCGCAAAAATACGGAAATTAACGGGTTTTTTATTTAGGGAGAAGAATTGAGTATATTTTTAAAATAAATTAATATTATAATTTAAATTACATATTTTTTTAAATAAGTTTAACTTGTTTTTCAGAAAGCGTTAATAATCCTTATCAATGACATTTCGATATTTAGGTTTTGTACTGTGTTTAATTTCTTTGTCTTGTTCAAAAAAGGATGGAAATAATACAATACCACCTCAACCTACGCCCGCTAATTCATTTTATGTAGGTGAGATAAAACCTGCGGCCTCCAAAAGCTGCTTTGCAGGGGCGTATTATCGAAAATTGGTGTCAAGTGTTGATGAATGGGGAGGTATTGGTGGGCAGTTAGTTTTGCCTACCGCTGTTTTTGACCCCTCAAGAATTAATCCAGCCAAACCAGCACAGTTTTTGGATAATCCTTCGGTTTATATGGGTGGAAATATGGGCGGACAAGAGACGGATATTGGCCTTACTTGGGAAGTGATACGCGATGAAAATGGTAACGTAACCGCAGATCGGAGAGCGTTTAGGCCATTTTTGAGAAGAACAGCTCACAGTGGAAGCGGACAGGTAGCGCTTTACGAGAATGCTCCCGCAGAAGCAAAGTATTATTGGTATCCTGGGGAAGAGGTAACGATGTCGGTAAAGATTGTAGCCAATGGCGTTTTGAGGTTTATGGTTGAAGGTGCTGGTAAGAAATTTGAACGAGATTTTGATTGCGGCGGTTATACTTTTGCAGGAAAGGGAGAATTTAAACGAGTGAATGCCATTGATCAAGTAGCCAACGAAGGGAAGCCTGTACAGGCCACCAGAACCAAAGTAACGGGTGGGGAGTGGAAAGCGAGCTATCTCTATCGTATCGTAAATGGCCAATTGCAGGAAACACCTTTTCATGATGGCCGTTACACCGATATGAGATGCCCAAGTGCCAATTATTTTTCCATTTTCTCTACACAAGAAGACCGTTCAAAAGGAGCGGAGAAGATTGAGATTAATGGTGCAGGCATATAACTTAAAAAAGTGTTGAAGTTATATGCATAAAACAGCGTGTCACGTTGAGCTTGTCGAAACGTTTTTAAACAAATGGTCTTCGACAGGCTCAGACTGATAGGTGAGAACTTTTACTGCATTTAAATAGCTTCTAATTATTCCTCGCAATTAAAATGTGCGCCAAATGATGTTGACAATGCCATGCGTAAATCCCGATATTTTTTTTCAGTGAAATACGTTCGTTGCTTTCTGGGTGGATAAATGTTCTTTCCAGCTGTTGTTCAGATAAGCTGGTCAATAGCGTTGTCCATTTTTCATGGAGACCTTCTATAATTTTTAAAGAACTTTCAATAGGGTAGTCTTTGGCATCCGGCAATTCGGCCCATAAATTTTCCAAATAAGGCTTAATGGTAGGCATGTCTTCGGTTAAAGTAAGTTTAAATCTGATCAAACTGTTCATGTGGCTGTCGGCACAATGATGCACCACTTGTTTAATGGTCCAGCCATTTGGTCGGTATTGCTTTTGTAGCTGCTCTTCATTGAGCCCTGAAATAGCACTTTTTAAGCGCTCAGGGAAATGCTTGATCACCTCAATCCAATTTTTAAGCTGTTCCGTGGTGATGATTTCTGGTTCTAGAAATTTTCCAATCGGGAACTTTAAATTTTCGAGGTTTTGGTCCATTGCGCTTAGCGTTTAATGCTGTTGATATTGGTGAAGCCTACCAAGTCATCGTAACGGGCTCCCGGTCTTTTGTAATAGGCAAATACTTGATAGGAGTTTTCGGTTTCAAAAAAAGAACCTTCAAAAACCGTATCGTTAAACTTGCCGTTTTCATCTACCCAAACATATTTAAAGTCGTAAAGCCCTTGCTTTAATTTAATATTGCCATAAAACCTTCTTCTCGACGATTCAAAGGTAAGTTTGTTGTCATCTGTAAGGGCATAATTGTTAAATCTGCCAAATACATATACATTTCCTTTTGGCGTGGGAGGTGGTGCGGCTAAAGTGAACAACATGTAAGCATAGTCACTATCCGTGATGTTGTCCCTTCCGTCATTATTTCTGATGAAGAAATTTCCGTTTTCATCAAATTGATTGCTGTAACGACTGCTGTTATTGGGCAGGTCTATGGATAAAATAACATTTTGTGTGCTATCTCTGTAAATATCGGCTACGTGTTCTGCTTTGTATCTAAAGCTGCGGGTATCAAATTTTCTGAACTCATTTCCAGCCCAAAACTGATTAGTGTTGATGTCGTTATATACCAAGGTGCCCGGTTTTACAAACGAAGGCTTGGTATTTACAATGGCTGTTTGTGGTATGGCGTTTTGCATCACCACTGCTTTAATTTCTAGGTAAGGATTGTTAATGGGCGTTTGGTGGAAAATGCTGAAATTGATTTTCTGCTTGCTATTCCTATCCGCAACATCAGTTGCCGGAACTACTTCTGCGCCAATATTAAAGGTATTGTTAAGGACATAGAAACGTTGGGTAATGACAATTTTGCTTGGATCGTTATCCTCATAAATTTTTAAGATATAATTGCCGCCAACCTTAGGTTTCATTTGATCATTGGGAAAAGTAAGCTGGTAATGGGTAAACTTCACCAATGTGTTAAACGAGTAACGATAGTTGAAAAGAATGTCCTGTTGTACACCTTCTAAATAATCTAGGAGATTCATTCGTGATGGTTTCCAGTCCCATGTGCAATGTTCAATAGTATAGCTGTAGTTCTTTTGTCCGCCACGTAGATCATCAAATCCAAAAGTGAGCGTTTCCGAACTTTTTAGGTTAATTACAGGAAGCGATTGCTCTTTACTACTGTTGTAGAATTCTACGGTTTTAATGTAGCTTTTGAAGGTTTTGTTCTGATATTCGGTTTGCGCTTTTGCGTTAGACAGATATAAAACGGAGAAAAGGCAGAAGAGCAGTTGATATTTCATCTATGATCGTTTATACCAAAGGTAACGAAATTGGATATAAAAATAGTTTATGGCGATTGATTTTTGCCAGTAAACCCATCCATTAATTTCATGGTCTTTAACGCCTCTTCGGCCGAGCAGGGATTTTCACCTTCTCCTCTAAAGTAAGCCGCTACCTGTTCAATCATGGGTTGTTGTACATGTTGCAGTGGTTCAAAGTTGATGATTTGTTCTTCTCCATTTAAGCTCACTTTGATGGAATGTCCAAATACCGAAAAAGTGATTTTGCCTTTTGAACCATAAATTTCACAGCAATCTGTTTTCTCGTTCTCAGGAGCCGAGAAACACCATAGGCCATTGAAAACTACCTCATTTTCGAATAAAATATGTCCAGTCACCAAATCTTCTACAGGTTCTGCCGGGTTCTGCTTGTTGGCCAAGCCATTAAACTGTTTTACGTTCCCAAAATAGTAGAGCATTAAATCCAATTGGTGAGGGGCAAGGTCGTGGAATAAGCCACCTCCCGAAATTGCTGGGTTTATCCTCCAATTCTCCGCAGTATGGGCAATCACATGATTGGCTTTAGGTTGTAGCATTTTTAAATCTACAAAACGTACCTCGCCAATGGTATTGGTTTCCAATAGCGATTTTATTTTTAGAAACAGGGGTTGGGCTCGTCTATAATGCGCCACTACTAATTTCACATGATGCTCTTGAGCCGCATTAGCCATGTTTTTGGCGGCGGTACTATTTAAAGCCATTGGCTTTTCTACATACACAGGCTTGCCGGCAGCAAGTGCGGCAAGTGTATATGCTTCATGTTGCAATGGAGGGGTAGCAATATAAATGGCATTCACTTCAGGGTCGTTGATCAAGTCTGAAGCATTGCTATACCATTTTGGAACGCCATGACGCTTGGCATAATCTTCGGCCTTTGCGGCATCTCTTCGCATAACCGCTACCAATTTGGAGTGGGGCACTTTGTTAAAAGCAGGACCGCTTTTTACTTCTGTTACATCTCCACATCCAATAATTCCCCATTTTATTTCGTTCATGATGGATTCGTTTTTTGTAAAAGTCGTCAGCGCGGGAAACGAAATAATCTTACTACGGAATAATAATATTATTCGCTTTAGGATTGCTTCGCAAGCTCGCAATGACGGGAAAGTAGATTATCCTTCTAGCTCCATAATTTCGGCTGCAAGTGTTTCCCATGTTTGCTGAGCGGCATCAAGTAATGCTTTCTCAGATTGGTATTTTTGGTTAGCTTCTTCTAACTTTTGCGCACTGCTAAACACCTCTTCTTTGGCTAACTCCGCTTCGCAGGCTTTAACACTAGCCTCAAAAGTGGTAATTTCCTCCTCAACACGTTTTAGTTTTTCGTTCAGCTTTTTCAACTGTTGTTGTGTATTGGCCGAAACAGGTTCGGCAACTTTTGGTTTCTTCTCTTCCTGTTTTACAGGGATAGGTTTTGGAATAGGTTTTACACGCTTAGAATCCCATTCTTCAAATTCGGCATAAGTACCTGGATACTCCTTAATTTTTTCATCTTCAATAAACCAAATTTTATTGGCCACATTGTCTAAGAAATACCTATCGTGGGAAACGGTAATAAAAGTACCCTCGTATTGCTGTAATGCTTGGATCAAAATATTTACCGACTGAATGTCCAAGTGGTTGGTAGGCTCATCCAGAATCAAGAAATTACTATCTGCAGTTAATGATTTGGCTAGTGCCACCCTCGATTTTTCACCTCCGGATAGTACTTTGATTTTTTTGAATACATCATCGCCTGTGAACAAGAAACAGCCCAAAATACCCCTCAATTCAGTATCGGTATGTTTTGGTGCAAAAGCTTGCAGCTCTTCCAAAATGGTATTGTCCAAATGTAGGGACTCTAATTGGTGCTGTGCAAAGAAAGTGGCCGTTACATTGTGTCCCGTTTCACAAAAACCCTCGTATTTTTCGGTGCCCGCAATAATACGTAGCAAGGTCGATTTACCTTTACCATTGGCACCAATCAGGGCTATTTTATCTCCTTTTTCAATGATCGCTTCCGCATCTTTCAATATCCTTACATTAGGATAAGCCTTTGAAACATGTTCTATACGCACCACATGTCTACCCGAAGGCTTGGAGAATTTAAAGCTGAAGTTTACCGTTGGATTATCATCATCCACATCGTCCACACGTTCCATTCTGTCCAAGGCTTTCATACGGCTTTGTGCCATTTTAGCTTTGCTGGCTTTGGCTTTAAAGCGTTCAATTAAACGTTCTTCCTGTTTAATTTTAGCCTGTTGGTTTTTGTATTCGCCACGTTGTATTTCGGCCCTCAGTTCCTTTTCTTCCAAATAGAAAGTATAATTGCCACTGTACATGGTCAACTTACCTTTACGGCTTTCCACAATTTTATTGGTGGTTTTGTCCAAAAAGTATTTATCGTGCGATACAATGACAATAGCTCCTTCAAAGCTACTCAAATAGGTTTCCAACCATTTAATAGAAGGTAAGTCCATGTGGTTGGTAGGCTCATCCAGTAGTAAAATATCAGGATCTTGTAATAGAATTTTGGCCAACATTACCCGCATGCGCCACCCCCCCGAAAAGGTATTCAATGGGCGTAACTGATCTTCGGCACTAAAACCTAAACCTGCTAAAACCTCGTTGGCCCTGTACTCAATATTATAACCGTCCAAAGCATCAAATTCCTGCTGCTTTTGGGCTAATTTGTTTAAAGTTTCTTCGCTGTAATCGGTTTCAATAACTTTTAAAAGTTCTTCAATTTCATCATGCAGCTTGTTTTGGCGGTCAAAAGCCTCCATGGCCACATGCAAAATAGTGTGATGGCTATCGTACGATAGCAAATCTTGGTTCAAATAGCCAATGCGTAAATCTTTGGCCATCGAAATGCTGCCCGAACTAGGCGTATATTCGCCCACGATCAAGCGTAACAGTGTTGATTTTCCGGTGCCGTTTGCGCCAATCAGTCCCACTTTATCACCTGGCTTAATGTGCCAATCTGCTTCGTCGTACAAGGCCCTAGAGCCAATCAAAAAACTTAAGTTATTAATCGAAATCATGATGTGGCAAAGATAACAATAGATTTACGATTTTAGGTTGTTGGGCTTATTAAACAAAAATGTCTGCAAAACCTCGTAGGTTTTTAGAACCTACGAGATTTGAAATCGGGGTTATTAACTAGGGGTTGTGCTATCGTCTTATAAAACCTCATGGGTTTGATTTGCAGGTTGTATATTAAACCCATGAGGTTTGTGCAATTAATACAGTGCTAAACTTTGCGTCCCTTTGCGAATACTTTGCATCCCTTTGCGTTAAGACTATTTAACCGCTAAGAAAATGAAGAGTTACGCTAAGAACGCAAAGTAGGTTTGTGCAACTGAGGCCTACTCTGGAAATTCTATCTTAAAACCAATACCACGAATAGAATCGAAACTTATCCTAGGGTCATGTTGGAAATATTTGCGCAAGCGGGTCATAAAAACATCAAGGCTACGCCCTAAGAAATAATCGTCTTTACCCCAAAGTTTTTCCAAAATATCTTTACGGCTAACAATTTGATGGTTGTGGTTTAAAAAAAGCGATAATAACTCTGATTCTTTCTCTGTAAGTTGGATAATGTTGTCGTTGAAAGCCAACTGATATAATGCAGGATTAAAAGAGTATTCACCAAATTTAGCACTTTTATTAGTGGTGAGATTAAGCTGCCTTTTGAGGATGTTATGTATCCTTAACAATAACTCCTCTGGTTCGCAGGGCTTGGTGATATAATCATCGGCACCCAATTTTAAACCTAAAATTCGATCAATACTTTGCCCTTTGGCCGTTAAAAACAGAAAAGGGATTTCATACTGTTTGCGAATGGTTTTGGCCAAGGTAAAGCCATCCATTTCGGGCAACATTACATCTAAAATAGCCAATTGATGGTTTTGCAAAGCTTCCTCATTTGCTAACAGTAATGTAGGGTGGGTATACCAGATCACTTCAAAATCAGAAGATTCCAAGTACTGTTTAAGCACCATTCCCAAATCGGCATCATCTTCGACCAATAAAATTTTAGTGCCCATTAGCGAAAGTGATTTTAAAGGTTACCCCATTTTTTTGATTAGACGACACTTTAATATCGCCTTTATATTTTTCAATAGTTTGTTTTACAATATATAGGCCTAATCCAAGTCCGTTAATTTGTAGGTTTTCTTGTCGACTTACCCGATAGTACTTTTCAAAGATATGTGCTTGTGCCTCTTGTGGAATGCCTATGCCGTCATCGCTTACCTCTATGCTAATTTGTTTATCGAAATCAAGCTTTAAATTGACCACATTGGCACGATATTTTACCGAGTTTTCAATCAAATTTCCAATCACTTGCTCCATATCTTTTTGTGATAATACTTGGTTAAACTTAAAATTCAATTGAGTATCTAGCTGTACCAAGTTGTATTGTATTTTCAAAGCTGATAGATAACGTTCGATATCGTTTTGCGAAGTAATTTGACTTTCAGTGTTTTCGCTGTTGATAGAAGAAATAACTTTTTCCAAACGCTGCACCTGCCTTTCCAATAAAGCCTTTGTCTCGCTAGCAGGAGTGTTAGCCAAAGTAAATTTTAAGGTGGTTAGGGGAGTGTTCAGTTCATGCGCAATGGAGTCAATTGACGTATAAAGCTGGGTCACTTTTTCTTGTTGCAGTCGTAGGTTTTTAAGCGTTTTCCAAAATATATAAATCAGTAATGCAATGATGGAAATACTGATGAGCAACAGTGGTAAAACATGTTTGAAAACTAGAAAACGTACGTTGAGTAGCTCTACAATGGTTCTCGATTTAATGGTGTAGTGGTAATTTTGGTCAAGCTGTAGTTCGGTATCTTTTTCGGTGAGGTTAGAGTTCCATCTGCCTACATTAAAGATCATCCCTTTTTCAATATCTTTTTTAGACTTAAATAATATTAAAGGTGATTTAACAGGTACCAATTCCTTTCGCTCGGTTTCATCATATATGGAGTAAATTTCGCTTCTTAGGGCAATGTCATAGACCGTATTTTTGGTCTGTTTTTCCAGCAGCTGATCAATGTTGTCCTGAAAGTGTTTTTTAAAGGCGTACCATTGTTTCAATTCGTGAATTTGTAGATTTCTGAGGCTATCATTGTCGTCCAACTTTTTTAATCTCTTGATCAGGACTTCTTCACTGGCTTCATCTTCAAACTTATTCAGATCACTCAATACGCTATCGGCAATACTTTTTGCTTGCTTGTTTAATTCCCTTTCCTCAAAACGGTACGAGTTATACAAGTAATAACTTTGCAGGCCAATGAGCACCAAAAAGCTGGTTGTAAATAGCAAAGTGGCACTTAGTTTCTTATTCATCACCCAAAAATACAAAGCTAATTTTCTTTTCCATTGCATTAACTCATCGTTAACCTTTCATTAACCTAACCTTTGGGTTTTTCAGTAGAGTTTTGTAGAAAATTATTTGAAATGAAACTTTACTCTTTTACCTTATTTCTGTTATTGTCTACAGCTAGTTGGGCACAAACTACCCAAAAACCTAAAGAAAAAGATACGACCATTGTCTTAAATGCGGTAAGTATATCGGGCAAAAAGCCCTTATTGAAGCGCAAGGCCGACCGCTTGGAATTCAATATTGAAAATACGCCATTGCAAAATCTTAGCGGGTGGGACATCCTAAAAAATACACCGAATGTGGTAGTGAAAAACGAAGAATTGACCATACGTGGCAGCTCGCAAATTTTAGTTACCATTAACGATAAAAAGACATTGATGTCGCAAGAGCAATTGAAGGCATTTTTGGAAAATACAGATGGCAACAACATTAGTTCCATAGAAGTCATTACCAACCCGCCTGCAAAATACGAGGCTCAAGGTGGTGCGGTATTGAACATTAAAATGAAACAAAATAAACTGTTGGGCTATAAGGGTACCTTATCGTCAAGGTACCACCAATCCATTTATGCTAAAGGCCGTTTAGGTTTGGCACAATCGTTCAATACGGACAAATTGCAAGTAAGCGGTAACTACGATTTTGTTTCTGGCGATTATGTACGTAAGAATTTTGATGTGGTGATTTTTGACCACAACAACACTCGGTGGGAAAGTGACATGGTTAGAAAAAGCCATTCACATCAGCAACACCTCTATAACTTCTCATCGCAGTATAGTTTGGATAGTCTTACTACCTTCCAACTTGGTTTTGATGGTAATTTTAATCCTAATTTAGTAGGTCGGTACAACGTGCCTACCAATATTTACAACACTTTAACCAACCAGTTAGAGTCTAATTATGTAACCGTAAACCAAAGGGACCAACGCTATGGTAATTTTAATGCCTATTTGGTGCTTGATAAAAAATTCGGAAGCCATAATCTTACGTTGAACAATAATTACAGTAATAATACTTATCGCGAAGATCAGGACGTGGCCACTACCTTGCGTTTTATTAACCAGCCCGAAGATTTTCATCGCTTTGCAAATCATAGCAAGCAGCACATTAAACTTTACGCTACGCAGTTGGATTATCGTTTAGCTAAAAACAGTTTTACGCTTGAAGGGGGACTAAAATATAGTTTTGTAAACAATCGTAACGATTTGCGTTTTTTTAGTGAAAGCAATGGGTTACTCAATTTTGATCCAACAAGAAGTAACCTGTTCAACTACGATGAAAATATTTATGCGGCCTATGTATCCTCAGAATACAAATGGAAAAAATGGGAGATGAAGATGGGGTTGCGCTCAGAAACGACTCGCATTAAGACTGATTCGGATAATCCAGTGGCACAAAATGCAAATACGAGGACCAATATTTTCCCTACTTTTTATTTGATGCACCAATTGAAAGAAAATCAACAATTGGGTTTGTCTTATGGAAAGCGCATCAATAGGCCAAACTACGGTTTCCTTAATCCCTCTAAATCTTATTACAATTTGTACGCTTATTTTCAGGGCGATGCCAATTTGAAATCGACCATATTCCATAATATCAACGTAACCTATACGCTTAAGGATTGGAATTTTGAAGCTTACTATAGCTACATTAAAGATCCATCGATGGAGATATCTATCCAAAACCCCGAAACTTTTGAAACGAAGTACCATTATACCAATATCAGCAAGGGTGAAATTGTAGGTATGAATGTGTCCAAGAGCTTCAGCATCACCAATCTTTGGAAATTGAACTTATTTGCTTTGGGAGAGTATAATGAAGATTTTTTCATGGGAGTTGATAACCAACTGCATAAAAACAAGGTGTTTTTTTACAATGCCAATGTCTCTACACAAATTACTTTGGACAAAGCAAAAACGTGGGATTTGAGTGCCAGTTATGCCTATAATTCGAAATCGGTTCAAGGCTCATTTACGATCAGTCCTTCGCAACGAACCAATATCGTATTGAATAAGAAGATGTTCAACAAGCGTTTTGAAACTGGTTTGGTATTGAACGATATTTTTAAGACCGATAGAAATACCATTTCTACCCGATATGCTAACCAAAACCAATACTTTAAAGACTATCGCGATACGCAATATTTCTTGATCAACCTGAAATTCCATTTCGGGAACCAAAAGGTAAAAGATGCCAAAGCAGCTAATAAAACGGACGAGCAGAGGCGGTTGTAGGGTTTTGCTATCAAATTAGAGCGAAAATCAGAAGCTAGATAAACGCGTTGTAATTTATAGAAGGAATGTTCAAAGATGCGTCATTTCGACTGAAGCATAGCGAAATGGAAAACCGAAGCTCAACGAAGTTAAATCTTTTAATAAGATGAAAGATTTCTCGACTACACTGAGTTTCGCTCGAAATGACGCGTTTTATCTTCGGAACAGATAGAGTTTTACTTACTTTCTGTATCTTCCGTTTCTTCTAATTTACCTTCCTTATTGCGCTTTAATTTTACCACAGGCTTTTCTTGTGTACCTGTTACGCTTAAAGGAATCCCAATGATTCCGAAAGGAGGTAAGCCCAATCTCCCACTTAAATTCAATCGGCCATCAAAACTTACCTGACCTTCAAAACGCGGCCTGAAACCTGCAATTTTCATTTTGGTACGTTCTATGGTGATCACATTGTTTTTAATACTGGTTTTAACCACTACATCCTTTAAGTTAGGATTGGTTAAGCTATCACGATTGGTTTCCTTGCTCACCGCATTCATCATTTTAAAGCCAGCAAGCTTTACATTTTTTAAAGTCAGTGAACCTCCGCCTTTAATAGATGGGAAAACCGGATACATTTCATCATTTAAACGGCCTGTTAATTGATAATCTAAACCAACAACGCCTTTCACCTTCGATGCCGAAGTAGCCATTTCTCTAAATAACTTGATTTCTTTGTAGGCTTTTGCAATATCAAATTCCTTAGCGCTCAGTTTAAAATCGAAGTTGGCCGATTTAGTGCTTGTACTTTGGTAGGTAGCATCCATGACCACCTTGGCGCCAATAATATCAAACCCCGTTTGCGATAGGCTTAACCTACCGTTGTTCAATGTCATGGTACCCTTGGCATTTTTTAAATTTAGTCCATTGTAGGCAACATCGTTAGCATTGGCATTAAAGGTAACGTTTAAATTAGCCGGAATTAAAATGACACCTTTGGCACTTGGGGCTGAAGGTGTATGGCTGTTTTCGGCGTAGACCATAAATTCATCGGCAATAATTTTGTTGCTGTGCAGTACAAAATTTCCAGTTAATTTCTCCCTCTCGTCAAAAACGAAATTAACGTAGTTATTTAAATTACCGTTCAGTTTAAAATCAGAACCACCATAAGAAGCATTAAATTCATCAAATTTTAAAGCAGAGGAACTGAAAGAGAACTTTCCATTCTTGATGATGAAAGGATTAGGGAACATATCCATTAAAATGTTCAGATCCTTTATGCTCATCATTCCTTTGTTGCTCAAACGATTGTATCGTCCCGCTAAAGCATCGCTTTGTAAACCTTTGAAATTTAAATTGGTGTAAATAAGTCCGTGTACTTGATAGCCTGGAATGGCAAATACCTTATATAACTTACCAATATCTAAAGTTCCTCTTGAACTGATGTTGTAAGAAGCATTTTCAAGATTGCTTACGTTAGCTTTCAATAGGAATGGTTGACCTGCCATTTCAAAAGAAATAGGTTTAATGTTGAGTAGCGTACCCTTTAAATTTCCATTGTTATTGGTAACCACGGCATCAACGTCAATTTTTTCGATGGCTTCATTAAAGTTGGCCGTTTTGATGTAGCCTCTGTTAAGTTTAATTAAAGCGTTGGTTACGGGGAACATTTTCTTAGACTTGTCATAAGAACCCTTGCTACTCACGTCGATAGAAAGTTTGCCGTCCAACACCAAATCTTTGATAGGGTAGAAGTTCTTGATTTCTGCAAAATTGATTTCGGTTTTTAACCCTAAATCTAAGGTGATATTGTTAATGGTTTGCAGTTTCAGATGCCCTTTGATATAATTAGATAAAGCGTTTACATCAATGTTGGTGATGGCTAAAGTAGTGTTTTTATAATCGCCATTGCTGTTGTTGCCCACAAAATCAAAATTAATTTTGTCGATAGGCGAGGGCAGCGAAGCATATTTGAAATAACCATTGCTCAATTTGATTTTTGCGTCAAATTGGGGAACCGTAGCAATCACCGTATCTACTCTTCTGATACCGCTTTTTACTACCTTTTTACTGTATTTTCCATTGGCATCAAGTGACATGACCAAGCGTCCCTTAACTACTGTGCTATCTAGGTTAATGATCTTAGCCCATTTCTCTAAATCGATGTTAGAACGGGTTTTGGTAAAGATTTGCGGTTCTTTTAATCCCTTTATTTTGGTAATTGAGGAGAAATAATCTTTCCCAATGTTGAAATACAAACTATCCATGTTGAGCTCTAAACTGTCAGGATTTAGGCTGGGTACCTTTGTCTGTAAATTTAGGAAAAGGTTTTTGATGGATTCGGGAGCATTAGGATTAGTAATTTCGCCATCGCGTACTTTCATGTTAAAAGTTAAGCTAGGCATAGCATTGCTTTCGGCAATGTATTTTCCAATTAATGAAGCATCAATTTCGGCATGTCCCTTGATTTTGGTACGTTCCAATTTGTCGGCAATTTCTGGTGGCAAAGCCGTAAATATATTATGTAGATCCGTTTCCTTAGCTTGCGTCTTAAAGTCCATGTCGTAACCATCTTTTAGGAAAGAAAAACGGCCTACGAAGCGAATTGGTAACGAATTGATTTTAATGTCGTTCTCGTCAAATAATAAATCTAACGAGCTGGTATTGATTTTGGTGATCAGCTTGGCATTTAACTTTTTGTGGAGCAAATACGGTGTACCTGCATAATATACATCAGCATCCTTAATGGAAAGCTTACTCTTTAAATCAAAAATCGCTTTGCTTAAATCGCCAGTTCCGCTATAGTCAACACCTTTGGCATCGATCATCATCGGTATCGATTTGTCATTGTAAACCAAATCACTGTTTTTGATATAAATACCTTCAATTTTGATGGCTGTACTACCTGTATCGGTACTTTTTTTGCCATCGTCTTTGCTTTCATACACATTGTAATTGGCATGGCCCTGCTCATCAGAAAGGATGTTGATTTTTGCTTGATCTAAATAAAATTCGTCAACCTTTATTTGGTCGCTAAACAATGAAAACAAATTAATGCCCAACGCCATTTGTTTTGCATAAATCAAAGTGTCGCTTTTAAAAGGCTCCGAACCTTTCAATAAAAACTCATCTAAATTTAAGGTTAAGGAAGGGAAATGTGTAAAGAAAGATAATCCTGTACCTTTAAAACTGACTTCGCCCTTAATATTCTGATTAATGGTTTTGGTGATTTGCTCATTAATCGTTTTAGGAATAAGAAAAGGGATGATAAACAGTAATGCAATTAATGAAACAATACTGATGGCGAGTATTTTAAAAAACTTTTTCAATATCAAATAGAATTTTTTGGCGTCGGCTGCAAAGATACTCTTAAAAGTGATGACGTAATAATATAGCTATAGGTTTTAACAAAAAAATAACAACTTATTTGGAAGTATGAAAAATAATGACTTACCTTTGTACTGTAATAAATAAAATTACAGAATGAATAACGGCAGATTTGCGATTTCCTTACACATTTTGGTTTTGCTTGATAAAGCGAAGGGGGAGTTACTATCATCTGATTATATGGCTGGGAGCATTAACATCAATCCCGTGTTGGTAAGAAAAGAATTGGTGAACCTACGTGAACACGGTTTTGTGGTGAGCAAAGAGGGGAAAAATGGAGGGAGTTCTTTAGCGAAACCGGCGAACAAAATCACCTTAGGCTCGTTATACCAAAGTGTAAAAGGAAATTATTTGCTGGGTAGCCAAAAAAATGATCCTAATCCGCTTTGTGAGGTAGGAAAGGACATCAATAAGCACTTAAACGATTTGTATAATGAAACAGAAAAACAATTAATCAACGATTTGAATAAGCAAACCCTTGCTGATTTTAGCGCTAGGTTTGTTTAATATTTTTTTGATTTAAACTGTAATAAAATTAGTTACAATAAAACAATAAAACAATAAAACAATAAAACAATAAAATTCGACTTTATATGAAAGTAGCAGTCATTGGAGCAACAGGTTTTGTGGGACAAAACTTGGTAAAAGAATTGACCGAGAGAGGTCATCAGGTATTGGCAATAGCCAGAAATACAGAAAAAGTGATTCAACAAGGGAATGTGGTAGCAAAAGATGTAGATGTGACCAACCAGGAAGCTTTGGCCGATGCTGTAAAGGGTTATGATGTAGTAGTGAGCGCCTTTAATTCAGGGTGGACTAATCCAAATATCTACAATGATTTCATTACAGGAGCAGAGGCCATTCAGGCAGGAGTAAAAGCTTCTGATGTAGATCGATTAATTGTGATTGGTGGGGCAGGTAGTTTATTCATTGATGGGAAGCAATTGGTAGATGGTGAAGGTTTTCCCGCTGAATACAAACCAGGGGCAACTGCAGCTAGGGATTATCTAAATACACTTAAAGAAGAGAAAGAGCTGAATTGGACTTTTTTCAGCCCAGCAATAGAAATGAACCCGGGTGTTACCACTGGCCGTACAGGAAAATACCGCTTAGGGCTGGAAAATCCAGTTTTCGACGAGACAGGTAGAAGCATACTTTCTGTAGAAGATTTAGCAGTGGTGATTGCAGACGAGGTTGAAAGTAACAAACACTCACGCCAACGTTTTACCGCGGCTTATTAATTCCGTTTCAAAATTTTATGAAAAGCAGGAGCTGTGCTACAAGTTTAGCATAGCTTTTTTATTTTCTCGCCGTCATTTCCTCTTGTCGTCATTTCGACCTTTTGGGAGAAATCTAACGGATAGATTATTCTAGTAAATAATTATGCGCTAGATTTCTCCTTCGTTGAAATGACGGGAATGATAGGTTGGTGCAAATTGCATTAACCGTTTACTATGCTTGCTGAAACTGTTTGCCTAAAAATAAATTAAGAAAATGTTAAGATTTGCTTTTTTGTTATCTTCGCATCATGTATCGTTTGGTAAAGCCTATATTCTTCAAATTCGACCCTGAAAATGTACACCATTTTGTGGTAAAACGCCTAAAGTGGTTCAATGATTTTTTCCCATTTGGCAAATCAGTGCTAAGGGGAAGTTACGATGTTAGCTTTAAGGGATTAGAGCGAGAGGTTTTTGGATTGAAGTTCAAAAATCCGGTGGGTTTAGCTGCAGGTTTCGATAAAAATGGTGAATATGTAGAAGCCTTGAGCAATTTAGGTTTTGGTTTTGTTGAAGTAGGTACAGTTACGCCACTTCCACAGCCTGGAAACGATAGACCAAGAATGTTTCGCTTGCCAGAAGATGCTGCGTTAATTAATCGTATGGGTTTTAACAACAAGGGGGTCGACACCATGGCTGAACGTTTACGCCTGTTGAAAGACCGTCATCCAGATATTATTGTGGGCGGAAACATTGGTAAAAATAAAAATACGCCAAATGAAGATGCTGTTTACGATTATATCAAGTGCTTTGATCGCTTATTTGATGTAGTGGACTATTTTGTAGTTAATGTAAGCTCGCCAAATACTCCAGGTTTAAGGGCATTGCAGGAAAAAGCACCTCTAATGGAACTTTTAAATACCCTGCAAAAACGTAACTGCAAAAACAATATCTCAAGACCAATTCTTTTAAAGATAGCTCCAGATTTAACTGATGAGCAATTGGACGATATTATTGAAATTGTAAAGGAAACAGGCATTGCCGGTGTGATTGCTACCAATACCACTATTGGTCGTGATGGTTTGTATTCTCCAGAAAAATTGAAAGGCGAAATGGGCGGCCTAAGCGGTAAACCTTTAACCAAGCGTTCAACAGAGGTAATCCGTTACCTTTCGGAAAAATCAAATCAGGCATTTCCAATTATTGGGGTAGGAGGTATCCATTCTGCCGAAGATGCTAAGGAGAAATTAGATGCCGGCGCTGCTTTAGTGCAATTGTATACAGGCTTTATTTATGAGGGACCAGGTCTAATTAAGGATATTTGTAAATCCTTGACCTAGCCATTTTCCTCTTCCAAATGATTTTTAAGACTGGTATGCAAAATGTAGTTCCAGCCTTCAACAAAGTTTTCTTTCGCAAAATCAGACCCGCCTTCCTCTAAGGTATGAACATTCGCATGTGTTAACCTAACTAGCGTTTGCTCGCCTTTGTCCATGAGCTGCCACGTTACCTCAGAATTGCCAGGGTAATTATCGTAGCGCCAAGTATGGGCTAACTTCTCTTTCTCGGCTACAGCTGTAATTTCACATAAATGCAAGTATTGTGGTCCGCCATCTGGCCCGCCCAAAAAATCGAATTTAAAACCCACTTTAGGTTCAAAATTTTCAATATTAAAATACCATTTCCTCATCTCATTGGTATCGGTAATAGCGGTCCAAACTTTATGGATTGGAGCTTTGAAAGTACGTTCAACTAAAATATGGTCTGTCTTCATTATTACTAATTTAGTTTTGATGCTAATTTCAAGATTAACAAAAACAAAAAGATTTTGATTGTTTTATTTTTAATTGACTGATAGTCAATGAGGAGCTAAAAATCTTATCTTGTTATTTGGAATTAATCTAAATAATAAGATATTTGTATGGTCAGCTTTTAAAAGATATGTGCAAAAAAACCATCATTGCCAACTTGGGAGAGATACAGATTACCCAGTGTAATAATTGTAAAATGATTAACGTTTGGAAGCCTGGGCTATTGCTTAGTTTTTCCTTTAATCAGTTCTATGAGTTTACAAAAGTGGCTAAAAAGCTCAACTTTGATAAATATTTTGAGTACGGCCCAGATGGAAATAGGATTGTAATACTGTCTACACCTTTTCCAGATATCTGCTTAAAGTTTACAAGGGCAGAGCTGAATGATTTTGTACATGCTATTGATGAAGCGATGTACATGCACAAAATTTATGAGCTTGTGCATGGTTAAAAATTTGGTTGTAAAGAAAAAGTCCCGCCATGGCGGGACTTTTTTAGTTTTGTTAATCTAAAGATTACTTAGCTAAAGATGCTAATACAGCATTGTTTTTTGCCAATTGATCTTTTGTAGATTGTTTAGAACGGCTACCTAATTCTAAGTTAGTTGCCAATTTCAAGTTTTTTACTTCTAAGCGAGAAACAGTTTTGTTGTATCTGTCTTTTCTTTTTAATCTGGTAACTGCCATGATAATGAGCTTTATTTCTTTTTAATATTTTAAACTTGAGGTCGAGAGCGGATTCGAACCGCTGTACAAGGTTTTGCAGACCTCTGCCTAGCCACTCGGCCACTCGACCCTTATTTTCAAGGCTGCAAAACTAACAATTAAAAAGTAAGCTTGCAAACTATATGGCCTAAATTGTTCAATTATTTTAATAAAAAATTATTTTCTGCTGATTTCACTACAGAAGATTGCTGCCGATACTGCCACGTTTAAAGATTCGGCTTGTCCAAAACGAGGAATGGTTACCGGAACACTGATTTGTTCAATGAGCTCTTTACCAATGCCATGGCCTTCATTGCCCAATAAAATCAATCCTTCGTCGCCCCAATTGGTTTGATAAATGTTTTCGCCATTGAGCAAAGCACCGTAAATTGGGATTTTTACATTTTTCAGAAAAGGAATTAACGAAGTATAAATAATGTTTACTCGGCACAATGATCCCATGGTTGATTGTACCGTTTTAGGATTATAAGCTTCTACGGTATTTTCTGAACATATAATTGTTTTAATCCCAAACCAATCTGCAGTTCTAATGATGGTGCCGAAATTACCGGGGTCCTGTACATCATCTAACACTAACGAGAAAGTATTGCGCAGGGTATTTGCATCCACCTCTTTTTTGGACGGTAGGTGTACCAAGGCTAGGATATGCTGTGGCGTTTGTAGAGTGCTAATCTTTTGCAGCTCAGTATCTGTTACTTCAAATAAGTTTATATTTGCACTAACTTTAGGTAAAGAGGCAGATATTTTCGAGGTATAGTAAATGCTATGTATCTGATAATCAGAATTCAAAAATTCAATGATAGATTTTATACCTTCGATAATAAAAATTCCGTTTTCTTTACGGTACTTTTTTTGATGAAGTGATTTAATAAAACTGATTTGGGATTTTGAAAGCATATACTAACAACAATAAACAGGACATTCAACTTCTTGCAATATTACTATTTATTCTTGTTTTTGTAGCAGGGTGCGCTTCAACAAAATATATAGAGGACTATCAAGCCATTGTTAAAAAGGTAGAAATAGATAGTATTGATAAGGCCTACGAAGAAGCAGCTTATGCCTATGTGCAGAAGGACATTAAGCCAATTGAGGGCTTGGGGATCAATGTTGGTATTTATAATATCTTTAATACTAAGAACGGTAAGTATAAAAAAAATAACATTAAACCATTAGGCTCCCCGCCGCCTATTTTGGATAGTACTTTGGTCGAAATTTCAAGGAGCCAGATCGAAAAATTCTTAAAAAGTAAAGGCTTCTTTAATGCCAAAGTAAGCTCAGAAATTGCTGTTAAGAACAAGAAAGCCAAACTGAAATTTACCGCAAATACAGGGAAGCCATTTATGGTGGATAAAATTACTACTCAAATTCCTGACGAAGCAGTGAAGTCTCTGTACATGGGAAATAAGCCAAGGTTTTCTAAAATTAGTGAAGGGATGCAGTACGATGAGGATTCACTAGCTTACGAAAGAGAAGAGATTTATACCTTGATGAGGCGTAACGGATACTACGAATTTGTAAGGCCTTATGTGCGGTTTGAACCAGACTCCAACAAGAATAACAATAAGGTAAGTGTAAAACTGATCATTGATAATCCAATTGACAGTACTAAGAAGCATACTGTGTATCGGATTGGAAAAACGGATATATTAATCGCTCCAAATACGGATGGTTTTACCGATTCTATTACTTTTAACAAACGTACCATCAATGGTATTCGTTTTACAGATTTATCAGGAAAATTTAGGCGAAATCCCATTACCCGCTACGATTTTATCAAGCAAGGCACCAGATATAACATTGATAACGAAACTTTAACCTACGATAGGCTTTATGAGCTGAATATCTTCAAAAATGTGAAGATAGATTACCTGAAAAATAAAGATACAGCAGACGTTATTGACCCTGTAATCATGCTTATTCCTCAAAAAAGGATGAGCAACCGTATAGAAGGAGAAATACCATTCAATAATGCTACTGTTGGTTTTACCTTGAGTAACACCTACACCAATAACAATTTTTTAAAAGGTGGGGAAAAATTTCAGTTTCAGGTTAAGGGCGGTTTGCAATCTAGATACACAGGTATAGGCAATATTTTTTCTGATATCTATCAGAGAGATTTTTCGGTGAGTGCCAGCTTAACTGTACCCCGTTTAATTGTTCCCTTTAGAATCCCGATAATGGGCAAAAATGGTATTCCGTATACCACTTTTTCGAGCAGTTATCTATATGCCTTGCAGAAAGATATTACCGTTCGTAGAGTTTTCATTAACTCAATTACTTATGATTGGGTGGAGACTAAGTCTAAAATTCATTCATTTACACCACTTAACTTCGAGTACCGTTTCGGTAGTGTTTTGATAGATACTCTTAACGAACAAAATATAGAAACCGTTGTAAATAATATCTATAATCTTCTATTGCTCGATAGAAAGAATTTTACGCTCGGAATGAAATATGCCTATTCCTTAAATGCCGATAAGTTGCTGCAAAATAGAAGTTTCGTTTATTTCAGGGGAAATATGGATATCGCTGGAAACTTATTGCAAGGTATTACCAGGCTAATGGGTAAAAAAGGAGGCCCGGAGAGCGGTCGTGTTCTGGGTTTGCCATTTAATCAATATGTAAGGCCAGAAATAGATCTTAGATGGTATAAAAGCTTAGGGGCAGAATCGCAACTGGTAACTCGCGTTAATATAGGAGTTGGATATGCCTATGGTAATTCCACTGCAATACCTTACGAGAAATTATTTTATGCAGGTGGTTCAAGTGGTGTAAGGGCTTGGCAAGCTAGAACTTTAGGTCCAGGTAATTATAATCGAGAAGTAATTCCTACACAGGAAGCTAGGGCTGCAGCCTTTGGTTTCGACCAATTGGGGCAAATGAAAATAGAAGCCAACTTAGAATATCGTTTCCTATTAACCAATAAGTTTTTTGGTGGCAAATTAAATGGTGCAACTTTTTTAGATGCAGGCAATATTTGGAACATTGCCCCGGGCAATCCACAGCCGCAAACTTATTTCAAATTTGACCAATTAGGCAATCAAATTGCATTGGGAACAGGTTTGGGTTTTAGGTACGATGTGCAATTTTTTGTTTTCAGGTTTGATGTTGGTTTGAAACTGAAAGACCCACAATTTGTTGGCGATGAGCAATGGGTAATCAGCAAATTCTTTAGCGGCGGAAAAGCCTTTAAAGCCAATTATTTGACTACACACAGCCCTGATAGATATCGTTTTGTGCAATACAATTTTGGTATCGGAATGCCTTTTTAATTTACGATTTTCAGAATAATGATTTTAGATTACGGCATTACCAACTTTTAAATCGTAAAGGTTTACTTCGTTTACAGTATGCTAATCGTAAATTTTAAACGAGATTTTTTAGATAGTCAAATATGGTTTCAAAATAAGTTGAAACGTTTAATCCTTTACTGTAACTGAAGAAAAAGAAAACCAGAAACAGTATAACACCCATGTAAATAAATTTCTTGAAAGCAAAAATCAAGATGAGGATGATCAATGGGATGATGATAAAGAAAATACGGCTAATGGTAATGGGATTGAGGTCATTTGCTTTTTTATAGACGTAGAGCAATTTGCTGTGCGTTCCACTATCGTTTTCATGTTTAATGTAAACAAATGTCGATTTATCGATAGGAAGTGGTAAAATAGAAACACCGTCGTGGAAAGTGAGCTGTTGCGTAAATCCACTAACGCTAAAAGTATAAGTGCCATTAATACTTTCTATGGGGTTTTCCAAACTGTCTGTGGCAATAATGGCAATCTTGTTATTCTTCAACAAGCTTTCTTTCACCATAAAATGATTAATGCTAGTGTTTTGTGCAAAGCAACTACCTGAAATAAGAAGTAAGCAAAAAAAGACAATGTATTTCATTTATTATTCTAATGAGCGTTTGTTGTAAATTAAATATCCTATATGTAAAAGTACGCCATGCCTACGTCTACTTTGGTCATATAAGTTGTAACTTAAACTAATTGGACCTAGTGGCGATTGGTATACTAAACCTGCCGTACCTGCATAGCGCCATTTGGCCAAGGTTTCCTCAAATCCCACTTGTTGTAATCCAATTTTTTTAAATTCCTGATAGGGTAAAAATACATAACCTTCTATACGCAAATCAAATTTTCTTTTCAGATTAATGATATTTTTAATACCACCTGCGGCATAATTAAAAGCTCTAAAGTTCTCCAAAAAAGTGGATCGACTGTCTTGAAGTGGGTAAAAAGCCGGTGCAACCAATAAAGTGCTGTAAAAGTTGTTAAATAAGGGTTGGTTAGAAACTACACCTTCTACCAAGTAACCTAAACTATACCTGTTGGTATGTAGAAAATAGTTTTCGTAGCTGAATTTTGCATGTAGCCAAGATCTGAAATTTCTAGCAATATCTGGAGCTGCAATAAGGCCTACATGGTTGCTAAGGATATTGCCGGGGCGATAATTTTCTTTGCCTGTGGTATAACTAACACTTAATAGAATATTTTGCCCCGCTGTTGGATATTGTTTCCTATTGAGCGAGTTTTTCTCAAAGGTAAGGCCGGTTCTAAAACCATTGAAAACCGTTCTATCCAATAAATCGCCAACAACAAAAGAATTAGTTGGACTATAATTGTCGCTATTGTTAATGAAAGCGGCGTTGAGAATAATCCTTGCATTTCTGTTAAGCGGCATACCCAACTTTAGGTCAATTTTTCGGTCCGATTGGTCGATGTAGGTAGGCGATGGGTTTTCTACAAAAATTTTGCTGGTATTGTAAAAATTCCAACTGTTATAAGTCAGCTCGGCAGCTAAAAATAGCGGAAGCTTAGTAGGGTAGTCAACGCGGCCACTTACCTGAACTGATTCGTAAAAACGACCTGAATAAAAGCTTGAAGCAAAAGTGTAGGCTTTCCTGTTGAGGTAATTAAATTGAATGCCCAAATATACATTGCTAATAGGTCGGGTAGAGATATTGCCACCAAAGTCTATTTTTAAGCTTTTCCGCTGTTGGGCAACAATTTCAAAGTCATAACTGTCCGATCCCGCATCGTAGCTTATTTTAGGATAAACGGTTTCAAAAACTTCATCTGCTACCAATTTATAATATCCACGTTTAATATCATTTAGGTTGAATGTCTTTTTATCACTTTTAAAAAGCCGTTCTACATACTTTTTTTGTTGCGAGTTCACACCTTTTACAATGATGTTGTTGAAAATCAGTTCCGATTTTTGGGTATTGAAGCTTACTCGCTTTTTTTGCAGCTCTTGTGGCGATACTCTACGACTTATTGCTGCTTTAATTTTGTCCATTTCGGCCATTGTAGCTTCATAACCTTTTTTAATGAGCTCATCTGCCGGAAGAAAATTTGTAGAACTGTAATCCGCTAAATTAGGCTCAATATACACGCCATTTTTACCAACCAAGGTCGAATCGGATTTAGAAAGAAACATGTACACTAAAAACCTGTTCACTAATCTATCATCATCTTTTGGATATTCGTTAAATGTTTTGGAAGATACGTTGGCACCGATGATAAAATCGGGTTTAAATTCCTTTTGCATTACATCGGCAGGGAAATTATTGTAAATTCCGCCATCAAATACAAACTTCTCATCCAGCTTGATTGGTCGGTAAATGAGCGGCACGGTCATACTTGCTCTAACCGCTTCGGCCAAGCTTCCTTTGCTTACGGTGATGCTTTTCTGTGACAGCACATCCGACACCATACAGCGAAAGGGTACAAATAGATTGTCGAAATTATCTTTAGCGATGGCCGATGCTTGGGAAAAAAATTCCAATAGAGCGAAATTTAGTGGAATATCATTAACCAGATTGGGTCTAAAGCTAAGCCTCAAACTAGTATCGATAGCCATTTTTGCGGTAAGTACAGAAGGATTTGGTGTAGACTTTTGAAAATAGAAACTGTAATCGCTTTGATAGCGGCCATTAACCCAATCCTGAAAATCTTTACTGGTCGCAATTTTTTCAATCTGGCTAGGCGAATATCCTGCAGCATACATGGCGCCTACAATTGCACCCATGGAAGTTCCCGTAATGTAATCGATGGGAATGTTGTTTTCTTCCAACGCTTTTAAGGTGCCAATATGCGCCAAACCTTTTGCGCCACCACCACTAAATACCAATCCAACTTTTTGTGCACTAAGTTGAAAATAGATGATCGTTAACAATATGGAAAATATACTTTTACGAAGCATGGCTCATAAAAGTACCTATTTCTTTTGGTTTTTTAGTTAAGAATAAAGATGGAATACGTTAAATAGGTAGCAAAACTGACCCATAGAAAATAGGGCAGGAACAGCCAGGCCGCTAACTTATCGAAGCGATAGAAGATGAAGGCATTGATGATGATAAGCATTAACAGCAGAATGATCTCAATAAGTGCAAAACCAATTTGGTGCAGCTCAAAAAAGATGAAAGACCACATGAGGTTAAATAGCAATTGTATCAAGTAAATAACGACAGCCCAATGGAACCATTCGGCACTTTTACGCTTTTTCCATACCCTGAATGAAGCAATACCCATTAAAATATAAAGCGTAGTCCATACAGGCGCAAATACCCAATTCGGTGGATTAAAGGATGGCCTGTTGATGGTGGTGTACCATGTTTTTACCGATTCCATAGTAAATTGACTGCCAATAAAACCTATTAAAAGTGGGATTGCAATACAGATTAAAAAGGCAATGATATTTGCGGATGAGCTTTTCTTTGTCATTGTGGTTGTTTACATTGAACTTAACAACGATTTTGATAAAGTGTTTAGAAGTAAGTTAAAATTATGATTGAAGAGGGGTAATAACTTGAGTTTGGGTTAAGAAAATACTTTCTACATATCATAATCAGATTTTAGACCAAAAATATCAGTTTTCTGCTATTATTTACGGTTCATTCGCTTCGCGGACAAACTTTTTTCCTGTAGATGAAAAAAGTATGCAAAAAAATCCACGGCTGCGCCCTGTTCTTTTAAAGTAACAATTAGGGCTAATTTGTACACACCGAACAGACCAAGGCCGATTTTAGTAGAACGAATAGGCTTTGCTAAGGCTGGAGATAATGAAAAATATAACTTTGGTTGTGCCCAGTCTAGGCCCAACGTCATGCTGAATTTATTTCAGCATCTTTTTGTATGAAAAACCTGACTTGTAGCAAAACAGAAAGCTACGAAGTAAAATAAATTCAAGGTGAAGACCAATATAGTATCTTGTTGATATGGGTTAAACAATCTATTTTTTGTTCTCTTTCTTCTTCCCGAAATTCCAAGGGCAATGCTTACACTTGTTTTTACAGCAATAGCCACGTTTCAAATGATAAGCTTTGGTAAAAACCATCAGACCATCTTCATTAAAATAAAAGTCTTCCCCTTCTTTCATTAATTTAGGATTTTAACTTCCAATTGATTTAAAAAGTGGGCTTGCAGCTGCTTACCGTCACCATGTAAAGTCCATACTTCCTTAGGTTTAACTTTTTCAATGGTTTGTATAATGCCATTCCAATCTACGTGATCAGAGATGTATAAAGTATGGCCATTGCCCTGTTGCAAATGTTTCCAGCCCGTAGCAAATACCCTCACCACATTAATAGCCCTAATATAGCTGTTAAATACCATAGGAGGTACTAAATAAATATTGCCTTGCAATTGCTGTTTCATTATTTTTCTGTCGTAAACCTGATAATTGCCGAGCGAAATACCGAGTTGCTCGTAAATATGTACAAAGGGCATGATGCTATGATGTACAAGGATTTTTTTATCAGCACAGTGTTGGCTCATTAGGGAAATGAGCCTCTGGCTTTTTCCTAGCGCATATGCACCGAGCATGATATTACTTTCAATACCATTTAGCTTCTTGATTTCCTCATGGGCTGCGGGATGGGAAACTGTTGGGTCAGCAAAAGTAGTTTCGGTAATCAGCACATCTGCTTGAACAAATTCGATAGGCTCACAAGTGATGTCGGTTTCCAATTTGTAGTCGCCGGTGTACAAGTAGCGAATGCCTTTATATTCCATCAACACCATTGCCGAGCCTAAAATATGTCCAGCAGGGTAAAAGCTTATTTTTACGCCATTTACTTCAAATTGTTCTTGGTACAACTTGATTTCGAATTGAGAGGCCGCAAACTTTTTATAACGATGCTGCATAAAAAGCTGTGTAGCTTTAGTGCAATATACATAATGGTTACCGCTGACCGCATGATCACCATGTGCATGTGAAATTACAGCATGTTCTACAGCTTCTTGTGGGTCGAGGTAAAAATTGCCGTAAGCGCAATAAAGACCTGTTTTGTTGAGTATAATAAAATCTTGGAGTATCATGAAGTTACAGTTTCAAAAACTGTTGGTGTAAATCTAAAACTTGTAGAATAATAGAGGTATTTGGATTATTCTGAATAACAAAATCGGTCATTTTTAATTTTTGTTCATCGGTAAATTGCTTGCTCATACGGGCCAATACCTGTTCTTCATTTACCTTATCTCTTTGAGTGACCCAAGCCATTTTTAAATGATGCGGAGCTGTTACCAATATATTTTTGTCGCACATTTTATAAGAGCCACTTTCAAATAAAAGAGCAGCTTCCTTTACAGAATAAGGGGTGTTTTTTGGAAGCTCTGCATCCCATTGGTCAAAAGCCCTGAATACTGCAGGATGTACCAAAGCATTTAACTTGGCGAGTTCTTTTTCATCAGCAAAAACAATGTTGGCAATGTGTTTATTATTGAGGCTGCCGTCTTCAAAATAACTTTGTTCCCCAAACGTTTCTTTAATGCCCTTCATTAAAATAGGGTCAATGGTCATGATTTGTTTGGCAACTATATCAGCGTAGAAAACGGGGATTCCCAAAGTTTCAAACACTTTACACACGGTGGTTTTTCCACTTCCAATTCCGCCAGTTATTCCGATTTTTAGCATTATTTCTCTATAATAAAGTCAACATTACTAGGAACAATGCTCACTAGTTTTGAAAACTCAGGTAGCTTGGTGATTTTTACCGATAGTTGATGATGGCCACGTATTTTCCATTCGTTTAAGTCGATGGCGGCTTTTAGCAAATCTTCGTCTGCCTTGGTATAATTGGACAAAGCAACCAATAGCGTAATCTTAACTTTTTTAGGGTAAAGCTTTACATCGTGGTATTCTTTATTGTTAAGGATGCTTAATGGCACTTCGATGGTTTTTTCGGTAAACTCATCTACTGGAATTTTAACTCCCACATTATTGGGATATATACTTACATTGCTAATGGCATTTTTTAAAACATTAACTCTAGTATCTATACTATTTTTAATGTCGTTAAGCTTTAAACTATCTGTATGCCATACATGTATTTTTTCTAGTTCTTCATGAGGTCCCGAAATATTTACATAGGAGGGGCTGAGCTTAATTTCTTTGGCTATGCCATATTGAGGCGCAAAACTTAGCTTTGAAATTAACTTTAATGGTACACGCTTATTGGTACGTCTGGAAAAATCAAAATAAAGCGTATCTGGCTTAATAGAGATTACTTTTTGAGAAGTTTCTAACTGCTTGTTGACTTGCTCTAGTTGTTCTGAAAAAACAACATAACTTCTAGTATTGAGCTTCTGTAAACTCACCGTAATTGAAGGCGGCTTTATCCTTAGTCTAGCAAAAAGCAATTGCCAGCCCGTTCCTTCAACTTTTAAATCTACGGTATCAGGTTGAAGAGCCTTAAAAGCTTTCCCTTGAGGTTCGTCTTTGTACAATAATTCTGTTTGTACGGTATAGGGGTACTTTTTGTTAAGTGCCAAAAATAGCCATGCCCCAACTGCGCATAAGGCGCAGATTAAAATCGCTCCAAAGCGTTTTTGCTCAATTCGGGTGAGTTTAATAAAAGGCATGTGGTAAAATTACAATAAAAAAGCCACTCCGAATAAACGAAATGGCTTTTGATATGTTTTAATGAAGATGCAAAACACAAAATGCATTTGCACCTCATCCGGAACTACGCTTTTGGAGCAGCAGCTTTAGTTGCTTCTAAAGAGATGGCAGATTTATCGAAACGGATTTTGGTACCGCCTTCTACCTCGATTAAAAAAGTAGTTTCGTTAGCACCTACAATTTTACCATGGATACCTGCAGTAGTTACAATTTTATCACCAATGCCTAATTCTCCAACCAATTTCTTGTGCTCTTTTGCTTTTTTTACTTGTGGTCTGATCATGAAGAAATAAAATACTACCATGATTAGAACCATAGGGATAATTGTTCCCATTAAGTTGTTGCCTCCAGCGGCCTGTAAAATTACTGTTGATATCATTATATTGTTTTATTGTTGATTTGAAATTTGGTTAATTCCTAATTATTATTTCTTTTCTTTAACGTTACCTACTAAATGAAGCTCTTCGAACTTAGGATTAGCATTTGAAGTAATGGTTACTACTTTATCTTGCAAGCCAAGTTTTCCAGTGCTATCAAACGTTACCTTGATCTCACCATCCTCTCCAGGTTTAACTGGTTCAGCTGGATACTCTGGTTGTGTACAGCCACAGGTTGCAGTAGCGTTAGTGATAATTAAAGGTGTTTTACCTACATTTTTAAATTTAAACGTATAACTCACTTTTTCACCTTGGGTAATCTCTCCAAATTCGTAGGTTGCTTTTTCTACTTGTACTTTTGGAGCATCGGCTTCAGCAATTACCGGAGTTTCTGTCGTAACACTATCAGTGGTTGTGGTGCTGTTTTCACTCCCTTTGTTTTGGCAGGCACTAAAAGCGGCTGCACATAGCGCAATTAAGAAAAGTTTTTTCATCAGTTTTAATTTTTCTTTTGTGATGAAGCTATCATATTTTACCACTATGTGGTTTTAAAAATATTGATGGTTTCATTTGGATTTTTTGTTTTTCGTTGAAAAGCTGAAAAGTTAGCTGTTTGAATTTGGAATTTTTCACTTATTCAACTTCCCGTTCAATTATTCCTCAATCAAACCTCTTCCTACCTTTTTAATACTATTATTTCTCTTTAAATCGTTTAAAATTTTGTCTAAGATACCATTTATAAAAGTATTACTTTTCGGAGTACTGTAATCTTTTGATAACTCTAGGTACTCGTTAATGGTTACTTTTACTGGAATAGATGGGAAATTCATCAATTCGCAAATGGCCATTTTCATTAAAATAGTATCCATTAGTGCAATACGTTCCGATTCCCAGTTTTTTGTTCTTTCGGCAATCAGTTCTTGATATTTATCGTCATTTTTAAGCGTGTAAGTAAAAAGATCTTTTACAAAAGCGCTATCTTCTGCCCAATCTGCACTAATTGGTGTTAACTTATTGTCTAAAGGATTTTCAGATTCGAAGTTTTTAATGGTTTTGGCAATCATGCCTTGCATTACTTCACGATCTACTGGCCAGTTAATGAATTTATCTTCAAAAGCTTGTACCACGTTTACATTCTTCAACAACATTTTACGGAAAATGAACTTGATGATCTCTTTCGAGCTTTCCAAGGTCTCCTCAAAATCTTCAGCCAAATAAGCTTCGTATTCCTTGGTTTCTTTTAGCTTGTTGAAGATGGATTTTACCAATTCAGGGTCCGAAAACCAGTTGATTTGATACTTGTTTACTGCCGCAACGTACTCTGGGTTGTGCTTAAGTACATTGGCAAATTTGTTGTGTAATAATTTTTGATTTGGATTTAAATCTTCTGCGGTTGGCAAATGTTTGTTTGCTCTTTCTATGGCGTCGTGGGCGGTATATTCTGTAACGTCTACAACAAGTGCAAGCATAGAAACGTACATTTGATATACTTCATCGATACTTTTCATCAATAATTTTTGACTACTTACGGTATCTTTCTTTTCGGTGTTTTGCCAAGCGAAGATATTTTGCAGGGCTTTAATTCTTAAGTGCCTTCTGTTTAACATGAATGTAAGAACGATTGCGGTAAAATTACCTTTTGTGTGTTATTTATAATTTAATTAATATGAGGATTTAATTTTTTTAATGTCTTCGATACGTTTTTCGGCCAAACGTGCAGCCGCCAAGTTGGTAGGAATGTTTTCCGATTTGGACAACTTGATTACTTCCTTAGTGGCTTCGTAAATATTTTCGGTAAGCTGTATGGTACGCTTTCTGCCAAAGCCTGTAAGTTCCGAATAACAGCTGATAATGCCTCCGGCATTGATCAGGTAATCTGGAGCATACAAAATGCCTTTTTCATGCAGTAATTTTCCGTGTGCTTGCTCATCTGCTAATTGGTTATTGGCCGAACCAGCAATAATGGCAAATTTCATGGTTTTAATGGTTCTGTCGTTCACGGTTGCACCTAATGCGCAAGGGGCGTAAATATCAGCACCTGTAGTGAAAATCTTGTCGGCCTCAATAGCTTTTGCTTTGTATTTGCGGGCGATTACTCGCATACGGTCCTCGTTAATATCGGTTACGTAAACCTCTACGTTATCGTTCCTTAACAATTCAACCAAATGCTCACCTACGTTACCTGTACCTTGTACTACTACAGAACGACCAGCCAGTTCATCGGTTCCAAAAACTTCCTTAACGCAAGCTTTAATACCCAAATAAACGCCTTTTGCTGTAAATGGAGCAGGGTTGCCTGCACCGCCCAACGACTCTGGAACTCCTGTAACATGTTGTGTTTCCATGCGGATGTACTCCATGTCACGCACCGTAGTGCCTACGTCTTCACCCGCAATAAATTCGCCATTAAGGTTTTTAACGAAACGTCCAAAGCTACGCATCAATGCTTCAGATTTCTGTCTTCTTGAATCACCAATAATTACTGCGGTACCGCCACCAACATTTAATCCAGCAACGGCAGCTTTATAGGTCATGCCTTTTGATAAACGTAGCACATCTTCCAGAGCTTCGGCTTCAGAACTATAGTTCCACATCCTTACACCACCTAAAGCTGGTCCAAGTGTAGTGTCGTGAATAGCGATAATAGCTTTTAACCCTGTAGATGGGTCATTGCAGAATACAACTTTTTTGTGGCCAGATTGGCTTAATTGCTCTAAAATAGAATGGTTAGAAGAACTTATTTCTGGCATACAAAACAATATTGAAACGTATCCTGCAAAACTAAGACAAAAAAACCATTAAATCTAAGCGTATTTGAAATAAGTGGAATTCTACTATCAACAATCAGTGGTCTATTTGTTATGAGGTAGATATTTAAAGTGTTAAAGGAAGAAGATTTCATTGGAGCCATTAACTCAACTAATTTCTGTTAACTTTGTTGAACAATGAAACATTTAAGATATCTCAATAAATACTTTCTAAAATACAAATGGAGGATTTTACCAGGCATTTTATTTGTAATCATCTCCAATATTTTTGGTGTAGTGCCAGCGCAGGTAATCAGAAATGCCTATGATCTTATCGTAGAAAATGCCGCGATTTACAGGCTATATGAAGGATTTGACAGACAGGCCATCGTTTACGAAATTTTTGGTTACAGTTTATTCTTCTTCGGTGTATTGATTTTGTTCCTTTATTTGCTGAGAGGCCTGTTTTTGTTTTTTATGCGGCAAACCATTATTCTCATGTCGAGACATATTGAGTTTGATATGAAGAACGAAATTTATGCGCACTACCAAAAATTGAGCTTAGGTTTTTATAGAAGGAATAATACTGGCGATTTGATGAACCGAGCAACGGAAGATGTAAACAGGGTTCGTATGTACGTAGGCCCCGCTATTATGTACGCTTTTAACACTACGGTGCTTTTTCTTTTGGTAATTTACTTCATGTTTTCGGTAAATGCCACTTTAGCCATTTATGCTTTATTGCCTTTGCCAGTTTTGGTGCTTGCCATTTATTATGTGAACACGATCATTAACCAAAAAAGCGAAAAGATACAGGAACAGTTATCACGCTTATCGAGCTTTGTGCAAGAACGTTTTTCGGGTATTCGTGTAATGAAATCATATGTGAGGGAAGCCCATGCACAAACTATATTTGCTGAAGAGAGCAATGCCTACAAGAAAAATTCGATGGGTTTGGTGAAAGTACAAGCTTTCTTTTATCCTACCATGTTGCTTTTAGTGGGAATCAGTACCATTTTAACCATATACATTGGTGGCGAACAGGTAATCGATGGAGCGATTACACCAGGTAATATTGCAGAATTTATTGTTTACGTGAACCAGCTTACTTTTCCAGTAACCATGTTGGGGTGGGTAACTACACTTATTCAGCGTGCAGCAGCATCCCAAAAGCGTATCAACGAGTTTTTGCAGCTGCAGCCAGAAATCATTAGCGGCACCCAAGAAGTTAATTTGAATGGGAACATTAGCTTTAAAAATGTGAGTTTTACTTACGCCGATACTGGAATTGAAGCCATTAAAAACGTAAGTTTTGAAATCGAAAAAGGACAATTTGTAGCTATTATTGGTAAAACCGGTTCGGGTAAATCTACCTTGGCCAACTTGCTGATGAGAATGTACGATCCTAGTTCGGGAGAAATTTTGGTGGAGGGAAAAAAACTAGATACCCTCGATTTACAGACCTACCGCTCGCAAATTGGTTTTGTGCCACAGGAAGTATTCTTATTTTCGGATTCAATCAAAAATAATATCGCTTTTGGTTTAGATAGCGTTACCGATGAACAGGTGATTCAAGCAGCTAAAGACGCTGCGGTTTACCAAAATATTATAGGTTTTGAGCAACAGTTCGAAACCATGCTAGGTGAGCGTGGTATCACTTTGTCGGGTGGGCAAAAGCAAAGGGTTTCTATTGCAAGGGCTTTGATCAAAGCGCCTCAAATGCTGATTTTCGATGATTGTCTTTCGGCGGTAGATACTAAAACCGAAGAAGAAATTCTCAGTAATCTGGGCAAATTAATGAAGGGAAGAACTAGTGTATTGATTGCGCATCGTATTTCGACCATTAAAAATGCCGACAAAATTTTGGTGCTGGATCAAGGGCAGATTATTGAGGAAGGTACCCATGAACAATTGTTAAGTATGGGCAAGACTTATGCTGAAATGTACCAGAACCAACTTCTGGAAGAGGAAAATGTATAAAATATTAAAAAAACGTTAATTACTGTAATTTCTATTTTGAAAGTTGCGAATTATTACATTATATTTACCCCAACCAAAACCACACTACACACAATAAAAAAATGGGAGATTTCGACAACAAAGAGAGAGAAGAGGTTTTTTCTAAGAAAGTGAGAGCAGGTAAACGCACTTATTTTTTTGATGTAAAAGCAACGCGTTCAGGTGATTACTACTTAACCTTAACAGAGAGTAAGAAAAGATTAGAAGACGGTGTTTTCGTAAAGCATAAAATTTTCTTGTACAAAGAAGATTTCGAAAAGTTCACAGAAGGATTAACCGAAACAGTTGATTATATCAAATCTCGTCAAGAAGTGGTAGAAAAACGTTACGAATATTCTGATAACCAGGAATATGCATCGAAATCTGATGATGATTTCACTTTCTAAAAATTAAAGAAAAAGACATATGATCCTTCCCGAAAATCGGGGGGGATTTTTTGTTTATAAACATTTTTAAGATGAAAAAAGCCTCACATTTATTAGCGATAATGCTATTGCTTACCGTTAGCTTGTTTGCCCAAAAGCAAGAAAAGATTGACACCAAACTCAATAAAATGATTACCGAATTGGTAAAGGATTTTAATGGTGAAGTTGGCGTTTATGTTAAATCATTAAAAACGGGCAAAATAGCTGCTTATAATGCCGATACTATTTTTCCAACGGCAAGCATGATCAAGGTGCCCATTACCTGTGGAGTTTTTGACAAAATAGAAAAAGGCGAGCTTGCCTATAATGCCCAATTGACTTATAAAGATAGCTTGCTATATGCCGGAGAAGATATTTTAGGTTCTTTTAAAAGTGGTGAAAAGATATGGTTAGCCAAAGTGTTAATGTTAATGATCACCACTAGCGACAATACAGCCAGCTTATGGTGTCAAAGTTTAGCAGGCACGGGAACTGATATCAATCAGCTAATGGCGCAATATGGCTTAGAACATACCCGTGTAAATTCCCGAACGCCAGATAGACAGGCTAACCAGCGCAAATATGGATGGGGACAAACCACACCTAAAGAAATGGCAACGCTATTAACTTTAATTAGAGAAGGTAAAATGATTAGCGAGGCAGCTTCTGAGCGGATTTATAGAAATTTAATTCGTATTTATTTTGATAAAGAGGCCTTATCTGAAATTCCACCATATGTGCAGGTGGCTTCTAAGTCTGGTGCTGTTAACGCTTCGCGTTCAGAAGTGGTGTTGGTGAATGCACCACACGGAGATTATGTTTTCTGTATCATCACCAAGAACCAAAAAGATACTTCTTGGAAGTATGACAATGAGGCCGAGGTGCTGATACGGAAAACGAGTAAATTATTGTGGAATTATTTTGAGCCTAAAAGCAAGTGGCAACCCGCTAAAGGCATCGAAAAATATCATTAACGGCCAGCCATACCACCTACTATTGCAAATAGGAAAATAAGGATATAAAAAGCAATGACGATAATCATCATGATACCATAAAACTTAAAAAATGATTTAAGTTTGCGAATACCCGTTTCTAAACTAAGTTGGTCAGCATATAAAACGCCTTGTTTTGCTTTAACCGCGTAGCTGAAAAGCATTAAGCTAGGATAAAGAAATAATAGCGCATAGAGTACCATTATAAAAGTGAATACACCACTTCCTAAACCGCCATACATTTCCATGCCTGGCATTTGAGAAAATGTACTAAATATAGCTCCCATGCCAACAGCCATAATAATCATTAAGCCTGAAAAGATAAAACCTATAATGCCGAGAAATTTAGTCCATCCAGCCATGTCATATAAATAGCTACGCATGTTTTCAGTGACGATTAATTGAGGTGGATTTACTTGTTCACCTGCTGTTGTTGTTTGTTCGAAGTTATTTTCCATAATTTTATTTGATTCCTCTAAGCTAAATAAATAGTTACATTACTACAAATGACAATGTGAAGCCTTTATTGAATGCATTAACAGCCAAAACGTAGTCATTATTATTGCCAACTGGTGTTGAGACGCTAAAATCGTAAATCTATTTGTTATCTTTGCGCCTTGAAAAACTTGATGGATAGACTTTTGTTCAATCCACTTAAATCATAAATCTAAAAATCGTAAATATAAAATGGCATTACAATGTGGTATAGTAGGACTACCTAATGTGGGAAAATCTACTTTATTTAACTGTTTATCTAACGCTAAAGCGCAATCTGCTAACTTTCCTTTCTGTACCATAGAACCGAATGTGGGTGTAATTACCGTTCCTGATGATCGTTTGAATAAATTGACTGAATTGGTAAAGCCACAGCGTGTAGTTCCAAACACTATTGAAATTGTGGACATTGCCGGTTTGGTGAAAGGAGCTTCGAAAGGGGAAGGCCTAGGCAACCAATTTTTAGGTAATATTAGAGCGACTAATGCTATTATCCACGTGTTACGTTGTTTTGACGATGGTAACATTATCCACGTTGATGGCTCAGTAGATCCTATCCGTGATAAAGAAATTATTGATACTGAATTACAGTTGAAAGATTTGGATACCGTAACGAAGCGTATTCAAAAGATAGAGAAACAAGCAAAAAACGATAAGGACGCTAAAAAGGAATTCGACCTTTTATCTGTAATCAAAAGTCACTTAGAAACAGGTAAATCTGCTCGTACTGCTCCTTTAAGTCCAGAAGATTTTGAGGAAATTGCCGGTTTAGGTTTGTTGACACAAAAGCCTGTAATGTACGTTTGTAATGTAGATGAAGCATCGGTGGTAAGTGGCAATAAGTATGTAGATTTAGTGAAGCAAGCTGTTGCTGATGAAAAAGCGGAAGTATTGGTGATTTCGGCGAAAATTGAATCGGAGATTGCTGAATTAGAAAGCTACGAAGAGCGTCAAATGTTTTTGCAAGATTTGGGCTTGGATGAATCAGGGGTAAACAAACTGATCAGAGCTGCTTACCGTTTGTTAGATTTGTACACTTATTTTACGGCCGGTGTACAAGAGGTTAGAGCTTGGACCATTACCAAAGGTTTTACAGCACCACAGGCAGCGGGTGTAATCCATACCGATTTTGAAAAAGGATTTATCCGTGCAGAGGTAATCAAATACAATGATTTCGTAACCTTAGGTTCGGAGAATGCTTGTAAAGAAGCTGGTAAATTAGGAGTAGAGGGTAAAGCTTATGTAGTAGAGGATGGTGATATTATGCACTTTAGATTTAACGTGTAAATATCGGAAATATCTTACGGCCAGTTGGCCGTATTTTCTTCAAACCTCGTAGGCTTTAAAACCTACGAGGTTTTTTATGGACAATAGTTTGTTTAAACCTTTAACGAACCCCTAAAACCACGAGCGGCATAGTAAGATTCAGCACCGTTGTGATAAAAGAATACACGTCCAAAGCGCCAATCGCCAAAAATAGCGCCGCCTAGTTTTCTTACTTCAGGAGGGGTGGCCAACCAACTGGAAGTTTTGGTATCAAAGTTCCCTAGTTGTTGCAGTTGTTGATATTCCTCTTCGGTAAGTATTTCAATGCCCATTTCGGCGGCCATGCCAATGGCACTGTGTTTAGGTTTGTGTTCTTTCCTTGATTCTAAAGCCTCAGGATCGTAGCAAATACTTCTTCGGCCTTTTGGACTTTCGGCAGCACAGTCGAAGAAAGTGTATTCGTCTTTGGCTTCATTGTAGCTTACTACATCAGGTTCACCACCGGTAACTTCCATTTCATCCAAAGTCCATAATTTACTGGGATTTGCTTCCAATTTCTGTTGGATATTGTCCCATGATAACCCTTTGTGACGGTCCATGTTTTTCGCAAAGCGATTTTTTAGAATATCAAGCAGCTCTTCGCTTCTTTCTGTAGGTAGTTTTAGTTTGTTGCTCATAACTCTGGTTTTAAAGTGATGTGGTTGAAGGTGTCAATTTTCTACTTGCTGGTCTGAAACACCACGATATGATTGTTAATACCAAAAGTAGTAATGAAGGGGCAATGTCACCAAACGAATCTTTCATGATGAGGTGTGAAATGATAGCTCCAGACATGGTAAAGAAGAAACCTGCGTAGGCCCATTCTTTTAACAAAGGTAATTTTGGAGAAAGCACGGTAATGACACCCAAAATTTTCCATACCCCTAATAGAAGTAGCAAATATTCAGGATAACCTAAATGCTTCATCATTTCTACTTCTTCTTTTCTTTGTATCAATTGTACAATGCCAGTGGATAGCATTCCTAAAGATAGCCAAAGGGTGGCTATCCAATAAATGATTTTGTTGCGTTTTGACATAAAATATTATTTAAATTGACTGAGTACTTTTTCTAATAAGTTGTGTGCCATGTTGATGCCTTGTGCAAAAGGTAATTTCAGCATTTGATCGCGATGGGCAATGGATTTGTAAATCACATGCATGGTAAGTTTACTGGTATTGTCGTCTAAAGCCTCAAAGGTTAAGAACTCCAATTGCACCGGAAAAGGGGTGTTCTCCATTTCAAATGTTCTAGTGATTTGCTGGTTTTTGGTAAATTGATGGATTACGCCATTGGCACTGAAAAGCAAATTACCCTGCGGATCTCTTTTTTCAAATTGATAGCTGCCATGTGGCTTGTTTTCTAGTTTGATGACGGTGTTTCCCATCCATTGTTCTACCAATTCAGGCTCTTCATAAGCCTTAAAAAGCAAAGCTAAGGGCAGGTCAAATTCACGAGTGATGGTGATTTCCTGTTTGCCGTCTTCGGCATGTATCTTGGTTTTTAGTTCCATGGTTTTTATGATTTCTGTTGATAGGCTTTCATTACGGCTTCTAGTTTATTAAACCTGTCGTCCCACATTTGTCTGAAGGGTTCAATAAAATCTGCTATTTCTTTCATTTTTTGAGGATTTAACTGATAAAATATCTCTCTTCCATTTTGTGCTTTGCTAAGCAATTCACATTCGGTAAGGATTTGTAAGTGCTTGGATACAGTTGGTCTGGCGGTATCAAAATTTGCAGCTATGGTACCTGCCGTCATTGACTGGGAGGCCACCAAGATAAGTATTGCCCGTCTGGTAGGGTCGGCAATAGCCTGAAATACATCTCTACGTAAATTCATTATGAAGTCATTTGACTACAAATATATATGTAGTTATTTGACTACGCAAATATTTTTTAAATTAGTTGGATTGATTAGTTGATTGTTAGTTAGCTGCCAGGAGGCTTACGAAGTTTTTGAAAACTTCGTAAGTCTGTATTTCGACTAGGGAAACCTCGTAGGTTTTTAAAACCTACGAGGTTTGAAGTTGATTGGTAGGGTGCTGTAGATCTTTGCACAGTGTTTGCCAGCTAAACCTGATTGTAGCCTACCTGCGGTAGGAAGGAAAATACTTTTTGTGTTTACTTGTCATTCAGAGCGTAGTGAAGACCGCGAAGCAGCTACGTACTAAATCTCAAAAGAAGCACCAAAGGAATAATTCCTTCCCGAGAAATCAGGGCAGGTTATTCCTTGGAATGACAAAAAGATTGCAGCGTAAAGCAGGACTACTGGTTAATAGTTGTTACTTAAATGGTTTTTCAAAAAAATTAAAGCAGAACACCACTTAGGAATAATAATGCAAAAGAGAAATAAATGATCAGGCCAGTTACGTCAACTAAGGTGGCTACAAACGGGGTAGAAGAGGCGGCAGGGTCGGCACCTAAGCGTTTGAGCAGCAGTGGTAACATAGATCCCATGAGTGTACCCCAAAGCACTACGCCAATGAGGGAGCAGCCTACCACCAAACCAATGCGGATGTAGTGCTCACTAAAAGGCATAATGATATGCCAAGCGCCAATAACGCAGAAGCTTAATAAACAAAGGGTTGCGCCAAGAAAAATACCTGAAATGATTTCGCGACGCATCACATTCCACCAATCTTTAATGGTGACTTCGCCAAGAGCCATGGCCTGGATGATCAGGGTCGCGGCCTGTGAGCCACTATTTCCGCCACTGGAAATGATTAGCGGAATGAAAGTAGCTAGGATAACTACTTTGGCAATTTGACTTTCGAAGTTGGACATGGCGGTTATGGTCAGCAATTCACCAAAAAATAGCACGATAAGCCAAACCACACGTTTTTTATAGAGTTCAAACACCGAAACATCTAAATAGGGTTCATCAAGGGCTTGTGTACCCCCCATTTTGTGCATGTCTTCAGTATATTCTTCATGGGCAATCCATAAAATATCATCCACGGTAACTATTCCTAAAAGGATATTTTGGTCGTCTACCACAGGCAAAGCTACTCGATTGTTCATTTTAAACACGGTAATGGCTTCTTCCTGAGGGTCGTTAACATTTAACGAAATCAGGCGATTGTCTGTTAATTCGCCAATTTTGGCTTCGGGATCAGACAATAGTATTTCGCGGATACGAATATCGTCTAATAGTACGCCGTCTTTGTCAATCACATATACCACATCAATGGTCTCGGAGTTTTTGCCGTACCTGCGAATATGCGATAGTACCCTGCTTACTGTCCAATCCGTTTTTACAGCAATAAAATCTGGTGTCATTAAGCGGCCCACACTATCTTCTTCGTATCCTAAAAGATTGAGTGCTTCTTTACGGTCGTTATCAGGCAAAAGCACCAATAACTTTTTTACGGCCTCACCTTGCAGCTCGCCAAGAAGCGCTGTTCTATCATCGGGGGGTAGTTGCCTAATGATTTCGGTAAGTTTATTGGCCTGAAGTTTTTTGATAATACGCTCTTGGGTAGGGAAATCGAGGATACGAAAAACGTTTACTGCACGTTTAATGGATAAGGTCTCGATAAATTTAACTGCATGCTGAGGAAGTTCATCAATAAGCTCTTCTACATCGGAAATGTTGAGCTCATTGAGATAGGCTTTTAGTTGCCTATCATTTTCGTTTTCCAACAAATTTAATACTTCTTCTACTTGCAGTTCTTCCATAAGCGTTGGATTTTGTGGGTTGTACTTTATGGGCGTGTAAAGTTGCGTTTTTTATTTTGAAAATTGGGTTGGCGTAGGCTTTTTTTTACGCCGCTTTACTGCGTTTTTTGTAATCTTTAATAGTTTAATGCCATTTTGATGATTTTGTTTGTAGTGGCACTGGATAATTGGAAATGTGAAATGGTATTTTCTGTTAAAATGGCTTTGTGGTAATATTGAGAAGTAAAATTCTATTCCATAATTATTTTATAATTATATATTATAATTATTAGCTATAGTTATATTTGCACACTTTGTTTCCGTAGTTCAATGGATAGAATGTCAGATTCCGGTTCTGATGATGGGGGTTCGAATCCCTTCGGGAACACAAAGGTCGGTTTTTTTGTAAAGCCGACCTTTTTTATTTCTATCACTTTCTACTTGCCATTTCATTCAACCTAAACATGCCCATTAGTGGGCAGCTCATGTTTAAAATATGCTAATATCACCTTTAAAATAATTGTTGTAGCATTTCTATGACTTGCTTACGTATACCATGGAAATTAATATGATGAAAAAAAACAATTATTTAGCAATCTTGATTTTAGGACTGATCATGGTCACTTCCTGTAAAAAATCAACTCAGGCAGATCCAAAGCCTGAATTTCAAAAATATTCCGAATTCATTATCCAAACGGAGGAAACATCAAATGAAATGGAATTCATAGGCCGATATATCCCTGGCAATATTGCACAATATCCCGACGATGGATTTTATTTAGGTAAAGGAAAGATCAGTAGAAAAGGAACCACCACTGGCCAGGAAATTACCATAGACTTTGAAACTGGGGGAGTTTGCACAGATGGTAAATTTAGGTCAGGAAAGCTTTTGATAGAATATAACGAAGCAAATTTTGATACCATGGTAAGGCCGCAGACTTATCAACTAGGTGAAATTGACGTGAGAGGAAATTATAGTATTGGATATGTTCAAGGCTCTGATCGTTTACGTTTAAATTTTATTGCACTGAATGGTAAATTGACTAAAGAAGGGCAATATACTGTGGATTTTAGCTTAAGTAGGGCAAGTGAATTTGTTTCGGGATTTGCAACCGCTAACGATATTACCGACGATGTATTTAACCGAAAGGAATTGGTCTATAACCTAACGTTAAATGTTGATGGTAAAAATTCATTATTAAAAGTACAAGGTTTAGGCGAATCAAAGCTCCAATTTTCTTGTAGTAATCGCTATTATCCGGTTACAGGACAATTAAAAGTTGAAATGGCTGGTGCTGGAACAACCACAGCACAAAACTCTTTTCAACTTACCTTCGGCACCGGTTCATGCAACAGCGTGCCAGTGATCAATTAATGGTTCTGCAGTCATGAACAAGCACTGGAACAAACATTGGGGGATATACTTTATAGCCCTTATTGTACTCATTTTTATGGTGGTGTATTACGTAACTTGTTAAAGTTTAAGTGATGTCATTTTAAGCAGCCCGTAAAGGGCTGCTTTTGTTTAAAAGCCAATAACAGCAGTTTGGCGATGCTATTTGTCGTTCGTAAGAAATTCATCAACTTATTGTTGCCCCCAGATATTTTTGCCTGAGGAATAAGTCTATGCCATTAGATGATTGAATGGAGATCATTGATTTTCCGTCAAATCCTCAAAATAATAATGTAATGAAGAAAATCTCAGTATTGACACAGTTGATTTTGGGAGCAACTTTTGTTTTTGGAGGCATTAACGGATTAATGATTCCTTTAGGATTTGAAGCAATTGTTCCTGTAAATCCCCAATCTAAATTTGCAACCTTGCTTTCGCAAACTAACTATATTTTTATAGTACAGAAAGTAATTGAATTGCTTGCTGGTACATGCCTACTGATCAGAAAATTTCGCCTAGCGGCTATTCTGGCACTTACTCCAATTGTAATTTGTATAGTGATGTACCATTTATTTGATGATGTTAAAAATATCGTCATCGGTATAACAGTTCTTTTATGCTATGTGATATCACTATTCAATTATACCAATCAAATTAAATGGATATTGAAAGATGAGGGATAGGGCTTGCAGTTGAGCGACGTAAAACATAGGTTAAACGATTGCAATAGCAGTTAAAAGAATTAATTAAATACGCTTTTTAATCGCTGCTATTTTTGAGCAGTTAATAGTTAATTTACTACATAGATTTTTAAATTTTAGGTTAGTGAAAATCTTTTTTTTAGTAGTAGTGATGTCTGGATGGACAATTAGTGGGGCTGCCGATGGATACTCTCTGCAGCCCCTTAATAGGACAGCAACACTACAGCAAGCCAATTTTACGAACAAGCCTTGGAGGCTTAAAACCTTTTCAGTATCACCAGCAATTGATTGGGATTTAGATGGTAAGGTAGAAACAGACATTTTATCGAAGTTAGAAGATTGTGAAAGAGATGATCTTCTGATTTTTCGAAAGGATGGTATTGTGTTTAAGGATACAGGAAAGAAATTATGTGAAGATGAAGATGCCGGGAAGAGGGAAGATGGTACTTGGACTTACGATGCTGCAGGAAAGCGACTTATCTTGAAGCAGTACGATAAATCACAAGTATGCAAAATAGTAGAATCTTCAGCAAACAGATTGGTTTTAACGTATCAATGGAAAACACCCAAAGGGAAATTACACGAGATAACGGCTGTTTACATCCTTTAGACCATCAGATTTTTAATTTCTGGGAGATAGCTTCTTCCAATATTAAATTCTGTACCATCGGCTAGTACCAAGAAAGTTTTACCAATATCGCGATAAAGTTCCCTGATATAGATTAGATTAACCACTACAGAGCGGTGTATGCGTACAAATTTTTTGGGATCAAAACGTTGTAAAACGGCACTGATGCCTAAAGAGCTCAGATACGAAGTATCAGGTGTAAATATTTGAGTATAATCTCCGTCAGCCTTGAGATACATAATGTCCTCTACAGAAACGCTCTTGAAGCGTTTTTGGTGTTCTACAATAATTCTATCCAGATAGTGTTGTTGTGGAGGAAGCGTATTTAAGGCAAGCTTGGCCAAAGAAACGGCATTAGCTTGTAAGCGGCCCATGGTGTTGTCGAAACGTTCTTTAGTATATGGTTTAAGTAGGTAATCTACGGCATTCAGCTCAAAAGCCTTAATGGCATATTTGTCGAAAGCAGTAGTGAAAATCACATTGGGTACGTGGTCTATTTGGTGCAGCACTTCAAATCCGTTAGCTCCTGGCATCTGAATGTCTAAAAACACAAGATCAGGTTCCATCATATTAATGTATTTAATGGCTTCTATACCATTACTGCATTCGCCAGCTACAAAAAAGTCCGGATATGATTCGAGATATTGTTTCACCAAGTGCCTGCCGTGGTCCTCATCATCAATGACTAATACAGATTTTCTTGACATATACTATCTTTTAGTGTATCCCAAGATACAGATTATGCCAAATAAAAATAAGTTTTCCGTCAATCAGCCTTATGGCCCGATAAATGACATTAAAGGTCGACATAAAACATATTAAAGTAAAACGCTCATTTAATTATTATTGATTAAAATTGTATTGAAATACTTCTCAATGTTACATTTCATCAGGCGTGATGCCACTAGGAGGGAAATACTCCTTTTTGTTTTTGTGCTCATCGCCATGAGCGTGCTTTATGGAACTCCGCGTTTATTTTCGCTGGGTTTCAGCTGGGCATTTCTGATTGAGCTTGGGGTCGATTGTTTGATCATGACCATAGCCTGCTTGCCTATTTGGTGGTTGCATTTTCGCAAAATGACCAAAATCCCCATTAAAAAGAGATTTGCCCTACATCTATTTACAGCATTGGTTTATTACGCTTTTTGGGTGGTGCTTTATTACTTTTATAATAAGGCAGTAGGCCTACCAATCATGACCCGCCAGCAGATTTTTCAAAATATAGGGCCTAATTTGTTATTTTACGTGCAGGTGTTCAGTTCTCTCCACATCGATTTGTTTTTTAGAGAAAGAGAACAACAATTACTACGAGAACAGGCCTTAAGAGAGCTTGCACATAAAGGAGAAATTAGTGCTTTAAAGGCACAAATACAACCACATTTCCTATTCAATACCTTAAACAGTATCAGCGCATCGTTACCCAACGAGCAGGAACACACCCGAATATTGATTGCACGTTTGGCCGACACTTTTCGGTACGCCTTACAGTCGACCCAGCAGGAAACCGTGCCCTTGAGCCAAGAGCTAGAATTTATGGCCACCTATCTTTCGCTGGAACAGGTAAGGTTTGGTAAAAGGCTTCAGGTAAATATACAGAGTTTCCCTGAAGCTGAAGGGGTGGAAATCCCGCCTATGCTATTGCAGCCTTTGGTAGAAAACGCCATCAAACACGGCATAGAACCCTCTATAGAAGGCGGTTTTGTTCATATTAAATGTGAACGTGAACTTGATAAAATCCATATCGTCATCGAAAATACTGGGCAATCTTTTCGGGGTAACCTCGATGAAATTTTCAATGGCGAAGGGGTAGGTCTGAAAAATACAGCGAAGCGTTTAGAACATGAGTTCGATGAAAAGCTACATATTTCAAGAAATGAACAAGGTTGTTTAAAGATTGATTTCTATGTAAACAACTAGCCTTTTTGTAGGTAATAAATTTAGACCCTTCTTTTTTGCATTTTAACCCTCATAGTTGCGCTTCGTAGAAAAAGACGTAGTCGAGCATGCATCACTTTTAGTTTTGCTCGCATGAGTACTAGAGATTTAAGTATCAATTTGATCGCATTGTTGTGCCTTACGACCTTGACATGGTGCAGCAAAAGTGGAGGAGCACCTCTTGAAGAAGAGGAAATTCCTTTTACCTATTTATCCAAAATAGAAAATGAACCTGGCTTTGGGGATAGTGACGAAGAGCCAGTTGGAACCCCATTTAAATTACCAGCCGGTCTGCGTTTTGTACAACGCCCCAATCATCCCTTTGATCCAGATATTAAAAAGCTTTATGGCAACATGAATACTTTCTATGTGGATATCAATATTGTTGCTGATAGCACATGGAAGGGTGGAGAAATAATCTTTCCAGCGGGGCTGGCTGTGTTAGAAGTTGCACCTAGCAGAATCCAAAACGGGATGTTAATGGATAGACAGCCTATTACCATGCCACCTTATGGAAATACTGGAGGGAACGATACCACCACCTTTTACTTGGGAGTGGCCTGTATGAATGAAGGCAAGGGACTTCCTTGGGAAGATAACAATACACCTGACACACGGAATTATCCGATAGGAAAGGGAATGCATATTCCCACGGTGGTTACCAAAAATGAGCAAGTGCTGAAATTCCTTTCTCTTTTGAAGAACAAACCTCATTTAAAGCTTAAACAGCATTACAATCCTATGGATGCTTATAGACCAGATTACGTGCAACCTGTGTGGATGGAGCCTTATTCAGTCATTCAAACCATGTTCTGGAAACTGACCGATGGTAACGGACTCTCCGAAACAGACCTTCGAGAACTCATAGAGGCCATCAAAAAATAACACTTATCAATGCTGCGATTCAGTGTTGTGACGTAGCAAATTACCTTAATTTTTAATGATATGAAAAGACTTTTACTTGTAGCCATGTGCTGTTTGTTGGGAACAATCCAATTATATGCTAAGATTTTACGTGTAAATAATAATAACATGACTTTTCCAGCCTACGTAAATGGCCAACAGGCCCACGATGACGCTCAGCCAGGCGATACCATTTATTTCGAAAGCAGTTCAACTGCTTATCCATCATTTAATGTAACCAAACGATTGGTGATTATGGGTGTTGGGGTATTTTTGAATTCCTATGATGGCTATCAATTGCCGGGCCTTCCGGAAGCTGCCGTATCACAGATCAATATTGGCGGTGAGGCCAGTCATACGGTTGTTGCAGGTCTCAAAGCTAACATTGCAGTTGATGGAGCGGTTAGTTTACGACTTTTTAGTAACCATGGAAGAATAGATTTAACTGGAACGGCCAATGTACTGGTTTATCACAGTTATATCACCAGGCTTAGAGTTAGTAGGGCTTATAGCGTTGCTATAACCAATAATATCATTGTGGGAAATATTGAAAATGATTCGAGTGCAGAAGACATTGCAATCCATCACAACACTATCAGCGGAAATATATTTGCTTGGAATTCGGACTTGACAAATAATATCATAGTTCAAGGCTCAGCAAACCTCATTACTAGCAACTTTGCAAATAACGTGCTCTCTTTCAGTTCTTATTATAAAGGCGGGGTAGAAGTAACTTCGGATAGCTTCAATAATGTACTTGGCGTTGCAATGGCGGACATATTTATGGCGACCTATCTAAGTGACGATAGATATTATCAACTGAAACCTACCAGCCCAGCCAGGGGAGCAGGCTTGGGAGGTGTAGATTGTGGTGCCACTGGAGGTGCCGATCCCTACGTTTTTGGAGCGCTACAACCGCCCGTCCCTTCTATTTATAGGCTGGACGTGCCAGGTGTTGTTAGCGGGAACTCTATGCAAGTAACTATCGGTACTAGGGTAAATAAATAAGCATATGTACAGAAAATTAGCTATGCTCGTGCTGTGCTTTGCAATAGCGCAGGCAAGTGTCTTTGGACAAACTACCATTGTCAGGGTAGAGTATTTCTTTGGTATTGATCCAGGTTTTGGATTAGCCACATCAGTGCCAGTGGTAAGGGCGAGTAATATCGGTAATCTTAGCTTCAATGTAGATGTTTCTGCGCTGCCAAAAGGCCTACACTATTTTCAAATACGTAGCCAAGATGCCACCGGGCAATGGAGCTTGGCAAGTAAGCGGATGCTGTATAGAGAATCGTCGTCAATGGCAGCTTTACCTGATATCGGGTATGTAGAGTACTTTATAGATACGGATCCGGGAATCGGAAATGGCGTACGTATTCCCGTTATAAACAATGCCAATGTAGAAAACTTAACGGCTAACATCGATATCAGCACATTAGCTGAAGGTGGACATTATTTCTATGTACGTAGTAGAGATACCGAAGGGAAATTTAGTACCACTAGTGTTAAATATTTTGAAATTGATCACGTACTGCCCTTAAAGTTACTAGACTATAATGCAAATATGGATGATCGATCTGTAAGGCATTTTTGGACTACAACCAATGAAATAGGGGTTTCGCATTTTATAGTAGAACGTAGTATAGATGGAATCAGTTTTACAACTGCTGGTAGGGTTGAAGCCAAAAATGGTACTGCACAGCAAAGTTATTTCTTAAGGGAAACACTATCACCAAATTTGCTTAATGCCTCAACCATTTACTATAGGTTAAAAATGGTAGATAAGGATGGTACTTTCAGCTACAGCAAAATGGCTAGCGTAGTGCCTAAAAAATTGGAAAGGATTACTATAAGCCCTAATCCTGCTACCGACTTTGTCAATATAGTCATCCCCAAGGCAAAAATGGTGGCCATCAGTTCTATTACCGGACAAACATTATACCGCACTACTTTAGATTCTAGCGCAGATACGCATACTCTCAGATTTAACAAGCTGCCAGCGGGAACTTACCTTTTAAAGGTGGTGAAGGAAAATAATGAGGCCGTGGTAGAAAAATTGCTCATCCAATAACGACGTAAATAGCAAAATATCCCCAATTTTTATGAAGCACATCGTTGAACTTGCTAATGGCAATAAGATAATCAGCGAAAATACCTGTGAGTCCTTTTATGACCCAACAGATACCAATCATTTTTATACGATGCGTTTCGTTTTTAATGGTTTGGAAAGTTGTACAGTGGGACGTAGAAAACTCAATATCTTCCCCGATAGCTTTGCATTATTTAATGTTGGTACGGTTTATAATGCCTCGATAAACCATTCAAGGCCAGTGTCTACGCTCTCCGTAGCCATAAAGTCGTCGGTGGTAGAAGATTTCAATCATACTTTTAACCGAAACAATGACGAGTTCTTGGAAGGGACTGGTAACATCAGACCCCTCTTTATGGAAACCCTATATCCATTCAGCGGTGCCATGTGGCATAACATGGTTGGCCTTAAAAGACACATAGATAGCGGACTGCGTGATGAAGTGTTGATCAACGAACATTTAAACCGCTGTTTGTTGGATTACCATAACATCTACCGAAACGAAGTATCAGATAGATTGGACAGGCTCAGTTCACTAAATCCAGCAACCAAAAAAGAGCTATTCAGAAGATTATTGTTGGCTAGAGAATTCATCAGCAGCAATTTTAATGATAAAATTTACCTCGAAGACATTTCTGCTTATTGCTGCCTTTCAGTTAACCATTTGCTGCGAACATTTAAGGCAGCTTACGGAATCACTCCTTACCAATATTTAATTCAAGTGCGTTTGCAAAGGGCAAAATTACTGCTTGTAGGCACTAGTTATCCTATAAAAAAGGTAGCTGGTAATGTAGGACTTAAGGATACCAGTGCCTTTATCAGATTGTTCAGTGGGCAGGAAGGAAAAACACCATTGGAATATAGAAAAACTACCATAGAAAACAGCTCGGTAGAAATGAATTTTATTTAATCGTGTATGTATTAAACCGCATATAATCAATTAACTAACCATTAAATTATGAAAAAAAGATTACTGTTATTAGTAGCCAATTTTTTGTTCTGCTTTGCGCTATTTGCCCAAAATAGGACAGTAACAGGCGTGGTGGCGTCCAAGGAGGACGGCTTGCCCTTGCCAGGCGTGAGCGTGAAGCTAAGAGGCTCAAATGTTGGCGTATCAACGGGATCCAACGGTAGGTTCTCGTTATCTGTTCCCATGGGGACTATTTCATTAGAGTTCAGTTCTGTTGGATACGCAACCAAAACGATGACGATAGACAAGCAACAAGAAATTAACGTTTTGCTTGAAGCTGATTCAAAAGCCTTAACTGAAGTCGTAGTAACGGGATATGGAACTGTTGCCAAAAAAGATTTTACAGGTTCGGCCTCGAGGGTAACCGGCGATGCGATTAAAGATAAGCCTGTACAAAGCTTTGGTCAAGGACTTACCGGACAAGCCGCTGGGGTAAACATTATACAACCAAACGGTTTACTCAACAATCCTCCGGTAATCCGTGTACGTGGAATCAGTTCAATCTCTTTGAATTCATTTCCCTTGGTCATTGTGGATGGGATTCCGTTCCCAACAGGTGACGTTTCTTCAAATTCAAGCGCTAACAACCCTTTAGGAGATATTAATCCAGCCGATATTGAATCTATCGATATCCTAAAAGATGCAGCCTCAACAGCTATTTATGGATCTAGAGCTGCTGCGGGGGTATTGGTAATTACCACTAAAAAAGGAAAAGCAGGTTCCTCAAAAATCACCTACGATAGCTGGGTAGGGTCAATTAAGGCGACGAGGTTGCCAGAATTGCTCAATGCACAACAATATATGGATGTGAAGAACACTGCGGTAGGCAATGCGCTTCAAGTTAACCCTGCTGCTATAGCCGCTAATCAGCATGTGGGAGGGAAAAGTTTTTTCCCAAATTATAACCCTGATGGATCCATGGTAGATACCCGTTGGTACGATGAAGTGTATAGAACGGCCTATTCCCAAAACCATAACGTAAATATCTCAGGAGGTTCAGAAAAAACTTCTTATTTCCTTTCGGGCGGACTTAGCAATCAAAAAGGTTTTTTAAAGGCTAACAGCTTTAAAAGATATACTGGGAGAGCAAATTTAACCCATAAAGCAACTGATTGGTTAAATCTGAACTTAAACATGGCCTTCACCAACTCAGATAATAATTCGCCTAACAGTGGATCAGTACCTGGGGCAGCTTTCAACTCTTCGGGTCTGGGACGTATTGCCTTTGCTTTGTCGCCCAACCTTGCCGTAAGAAATGCCAATGGTACCTATAACTATACCCTAAATAGCGTAGGAAGTGGGAACAATCTCATTGGCACATCATGGTCGCATCCTTCAGTAATTGTAGAGAAGGATAGAAATATCTCCGAAACTACCAGATTTCTGACCAATTTAGGTGCTGAGGTGAAAATTATAGATGGACTTACTGTTAAGTCTAACTACTCTTGGGATAAATCTTACACCGAAAACATCAGGTTTTGGAATCCTTTTCAGGGAGATGGATACTCTGCCGTAGGAAGTGCTTTCAATAGCCTGATCAGAAGGAATAGTTGGAACTGGATCACTACTTTACAGTATAACAAGTCATTTGGCGATCATCATTTTAATGCTCAGATTGGTTCCGATTTTCAGAACGCCAGAACGTTAAGCTGGGGCGCATCACGTACCGGATTATTGGATCCAAATTTCTTTGACAACTATCAAGGTACTTTCGCCAATATTGTAGCAGCAGGTAACTCCATTTCGCAGATTGCGTTCGAATCCTACATTGCCAATGCTTCGTACAATTACAAAGGAAGATATTATTTAAGTGGAAATTTTAGGAGAGATGGGAACTCGGGCCTAGCTTTTAAAAACAGATGGGGTAATTTCGGTGGTGCATCTATAGCTTGGGAAATTGCTCAAGAAGATTTCTTCAAAAACTCTGCAATAGGAACCAAGGTAAGTAGTTTGCGTTTAAGGGCTAGCTATGGTACCGTAGGTAACGGAAACGTAGGTCCGTATAATGAGTTTACTACATTCGGTTCAGGATTGTACGGTGCTTCGGCACTTGCTTGGGCATTTAACCAAGCTGGAAATGGCGTGTTAAGCTGGGAAGTAACCAAGCAAACAGATATTGGCCTTTCGGCAAGTTTGTTTAGCAACCGTTTAACCTTAGAGGTCGATTACTTCAATAAACACGTAGATAATTTAATTTTAGGAGTTCCGCAAGCAGCCTCAAAAGGTGTTCCGGGTAATAGCATACTACTTAACGTAGGCAGCATGTACAACCGCGGTTTCGAGTTTGCCATATCAGGTAGTCCTGTAAAAACCGATCGCTTTAGTTGGAATGCTAACCTGAATTTTACTTCCATCAAAAATAAAGTGGAAAGATTGGCCAGTGGTATACCTAATATTATTGGTTCTACTGGCGGTTTGGAAAGTGCAAGTATCACAGAAGCGGGAAAAAGTGTGTCGGGTATTTACGCCGTTAGAACCAAGGGAGTTAATCCAGCAAATGGGCGTAGGATATTTTTAGATGCCAATGGTAGAGAAGTTCAGTATCAACACCACGCTGGAGCTACCGCATGGACATATGTAGATAACGGTGCTGTTGCACCTGTAATTACTGCCGCTAGAGATGCCGTTTACGCAGGAAATACCATGCCTACGTGGTACGGTGGTTTTAACAATACCTTAAACTATGGGAATTTTGATTTAGCCTTAAATTTTACCTTCACTGGTGGTAACTATATCTACAATGGATCAAGAGCAGGTTTGCTAGATCAACGTTTCTGGAACAATTCTACAGAAATACTTAACGCTTGGACCACACCCGGACAAGTAACTAAAATTCCTAAAGTGATTTATGGTGATAACATTTCCAACGGATCCAGCTTCCCAATTTCCGATAACGTAGAAAAAGGCGATTTCCTTAGGTTGCAAACCGCTACGCTAGGTTACAAATTGCCTACTTCTATTTTTGGTAGAACCGGAATTAAAAGCTTGAGGGTTTACGGACAGGTGACTAATGCTTTCATCATTACTGGTTATACTGGCGTTGACCCTGAGATTTCATCTAACGGAAATTCAAACTTGGCAGCTGGTATCGAACGTAATAGTATCCCGCAAGGCAGGTCCTTCACTTTTGGCCTTAGTTTAGGATTATAACATTTAACTCATTTGATCATGAATATTTTCTTTAAAAAAACATATCATCAGCCTTTGGCAAAATTTGCCATACTGGCGCTCTCCCTAACGCTAATCGTTAGTTCGTGTAAAAAAGATTTCTTGGTAGCAGAACCTGAACTATCCCTAATTAATGAAGACGCATTTACCTCACCAGAAAGGATATTGGCTCAAGTAAATGGTTTGTATGCTACGGCTAAGTCTGGTGCCTTATTTGGTGGTCGCTATCTTATTTACAACGATATCAGGGCGGAAGAGTTTCGTGTAAGAGATTTTAACTCCAACACGGGAGCAACCGTCCACAATGCTACAGTACAATCCTCAGATTCCAACCTTGGAAATATCTGGACGGCAGGTTATCTGGTCATCAATAGGGTAAACTATTTTTTGGAAGGACTCGAAAAAAACAAAGCGATTTTAAGCACCGCAGTATATGAGAACTATAAGGCTGAAGCAAAATTTTTAAGGGCATATGCATATTTTGGCCTGGTACAGATTTTTGCTAAACCTTATGTACTGAACAACGGTGCATCTAGAGGTTTGCCTATTCGATTGAAAGCCGAGCTTACCGAAGAAAACAATACGCTTAAAAGCTCCTCGGTGGCACAGGTATATGCACAGGTATTGAATGATTTGAATGAAGCCGAGCAAAATCTTCCAAATACCTATGGAACTGCATTGCTAAGAACTACACGAGCACATAAAAATACTGCAATTGCTGTTAAAACTAGGGTATATTTGGCTATGGGTAATTATGCAAAGGTATTGGAAGAGGGAAATAAAATCGTTCCCCAAACGGCTCCTTTCCAAAATGCGCAAAGAGTGTCGCATGCTCTTGAGGCCAATATTGTCACTGTGTTTACTGCGCCGTTTACTACTTCTGAGTCTATTTTCTCACTACCCATGGATGCGACCAATCCGCCGGGTACGCAAAACCAATTGGGTTTCTACTTTAATGCAGGTAATGGTAATTTGGAGTATGTGATCAATACCACCGGCTTTGGGATTTACTCAGATCCGGCATGGCCAGCTACAGATGCTAGAAGAACCGCTTTCATATTGCAATATTCGGCTTCCATTGGTTGGTATACTAAAAAATATTCAGGTACGGCACCTTTCGTAGATTTTGTTCCTCAAATTAGATACGCGGAAGTGTTGTTGAATGTTGCCGAAGCAGAAGCATTGATTGCTGGTGGTAATTTGGTGAGGTCGAGGGCACTGTTAGATGCAGTAAGGCACCGTTCTGATCCAAATTATAATTTTGGGACGCTTGCCACCGGTGCAGATTTAGAAAAAGCCATCATGACGGAAAGGAGAATAGAATTCTTGGCTGAGGGGATGAGGTACAATAATTTAGCGAGGAAAGCAGAACCGATACTTTCTATTGGAGCAGGATCATTGATCCAAGTAGCCGATCCAAGATACACCCTGCCGCTACCAGATGTAGAAACTTACTACAACCCAGCGGCGGAATGGTAATCATTTAATTAAAAGCTGCTGCGGAACGAAATGGAAATGCTGTCAAAAGGCAAGGTTAACTCCATTTGTTTCGTAGCAGCTTTTTGGTTTAATACAACAATAGTTATGAAATATTTGCTAGCCGTTTTACTATGGATTTCGGCTTACACGGCCGGTGCCCAAAATCATCAAATTTACCAGTCGGAAAATAAAAAGGAGTTTAAATTGACCTTTGGCCATAATGTTTACGCCGATTTTCTTTTTTATTTGCTTTACAAAAATGTGGGTAATTATCCAGTACTTTCCAAAACAGTACCACTAACATCCATACCTGACTATCACGGAGCGGCAGTAACACTCACTGAGCGTGCAAATGTATTACAGGTTAAAAGTTATCATGCATTATACCCCTTAATTGAACTTTATAAAGGCCAAACCAAAGGAGTACAGCAGAAACCTTTGAAGCATCTTTCTTTCGGAGAGCCTTTACCAAATTTTGATACGCTGAAAATCATTATTAAACAAGGCGAGAAATATTTTCCTTTATTTGAAAAGTTTTGGAAAGACAGCATAGAACAAGCCGAGTTAAATACAATTTCGGTTTGGAAAGAACAGGAAAGAACTCTAAAAGTTACAGAAAAGCTTTTTAAGCTACTTAGAATAAAGCCAAAATTTGATTCTTTATTTGTTGGTGCAATTGCACTACATATTGCTGGTAGTGGTCTTGTTGATCAGCCAAGCATTCATAGCCAACTATTCAAAAAACCGAACTTGCCTTGGTTCATGGGACACGAACTCACACATTTGCTAGTAGGGCAATATACCGGTGAAGATTGGTCTAATCATAAAGATTTTGCGGACATCATGAAATATTTGAAGAACAATGAACTTAGCTATTATGAAGTAGAAGAGAGCTTGTGTCTTTTTATGCAGGTAAAATTGTCGCAAGCTTGTGGCTTGTTAGTTAAAGACTATAAGATTTCTACCTATTTGCCAGACCATTTGTATAGAAAAAGAATAGTACAGGTATTGGAAGATAACTGGACAAACTATGAAGAGAATGCTACAAAATTCCCAAACATTATAAAGTATCTGAAATGGTGCGTTGAACAGGCACTTTATTCAACTACCAAAAAGGGCTAAGTCATAAAACTGCTTTTTATTTCTCCTCTTTACGGATAACATTGTAATGCGGAGAAAGAATTTCTACTTCAGCCTCATTAAAGACGTCTTGAATGTTTTCCAATAAATTACTATAGATGACCGCCTGTAAGTTGGCTTGTAAGGTATAGGCATTGATTTGATAGCAAATGCTGAAATCATCAAGGTCGGTTTGTAAAACAAAAGGTGCAGGTTCCTTTTCGATATGCACGGTTGCTAAGGCAGCATTTGTTAAAAGATCATACACTTTTTTCCAAGGAACATCATAACCAATGGTTACCGTGTAATGTAGAATTAGCCCAGGTTCGTTCTTTTTTGTTCTGGCCGAATAGTTTACAGTGCTTGATGACAGCACCATTGAATTGGGAACCGTTACATCTTCATTTTTGATGGTCCTGATACGCGTAACCAACATGGTTTTCTCAATCACGTCGCCTGTAACATCACCAATTTTAACTCTATCCCCAACCTTAAACGGTCGCATGTAGGTAATCACTAAGCCTGCAACCAGGTTACTGGTAGCACTCGATGAACCTAAGGATAACAATATGCCTAAAAAAACAGAAACGCCTTGAAACGCGGGCGAACTTGAGCCGGGCAGGTAGGGGAAAATAATCACCAGCATGAAAGCATATAGCACAACTTTCAGGATGTTGAAAGTAGGCATGGCCCAATCTTGATGGAAGCCTCTTATTTTAACATTACCTAGTCTAATTTCACGAAAGAAAAATTTAATGCCTCTTAAAATATATTTGAAAATAAGATAGACGACAACAATGGTAAACAAGTTAGGCAAATAATCTACAATGGCCTTGCTAGCTACTCTAAGGGGACTTAATATCCACTTTAAAAGGGTGTTGGTCCAACCTTCTGTTTCAGGGAAAATGCTGAAAAGTAAGGGTAGGGAAAGATAAATGACCAACAGAATAACAATAATCTTAACAATGCCATTGATCTTTAAAAGAATTCCCTCTAAGTATTTAGGAGATAATATTTGTGTTTTTTTAATGACTAACCCATTCTCCATTAATGTTTTTCGATTAACGAGATAGTTAGCTGTTTTTCTAAAGAAATAATTGGTGACTTTAATGATGGTGATCAACATTAAAATGACCAATAAAGCTAGTCCAATTCGCTTAGCCCAATTCATCAAACTATGTGATTTCTTTTCTTTTTCTACACTGTTTTTGATGATGTTTAGGTAATCCTTTGCTAGTTCTCCATTACTTTTTCCAAGCCAAAGCCCGTCTAAATTTCCAATGGTTAGGATAATGAACTTTTTCTTATAAATGATGTCGTGGCTATCATTTAATGAGTTGATGCGTAACGAATCCGGATTGTAAAAGGCATCTTCATATATCTTGCTTATTTTTTCAGAAGTAGCCCTTGCTCTTTCTTGCGCATCGAAAGAACCGGTACGTGTATAGATGTAAAATAGTGTATCTAAATTTAAAACAACCGGATGGCCTTTGGTTGTCTTTTTTAAACTAGCTATTTCCTGTAGCTGTGCAACCTTTCGTAACGAATCAGTTCTTTCTATTTCCCTTAGCTTCTTTTCCAGTTCCAAGGTTTTTTTGACATTTCCGCTCGCTGCTTTCAGTTCCCTTTCTAAGCGTTCTTTAATGAGCGAATCTACGTTTGCTTGTTGTTGGTCCCGTATTAATACGGCTTCATTAAGTGCCGAATTCCCACTGGTAGTATCGGTAGGTTTTTGTGCGTAAACAATATTATTTACGCAGCATAGTACTGTAAAGAATAGAAAAAGCGGGAGTAGAGAAGGCTTTCTAACAATCATTGGCGAGTGTTTGTGGTTAAGCCTAATATAGCGATTTACCCTGTAATAAATCTTATTCCTTGGGTGCTTTTTTAATCGGATGCACAGGTTGCTCGCTTTCCTCTCGCTGCTTTGCGGGATTTTTGGTTTTAACCTGTTTTGTTTTCACCTCGTAAATTTCATTTTTAATGCTTTTTAGAGGCTTAATATTTTTATCGGTTTTTTCTGGTTCGGTATTGCCTCCCTTTGTATTTCCTGTAATATTCATTGCACTAAACTTTGGTTTGCTTAATTAACAAACAAAATGAATAGAATGTTCTATTAAGGGTTAGGCAATAGCACTAAACTGGTTAAACCAGCTTTCTCATCATCAAGCTACAGCCATAATGTAACCCGTCATGAGAAGCGATAAATTTTACCGCATCTTGAACGCTTTCCAGTTTTAAGCCTTTGTAGGTGCTGATCGTATAAGGATAATACTCCTTAAACTTATCTGAAGCTAAATCGCTTTCCAATTGGTCAATGGTGCTTAGCAAATCATGTTTTAGCTGTGCAATATCTTCTGCTGAAATGAAATTTTCTGGTTTGGAACCATTACGGTATTTGTCTACTAAAGCAGGGTCGATGACCAGTGGATTGTTGCTTAATTTATAACAGAGCTGTTGTTGGCTCACAATTAAATGGCCAATTTGCCAAGCGAGATTGTTGTTGAAACCTGTGGGAATTTGGTTTAATTGCTCGATGCTTAAATCTTCAACTAAAGCTAGCAATGCTTTACGACTAGCTCTGATAATTTCTAATGTTTTGTCCATGGTATAGCAAATATAGTGTGCTGGATTATAAAATGAACAGATGATTTACTTTTTTACTTGAGCTTTTTTATCGCTTCCAAGCCATAATAAACCATCTATGACCAATCGATTTTGGTGTTCGTTATCAAAGGTATTGGACAGTGTTTTGGTTTCTTTACCATATTTGTGTTCGTAATCCATGTCATTGTGTCCCATATTGATATAAATCATTTTGTAGCTCTTGTTGGTCCATACTACAGGATAATCTCCTTGGTGCCATATTTCGTGGGCTTTTGGGCCGGTACCCAAAGGAAAACTAGTGGTATCTATACTAAGGAGCACCGTAATATTTGGATTGTTGCGTACGTTCCTTTCCCATTCGTACCATTCGTTAGGCTGTGATTTGAATGTTTTTGGAAGATTTTTAGTCGCTTGGTGTTTATGGTCGATGTGTAAGATGGCCGAAGTAGGTCGCCAAGTATTACCGCTATATTGACCAGAACCTAAAAAGTCGTGGTGATACCAATCCCAATTTTGTGGGAAAGCAGATTGGTTAAGCGCAAAGGCTGAAAAGTGAAATCCCATCCAAGCTCCTCCATTTTGCATATAATTTTCAAATGCCTTTCGTTGTTCGATCCCTTCCGGTCTGGTATCAAGAAAAAGTACCACTTGATACTTAGCTAAGAAATTGGCATTCATGTTGGTCCAATTACTGGTGGTATCGTATTGAAATTGATATTTTTTTGCCATTTCGGGAAACCATTGATTGGCTTCTTTTACAAAACTCACGTGGGCCATATCATTTTTTCCGGTGAAAAAAGCAATGACTTTAAACTTGTTCGACTTTTGTGCATTTGTATTAAAGGAAAAGTAACAGATGGCTATAAAAAGTAGAAGTTTTGGAAAGAGAGAATAGTGCATGAGCAATTATGGTAAAATAAAAGGGCAGTGTTTCCACTGCCCTCTAAATATACGAATGATTAAAATTATTTTGCAGCCGTTGGTTTGGTATTTTTTACATAAGTATCTAACCATTTATTGGTTTCCCAAATCATGTGAAGGATATTTTCTTTAGCTCTGTAACCGTGCGCCTCGTAAGGTAAATATACAAAACGGGTAGTGCCTCCATGACCTTTAATGGCATTGAACAAACGCTCACTATTGATAGGGAAAGTACCTTGGTTATCATCCATTTCGCCGTGGATCAATAGGATAGGGGTTTTGATTTTGTCCGCGTAGCTAAATGGGCTCATTTCATAGTACAATTGAGGTGCTTGCCAGTAAGTACGGTCCTCGTTTTGGAAACCAAAAGGCGTTAAGGTTCTGTTGTAAGCACCGCTGCGGGCAATTCCTGCTTTAAATAAATTGGTGTGCGCCAATAAATTTGCAGTCATGAAAGCGCCGTAGCTATGACCACCTACAGCCATTCTATTTCTGTCGCCAACGCCCATTTCACTTAGTTTGTTAATGGCAGCCTCTGCATTTAATTTTAACTGTTCAACAAACGAATCATTAGGCCTTTTACCTTCCTTAGCCACAATTGGCATTTCAGCATTATCTAATACCGCATAACCTTGCGTTACATAAAAGATTGGACCACCTGAACTAATGGTGATGAATTTATTTTCAGAACCTCTAATTTGAGCAGCATCGTTAGCTGAATTGAACTCACGCGGATAAGCCCAAATCAATACTGGAAGTGGTCCGTCTTTCTCTTTATTATAGCCTTTTGGTAAATATAAATCGCCTGTTAAGTCAATGCCATCAGCACGTTTGTAAGAGATTTTTTGTTTGCTAACACCATCTAATGCAGTATATGGATTGGTAAAATTGGTGATTTGCTTGTCTGCAACACGAAGTACCAAGTTTTTAACGAAATAGTTAGGTACTTCAGTTTTACTTTCCCTGCGAGTTAAAAGTACCAGTTTTTGTGGGTCTAGTACATCTGTTACTACTTCAAAAGTGCCTTCTTGACAACGCCACAATATTTCTGATTTTTTAGTGCCTAAATCAAATTTGGCCAAGAAAGGTAAGTCGCCTTTTGGAGAAGCACCTGTTGGGTTGTTTAGTAATAATTTAGTACCATTGTCGGTAGTTAAAATTACCTGACGACCAAATTTGTTCTTTTCGGTTACCGGCGAACCTGGATTATTGTAAGCATCGGTAGTATTTAGCTCATAAAGTGTTTCTAAAGCACTTGTGCTTGGGTTGAAACGACTTAATTTACTAGTCTGTTTTGTTCTCGAGATTTCTCTAACCAAAGCTAAATTAGCATTTCCCCAACTTATTCCTGCAAAACGTGCTTTAGTTTTGAAAAGCTCTTTATTAGTGCCAGTAAAAGGTGCTTTTAGTTCGTAAACGGCATCGTGAAACTCTACATTTTTCTTGATTAAACCACTGTCTAAAGGCTGTGCCCAAACAATAGACGCAGCTTCGTCATCCCTCCAATCAAAGCCACGTGGTACGTTTTGCACGTTGTCATAACCTGAAGGACGAACTTCGCTAGAAGGTAATTCGGCTAATACTTTAACCGTTTTTCCCGCTCTATCAATAATTTTAACCGTTGACGGGAAACCATAAGCCGCCACTAAATAAGAAAATGGTTTTTTAATGGTACGCACCATCATGTAGTTCTTATCTGGCGATAAGCTTACAGAACTATAGATGGCAGGTGTGCCTATAGGTGTTTCTACACCAGCTTTGTTTTGTACCAGTTGAGAGGTTGAGAAAAACTCAAACAACTGTTCATCATAAGGGGATTTGATTAAATCTTGAATAGTAGCGCTTGGAGCTACTTTACCTAAGTTTTCTTGCACCGTTGGGCCTTTTGGCGCTAACGGGCGTTTCGGTGCTGCGCTTGCAGGTTTGGTGGCTACTTGATAAATTAAGGTGTTATCATCTACCCACACCACGCCCGCACCTAAAATTGCGTTTAAGGGCTGTTTGTTAATTTTAGTAGCTTTTGCAGTGGCTACATCAATGACATATAAATCAACTCTGTCTGGAGCAGTTTGGGTAAAAGCAATTTTAGTTTCACTTGGGTTCCAACGCACATTACCTGCGTATAACGTAGCGGGAAGACCTGTAATGGCACTTGTTTTTCCGGTTTTAATGTTTTTCAAGCTAAAGCTATTCACATAAGTTTGACGGCTTGGCGAATAGTTGTTTGGATTGATACGCATGCCAGCAATTTTGTATTCAGGCATGGCCAGCTCTTCAATAGAAGGATAAGGATTACGCTCGCTAAACAAAATCCATTCTGCTTTGCTATCGATACTAACGCCTGGAGTTGGTTTGGCTAGTAGCAAATCTGCCATCACTTTTGATGGCGTTTGATAAGTTATAGCGTCTTGAGCTAAAACTGTTCCTCCAAAACCTAAAAGAAATAGGTTAAGTATGATTTTTTTCATTTTCAATATGTAAGTTTAATTGACAAGATAAACTTACGTAGTTTAAATGGTTTTAGCTTTTTGTATCAAAAATTTTGGATACCTACTTTCTTTTAGGAATGCTATTGTTTTTTCACATCAATAATTTCAATTGCCTTGTCATATGAATACATAGCACAGCTAATTCCTTTAGGGTAGCAATTGCTCGTCATTTTTAAAGCTATTTTTATTTTTTGGCCAGATTCAAAATTCAAAAGCTTTTCGCCGTTGCATACATAAAGAAGTTTATCTTCAATTTTAACGAATAAGCCTCCACAATTTGTTTCAACAGTAGCCTCAATATAATGATTCTCCTTTTTACATGAGATAAATAGTATCATCAAGCTAAAGAAAAGCAAGTGCTTATATTTCCTTATGATGGTTTTCATTTTTTTGCGCCGTTAAAATTAAATTTAAGATTAAGTCCGGCCGAGCTGATTCTCAGGTTTTTGTCGCCCATAGTACCCAACGCTGGTTTGTAATAAGGCTCAAAAATAAGTGTGTTTCTGCCTATGTTTTGGTTAATACCAATGGCTATAATGGCACTATTAGCAAAATCAAAGCCTCTAAAAGTACTTTTCTCGGTCTCTTGGCGTTGCTGAGCTTCTCCATTTTTAACCTCAAAATTACTCCAGTTATAATTGTAGGTGTATTTTTGGGAAAGGTATGAGGTAGAATTTATCCCAGTAGAAATATAGAAATCCTGTTTTTTAGTGGGATAAAATTTTACAGCCATAGGTAAGTCTATCGTTAGTAACTGACCATTAAAGCTCACATCATTGGTAGCGGTAGCCGAGTAAACACTGTTAGATGGTGCTAAGCTCATGGCATTATCTCTAGCTGCAAACATGGAGCTCACCACCGTTGTAGGAACTTGATTCTCGTAACTTACCTTATTTTGGCTAATGCCCGCACCAAAGCTAAATACCACGTTTTTAGTAACTTGTACATTGGCATTTAAACCAACACCAGCACTTAATTTTGCTTCATGTTTATCATGATAATTGAAAAAAGTACCAGTGAACACATCGATAGTAGTCTTTGAGGTGTTGTTTTTTTCGATGTTTTTATTTTTACTGTTAGCTAGTTTCTGACTTTCTTTATTTAAAAATTCTTCTGTAGATAACTTTACGGATGGCGCTTCTTTTTCTATCGTGTTTTTAGTAACGTCGCCTTGTGTAATTCCTGTTGTTTGGTTGTTTTCAACTTTAACGGTTGCAACCATATTTCCGTTGTCGGTTGCTGCTGGTGGGTTTTTAACGATTTCTACAGGAGCAACTACGCTTTTCTCTGGTTCTTTATTTCCTGTTTGAATGTTGCTGGCGATTACCGGAGCCTCAGTAATCAGTGATCCGCTAAATTTATTTGTCTTTTGATACGTTTTTGGTGTAACAGAAGAGTTTTCAATGGCCACTACATTATTTTCAGTGGTTGAATTATTCCTTGATTTAGGGCTGCTGATAATAGTGTCCGATGGAATTTCGACTTTTTTATTGTTAACGGTTTCTATAATTGTCTTTTCGGTATTAAATACTTCACCAAAATATAACCCTGCTACCAAAAGTAAGCTCGCAGCAACGCCGCTTAACCACCAAATGGGTAGCTTTTTGTTTCCCTTTTCAGGAAATTTTTTACGTAATTCGGTCCAGCCCTGTTCGCTAAGACCGTCGTCGTAATCATTGAAAACGACTTTTATTTGTTCTATTAGTTCTTCGTCACTCGCTTTCATCTTCTGCTATCTTGTATATATGGAGTGGGTTGTCAATAATTGTTGCAAAGCTTGCTTCGCCCTTGTTAAATAAGTTCTCGAGGAACTTTCAGGGATGTTTAGCATGCTGCCTATTTCTTTATGTGAGTAACCATCTATTTCATAAAGGTTAAAAACGGTTCGCTGCAATTCGTTTAAATGTTTCATTAGTGCTAAAATGTCTTGAGCGCTAAGTTTATCAATAGCAGAGGTATGGGTGGTTTGCGGAATTGTATCCGTTAGCTCCAAAGCCTCACTAAAACGCATTGATTTTCTTTTATGATCTAAAGAGGTATTGACCAAAATCTTCCTGAACCAAGGTTTGAAATCATTTTCTTCGTTGAAACTTCCAATGGATTTGAATACTTTGATAAAACTGTCATTGGCAGCTTCCAAAGCATCGTCCCGATTGTTTAAATAACGGATACAAATACCCAAAGCGTAGCCATAGAACTGTTTATACAGCAATTCCTGATAACGAAGGTTTCCCTGTTTGCAGTAAGATATCAGCTCATTAAAGCCTTGCTTTTCACGCATGCACTGTAGTTGTTTTGGCTAAAATTAATTCTTCCAAGGGCTATAAAAATAAGCTATATACCGCTTTTTATACAAAATGATATCAAATACCATTTCGTACAACATCAATAAAATCAGTTAATCAATCCTCTATACGTATGTATTTTTATAAACGCTACAGCTCTTGAAATAAAAAGTTCCTTAAAGGCTTATTTGCTGTTAAAACAATTAATATCTGTAAATTTGTCCCTCAATTAAATTTTTAAGCGTGTCGTTAGAGCAGTTAAAGTTAAGTAAACCATTGGTTTCGGCCATGAGTGCCTTGGGTCATTTGTCGGCAAAGGAAATGCAATTAAAAACCATGTCTCGCATTTTGGGAGGACAAGACCTTATTGCCATTGGGCCCGAAGGAAGTGGTAAAACAACCACTTATGTATTGGCAACTTTAATGCGTTTAAAAACAGGCGGTGGCGATGCTCCAAGAGCGCTTATTCTGGTGCCAACCAAAGAAAAAGTGCTTGAAGTGATGGACTATTTCGACCGATTGAATAGAAACAGTACTTTCAAAATAGTAGGTATCCATGCCGATGAGCCTATTGATGAACAGGTGGAGGAGTTAACGGATGGCGTAGATATCATTGTAGCGATACCAGCTAGAGCTAGGGCTATTTATCTTAAATTGGGTTTAAATACCAATAAAATACAGATGATGATCATTGACGATGCGGCAGATATAGTGAAACAAGGCTTGCAATTACCGATTAACGAATTAGCCAACAGTATTCAAAAATGTCAACATTTGGTGTTTACCGAAGTAATGTATGATAGGTTGGAGAAGATGATCGAAGAATTTATGTTTATGCCTGCAACCATTGAGGTGGAAGAGTTATCAGAAACTACGGTAGAAACTTATCCTCAATTGGTGTATCAAGTGCCTAACTTCCGTACAAAACTCAATTTGCTTAATTTATTGCTGAAAGATACCGAGGTGTTTGATAAGGTAGTGGTTTTTGTGAATACCCGACTGACCGCCCAAACTCTTTCTAGGGATTTATTTGACGGCAAAGCCGATGACATTTTTGTATATAAACCACTGTTTTTTGACGAAGCAGGCTTTGAAAGTTTAGATGCTTTTAAGGTAAATGAAAAGGCTCGTGTACTTATTGTGGCCAATGAAAATTATGAAGAAGCAAGCTTAAGCGATATTCCTTTTGTTATTCATTTTGAACTGCCAGATGATAGGATGCTTTATATCAACAGAGTGATTAAAAAAGAGGATGTTGACTTGGTGGCTTTAAATTTTATTGCCGATTTGGAATTACCGCAACTTCGTAAAATAGAACAAGCGCTTGGCCATAAAATGGATGAAGCAGAACTGCCTGAAGATTTGAAAATTGATGACCTTGGCAAAACAGCTAAACAAAAAGATAAAAGAACGAAAGAACTAGAGCGTCAACAAGCCGAAGAGGAAGCTTTTAAGAATGCTGCGTTTCAACAAAAAAAGGAGAGCAATGCCAAAACTACCAATTATAGCAGTGGGGAGAAGGCAAGAATGAACAAACTGCGTAAGCACTAAATCTCTACAATAGTTCGAAAGGTTAGGTTTATTCTTGGTCCCATCAGTTTTTGAGTAGGGGGTAGGCGGTGTAGCCAATGTGTTTGGGTGGTGTCTTTCATGATGAGCAAACTGCCGTGCTCAAGATTTAAAGAAATATTGGTTTTGTCTACTTTGTGCTTAAAGGAGAATTTTCTTTCTGCGCCAAAACTTAAAGAACCAATGGCTCCATTTTTCTTTAAATCTTTCTCTCCATCGCTATGCCAAGCCATCCCCTCGTTACCATCATGGTAAAGATTGAGCAAGCAGGAGTTAAAAGTTTCGTTAGAAAGTTCCTCGGCTTTTTGTTTTAATGTCAAAAGCTCTTTAGTCCAAGGTAGGGCAGTTTTAGTGATGTTGGAGTAGGTATATTCGAAAGGTTGTTCACCATACCAAGCCACTTTACGTTTGGTAACAATCAATTTTCCAAAAATTACAGCCTGATCATTTTCCCAAGCAATATGCTCCAACAGGTGACGGTAATAAAAATCGGCTTCAGTGCTGTTAAAAATTTTGCCATAATAATTCACCGTGCCATCTTTTGGAAGAAGATTGATTGAAGTATCACGTTCATTGTTGAAGAGGTTCATTACTAGTGGTTAGTAGTTAGTGATTAGGGGTTAGTGACTTGATGAGTCCGTTAAGTATTTTGGCAATTTCTTCAGACTGTGACAAAATTTGTTTAAAAAGGATTTCATTGATGTAGTTTAACCTTAACGCCAAATAGAGCATTGACCTTACTTCGCTGTTGGATGCTAATGAAATGTATAGGAATCTTTTAAATTCAGGCTTTGTACCTCTGTCAAATCCCTCAGCAATATTGTTTGACACAGATATAGAAGCTCTACAAATTTGACTTCTAAAATCCCAATCATTATTACTCTTGAAATTGTTGTAAATGATGACTGCTAAATCTTGTGCTTTTTGCCAAGCTACAATATCTTCAAAACATTTAATACGCATAGATAGTAGTTTTTATTAAAATTGAAGTTACAAAAAGCCCTAGAGATTTTCCAACACTAACCACTAACTCTCATCGCTCATAAAAGCCTGTTCCCAACCAATAATTGCAGTTTTACGGGTAGTGCCCCACATGTAGCCACTAAATGAACCGTTACTTTGTATCACTCGATGACATGGTATTAGAAAAGCAATAGGGTTGCTGCCAATAGCGGTTCCTACGGCTCTTGAAGCATTAGGATTTCCAAGCTCTTCTGCAATTTTACCGTAGGTAGAAAGTTTTCCCATTGGAATTCTTAAGAGTGCTTCCCAAACCTTCAATTGAAAATCAGTGCCTTTTAAGTGTAATTTAACATCTTGTAATTTCGACCAGTCATTCTGGAAAATGAATAAGGCATTTTGCTGCATGGCATCCAAATACTGTCTATAATTGGCATTCGGGAATTTAGCTTTCAGTAAGGCCAGAGCTTGATCTTCATCCTCATAAAATGCCATATAGCATACTCCTTTGGAAGTTGATGCGACCAATAAATCCCCAAAATGGCTGCTGGTGAAACTGTAATTGATCATCAGGTCGGCACCACCATTTTTATATTCGGCAGGGGTCATGCCTTCAATATTAACAAATAGGTCATGTAGCCTGCTGGTTCCCGAAAGGCCAGTTTCGAAGGCCACATCGAACAAATTTGCCTGTTCTGTTTGTAGTAGGCGCTTTGCATAACCCACACTCACATACTGTAAGAATTTTTTAGGGCTAGTACCCGCCCAATCAGTAAATAAACGTTGGAAGTGAAAAGGGCTTAGGTTGACATTCTCTGCTACTTCTTCTAAATCAGGCTGATTTTTGAAATGTGTGCTGATATAATCAATCGCTTTTGCTATTCTTTCGTAATTAAGCTGTTGTTGCGTTTTCATGTGCTTTAAATTTATACAAATATCCCAACAGTACGGCGTTTATTAAATCCGAAACTTGCTTTGTTGAAAGTCTTTTCTTTGTAACAGGCTTACAAATGTTAATTTCGTTATTGTGAAAGACCAGTTGATTAACGAAATCAAAACAACCCTTCAAAAAAGCAAGGTAACTAAATTAGCTGCCATTTCTATGCAAGATGAAATGGCTGTCAAAGATGTTATTGACCTTACTTTTCATCCAGAAGAGAAAATTGGTTTTAGGGCAGCTTGGATTTTAGAGAACATCTATGAAAACAATCCTAGGGGTTTTGTGCCCTTTATTACTTATTTCCTAGATAGCTTTTCGAAGCAGAATAACTTATCCGCACGTAGGCATTTCTCAAAAATACTGGCACTTTTAACCAAGAAGAATGCTTTGCCGGAGATTAAGGCTGTTTTGGTAGGTTATGATACCGAAAAACTGGTGGAAACTACTTTCCAGTGGTTAATAGACGAACAAGTGCCGGTAGCCATCAAATCACACTGCCTAAACATTTTGGCCAATTTCAACACTATTCATCCATGGATAAGGGACGAGCTTTTACAAACGATGGATTATTTGGTAGATAAGGAGAGCATCGCCTTTTTTGCGAAGGTGAAGCAAATTAGAAAGCAGCTAAAATAACTACTCCTCTACGTACTCTAGAATATCTCCAGGTTGGCAATTTAATGCTTTGCAAATGGCCTCTAAAGTGCTAAAACGTACTGCTTTTGCTTTCCCGGTTTTTAAAATGGAAAGATTGGAAAGTGTAAGGTCTACTTTTTCGGAAAGTTCGTTTAACGACATTTTTCTTTTGGCCATCATTACATCTAAATTCACTACTATAGGCATAATCTAAATCGTTAACTCATTTTCAGACTGAATTTCCAGCCCTCTTTTAAACACTTTTGCAATAATAAAAATAATTCCGGCCAAAAATAGGAATTCTCCACCATCACCGAAATTTCCTGATAACTTAACCGAGACCAGGCCTTCTTTTATTAAGCCTTTGTAATAAGATTCCGCACAAACCTGAAGTATGCCCACCATGAGCGCGAAATAGCTGATCTGTTCAATCCATTTACAAATTTTTGGACTAAAGGGCTCTTTTAAATTGAACTTCATCGAAATTTTAACCGCTAGATAAGCCATATAAGCCTTCAGTCCCGAAGCAATTACAAGAACTAGACCAATATTGAGATAATGAAAAGGTCCGAGTTGATACAATTCGGAGAGATTGAGTTCTAGGTAAAGCTTTTCGGTGGGGATGCTATTGCCCATTAAGCCAACTATAAAAGAAAAAAGAATGGTGCCTGTATTAAAGCATAATCCGATAAAAACAATCCAGAACAATATGTTAAGTATAGGTAAAATTAGGTTGTGCGTAGAGCTTTCATTTTTCATGATATTCAAAATTAATATTTCAAATATAGTTAAAAATTTATTGAAAAACAATAAATTTTAATTGCCTAAAAGATTTTCAATTTTACAAATGCTAAACATTAATGCTGTATGTAAAATGCTACTTTTGGGAATGAGTTCAAAAGCAGAAATTTTATCGACAATTATAAAGAACAGGAGAAGTATTTTCCCTGAAAGTTACACTCAACAGGAAATCCCGAAACACATCATTGAGCAGATTTTAGAAAGTGCAAACTATGCTCCAACCCATAAATTAACTCAACCTTGGCGTTTTACAGTCATTAGAAAAGAAGGAAAAGCTAAACTTGGAGCAGAACTAGGTAGGATTTATAGAGAGGTTGTTCCAGCTGAAAAGTTTCTTCAAAAAAAGTACGATAGTTTTGGACAAAAGACATCGCAAGCTGAGGTGATCATTGCCATCAATATCCAATTTCATGAAGATAAAGTGCCTAACTGGGAGGAAATTGCCGCTGTTGGTTGTGCAGTACAAAATATGGCCTTAACTGCAGAAGCACTAAATGTAGGCGCTTATTGGAGTTCGCCACCATTGATTGATCATTTGGGCAATTTTTTAGGGCTAGCTGAAAATGAAAAATGTTATGGCTTATTTTATATGGGTTATCATCATGCCGAGCAACGCGAAGCCAACCGTACGCCAATGGTGGATAAGGTGAAATGGATAGAAGGATAATGATTTTTTGCCATTCGACTCGGGAGAGTATTCAGTGTTCTCCCTTGCTTTAATCGCTAAATAACAAAAAAACTAACCAGCTACTTTAATGCAATTAAAAAACGAATTATATCAGCTTTGCTTAAACTTTATTGAGCAACGCATTATTACCGCTAACGAAGCTTTAAAGCAAGCGCAGGAAGCCAGTAACGACGACACAAAGAGTAGTGCTGGTGACAAGTTTGAAACTGGTCGTGAAATGGCTCAACAAGACATTAACCGCAATAAACAGTTGTTGGCTGATGCACAGCAACAAAAAGCGATGCTACAATCGTTAAAGGACTTAGCGGTTACACCAATTGCTCGAAATGGTAGTTTGGTAATGACCAACCAGAGTAACTTCTATATTAGCATTAGTGCAGGTCAGCTACAATTAGAAGGAAAAACCTATTTTGCTATTTCAGCCGCATCGCCTATAGGCAAATTATTGATAGGCAAAACTGTAGGTAGTGATTTTTCCTTCAATGGTAAAACCTATCTGATACAGCGGCTTCTTTAGTATTTGATCAACGCAGTGACGTTTTCACTATCAATAAAGTTCTTTTCAAATTCATTCCACTCTTTAGTGCTAAAGCCCGATTTTATAGCCTGTTCTTTGAAAAATGCGTAATCGGTAGCTTTGCCTTTAGCACTCAAACATTGCTTTAAAAAATCAAAAGTTCGCTTTTCGCCAATCATCTGTTCCATTCCTCGTAAAATTAATGGACCATAGCTATATCGATAAGTGCCGCCTATTTGCCCTGTTTCGGTGATCTTGTTTAGAGGTACTACTTTTAAATTTTTGAGATTGCTTACCGCGTTTTTGAAGTAAGTATTACTATAATTTTTTCCAAATTTTACTTCGCTAGCTTTTACCGATAGATATTCTGCCGTGGATTCTAAAAAGAACCAAAATAAAGTAGAATTGGGTTGTAAAACATTGCCAAAATAGTAATGTGCAATTTCATGCGCATAAAAAGGATAGTCGGTAGAATCTTTGAATTTTTTGTTTACTTCATCCACAGTTTCCCCCAACTTGCCACCAGCAATCGCAATGCTAGGATAGGAAGCAAAGCCCCAAACTCTTCCTTCATTAAATTTCTCTACAGCTGTATGTTCAATAAATACATTTTTGGTGCTGTAAGGAATAGACAATACCTTATTAAAATAAGCTTTGATTTCCGCAATTTCAGTTTCAAATACGGCAAGCTGTTGCTTGTTCATGTTCGTATTCAAAAACATCGCATTTGAAGTCTGTAAAACATTATAATTCCCTACAAAAAGTAAGGGCGCAATTGGAGTTTTAGAGCTGAAAACAGCAGAAGGTCCTGGTTTTGGAACATCACCGTTGACAAAAATCTGCTGAACACCTTTGGCCTCGACAGAAATATCAAAAGTTACCTGTTCTATCAACTGGTCATTTTTCTCGTCATAAATGATGGGATACCATTTGGATTGTTCAGCGGCTCTAAGTGTATTGCCATTAAAAGCAATCAAGCCCTTAAAATCGGTAAAGTTATATTCGTTGTTATAAATTGGAAATGCACCGATGTAGCTAATGCTTAGCTCTTTAGGATTGACAAGTGTTTCATTTTTTTCTTGTGGGACATAGATTAGTCCCTCGCCACGCATTTTGCCATTGTAATAACCACTATATTTAAGTGTTTGTCCGAAAGCATTTTTGATATGCTTTACATTAAAGCCTTTATTGAGGAGTATTTGATAATTTTTACCTAGATCGGGAATATTGCTGATGGTAAAATCGCCTGTAATTTGCCCGTTTGACATATCAATAATCACTTTCCCTTTTAAATGAGGAGTTTGAGCAATGGCGAAGGTAGCAGATAGCCATAGAGTGATAAACATAAAGGTTTTAAATAGCATAGAATTTTGTTTTGTGAAATGCTAAACTATAAAAAGCTTCTCAAAAAATAACTATTTAAAGCTCTTTTTGATGCTATGTAGTAAGTTTCTGGCCGTATAATTTCCTGGGTCAATAATCCTTCTAATGGTATAAAGAGGGTAATCTTCATCTCTCTTGGTGGAAAGAATAAAAGCTGCTTTAAATCCATGTTCTTTTAATTTCGGTAACAAGCTACTCTTATAAACGCCATAGGGATAAGCGAAATATTCGACCTTTTTACCGGTAATTTTTTCCAGTTTTTGGGTTGGTTCATCAATTTGTGTCTTCCAATCCTCATCATTGAACTTTGAAAAATTCTTATGATCGTAAGTATGGCTAGCGATAACATTCCCTTGATCAGAAAGCTCCTTAATTTGTTGGGCATTCATGTAGGCAATTCGTCCTTTCTTGCCAATAGAAACCGTCATGATAAAATAAACTGCTTTAAAACCGTACTGCTTTAAAGTAGGGTAGGCCACGGTAAATTGGTCTAAGTCAGTATCATCAAAAGTGAACATAATGGGTTTTTCCGGTAGTTTTTTACCGTATACCAAATAATCATAAAGCTGGTCGGGAAGTATAGATTGATAGCCACTATCAGCCAACATTTTAACGTGTTCTTTAAATTTAGCTGGAGAAATGATATCGTCTTTAGCACGTTGACCATCGCTTGGCAGCCATTCTCTTATCTGGTGATAGCATAGTACAGGAACCTCTTTTCTTGCTAAAATAGTAGCGGCATCTGCCGCTTTCAAAGTATCGATTGTCGATTGAGTAGTATCAGAAGGTGCTTCTACCACCGTAGTTGTACCAATACTTTTTTCGCCTGATGTAGATTGACAGGCGGTAAAAATAAAGGGGCATATAAATGCCCCAATGATAAATTTTTTCATGTAAGTAAAAGCTTAAAAACTTTTTACAATGCTGTTGTGTAACGTTTTTGGACTCCAATAACCACTAGCAATAATACGGCGAACCGTGTAAAGTGGTTCATTAGGATCGCGTTTATCGGCTAAAGCAAAAGCCATTTTAAATCCACGTTTTTTAAGTTCTGGGATACCCTGTGAGTTCCATAAACCAAACGGATAAGCAAAATAATCTATTTTCTTGCCTGTAATTTCCTCCAAACGCTTGGTTGGTTTATCTAGCTGCTCCTCCCAATCTTTACCTTCATATTTCTTAAAGTTTTTATGGTCGTAGGTGTGGCTACCAATAACATTGCCTTCATCAGATAATTGCTTGATTTGATCGGAACTCATATAGTCTACAAACTTCCCTTTTTTACCAATAGAAACCGTCATAATGAAATAAACTGCTTTGTAGCCATATTTTTTCAATAAAGGATTTACTACCGTAAACTGATCTAAGTCGGTGTCATCAAAAGTAAGCATGATAGGCTTTTTCGGTAGGGGTTTGCCTTCATTTAAATACGCATAAAGTTGATCTGGCAAAATGGTGTTGTAGCCACTATCAACTAACATTTTGATATGGTTTTTGAAATTCTCTATTTCAACGATGTAGTCTTTGCCAACTTTACCATCAGTAGGTTTCCAATTACGTACCTGGTGATAACATAAAATTGGCACCTGTGGTCTTTCTAAGATCGTTTTAGGGTCAGCTACTTTGATATTTTTGGTATCAATAGGTGAGTTCTGGTTTTCTGCTTGATCAACATTGGCCACATTAGCTAAGCTATCTTTAGTTTCGCCAGTTTGAGCCGTTTGGGATTTTGATTGGCAACCAGCTCCATAAATTAGTGCTAATGCCACAAGAGGTAGGAAAAATCTTTTCATAAAGTACTATAAATACGAACAAAACTAAGCAATAACATCAGAATTGGTAATGGTGTTGATAAATATTTACCCAACCTTATAAACGGAAACGAAATCACTTCAATAAACTCTCTTAATTATTACATAAAAAACTGTGGCGCTCATTTCTTTTTGATTTAAATTAGCTCCATAAATTTCCATTACTTAACTCACTAAATAAATGAAAAAAATCTACTTGTTTTCGCTGTTAGGTTTGTTTTCAGGTACGGTAGCCAATGCCCAAACCAAAACAATTACCACCACAGAAACAGTTCAAGTACCACAAAAAGCCAACTATCAGATGGCGGCCCGTTTTTCGCCTAGTAAACTGCGAAAAATGATTTATTCCACCAGTGTTGACCCACATTGGTTAAAACAAAGCAATAAATTTTGGTATGAGTATGAAACACCTAGCGGAAAAAATTGGTATATCGTTGATCCTGCATCAAGAAATAAAAGACAGCTTTTTGACCCTGCAAAGCTGGCGGCCGAAATCACTTTGATTACCCGTGACCCATTTGATGGACAACACCTGCCTATAGAAAACCTAAAATTCAGCAATGACGAGAAATCGTTGACTTTTGAGATAAAAAGCACCATTGACGAAGTGAAGCCAGATCGAAAAGATAAAAAGGCTGCCGACTCAATGCAGAAGAAAATCTTCAAATTTCAGTACGAATTAGCGGCAGAAAAGCTGACAGAAATCAAAAATTTTAAGAAAGCCAAAGCAAAACCAAATTGGGGATCGGTGGCACCAGATTCATCGGCAATAATTTTTACCCGTAACTACAATTTGTTTTGGATGGATAAGGTTAACTATCAAAAAGCCTTAAAAAATGAAGATGATACTACTATTGTAGAGCACCAATTGACCAAAGATGGGGTAAAGTCATATGCTTTTGGAAGCGATGGCAGTGGCGAGAACAATGAAGAAATCATTAAAAATGATAAAAAACGTAGAAGAGCTTTTGTGCTTTGGTCGCCAGATTCAAAATACTTTGTGATTCAACGCTCAGATAGCAGAAAAGTGAAAGACCTTTGGGTAATTAATAGCGTTAGCCCAGGCAGACCAACTTTAGAAACTTATAAATACCAGATGCCTGGTGAAGCTGAAGCGCCACAAGATGAAGTTTGGTTATTCAATTTCGCTCAAAAAACCGGTAAAAAGTTAAACGTTGCGGCTTTTAAAGATCAGAGTTTAAATACTTATAGCAAACCAATGTTGAACTCGGATAGAGATAATGAATTCCGTCCTGCAGTTTGGCTGGGTGATAATGGTAAGTTTTATATGGGACGTACCAGTCGCGATTTAAAACGCATTGATATTTGTGTGGTAGATGTCGCTAATGGTACCGTAAAACCTTTAATTGAAGAACGTTTCAATACTTATGTAGAAGTGCAACGTCCTGGTTTGGTGAACGGAGGGAAAGAATTGATCCATTGGAGCGAGCGTGACGGTTGGGGACATTTTTATCTGTTTGATGAAAATGGTAAACTGAAAAATCAAATCACTAAAGGTTCTTTCCACTGCGAGGATATTGTAAATATTGATGAAAAGGCGAGAGTGCTTTATTTTACAGCTAACGGTCGCGAAGCAAAAGAAGACCCTTATTATTATCACTTATATCGTGTAAACTTTGATGGTTCTGGCTTAAAATTGTTGAATGCAGGCGATTTTGACCATGCTGCAAACATGAACGATGCTGGTCGTTATTTTGTAAACAACTATTCCAGAGTAAACACTGCTCCGAAATCTACTTTGTACGATAATAACGGTAACAAAGTGATGGAGTTGGAAACCACTGATTTATCCTTATTGATGGCTGCTGGTTATAAATTTCCTGAACCATTTAAAGTAAAAGCTGACGATGGTGTAACCGATTTATATGGCGTAATGTATAAGCCTTTCAACATGGATCCAACTCGCAAATACCCGGTAATTGAGTATGTATATCCTGGTCCTCAAACGGAAGCGGTAAACAAATCTTTTGGCCGTAGTATGGATAGAATGGATCGTTTGGCACAATTAGGTTATGTGGTAGTAACGGTAGGTAACAGGGGAGGTCACCCGGCACGTTCTAAATGGTATCATACTTACGGATACGGAAACCTACGCGATTATGGTTTGGCTGATAAAAAAGCAACCATAGAGCAATTGGCAGATAGATATTCATTTATCGACGCCAACAAAGTGGGCATCACTGGACACTCGGGTGGCGGATTTATGTCAACTGCTGCCATGTTGGTATATCCAGATTTCTTTAAAGTAGCAGTTTCTGCCGCTGGTAACCACGATAACAGCATTTATAATCGTTGGTGGAGCGAGAAACATCATGGAGTAAAAGAAATTGTTTCGCTAAAAGGAGATACTTCTTTCAAATATTCGATTGATAAAAACCCAGATTTAGCCAAAAACCTTAAAGGTCACTTGTTGTTAATGCACGGCGATATTGATAACAATGTACACCCAGCGGGAAGTATCAGGGTAGCAAATGCCTTGATTAAAGCAGGTAAACGTTTCGATTTTATCATTGTACCTGGTCAACGTCACGGTTTTGGCGACATGACCGAATATATGTTTTGGCGTTTAGCAGATTATTTCAATAATTATCTTTTGGATGATTTCTCTCAATCAACCAATGTCAACATGACGGAGATGGATAGGGAAGTAGAACGCAAGAACTAAATAGCAAACCGTTCAATAAAAATCCCCAATGACGAAAGTTTTTGGGGATTTTTTATTTGACCATATTTAGATGAAATAAGACACCTTAAGTGGTTGTAAGATGAACTAAGGTGTCTTAGGTGGTTTTAAAAAAACTATTTCACCAACATCTTCACCAACTCCGTACTATCCCCATTAAAAGCATTAAAATCTACCACATGGCCAATCCCATTTATCTTGGCTTTATCAGAATGCTGCCAAAATTTCCAAAGGCTTTTATCCAGTTTTAATTCCGACTGGTAATAGTTAGCGATCCATAGGTGGTGCTCGTCAAACTCTCCGGCCAAATGGTCTTTGTAAAATTTCAGTCCCGTATAAATGATTGGTCTCACCTTGGTCTTCATTTCTACATAAGTCAAAAAATCTGAAAGTTCAAGTCGCATTTTAGAAGGGCTAACTCCATCAAGAGCTTCTATATCTACCACAGGAGGCAAATCACCTTTTTCAATGTTCGCTACTTGTAAAAAGAATTTAGCCTGTGCTTTTCCGCTTTTTTTAGGCCGAAAGAAATGATAAGCCCCGCAAATCAAACCAGCTTTAGGGGCTTCTCTCCAATTGCGTTTAAAATAAGGGTCTACTAGTAAAAGCCCTTCAGTAGCTTTAATAAAAGCGAAGCTTATTTTCACATCATCTTCTGTCATCTCTTTTACTTTAGGCCAGTCAATTTTGCCCTGATAATAAGAAACGTCTATACCGTGAATAGCATACTTTTTTGGTATTTTGATATCGAAACTATGATAAGTCCTGTAATTTGGATCCTGTCCAACGTCTTTCACCCAACGCCAGGCAGAAACAAAACCACTTAAAATATAACCATAATAAAGTGGTGAGAGTAAGATAAGCAGCAAACCAGCGATAGCCACTTTCCAAGCCATGGGAAATGGCTTATTTTTCTTTTTCCTCCGATTGGGGTAGTTTGAGGCTGCTTTTCGGGTAGGTGTTTTTCTTTTTTCTGGTGGCATAAAATCTTGATACAACAAAGTTGAAGAAAAGTAGGGAAATAAAAAAAGCCCCGAGTAAAATCGGGGCTTTTATATCATTAAAAATGATTAGAATTATTCTTGATGGCCGCTAGCTTTTCTTCCTAAAACTGAATTTTTCTTACCGTAGAAGAAGTAAATTGCTACACCAAGCGCCATCCAAATGGCTAACCTGATCCATGCCTCCACAGGCAATGAATACATTAAGTAAACACAAACAATAATACCTAAAATTGGTACTAATGGAACTAGTGGAGTTCTAAAAGGACGTTCTCTATTAGGATCTGTTTTGCGCAAGATCATTACACCAATACAAACCAGTGAGAAGGCTAATAAAGTACCGATAGATACCATGTGACCTAAATCGGTAACTGGAACAAAGCCAGCGAACAAGCTCACAAATACCATGAAGAAAAGGTTGGTTTTGTAAGGAGTTCTGTATTTAGAGTGGATGCTACCGAAGAATTTAGGTAACAAACCATCTTTGGACATGGTGTAAAATACCCGTGACTGGCCCATTAACATCACCAAAATTACCGAAGTGTAACCAGCTAAAATGGCAATGATCAATCCCATTTGTAACCAGCTATAACCAGTTACTTTAAATGCTGTAGCCGCAGGAGAAGCGTCACCTTTGAAAATTTCAAAAGGAACTAAGCCAGTCATTACGTGAGCAAATAAAACATATAAAACGGTACAAACTGCTAAAGAACCTAAGATACCAACAGGCATGCCTTTTTGTGGGTTTTTAGCTTCTTGAGCTGCAGTAGAAACCGCATCAAAACCAATGAAAGCAAAGAACACCAACGCCGCACCAGCAGCGATACCAGAGATACCAAATTCGCCATAAACACCAGTGTTTTTAGGGATATAAGGTGTATGGTTTTCAGGGTTGATGAATTTCCATCCTAAAGCGATAAATAGTAATACTACCGCTACTTTAACAATTACTAAGAAGTTATTTAAGCTTGCCGACTCTTTTGTACCACGCAATAACAATAAAGAAAGTAGCGATACAATAACGATAGCAGGTAAATTGATACCGCCTCCATCAACTTCAGCAAATGATTTAGTTAAATACAGTGGTAACTCAAGGCCAAATTCGTGTAAAAGTTTGTTGAAATATCCAGACCAGGACACACCTACTGTGGCGGCACCTAGCGCATATTCCAGTACTAAATCCCATCCGATGATCCAAGCCATAAATTCGCCCATAGTTGCATAAGAATAGGTGTACGCGCTACCTGCAACAGGTATCATCGACGCAAATTCTGCATAACACAATCCCGCAAAAGCACAGCCTACGGCAGCCAATACGAATGATAATGTTACAGCGGGTCCGGCATGTTCTGCAGCAGCAATACCTGTTAACGAGAATAAACCTGCTCCAATAATTGCTCCAATACCTAAGGCAACAAGACTCTTATTGCTCAAGGTACGCTTGAGAGTGCCTTCGCCACTTTCTGCCGATTCGGCAACAAGTACATCAATAGGCTTCTTTAAATTCATAAATTAATAATTAGTTGATTAGTTAGTTTGTTGATTTAAAAATTAACGCACCAAACCTAAAAAAAAATATCTACAAATGAAAAAGGGATTTTTTGCAAAATCCCTCTTATTTAGTAACAATTTAGTTTTTGGTCACTGTGTCGATTTCGTTTACTAAAGTATCTATAGTTTCGTTACCAAGAGAATCCACAGTTTTTTGTACTCTGATCTCCTTTTTAACCTCCATTTCACTACCAGTCGATGTAGCACTAATGGCAATATAAGGTGCAATTACCAACGATACAATGGACATTAACTTGATTAGAATATTCATTGATGGACCTGAAGTATCTTTAAAAGGGTCACCCACGGTATCACCAGTTACCGATGATTTGTGGGGTTCCGATTTTTTGTAGTGCATCTCGCCATTAATTTCTACACCTTTTTCGAAAGATTTTTTGGCATTGTCCCAAGCACCACCAGCGTTGGATTGGAAAATGCCCATTAACACACCCGATACGGTTACACCTGCTAATAAACCACCTAACACTTCTGGGCCAAATAAAAAGCCTACAAGCACAGGAGTAATTAGTGCAATAGCGCCTGGTAGCAACATTTCCCTGATAGAAGCTTGGGTAGAAATTGCTACGCATTTTTCATATTCTGGTTTAGCTTTGTATTCCATAATGCCTGGAATTTCTCTAAACTGACGGCGAACTTCCTGTACCATGTCCATCGCTGCTTTGCCCACCGCTTGGATGCACAAGGCCGAAAATACAAATGGAATCATACCACCTACAAATAAACCTGCCAAAACAGGAGCTTTATAAATATCGATAGCAGAGATGCCTGCAATACCCACAAAAGCCGCAAATAGAGCCAATGAAGTCAAAGCTGCCGAAGCGATAGCAAACCCTTTTCCTGTGGCTGCGGTAGTATTTCCCACAGCATCTAAATTATCGGTACGCTCACGTACTTCAGGAGGTAATTGGCTCATTTCGGCAATACCACCAGCATTATCTGCAATTGGCCCAAAGGCGTCAATAGCTAATTGCATGGCTGTAGTTGCCATCATGCCTGCTGCGGCAATGGCTACGCCATATAACCCTGCAAAATAATAAGAGGCCATAATACCTCCAGCTAATACTAGGATAGGGATTACCGTAGATTTCATACCTACAGAAAGACCTGCAATGATATTGGTAGCGTGACCTGTTGAAGATTGTTGAATAATAGAATTTACAGGACCTTTGCCCATAGCGGTGTAGTATTCAGTAACAATACTCATAATCGTACCTACTACTAAACCAACAATGATGGCATAAAATACGTCCATGTTCGAAAATTCATAGCCGCGTAAGCTCAAATTTTCTGGCAAAATCCATTTTACTAAAAAGAAAGAAGATATTGCAGTGATGATAATAGAAGACCAGTTTCCAAGGTTCAATGCGTTTTGCACATTCGATTTCTCGTCTTTAATGGTCACAAACCAAGTACCTATAATAGAAGCTATGATACCCAAACCGCAAATTACCATTGGTAATAAAATAGGGGACATTCCACCAAAATTATCTGTAACAGAGATTTCTTGCCCTAAAACCATAGTGGCTAAAATAGTAGCAACATACGAACCAAATAAATCGGCACCCATGCCTGCTACGTCACCAACGTTATCACCAACATTATCGGCAATAGTTGCTGGGTTACGTACATCATCTTCAGGAATACCAGCTTCAACTTTACCTACTAAATCAGCACCCACATCGGCAGCTTTGGTGTAAATGCCACCGCCTACACGAGCAAATAGTGCGATAGACTCGGCTCCTAATGAAAATCCAGTTAAAACCTCAATAGCTGTTTTCATTTCGTGGCTATTAGCCCCAATAACATTAAAGTATTTTAAGAAGATAATAAATAAGCCTCCAAGGCCCAAAACAGCTAGGCCGGCAACACCAAGGCCCATTACGGTACCGCCTGTAAAGCTAACTTTAAGTGCCTGTTTTAAACTTGTTCTGGCAGCTTGTGTGGTTCTAACGTTAGCTTTTGTGGCCGATTTCATACCGATGTATCCTGCAGTCGCAGAAAATACTGCGCCTATTACAAAGGCAATGGAAATGATCCAGCTCGAGTGGATGGCCCTTCCATTAATTTCACTTACCGTACCGGAATAAGCCAATAAAGCAGCGGCTAAAATGGCGAAGATGCTCAATATCTTCCATTCGGCTTTTAAGAAAGCCATGGCACCATCGGCAATGTGTCCGGCTAACTCTTTCATGTTTGCATCACCCGCATCTTGTTTGTTAACCCAGGCGCTTTTTACCGCCATCACTAAAATGCCTACTAAGCCAAGTAGGGGAACAGCATAAATAAGATTGTTCTGTAAAAAATCCATAGTTTAAAATTATATTTAGTTGTTTAGTTGATATACAATCTACAAGGTAGAAAAAAAAATAGTTGATTGTCAATATATTTTTTACGCTTGCCTTTAAAAATTTTCTACTTAAAGTTTAAGGTGTAAAACATGGCAAGCTAGGCGACCATGATGCTGACAGTTTGCTTGGCTTTTTGTATCGATGTCGTTATAAATTTTAAATAAGCTGAACCACAAAGTGATTATTAATATGCTTTTTCTATATTAGCTTGTAATAACCAAAAACTAAACTAAAGAAATGGAAAATCAACAAGAAGAAGTCTCTTCTAAACGAAAATTAGGTCTTTTTGATGGCGTAATGCTGGTAATGGGGTCAATGATTGGTAGCGGTATTTTTATCGTAAGTGCCGATATTATGAGGAATCTTGGCTCAGGCTACTGGCTAATTGTGGTTTGGTTAATTACAGGGGTAATGACCATTGCAGCTGCAATTTCTTACGGAGAACTTTCTTCTATGTTTCCTAAAGCTGGTGGGCAATACACTTATTTGAAGGAGACATTCGGTAAGATGATGGGCTTCCTTTATGGTTGGGGTTTGTTTGCCGTAATTCAGACAGGTACCATTGCCGCGGTTGCCGTAGCGTTTGGTAAATTTACAGCTTATCTGATACCTGCATTGAATGATGCAACGCCAATTTTTCAAAGCGGAGGATATAAAATTACTTGGATACAGATTTTGGCCATTGTAGTTATTCTATTGCTAACCTATATCAATACCAAAGGAGTTGAAGGAGGTAAACTGTTACAGAATATATTTACAGGTTCGAAAATAGTAGCACTAATTGGTCTAATTATTTTAGGTTTCCTTTTAGTGAAAAGTAACTTTTGGTCCCAAAACATGAGCTTTGGATGGGCAGCTTTCAATAATCTGAGTACTGATGCCGGCGGGAATTTTCTTAAGTCCGGATGGGAATCCATTTCAGGAATGACCATATTAGGAGGTATCGCCGCGGCCATGGTAGGCTCTGTGTTCTCGAGTGTGGCTTGGGAAAACGTAACTTTTGTATCTGGAGAAATTGAAAATCCTAAAAGAAACGTGGTACGCTCCATGGTTTTGGGTACTACAGCTGTAATGATTCTTTATTTGTTGGTTAATTTTGTTTACCTCAACGCTTTAGATAGAGATACCATTGCTTTTGCTCCTAATGATAGAGTAGCGGTAGTGGTTTCGGAGCAGATTTTTGGAAGCGGTATTGGTACCATTGTGATGGCGGTATTGGTAATGATTTCTACATTTGGCTGTGTTAACGGAATAGTGTTGGCCGGTGCTAGGGTTTTCCAAACCATGGCAAAAGATGGCATGTTCTTTAAAGCAGCTTTGCATAATAATAAAAACGGCGTGCCTGCAAAATCACTTTGGATGCAAGGAATTTGGGCTGCTGTTTTATGTTTGAGCGGTCAATACGGTAACCTTTTAGATATGATCTCTTTTGTGATTGTGTTGTTCTATATGATCACTGTTTTTGGGGTAATTTATTTAAGAGTTAAAAGACCAGATTTGGAAAGACCTTACAGAACATGGTTGTATCCTATTACACCAATCGTTTATTTATTAATTGGAGCAGCATTCTGTATTTTGTTACTTATTTATAAACAACAATATACATGGCCAGGACTGGTAATCGTTTTATTAGGACTTCCTATTTATCTCTTAATTAATAGGGAAAAAGAAGCCGCTAATAATTAGGACCTAATTAGAAGGAAAGAAATAAGGGAGTATCTTAAGTGATGCTCCCTTTCTTTTTGAGACCCTCTTGTCATCCCGAGTTCCGAGGAATCTTACACTAAACCTCATAGATTTTAAAACCTACGAAGTTTCCTTGTGCAAACCTTATAGGTTTTTTACATCATGCACATTAAACCTACGAGGTTTGAGAATTAAAAACCTCGCGTCCTTTGCGAAACTCCTTCTTGTCTTTGCGTTAACTTTCCGATAAAAGCCCTGCTTCTTAAAATCGTAAATCTAAAATCGTAAATCTAAAATCTATTTTCTGTATTTTTGCAGCAATGGGAACAGCATTGGATTCGGGCATAAAGGGTTATAACAACTACGGAACATATTTGCGTGAGCACTACAACGGTCAACGCGTATTTAAGGTGATTGTTGATGGTGGTTTTACCTGCCCAAATCGTGACGGTAGCAAAGGCTATGGCGGCTGCACCTATTGTAATGTCGATTCATTTACGCCCGAACTTTCCAGAAAACTTCCAACCATTCAAGAGCAATTGGTAGAAGGGATGCAAAGAGCACGCAATTCTTACCGTGCAGAGAAGTTTATTGTCTATTTCCAGCCCAATACCAATACCTACGCACCTACACATTATTTGAAAATGATGTACGACGAAGCCCTTTCGATCAATAGCGAAGAAGTGGTAGGCTTTGCGGTAGGTACACGTCCAGATTGTATTGATGCAGAAAAGGTAGCCTTATTGGAAAGCTATACCGATAGATATGACGTGGATTTGGAAATGGGGATGGAATCCATTTATGATGAAACATTGAATCAAATAAATAGAGGGTGTAGCCATGGCGAATTTGTAGAAGCCGTGAAGCTGTTAGAAAACACAAAACTCAATCTCTGTGTGCATACTATTTTCGGTTTTCCGTGGGAAACCAGAGAAATGATGCATGGTTATATTCATGAAATTAACAGGTTTCCGCAAATTAAATTTGTGAAATTTCATCACTTGCATATTGTAGAAGGCTCTATCATGGGCGTTAAATACAAAAAGAACCCTTTTAAATTATTCAGTTTAGAAGAATATACCGATTTGCTATGCGAATTAATTCCATTGTTGCGTCCCGATATCGTAATTCAGCGTCTTTTTGGCATTTCAGATTGGGATTTGCTAATTGCACCAAACTGGGGCATCAAAAAATCATCAATCCAATCCTATATCGATAAGGAAATTGAACGTAGAGGCATTATACAAGGTTCAGCCTACCAAGAAATCTAATTTTTCTAATTTCCTAAAGTAAAACAGTATTATATCCATTTTATTGGGCGAATACTTTATGCTTTCTCTATTTCCCATTTCCCATTCCCCTCTTCTAGAGGAGTGTCCAGCGGGCGAGGTGTCTTAATGAAGTCCATTTGACAGATAAACCCCAATCATTCTATTTAGATATTTGATTTGTTTTGTGTTTTTTAATTTAATTTTTTCATTATTTTCATGTTTTTATGTTTAAAATTTGATTTTATAATATTTAATATATGTTTTTTGGTGTTTTTTATGTTTTATTTTGTTTGTTTTTGTATTTTGAATGATATTTTATTGCTTTTTTGTTGTTTTATTTCTGATAAAATTAATAAATCATTAAAAAATTGTAAAAAATTTAATGAAAATTGGAATCTTATTTATAATTTAGGTTTGAAATCAAACACTAAAATTTAAATTATGAGTAAAGTTTTATTTAAACAGTGGGCACCCTTCGCAATTTTGATCGTAGTTGCAGTTGCCGCATTATTTATTAGGCCATTAACAAACTTTGATGATGGCAAGTACAGTGCGTCAGACATTGCTTTTGTTCTGGTAGCTTCGGCATTGGTATTTTTAATGACACCAGGTCTGGCTTTCTTTTATGGTGGTATGGTACATCGTAAAAACGTATTATCTACCATGATCAAAAGCGTGGTCGCAGCAGGTGTAATCTCCGTACTTTGGGTAGTAGTAGGTTTTAGCTTGGCTTTTGGAGACTCCATCGGCGGTTTAATTGGCAACCCAAAAACCTTTTTCTTTTTTCAAGGTGTAAACTCGGGACCAGCTTGGGGTACCATTCCCTTGTCGCTATTTGCCATTTTCCAGTGTATGTTTGCCATTATTACACCGGGTTTGGTGGTAGGGGCAGTAGCTGAGCGTATCCGATTTACCTCTTACATTTTATTTATTGTATTATTTGCCATTTTCGTTTACTCGCCATTAGCGCATTGGACTTGGCATTCAGAAGGTATTTTGTTTAAAATGGGCGTGCTCGACTTTGCAGGAGGTACTGTGGTGCACATCTCTGCAGGAATGGCCGCTTTAGCAGGTGCTTTGGTGTTAAAACGTAGAAGATCACACTTAGAACATAAAGAAGTACCACCAGCCAATATTCCATATGTATTAATTGGTACTGGTTTACTTTGGTTCGGTTGGTTCGGTTTCAATGCGGGTTCTGCTTTGGGAGCTAATGCCTTAGCAGTATCAGCTTTTGTAACCACTAATGTAGCGGCAGGTTCTGCAGGTTTGTCTTGGATGTTTTTTGATGCTGCTAGAGGCAAAAAGCCGTCAGTTTTAGGTTTTTGTATTGGTGCGGTAGTAGGCTTGGTAGCCATTACGCCAGGTGCTGGTTTTGTCAGTATTCCTTCTAGTATATTCATTGGTGTTTTTGCAGCCATCGTATCTAACTTGGTGGTTTCTTGGAAACAAAAAACAGCATTAGATGATACTTTAGATGTATTTCCTTGCCACGGCGTTGGCGGTATCGTTGGGATGCTTTTAACTGGCGTATTTGCTACTAAAACAGTAAATGGTGCAGGTGTTGACGGATTACTTTACGGTAACCCTGAGTTTTTCTTTACACAACTAAAAGGGATGGTATTGGTAGTCGTATTCAGCTTTGTAGTATCTTTTGCCATCTTTAAAGTTATCAACTTAATTCTTCCAATCCGCGTAAGCGCCGATGAGGAAGAAGAAGGTTTGGATGCTTCTCAACACAATGAGAAATACACTCAAGGAACTCTAATAGTATCTGGACAGGAAATCCCGAATAACTAAAATACATTTTCCCCGCTTAGGCTAAGTTAAAAATCATGATGTTAAATTGTTTTTGATATATCATTTCTGTCTCCCCGGTCTGTTATAAACACAGGCTGGGGAGGTAAGAGATGCGGGAAATGTTTGGATGAACATTTCTTAACAAGACAATTTTTTGAATACGACTCCTAGTTTGGAGTCGGGTGGGACTGCTTTGATTAAATTTTGCGCTATGCTATATGATGATCTTCTGCCTATAGGAGAGATAATCAATTATTTAACTTTTTAATCCTTTGAAAAAATGAAATCATCAAGATTTTTCAGGAAATGGAAAAACAGATACTTCATCACTTTCAAATAAAATGATAAACAAAATGAAAAATAATATAGCTGCACTATCCTTTTTATTATTAAGCGCTGCAACCGTAGCCGTTGCACAAGAAAAAGCTTCTCCACTTGAAATATCAGGTTCGGTAGATACCTATTATAAATACGATTTCAATAAAACGGGCAATATCAAAACCTATTTTGCAGGTGAACAAAATTCTGTTTCCCTGGGAATGATAGATTTGGCCCTTAAAAAAACAACCGGCAAAGCCTCTTTTGTTGGTGAACTATCTTTTGGCCCCAGAGGCCAGTATGAATCAATACCAGATGCTGCCGGAGGATACGACCCAACTGCCAATGGTTTCAATATCCAAAATCTGTATGTAAACTATGCTTTTACAGATAAATTCAGTATGACAGCAGGTTATATGGGGACTTTTATTGGTTACGAAGTAATTTCACCAGCCGCTAACTTTAACTATTCAACTTCTTATTTATTTGGTTCTGGTCCATTCCAAAATGCTGGGATTAAAGGAACTTATGCATTTTCCGATAAAGTAAGCCTGATGTTAGGCCTATTTAACGAATGGAACCAATACCGAGCTTCCCGAGGCGTATCAAGTTTGGGAGGTCAACTAATGGTTTCACCAGTGAAAGGGTGGACGGCCTACATTAATGGTTTGCATGGTTTAGATGGTTATGGTAACTACAGTACTGTGATTGATTTAACTACCGCCTATCAAATTACAGATAAAGTAAAAATTGGTTTGAATGCTGCCAATCTAAGTGCTGGGGATGATAAATTTGGTTATTCAGGGGTGGCACTTTACCCGCAATATGCTTTTACACCCTCAGTTGCGTTGGGTTTAAGGGCCGAATATTTTAACTACAAAGGAATGTCGGGAGGACCAAGTGCCAGTGTAACTTCATTCACACTATCAGGTAATATTAAATCGGGAGGTTTGATTTTTATTCCGGAAGTTCGTTTTGATAACGATAAGGATTTCAGCCAAAGCTTCGTTAAAAGCGATGGAACCACATTAAATAAATCTGCAGCACAGTTTTCTTTAGCAGCAGTTTACAGTTTTTAGCCTTTACGATAAGCTAATCACAACCGAAAGCGTCCCGATTTTCGGGACGCTTCATTTTTAAAGCATATTTTATGAAAGCAGCTTCATTGTTGATGTTATTGTTGGGCTTGTCAACGTTGTTACGGGCACAAGAAACGGCTCAGTTGCCGAAGGATGAAACGGGAAAGTACATTTATTATGAAGTTGTAAATACCAATGTTGCGCAGGATACGCTCAAAGTAAGATTACAGCGCTTTATTCAAAAGCAAAAAAAGGAATTAAAACCTGTACTTGTTGGGGATGTTAAAGAAATAGTTGCCAATGGCAAAATAATTATCCGAAAAAGCATGGCCATGCTGTCGCATCCTTCTGGCGAAATTACTTATCGAATTTATTTTGAAGCAAATACAGACAAGTACCGTTTTTGGTTAAGTGATTTCGAGTTTTTTCCTTATCAAAAAGATAGATATGGGAATTTTGTGCCTAGCACTACTGTAGGCATTCCGTTAGAGAAAGAGCCAAAAAAATGGAATGCTGATCAATGGGACGATTATCGCTTACAAGTGGCTAAATATGCCGCTGAATTTAGCGTGCATTTAAAAGAATACTTGGCCAACAAAGTTGCGAAAACACCCCAACCTTCTGAAAAGAAAGTGATTACTAAAACATGGGAATAGTGGCTAGTAGTTAGTAGCTAGTATTTTGGAATTAATGAAAAAACGATTGACCTAATCATTAACAATTCACCATTAATCATTAAAAACGGATTCCTGGCCCCTAATACCTGATTACTAAAAAATTAATGCACCATCTTATCCGCACAGGTTGAACTGGCAAAAGCTTCGGGTTTAGCTTTAAAAATAAAACCCATACTTAAAATGTAGCCCATAGCCTCGTTTAATGCTTTGTTGGATTTAAATGATGGATTAGTATTGATATCCGCATGAACTTCTAAATCTACATCGTAAATGTCCAATAAATCACAGATAGAATAGGCCGTTTCAATAGATTTTTGTACTTCTAGCAACATTCTTTCCTTGATTCCCATTTTTTGGGTAGTTTTTTCTTGGGCAATGTACATAAAGCCGCCATGATGTTCCCTCAACAACACAATTACTGTAGCAAAATCAGTATAACTGCCTTTTACTTGAGAATCGGTACCAATGCAAACTTTTAATTTGTAGCCGTTTTCTGTTTCGCGGAGAATTGCTTTTTCTACCTCTGCTAAGATTGACGAATGAATAACTTCGCCACTAAATTTCTTCCAGGTCATAAGTTATTGTAATAAAGATAAAGCAACCTAAAATCAGGTTTCCTAAAATTAATAGCTTATTGTTAAAGTTTTTTTAAATGTATGTTGTTTATTTGCTAACATTTTATTGTTTATCAACAAGTTATGTTAGGTTTTGTGTTGCGGGTTATAAGTTATGTGTTTTATGAGCATTCGTAACTGGCAACTCGCAACATGTAACTCCTCATTAAATGCCTACCTTTGTACCCATGAATCTGCAAAAGCTACTCGCTAACCTTAATATTCAAAAGTTAAATCCATTACAAGAAGAAGTAAAAGCGAAAGCCAATACTGGCAGTGATTTGGTGGTTTTGGCACCTACAGGATCGGGAAAAACACTGGCTTTCCTTATTCCAGTGCTCAATAACTTGAGCGAAACACAAAAAGGTGTACAGTGCTTAGTTATGGTGCCATCCAGAGAATTGGGATTGCAGATTGAGCAGGTTTTTAAACAAATGGCCACTGGTTACAAAGTTATTTGTTGCTACGGAGGTCATTCGGTAAAAATAGAGCGTAATAATTTAACCGAAGCGCCTGCCGTACTCATTGGTACGCCAGGCCGCATTGCCTTTCATTTACGTGAAAATAATTTTGACGAAAGTACGATCAGTACTTTGGTATTAGATGAATTTGATAAATCCTTAGAGTTTGGCTTTACCCAAGATATGTCTTTCATCATCGACAGCTTGCGTGCCTTAAAGCAACGTATCCTTACTTCTGCGACGGCAATGAACGAATTGCCTGAATTTACAGGGATAAAGGAGCACCAAACCATAAACTTTTTAGGGCAACAGGAGATCGTTCCAGATTTAAAACTAAAACGTGTTGATACACTGGCTGAAGATAAATTAGAAGCCCTTTTTAAACTGATTTGCAAAATTGGTGACCATTCAATGCTGATTTTCTGCAATCACCGGGAAACGGTAGATAGGATCAGTGACCTGCTGATTGACGAAGATTTAGTGCATGATATTTTCCATGGTGGAATGGAACAAGACGATAGGGAGCGAGCATTGCTTAAATTCAGGAATGGCAGCGTGAAAATTCTGATTACTACTGATTTGGCTGCCCGTGGATTAGATATTCCAGAAGTAGAATACATCATTCACTACCAATTACCGCTTACCAAGGAAGCTTTTGTACACCGTAATGGCCGTACCGCCAGAATGAACGCGAAAGGGACGGCCTATCTCATTTATGCCAATGATGAGAGCTTCCCTTATTTGGATAAGGATATTGAAAAGGAAGAACTTAAAGGGAATTATTCAGTACCTCCTGATAGTGAATGGCAAACCATTTATTTTGCTGCGGGTAAAAAACAGAAAATCAATAAAATAGATGTTGTGGGCTTCTTGCTAAAAGTTGGTGGCCTAAATAAAGAGGATGTAGGCCGAATAGAAGTAAAAGATTTGAACACTTATGCTGCGGTAAAACGTAACTTAGCGCAAAAATTAGTAAAGAAACTTTCTGCCGAAAAAATGAAGGGCAAGAAAATAAAAGTAGAAGTAGCTAGGTAGGAGTGAGGAACTAGCGGTTGTTAATGATAAATGGTTAGTGATTAATGATTAGGTAAAATGGCTTTTTTACTAATCGCTAGCCCCTGATCCTTAGTTCCTAATAAACGAATAAAAGTATATGAGCAACAACGAGGTAATGAAAAAATTAAGAGTGGCCTTATCACTCACTACGGATGATATTATGGCCATCTGCAAATTGGTAAATTTTAATGTCACAAAAAGTGAATTGGGCGATATCTTTAGAAAAGAAGACCATCCAAATTTTAAGAAATGTGGCGACCAAATTTTAAGGAATTTCCTAAACGGATTGGTAATCTATAAACGTGGTCCTAGAGAAGAAAATAAATAGTTAGTTGATATTTTGTCTAACTGCTTTTTTGCTAATTAGGCTCTCGATTTTCTCTAAAAGCACATCCATTTTAAAAGGCTTGGGCATAAAATCATCTGGTGGTGTTTCCAACACATTAATTTCTTCCGCCTTGTAAAGACCGGACATCATTAAAATAGGAATATGTTTGGTCTTGGGATTGGTTTTAATCTCGTTACAAAGTGTACGGCCATCAATTTTTCCTAGTACAATATCTAATATAATGAGGTCAGGGTTAAAGCTTCCAATAGTTTCATGCAATCCTTCCGCATCACTAAGCGGTTCCACCTCATAACCGCCAATTTCCAAAACGAGCTCAATAGTATCTAGTACTTCTTCATCATCGTCAACTACAATAATTTTTTTCATAAACGCAAATATAACATTGTTGAACTATTTACATAACAACGAATAAACAATAGGGTTTTAGCTGAAAATTAATATTTGTTCAAAGTGTGAATTTTTAATCTTCCATCAGTTCGACAATAGGAGAGATCTAGCGCACAGTATTTAAATTTAATTACCACTTCAACGATTAATAGGTTGTTAGATTTCTACTTATGATGTGCTGCCAGTAACAACAGATTACAATAAAACAAAAAAGCCACCCATTGGGTGGCCTTTTATAAGTAACTAGCTCAAATTAAAAGTGGAACTGCACACCCAATTTAGGGGCAAAAGTATTTCCATCTAAACCGAAGCTATTGGTTTTGATTTTAGCACCGGTAGCTTCTGATTTTACAGATAAATTATTGTAACCTAAACCATTTACTGAAAATTCAATTCCAATTTTCTTAGTAGGGAAGAATGCAAAACCTGGAGCCAAGTTTACACCAATAGCAGTAGTGGTAGCTTCTTTAGCACCAGTATCGCCGTTAGCGTTTACATCTTTTTGGGTGCCAAAAGCCATAGGAACTGATAGGTGTCCAAAGAATTTGAATTGATCAGTTAGGTTTACATAGTAACGACCAAAAGGAGCCACTACGAATGATTCGCGTTGGTTGGTATTGCTTACTGATTTATCATACTCATATCCAACACCAGTACCTACTGCAAAGTTGTTGCCTACAAAATATCCAATACTTGGAACTACGCTAAAATTAACATCAGCTTTAGCTGCACCATCAACTTTAGTACTATTGAAACCTACGTTACTACCTAGAATAAATTTACCTTTTTCTGTTTGTGCTTTTGCACCAAATGTTAAAGCTGCTACAGCCAATAACGATAATAGAACTTTTTTCATTTTTATATGTGTTATGTTTATGATGACCTTATGGGCATCTGACACATTCTTTTCAACTACCGTTCCTCTTTGTAAAAATGTCAGCCATGCCAAAATCAACATATTTAATTAATCGATTGATTAATAATAATTTGGGGAGATATAGGAAAAATTCGATATTAGATTTTCTTGACAAAAGCGCCCTTTACTGACAATTGAGTGATATTTTACTTGATTTTAGTATTGTCGATTTGACATTTTTTGGCAGACAGATGTCATAAAAAAAAGACAGGCCAAGCCTGTCTTTTTTGATATATGATAGAGTTGCGAATATTATTTATCCTCGTTAAGGAATACAAATTTATGATCGAACATATCTAATTTGATTTTACTATCCTTATCTACTTTACCCGCTAATATTTCTTTGGATAACTCATTCAGGATTCTTTTTTGGATCACACGTTTTAATGGACGTGCCCCAAACTGAGGGTCGTAACCCAATTCAGCAAGCCAATCTAAGGCTTCGGTACTGGCTTCCATCGTAATTCCCATCTCAGCCAAGGTATCTTGCACATGTTTAAATTGTAAGCTCACAATATCTCTAATCTCGCTTCGGTTCAACGGTGTAAACATGATCAGCTCATCAATCCTGTTCAAAAACTCTGGACGAATGGTTTGTTTCAACAACTCGAAGAGCTCACTCTTTGTTTTTGCAATTACGCTATCCCTATTTTCATCATCCAAGTTTTTAAAATTGTCTTGAATCAGATGAGAACCAATATTAGAAGTCATGATGATGATGGTATTTTTAAAGTTTACCACACGACCTTTATTGTCAGTCAATCGGCCATCGTCCAATACTTGCAATAAGATATTGAAAACATCCGGATGGGCTTTCTCAATTTCATCAAGCAATACTACCGAATAAGGTTTTCTACGTACAGCTTCGGTTAATTGTCCACCTTCATCATAACCTACGTATCCCGGAGGCGCACCAATCAAACGGCTTACGGCATGGCGTTCTTGATATTCGCTCATGTCAATTCTAGTCATGGCGTTTTCATCATTAAACAAGAATTCTGCTAATGCTTTGGCTAATTCGGTTTTACCTACACCGGTGGTACCCAAGAAAATGAAGGAACCAATTGGTTTGCGTTTGTCTTGTAAGCCCGCACGTGAACGGCGTATGGCATCTGAGATGGCCTCAATGGCCTCTTCTTGCCCAGCTACACGTTTGTGCAGCTCTTCTTCTAAGTGTAGTAATTTCTCGCGTTCGCTCGATACCAGTTTAGTTACCGGAATACCTGTCCAACGGCCTACCACACCAGCAATATCATCTGCGGTTACTTCTTCTTTTAGCATGCGGCTCTGATCTTGGCGACTGGCTAAATCTGCTTTCAGTTTTTCAACTTTATCTTGTGCTTCTTTAATCTTGCCATAACGTAGTTCTGCTACCTTACCATAATCGCCTGCACGTTCTGCTTGCTCGGCTTCTAATTTGTAAGCCTCAATTTGCTCAATTTCGGTGTTAATGGCGTCTACCAAGTCTTTTTCACCTTGCCATTTAGCTTTAAACTCATCACGTTCTGCCGATAAATTGGCAATTTCTTCACTTAGCTCTTTCACCTTTTTATCGTCTTTTTCACGTTTAATAGCTTCGCGTTCGATTTCTAAGCGCATGATCTCACGTTCCAAGGCATCTACATTTTCAGGTACGCTGTCCATTTCCATACGAAGTTTCGATGCTGCCTCGTCCATTAAGTCGATGGCTTTATCTGGTAAAAAGCGGTCTGAGATGTAGCGTTGGCTCATTTCAACGGCAGCGATAATCGCTTCGTCTTTAATGCGTACTTTATGGTGGGTTTCATAACGTTCCTTTAAACCACGTAAAATTGAAATGGCATCTTGCGTATCAGGTTCATCTACCATTACTTTCTGGAAACGACGTTCTAACGCTTTATCTTTTTCCAAGTATTTTTGATACTCGTCCAAAGTTGTTGCACCAATGGCTCTCAGTTCACCACGGGCTAGGGCAGGTTTCAGAATGTTTGCAGCATCCATGGCGCCTTCACCACCGCCTGCACCCACAAGGGTGTGAATCTCGTCAATAAAAAGGATAATATCACCATCACTTTGCGTTACTTCTTTCACCACAGCTTTCAAACGTTCCTCAAACTCACCTTTGTATTTGGCTCCCGCAATGAGTGCGCCCATATCTAAGGAGTAAACTACTTTAGATTTTAGGTTTTCAGGTACGTCGCCTTTAATGATTCTAAAAGCAATGCCTTCGGCAATAGCGGTTTTACCCACACCAGGTTCACCAATTAAAATAGGGTTGTTCTTGGTTCTGCGAGAAAGGATTTGAATTACACGTCTGATCTCCTCATCACGACCAATTACCGGGTCAAGTTTACCACTTTCGGCATATTCATTTAGGTTACGGGCGTATTTGTTCAAGGCCTGATAGGTCGCTTCGGCATTTTGATCGGTTACCCGGCTATTGCCACGTAATTCGGTAATGGCTTTTTTAAGGTCTTTTTCATTTACGCCTTGGTCTTTAAGCAATTTTGCCGTAGCATCATTAGTGGCTAAAATACCTAGCAACATGTGCTCTACGGAAACAAATTCGTCTTTAAACTCTTTTAAGAAAGTTTGTGCTTTTTGTAAAGCTGTATTGGCATTGGAAGATAAATAGATATTACTGCCGCTCACTTTAGGGAATTTGGCAATATCCTCGTCAAGCTTTTGGTTTAGTGTATTAAGGTTGACGTTTAATTTTTTTAATACATAAGAAATTACGTTCTCATCAACGGTTAACAAGCCTTTTAACAGATGTGCTGTTTCAATGGCCTGTTGCTGGTTGCCTTGTGCAATTTCAGAGGCTTTCTGTACAGCCTCTTGGGCTTTGATTGTAAAATTGTTGAAGTTCATATTTCCCTTTAACTCAAAACAAATGCCATCGTTAAATGATTTTTGAAATCGGAAATTTTGTCGTACTTAAAAATAATAAACTGAATAATTGACTGATTTTTAGTGTTTTATGATGAAATAATGACAGGTTAGGGGTTAGTGACTAGTCAGGAAGTAAATAGCTAAAGAATTAATAAATAAACAAATGCTTCTTGCCAATAAATCTGTGGTTAAACCAGTGCAATCTGCGGGAAGAATCTAATGAACAAGTGAACCAATGAACAATAACTCTGCTAAAATACTAACCACTAATCCCTAACTCCTAGCCACTAAAAACCTATCTTTGCAGCACAAATGAAAACCTATATACAAAGTTACTTTAGAGTTTATCAGGGACTATCTACACCAGCGTGGATGTTGGCTTTGGTAATGTTAGTGAATAGAAGCGGAGCCATGGTAGTACCTTTCTTGGGCGTTTACATGGTAAAGCATTTAGGCTTTTCGTTAGAGACTGCTGGTGTGCTACTCAGTTGCTTTGGGATAGGTTCAGTAATAGGGTCGTCGCTTGGCGGCTGGCTCACAGATAAATTCGGTCATTTTAAGGTGCAGCTTTTCAGTTTAACAGGAGTGATCCCATTATTTGTATTGCTGCCTGAGTTGACTACCAGAACCTCCTTGGCTGGGGGGATATTGATTTTAAGCATAGTGAGCGATATTTTACGACCTGCAAACTCGGTATCACTGGCCTATTATTCAAAACCTGAGAATGTAGTAAGAAGCTTTACACTGAATAGGATGGCTTTAAATTTAGGTTTTTCTATTGGTCCGGCTTTGGGTGGTTTGTTAGCTGCCATTTCATATAACCTGCTTTTTTACGGAAATGCCATTGCGGCAACATTGGCAGCTGTGATATTTTTTGTTTACTTCAGAAATAAGAAAGGCGAAGTTAAAGAGAAGGTTAGTTTGGACGATGAACAGCCCAAATATCAATCTCCGTATAGGGATGCGCCTTTTTTGGTTTTCACGTTTTTAAGTATTTTGTTTGCCATCTGTTTTTTCCAGCTATTAAGTTCGCTTCCTTTGTATTATAAAGAAGTTTATCATCTTAGTGAGAAGAGCATAGGTATTATTTTAGCTTACAGCGGGGTAGTAGTTTTTAGCTTGGAGATGTTGATTGTTCATATTGCTGAGCGGAGGACAACTGCAGCCAATGCCATTATTATTGGTGTGTTTTGTTGCGGGGTAGCTTTTGCTTCCTTATTGATTACCGAGGGAATTTGGCTACTGTACGTGTCTATGTTTATTCTTTGTATCGCTGAAATTTTAGCCATGCCTTTTATGGCCACAGTTACCCTGCAACGATCGAATGTTAAAAATAGGGGTGCTTATATGGGCTTAAACTCCCTTTCATTATCTGCTGGATTAATTTTTGCTCCTTTTTTAGGAACCAAAGTAGCCGCCAATTATGGTTTTAATGCTTTATGGATGGGAACGGGTTTGCTCATGCTGTTTACTTCCATAGGTTTCTATTTTTTAATGAAACGCATGAAATTAAAAGCCGAATAACATAGTTACTTTCACTTGTTTTTAAGGTAAGCTATTTGTCATTCAGAGCGTAGCGAAGAATCTTGATAAGCTATAAGTATAAAAAAAGGAAGTCTTTTGAACTTCCTTTGAATATTATCCTAAAACTTCTTTTAGTTTTTTCGTCTGATAATCTGCCAACTTTTGCAGAGGACCTGAAGCCAACATCTTCATCATCATGTTCAAGTCTGCCGATATGGTGTGTTTTGCAGAAGTAGTACCGTTTCCGTTATCAGTCACCGTCCATTGTAATGATAAATCGAATGGTGGTTTTTCAGTAGGAACAGCTACCAATTTCTCGTTTTCAACCCTTTCAGAAATATGTATGGCCAATTTAGCCATGTTCTGGATGGTGAAACTTGCGGTGTCAGCAGTAGAAGACCAGTTGTAGATGTTCTCTGGCATTAATTGCTGATGATTATTCAAATCAGCAAGAAATTGATAAACCTGCGCTACAGGTAAATTAATTTCAGCGTTACTTTCAATGATTGTCATTTATATTTAGGTTTTTGTGTGACAGTCTTACACGGTTTCGCCTTGTCCCCATTCAGAGGGGTTCTCACGCCATTTGTTCAAAAATTCAATTTCCGATTTGGCAATAAAACCATGTTCAGCAGCGTAGTCAATTAGTGCTTTGTAGTTAGAAAGGGTTGAATATCTACATTTAGCAGCGGCAAAGTTATCATCAGCTTGTTTAAAACCATAAGTAAAAATGGCTACTAAGCCTGCTACTGAAAGGCCAGCATTACGCAAAGCTTCTACGGCTTGTAAGCTGCTTTTTCCAGTCGAAACTAAATCTTCAATCACTACTACACGTTGTCCTTCAACAATCTCACCTTCTATTAAACTTCCAGTGCCGTGTTCTTTAGCTTTTGACCTTACATAAATAAAAGGTAGGCCAAGCTCTTGGGCAACTAAAACTCCTTGTGGAATACCGGCCGTAGCTACACCAGCAATTACATCAACAGCACCATACTCTTCTTGTATCAGTTGAGCTAGTTTTTGGCGGATGTAAGTTCTTACAGCAGGGTGGGATAAAGTTATGCGATTATCACAGTAGATTGGCGATTTCCAACCCGAAGCCCAAGTAAATGGATTAGCAGGTTGTAATTTAATTGCTTTAATTTGTAACAAAAATTCAGCTACCTTTAATTCAATATCACTTTTATTGTACATGGCGCAAAAATACAGAATTTATATTAACGATAACACTTTGTTTATAACTCATGAACTTCCAACTCAAATTGATAAAATACAACAAGTTGAGACAGAGGATTTTGATTTTAGGTCTTTCTATAAGAACCTAAAGAGCAGTAAACAAAAACATTACCTTCTGCTGACCAAGAATCCTCAATCTGTATTCAAAAAGATAAAAAAGGATTTGACTATTATTAAAGCAGCGGGAGGTTTGGTTACCAATGCCAAAGGCGAATTTCTGTTCATTTTTAGAAATAAAAAGTGGGATTTACCTAAAGGAAAGGTAGAAAAAGGAGAGAAGATGAAAGTTGCAGCGGTAAGAGAAGTAGAAGAGGAATGTGGAGTTAAAATAGAGCAGCGCAATGAAAGGATTTGCAAAACCTACCATGTGTACGAAATGGGCAGTGAGCTGATTCTAAAAAGAACCAATTGGTACCATATGACGGTGAAGGGAAGCCCTAAATTGATACCACAGGTAGAAGAAGGGATTACTGAAGCGGTATGGATAGCGCCTTATGAAATTAAGGCCAAAATAAAAAACACCTATCCTTTGATTATAGATGTTTTAAAGAGCGAGAAATTGCTTTAAGGGTTAATATTATTGAACACAGACCCTCTCTCTGGTTACGCCACCTCTCCCAAAGGGGGAGAGTTTCACATTTCATATTCTCTCCCTTTGGGGGAGATGCCCAAGGGGCCAGAGAGGGTATTTCTATTTCTAAAACCTACTCTTCATCAAGGCTATCAATAATCACTTCGATTTGTTTAATGTGTTTGCCGTAATAAAAGCGGGCCCAAACTTCGGTAAGAACACCGATGATAAGGATAGTGATAAACGCGTTCAATACAATATAGGTTAATGACAGTTTTTCTAAAATTCTTGCGAGTAAATCATTTTTGGTTAAAAAAAGCGCAGTAGCACAAAAGGAAATCATAATGAAACCAATAATGTAGGTTAACGCTTTGTATAATTCAACGTTAAGCTTCATTTCGTAGTAAAACCATAGCAAATTTTTTCTGCTATCTATGCTTAGATCATAGGAGTGCTTGTAGAAACGATAGAACTTATAAAAATAGTAGGTACAAAAAGCTACTACAATACCATAAAACACAAAATAGGTAGATTTTAGGGATGTTGAGAAACCGAATATTGTGGGAACAAATACACCTACTGCTAGTGAAAGTACCTGTAATATAAATTCCTGTTTCATTTGTTTCCTTATTTTATCGATAGGCGTGCGTGCCTCTTTTAGCTTTAACATATCTTCGGATATTTCTTGATGCTGAGTGTCGTTGTTGTTCCACTCGTCTTTTAATTGGTCAAAATTCATAGCCGTTCTTTTTAATGATCTGTTGTAATTTTTCTTTCGTTCTGTTTAGTTTAACTCGGGCATTCACTTCGGTAATACCCAGATTTTGTGCAATTTCCCTATGCGACTGGTTTTCGAGAAATAGGAATATCAAAGCTTTTTCAATCTGATTAAGCTCTTGTACGGCTTTGTATAGATAGGCCAGTTTCTCTTCCTTTTCATGGCTGTCGCTAAAATCAGCTACTTCTAGATGCTCATTTAATGAGGCTTTATCTACTTTTCGATGATCTTTTTTAAAGAATACAATGGCTGTATTTAAAGCTACTCGATACATCCAGGTCGAGAATTTACTGGTACCCTTAAAGGAAGGATAGGCTTTCCAAAGCTGCATGACAATTTCTTGAAACAGATCTTCCTGATCCAAAGGATTATCCATATACATTTTAGCAACCTTATGGATAATGCCTTTATTCTCGTTGATTTGCTGCAGGAATATTTTCTGGGTATCGTGCATGGAATGGCGTTCTTTTAAGAGCAGAGATTTAGTTGATGACAGGGGTTACTTTAAATCCTTTGGCTTGCAATAAGCCTATTACCCCTTCTTTACCTTGTAAGTGACCGCTGCCTACCGCAAAAAATGTTGATTTTTCTTTGGCTATTGCTGGCATTCTATCTGCCCATAAGTGGTTACGTACTGGTAGTAAGTTACGATAAGCTTCAGGGTCTGCAGTATAAAAAGTTTCCATCAATTCGTCTATTTTTTCCACGTCTTCCGTTAAGTAAGCTGCTTTGAGTTTGGCCATTAGTTTTTTTAGCTCTTCGTCGGACCACATTTTCAAATATGGTACAAAATCCTTTGGTCTAAAAATCTTGTCTAAAAATGAATATTGCTCTTCTATACTCGACAAACCTTTTATTTCTTTATTGGAAACTTTAGTTGCTTTAATAACTTCACTTTCAATACTGGCGATTTTACAAGGTAGGGAGGACTGTAATAATGCATTTAAGATTACTAATGGTTTTAAATTTTCTACCTTCTTTAAATTGGTTTTAAGTTTTGCTTGTAATAGAGAATCGACATAATGTGCATCTTCTTTACTCACCATGGTGCTTAATGGTTGAGCATTGGTGATGTATTTCTTTGTTTCCTCAGCCAAATTTGGGGCGGCTAAATTAATTTCCAAATAGCTTTGCTCAGTACTGTTCATCGCATCTTTTACTTTTTGCGGCATGTTATAGTCACCTTCACAAAGCATGTGGTGGGTGCCGAACAAATAGGAAGGCTTTTGTAGGCCATTGCCTTCAATTTTCCAAAGTATAGAATTGGTTTTGGCTTTTTGACTATGGGCACAGCTTATAGGGGCTATGGCTATGGCAGATAATACGGCTAACTTTACAGTTTTGGCAATCGTGTTTTTTACTAATGATTTCATGATGTTTAAGCTTTTAATTTAAACCATTAGTAGGCGTTGTAGGAAAACGTTACAATTAAATAATGTAAAAAAGTAACTTGTTCTTAAGTTATTGATTTTCAAATTTATATTTTTAGTGTTAAAGGGCCGTTAGGCCGCTTGGCTGGAGCTTATTTGTCTAACGATTTTAAGAAATAGAAAATCTTTTCGATTCTATTATCGATGTTTTTGTGGTTTTTAATACTTTTATTGAAATCTAAATTAATAAATGAAAAATCATTTCCTAAAGTTGTTGCTTGGTTTAAATTTGATGTTTTTATGCTTTGGTTGTAAAAAAGAAAAGGACAGGGAACAAGATCCAATAGACATTTTAACTTCTAAAACATGGAAGTTTAGTCTTGTTGATAAAAACCCTTCATCTGGGACTCCTGATGCTACTACTATTTCTTATGTTGTTGCCGAATGCTTCAGAGATAATATATTTGAGTTTAAAAAAGATGGTACGCTTTTGTTGCATACAGGAAAGATCAAATGTTTAGCTGGAGAGCATGATATCAAGCAATCAACTTATAGTTATAATAAAGATACCAAAGAAATATCTATAGATGGTGTTAAATCTATAGTACTGGAGCTTACCAAAACACAATTTAAATATAAGGCCCCATTACCTTTTAATACAGGCTACGCTTATGCGTTAGTTATTTTGGAATAATCTTTATAGAAATTTCAACGCTTCCTTAGGTACAAATTGACTTACATCGCCATTGTTTCTTAGGATATCTCTTACAATAGTTGAACTAATGGCAGAATATTCGGGGCGACTTAACAGGATAATCGTTTCTGCTTCGGGCATCATACTTTTGTTGATTTGCGCAATGGCACGCTCATATTCAAAATCTGCTGCCGAACGAATTCCTCTTACCATGTAGGTAGCATTAATTTTCTTGCAGAAATCAATCGTTAGCCCTTGGTATAACTGTACTTCTACATTACTGTCGTTGGCAAAAATGCTTTGCACAATTTCCTCTCTTTTTTCCGCTGATAGAAAGCTCTGCTTAGAGCTATTCAATCCAATGCCTACCACAATTTTATCGAACAGTGGCAATGAACGTTTCAAAATATCAACGTGTGCAATAGTTATAGGGTCAAATGATCCAGGAAATAAAGCAATCTTCATGTTCAAAGATAGTTGAAAAGGATAAAGGAACAAAGAATAAGGGATAAAGATAAACTGCAAGCAAGTTGGTGTTTTGCATAAGTCCCTGTTCTTTTATCCTTGTTCTTTTATCTCTTTGAAAAAACTAAAAGAAGAATAACCATATTTGCGGGTTTCTACATAGCCGGGTTGCTGGTCTAGTTTTAGCATCGAGGGATGTTCTACCACCAAAGTCCCGTTTTCTTTTAATAAATGATGTTTTGCAACCAATTGAGGCAGTAGGGGAATATTTGGCAGGTCATAAGGTGGATCTGCAAAAATAATATCGTATTGCTCAGTAGCTTGCTCCAAAAACTTAAAGGCATCGGCCTTGCGAATATCGATACTAGTCAATTGGTGTTTTTCTTTCACCGTTTTGAGCCAAGCTACGCAACCAGCATGTTTATCTACAGAAGTGATACTTGCCACGTCCCTAGAGGCAAATTCAATACTGATATTACCAGTACCTGTAAAAAGATCAAGTACATTGCACTCGTCAAAATCATAAATATTCAACAAAATATTGAACAATGCTTCTTTGGCCATATCGGTAGTTGGTCTCACGGGAAGCTTCGCTGGGGCATGAAATTGCAAACCCTTTAATTTACCGCCAACTATACGCATTGTTGTAAAGCAAGTAAAGCTGTATAATAATGCGAAGGCATATCATCTAAAATATTGGTATCTAAGTCGGTTTGTACTGTTAACAAATCAATTTTATTGAAATATTGGCTAAGGAGCTTCCATTTGTCATCTCCTTCATGGACAATGCCACAGGCCTTAACTTCAACAATTTTAGAATCAATATTTAATTGGTTGATGATCAATAGCAAAAAATAAGTGAGTTCTTCTAAATCTTCAAATTGGTAGCTCTGCATAAAAGCTACTTTTTGATCTTTAACATAGATGAACTGGAAAGAACCTACCGTAAAATCAATCAATACGCTGTCTTGATCTAGATTTGTAGTTAACTCTACTAGCCCCGCATTTTGGTATAACCTGATAGCAGTTTGCCAGCGTTCATTAATCGTTTTTTCGGCAAATATTGGTAAAGAGAATACCGTGTTGACGGTTTTTTGTAAAGAGGGCTGTACGTATACTGTATGAGAATCTGTTTCTTCGAAATATTTAGTATAAACGGCTACATTACTTTCGTTGAATAACTCCTGAGGTACAAATACAATATTGTTAGTATGCGTAGCCACGGTAACCTGCTTGTAGGCAAGTTGTAGGTAACTGTCGTTTTTTAACCGCTCATTGAATTTTTCGTAACCATTCTCGCATTCTTGCTCGTCGTAAACTGCATGAACAAAATTTTTCTCATTGTCAATAATGGCGTAGGAGAAGGTGTCGGCACCTACTTTTACCAACAAACTTAAATGGGAGCTGTTTGCAGGTTCAAAATTTGGGTCAATTAATAAAATGCTGTTATTGTTCATGTATCAACAAAAATAGTTCTTTTTTTTAAAATGAGTTGATTCGTTTGTTGGTTGACTAGTTTTTTGGATTTGTTTACGGTGATGTTAATTTATAGCACCTCAACTTTTTTTGCATCTTTGCCAAATGGACAAAGCCCAGCTGATTGCACAATCCTATCCATTTGCACCTACCAAAGAACAATTGGAGTTTTGCAAACATGTGGCTAGTTTTTTGAGCAGACCAAATACGGAGGCTTGCTTTGTTCTGAAAGGCTACGCCGGAACAGGTAAAACCACTTCGGTGGCTGCTTTAGTAAAAGCTTTACCAAAATTTGGCTTAAAATCGATATTGTTGGCTCCAACGGGTAGGGCTGCAAAGGTAATGAGCAATTACACTGGCAAGAAAGCACTTACCATCCATAAGAAAATTTACCGTAAAAAAACGGCAATGGATATGGATTTGATTTTCCAACTGGCTCCGAATTTGGCACAAAATACTGTTTTCATTGTGGATGAAGCCTCCATGATTGCAGATGAATGGAATGCGCAACGAGGTTCTTCATTTTTAGGCGATTTGTTGGAATTTGTTTTTCAACCATCGCCAGAAGGAAAGCCTAAAAACTGTTTTCTGCTATTTGTGGGCGATACCGCACAGCTTCCACCGGTTGGAAGTACGGATAGCCCAGCTTTAAATCCAACTTACTTAAGTAATAACTTTCATCTCGATGTTACTGCCGTGGAGTTGACAGAAGTGGTTAGGCAAGAGAAGAAATCGGGTATTTTGGCCAACGCCACCATGCTCAGAAAATTGGTAAACACTTACGATGATCAACCCAAATGGCCAAAATTCATCACTAAGGGATACAAGGATATTTTCAGGATGACGGGGTTGAAATTTGTAGAAGGTTTGGAATATGCTTACGGTAAATATGGCTTAGAAAATGCCTTGGTGGTATGCAGGTCAAATAAATCGGCCAATATTTATAATAATCAAATTAGAGCTAGATTATTGTATAGAGATGAGGAATTGAGTGGGGGAGATTATATCATGGTGGTGCGTAACAATTATTTCTGGCTACCTGATGACAATGAAACTGCATTTATTGCCAATGGCGATATGGCCAAGGTAATCAGGGTACGCAGGGAAGAAGAAAGGTATGGTTTTCGCTTTGCGGAAGTACAATTAGAATTGGTTGATTTTCCGGATGTTGGAGCCATTACCTGTAAGGTGCTGCTGGATACTTTGCAGATTGAAAGCCCCAATTTACCTTACGAAGCCAGCAAGAAACTATATGAAGGGTTGTTGTTGGACTACGAACATATTACCAATAAGAAGGAGCGTTTGCAAGCTATTAAACAAGATCCTTACTATAATGCTTTGCAAATTAAATTTGCCTATGCCGTAACCTGTCACAAAGCACAAGGTGGGCAATGGGATGCTGTTTTTGTAGATCAAGGTTTTTTAACCGAGGATATGGTTGACCTTGATTTTATGCGTTGGTTGTATACTGCTGTGACCAGAGCTAAAAAAGAACTTTTTCTGGTAAATTTTAGCAAGGATTTGTTTGCGGGTAAAGTGGAAGACGAGGACTAAACCAGAGGCAACTGAATAGTAAAAGTAGTTCCTTCGTTTTCAATGCTGTTTACCAAAAGCTCGCCATGGTGTTGCTCAATTATCTTGTGCGAAATATGTAGGCCTAATCCAATAGATTTTTCACCTTGTAACCCTTTTCTGCTTGCTTTGGAAAATTGTTCGAAAATGTGCGATTGCAATTCGTAAGGAATGCCAATACCATTGTCTTTCACTTTAATTAGCGCTTTATTTTTGACTTTGCTTGCCAATACGTTAATTTCTTTGTCAACCGTAGAAAACTTAAGCGCATTACTGATCAAATTATCAATTACACGTTCTAACTTAGATGGATTTGCACTTAGCTTTAAGTGCTCGCTTCCCTGGTTAAAAATAATCTTTCTATCAGTATTGGTTTCCCATTTATTGATGATTTTTTGAAGATAAGGATTCAGCTCAAAGGTTTCTTTTTGCAGTTCAGGCTGGCTGGTTCTAACCGCTTCAATTAAATCGTTGATGATGTTCTTTGCTTGCAATGCCGAGCTATAAATCATCTTTGCTTCTCCATCATCGCCTTTTTCCAACAGCATCATTTGGCTAAGTGCTTCAATGTTATTTAACGGAGCCCTTAAGTCGTGAGCAACAAAAGAAAGGATTTCGCCCTTTTGGGTATTTAAATGGGCTATTTCAATATTCTTTTCTTCTAATTCCCTAATTTGTACAAAATGTGAAGATTTAAAATAATAGCTATATCTCGAAAAACTTAACAATACCATTCCAAGGATAATGCCCGCTATAAAATTGACTATTTTTTGCTGATTAGCTAACTCAGAAAACTGTGTAGCTGCGAAATATAGCGCTATAATGTAAATCACTAAAAGCTTTATGTATTTATATTCAATGGCAAAGAAAAGACTGGCCGCTACAATACCTACTAAAAGCACAAAGAGTGTATTTTTAGTGTTGTGCATAGAAATAATATAGCTGATATTAAAAGACGAGGTCAGAAAAAATGCCACAAAAATGAGCACAATTATCTTTTTATAACGAAGAGGAACCTGTCTGCGGATAACGTAAATACTGATGCAAAAAAAGATAGCTGAACAAGCCAACTGAAACCAGTTGTTTAGCGATAATTGGTTGTAACCCTTAATTTCTGCTACGTCAGTATAAAAAACAATGGCCAATGTTCTGGAAATGCCACTAAGTATTAATATTAGCGAACTAATGATTTTTACGGATTTTAGATTACCATCTGCCGCGTATTCGTCAAAAGCATTTAAGAACTTATCAGGTGTGCGGTATGTTAAGAAGTGTAGCAAGTTATTTGTCTGGTTAAAACAAAAGTAACAAAGCTTTTACGTATTGTGAAACAAAATATAAAAACAGGTAAATACACTTAAATACCAAAACGGGTGCGCAAACTTTCACTGTTAGATCTACTTGAACTAACTTTTGATTGATTGCTCATTACAAAGATTAGCGTACCGTTAAAACCTCTTCTAATTTCGGAGATATAGTTAACGTTGATCATATCGCTACGGTGAATGCGAATGAAATCTTCGGGAAGTTTGGCTTCCAACGTAGAAAGCGTGTAGTCGGTGAGGTGCTTTTTGCCATCCGCCGTATAAAGAAATACATATTTTTCTTCCGCCTGAATGTGTATGATATCATCTATTTTGATCAATAGAATTCTATCTCCAAGTTTTACGGTTAGTGTTTTTTGAATGGTTTTACCTTTAATTTGTTGCAATAAATCATCAATGACAAGAGTTGGTTTTGCCAAATTGGTCTGTTTTAGCTTATGGATAGTTTTGTCTAAGCGTCCTAATTCAATGGGTTTAAGCAAGTAGTCGATAGAACCTTCATCAAAAGCTTTAATGGCATATTGGTCATAGGCCGTAGTGAAAACCACTTTTGGTTGGTTTTCGCCCAGCTTGGCCAGCATTTCAAAACCATTTAAGATAGGCATTTCAATATCCAAAAAAATCAGATCTGGTTGATGTTGGTTAATCAGTTCAAGTCCTTCTGAACCATTTGTAGCCTCAGCAATAATTTCAACTTCCTGGTAATTGGACAAAAGTCGTTTCAATCTTTGTCTTGCCAATTGTTCATCTTCAATAATAACGGTTTTCCAGTTCATGCACTTAAAGGGATGGTGATTCTGATTTGTTTCTGTGGTTGATTAATTAACTCAATGTCGTGTTGGTTTGGATAAAGCAAAGCAAGCTTATCAAAGGTGCTTTGTAGGCCATATCCGGCTATCAATTCATCAGGAAAAGGAATACCATTGTCCATCACTAATATTTCTAATTTGTTGTTTTTCGGAGCCACTTTTACTTCAAGTAGTCCATTTTCAAAAGTGTCTTTTAAGCCATGCTTCAAAGCATTTTCTACCAATGGCTGTAATAAAAATCTCGGAAAATCAATAAACGCAATGCTTTTATCGATTTCAATATTGAAATTAATTCTGTTTCCAAACCTCACCTTTTCAATAGCTAGGTAAGTATTCAAAATGTCTATTTCCTCTTTCAAGCTACAATAATTCTGCTGCTGAGCATTAATACTATATCTGAACAATTTCGAAAGCTTAATAGTCATGTCTTCTGCCTTGTCAGGGTCCTCGTGGATCAAGCTGATAATGGCATTTAAGGCATTGTACAAAAAATGAGGGTTAATTTTAGACTGTAACGCTTGTAATTCAGCTTGAGCTTTAAGCTGGTTGCTTCTAATTAAATCCGCTTCCTTAGCTTTCAAGGCATTCTCTGCATTGCGTTGCTGCAAATGATAAAGTAGCATAATGGTACCTACAATGAAAACAATTACCGAGATAGATTTGTAATCCTGGGCATGGTTGAAAGGTTCGTAGGAAATACCATAGAATAATGAAATGATAAAGTAACAGATTTCTATTCCTACAAACATACCGAGTAGATTGCAGGTATAATAAAGTAGTATAAGCTGCCAAAAGCGACGGGTAAACCTTTGACTATATTTTTGAAAAGTAGAAAAGATATTTGAAATGGCTAAACTGATGAATACGCTAAAGAGAATATTAAAGAAAATTTGCCTGATCGAGATGCCGTTTTTACTCACCATACTGATCAAAAGACTAATGCATATCCCAACACTGATGCCTACGGCAGTATACTTGATATTGTGTTTAACAAGTTTTTTTTCTAGAATTTTCTTTAAAGTTAAGGCCATTTGAACATAGGTAAAAATACAATAACAAAACAAAAAGGGGTAATGAATATGTTGTAAATATGTATAAATCGGTTAGATAGTTACCATACAAAGCGACGGTTGGTATTAATACGAAGCTCAGTAGCCGTTTTAATTTGATAACTGGTAGTTGATAAAACCTATTTTTGTATTTAGATGAGAAAAAAGCCTAAGTTTTATATCGTTGAAGAGGATGCCATTAAGGTACCACGTTTTGAGGAAAGTGCTGGTTTCTATACCACCAAGCAGCGTAGTAAAACCATGGCTAAAATTAAGGGAAGCAATAGTAAACCCGAACTCATACTCAGACAAGCACTTTGGAAGGAAAATATTCGTTTCCGCATTCATCGAAAAGATTTACCAGGGCGACCAGATTTGGTGATAGAGAAATATCAGCTAGCTATTTTTATTGATGGCGACTTTTGGCACGGTTACAATTGGCAGCAACGGAAACCCAAAACCAACCAGCAATTTTGGATTCCTAAAATAGAACGCAACATACAACGAGATAAGTTTGTGAATCAGGCACTCCAATCTTTAGGTTATGTAGTCATGCGCTTTTGGGAACACGAAATTAAACAGAACTTAAAAGCAAGCGTTAATCAAATAAAACTCTATATTGAAGCTGCAAAAAAGGAGCGGATACCGGATAACTATGAACAGTAAATCATACGAACGGATTTTTGTAGAATGAACGAACCATTTAACCAAATAACTAGCTAAGCAAAAAATTACTACATTTGTCTATGCTTTCTAAAAAGACCAAGTATGCCATCAAAGCGCTAGTTGCGCTGGGTAAGAATATCAACCTGCCACCTATGCAAATCTCAAAAATTGCAGAGGAGGAGCACATCCCAAAGAAATTTTTAGAGCAGATTTTGTTGGACTTGCGAAACGCAGGTATCCTTTATAGTAAAAAAGGAGCTGGAGGCGGTTATAGTCTTAATAAAAAACCAGAAGATATTTACTTGGTGCAAATTCTACGTCTTACCGATGGACCTGTAGCCATGCTACCTTGTGCCAGTTTGAACTTTTACCATAAGTGCGACGAATGCACGGATGAAGTAACCTGTGGAATTAGAAGTGCTTTTATTGATGTAAGAGATGCAACACTTAAAATTCTGGGCGAAACCAGCATTGCCGATATCATTAATAGGGAAGATAAGCTTAAGTTGGAACTTTAATTGTTTTGGTTAATTGGTTATTTGCGTAACTGGTTAATTGTTTTTCCGCAGATTGTAATAGTTGTTTCGTTGGTTGGTTTGTTAGCTGTTTAGTTTCTTAACTAATACCGTTCCTATTACGTCATTTCGACCATAGCGGAGACCGCGAAGCAGCTACGAAGTAAAATCTTTTAAGGTTGCTTTATGTTTCCCGCAGATTACTATGATTTCCTTATAGATTTTATTTGAATACGAGATGTCCTCATCTTCTTAAATCAGCGGTTTAGTGGGATTTTCATGTCTGCGAAAATCAGCGGATTGTTAATTTTCTTTCCTCAATTTTCTAAGTAATTAATTCCTTAAAAACGATCATCCATTTCTATGACTTATAAAAAACTTTAAAAATAATTACTACTATTCCTATATACTTTATATATTTGCCAGATGAAATCGATATTTACATGTTGTTACATGCCAGAATTAACCATGAACTATTGCTATAGCGCAAGGTAAGGGAGCACTGTATAATATGATTTTAAAGATATGAAACATAGATGCTTCTCCTACAAGAGAGGCATTTTTTGAATAAAAGCACAACAAACAACCAATGCAAAGTTTTAGAACAGAACTTGAAAACCCAATTATAGCCCAAGATATCATTGATCTTGAGCGTAAGATCAAAGCCTTTCGTGATGGTACTATACACGAAGAAAAATTTAGAAGCCTTCGTTTGGCACGAGGCGTTTATGGACAACGTCAGCCAGGAGTACAAATGGTGCGTATCAAATTGCCATTTGGAAAGGTAACTTTCAAGCAGCTATTACGCATTGCAGATATTGCCGACGAATATGGAAGTGGTAACCTGCATCTTACTACCCGTCAAGATATCCAAATCCATTATGTGAGTTTAGATAGAACGCCGGAACTTTGGGCAAAGCTAGAACAAGATGATATCACCTTGCGTGAAGCCTGCGGAAACACGGTTCGTAACGTTACCTCATCACCAACTTCGGGGATTGATCCAGAAGAGCCTTTTGATGTTTCTCCCTATGCACATGCTACTTTTGCCTATTTCCTACGCAACCCAATTTGTCAGGAAATGGGCAGAAAGATTAAAATTTCTTTCTCTTCGAGTGATAGAGATACCGCCTATAGCTACATTCACGATTTGGGCTTTATTCCAAAAATTAATGAAAACGGCGAACGTGGTTTTAAAGTGATGTTTGCGGGAGGTTTGGGTGCACAGCCGTTTTTAGCTAGCCCTGTTCATGAATTTTTACATGAAGACCAGTTGATTCCTTATACGGAAGCCGTGCTACGTGTATTCGACAGATATGGCGAACGTAACAACCGTAACAAAGCCCGTTTGAAATATTTAGTTCAAAAACTTGGTTTAGAAGAAGTATTACGCTTGGTAGAGGAAGAAAAAATTGCCAACAAAGTGAAAAGCTTTAAGGTAGATATTACTGCCGTTCCTCAACCTGAACCACAGGCTCAAAAGGATTATGCGGCTGTGGCTATTGAAAATGAGCAACACTACCAACATTGGCTAGCTACCAACGTGATAGAACAAAAGCAGCAAGGTTTTTACGGTGTTTATGTTAAAGTAACCATAGGTGATATCAAGACCGACAAGGCAAGGGCTTTTGTAGAAGCCATTAAGCCTTTTGTAGCTGATGAAATTAGAATTACCCAAAACCAAGGATTACTGTTAAAATTTGTAAGAAAGGAGGCTTTACCTTCATTGTACATAGCCTTAAATCAACTTGGTTTTACCGCTTTAGGGTTTGATAGCTTGGCAGATATTACCACCTGTCCGGGAACAGATACCTGTAATTTGGGAATTTCTAACAGTATGACCTTGGCTGAGGTTTTGGAAGATGTGATTTACCATGATTTTCCTGAATTTATCTACGAAAAGAACATCAACATCAAAATCAGTGGATGTATGAACTCCTGTGGTCAGCACGGTTTGGCCGAGATTGGTTTCCATGGAAGCTCCCTAAAAGCTGAAGGTAAAGTAGTGCCAGCAGTACAAGTGATGTTAGGTGGTGGAACTGTAGGCAATGGATACGGTCGCGTAGCGGAACGTGTGATCAAAGTGCCTTCAAAACGTGCTACTAGTGTATTGCGTTACCTGCTTGATGATTTTAAAGAGAATAATCTAGAAACCGAAACTTTCCATCAATACTATGATAGAAAAGGGAAAGACTACTTCTATCAACTATTGAAACCTTTAGCAGATTTAACAGCCCTTAAAGCAGAAGAGTTTGTGGATTGGGGTCATGAAGAAACCTTTGTAACCGCTATCGGTGTAGGCGAATGTGCGGGTGTAGTGATCGACTTGGTGGCTACCTTATTATTGGAAGCCGACGAAAAATTTGGCTGGGCTACAGCTTCGTTAACTAATGGTGCTTATGCCGATGCCATTTATCATACCTACGCTTCCATGGTAAGTGCAGCCAAATCGCTGTTACTTGATAAAGGCGTAAACAGTAGCACGCAAGTAGGAGTGATCAAAGAATTCGATAACCATTATGTGGCGACAGGAGAGTTTGATTTTGGACAAGGCTTTTCGGACTTAGTATTGCAGATCAATAAAAATGAACCTTCAGCAGATTTTGCAAAAATCTATCATGAACAAGCCGCACAGTTTTTAAATGATATTAAAGCAAAGAGAGCGGAATTAATTAGCTAATTGGATTATTTGATAATTAACTAATTATCGAATTTTCAAATCATCATATTATTAAAATGACACAACATCATAAGCATATAGAACCCAACATTACCTTATTAGGCGCAGGTCCTGGTGATCCAGATTTGTTGACCCTAAAAGGCGTAAAAGCATTGCAAACTGCTGATGTAGTATTGTACGATGCGCTAACCAATGAAGCTCTGTTAGAACATGCCCCGAAAGAAGCCATTAAGGTTTATGTGGGCAAACGCTCAGGCGAGCATTCACATTCGCAAGAGGCGATTAACAAACTCATGGTTGATTATGCATTGAACTACGGACATGTAGTGAGATTAAAAGGTGGTGATCCTTTTGTGTTTGGTCGTGGTTACGAAGAGCTAGATTTTGCTGCTTCTTATAGCATCCCGGTTAGCGTTATCCCGGGTATTTCAAGCTCAATCGGTGTACCAGGTTTACAGCAAATTCCCGTAACTCACCGTGGTTTAAGCGAGAGTTTTTGGGTCATTACAGGAACCACTACTAGCAGACAAATTTCTGAAGATATTTATCAGGCAGCACATTCTAACGCTACTGTAGTGATTTTAATGGGCTTGAAGCAATTGCCAAAAATTGCGGAAATCTTTAAAGCTGCTGGAAAAGGTCAATTGCCGGCTGCGGTGGTGCAAAATGGTTCTGCAGAAAACGAAAAATTGGTCATCAGCACGGTGAAAAACATTGTAGCTAAAGCTGGTGAAGAGAAGATTGAGGCTCCTGCCTTGTTGATTTTTGGAGAGGTTGTGTCCTTACATCCATCCTTTAAAAATGTAATTAAACAATATGCAGCTATCTCCTAACCAAGAAACAGAAGTAGTATCAAAGAACCTAAATGGGAATCAGCTTTTTCCAGCTTTTATTAAGCTGAACGAACTGCGTACCCTTTTAGTTGGCGCTGGCGAAGTAGGTTTAGAAAAACTAAACGCTATTGTGAACAATAGCGAAGCTGCTAAAGTTACCGTGGTTGCCCAAGATATTCACGCTTCTTTTTTTGAAATTGCAGCAAGTAAGCCTAACGTTAAAATTAAACAAAAGGCTTTTAGTGCTGATGATTTAGAAGAGATTGATATTGTGTTTGCGGCTACTAACGACAATATTTTCAATACTGAATTAAGAGCCTTGGCACATGAAAAAGGATTGCTCATTAACGTAGCCGATAAACCTGAATTGTGCGATTTCTATCTAGGTTCTATTGTTAAAAAAGGTGATTTAAAGATTGCTATTTCTACCAATGGAAAATCGCCAACCATGGCCAAAAGGTTGAAAGAAGTATTAGACAATGCCATTCCTCAGGAGATAGATCATTCTATTGGGCAACTTAATCAGATTAGGCATAACCTTAACGGTGATATTAAGCATAAAGTAAAGGTGTTAAATGGCATTACGGCTACTTTTTTAGAGAAGGAAAATAAATTCAATACCAAAAAAATCGTGATTTGGTCGCTATCGGTGATTGCTTTGATGGTGGTTGGACATATTTTCTTGTCGTTTATTCCTTTTGCAAAACTTGGAGATGTAGCCGTGGGTTTGGCCGATCAAGTGGATAGTACTATTCTCTATTTTATTTTAGGTGGTTTTTTGGCGCAGTTGGTAGACGGTGCTTTGGGAATGGCATACGGAGTAAGTGCTACTACTTTTCTACTTTCCTTTGGCGTAACTCCTGCGGCAGCAAGTGCCAGTGTACACGCTTCTGAGATTTTTACTAGTGGCGTTTCTGGCTTAATGCACCTTCGTTTTGGTAACGTGCGCACCAAATTATTTAAAAAACTATTGTTGCCCGGTATTATTGGCGCTATCGCAGGAGCCTATATTCTATCATCTTTAGAGAACTATGGGCATATTATTAAACCCGTAGTATCTGCTTATACGTTGTTTTTGGGAATCAAAATTTTGTTAAAAGCTATTGCAAAACAAAAGAAAACCAAACCCTTAAAAAAAATAGGTCCGTTGGCTTTTATAGGTGCATTTTTAGATTCGATAGGCGGTGGTGGTTGGGGTCCAATCGTAACCTCTACACTAATTGCCAGAGGAGGTCACCCTCGTTATACCATCGGTTCGGTAAATCTTACTGAGTTTTTTGTGACCCTGTCAAGTTCATTAACCTTTATCATGATGATTGGCTTAACCCACTGGCAAATTATTTTGGGGTTAATTTTGGGAGGTTGTATTGCTGCGCCATTTGGAGCATTGTTGACCAAACGTTTAAATGCCAAAACCATCATGATCATGGTGGGTATCATCGTCATCATTACCAGTTTAAGAACCATTTTTATATTACTAAGTAAGTCATGATTACAGCATTAAAGAAAGAATTAGAGGGATTGGATGTTGTTGCTAAACTCAAATATCTGGCCCAAAAATATAAAGATAAGATAGTGTTTTCTACCAGTTTTGGTTGGGAAGACCAGGTAGTTACCCATCTGATATTTACCAATAACATTCCTATTAAGGTATTTACTTTGGAAACAGGCAGACTTTTTCCAGAAACCTACTATGTATGGAATAGAACTTTGGAAATTTATCAGCAGCCTATATATGCCTATTTTCCGAAGAGCGATTTGTTGCAGGATATGGTGGCCACAAAAGGTCCAAATAGTTTTTACGAATCCGTAGAAAACCGAAAAGAATGTTGCTATATCAGAAAGATAGAGCCTTTAAAAAGAGCCTTGGCAGGGAATGAATTATGGATTACGGGCATTAGAGCTGATCAAAGTGTAAACCGTGAAAGCATGGAGGATGTAGAATGGGACGAAGGAAACCAACTGCTGAAGTTTCATCCCATTTTCGATTGGACATTGGACGATGTGAAACAATATGTAAGAGAGAACAACATTGTGTACAATACTTTACACGACAAAGGTTTCCCAAGCATTGGCTGTGCGCCTTGTACCCGTGCGGTAAGAGAAGGAGAGGATTTTAGAGCAGGCCGTTGGTGGTGGGAAGACCAATCGAAGAAGGAATGTGGTTTGCACGCTAGTTAGGGATTAGGTAACTAGTAGTTAGGGGTTAATTATGGTTGGAAGGTTGTAAAATTGAAAAGTTTTGCTTCTATTCCAAAGCATTTTTCTCTCCCCGGCAGGCAGAGAGGGGTTAAATATCAGCACAAGCCCAACAAAAATAAACCCGATAGCAGTGAAAAGTTTGTCAGGCTGAGCTTGTCGAAGACCAAACTTGAAACGAATAGCGGGACTTAAGTAACAGAAGAGCGAGTAACCTTGCTTTTCGAATAATAAAAGACACAACCAAAAAAATGAGTAAATATAATTTTGATTATTTGGACGAGCTTGAAGCGGAAGCCATCCATATCTTGAGGGAAGTAGCGGGGCAGTTTGAAAAGCCTGCTTTGCTGTTTTCGGGCGGTAAGGATTCCATTACTTTAGTTCGTTTGGCAGAAAAGGCTTTTAGGCCGGGAAAATTTCCTTTCCCATTAGTGCATATCGATACTGGCCACAACTTTGAGGAAACGATTGATTACCGCGATAGAATGGTGGCTCGTTTGGGCGAACGTTTGATTGTTGGTTCGGTTCAGCAATCTATTGACGAAGGAAAAGTAGTGGAGCAGAAAGGTAAAAATGCTAGCAGGAATGCTTTACAAACGGTTACCTTGTTAGATACGATTGAAAAATATCAATTTGATGCCTGTATTGGTGGTGCCCGCAGAGATGAGGAAAAAGCTAGGGCCAAGGAGCGCATTTTTTCAGTAAGAGATGAGTTTGGTCAGTGGGACCCTAAACGCCAGCGGCCAGAGTTGTGGAATGTTTATAATGGCAAGATCCATAAAGGCGAAAATGTACGAGTGTTCCCAATTAGTAACTGGACAGAGTTGGATGTTTGGAACTATATCCGCAGAGAAAATATTGAGCTTCCAAGCATTTATTTTGCTCATGATCGCGATGTTATTACACGTAACGGACAGCTAATGGCAGCTTCTCCATTTGTGAACATGGATGAAGAGGATATTGTAGAGCGTAAGAAAGTTCGTTTCCGTACCGTTGGGGATATTTCTTGTACGGCAGCTATTGAATCGGAGGCTTTTTTGATTGATGACATCATCAATGAAATCAGCCAGTCGAAAATTTCGGAACGCGGTGCTCGTATGGACGATAAGGTTTCGGAAGCCGCCATGGAAGACAGGAAAAAGGGAGGATATTTTTAATAAGTATTTAGTAGTTAGTACGGGGTAGTTAGACACGGTTGTCGGCTATTAATATCTAAATACTAACTACTGATATCTAAATACTAAAAGAATGAACATATTAAAATTTTTTACAGCGGGCAGTGTTGATGATGGCAAGAGCACTTTGATTGGCCGTTTGTTATACGATACAGATTCGATTTTGGCTGATCAACTAGAGGCCATTCAAAATGCGAATAGAAAAAACGATGATGGCACGGTAGATTTGGCCATTTTAACCGATGGTTTACGAGCAGAACGTGAGCAGGGAATTACCATTGATGTAGCTTACAAATACTTTCAAACAGATCAACGTAAGTTTATTATTGCCGATACGCCAGGCCATATTCAATACACCAGAAACATGGTTACTGGTGCTTCTACAGCCAATTTGGCCATTATTTTGATTGATGCCAGAAACGGTGTTGTAGAGCAAACTATTCGCCATTCTTACCTGGTGTCGTTGTTAGGTATTAAGCACGTGGTAGTGGCCATTAACAAAATGGATATGGTTGATTACAGTGAAACGGTATTTAACGCCATTACCCAAAAATATAAAAGTTTGGCAGAGGAACTAAAATTGCAAGATGTAACCTATATCCCGGTAAGTGCGCTAAAAGGTGACAATATTGTGCATCAATCTGAGCGCACGGCTTGGTATAGTGGTGATAGCCTCCTGCACTTTTTGGAAAAGGTAGATACCGATGTACAAGAAAAATCAGATAAGGCAAGATTGCCGGTACAATGGGTAGTGAGACCACAAACTGACGAACTACACGATTACAGAGGTTATGCAGGTCGTGTGGTGAGCGGTACTTTTAAAGTGAACGATAAAATTACTGTTTTGCCATCTGGTGCGAGTTCTACCATTAGTAAAATCGAATTTTTTGATAAAGAATTGGAGGAAGCTTCATCAGGTCAATCGGTAACCATACATTTAGCTAGCGATGTAGACATTAGCAGGGGTGATACTATTGTCAATTCATCGGCTTTGCCACAAGAAAGCAAATTGATCGAAGCTGATTTATGTTGGATGGATACCAAGGCCTTAGATACTTCGATTACTTATTTATTGCAGCATAATAGTAAACTAACCAAATGTAAGATTGCTGAGGTAGTTTACAAAGTTGATATCAACACCTTGGAAAAACACGCAGCTGATGAATTTAAGCTGAATGATATTGGAAGGGTAGTGCTTAAAACTGCGGATAACTTGCCTTTCGATTTTTATAACGAGAGTAAAGCAAACGGTTCGGCCATATTAATTGATAGTCGTACAAATTTAACTGTTGGTGCTACCATGTTCAGAGCTTTGGCCGATTAATTTTTTTACATCAAATAGGGTAAGGTTGTCTTTTTAGGAGGCAACCTTTTTTGTTTTTGAACACGTTTTGAGATTTAAATATTAAGAAATGAAGAGAGTTAAGAGGGGGGTATTTAGTGTGTCTTGTCATTCAGAGCGTAGCAAAGAACCTTTAAGTGTTAAGGAGGTCTTTAGAGATTCCTCCTATCGTGGGAGTGACAAAAAGAATAAGATTCCTTCCCGATGTGTCGTGACAAGTTCTATCGTAGAAAAGACAAAAAAGAATAGAAGCTCAAAAAATAAAAAAAAACAAAACAATTCTATCGTTCAGGTGTTTACTCGATATTGGTACACTAAAATCTTTAAGGAAATGGCCGAGAACTCTTTTTTACACCGAACTACTAACGATGCCAATCGTTCAGCTAAAGCATCAACCGAAAGAAACTACGCTTCAACAGCAGTAAAAGATTATGTAAATCAGCGTAGGGAAAAGGCTGCTAAACAAGCAAGGGACGAAAAGAAAAATGTTTCAAATACGAAGCTTTCTTAATACACACAGAACAATTATCAAAAATATACTAAGCCGTTTTCCAACGGTCATTAAAAAAGGGAGCCTCATGCGAGACTCCCTTTTTTATTTATCGATTTTGTATTTCTTTAGGAGCGCTGCGGTCTGGTTCGTAATGTAAACCCGGCGATAGCCAATACAGTAAAACCATTCTCGAATAACGATAGTTAAACGGAGAGAAAATTAAGGTGGTTACAAATAATACTGCAATAAAATACCAAAGATTTTCATAATCCAATGCCAGTCCAAAAATATAGGCTGCTACGCCTGCAGTTACCATTTCTGCTACGTTCATGGCATAACTTACAAACATGGCTACATAAAAATAACCGGGTTCACGTTCAAACTTTAAACCGCAATGCGGGCAGTGCTCATTCATTTTCTGAATTTTAAAGCTGTAGGTATTTCCGGTAAAAGTATTACCAACCCTACATCTTGGGCATTTTGCATTTCTAAATGCATACCATTGAGAAATATAATAGGGGTGGTTTTCGATTTCTTTCATGATGATATAGTTATATATTGTTTTCTGAATTTATCGGGCGTGGTGCCTTCATATTTTTTAAAGAATTTCACAAAGTAGGATTGGTCTTCGAAATTAAGCTTCTCAGCAATTTCCGATACTCTTAAATCAAGGTTGATCAACAATCTTTTGGCCTCCAATAAAATCCTATCTCTAATTAATTTTCCGGCCGAAGTAGCCAAGAAATCATTACAAAGCGCATTTAAATGGTTGGGCGTAATATAAAGTAGCTCTGCATATTGTTTAGGTAGGCGTAATTTGGTGAAATTCTGCTCAATTAACTGTTGGAAATTTTTAAGAATAGTATGGTTATAGGGGTTAAGCTCCTGAGGATTGGTGGATAATCTGGTTCGCGCTACTTCAATAAATATTCGAAGCAGTAAAACCCTTACTAAGTCATCATTGATGTTTTTTTCATTTTCTCCCTCCTTCAAAATATCTTCGAAAATTGATGAAATCCTATCGCTAGTGTCGTTATCCAAGGTAATCACCTGTTCCTCTGGTCGTCCGCTAAAGAAATTAAACTTATCTAAATACTCCTGTTTAAGTAACAAAGAACTAAAGTAAGAAGTAGAGAAATTGATCAAATAACCATCAGGTTCACTATCAAAATCCCAACTATGTACCTGTCCCGGAATCATGAAATAAATCATGTTTGGACTAACATCAAATGTTTTAAAATCTATTTGTTGTTTGCCACTGCCTTTGGTGAAAAATACCAAATGATAAAAGCTATGTCGATGGGCATGGTGCAAATGTTGATGTTGTTTAGCATAGTATCCAAACCTGTTCACTAAAATTCCATCGTTTTTATACGCGGAGAAATTTTGTATATCGTAAACAGGGATGTTAGATTTCATGCAACAAAGTTAAATAATTCGCTTGGCGCAACAATGGTGTTTTATGTTCTTAATATGGTATTTTTTACTTTTTGTGTTGTATTTTTTGATTGAAAATGCCTGTTTTTATGGTTTTAAATACTTTTCGTGGCTTTTTTGTTAGGGGACTAGGATAGAAACTGTGAAGATTTTTTGAAAAAAAAATGAATGTTTTTTTGGTTTATTGGAATCCTGCCGTATATTTGTCCTCGAGAGCGTTAATTTAGATGATGGGGGTAGGACTTCGGTTCTATCTCCATTTCTTTTTTCAGACCTTTTTGTAATAATAATTCAAGTGTAAAAGGTATAAAGAGCCCACCAAAAAGCCTCCCAAAATATCTGTAAACCAATGGGCTCCCAAATAAATTCTCGATAGCGGCCCAACAATAAACATCACATAGGAAAATACGCTCACAACGGTTCTTAAATACTTTGGAATAGTAGTCAGTTTGCGCATTAACAAAATCATAAAGCCAAAGAATACTATATATGAAAGCGTATGTCCACTGGGGAAACTGTTGTTACGGTAACTTTCTATAATCGTTACATATTCATCTGTAGGGCGTGGACGATTGAATAGATGTTTCAATACGAAGGTAAACAGACCTGTAAATGAAATGGCAACAGTGAATAATGCTTCCCTTTTAAACTTAAAAATGAAAAACAAAAGTGCGGTAACAGCCATACAGCAAAAAGCAATGGCTACATTTCCAAAAGCACTGATCACAATCATCACCTGATCTAAAACAGGTTGATGAAACTGCTGTATCCATCTTGAAATGGCTAAGTCGAAACTGTTAATGGGGTATTGGCCAACAAAAAAGGCTAATAATGCAAAACTAAGGGTCAATAAAATGCTATAGAGTAAACGAGCTGAATTGTTCATTATGAAACGTTGGTTAAATTGCAATTTCGGTAAAATTTAGTTTTTTATGAGAGTTTTTTGTGTTTAGCTCTTTGCATTCTTCGCGTCACTCTTTCTTTTTTCTTTGCGGGGAGTATTTTTTCTTGATGTTTAATTTTACCGCAAAGGATTAATAAGTTTTCGCAAAGTTTCGCAAAGAAAAATTTTCGATAACCTCCAGTGATAAATAAGATGGTCAATGAATGCCAAGCAGATACTTGTAACTTGAACTGACGGTGATATTAAAATTTTTCGGTTACGGTATCTTTAAATACCTTTGAACTAGTATGACAAATACAGCAACAAACAAAAATTTAGAACTTAGAACGGTAAACGTGATCCGTTACGTCACGCCACTAAGGGAGGGCGGGTCTATGCCTGCAATAGCCGAGGCTGATGACGGTTTTTTATATGTGCTCAAATTTAGAGGCGCAGGACAAGGACATAAAGCTTTGATCTCTGAAATTATAGGCGGCGAAATTGCACGAGCCTTAGGCTTGGAAATGCCCGAATTGGTTTTCGCTAATTTAGATGAAGCTTTTGGGCGTACTGAACCTGATGAAGAAATACAGGACCTTTTAAAAGCAAGCGTAGGTTTAAATTTGGCGCTGCATTATTTATCAGGAGCTATTACCTATGATCCCACCATCACTAAAATAGATCCAGTTTTGGCTTCTAAAATAGTATGGATGGATTGTCTATTAACCAACATGGACAGAACTGCCCGTAATACCAATATGTTATACTGGCACAAAGAACTTTGGCTCATTGACCATGGTGCATCGCTATATTTTCATCACTCGTGGCAAAATTGGGAAGAACAGGCCAAACGCCCTTTTGTATTAGTGAAAGACCACGTGTTATTACCGCAGGCCAGTGAAATTGCCGCTGTTGATACCGAACTGAAAGCAATACTGACACCACAGTTGATTGCTGATATTTTAGCGCTAATTCCCGATGCCTGGTTGGATGAACGTATGTTTGAAAGTGCTGAAGCCCAGCGCAACGCCTATGCCTATTTTTTAAATACTCGAATTGAAAATTCTTCAGTTTTTGTAAAGGAAGCCGAAAATGCAAGACAGACAGTTATTTGAGTATGCCGTTATTCGGGTTGTGCCTAGGGTAGAACGCGAGGAATTTATCAATGTAGGCATTATCCTTTATTGTGCCAAGTTAAAATACCTAAAGGCTGCATTTCACATGGAACCTGAAAGATTGAAAGCATTGAATTGCGAATTGGAAACCTGCATCATTGAAGACAATTTAAAAGCCATTGTGAATATCAGTAGTGGAGGCAATGCAGCCGGACCAATTGGCCAGTTAGATTTAGCCAGCCGTTTTAGGTGGTTAACCGCTACCAGAAGTACGGTAGTGCAATGCTCAAAAGTTCATCCGGGCTTTTGTATTGATCCAGAAATTACGTTAAATCAGTTAATGGAGGCACTAGTACTTTAGCATACATAAATGATATTGGAGTAAAAGCTATCCCCAACAGGATGGCTTTTTTGTTATAAAGAAAAACGGCAACTCATCCAAGCTGCCGTTTTTTCAACCAAATATAAATTGTATGAACATTGATACAAATATAATAAAGTCTACTAAATTAGTAGTATTTATTTTTTATTTTTTTGTATCGCCTTAATACCAAGGGTAAAACATCAGTTATTTGGTCAAGATTTTAAGATGATAGCGTGCTTTTTGCTTAAACACCACGATTTATTAAATATGATGGCAATATCGTATATAAGGTTGTGAAGATTTTATAAATAAGCTAGCACGAAATCGTTTAAGTTTGCTTTCGCTTGATAGGTCATCGGGCATATTAATTAACCTAACCAAATATAAAACATTCATGAAGAACCTTCCCATTTTAGATATATCTATCATATTGTTGTATTTATTAGCAATGGTATTGGTAGGTGTATATTTTGCACGAAAAAACAAAAGCGCTGAACAATTCACCAAGGCTTCTGGCAAAATACCCGGATGGGCAATAGGTTTATCTATTTACGCAACCTTTTTAAGTAGCAATACCTTTTTAGGTGTTCCCGGCAAAGCTTTTGGCGGCAACTGGAATGCTTTTGTATTCAGTATTTCAATGCCTTTGGCCGCTTGGGTAGCCTCAAAATATTTTGTGCCATTTTACAGAAGCGTAGGAGGCATATCTGCTTATTCACATTTAGAGCACAGATTTGGACCTTGGGCCAGAACTTATGCCGTGATCTGCTTTTTGTTAACGCAATTGGCACGTATGGGCTCTATTTTTTTCGGTATCGCTTTAAGCTTGCAAGCATTAACAGGTTATAGCATGTCGACCGTAATGATTGTAATGGGTATTAGCATTATCATTTACACCGTAATGGGAGGGATGGAAGCCGTGATTTGGACGGAAGTAGTGCAGGGCGTTATCAAAACCTTAGGAGCTTTATTGATCATCTATCTCATTGTAGCTGATATGCCGGGTGGAATCTCAAAAATCATTGATATTGGTACAACTGATCATAAGTTCAGTTTGGGCAGCTTTTCGCCAAACCTCACCGAATCCACCTTTTGGGTAGTGCTTTTCTATGGTTTCTTTATCAACCTTAACAACTTTGGGATGGACCAAAACTATGTACAGCGCTACCATACGGCCAGTACCGAAAAAGAAGCCACTAAATCAGTTTGGCTATGTGTTTGGTTGTATGTACCCGCCTCATTGTTGTTCTTTATCATAGGTGTTTGCTTATACGCTTACTATCAGGTACACCCAGAATTTACAGAAATTATTAAGAGCCAAGTAGCTGCAGAACGTTTGCCATCATCAGCAACACAAGCTCAAATCAGTGAAATGGCTGCTTCTTTAAAGCCAGCAGACTACGGAGATAAAGTGATGCCACATTTTATGGTGAACAAAATTCCAGTTGGTTTGGTAGGCTTAATTGTTTCCGCCATCCTATCAGCCGCCATGAGTACCATTAGCTCAGGCATGAACGCTTCAGCAACCGTATTTACAGTAGATATCTTCAAAAGATATTTCAAACCAGATCTAACCGATAAAGAAAACTTAAGGACACTACACATTACCACCGTGATATTCGGTTTAATGGGAATGGCGACAGGTTTAGCCATGATTGGAGTAAAGAGTTTGTTGGATATTTGGTGGGAGCTTTCCGGAATATTTGCCGGCGGTATGTTAGGCTTATTCCTGTTGGGTATGATCAGCAAAAAAGCTAAAAATACCGAAGCCTTTACCGCTACTTTAATAGGCATTGCCGTAATCCTTTGGATGACATTCTCCAACTTCATCCCTGAACAGTATGAATTTTTGAGGAGCCCGTTCCATAAAAATATGATCATCGTAGTAGGTACCCTTACCATTTTCTTGGCAGGCGTTATCATCACCAAATTAAAAGGGAACAAACGGGCAGCTTTGGAAGCATAGCATTTAATCGATTTTGAATTAAGAAGATTTTAAGAAGATAACATGAACACAAAAAAAGGATTTATCCCAGTAATGCTTACGCCCTTTAAGGACAACGGTGCAGTAGATTTTGACGGATTGACTAAGTTGACGGAACTTTATCTCGAAGCAGGAGCAGCTGGACTATTTGCTAATTGCCTATCTAGCGAAATGTTCGAACTTTCTGAAGACGAGCGCATTGCCACTGTAAAACATATCGTGAAATTGACCAACGGAAAAGTTCCGGTAGTAGCCACAGGAACTTTTGGTGGAGAAATTGCAAAGCAAGCCGATTTTGTGAAACGTATTTATGATACTCAAATAGACGCGGTAATTGGTATTACTGGATTATTGGCAGAAGAAAAAGATAGCGACGAAGTATTTGAAGCCAATGTGCATAGCTTATTGCAGCAAACAGAAAATATACCACTTGGATTTTACGAGTGCCCAGTGCCTTATAAAAGAGTGATTACGCCAAAACAGTTAGGCAATTTGGTAGCTACCGGAAGGGTGACCTATCATAAAGATACTTGTTTAGATATTGAGCAAATCAGAGAGAAACTAGCCTTAACTAAAGACGCTCCAAATTTCGGGCTTTATGATGCCTACATGGTGCATGCCGTAGAGTCTTTAAAAGCAGGCTCGGCAGGTCTATCTTGCATACAAGGCAATTATTTCCCTGAATTACTAGTGTGGTTATGCAATCATTATAACAGTAACAATTTGCAAAACGAAGTAGCCCTGGTACAGCAGTTTTTTATTGATCAAATGGATGTAATGCACGATGTATATCCAACAGTAGCAAAATATTATCTTCAAAAAAGAGGATTGCAGATTTCAACTTTTACCCGTAGAACTGGAATAGGAGAGTTCAACGCAGAGATAAAAGCTAAAATTGACCAACTTTTTGAAGATTACGCCAGTTTAAAAGAGCGAGTAAACCTCGACAGTGTGTTGGCGTAAAATTAAATGGTCTGTAATGGATTATTATTTTTGGTTTGACCCCGGAACAGTTAGCTTCGGGGTTTTTTTTCAAAAAAGAAGATGAAAACAAAATTGGCATTGGGAATAGCTTTGTGCTTATCCTTAAATTTTGCAAAGGCACAGTTGGCAGCATCGGCTTTGGTGAGCGGACAGCCTATTAAAAACGGTAATCCGAGTGGCTACGGCCGTCTTTCATTACCATTTTATAATGGTCATAACATGGGCTTTGCTGCTGTGAAAAGTAAGGAACCAAAAGATCTTTTCCTGCAAGGTACAGATGGCCACGGAAGAGGAACTTATTTGTATGTGTACAAAGGGCTATCGCCTAATGGTACGCCTATTTTTGCCGAACCTGTTAAAATTACAGTACCTTTTGAAGACAAAGGCGATAACCGCGGATTGATTGTACAAGATAAAAGCGGAAAGATTTATGGCGTTTGGGCATTTGGTCAAACCTTGCGCTATGCAGAATTCAACAAAAGCAATTATAGTTTTTCGGAATTGAAGCGCATTAACATTAAAGGACAGCCAAGAGGCTATTCTAATTTCGGGATTGTGCCATTAAAAGATGGCAAATTACAGTTTTTGTTTTCAGTTGGCGAAGAAGGTGTGTTTAGCAATGGCAAGGATTTCCCAAAAAAGATTACCTACAATGCCGAAGGCTTTTGGCCTTACGAGCTACGCAAAATGGGAGTCTTTGGAGGCATTGCTGATAGCTTTGAAACCCAAACTGTCAATATCAAACAGTTAACGGAACTTGATCAAGCATTGTTTACCATTGATGGCTTTGTGAAATTTACCAATTCAAAAGATAGTTATATCCTTTCGGGAACCCGTTTGGGGAATATCTTGTTTTATAAACTCGATGAAAATGCAGGTACGCTCTCTAAACGTAAGCATGCCGTTAATCAGGAAGGTATTTTATTACGTAACCCAGGGGTTCATTCTTCCCCAGCTTATTTTTTCGATAGTGAACAAAACCAAGGTTTAATTACCGTGGGTGAAGGCGGGGTATACTATTATAAAAATACCAATAAAATAGATCAAAATGGTAATTTGGTCATGAGTGAATCTGTGCATGTATTGCAACAAAATCCTAAGGTATATGGTGGCTCTTTGGTACAACCATCGGTAGCTGATTGGGATGGCGATGGGAAACTGGACATTATAGCGGGCAACTCTATGGGGTTTTTATTCTTCTATAAAAACACTGGTAGTAATCAATATCCTATTTACGGCGATCCAGAACCATTGGTAGCCGATGGTAAAGTGATCCATGTACAACCAGGCTATCGAGAAGATATCCAAGGACCCGGTGAAGCCAGATGGGGCTATACTTCACCAAATGTGATTGATTGGGATGGTGATGGTTTATTGGATATTTTAACGGGTGATAGTCGTGGCAAATTTATGGTTTATCTTAACATCGGTACTAAAGCCAATCCAAAATTAGACCGTGAACATACCCTTTATCTTAATGGCATGGATATGTATGGTACTTGGCGTACCCGCCCTGGTGCAGCAAAGCTTGGTGGTAGAATGGCCTATATCACTTTGGATAAAGAGGATGAATTTCACCTTTATTGGCAATTGGACAAGTATAACTTGGAAGACGGCGGTAAACTGAAAATGGGCGACAAAAATATAAGAGGAAACAGGCTAGGTGGCGGTACCGTGGGCCGTGCAAAGTTTGAAATTGTAGATTGGGATGGCGATGGCGTGAAAGACCTTTTGGTAGGGACTTATGGTAAACAGTCTATTCCCGACACCCTAACGGGGCTTCCTGTCAATATGAAACCCAAACGCGGGTCAACCATTCTTTTTCTAAAAAATGTAGGAACCGATATAAAACCTAAATACGAATTTCCGAAAGTGCTAAAGTTTAAAGGTCAGAACATTTCTTTGGGTGGACACGAAATAGGTGGTTGCGTAGCCGCTATTGGTCCAGATAATAATCCTATGAATTTGGTAGTGGGTATAGAAACCGGTGTCTTTATGTTTTATGAAAAGAAGGATTTGAGTTGGTGAGGTTTTCATTTGAGAATTTGATGTTTTAACCACCTTAGACATTTAATTTTTATTCTTTTAACCACCTTAGCTACCTAAGAACATTTTAGTTTTTTTTGCAAGTGCTTAGATGGACTAAGGTGTCTTATATATTTGATTTTTATTCTTTTAACCATCTTAGATACCTAAGAACATTTTGGTTTTTTTGCAAGCGCTTAGATGAGTGTCTTAGGTCGTATTATTTCATTTTTTATCCCTCCATTTTGGAGAATTTTAACGTCTTAAATACCCAATGCCGAACAGACGATTTACAAATGACAACATCCTATAACTATTAGCGAATAATAGGCAAAATAACAGTATCGTAGTGCAGTAACTTTAGATAACTGAATATAACCCCCACGATACTGTATGAAAAAGAAACCCTCTCTGACGGCTACGTGCTGTAGGTATTTTTTTGCTAAGAAAATTTTTTTGCTAACCATTTTATGGCTGGTTGGAAGCGTAGCTCAAGCGCAGATTTTAGCATGGCAATTTGCCCTGCCAGAACCCACAAAAGGAGTTGAACCCAGTATTAATTCTACTACTACCCATGAGTTTTTAGAAACTTCATTGCTTACCAGAGGTAGGGGTGTAGTTCCTAAACAAGGCAATAGCAGAGGTTTTAGCGGTAATTTTGGAGTTGATGAAAACTTTGAAGAAGCGCAAAAATCAGAATCTTATTTCCAATTTGAGGTAAAGCCCAAAAAAGGATATCAAGTTTCCCTAAGTAGCTTAAAAGCTATTTTAAGAAGACAGGAACAATCCGCACATATTTACCAATGGACCTATAGCCTCGATGGTAAAAGCTTTATCAAAATAGGGGAAAGTGTCGACGTTACCTCATCCAATAATAATGGAGTTGCACAAACACCCATTGACTTCTCTAAAATCAGGGAACTTCAGAATGTAAATAAAACCATTACCCTACGTATATACGCTTGGGGTGGTTTAACCAATCAAGGAAAAGCCATTGCTTTCGGCTTTGGAAAATCAGATGCAAAGGGTAATAATGCCATAGTGCTTGATGGCACGGTAAACAAGAAATAAAATAAACCAAACCAACTAAATATAAAGCGTATGAAGAAAAATCTACTTAATCTAATTGTTCTTGCCTTGTGTACTAGCCTTACGGCGCAGGCTCAAATTTTTTCGCAGGATTTTGGTGATGCAACCACCAATGCAGTCGATGCTTCGGCTTATGCCACCTCTGCAAATCCAAATAAACGAATGTTTACGCTCATCACTAATTTTGGTAACTCAAAATCCAGTATTGTAGATGGTAAATTACAGTTTAATAAAACGGCAAGTTCAACTACTCATTTTGTGCGGAACTTTGATTTCGCCCCCGTTCCTAAACTAGTTAAGGCAAGTTTCAAATTTCAATGTATTGATGCCGTTGGTGACTATAGCCTAAACCAGGCTACTTTTATGTTTGGTGCTAATTTCACTAATGATGTTACACTACCTACTCAGGCGGACACACACAGCAAATTTGGTATATCTATGAACGGTGCCGATTTTAAATTAAATGTAGTCGGCAACCAGGCAAATACCACTACTACCCAATCATCAGCGACTTTCAGTGGACAACAAACCTTAACGTTTATCGCTAATAATAGTGGGGCAACACAAAAATATATGGCCCCAGATGGAAGTACAGAGTCTTTAGCAGATGATACTTGGGATTTATGGGTAGGCAATACTAAAGTGTATAATGATATTGCAGCTTATGGAAATGCAGATATCAAAAACTTTAGATTCAGTATGCTATCTGCATCAGCAACCATCAATACTGTTAAAGTTCAATTTGATGATATCGAAATCCAGAATCTTTATGATCTATTGGCTTGGGATTTTAGTGGACAAACCGGGACGTTAACTGGAAATGCAACTCCAACCATTAATCATGCAGGATTAGAAAATTCAGTATTAAGTAGAGGACTGGGTTTAGGAGAAGCAAATTTCAATAACTCTTACTTTTCAACAGTAAGCATCGCCTCCGCAACGAAGGCCGATGCCATTACTAACAGTACTTTCTATTATTTTACCGTTAAAGCTAAAGCAAATTATACTTCTTCATTAACCACTCTAAATACCAAAGTACGCCGTAATACAACAGGACCTAAAAAGATACAATGGCAGTATAGTACCAACGGAACTACTTTTATAGATTTAGGTACGGAGGTAGATTTAGGTACTACATCTGATGGAGAGGTACAAGCACCCATAGATCTTAGCGGAATTGCAGCTTTACAAAATGTAGTTCCTTCAGTCACTGTTACTTTTAGGTTATTGGGATGGGATGCCTCGGTTGGAGGTGGTTTTGCCGTGGGTAGAATTACCAATAGCGCTGCGGGCAATTCGTTATTTTTGGAAGGCACGGTGCAAGAAACGGTGCTCCCTGTAGCACTCACATCCTTTAAAGCAACCAAGCAAAACAATGCCGTAGGTTTAAACTGGATTACAGCTTCAGAAGATAATAATAGCTATTTTGAAATACTAAGAGCAGGAAATGATAAAAAATTTGTGAGCATAGGCAAGGTCAATGGAAATGGTACCACCAATCAAATCAATACTTACAACTTCACTGATAACAGTCCGTTAGTTGGTGCCAATTACTATCAGTTGAGTCAAACAGATTTGGATGGTAAAAGTAAGCAAATAGGAATCACACAGCATGTGCAATTCGGTTTTTCTAATGCTTCCTTAGTGGTGTTGCAAACTAATAATCAGGAAGTAAAAGCATTGTTAAATATGGAGAGAGCAGAGAAAGCCAATGTTTTAGTGTATAATATTTCTGGCAATGCACTTTATCAGAAGCAATTTAGTTTCAATAGTGGTTTAAATGAAATTTCAGCTCCTGTCGATTTAAATAGAGGCGTGTACATTTTGAAAGTGAAAACACAATCAGGAGATGTTTGGCAAACAAAATTTATGAAATAAAATGTTTAGGCGCTAAGCTGGTATGAAGCTTTTTGTTCATTTTAGTGCTTAATAAACCACCAAACTAATCAAGTAGGAAAAAAGAAAAGCATCGATTTATTTTCATCCTTTAAGAATGAACTAGGAATCTCGTGCCCAAAAATTACATTTATCGTTAAAAGATATGCAGCAAAAATTAGTACCAATAGGTTTTTTGTTTCTGTTGCTGAGCTGTTTTTTTACATCTGTGAAAGCCCAGCAAGCATCTAAAACAATTACCCTTAAAGTCATAGATGCCGACAGAAACGACCCTCTGGGTGGAGTGGTTGTAGGCTCCGTGTTAGACAAAAAGAAATCAATCTTAACTAACGAAGAAGGGATGTTCAGTATCACTTTATCGGAAGCAGATACTTTGGTTATTTCCCACATTGGCTATCAACGTCAGCGCATTGCCGTAAAAAAAATCACTGGGAATACCATTGTCCTAAAATCAATCGCTACCCAGTTGGAAGACGTAATCATCATTGGTTATGGTACCGCCAAGCGAGATGAAATAGCAGGTTCGGTAGCTAAGGTAGATATCGAGGAGATGAAAAAAGCTCCCGTAGCTTCCTTTGAACAGGCTTTGCAAGGACGAATAGCAGGGCTACAAATATCTGCCAGCGATGGTCAGCCTGGTGATGAAATGAATGTAGTGATTAGAGGAGGGAACTCACTTACCCAAAGCAATGCTCCTTTATATGTGATTGATGGTTTCCCAGTTGAAGACCCTTCACTAAGCTCTCTTAATCCAGACGATATCGCATCCATTACGATTTTAAAAGATGCGGCTTCTACGGCTGTTTATGGTGCCAGAGGTGCCAATGGGGTAATTGTTATCGAAACCAAAAGAGGGCAAGAAGGGAAACCTTCATTCAGCTATCAGCTGAACTATGGGGTGCAAAATTCTGACAAACGTATGGATTTAATGAATCCTTACGAGTTTGTGAAATATCAACTAGAGTTTAATCCAACCAGAGCAACCAGTACCTATCTCATTAACGGCCGTACTTTAGATAGTTATAAGGATATTAAAGGAATTGACTGGCAAGAAGCGGTATTTAGGACAGGTGCCTATCAGCAACACAATATTAGTGTAACCGGTGGAACCAAACAGTCTAAGTACATGATTTCGGCGGCCATCCTTGACCAACAAGGAATGATCATTAATACAGGATTTAAACGTTATCAAGGTCGTTTAGCTTTAGATCAAAGTTTCTCCAAACGGGTAACCTTTAGGCTAAGAGCAGATTATAGCAGCCAGGAGGCTTATGGACAAAGAGTAGCCGCTTCCAACGCTGATAGCAATGGTGCACAAGCAACCAGTTATTTGCTCTTCGGTACCTGGGGCTACAGACCAGTCACTGGAAACGTAGACGAAAATTTAGAAGATGACTTACTTGATCCAACCATTCAACTCTCCACCGATTCGAGGATAAATCCAGTGATGTCGGCAAATAATGAGTACAACAGTAACAAAATCCAGAATCTCAATGCTAATGCCTTTGTCAATTTCAATATTATAGAAGGGTTAGATTTCAAAGTTTCTGGAGGCATCAGCAATAGAAATTCAAGGGTTGATGAGTTTTATAATAGCAAAACTTCAAGAGGCAACATCAATATTTATGGTAACACTGCCAGAGGAATTAATGGAGCCATTGATTTTCCTTCAAGATTTAGTTGGACCAATGAAAATACTTTGAACTATACCAAGCAATTTAATAAAGTACATCGAATCAATTCGGTTATCGGTTTCACCATGCAGGAAGTAAAGACCTCTTCCTACGGTTTTGCCACTCGTCGTATTGCCGACGAAAGTTTAGGCATGCCAAGCTTGGCTTTGGGTACCCCTTATCAAGTAGGAGCAATGGAGTCAAGAAATACATTGCTTTCAGCTTTGGGAAGGATTAACTACAACTATAAATCTAAATACACGGTGGAGTTTAGCATGCGGGCCGATGGTTCTTCTAAATTCAGACCAGAGAATCGCTGGGGGTATTTCCCAGCAGCAAGTTTCGCATGGTTGGCAAGTCGCGAGACATTCATTAAAAATATCAAATCCATTAGCAACGCCAAGTTCAGGGTGAGTTATGGCCTATCGGGAAATAACCGTGTGGGCGATTTTTCTTACCTATCTACCATTGGTTATCCGATGACGAATGCCTATTCATTCCAAAATCAAACGCCTCAACTAGGCAGTTGGTTAAGCAATTTGGGTAACCCCGCATTAACTTGGGAAACCACTGCACAATTAGATTTAGGAGCTGATATTTCGTTTTTGAAAGATAGGGTCAGTCTAACGGTAGACTACTACAATAAGGACACCAAAGACCTGTTGCTCAATGCCGATATTCCTACCACTACAGGCTATTCAAAAGTATTTAGAAACATTGGAAAGGTACAAAACAAAGGCTGGGAATTTACCTTGTCTACCATCAACATTAAGAACGCAAATTTTTCATGGTCTAGTAACTTCAATATCTCCTTTAACAAAAATAAGGTGTTGGAATTGGCCGATAACCAAGAGGTTTTCTTAAGTCGCGTATCATGGACCAGTACCTTTAACGGTACGTCTTTATATTTGACTAAGGTAGGCCAACCAGTTTCGCAGTTCTTTGGTTATGCTTTTGATGGCGTGTATCAATATGCCGATTTCAACCAAATGGTTGATGGCAGTTACAAGCTGAAGACTGGAATTACAGATAACGGCACCGATAGGGAAAGCATTCAGCCAGGTGATGTGAAATATAAGGATATGAATGGCGATATGGTCATCAACGACCAAGATATGGTGGTGATTGGTAGAACCTTGCCCAAGCATACAGGCGGTTTTTCTAACGTTTTCCAATACAAATCATTTACCCTAAGCACGCTGTTGCAATGGAGCTACGGTAACAACATCTTCAACGCCAACAGGGTAGTATTTGAAGGCAATGAAATTAACCGTAATAATGTAAACCAATTTGCGGATTACCAAAACAGGTGGACGCCAACCCATCCAAGCAACACCATGTTCAGGGCAGGCGGGTCAGGACCATTGGGCGCTTATTCTTCACGCACTATTGAGGACGGTTCCTACCTAAGGTTAAAAACAGTAGCCTTGGCTTATCTTATTCCCACAAAATGGTCAACAAAAATTGGTTTGAGCAAGTTGCAGGTCACCGCATCAGGACAAAACCTGGCTACTTGGACTAAATATTCAGGTATGGACCCAGAGGTTTCGGTACGCAATACCATACTAACCCCAGGCTTCGATTATTCGGCCTATCCGCTACCTCGAACAATTGTATTTGGTTTACAGGCATCATTTTAAGGAGGTTTTATGAAAAGAAAATATCAAATCATTATAGCGCTGTTAGCAATTGTATTCATCAGTTCGTGTTCCAAGTTTTTAGATGTAAAACCTAAAGACTCTATACTGCCTGAAGAATATTTTGAAACCGAAGAGCAACTGAACAAAGCCCTTATAGGCGTTTACGATGTATTGGGTAGTTCAGCACTATATGGTAACTACATGCACGGCCGTATGGGTTTAGATGCCGATGAAGGTTTCCAACGTAGCTCAACTTTGGTGACAGGTCCCATCACTTATGATGTAGAAGCTGCTGACTTAACCGTTCAGAATTTTTGGGCCTCATTGTACGACGGTATCAATAGGGCCAATTTCCTGCTTGAAAATATTCATCGCCCTAAAATGGACGAAACCAAGAGAAATGAAATCAGAGGACAAGTACTTTTCCTAAGAGGTTATTATTATTTCTTATTGGTATCCAACTTTGGCGACGTGCCTCTAATCACTACAGCAACCAAATCCATTGGCAATACACAAATTGCACGCACGCCGTCTAAGCAAGTATATGAACAGATAGAAAGGGACATGTTGGCCGCTGAACCTTTAGTAAAAAGCGCTGCGGAAGTAGGTTTTGGTGGCAAGATTAGCAAGTCGGCTATTTGGGGGATATTGGCCAAAGTTTATTTGTATTGGGCAGGTTATCCTTTAAGAGACCAAACTAAATATGAGGAGGCTAGAAAATGGTCTTCAATGGTGATGACTTCTGGGGGACATGCTTTAAACCCATCGTACCAACAGATCTTCATCAACTATGCCCAAGATAAGTACGATATTAAAGAAAGCATTTGGGAAGTGGAATTTTGGGGCAACGATGCCGAAGCCTATACCGAATCGGGCAGGGTAGGCAGTGTGTTGGGAATTGCCAATGCTACCGACGACCCTGTAGTAGGCCGTGTGTTGGGTTATATCAATACCACAGCTACCTTGTACCGAAGATACGAAGATGCCGATTTACGTCGTGATTGGACCATTGGCCCTTTCAGGTATAGCGGTACACCACCAGCCAAAATCAATTACAGTGCTACACAAATCTATCAGCGAAATGCAGGTAAATGGCGTCGCGAGTATGAAGTGGTTTCTCCGAAATCTATTGTCTCTACCCCACAAAACTATCCGCTATTGCGCTATAGCGACGTGTTACTAATGTATGCGGAAGCAGAAACAGAAGTGAACGGAGTGCCAACAACTGCTGCCTACAATGCCATTAATCAAGTGCGCAGAAGAGGTTATGGAAAGGATATCAATACTCCTGATGCAACGATTGATTTTTCGGGGATGGGAAAGGCCAGTTTTTTAAGTGCCCTGCAAGATGAAAGAAGCCGTGAGTTGGCCTTCGAATCTATCAGGAAAGGTGATTTAGTTCGATGGGGATTATTGGTAAATAAAATGAAGACGGTAGAAGCTGATTTTGGAAAGGACATCGTTCCTGATAACCTCAAACATGGCGCTAAAACTTTCAAAAGTGCTTCGGCCAGAGATGTGGTGTTTCCTATTCCAGCATATGAAATGTCCTTAAACAGATTATTGGTTCAAAACTATGGATGGTAAAATTTAGGATGATGAAAAACACGAAAATATACGCAGTTTTATTAGGCTTATGTTTAGCCTCCTGCGATAAAGAAAAGCCCATTACTGAACCAACTTTTGATGTAAAGGCTACGGCTGCTACTTACAAAGTAGGCGATAGGGTTGAATTTAACTTAAGTGGTAATCCAGATATTGTGAGCTTTTATTCGGGAGAAGTAGGGAATGATTATAATTATGTGCAAGGCAGGGTAATGCCAGCTACCAGCGCCCTTTCGCTCACTACTCGTGTACTTGCGGCTGGACAGCCAAACCAGTTTGAAGTATTGGCCTCCTCCGATTTTAACGGCGTTTACACTTTGGAAAACGTACAGGCCGCCACTTGGCTGCCTCTAAATAGTCGATTAACTTTAGCTACAGGAAATACAGAGGTCAATTCGGGAGTAGTAAGTGTAAATGACGCTTTGACCAAGGACAAGGCCATTTACATCGGGTTCCGTTACAAAACCAAAGCAAAGCAAAATGCCGGAAATTTATTGGGTGCCCGCTGGCGAGTAACCAACTTTTCATTCCTCATCGCCTCGGCCATTTCTTCGGAAGAAAAAGCGCTTAGTGGTAGCGCAGGTTGGAATGTAGTGACCAGCAGTAATTACGAAACCAATCGCGTGCGTATCACCAGTGCTTATTTGGAATTTATGGGAAATGCCACCAATACATCGGTAGATACCGAAGGTTGGATCATTACTTATCCCATTCTATTTGATGGATTTATCACTTATTTGCCAGACAAGTCTAAACCAATTAAGAGTATTGGTAGTCAAAGCGTACAAAACTATACACATATCTATCAACAACCGGGAACTTATAAAGCAACTTTTGTAGCCGCCAATGCCAACACAGAAGGCTCCAAACAAATCAAAAAAGAAATTACCCTAAATATTACTCCTTAAACCATGATGAAAAAACTCATTTTAAGCATCGCTTGCATAATATGTTTCAGTTTGGGCCTGCAAGCACAAGATACGCCTCGTAAATACAGTTCATTCCCGTTTAACACCCAGAGCTTAAAGGAAATTGGATGCAGTACCGAACAAATCAAGAAGATTGCGGAAATTAGGAAGACGGTAATGGATGAGCGTAAAAAGGTGACTGAAGATACCTCGCTTTCAGAGCGTGATAAAAAACTGGAGCAACGTAAGCTCATCGACAAAAGTAAATTGCAAATGATGGAAGTACTCACCGATGAACAAAAGCAAAAGGTAGAAGAATTTAACAAGAAGGCTAAAGAAGAGAAATCAGAAAGTTAAGATGAAGAAAATATTAATGGCCTTATCATTCATATTGGTGCTGAGCAGTGCACAAGCAAAAGTCATATTACCTTATGTGTTTAGTAACGGAATGGTATTGCAACAACAAAGCAATGCCGCCATTTGGGGTAAAGCTGCTCCCGGAACATCGATAAATATAATTACCTCATGGAATAAAAAAGAATACGAGATAAAAGCCAATGCAGATAGCACCTGGAAAGTAAAAGTAGAAACCCCAAAAGCAGGCGGACCATATCAAATTAACATTAATGACGGCGATTTACTAAGTATCAAAGATGTACTGATTGGTGAAGTTTGGTTCATTTCTGGTCAATCCAATATGGAGATGGCTTTGCGTGGCATGGGGGCAGATCAGCCAATTCTTGGCGGGCCTGAAGCTATTGCTAATGCTAATAACGACAAAATTAGGTTTTTTAGGAGTCAGCATAAGGTATGGGGAACACCAACCGATAATTTAAGGGGCAGATGGCAAACAGCCAGCCCTACCAGTACACCTTTATTTAGTGCATTAGGTTATTTCTTTGCACTTAAACTCCAAAAACAGTTGAACATCCCCGTTGGGATTGTGCAAGTAGCTTATGGAGGCACACCCATTGAAGCTTGGATGAGTAAGGAAAGTTTAACGTCTTTTGCATCAGAGGTAAAAATTCCCGAAGAGAAAAACGAAGCCATCGAGAATAAAGGCACACCAACCAGTTTGTTTAATGGCATGATTAATCCCATGATTGGTTTTACCGTTAAGGGGATGCTTTGGTATCAAGGAGAGCACAATAGACGCTACCCAGCACGTTATGCCAAGCTTTTTCCAGCCATGGTGGCCGACTGGCGTAAACGTTGGGACAATGGCGAATTTCCTTTTTATTACGTACAAATAGCGCCTTACGGTTCACCAGCAAGTTATGTTCCTTACATCCCATTTTTAAGAGAAGCTCAATTAAATAGTTTAAATGTGATACCGAATTCTGGAATGGTCGTGAATGTAGATTTAGGAGCAGAGAATTTCAATCACCCACCATTTAAGGAGAAAGTGGCCGATAGAATGTTGGCCATGGTGCTTAATCGAAGCTATGGTTTTAAGGATTTGACTTATCAAGGACCTGCTTACAAAGCGTTAAATGTACAAGGAAACACAGCCATTTTAAGTTTTGACCATGCCGAAAAAGGCTTGAAATTTAGTGGAGAGAACAACGCTAATTTTGAGTTGGCAGGTGCCGATAAAAAATTCTATCCTGCTTCTGTAGTTAAAATAAAAGGTGATGCCATTGAAATTAGCGCCGCAGAAGTAAATAAGCCTGTGGCAGTACGCTATGCTTTTAAAGCTTGGGTAGTGGGGAATTTATACAATATGGAAGGTTTTCCAGCTTCGTCATTTAGGACTGATAATTGGGAAATACCAAAGTAACTTTTTCCTCGTCATTGCGAGGTACGAAGCAATCTAAGGCGAAATGATTTTAACTTTTCTATTGTTGGAAGGTTGTTTTACTTCATAGCTGCTTGGCGGGTGTGCCTTTCAATGATGAATTTAGGAAATGGAATTATAACAAACGATAATTTAAATGAAAAAAATAATAACCATATTGGTTTGCTTTTTGCTTCATTCGCAACTATCCACAGCAAAAGTCACTTTGCCTAATTTCTTTGCCAATGGCATGGTGTTACAGCAACAATCTCAAGTGAATTTTTGGGGCAAAAGCAGTAATCCTTCAAAAGTCTTAAGTATCATTACCTCTTGGGATAAAAATAAATACGAAGTAACCACTGATATTGAAGGCAAATGGAAAACAAAATTAGCCACTCCAAAAGCGGGCGGCCCATACACCATCACCATTAATGATGGCGATAATTTTCAATTGAACGAAGTCTGGATAGGAGAGGTTTGGTTGGTGTCAGGACAGTCCAATATGGAAATGCCAATACAAGGCTTTAAAGATCAGCCAGTGCTAAATTCGTCAGAAATCTTTAAAAATGCCAGGAACAAACACATTCATGTGTTTAGGACCATAAAAGAAGCCAAAGGCGTACCCGTAGATCATATGCGTGGCAATTGGCAAGTAGCTGATTCGGCAGGAATTCGTTTATTTAGTGCCATAGGTTATCTTTTCGCAGTAGAATTGCAGCAAAAATTAAAAATTCCTGTAGGCATTATCCAATCTGCCTGGGGCGGTACAAATATTTCATCGTGGATGAGTGCAGAAACCTTCAAAGAGTTTGAAAAGGAAAATCGATACAAGCTAAAACATCCCGATTCGGTAATCAAAACAGATAGAAATGCGCCTACAGCTTTGTTCAATGGAATGATCAATCCTTTGGTTGGTTACGGAATGAGAGGCGTATTATGGTATCAGGGAGAGCATAACCATCGTGAGCCAGATTTCTATGCGAAGGTATTTCCAGTGATGATTAAAGATTGGCGCACACGTTGGGGGGTAGGAGATTTTCCATTTTATTATGTGCAATTGGCACCTAACGAATCAGTAAAAGACGGAGAACAGATTTCGCTTTCTGCTTTGTTTAGGGAAATGCAGTACAATTCACAATTCTCTATCCCTAATACGGCAATGTCGGTTACACTAGATGTCGGAGAGCAAAAAGTCATCCATCCAGCCAATAAACAAGCGGTTGCGCAACGTTTAGCAGCTATTGCACTTCATAAAACTTACGGATTTACCGAGTTAGTTTACGCCGGTCCAAGCTATAAAAGTTTTACCGTAAAAAACAATCAGCTAATCCTTAATTTCGATCACGCAGAAAAAGGATTGAAAGCTTTTACAAAGCCTAGTGTGAACTTTGAATTGGCAGGAACCGACAAAATGTTTCATCCAGCCAAAGCTCAAATCAAAGGGAATACGGTGATTCTACAATCAGATCAAGTACAAAAGCCAGTAGCCGCACGTTATGGTTTTAAAATGTGGGTAATGGGCGATTTATATAATGCAGAAGGTTTACCCGCATCCTCCTTTAGAACCGATGATTGGTTTGTCCCAGCATATGGCAAAAAATAATTTGTTAAAAGTATTAAAACCAATACGAAGTATTCAATTATTGAATATATTTAGTTAATTAAATATAAATTATTAATGAAAAAGTTATTGTTTACGCTATTTATTGCGTGTTTTACCGTGGTATTTGCAAACGCTCAGGATGCCCCTAAAAAGAAAACTTCTTTTGGTTGGGATAAAGTTTCGTTGACCGAAATTGGTTGCGATGCAGAAACGATTAAAAAAATTGCTGCGGTGAAAAAAGAGGCTACGGCAAAGAGACAAAAGATCGATGAAGATACAAGTCTTGATGAAAAAGCAAAAAAGGCAGCGATTAGAGTAGTAGTGAAAGAGAGAAATGATGCGATGATGGCCTTTTTGAACGATGAGCAAAAGAAAAAAGTAGAAGAAATTAATGCCAAGCTAAAAGAAGAAGCTAAGGCTGGAGGGAATTAAACTCCTTATTTTAAATTCCAGAAGGATAGACCAAATATTAAATTTTGTCTATCCTTTTTTTATGTCCAAAGGTTACGTGATCTATTTTTACAATAACCATGATAAGATAATACAAAAATTGGGAAAGAAAAGTAACACTAATCTTAGGAGATACCACTAAATTAGCCAAATGCTAAAAGGTATATGTAAATAAGTTCTAACAACTTGCCCGCATAGCATAAATGGCCAAATATATTTTTGATATGAAATTGAAGCTTTTTTTAGGTGCCCTTCCCTTATTTTTTCTTTCTACGACCAGTTGGGCCAAAGTAGTATTACCTTCTGTGTTTTCTAACGGTATGGTGTTACAGCGAAATGCTGAAGTAGCCATCTGGGGAAGTTCTGATACCCAAAAAGAAATTGTATTAACTACTTCTTGGAATAGTAAAACTTATAAAGTACAAGCTACTGCGGGGCAATGGAGAACAAAAATTGCTACCCCTGCTGCGGGCGGGCCATACATTATCACCATCAATGATGGCGATGAAACCAGGTTACAGGATATCCTCATTGGTGAGGTGTGGGTAGCGTCGGGCCAATCTAACATGGAAATGCCCTTAAGAGGCTTTAAAGACCAACCAATAAGCAATGCCGAAGAAATCATTAAAAACGCTACCAACGATAAAATCAGATTGTTCCTAGGTGAAAAGGTGACTTGGTCAAACCTTTTGAACGATGTGAAAGGGCAGTGGCAAGCTGCTGCACCTGCGGTAGTGACCGAGTTTAGTGCCGTTGGATATGGCTTCGCAAAAATATTGCAAGAGAAACTAAAAGTTCCCGTAGGGATTATCCAAGTTGCTTGGGGAGGTACCCTTGTGCAAGCTTGGATGAGTGCAAAAAGCTTAAGCCCATATCCGGAAGTGAAAATTCCAGAAGCTAACAACGCCGCTTTGGCAGACAAGAATGTTGCCACAGGATTATTTAATGGAATGATCAATCCTATTGTTGGTTATGGTATTAAAGGAGTAATCTGGTATCAGGGCGAACAAAACAGACACGAGCCAGAAAACTATCTAAAGATGTTTCCAGATATGGTGAAAGATTGGAGAAGTCGTTGGGGCATTGGCGATTTTGCCTTCTACTATGTGCAAATAGCACCTTACATTTCTAAAACAGAAAAACTATCCAAAGCTTTGTTAGAACTGCAGCCAAAAGTGCCGTTTTTACGCGAAGCTCAATTAAAAGCAGAAAATGTGATTCCCAATAGTGGAATGGCCGTAATCATGGATGTAGGTGCACAAAATACGATTCATCCACCAGATAAACAAACCGTAAGCGATCGTCTTTCCTTTATTGCGCTCAATAAAAGTTATGGACTAAAAAATGTAGCCTACGAAGGCCCGGTGTATAAAAGTCAGAGTATTAAAGGGGCAGAAGTTACTTTAACATTTGACCATGCCAAGCAATTGAAATTTATTGGCGGAGCTAAGGAATCCTCAAATTTTGAAATAGCAGGCAAAAACCAAGTTTTCTATCCAGCAAAGGCAGTGATTACCAAAAATGGCATTGTAGTAAGCTCGACAGAAGTAGCGGAGCCGGTATCCGTACGTTATGCCTTTAAAGCTTGGGTTCTTGGCGATTTGGTGAACGAACATGGCTTACCAGCTTCTTCGTTCCGTACAGATCATTGGGTAATTCCAATGTAGTGCCTTTTCATCATAGAAGCATGTTTTGTCATTCAGAGCGAAGTGAAGAATCTCCGAGATGTGCTATAACATAAATAAGCAAAAGAAGGAAATGAATAACCATAAACTAACCACTAGTTACTAACCCCTAGCTACTAATAACCAATAACTAACTAACAAAACTCTAGGTCACTAACCACTAGTTCCTAGCCACTAACCACCAGTTACATGAAACAAAAATGGATCGCAAGCTTTGCCTTGATGGCATCGGCCAGTTTACTCGCTTTTACTTTAAAGAAAGATTTGTCTAAACCAGCCGAAGAACCCAAACTTCAGCTTCTGAAATATAACAACCCTAATTTGGTGGTTGATTTAGGTGTTGGTTTATGGGCTTGGCCTGTTCCAGTAGATTGGGATGGTGACGGCGATATGGATTTATTGGTTTCTTGTCCAGATAAACCGTTCAATGGCCTTTGGTTGTTCGAAAACAAATCGGGCGCTAAAATCCCGGTGTTCGAAAAACCCGTGAAACTTAGCCCTGCAGTTAAAAATATCCAGATTTCCTATAGCAATGGAAAGTCCCGTTATACTACCCCAGGAGTAGAGTTGCCCAATTTTAAAGGTGACTTGGGAAAGAAAAAAACAAAGCTATTTCCTGCTGATTCTATTTTAAAAGATCTAAAAGGCCGTAACCGTTTTAACCAATGGAAGTTTGTAGATTATGATGCAGATGGCGATGATGATATTATTGTAGGAATTGATGATTGGGGTGATTATGGATGGGATAATGCTTTTAACAAACAGGGCGTTTGGACCAACGGACCATTAAGAGGATTCTTGTATCTAATTGAAAATAAGAATGGTAAATATGAGAATAAAGGCCGTTTAAAAGCAGAAGGGAAAGAGATTGATGTATATGGTGCCCCCTCACCAAACTTTGCCGATTTTGATGGCGATGGCGATTTGGATATTATTTGTGGCGAGTTTTTGGATAAGATGACTTATTTCGAAAACATCGGCACTAAAACCCAACCTAAATATGCCAAAGGCAGATACTTGGCCAATGAAACGGGCATCATCAAAATGGATTTGGAAATGATTTTGCCTACGGCAGTAGATTGGGATGGTGACGGCGATGTAGATTTGGTTGTAGGAGACGAAGATGGTCGCGTAGCCCTAATTGAAAATACGGGTAAAGTAAAAAATGGAATGCCGGTATTCAAATTGCCATTTTATTTTAAGCAAAAAGCTGATAACGTAAAATTTGGTGCATTAGCGACACCGGTAGGCGTAGATTGGGATAACGATGGCGACGATGATATCATTGTAGGGAATTCTGCTGGTTACGTGGCATTCATTGAAAACTTAGGGATGAATGGCCAAACCCCTAAATGGGCTGCCCCTAAATTATTGGAAAGTGAAGGCAAAACTATTCGCATACAAGCTGGCGATAACGGCTCTATCCAAGGACCTGCTGAAGCCAAATGGGGTTACACCACTGTTTCTGTAGCCGATTGGGATGGCGATGGTCTGAAAGATATTGTCGTTAACTCCATTTTTGGAGAAGTATTATGGTATAAAAATATCGGCATAGCCAAAGCGCCTAAATTGGGCAAGGCACAAAATGTAAAAGTAAAATGGGAAGCAAATGCTAAATTCCACAAACCTCATTGGAACTGGTGGAACCCAAAGCCTCAAACTTTGGTAACCCAATGGCGTACAACTCCTTTTGTGGTAGATTGGAATAAGGATAAATTGAATGATATAGTGATGTTAGACACAGGTGGCTATTTGACTTTTTTTGAACGCTTTAAACAAGGCAATGAGCTATGGTTAAAGCCGGGAAAACGTATTTTTGAAGGAGTAAATTATTCTGGTTATGATCAAAAACATACCATAAAAGACAGTTTACCTGGTACTTTACGTTTAAATAGCCTTGATTTTGGCCAAAGCGGTCGTCGTAAATTTACCATTGTAGATTGGGATGGCGATGGCAAATTAGACATTGTAGCCAATAGTAAAAATGCAAGTTTCCTTAGAAATACAGGAGCGAAAGATGGTAAAGTGCTGATCAAAGATGAAGGATATTTAGATGAATTGGCTTTGGCTGGACATGACACCAGTCCCACCACGGTAGATTGGAACAAAGATGGTATTCCAGATTTATTGATTGGTGCTGAAGATGGCCATTTTTATTACATGTTAAACCCTAAAAGTAAAAAAAAGTAGTTCGTATGTTCGATAAAAAAGAAGTTCAAATCACTCATGGCGAATTCGGACATACATTAAACACCGGCCAAGTATTTTCAGCCAATAACGAATGGATTGTTTTTGACCACAGGAACAATGATGGAGATATTAAAATTACAGGAAGTATAGGCATTGTTAATGTCAATACAGGTGAAGAAAGGACAATTTATACTGTTCCAAACCAAACACAATACGGGCCAGGAGTAGGTGCAGCTAGTTTTTCTCCAAAAGAGAACAAAGTCATTTTTATACATGGTATTCGCAATGCGGATGAACGGAAACCTTATGATTTTACCCGGCGTACAGGAATTGCGATAGATTTAAATGCTCCCCAGCAACCCATTTTTATGGATGCTCGTCATATTGAAGCACCTTTTACCTCAGGCGCTTTAAGAGGGGGGACCCATGCGCATTCATGGAGTGCCGATGGCAGCATGATCAGTTATACCTATAATGATTATGTGATGGAACAATTGGCTAAAACCAATGCTCAAGTAAAAGATTTGCGTACCATAGGCCTCATGTTTCCAAAAAAAGTGCAGGTTGCTAACACAACTAACGTAGAAAACAATAATGGCGAAATGTTCTCGGTATTGGCTGCAACAGTTACTGAAAATCCAAAATTAGGTAGTAATGAAATAGATAAAGCCTTTGATGAATGTTGGATTGGGAAGGAAGGCTATGTTAAGGCAGACGGTAATCATCAACATAAAGCGATTGCCTATCAGGGGAATGTTAGAGATGAGAAAGGCAATACCATTACTGAGATTTTTGTAGCCGATATCCCTAATGATTTAAGTGTTACAACATTTGGTCAAGAGATAGCGGGTACTGAAAATACAAGACCTGCTGTGCCAAACGGAATTGGCCAACGTCGCATTACCGTTAGCCAAAAAGGAGTGAAGGGACCAAGGCATTGGCTACGTAGCAGTGCAGATGGCAGCCAAATTTTTTTCCTATCGGAAGATGAAAAAGGTCTCATCCAAGCTTTCTCCGTATCGCCAAATGGAGGGAGCATTAAACAAATTACGAAGAACGATTTTTCGATTGCCAGTCCAATCAACGTCAGTCCAGATGGTTTATACCTTTCCTATATTGCCGACCAAAGCGTATTTATTACTGAAATTGCAACAGGAAATGTACAACGTTTAACACAAAAATATCAAGCACCAGAACAGCTAAATGGTGCCGTGGTTTGGTCAAATGATGGTAATACGCTGGCCTTTAACCGTTACGTAAAATCAAATAAAGGGTTTTTTCTCCAAGTATTCTTACTGAGTAAGTAGTTCATTAGTCATTGGTTCACTAGTTCATTAGGCATTATCCCATATCCCCCTCTACGAGGGGGCATAGGGAGGTTCATTTTATTTTAAAACCTCGTAGGTTTTTAAAACCTGCGAGGTTTACTGAATTCCAGCTACTTGAAATTTCTGCCATCATGGAAAACCTTTTCGCCCATGGTTGGTGGAATATTTCGGGTTTTGCTACCGTGTAGTTGCTGCAATAAACCGTTATAATTGTGGCAACGTTGCACCACTATATGCACTACCTGCCCTTCACGCTGTACTTTTCCTTCTATCATGAGCAACTTGGCTCCTAATATTTCCTTGCGGAATTGGTTGAAAAGTTTTTGATAAACCACTAAATTAACAATGCCAGTTTCGTCTTCAATGGTAATAAAGCAAATACCGCTAGCGGTGCCAGGTCGTTGACGAACCAATATCAGCCCAGCTACTTTGATTTTCTCTCCATCTTTAGCTTCGTTAGCAGTTTTGGTGCTCAACACACGTAGCGCTTCCAATTCTTTTCGTATAAAGCTAACAGGATGCGCTTTCAAGGATAAACCTACATAAGCATAATCATGTATCACATGTTCTGAAGTAGGCATAAGCGGTAAGGAAATTTGAGATTCATGTTGACTATTGTCGGCTTTACCCTCAAATAGCGCAATGGGTCTATCATGTAGTGCACTAATTTGCCAAAGTGCCGTTCTGCGGTCCATGCCCATTGACCTAAAAGCATCAACATCGGCTAGTTTTTCCAAGGTACTTTGAGCAATTCCAATATCTCGTAGGCGAGCTAAACTGTTATAACCCGATTGACGTTGTGCGACTAAGAAATTCATTTCTTCTTCGGATAAACCTTTAGCTTGCCTAAAACCTAGTCTAATGGCATAAAAATCACCAACTTTTTCTTCTAAAATATTATCCCATTCCGAGTGGTTTACATCTATCGGTAAAACCGTTACACCATGATTTTCCGCATCTATGACTATTTGGGCAGGTTGGTAAAAGCCCATGGGCATACTATTGAGTAGTGCAGTAGCAAATACGTCTGGATAAATACACTTGAGGTAGCTGGAAATATAAACCAATAAAGCAAAGCTTGCGGCATGACTTTCAGGAAAACCGTAACCCCCAAAACCTTCAATTTGCTTAAAAAGGCGTTCGGCGAAATCTGGCTTATAATTTCTTGCAATCATTCCATCGATTAGCTTTTTCTTGAAATCGGTTACCTTTCCTACCGCTTTAAAAGTAGCCATACTCCGTCGCAATTCATCAGCTTCTGTAGGTGTGAAACCTGCAGCAACAATGGCAACTTCCATAGCCTGTTCTTGAAAAAGTGGAACACCTTCAGTTTTTTTTAAGATTTCTTTTAACTCATCAGAAGGATATTCTACATTTTCTTCCTTGTTTCTACGGCGTAGATAAGGATGTACCATGTCACCTTGTATTGGTCCTGGGCGTACAATGGCTACTTCAATTACCAAATCATAAAACTCTTTAGGTTTTAATCTGGGTAACATCGACATTTGCGCTCTACTTTCAATTTGAAATACGCCTAAAGTATCTGCCCTGCTGATCATTTCATAGACCTTGGGGTCTTCAGGAGGGATATTATGTAGGTTATAATCTTTGTAATAGTGTTTTTTAATTAAAGTGAAAGCCTTACGAATACAGGTCAACATACCCAGCGCTAGCACGTCTACCTTTAAAAAACCCAAAGCTTCAATATCGTCTTTGTTCCACTCTATACAGGTACGGTTTTCCATGCGGGCATTAAGTGTAGGGCATAAGTCAGTTAATTTGCCTTGGGTAATGATAAAACCTCCCGTATGCTGGCCCAACTGACGTGGAAAACCGACCATTTGCGCAGTAAGTTCCAGTGTTTTTTTCAATAAAGGTTCATCGGGATTAAGCCCATGGGCTACTAAACGTTCGCGGTCAAAGCCTTCATCGTAATGACTGCTTACCGTAGCTGAAAGAATATTGAGCGTATCTACAGACAGTCCCATCGCTTTACCTACATCTCTAACCGCACCTTTACTATGTAATTGCGTAACTGTAGCTACAATGGCGGCACGTTCCCTTCCATATTTTTCATAAATGTATTGCATCACTTCTTCGCGACGCTCATGCTCAAAATCCACATCTATATCAGGTGGTTCATTACGGGCGTCAGACATGAAACGGGCAAAAAGCAGGTTGATTTCAGTAGGATTAACAGAAGTAATACCCAGGCAAAAACAAATCACCGAATTAGCGGCAGAGCCTCGCCCTTGGCAAAGAATATCGCGGCTGCGTGCAAAGCGCACAAAATCATACACCGTTAAAAAATAAGAAGCATAGTTTTTTCGGGCTATAAAATCTAATTCATATTTGATAGTATTTGAGACCTTTTCAGGTATTCCATCGGGGAACTTATCTGCTGCACCTTTCCATGTCAAATGTGTTAATTCTTCTTGTGGAGTCCTACCTTCACTGGTTAATTCCTCAGGATAAACATATTTCAATTCATCTAATGAAAACTGGCATTGCTCAGCAATATATAATGCATTGTTAATGGCTTGTGGATATGGCCTAAATAAACGGTGCATTTCTTCTACTGGTTTAAAATGGCGTTCGGCATTCTCGTGCAATAAATAACCTGCGGTATAAATCGTGCATTTTTCTCTTACGCAGGTAAGAATGTCCTGAAGCTGTCGGCGTTGGGGCTCATGGTAATGCACATCATTGGTAGCAGCCAAAGGGATATTAAATTCTTGGCTTAACTGCGCCAAACGAAACATCCTTTTTTGATCTGATCCAGTATAAGTTCTATTAATGGACAAATAAAGTTTATCGCCCAAAGCCTTTCGATATTGTTGTAAATGTATCTTGAAATCACCCTCAAAATCAAAGGTTTGGTTGAGTGAAATAGGGGCAATGACAATGAAAAGCATATCTGCTTGATGCTGCCAAACATCAGTCTGGCACAAATGACATTGTCCTTTTTCTGCACGGCTGTTGCCCAAACTTAATAGGCTAGATAATTGACTGTAACCGTTTTTATTGATGGGATAGGCTAATAATGAAGGGCCATCCAATAAATCTAATCTGCAAGCTGGAATAAGTTTAATGGGATGTTTTCTGGTGGCAATATGCGCACGTACAATGCCTGCCAAACTGTTTCTATCGGTAACAGCTATTTTAAGATAACCCAGTTGAGCCGCTTGGGCTACGAGTTCTTCGGGATGCGAGGCGCCACGTAAAAAGCTGAAATTGCTGGTGGCCTGTAACTCTACATATGGCATAAGCTAAGCAAAAAAACCATGAATGAACCATTGGGCAGCAATTTCGCTATGATAGTGTCCCAGCCTAAATAACCAATAACGTTGCCCTTTTTCATCTTCTACATAATAATAGTCGCGATGCTTTCCTTCGTTTAGCCACCATTCGCGTTCAATCCTTTCGGGCCCATCGGCTTTGATGACACGGTGTAATAGACCTTTGTAGGTAAAGGTCATGGGTGGGTAATCAGGAATAGGAGCACTCACTTGTATGGGTTCCGGTTGGTTGAGCAACACCGTGGGCCTAAGTTTATGGTTTGGCCATTCGGTTGCTGGCTGCTGTTGAATATCGTTGATGGCAGTTACGCTATGTTCTGGCCAATGATGTTCCTGTGGTAAGTATCTTCTAATAGCATTTTTTCCAGCTTTGATACCAATACGGTCCAAAAGTTCTGAAACCTCAGACAAATTGCTTTGTGCCTGAATTTGCCATAATGCTTCCTGCTGTTTAGGTAAGGTTTCTACTTTGGTGGCCTCCATAATGAATAGCTCGATGCCCAAATCAGGCTCAATCTGATTGATTTTAAGTTCGAACAGTTTGAAAAGGTGCTTAACGTGGATAGAGGCTTGATTAGTGCCAATGCTGATCTGTTGCAGCTTGCCATCAAGGCGATAGCATTTTAAGATAGCATTTCTAAATCCTACATCGTCTTTTTGTAAAATGCTACATAGGTTTTCCAATAAGTTTTCAATGGCTATTTCGATGCCTTTGGCTGTTTGTATAGGTTCTAGGCAATGTAATCTTTCTTGGTAGGGATGGGGCTCTGAGATAGGTTCAAATGCTTCTGGTTGTTGTCCCAAAGCCTGAGCAATGCGTAAATTGATTTCCTCTCCAAAGCGCCTGCGAAGGGTAGAAGGAGCAATGTGGATAAAGCTTTCGATTTGATGAAAGCCTAGCTTGGCCAAGCGCTGCAAGGTGTCATCTGTTAAACGTAAAGCTTTGGCAGGTAAAGGCAATAGAGCTTGTAGTTGCTCACCGCTTTTTACGATTTGATTCTCTGCATAATGAGTAATGGCCCAAGCGGCCCCTAAAGTATCGGCCATACCTATTTTGAAATGGTAACCTGCTTTTTTTAACCTCATGCTAATTTCTTGCAGATAAGGTTTTTCACCTTTCCATAAATGCGTACAGCCAGAAACTTCAAGGAATAAGCCATCAGGTGAAACTAGTGCTATGTTCGGGCTATAACGGATGAACCATTCGGCTAGCATTTTTAATAGTTTTTGCTGGCGTAGGGCTTGATACTTAAAAGCCTGTAGCGAAGGCAGAATGATTCTAGCATCGGCCAAAGGCATATTGGATTTTAAACCTAACTTTTTGGCTTGATGGCTAATAGCGATAATGATTTGCTTATTGCGTTCTTGTGTGACCAGGACATAAGCCTGCCCCTCTAGTTCTTTTTGTTGAATGGCCATTTGGTCGGCCATCAAATGGGGAAACCATATGGAAACATAGCGTTTGATCATGAGCCAATAGCATGGGGGATAAAAGGATGCGGTACGGAATTTTCAATAGTATGAAATTGTCCGTTGTGCCATGAAATACTGAAACTTGCAGTGTTGCCATTGCGAACTTTTAGCAATTCTACCTGCCAATTGGCAAAGCCAACACCTGGCAATTGATTGAGGTTGAGGCTTGCCATTGGACTAATTTGCCACCTAGCGGCACAGGCTGTGGCGTGAATAGGTCCGGTTTGGGTGCGCAGGATAAAGCCTGTTACCTTGCTTTTTTCTACAGTAAGCTGTAAACGTTGAGATTGAGCAAAGGTGATGGCTTCCAATTCGCTAATCACCCCGCTAAGACTTTGGCATTTGAGCGCTTCTTCAGTAGCCCAAAGAATGTCTTTTGGTTTGGTGAGGCTGATAAAAATAATTTGATGGGCTGGAATACCAAAATAGTTTAGCCCAGGAGGAAATAATTGTCGTTGTTTGCCAATCCATACATAAATGCCTTGATGGGTGTTGAGCTTGGCCAATAAACCCATAATGAAGGCACTGGTGCTGGCCGTATGTTCTGGCTGGGTGCTAATGAACTCGTGGATAGTGCCCGTAGGAAAAACCTGATTGGGAAAATACTTTTCTATATAGTCAAAACCAAGCTTTTGATGCTGATGTTGCGGTTTTGCCTTGTAACCCTCTAAATCGAGAATTTGGCGCTGGAGGCGTTCAATAACCGTTTTGCGAAGGAATTCTTGCATGATTTGCTAATATATTTAGCAAATATAGTAAAATTTTTAGCAAAAAAAGTTTTAAGAAAATGTGGATGTACTTATTCCTTTTAAGAATTAAGATGGTTTGAGGAAATTATCCAAAATAGAAACGGGGCTTATGGGCCCCGTTTGTTTGTATTGTTATTCTGCTCTTTTCAGTCCAAATTTTTCTATTTTACTGTAAAGGTGGCTTCGTTGGATATCAATATCGTCGGCCGTTTTAGATACGTTCCAGTTATTTTTTTCCAGCTTAAACTTGATATATTCTTTCTCTGCAAAATCTTTATACTCTTGGAAATTGCTAAAACTATCGTAATTAAAGCTACTGCCTTGGTTGCTGCTATTGCTACTTGAGTGGCCGGCACCAACATTGGTTCCTCCGCTAGGGTTGGCAAAAGCCACCACATCCTGTTCGGTAATGGTTTTATCACTCAGAATAATCAAACGCTCAATCATGTTGCGTAGCTCACGTACGTTACCTGTCCATGGTAATCTTTTAAGCGCATCCATGGCACCATCCGTAATTTTCTTGGCTGGCATGCCGTACTCGCCACAAATTTCTTCTAAAAAGCTTTGCGCAATTACAGGAATGTCGTCGGTACGTTCGGTTAAGTGAGGCACATGGATGTTGATCACGTTTAAGCGGTGGTACAAGTCCATTCTGAAATTGCCTTCCTCAATTTCTTTTAAAAGATCTTTATTAGTTGCAGCTACAATTCTCACGTTCACATCAATCTCTTTTTCGCCACCTACACGGGTAATTTTATGTTCCTGCAAGGCACGGAGTACTTTTGCCTGTGCCGACATGCTCATGTCGCCAATTTCGTCTAAGAACAAAGTGCCGCCATTGGCCAATTCAAACTTCCCGATACGTTGTTTTACTGCCGAAGTAAAAGATCCTTTTTCATGACCAAAAAGTTCACTTTCTATCAGTTCAGAAGGAATAGCCGCACAGTTTACTTCTATCAATTGACCTTCTGAACGATTTGATTTTTCGTGCAGCCAACGTGCAACTAACTCTTTACCGCTACCATTGGCTCCCGTAATTAACACCCTTGCTTCGGTAGGAGCTACACGTTCAATGGTTTCCTTTATTTTTCCGATGGTATCCGAGTTACCTAGGATGTCACGGGTTTTGCTTACTTTTCTTTTCAGTACCTTGGTTTCGGTCACCAAAGAGCCTCGATCTAAACCGTTACGTACGGTAATCAGTAGGCGATTTAAATCAGGTGGTTTGGAAATGAAGTCAAATGCGCCTTTTTTGCTGGCCTCTACGGCAGTTTCTACGGTGCCGTGACCAGAAATCATGATGAACGGTAGGTCTGGTTTAATGCCAAGTGCGGTTTCTAGCACTTCCATACCATCCATTTTATTCATTTTAATATCGCAAAGAACCAGGTTGTAGTCGTTCTTTTTGATCATTTCTAAGCCGTCAATGCCGTTATCTATATCGTCGACTTCGTAATTTTCGTATTCTAATATCTCGCGAAGGGTGCTCCTTATCGCTCTTTCGTCATCAATTATGAGCAGTTTTGCCATATCTGTATTGGGTGTTTCTACTGCGAATATATTATTTTTTGTGAAATGTATAGTTTTTTGTACAATTCGTTTTATAACGATGAACTTTGGAAGTTGTTTGTTTTATTGTGATCAATATTTCGTATTTTGGATATGGGTAGATTAAAAATATATGAAAACTATTCCTCGCGAAAGCATACTAGCTGAACGGGAAGCTTTGTATTTGAGTAAATCTGCGGAACAAAAATTCTATGCATTACTGCAACTTAATCGTGTTTCTGTTCAGTTAAATGGTGGTAATCCGTTAAAAAAACCACAAGGGAAAGGAATTCTTATTCGTAAAGTAAACAATAGTTAGGCGATGTCTTTTGATAAAGAAAGTGCCGAAGTGCTGTAAAATTTCTTCATTACAATCATTTGTTGGATAATAAAAGAGCTACCAATAGAATAAAAGACCAGTTGGATGTACAAGAGTTGGAGCGTATTAATAAAAGGGATAGGACATAACCTTTGTTCTCTAAACCTGATAGGAGTGGAAATCCTTTTTGTAGCAAAATCATTGAAACCTCGTAGGTTTCCAAAACCTACGGGGTTTTTGCCCAACGTTAACAAAAAGATTGCAGCGGATAGCAGGACTGAAATTGCCAATAACCAGTATGCTGATTTTCAAATAAATAGATCAAAACAATAATTTGACAATTAATCAATTCAACAATTTTTCTAATCAGAAAAATACTTTATCTTTGCACCCAATTAATTAATTTTAAAACACTTTAATATTATTCAAGAATGTATTTAAGTTCAGAAAAGAAAGCCGAAATTTTTGCAAAACACGGCGAAGTAGCAACCAACACAGGTTCTGCAGAAGGTCAAGTAGCATTGTTTACTTATCGTATTGCCCACTTAACAGAGCACTTGAAAAAAAATCGTAAAGATTTTTCAACTCAATTAGCACTACAAAAATTAGTAGGTAAGCGTCGTGGTATTTTAGCTTATCTTTACAAAAAAGATATTGAGCGTTACCGTGCTATCATCAAAGCTTTATCGCTTAGAGATATCATTAAATAAAAGCTTTTATCAAATAAAAGCCATCCAAAAGAAGGATGGCTTTTTTGCTTTGCAAACAAAAAACGTATATATAAACTCAGGTGTGCAAAAAGAGGAAACACACCATAATTTTTTTTAGATGAATGTAATAAAAAAATCGTTCGACTTGGGCGATGGAAGAATTGTTGAAATTGAAACCGGAAAATTGGCTAAACAAGCAGATGGTTCAGTAGTAGTAAAAATGGGCGATACGATGCTATTAGCTACTGTAGTAACTGCTAAAGATGCTAAACCTGGCACCGATTTCTTACCCTTATCTGTAGATTACCAAGAAAAATATGCTGCTACTGGTCGTATCCCAGGCGGTTTCTTACGTCGTGAGGCTAAATTATCTGATTACGAGGTGTTAATTTCTCGTTTGGTAGATAGAGCTTTACGTCCTTTATTCCCAGAAGATTACCATGCTGATACGCAAGTAATGATTAGCTTGATTTCAGCGGATAAAAATATCATGCCCGACTGTTTAGCTGGTTTAGCAGCTTCGGCGGCACTTTCTGTTTCTGATATTCCTTTTAACGGACCAATTTCAGAAGTTCGTGTAGCTAAAATTGATGGCAAGTTGGTGATCAATCCTTACTTGAGCGATTTAGAAAGAGCTACTTTAGAATTCATTGTTGCTGGTTCTGCTAACGATATCGTAATGGTAGAAGGTGAGGCTGATGAAATCCAAGAGGATGAAATGGTTGAGGCTTTGAAATTTGCGCACGAAGCCATCAAAGTTCAGTGTGCTGTTCAGGTTGAATTGACTAACGAAACTGGTAAAACGGTTAAACGTGAATACAATCACGAAGATCACGATGAGGCTTTAAAAGAGAGAATTTACGCGGAAACTTATGACAAGGTTTATGCTATTGCTAAATCTGGTTTAGGTAAAGATGAGCGTTCTGAAGGCTTTACAGCTATTATCAAGGAAATTTTAGATGCTTTCCCTGAAGATACTGATGATTTAACTAAGGCACTGGCTAAGCATTACTACCACGATGTGCAGTATGATGCGGTACGTAACTTATTATTGAACGAAGGTATCCGTTTAGATGGTCGTAGCACTACACAAATTCGTCCAATTTGGAGCGAAGTAGGTTATTTGCCAGCAGCTCACGGTTCTTCGGTATTTACCCGCGGTGAAACTCAATCATTAACTTCGGTTACTTTAGGTAGCAAAGATGATGAGCAAATGATTGACGGTGCTTTCTTGAATGGCTACAATAAATTCTTGTTGCACTATAATTTCCCTGGTTTCTCAACTGGTGAGGTTCGTCCTAACAGAGGTCCAGGTAGAAGAGAGGTTGGTCATGGTAACTTGGCCATGCGTTCATTGAAAAAAGTATTGCCTACAGGTGCTGATAACCCTTACACTATTCGTATCGTTTCTGATATTTTAGAATCAAATGGTTCTTCTTCAATGGCTACCGTTTGTGCGGGTACTTTAGCATTAATGGATGCTGGTATCAAAATCAAAGCGCCAGTATCTGGTATTGCCATGGGATTGATTACTGACGAGAAAACTGGCAAATATGCCATCTTATCAGATATCTTAGGTGATGAGGATCACTTAGGTGATATGGACTTTAAAGTTACCGGTACTAAAAACGGTATCGTAGCTTGTCAAATGGACTTAAAAATCAACGGTTTATCATACGAAGTTTTAACCAAAGCATTATTGCAAGCAAAAGATGGTCGTTTACACATCTTAGGCGAAATGAATAAAACTATTTCTGAGCCTGCTTCAGATATGAAACCACATGCTCCACGTATTGTTTCTTTAACTATCGATAAAGAATTTATCGGTGCAGTAATTGGCCCAGGTGGTAAAATTATTCAAGAAATGCAACGCGAAACTGGCGCTTCTATCTCTATCGAAGAGGTTGACGGTAAAGGTATTGTAGAGGTATTTGCTGATAACAAAGCAGCTATTGATGCTGCTGTTGGTCGTATCCGTGCTATTGCCGCTAAGCCAGAAATTGGCGAAGTTTACACGGGTAAAGTGAAATCGATTATGCCATTTGGTGCTTTCGTAGAAATTATGCCAGGTAAAGATGGTTTATTACACATCTCTGAAATTGATTGGAAACGTTTAGAAACTATGGACGGTGTTTTCAAAGAAGGAGATATTGTAGAGGTGAAATTGTTGGATATCGACAAACAAGGTAAAATGAAGCTTTCTCGCAAAGTTTTATTGCCCCGCCCACCAAAACCAGAAGCAGCACCTGCTGCTCCGCAAGGATAAAAAACAACTGTCATTTTGAACGACAGTGAAAAATCTCAAAGTGTTTAGCACTTATTTAACGGATTCTCGCTAAGCTCAGAATGACAAAATGAATAGAAACCCTTTCAGTTTTACTGGAAGGGTTTTTTATTGGTTGATTATCCGAGTTCTTTTGTATCTTGCAATGATTGTTTTGTCTTCGTAATGATGTTGCTATTTCGTCATTGCGAGGAGGTACGACGAAGCAATCTCTCAATCTAGTTATAAAAAAAGATTGCTCCGTGCCTCGCAATAATGATAAGCTAAATGAAACACCTAATTGCCCCTTCCATTTTATCGGCTGATTTTGCCAACCTGCAACGTGATGTTGAAATGATTAACCAAAGCGAAGCAGATTGGTTCCATGTAGATGTAATGGACGGTGTTTTTGTACCCAATATTTCCTTTGGTTTTCCAGTAATTACTGCGGCAAAAAAGTATGCCAAAAAACCTTTTGATGTACATTTGATGATTGTAGATCCAGACAGGTACATCGCTGATTTTGCTAAAGCTGGCGCCGATGTGATTACAGTTCATTATGAGGCCTGCACGCATTTGCATCGCACTATTCAGCTCATCAAATCGCATGGTTGTCAGGCTGGTGTAGCTTTAAACCCACATACACCTGTTAGTTTATTGAAAGATATTTTACAGGATATCGATTTGGCTTTGGTAATGTCGGTAAACCCCGGCTTTGGTGGACAAAAATTTATCCCTCAAACTTTAAACAAGGTAAGAGAGTTGAAACAAATGGCTCAGCAAGTAAACCCTAACCTGTATATAGAAGTTGATGGTGGAGTAGGTATTCAAAACATAGCTTCTTTAATTGAAGCAGGAGCTAATGTTTTTGTTGCTGGTAATGCCGTTTTCGCTGCACCAAACCCTACACAAATGATTGCCGAGCTAAAAAATGTGGAAACTACTCAGCACATCTAGCTAATGGCCAAGAAAACGCTTTTCTTTTTAAGCTTGATTATTTTATCACTCTGTGCTGGCGCACAATCCTTGGTGAAGGTAAGCGGTGTGGTGTACGATGAGAAAAATCAACCCTTACCAAAAGTGAGCGTTACACTGGTTGGACTATCGGGAAGTACTATTAGTGATGAAGCGGGAAAATATACTATTCAATCACGCTTATCTAATTTCAGCTTAAGATTTAAATTGGTAGGTTATCAAACAGAAACCATCAAGTTTAGTGAGCAGAAAGGTACTGAAGTAAAAAAAGATATTTTTCTAAAACCTGAGATAAAGGAGCTTAAAGGCATTAAAATTACTGGGAAACAAAATCAGTTGAACAATGCGCAAAGCATTAACGTGACAGATTTGGTCAGTTTGCCTACGGTTTCCATGAATTTTGAGGCCATTTTGAAAACGCTGCCAGGAGTTTCTACCAATAACGAGCTGAGTTCACAATACAGCGTTCGTGGTGGTAATTTCGACGAAAACCTGATTTATGTGAATGACATCGAAATCAATAGGCCTATTTTAATTAGAAACGGACAGCAGGAAGGTTTGAGTTTCATTAATCCTGATTTTGTAAGTAGGGCACGCTTTTCGGCGGGTGGTTTCAATGCTAGATATAACGACAAGCTTTCTTCAGTATTAGATGTAAGATATGAGAAGCCTGATAGTAATGAATATATACTCACCGCGGGTTTAATGGGATTATCGGCTACTGCCAAAACCAGTTTCAAAAATAGTCATCTGCTATTTGGTTTTAGAAGAAAGGATAATCGAAATGTTTTAAGGACGCAAGATCAAAAAGGTAGCTACCGACCTAATTTTAATGATTTTCAGGCGCTATACCAATATAATTTCAGCCAAAAGTTTAGCATTAACACTTTATTGAATTTCAATTCAGGAAACTTTAGGCTTATTCCAGAAAGCAGGGAAACGCAGTTTGGTACTATTAACACCCCCATGCGTTTAAAGGTAGATTATGAGGGGCAGGAAATAGATGATTATTATACTTATGGAGGTGCAGTAACTGCGTTGTTCAATCCCAATAAAGACGTGTCTATTAAATGGATCAATAGTTATTTTAAGATTGAAGAACGAGAACGCTTTGATATTGACGGAAACTACGTTTTTGAAGAAGTTGATAATGATTATGCCGATGGTGGTTTTGGTCCAATTCGTAAAAATAGAGGCTTGGGAAACTATTATAGCTATGCTCGTAATAGTTTAAATTCGAGCACCGCAAGTACAGAACTAAAGATAGAACAACGGGTAGGCAAACATGATTTTACCTATGGTGCAAGGTTTGAACAGGCAAAATACGTAGATAAAATTAACGAGTACAGTTACCTTGATTCGGCTGGATATATTTTACCTGCCAATACCAATTCCTTTACTTTTGAAGACGCTGTTTTTGCTGATAATATTTTAAAAATCAATTCATTCTCTGCTTATCTGCAAGATAGCTATGCTATTTCTGCAAAAACAGATGTGCAATTAGGTTTACGGGCAAGCTATAATGATTTAAGTAATGAGTTCCTATTGAGCCCTAGAATGCTCATGTTATACCGTCCGGATGAGCATAAACTTTGGCGATTTACAGCGGGTATTTATCGTCAGGCACCAAGTTATAGAAGTATTAGAGGTTTGGATGGTTTGTTAAATCTTAACCAAAAAGCACAACGTTCCTATAACGTATCGGCAGGTTACGATTTTGCCTTTAACGGATTGGGTACACGCTTAAAATTTACTTCGGAAGTTTATTATAAGTATGCTGATAGAATGATTCCTTATACTATTGATAACGTAAGGATTAAATATTTGGCCACGAGTGTTGCAAAAGGGCATACTTATGGCGCCGATTTCTCGCTAGGCGGGGAGTTGGTGAAGGATTTAATGTCGTTTTTTAGGGTTTCTATCTTAAGTGCCAATCAAGATGTAATTAATGATAGTTATGTAACTAGGGATGTCAACGGACAAAATCAGACTATCTATCCTGGTTATTTGAAAAGACCTACGGATCAAAAAGTAAACTTTTCGATGTTCTTTCAGGACAAATTGTTTAAAAGCCCTACCTATAAAGTACATCTTAATTTGCTTTATGGCTCCAAATTACCTATTGGCGCACCACAAATCAAGACTTATACCGATAATTTCAGCATTCCAGCTTACCGTAGGGTAGATATTGGTTTTTCTAACGACTTTTTGGATGCAGAAGCGAAGAGAAAACCTCAATTTTTAAACAAATATTTTAAATCCGTAATTGCTTATGTAGAGGTATTTAACCTGTTGAATATCAATAATACTGTGTCCTATTTGTGGTTAAAAGATGTAAACAATGTCAATTACGCCATTCCTAATTATTTAACGGGTAGACAATTAAATTTCAAGCTAATCTTCAAAATAAAAGGCAGTTAACTTAGGTTAATATGCTATCAATTTAGGTTAAAATACTAGTAGTATTTTTGTCTTTTTCTCAAACGTTTGTCATGTTGATTATTTGGTTGATAAAAAACCTAAATAATTAGTGTCAAAATGTTAATTTTACGAGCAATAAAAAACAGAAAAAATGAGACATAATTTTGGAGCTGGTCCTTGTATTTTACCGCAGGAAGTTTTTAAGCAAGCTTCTAGCGCAGTACTTGATTTTAAAGACGGTTTATCAATTCTTGAAATCTCCCATCGCTCGCCTGAATTTGAGGCAGTAGTTGAAGAAACAGTGAAATTGATAAAGGAGCTTTTAAATGTTCCTTCGGGATATTCAGTACTGTTATTGCAAGGAGGAGCAAGCCTACAATTTTCAATGGTGCCCATGAACTTATTGCCTGAGGGTAAAAGTGCCGCTTATTTAGATTCAGGTGTTTGGGCAAGCAAAGCAATTAAAGAAGTTAAACATTTCGGTAAAGCAAATATTGTAGCATCCTCAAAAGACTCCAACTATACCTTTATCCCTAAGGATTTTGAAATTCCTGCGGATAGCGCTTATTTCCATTACACTTCTAACAATACCATTTACGGTACCGAATTATTTGATTTGCCTGCTAGTAAGGTTCCTGTAGTTTGTGATATGTCGTCAGATATCATGAGCCGCGTAATCGATGTTTCTAAATATGATTTGATTTACGCTGGAGCACAAAAAAATATTGGCCCTGCTGGTTTAACCGTAGTGATTGTTAAGGATGAGATTTTGGGTAAAACAGGAAGGTCTATTCCTTCAATGTTAGATTACAAATCGCATATCGATGGTGGTTCAATGTACAATACGCCACCTGTATTTTCAATCTATACCGCAATGTTGAACCTACGTTGGTTGAAATCTAAAGGAGGCATTGCCGAAATTGAAAAAGAAAATATCGCTAAAGCAAAGGCTTTATATGCTGAAATTGATAGAAATTCATTGTTCAAAGGAACTTGCGCTGTGGAGGACCGTTCACATATGAACATTTGTTTTGTAATGGAAGACCCTGAGTTGGAAAAACCTTTCGCTAAATATGCTGATGAAAATGGTTTTGAAGGCTTAAAGGGACACAGAAGCGTAGGTGGTTTCAGGGCATCTATGTACAATGCGCTTCCAATTACCAGCGTACATGCGCTAATCGATTTAATGCAAAGTTTCGAAGAAAAACACAAAAAATAAGAAATGGCTAGAATACTTGCCAATGATGGCATAGATCCAATAGGAAAGAAATTATTAGAAGATGCTGGGTTTACTGTAGATACACAAACAGTGCCTCAAGATCAATTAGTAGCAGCCTTACAAAATTATGATGGCTTAACCGTTAGAAGTGCTACTAAAGTTAGAAAAGAACTGATTGATGCTTGCCCTAACCTTAAATTAATAGGTAGAGGTGGTGTTGGTATGGATAATATTGATGTAGAGTATGCCCGATCAAAAGGAATTACTGTAGTGAATACACCAGCTGCCTCATCATTATCGGTAGCAGAGTTGGTATTCTCTCATTTATTTACTGGGGTTCGTTTCTTACAAGACGCTAACCGTAAAATGCCTGTAGAAGGAAATACCAAGTTCAACGATTTGAAAAAAGCTTACGCTAAAGGTATTGAATTGAGAGGTAAAACCATTGGTATTATTGGTTTTGGTAGAATTGGAAGAGAAACGGCAGCGGTAGCTTTAGGCTTAGGTATGAATGTACTGGCTTATGATTTATTCCCTTTCAGTGGTAACATTACCTTGAACCTAACTTTGGGCATCAAAGTTGAAATTCCAGTGAACACCGTAAGTTTGGAAGAGGTAATCGCTAATAGTGATTTTATCTCTTTACATACGCCATTTGCCGATAAGCCTATTTTAGGTGCTGCTGAATTTGCAGCAATGAAAAATGGGGTAGGCGTGGTTAACTGTTCACGTGGCGGAACTATTGATGAGGCTGCTTTAATTGAAGCCTTAAATTCAGGTAAGGTTTCCTTTGCAGGTTTGGATGTTTTCGACAATGAGCCAACACCTTCTGCAGAGATTTTAAGTCATCCTAAAATTTCATTGACGCCTCATATTGGTGCTTCAACCAATGAAGCTCAAGAGCGTATTGGTACTGAATTAGCAAATTTGATCATCGATCATTTTAAAGGTTAATTTTCGATTACCTCACGATATGAAAAGCCCGAGATTTAAATCTTGGGCTTTTTTGCGTTTATATCATCATTGTCATTAATTACCATTCATAGTACGTCATTGAGAGGCACGAAGTAATCTCCAAAAACAATATTATTTAATTACACTTTAGGATTGCTTCACGAAGCTCGCAATCACGTAACGGCGTAAGTTCGTAGTTATATTTATTGCACGCCATTTTGGCCGTAGCGGAGAAATCTTGGAAATATAAATTACTTTATCTACTTAAAGGCGGAATATCATGTCACCACTTCGTGGTTATAAATTGAATTCATTTAGCTAGAATAATATCAGTCCTTCGGACTTTTGAATATCGATAAAATCATTTCAAACGGTACTAAAACCACGGAGCGGTGAAATTATGATAACAAAATAAACAGATAAAAAACCCTGAAACGGTGACACAAATTCAAAGGTTTTATCATTTATAGTCGCAATCTATACTTTAATGGAAAGATCTTTTTCGAATGATTTATAATGTTACAAAGATTTCGTCCTCGCTACGGTCGAAATGATGAAAGTAGCTACTTCATCGAATTAGTAAGTGCCCAATACCTAAATCCTAAAATAGCTTTTTGAAAAGTGCTCAGCTTCATCGGGTCTTTTTGATAATAAGACGGGAGTACTAGCTTATTCAATTTAACCAGTGCCTTAAAAAATGCTCTCTTCATATCATAAAACTTTGATACCACTTTGGGGCTCCTTCGATTTGATCAGTTTGTTCTTTCTATAAATAATCAAAAACAACACCACTGATGTCACAACAAAAAGCGCCAATAAAAGTTGTAAATAATTGAGGTTTTTGCTGATTTTCTGGTTATAGCCCAACAATTCCTCATTCTTTACCTGCAAATCCCTAATGGTTTTCTTATAACTATCAATGCGCAGTTGGCTATGGTCCACATTTGATTTTACTTCCTGAAACTGTAGGTCTTTATAATCTAGTAGTACCTTTAATTCTGTAAAAATATTATTGTCGTTAATGGCAATTTGCCTTAAAATCTCATTCGAGTTCTTGATATCTCTTTTAGTTTGGAAACCGAAGATGCCGGTGCGGGCATTCAAGCTTTCCTCATATTGTCCAAAGCGGGCACTTCGCTCGGCTAACATTGCATTAATTTTATTTCGTTGCAGTTCATAAGCAGAACTGTCTTGTGCAAAAGTTACGCTCATGAAACTTCCCAATAAGAGCGTGAACAAAATGGCTTTTCTAATCATCGTTAAAACTTTAAATGGTATCTAACAAACTCCATGCCTCAGCTTTTTTCACAAAGTGGGGTTTTACCTTTGCCCACGTATGTTTGAACAAATCAGATTGTCTATAGTTTTCTAAGGCATTGGTATTTTCCCATTTGCTGATGGTGAAAAAAATATGCTTTTCTGTTTCGTGTTGTAATAAATTCACGCCCAAACAGCCCTCAAACTTGGAAATTTGGAGGTTTACCTGTGCAAACAGCTGCTTGAAATCTTCTACGAACACCATAGAAAACTCCAATTTAACAAGTCTAGTAATCATAAAAGATGGTTTATGGATGGAATTCCACCCGTACGATGTCGTTGAGATGCAAGCCTAATAAACCACTTGCCTTGCCTTTGTTAATGGCAATTTCCAAATGGTTACTAATGCCAAATAGGCAGAGTTTTTCTCCTTCGGGAACTTCGTTATAGTGCCAACTCAATTGGGTAATGGTTTCACTTTTCCTAAAATAAAGCGTGAAATCCCTATTCCGTTGTACTTTGGTAAATAAATCCTTGGTAATATTGGTGATCACATTGCTGAACCTGTCAATAAAAATTACACTTCCTCTAATAATATCACGCTCAATAACAGGATGAAGCAACATCCTTTGTTCAATATCATCGGCAGGAAGACCAATTTCTTTCAATTTACCACCTTTTGCCAAATGTACGGCAGCTTTCACCAAAATATCAACCAATGGAAAATGCAGAAACTTCAAATCCTGCATAATATTCAATTCCACCAATTCATCAGGTTTCTCTTCGAAAAGCAAAGAAAAAATTCCATTATCGGCACCTACAAAGTAATGATCTTTATATCGCAGCGCTATGTACTTGGTGTTTTCATTGAATACAGAATCGATCCCTATAAGATGTACTGTATTTTTTGGGAAGTAGATATAGGCATTTTTAAGTACAAAGGCTGCATACGAGATGTTAAAAGCAGGCACTTCGTGGGTAATGTCTATAATATTAACGCTTGGGAGGATGTTCAGGATACTGCCTTTAAGTGCAGCCTGATAAAAATCCTTCGAACCCAAATCTGTCGTTAATGTGATTATAGCCATTAAAAATTAAATATTTATGCTTATTCTTGCGTATAGGCAAATTGCCTACAAATATTCAATTTTTAAATCGAATTACACAGGGCGTACCATAAAAAAACAATATTTTGAGCGAAATAAAATTGATACTGGAAACTACCGATCAGATACAATTCTGGGGGGCGAATAATGAGCACTACGAGCAAATAAAAGCGGCTTTCCCAAAGCTGAAGATTGTGGCTAGGGGCAATGAAGTGAAGGCTTTAGGTGACGAGGCTGAGCTTAAATTGTTTGAGCAGAAAATCAATGCACTGGTGGCTCATTTGGATAAATTCGGCACATTGATGAGCAACGATGTGGATGGTATATTGGGGGCTAAGAAAAATACTGAAAGTACCACAGAAAGCAATAGCAGTGCACCAGTAAGTAGCGGCGAGGTGATTGTGTACGGTAACCATGGTTTAATGGTAAAAGCCCGTACGGCAAATCAGCGAAAAATGGTAGACAGCATCAACAAAAATGATGTGCTTTTTGCCATTGGCCCTGCAGGTACTGGTAAAACTTACACGGCGGTTGCCTTGGCGGTAAGAGCTTTAAAAAACAAAGAGATTAAACGCATTATTTTAACAAGGCCTGCGGTAGAGGCTGGAGAGAGTTTAGGCTTTTTGCCAGGTGATTTGAAGGAAAAGGTTGACCCTTATTTACGTCCTCTATACGACGCTTTGGATGACATGATTCCGCCAGAAAAATTAAAGGTTTACTTGGAGAACAGAACCATCGAAGTAGCTCCTTTAGCCTTTATGCGTGGTCGTACGTTGGATAACTGCTTCGTGATTTTAGATGAGGCACAAAACTCTACTGATTTGCAACTGAAAATGTTCTTGACCCGTATGGGGCCAACAGCTAAATTTATTGTGACTGGTGACGTTACGCAAATTGACTTACCTAAAAAAGCACAATCAGGGCTGCAAAATGCACTACGTATCCTAGGAGATATTAAAGGAATAGACATTATTTACCTAAGTGGCGAAGATGTGGTGCGACATAAATTGGTGAAGCAAATTTTGAAAGCCTACGGCGATATTCAATAGCAGTGGTTAGTTACTAGTGGTTAGTAATTAGAAATAGCATATTGTTTAAAATAGGTCCGAAGATGAAATTTATAATTCTGTCTTCGGACTTTTTTATAGGTTAAGTTGGCCGCTCAACTTTCGGACTTCCCGACTTTTTTACTATTTTTATGCCCTCATGAAAGCAGTAAAAGAAACCAAATTTACTTTCCCAAAACAAAGCAGTTTTTATAAAGGCAAAGTACGCGATGTGTATACCATTGATAACCAATTAATGGCCATGGTGGTAACCGATAGGATTTCGGCATTTGACGTTGTTTTGCCAGAAGCCATTCCTTACAAAGGACAGGTGTTGAACCAAATTGCCGCTAAGTTTTTATCGGCCACTAAAGATATTGTACCTAACTGGGTACTAGCTACGCCGGATGAAATGGTAACCATTGGTCGTATTTGCGAACCTTTTAAAGTGGAAATGGTGATTAGAGGATATTTAGCTGGTCACGCAGCACGTGAATATGCTCTGGGCAAACGTCAAGTTTGTGGGGTTGCTTTACCAGAAGGTTTAAAAGAAAATGATAAGCTTCCTGAGCCTATCATTACACCGACTACTAAAGCTGCTGTAGGTCACGATGAAGATATTTCCAAAGAAGATATTTTAGCCAAAGGCATTGTTTCTTTAGCAGATTATGAAAAATTAGAGAAATATACACACGCCTTATATCAAAGAGGGGTTGAAATGGCTGCCGAGCGAGGATTGATTTTGGTAGATACTAAATATGAATTTGGCAAGGTTGGAGATGATATTTACCTGATTGATGAAATCCATACACCAGACTCGTCACGTTACTTTTATGCAGAAGGGTATGCAGATAGACAGGCGAGCAACGAGCCTCAAAAGCAGCTTTCTAAAGAATTTGTTCGTAAATGGTTAATAGAGAATGGTTTCCAAGGAAAAGATGGCCAGGTAGTACCAACAATGACAGAAGAAATTGTAGAATCCATTTCAGAACGCTATATTGAGCTTTACGAGCAGATTACCGGAGAGAAATTTGTGAAAAATCCTTCTTCAGATATTTTAAATAGGATAGAAGCAAATACTAAAGCTGCTCTTGAGAAATTATTGCAGTAAGCAGTTTCACTTTATAACAGTTAACCGATTAACCAATTTAAACAGTTAATCAAAACCAAAAAAATATGAAATTTAGTGTAGATAAGCATGAGAAATATGTAGTGTTGAAATTAGAAGAGCCTAAATTCACTAATGACAATACGCCCGCTTTAAAATCGGAATTTATCCTTTTGAACACAGAAGGTTACCACAATATTGTATTAGATTTATCGGCTGTTAAAGAATGCAATGATGCACAAGATCTAAGTGCCTTGCTTGCTGGAGATAGACTTTGCAAAGCTGCCGATGGTCTTTTCATCGTGTGTGGCGTGAACAAAAATATTGCACAAATTATCCAAATGTCAAACCTTCATCAATCTGTTACGTTTGTTAATAAACTAGATGAAGCAACCGATCTTATCTTTATGGAGGAGATTGAAAAAGAGCTTCGCGGTGGAGTAGACAAAGGGTAAAATTATTGAATGAAGTTTGAAGTAACGATCTTAGGGAGCAGTTCGGCAACGCCAATTTATAACCGAAATCCAACAGCGCAATTACTCAATTGCAACGAACGTTTTTATTTGATTGATTGTGGAGAAGGAACCCAACAGCAATTGATACGCTATGGTTTCAAAGCCTCCAAAATCGATTTTATTTTCATTAGCCATCTGCATGGCGACCATTTTTTTGGCTTGGTAGGGTTATTATCTAGCTTACATTTAAATGGACGTACAAAGCCATTACATTTGTTTGCACCAGCTGCGCTAAAGGAAATTTTAGATGTACAATTTCTTCACTCTGACACACATCTACGTTATCAAATCAACTTCTACGCTATTGACCCATCTGAACCTGAGGTAATATTTAGGAACAACGATGTGGTCATTGAAACAATCATATTGAACCATCGTATTCCCTGCACTGGTTTTAAGTTTACGGAAAAAAAGCGTTTAAGAAAACTGATTGTTGAGAAATTGGAACAAGATGCTGTTCCAGTCGAATATTATACCATGTTAAAGCGTAGTGTAAACGTTGATTTGCCAGATGGTAGGAAAATAGACTATTTAGACTACACTATCGACTCCGCTACACCAAAGGTGTATTGCTACTGCTCAGATACGATGTATGATGAACGTTATTTTGAGCAAATCAAAGGTGCTGATACGCTTTATCACGAAGCCACCTTTATGCACGACATGTTGGAACGTGCTTTGGAAACCCATCATACTACCGCACAGCAAGCAGCAGAAATTGCGAAAAAAGTTGGGGCAAAGAGATTGTTGATTGGCCATTTCTCATCTAGATATAAAACGCTTGAAGGTTTATTAGAAGAAGCACAAGCAGGTTTCGAAAACACGCTTTTAGCTACCGAAGGTAAAACTTTTGAGATATAAGGTTTTCCGTAACGCCTTTCCTTCAATTTGTGCACCTACCGCTTCGTCATTTCGAGCGGAGAGCAACGTAGTCGAGAAATCTTTGAACCAATATAAAGTATAGATTATTTAAAGACTTAGAAGTTTTTGAAACTTCATAAGTCTATATAAAGCAACGTCATGCTGAATTTATTTTAGCATCTTTTTGTAAGACTGTTGAGAACCAAAACAGCTTGTAAAGCTCATTTATGCTTAAAATTAATTAAATAAAAATGATTTTTGGTTACTAGATTTCTCCGCTCGCTGAGCTGTGGTCGAAATGACGGTTCAGCATATCTAAAATTCAAGCATAAAAAAAGCGAAGAACTATTAAAAATTCTTCGCTTGTCATATTGAGGTTCTGATTTACTATTCTTATTTGTCTTTCTTGTTCCCCCCACCAAATACAGAGAAGTGTACGTAGCGTTTCGGATTAGCTTTAAGGTCAATCATCAAAGCATCTAAGTTTTTAGAAGCGTTGGTTAAATTATCGTACATCTGTCTGTCGTTCAATAAAGCGCCTAATGTACCTTTGCCATTTTTCATATCGTTTAACATGCCCTGTAAATCAGCCATTGCTTTATTAGCGCTGTTTACGGTTTGTTCAAAATTCAAGGCCGCTACCTTATCTGTCATGGTATTTAAGTTCTTCATCACAGCATCAATCCTAGCGCCGTTGCTTTTAAAATTAGCGGTAATGGCTTCAACATTTGATAAGATTGCCGAAAGTTTAGAGCTTTCCGAGCCAACCAAAGCATCAACTTTCTTAGAAGTAGATTCCAATGAACTCAAAGTACCTGCGATACTGGTGAAACTGCGGTCGATGTTTTTCTGAAGATTAGGATTTAAAATGGTGTTAATACTCGAAAGGATAGAATCCATTTTGGTAATGATCAACTCTGCTTTCTTTTGTACAGGCTGGAAAGTTTCCATTAATCCCTTTTCTACGTTGGTTTGTAGATAATCCCCATCCTGAGCAAAGTTTTTGTCGTTACCAAGAGTCAATATAATAGCTTTACTGCCTAAAAGGTCGGTGCCTTCTAAACGAGCGATGGTATTTTTTGGGATTTCGTATTTCCCATTGATTTTTAAAGTAGCTTGAATGGTGGCATCTGGTTGTAACTCCAATGCTGCAACTCTACCAATCTGATAACCATTGATCAATACTGGTTTGGATACCGTTAAACCATCTACATGAGAATATTTAGCATAAAGGATAGTCTCGCTAGAAAATATGCTGTTCCCTTTTAAAAAGTTATAGCCTATAATAAGCAGTGCGATAGCAAATGCAGCTAAAATGCCTACTTTGGTTTCGTTCTTTATTTTCATTGATGTTGTAGCGATTTTTTAGTGGAAATGAAACCATCATAATGGTTCCATCTAGTTTTTTGGTTTATTTAATTCTCTACTTCTTTTTTATATTGCTTAATGGCATTTACAATAGCCATTACTATCTCTTCTTGTCCTTCCGGAGAGTTGATGTATTTTTCTTCCTCAGGATTGGAAATAAAGCCTATTTCGGTTAGTACCGATGGCATTGCTGCCCGTTGTAAAATTAGTAATCCTTGCTCTTTAACACCTCTGTTCACTCTTTTGTTTACTTCGGTATAATTTTTTTGGATATAACTAGCCAAAGCTAAGCTTTTTGAACGGTAAAGTGATTTATAAAGTGATAATAAGATGATCTCTTCAGGGTCGGTAGGATCGTAAGTGCCGTGTTTCTTGTAGTTTTTATCCTTAATGATTTCCTCGTTTTCCTTCAATCCAGCATCCATTTCATTGATACGTCTGTAGGCGCCCACAAAAGTCTCAGTACCTCTGGTGTAGTTGTTTCCTTTAGGCATAGAGTTGCAGTGAATAGAGATAAATAAATCAGCCTTAGCATCATTGGCAATTTCAGCTCTGCGATACCAGTCTACGTCAACATCAGTTTTACGTGTTTGTATAATTTTAATGTGAGGCAATTCATCTTGAAGCTTGTTGCCCAACTTTAATGCAACTTTCAGAGCCACATCTTTTTCCCATGAAAAAGAACCCTTGGCACCAGGTTTCACGCCGCCATGACCAGCATCAATTACAATGGTCTTTATTTTATATCCTTGGGCATTTGCATTAAAAAATGAGAAAACGAACAATAAAAAAAATAGGAATAAAAAGACTTTTCTTGGTTGCATTTAGTTGTGTTTTGTGCAAAAGTACAAAATATTAAATTTCTACGCTTGATTTATAGGCTTGAATAGCTTTTAATAAGCAATTGGCTATTTCCGCTTGTCCAGCCTCCGAATTCATATAGTCCTCTTCGTTGGGATTGGAGATAAAACCAATCTCGGTCAGTACGGCAGGCATTCCCGCTCTAGCCAAAACAGCCAAACTTTTTTCTTGAACGCCTCTATTAATTCTTCCAACAGCTATATATTGATCTTGTATGTATTTGGCAAACTTTAAGCTTTGTGTTCTAAAAGTATTTTTCATTAAAGATAAAATGATGGCACTTTCAGGGTCGCTAGTGTCAAAACCCTCATAGTTTTCCTTATAATTTTCCTCTAAAAAGATAGCTGCATTTTCCCTTTTTATAGCTTCATCCTGTTCATCTATTCTACCACTACCTGATACAAATGTTTCTGTTCCTCTGGTAGAAGTGCTTTTTGAATACCTGGTTTTATAAATAGGAACTCTTTTGCCTCTTTTACGAGTATAGCCGCTAATATAACGTTGAGGATACACCGGCATATCATTACAATGGATAGAGATAAAAAGATCAGCTTTTTCGTTGTTAGCCAATCCAATCCGCTCATAAAGTGGAATAAAGACGTCTTCGGTACGGGTATAAATTACCTTTACATCTTTCATGTTTTCTTCGATTAATTTTCCTAAACGCAAGGCTGTTCTCAAAGCAACATCTTTTTCAGTAGAATAGTTACCTCTGGTTGATCCATCCTTTCCGCCATGACCAGCATCTAATACAATTGTTTTAATTTTATATTGCTGCGCAAATAGTTGATTATCAATGTTTAATAGTGATAAAATGGAAATTAGTAAGATCAATATTTCTTTTGCTCTGTTCAATGGTATATTTTTCATTAATTTTGAACGTTTTGTGGTAAAGATTATTGCAAAATAAACATTCAAGCACAAATTTGAAACTTTTACAGACACTCATTTTTTCATTTTTTTTAGTGTTGTTGGCCCTAACAGCTGATAATAAAGTTTTTGCATCAACTTCTGTAGCCTTTTTTCAAACCAAACCACAACAGGTGGATACTCCAAAAAGGGATACTACTAAAAAGGTTATGAAGAAAAGTAGCCTTGATTCTAAGCTAGAATATTACGCTAAAGATTCGGCAGTAGTAGATCGAAAGAATGAGGTACAATATCTATATGGTGGCGCAAGGGTGAAATACGAAGGTTTGGAATTGGACGCTGATTTTATTCGTTTTGATAACAAAAACAAGATTATTTTCGCGAGGGGAAGCACCAATGATAAGGGAAAGTATTATGGCCGACCGATTTTTAAGACCGAAGGCCAAGGATCTTCTATGGCAGATTCGCTGACCTATAATATCAATATTAAAAATGGCGTAGTACACGGCGTATTTACCGAACAGGAGGGTGGTTTTTTCTCGGGAGGAAAAACAAAGATGCAGCCTGATAATGAGTTTCACGTTCATGGTACCACTTACAGTACCTGTAATTTGCCGCACCCTCACTTTGGTATTTATATTACCAAAGGTATTGCTACCGAAAAACACATTATTACGGGACCGGTTTATATGAAGTTTGAAGACATTCCCATGCCTTTGGGTTTGCCTTTTGCTTTCTTTCCAAAGCCTAATAAAAAAGCATCTGGTTTTATTTTACCAACCCCAGGAGAAGATGCTACTAAAGGTTTCTCGTTATTAGGAGGTGGTTACTATTTAGCTTTTAACGATTATATGGACGCTCGCTTGGTGACCAATGTGTACACCAATGGTTCCTATGATTTGAACATGGTTTCTAACTATACCAAACGATATAAGTACACAGGAAATATCAATTTAACTTACTCAAGTACCCGTAATGGTTTGGAAGGTACGCCGGAATATGCCCCTGTAAAGACCATTATGATTGGTTGGACCCACAGTCAAGCTGCAAATGCAAAACCGGGGACTACTTTTAGTGCTTCGGTAAATGCTGGTTCCAGTAGACATAATGCCGTGACGGCAGGTAACGGTAGTTATGATCCCAATCGGTTTTTGCAAAATACCATGAGTTCCAGTATTGCTTACGGAAAGGTGTTTGGTGATGGTTTGTTCAATTTTACTTCTGCCTTAACACATAGCCAGCAAACACAAAATAGGAGCATTAGTTTAACCTTACCAGATGTTAGTTTAAACATGACTACCATCAGCCCTTTTGATTCCAAAAAAAGGGTTGGGGAAGCTAAATGGTATCAAAAACTGACTGTTGGTTATAGTATGAACGCTTATAATAGAGTGAATACTACAGAAGATGTTCTATTTTCAAAAAGCGGTTTAAATAGTTTTACCAATAGTGTTTCCCATAACGTTCCCATCTCTTTGCCTTTTACCTTATTTAAGTACCTGAATTTTTCGTCTAGTATGAACTATAGCGAAAAGTGGGATTTCAAAACTTTGGAAAACAGATACATCCGTACTGCTACTGGAACAGGTTATGAAGTTCGTTCAGATACCGTAAATGGTTTCAAAAGAGGAGCACAATATAGTTTAAGTACCTCTATGTCGACCAAAATTTATGGAATTAAGCAATTTAGAGGTAACGGTAGTATTAGGGCCATGCGCCACGTAATGACCCCAAGCATTGGTTTTAGTTATGCTCCGGGGTTTGCCGCTAAAAAATTCGGATATTATAAAACAGCAGAATTTTATTCTGATGATATCAGGCCTGGGATGAGTAAGTCAACGGGCGAAATTGTAAAAGATCAATACGGGAAACCACTTTTATATTCTGTTTTTATGGGAGGCGGTCCTCCGCAATTTAGAAGCGGTAGTGTTAACTTTGCCATGGACAACAACGTAGAGCTAAAAGTAAGAAACCGTAAAGACACTACTGGAACGGGAGAGCGTAAATTGGCTATCTTGCAAGGTTTGTCGTTCAACGCTAGCTACGATCTTTTTAGGCAAAATAAAAAAATGTCTAATATCGGTTTTAGTGGCCGTTCACAGTTTACTGAAAAATTAGGAATTAACTTTAGTGGTGCATTTAGTCCTTATGCGGTAGGCTTAGTGCCCTTTACTTCTGGAACAGGAAGTAGCGCTACAACTACTTATTCTTATCAGGAAATTGATAGATATGTATGGAAGGATGGTAAACTTCCGAGGTTAACTACTTTTACCTTCTCATTTGATTATAGCTTAAATCCCGAAGCATTTAAGAAGCGTAATGAAAATATAGATAAACTTAATAACCAAACTGCACCAGCAACCAGAACTCAGGAACAGATAGATGCCCTGAACGCAGTGAGTAGAGATCCAAATGCTTTCGTAGATTTCAATATTCCTTGGAACTTCTCTTTTGCTTATAGTTTCAATTACAACAATCCACTTGGTAGGCCCGAAACCAGAAACGTGACCAATACGCTAAATTTTAGTGGCGATTTTAACCTTACACCAAAGTGGAAAATCCAGTACACTTCGGGTTACGACTTTAAGGCTAAAAACTTATCCCAAACTTCGTTTTCTATTTACAGAGATTTGCACTGCTGGGATTTAAGCGCAAGCTGGATTCCTTTTGGAGCTTATCAAAGTTATTCGATAGATATCAGAGTAAGGGCCTCTGTATTGCAGGATTTGAAACTAAGCAAGCGTAAGGGATTCTGGACAAGATACTAGGGGAACCTCGTAAACCTAAAATTAAAAAAGGTGTTAGCAGAAATTATAACCATAGGCGATGAAATTCTCATCGGTCAAATTGTAGATACCAATTCTGCCTGGATGGCAGCAGAGCTGAATAAAATTGGTGTCACTGTAAAACAAATTACTTCCATTTCAGATGAAGCGCAGCATATTGTAAAAGCTTTGGATGAAGCCCAAAGCCGTGCCGATATTATTTTAATTACTGGTGGTTTAGGCCCCACCAAGGATGATGTGACCAAACTCACCCTTGCCAAGTACTTTAACATGCCTTTGCGACTTGACGAAGATACCTTAGCACATGTAAAAGATTTCTTTGTGAAGCTGAATAGACCAATGATTGAGGCCAATGTGAAGCAGGCGGAAGTGCCAGATGGTTGTGTGGTAATCAAGAACAAGAACGGTACCGCTCCCTGCATGTGGTTTGAGCACAACGGAAAAATTATTGTTTCCATGCCTGGCGTACCCTTTGAAATGAAATATTTGATGGCTGATGAAATCATTCCACGTATTATGGAGCGATTTAAAATGCCTTTTATTTTTCATCAGAATATTTTAACGGCTGGTTTAGGAGAATCCTTTTTAGCGGAACAAATCGCCGATATCGAAAATGCTTTACCTGTTTATATCAAGTTGGCCTATTTGCCGAAATTGGGGCAGGTGAGGTTAAGACTAAGTGCATCTGGCACTAATGAAGCGCAAATTTTAAGTGATGTAGCCTTTTACACCAAGCAAATTGTGGAAAGGGTAGAAAAATATGTGGTACTTACCGAAGACCTACCTTTTGAAAAGGCCATTCTTAATTTAATGGATCAACATCATCTAACACTTTCATTAGCGGAAAGCTGCACTGGTGGTTACGTTGCTCACCTGTTTACACAACATCCTGGCTCGTCTTCGGTTTTTCAAGGAGGCGGCGTAACCTATTCAAATCAGTTAAAGCAATCCATATTAGGCGTAAAGGAAACTACTTTAAATGCTTTTGGTGCGGTTAGTGAGCAAACTGCTAAAGAAATGGCCCAAGGAGCAGTTAGAAACTTTGGAACTGACTATGCTGTTTCAATCACCGGGATAGCTGGTCCCGATGGTGGAACTCCAGAAAAGCCTGTAGGTACGGTATGGATAGCTGTAGCCAATAAAAGTGGAGTGAACGCCAAAATGTTTAAATTTGCCAGTCAGCGTTTTCAAAATATTGAACGTTCAGCAATGGCAGCTTTAATGATGCTTTTTCTGCAGTTGAAACAAGATTTGAATGTAAAGCATTAAAAAGCGTATTTTTGGCGCAAACCAAATGACATAAACTTATAAAAATATGGCCCGATACGAATTGTTATTACCGAAAATGGGGGAGAGTGTAGCCGAAGCAACCATTATCAAATGGACTAAACAGCCCGGTGACCATATCAATTTAGACGATACCATTTTAGAAATTGCGACTGATAAAGTTGATTCGGAAGTGCCTTCTCCAGTAGAAGGAAAACTAATAGAACAACTTTTTAAAGTAGATGATGTGGTGCAAGTTGGCGCCGTAATTGCAATTATAGAAATAGAAGGAGCCAATACATTAGCAGAGAAAGTTGGGGAAGAGCCTGAACCAGCACAAAAAGTTGCTGCAGAAGCCGCTATTCCAGGCATTAGCCAATTACCTACAGAAAGTAAACCAGTAACTTCTAATACCGATTTTAAAGCTTCCGATAGATTTTATTCTCCTTTGGTGAAAAATATTGCCAAAGAGGAAGGAATTTCAATAGAAGAATTGGATGCGATAAAAGGCTCAGGAGCTGATGGGCGTTTGACCAAGGAAGACCTTCTTAGCCATATCAAAGCCAAAAAAGGTGATACTACAAAAACAACAGTTGAAACGGCTGCCCCAGTGAAAGAAGCACCTGTTCAAGAAGAAAAAGTAGCAAAACCTGCTCCTATAGCTACTAGTGTGAGCGGTGGCGACGAAATTATCGAGATGGACAGAATGCGCAAGCTGATTGCCGACCATATGGTAATGAGTAAGCATACTTCGCCACATGTAACATCATTTGTAGAAGCCGATGTAACCAATTTGGTGTTGTGGCGCAACAAAGTGAAGAAAACTTTCGAGCAACGTGAAAATGAGAAGATCACCTTCACCCCAATTTTTGTAGAAGCGGTAGCTAGGGCAATTAAAGATTTTCCAATGATCAACGTATCTGTAAACGGTACGCAGATCATTAAAAAGAAAGATATTAATATTGGGATGGCAGCAGCCCTACCTTCAGGTAATTTAATTGTTCCAGTAATTAAAAATGCTGACCAATTAAACTTAGTGGGTTTAACCAGAGCCGTAAATGATTTAGCAAATAGAGCTCGTGCTTCAAAACTGAAACCAGATGAAACTCAAAATGGTACTTTTACCTTAACTAATGTTGGTTCATTTGGTAATGTGATGGGTACGCCAATCATCAACCAGCCACAAGTTGCTATTTTGGCTGTTGGTGCCATTAAAAAGAAACCTGCTGTTTTGGAGACCGAACATGGCGATGTGATTGCCATTAGACACATGATGTTCCTTTCACTATCATACGACCATAGGGTAGTAGATGGTGCATTAGGTGGCTCGTTTGTTCGTCGCGTAGCGGATTATTTAGAGAATTGGGACATTAACAGAGAAATATCGTAGACTTCTATTTGAATGATGATAAAGGAGCTTCGCAGGATAAACTTGCGGAGCTTTTTGTTTTTGCATCTTTAGTAGTTACAGTTATCGTATGCGTCATTTCGACCGCAGTGGAACGAGTGGAGAAATCTTTTAAACAGTAAAACTAAATACAATCCAGAGATTTCTCCACTACGGTCGAAATGATGCATTGATTATTGAATTTGCTAAGGATGGTTTATGCACTACAACAACTTAGATAGACTGGATGGAAGTGAAAACGCCACAGCCAAGTGTAACGCAGGCGAGGAGTTGTAACGGACAGCCAGACTTTTGGGAAATAGTAGCAATGTTACTGCTCTTCAAAAAATATCAGAAAACCTAATGGGCAAAATCAAAATGTCCTAAAAAGTAAAAGCCCAGACATCCATCTGGGCGTTTTACCATCAAAACAAAACAATATAAAAATTTAATTAACAAGTATTCCTTCTTCGGCAATGGCTTTTATATCCTGCTCACTGTAGGTAATCCTGCCAGTTTGGGCGATAAAAACATCCTTATTCAAGAGTAGATCTTTGTTTTCTAACAAGCTCTTTAGGCTTACGTTACCAATTACATATTTGTAGTCGTTACGAGAAAAACGCTCCGAAATATTCTCAATTTGAAGTTTTTCTACGGTGTACTCATGTTGGTAGCGTAAATAAACCTCTAAGCTTACTCTGTCGGTATGGATTAGGCCATTTTTTTGGTGATATTTTTTGTATTCGTAGCGATAATCGTAACGCAAAGCAGCAATGTCTGAAAGTACCGCTGCACCTGTTGGGTGGCCGCCAGCACCTTTTCCAAAAAAGAATTGCTTATCGGCAAATGCAGCTTGTACCGTTACGCCATTGTACTCATTCTCTACGTTGTAAAGAAAATCGTCACTTTTTACAAATTTTGGCAATACGAAAGTGATCACCTGTTTAGTGCTGATTTTTCTGGTGGTAGGTACCAACTTAATCTTGTAGTTCTTCTCTTTTGCATATTGGATATCGGCATCGGCAAGGTTTTGAATACCAATGTTCAATATCTTATCAGGGTTAATGAAAAGCCCATAAGCGTGAGCGGTAGCAATGGTCAACTTAAATTTAGGGTCGTAACCACCTACGTCTAAAATAGGGTTCGTTTCTGCAAAACCCAGGTCTTGCGCTTCTTTCAAAGCAGAGTCATAGCTTGCGCCTTCATTAAATATTTTAGAAAGAATGTAGTTTGACGAACCGTTAAAGATACCGCTAATGCCATGCAGCAACTCATTGTCGTAATATTCTTCCAAGTTTCTGATGATTGGAATACTGCCACATACCGCACCTTCGTAAAGTAATGAAGTGCCGTATTTTTCCTGTAGATGTACCAACTCTTCCAGATGGTTTGCAATCATTTTTTTATTGGCAGACACTACATGCTTTCCGCTGCTAAGTGCTTTTTTGGTGATTTGGTAAGCCGCGTCGGCATCGTCAATCAATTCTACAATGGTATTGATTTCAGGATTGTCCAGTATTTCATCGTGTGAAGTGGTAAACAAATGCGCATCTAAAGTCCTTTTCTTTTCAGGGTTTTTGATGGCTATCTTTACAATTTCTAGATTTAAATTTTGGGCCTTGATGATGTCGTGTAAGCCCTGTCCAACTACTCCAAATCCAAATAATCCTATTTTAAGTTTCTTGCTCATGTTTTATTGATGATTAAAATGATGAAAGGATTCATCGATTTTATTTTTCTTGTTTTTAATGATGATGTCTAGTCGTTTTTCACTTTCAACTTTTCACTTTAGACTTTTAACTCTTTAGGCGATGTGTTGTAGCTTAATTATTTTTTTGTTTTTACTTTCTTTTAAAAAGTGTCCGATAATGTTGGTCAATTTATCTGTTTCTATTAAAAAACCATCATGACCGTAGGCACATTTAATACTGCTAAACTGTGCATCAGAAATATGTTGTGCCAAAAATTGCTGTTCGATGATAGGGAAGAGGATATCATTTTCGATACCTACCACCAAAGTATTTGCCTTTACCAACTTAAGGGCGTCTACAATGCTTTTTCTTCCACGGCCCACATTGTGGCTGTCCATTGCTTTGCTTAAATACCAATAACTGTAGGCATTAAAGCGCTTGCAAAGTTTCTCTCCCTGGTAGTTTTGATAAGAAGAAGCTCTAAAATCGGTCACTTTGTCGTTCACACTTTCCAATTGAGTTTCGTTGTAAGCCTCATAGGTCCTGTATGATAGCAAAGCAATGCTTCTGGCAGTCTTCAAGCCTTTTAAACCACCATCGGGTTTGTTGGCAAAAAATGTTCTGTCGGTAGCAATGGCCAAGCGCTGACTTTCGTTAAAAGCTATTCCCCATGGTGAATGCGCCGCATTGGTAGCCACTAAAATCAAATTTTCAATTTCGGTTTTACCTGTAATAGACCATTCTAAAGCTTGTTGGCCACCCAATGAACCACCAATCAATGTTTTGATCGATTTAATGCCTAGATGGTCTGCCAATAATTGGTGTAATGCTGCCAAATCTCTAATGGTAAACTCAGGAAAAGCCAAATAATAAGGTTGTCCCGTCACTGGATTTACGCTTAATGGATTTGTAGTGCCGTAATTAGAACCTAAAACATTGGCACAAACGATGAAATGCTCTTCAGGATTAAATAAATCTTTAGTGCCAAATAGGCCTTTCCACCAATCCAAAACATCGGCGTTAGCGGTTAAAGCGTGACAGGCCCAAATCACATTGTCTTTATTAGCGTTAAGCTTACCGTAGGTTTGGTAGGCAATCTCTAAATGACGAAGCTTTTTTCCGCTTTCCAGCTTGAATATTTTTGGGTATTTATAGGTTAACGAATTACTCATTTTTGTTGGTTGTGTTGTTGTGTGTTAGTTAAGGAAGCGTAGCGTTTAGAGCGTGTTCAGTGCCTGTTCAAAATCTGCTTTAATATCATCGATGTGTTCAATACCTACCGAAACTCGTAGCAGATTTGGTGTTACACCTGCGGCCAATTGCTCGTCGTCACTCAATTGTTGATGCGTGGTTGCAGAAGGCTGAATAATCAGTGTTTTTGCATCGCCTACATTAGCCAGATGACTTACCAATTGCAAGCTATCAACTATTTTGGTGGCATTTTCTTTACTACCTTTTACTTCAAAACTCAATACGGCACCGAAACCATTGGACAGATATTTTTTCGCATTAGCGTGATATGGACTGTTTTCCAGGCCAGGATAATTTACTTTAGTTACCGCTGGGTGGCTTTCTAACCATTTAGCTAAGGCTAACGCGTTTTCTACATGACGTTGCACTCTTAGTGAAAGTGTTTCTAAGCCTTGCAATAATAAGAAAGAGTTGAAAGGCGATTGTGCAGGTCCGAAATCTCTCAAGCCTTCAACACGAGCTCTAATGATAAATTGGATATTACCAAACGGACCATTTTGACCAAAAACATCATTGAAAACTAAACCATGGTAACCTTCCGAAGGTTCAGTAAATTGGCTGAACTTGCCGTTGCCCCAGTTGTAATTCCCACCGTCAACAATGACACCGCCAATGCTGGTGCCGTGTCCGCCAATCCATTTGGTAGCCGATTCAACAACCACGTTAGCACCATGCTCCAAAGGTTTAAATAAGTAACCAGCGGCACCAAAAGTGTTGTCCACAATTAAAGGTAAATCGTGTTTTTTGGCAATGGCGGCAATTTGGTCAAAATCAATGATGCTGAATGAAGGATTACCAATGGTTTCTACATAAATGGCTTTGGTATTTTCATCAATTTTAGCTTCAAAATCTGATACATTGTCCGCATCGGCAAATTTTACGGTGATGCCCAAGCGTTTAAAAGCTACTTTGAATTGATTGTATGAACCGCCATATAAGTGGTTAGATGAAACAAAGTTATCGCCAGTTTGCAAAATGTTGTTTAAAGCGATAAACTGTGCCGCTTGTCCAGAAGCTACTGCAAGTGCTGCTACACCACCTTCCAATGCTGCAATGCGTTTTTCAAAAACGTCGGTAGTAGGATTCATGATGCGGGTGTAGATGTTCCCGAATTCTTTTAAAGCAAAAAGATTGGCACCATGTTCCGAGTTTTTAAAACCATAAGAAGTGGTTTGATATAAGGGGACTGCTCTTGAGCCAGTTGCTGGGTCTATTTCTTGTCCTGCGTGGATTTGTAGTGTTTCGAATTTATGTTGTGACATGTTGTTTTACGATTTTGAATGATGAATAACGCTTGTTCGCAGCGGACGACTCTTTAGTCTTGCTGCATATACTGATGTTGCGTACCCTAATTTCTTAGGGCCTTCCGAGTTGTTAGAAAATTACAAAAGGGAAGATTTTAAGATTTAGCACATGCCATAGCACATACAAATCGATGGCATATTGCAATAATTGCCAATAATCGTATTACAAATGATGTTTTTGCCGACCTGCTCGGATACTAAGTTACTTACTGGGATAGAATTAATTAGTTTCATCTTATTAATTTATATCTCCAAAATGCACCATGCATTTTGGTCAGGAATTGGCACCTTCTCTTTTTGAGGGTTGCCAGTGGGTCATTGAGCCAGTCTCTCGCCACTTCTTTATAAATCAATAACCTAACAGGTGATTGACTTTTACTTGGTATTCCAAATAATGTTTCAAATGTAGTATGTTTTTTCTTTTTATGCAAAATAAAATTTTGAAAAATTATTATTGCTCTAGTTTTCAGTGTTTTAATCTAATGTTGTTTGGTGCCAGTTTTTAATTTAGCAGTTGTTTGACAGTGGAAAACTTGAATGTGATATAAAGTATAGTAACTTTGTGGACTTACTATATTTTTGAGTTTTGAACATTGAATTTCTAAATAGCATCATAGAACGCCAAAATCAGCAACAGGTGGTACCTTCAAATCAGACCATTGCCAATTGGGCGCAATCGTTGTTGAATTTGATTTTCCCAGAAAGGGGAGCTTCTACTAATTATAATCAGGATGTACTGAAGGGTGTTTTCTTTGAATTGAAGGAAGAACTGCAACTCATCTTAAAATCTACAAAGGCTTGCAACAAAAACCAATATAAGGAAATATCAGATGCTTTTTTTGATGTGTTGCCCGAAGTATATCGTAAACTGAATACTGATCTAATTTCCATTGTGGAAGGTGACCCCGCGGCAAAAAGCGAATTTGAAATCATTAGATGTTACCCTGGTTTCTTTGCTATTGCCATGTATCGTTTTGCACATGAGCTGCATTTGTTAGATGTACCACATATCCCACGTATCATTACCGAATATGCGCACACCACTACGGGAATAGATATTCATCCAGCAGCGCAAATTGGAGAATATTTATATATAGACCACGGTACAGGTTTAGTGATTGGCGAAACCACCGTTATAGGAAATCACGTGAAATTATATCAAGGGGTAACGTTGGGAGCATTGAGCGTGGATAAAACACAGTCTAATTCTAAAAGGCATCCTACTATTGGGAATCATGTGATTATCTATTCAGGAGCTACTATTTTAGGTGGTGAAACGGTTATTGGCGACCACAGTGTGATTGGTGGTAATGTTTGGTTGACGAGAAGTGTGCCCGAAGGCTCAACGGTGTATCATCAGGCAGAGATTAAAATTAAGGAAAGTAAAAAAGAATAATCACTTACTCCCCGTCAGCCTGAACTCGTTTCAGGGGTTGTTTAGCTGATACTGAAATAAATTTGCTTCGCAGCCACTTCGTGGTCAGCATGACGGATTTTAAATATAAATATGAAAACCATAATAGATTGCATCGGAAATACGCCTTTGGCAGAAATTAGGTATTTGAATACCAATCCCAATGTTAAAATTTACGCGAAGCTGGAAGGAAATAATCCAGGTGGTAGCGTAAAGGATAGGGCCGCGTTAAACATGATTCGCAGCGCCATGGAAAGGGGAGAGGTAGATAAAAACACCAAGCTGATTGAAGCTACAAGTGGTAACACGGGCATTGCCTTGGCTATGATTGCCTCCATTTATGGAATTGATATTGAATTGGTGATGCCTGCCAGTTCTACACGTGAACGCACGCTTACTATGGAAGCTTTTGGTGCTAAAGTAACTTTGTTAGAATCGATAGAAGTTTGTAGAGATTATGCAGAGGAGAAAGGCACACAGCCTGGTTACTTTTTGCTAAACCAATTTGCTAACCCTGATAACTACTTAGCGCATTACAAAACTACTGGTCCTGAAATTTGGAACGATACCGAAGGTAAAATCACTCATTTTGTAAGCAGCATGGGAACTACAGGAAGTATTATGGGGAATTCGAGATATTTAAAGGAAAAGAACCCCGACATCCAAATTGTAGGTTGTCAGCCTACGGAAGAGTCATCTATTCCAGGTATCCGTCGTTGGCCTATAGAATATTTACCAAAGATTTATGAACCTGAGCGTGTAGACCGAATTATGGATGTTTCACAACAGGATGCTACACTTGCAGCAAGAGCATTGGCTCGTAAAGAAGGGATATTTGCTGGCATGAGTAGTGGTGGTGCCTTACATTGCGCCTTGCAGTTAGCAGAGGAATTGGAAAGCGGGCTCATCGTTTTTATTACTTGCGATAGAGGTGACAGGTATTTGAGCAGCGATTTGTTTGGTTAAGGGTAGCTATTCGTCATTTCGACTGAAGTGAAACGTAATGGAGAAATCTTTGGAGAGATATGGTTCAAAGATTTCTCCACAAGGTCGAAATGACGAATATTTATTATCTCAACGCTTGTTCCAAATCGGCAATCAAATCGTCAATATGTTCCAATCCTACAGAGATACGAATCAAATTATGAGGCGTTTTTGTAGTAGGGCCTTCCACAGAAGCGCGATGCTCGATTAAACTTTCCACTCCGCCCAAGCTGGTGGCCTGAGTAAAAATTTTCACGTTGTTCACTACTTTTCGGGCATTTTCGGCATCTCCTTTAATTAAAATGGAAAGCATGCCACCAAAACCACGCATTTGTTTTTTTACAATTTCATGCTGTGGATGGGAAGGTAAACCTGGATAGAAAACGGCTTCTACCTTTGGATGTTGGTTAAGGTAGTTGGCCAGTTTTTCTGCATTTTCACAATGCCCTTTGATACGATAGGCCAGCGTTTTGATACTTCTCAATAACAGGAAGCAATCAAATGGCGATGGCACAGCACCACCTGTTTCCTGTATGTTTTTAACTTTCTCCCAAAATTCATTTTTAGCAGCAAAAGTTAATGAACCGCCTAAAACATCGCTATGTCCACCAATATATTTAGTGGTAGAATGCATCACAATATCAGCCCCTAAAGCAATTGGATTTTGCAAAATAGGCGAGGCAAAAGTACTATCCACCACAAAAATCAATTGATGTTGTTTAGCAATTTTCCCTAGTGCTTCAATATCCGATACTTTCAATAAAGGATTAGAAGGTGTTTCGGCCCATATCAAAGCAGTATTGGGTTTTACATAACTTTCTACTTTGGCTATTTCTGTTAAATCAACAAAATCAAAGCTTAAAGTATCGGCAAAAATGGTTAATAACTGTTTTTTAAAGCCCCAGTACATATCATCAGGAGCAATAATGTGGCTGCCTGGTTTTAAAGCTTGAAAAACAGCCATGCCTGCGGTATTACCCGAAGAAAAAGCACAAGTATCTGCACCACCTTCCAATTCGCTGATTACCTTTTCCAAAGCAGATCGATTAGGATTGCTCACTCTACTATACATATGACCACCAGGATAGCCACCATCTTCACCTCTATAAAAAGTCGTGGAAAGATGGATAGGAGTGGTTACGTCGCCAGTATTTGATTTCACAAGGTCAGATGCGTGTATAGCAGCGGTTTCGGCTTTCATAAAAATGGAAGGTTAAAAAGTAATTAAACAAATGTAGCTTAAATGTTTTAGATAGTTTATTTTTGGCAGGATTTATGTTTAGTGCTTCACGAAAATTATACATAGACGAAGACGGGGGTTAAAACCAGCCATCGTCTGTTAAAATGGAAAATAAAAAATAAACAGATGAAAAAATTAATTTTAGCTATCGCTTTGTTCATAACATCATTGGTGGTGTTAGAAAGCTGTTCTCCAAAAACGACAACAGGAGCTCCGGCAGTACGTAGAGGAAATGTTACTGGTAACTGGATGCTGAATAACATTACCTTCGAAGGTATTCCTGATGTTGCCGTAAGATCATTTTTGGGAGAAAGTTCTTACAAATGTTTTGTAGGTAGTTCATGGAGATTAACCAATAGTGGTAACGGAAGTTATAGTCTGCCAACCAGTGCCAGCTGTGGTGCTAAAACGCAAAACATTTTCTGGTCGGTAAGTACGGCTGATGAAACTTTCCAATTCAAAAAACTATACGAAGGAGAGAAAGCTAAGAATGTTACCGAAGGTTACCGTTTAGTTTTAAGCAGTGCTGATGATAACACCATGACCATTAAATCGCCAATTGAATACAGTGGCAAAACTGCTTACGTAGTCATGAACTTTGTAAAAGCAACAAAATAGATAAAAGCTGAAACAAGTATAGAAAGCCGCAAACCTCAAGTTTGCGGCTTTTTTATTGAGATATAAATGCCTCCAACCACAAACATATTTCTTACTTAATTAAAAATATGTGAACATTTTCATGTGTTAATCGTTCAACTAATACCGATTAGAACGAAATGATATGAGCAGGAAAAATGAAAATAAAGACCCAAAAACACTATTTCCAAAACCACCATTTAACACTCCAAAACAAAAGCATCCGGGAACAGAAGACCAAATGAAACCTAAAGCCGATCATGGCGAGGATAGTTATGTTGGTTATGGCCGTTTTAAAGATAAAAAGGTGATCATTACAGGTGGTGATTCGGGAATTGGCAGGGCCGTAGCTATTGCTTTTGCTAGGGAAGGAGCCGATGTATTGATCAGCTATTTGGCAGATGTAGAAGATAAAGATGCGGAAACAACTGCCCAATGTGTAAAAGAAGCGGGCAGAAAGGCTATTTTAATGAAAGGGGATATCAGCAAAGAAGCACAATGTAAAGCCATTATTGATAAAGCAGTGAAAGAATTTGGTCACATAGATGTGTTGATCAATAATGCTGCCTTTCACATCAGTAGGGAAAAAATTGAAGACATACCCGACGAAGAATGGGCCTTCACTTTTGATACCAATGTAAAGGCCATATTTTATCTTTGTAAAGCTGCGATACCACATATGCCTAAGGGGAGTAGCATCATTAATACCACTTCGGTAACCGCTTTTGAACCTTCGGAAGATTTGTTGCCTTACTCCGCTACTAAGAGTGCGGTCATTAATTTTACTTCCAATTTAAGCCAGATTTTATTAAAACAAGGCAAGGGAATTAGGGTGAACGCCGTGGCACCAGGCCCAGTATGGACGCCTCTAATCCCAGCAACCAAATTCAATGTGAAAACTTTTGGGCAAAACACTGCTATGGAACGACCTGGACAACCCGTTGAAATAGCACCAGCCTTTCTTTTCTTAGCTTCCGCTGATGCAAGCTTCATTTCGGGGGCTGTATTGCCGGTAACGGGTGGAAGGATAACAATTTAACTTGGTTAATAAAGTTTTTGCAAACGCAGAAGTGTTTCAGTAATGACTTGTTGCACATAATCTTTTTGCGCTTCGGCTGCTGAAGTTTCTTTGCTGTGCAACTTGTGGGTGTGCGAAATAGTACCATTTATCGCAATAGCCATATATGCATGCAGTTCTGTAATGCCCTCTTCGGGTACGGGGCTGGCATAGCCTGTAATTGCAATGCCAATTTTGCTGTTCAGCAATGTACAAACATTCATGGCCATGGACTCCGCTGTAGCTCTCGATACACAATTACAGTTTATTCCATGCACATAATCAAGCCCTAAGTGTTTCACTTTCTGCCCAATATTATAGGCAGTAATACCACCGTTGAAAATATGCATGGCATTGGGCATTTGGCTCAATACGAATTGTAAATAGCCAGCAGTAACACTTTCAGCCACTCCTAACGACAGTTGGTTCTCAACACAATAAGAACTCAATTCTTTTAAAGTTAATTCCGTAATATTCATCATCACAAAAACACTATGCCTAATGAAATTGTTTATGATTTTGCCACTAAAAAAATGAAGATTTAAAATGCGTATTTATACTCTGTTTTTGAGTATAAATCGTATTGGTCAGATAAATATGTTATCGGATATTAGATATTGTAAATCATCATTTAATGAAGTGGTATTCTTTGATTTTTAATTAGTTAGTTATGGTTAATGTAATTCAACCTAATGTTTCAAAAGAAACGCTCAACAAAGAAGATTTAGTAAAAAAATCTTTGGTAGAAAGTATACAGTTGGTATATGACGCAGAAAGGCAATGGTTAACCGTGTTGCCTATTTTGCAATTGGCTGTAGGCAATGAAGATTTACTTGAATTACTGAGCAAATTCCAAAAAGACGGAAAAGACCATCTCCACAGACTTGAAAGTTGCTTTGAAGTTTTGGGAGTGGAGATTTTGACTGCCGAGAATAAAGACATGGAAGTATTGATTGATGAATGCTATGATATTATTGACGTTACGCCCCGACTGAGTTTTATCCGCGATGCTGGGCTAATTGTAGGCATGCAGCAGGCACAGCAATACCACATAACCGCTTACACTTCTTTATTGGCACAAGCGATGGAATTGGGTGAGCAAAAAGTGATTAATTTATTGAAAATTATTATCCATCATAAACAACAAGAAGAAGAGCAGCTAGCCATGGCCGATGCCGGCGCTATGCTCGATGAAATTACCTAATATGACCTACCTATCTGCCGATATTTCGGAAAAACGCAAACTGTTGATTTTTGAAGATGAGGATAGTATGCAAACTATCCTATCCGCTGCACTTTTACCTGAAAAATATGAACTTACTTTTGTTTCTACCGAAACATTGAACAAACCGCAACTCTTAACTCCAGATTTGGTATTGCTAGACCATGTATTGGCTCCTATGCCTGAGCAAAATAGTTTATGCCTTCAAATCAAAATGCTTTACCCAGCAGTTCCTCTCGTCGTTATCTCCGCGTATCCTTTATCTAAATTCGGTCAATGTCAACAATACATCGATTTATTTATAGCCAAACCGTTTAATCTTAGCTGCTTATTAGATGGTGTAGAAAGTTGTTTCGTTACTGACTAGCGCTATAAACAACAGATTTTTATCCTATATTAGTTTCATACTGTTCTAAAAGGCTGTTTATGGAGAAAAGTAAAGATTTAGAGCTCGTAGGTCAGGAACTGGACCAATTGCTGATCGATGATTTTGAGATAGATTCCTTGGTGTTTTCTAAATTGGCAGATGCGATTCCGGATATGATATGTGTGACCGATATCCAACAGATGCGGAAAATTTATTCTAATGCCCGTGTACATCATTTGTTTAGCATGAGCAAAAAAGAAATCAATGACATGGGACTTCGCTTTTTCGAAAAAACAATCCATCCTGCTGACCAGTATAATTATTTTAAAGAAATTGACCATTTAAAAAGTGTCAAAGACGAACATATCAGTGAATTTAAATATCGTATTATAGATTTTCAGGGAAAGGTACGCTGGTTAGCCACCAAAAGGAAAGTGCTAAAACGAGACGAATATGGTGCGCCTTTGCAGATCATTGGCATTTCACAGGATATTACCCAACAAATTGAACTTACTGAAGAACGTCAAAGGTTAATTGATGAACAGGCAAAATTGAAAATTTTACAGCAACAGCAGTTGTTTGAAGCCATTATCAATGCTCAAGAAGAAGAGCGAAGGAACATTGCCGAAAATCTACACAATGAAATAGGACAGCTTTTATTTGCTGCACAACTAAAATTAGGTTCTTCGGAAAGTGAGAGCAGAAATCTACTCAACGCCGCTATCAAGAAAGTGCGAGAAATTTCTTTTGAACTTACGCCCGTATTGCTCAATGATATGGGACTGGAAGCAGCATTGAAAGACATGTTCGAGAAAAAGCTGGATACCCAACAAATATCGTTTAATTTTAGCTTTAACGTAAAGGCAACTCCTCTCAATAGTAACCTAGAGGTTATTATTTATCGAATTTTACAGGAATTAGTGAACAATACCATAAAACATGCCGAAGCCAATCATGTAAATATACTGGTGTTGCAAAAAGGCGATGAACTATATATTAGTCAAACAGATAATGGAAAAGGGCTCGATAAAAGTATATTAAATGATTCAAAAAAAGGTTTTGGCCTCAAAAGTATCATCAATAGGTTACATATTCTAAATGGTGTTTTCGAAGTTTTCTCGAGTCCCAATGGCGGAACAAAAGTGTTAATGAACATTCCTTTAAATGGTGCAAAATAACAGCAAAAAAATAAATATCCTTTTGACAGATGACCATCACTTGGTGAGAGATGGGATTAAGTCGTTACTTTTAAAATATAACGACTTTAATGTCGTTGGCGAAGGTGGTAATGGCATAGAAGCCATGGAAATTATCGAGAGGGCCGAGGAACCTATAGATTTGGTATTGGCAGATATTAATATGCCCGAAATGAATGGTTTGGAACTTTGCAAGCAAATCAATCAGCTTTACCCAAAAACTAAGGTCATCATATTATCCATGTTAGATCACGAAAAGTATGTTTCCCAAGCACTACAAGTAGGTGCTAAAGGTTATTTGCTCAAAAGCGTAAACGAAGAAGAACTGATTTTCTCGATAAGACAAGTGATGCAAAACGCTTTTTATGTTTGCTCTGAGCTTGCCTATCAATTATTGAGCAAAAGTTTAATGGGTTTGCGGGTAGGTACTAAACAAAATCATCAAACAAAAATTGATTTCTCAAATAGGGAAATTGAAATTTTGGGATTAATAGCAGATGGCTATACGAACCTGGAGATAGCCGATAAGTTGTTTACCAGTAAACGTACGGTTGAAGGGCATCGTTTGCAAATGATCAGTAAAACGGGAGTGCGTAATACGGCTGCTTTAGTGAAATATTGTTTGGTGCATGGCATTTTAAAGGGGAACTTTTCAGATTAGGTCGATGTGGTTTTCTCTAAAATTTTTTCCCCAATATGATTTACAGTCTCGCTGGATAAGTTACCCCAAAGCTGTTCCCATTTGCCATAAATTTCATTTCTAAGTTGGGTGATTTCATTATCTCCAATAAAACAGGAGTAGTAGGGAACCCCATCGGTAGTTTCTAGCTCTATTACTTTAAGGTGTTTTTCTTCGCCATCAATATTGGCAATGATATAAAAATCAATATGGGGAGAATTCATAACAAGGTTCTTTTATTGATAACAATTCATAGCTAATTTGGTTTTAAAGCTGTGCTAATCGGTTTTTGTCAAACCCTATCCAAAAAAAATTGTTATTCATTTTAAAAACAAATTCTACAATGAGGATAACAGTCAGCAGAAAACCGGTAAAGGTTTATCCAGATCCTAAAAGAGTAATTGCAAGATTTTTCTACAATGGCGATGAAAGAGCCAGAGAAGTAGTATCGAAAGTAACCAGCCTCAGCGAAAAGCAGATTTTTGAAATCGTATCACCGCTGCTGCAAGAATTTTCAAAGCGCCATCGGAATATCACCAAGGTGTTTCTAAAGCATTGTAAAAAGATACAATGGTTAATTGAGGAAATGGGTATCGACTATAAAAGCTTAGATGAGTTTACCAAATACCTTATAGGCTCTTATTTTACTCATGAATACTCCATTGAATCGGCGGCTTTCTTTAATCCTTCAATAATAGAAGATCCTGATCAAACCAATTTAGTGGAAGGTGAAAAACGTGTAATCATTAGCTTCAGAGCAGTTGGAGAAGGACATATTTCGTCGGTGGTTTTCAGAAGAGCATTGATTGACTGTCATAATAATATACACGTGCTGCCGGCTGGAAATTATATAGATGAAGCTGAAGTAGTTAAAAATGCCATTTATAACAAACGCCTGTTCCTTAAAAAAGCTGCCGACGCTAGTATTTCGATGAACGTAATTACCGATGTGAACGCCCATTTAGGAGAAAAGTTTGATTATACACAACTCCGTAAATTAGTGTTAGACGCCAAAGAACAACAAAAAAGTGATGAAGATAAATTAGAATATGATCGTATTTTATGGCTTTCGGACACTTATCATGAAATCTGTTTTTCTAAGGATACCGATATTTCAGACCGGGTTATTTTCCCCATTTCAGAATTTGAACGTAAAGGGATTGAAGATGCTCGTTTTGTAAGGTTTACCAAAGATGATGGAAGCGTGATCTATTACGGAACCTATACAGCATTTGATGGCTCCTTTATTATTCCGAAGCTGATGCAAACGACAGATTTTTATGATTTTAAAGTGAGCCCTTTACATGGGAAAGGGGCGCAAAATAAGAATTTGGCACTTTTTCCTAAGAAAATTAATGGTAAATATGCCATGATGTCCCGTATAGATGGTTGGAATAACTATTTAATGTACTCTGACCGTATTACTGTTTGGGATCAGCCTATTAAACTACAAGCACCTTTATATCCTTGGGAATTTATACAGATTGGCAATTGCGGTTCACCTATAGAAACTGAAGCTGGCTGGTTAATTATCACCCACGGGGTAGGACCAATGCGCAGATATTGTTTAGGGGCCAGTTTATTAGACTTGAACGATCCTTCCATCGAAATTGGCCGCTTGCATGAGCCCTTATTAATGCCAAATCCTGATGAACGGGAAGGTTACGTGCCCAACGTTTTATATTCTTGTGGGTCTATTATCCACAATGGTGAGCTCATTATCCCTTACGGCTTGTCTGACTACTGCTCGTCTTTTGCTACCGTAAATTTAGAGCGTTTATTGGAGCGTATTATGGAACCTAATAACGGGACCGCTGTTTAATTGTCATTTCCGAAGGAATTGTAGCAGTGAGAAATCTCTGATATGATTTTAAATAACAAACCTCGCATGTTTTTGAAAACCTGCGAGGTTTAAATAGCCTATTCAAGATTGCTTCCTAAACTCGCAATGACGTAGAAATCTCACTTCCTTAATTTTCTAGAATATCTGCTTGTAACTTATTGTTATCAGCTAAATAACGATATTCTATTTCCAGGGCTTTAAATACTACCAAATGAGAAATTAAGTAAGCCAACGTACTTTCTGCACCTTGATTTCTATTTACTCCATGTGGTTGTAGTCCATCAGCACATCCTTTAGTTTCGTGGTCATACAGCGGTAAATTCAAACTGTTTTCGCCCAAAAACCATAGGTAACTTTGGTATAAATGGTGCATATGTTTCACATCTTTAGTGATTTCATAGGCTTTGAAATACACCAGTACCATGGCCATAGTTTCAATAGCCTGTTGATCATATAAAGCCATTGGACTATTTTTCTCTAACCATCCATCGTTGCCTACAGGATTTAAAAAGCCGAAGTTCAATGTTTTATCTGTAAGGAAATCTAATGCTTCCAAAGCAATGTTTAACGACTGCTCATTTCTACTAATTTCATAATGACACAACAATGCTAAAGGCAAAATGGCATTATCATAAGTGAGTTTTTGTTCAAACCAATGCCAATCGCCCACTTTATTATCAAGGTAGGCATCAATTAACGGAACTGCTAACAAATTAAATTCATTCACAATGCGCTCATCATGAGGGTTTACCCTTAGGTAGTGTTGAACACCAATCATGGTATTGGCAACGCCCCTTAAATGTTGGAGCTTGGCAAAATGGGGAACCGATTTTAGGAAAAGTTCATCCGCAAATTCTTTATAGGAATTGTTCGGTGCGTAATTGATCAGATAACCCAAGGACCAAATAGTTCTTCCAAAGGAATCTTCAGAGCCCACTTCGTCCAAATAATTTCGGTTAAAGCTTAAGAAATTGCGAAAATTTCCATCTTCCTTCTGCATGTATTGAATGTAACTAAGGTAAATGGGCAATAAATCTAGGGCTTCCTTACTTTTGTACTGTTCAAAGGCCATTAAAGCCATAATTAATGCCCTTGAATTGTCATCCAAACAATACCCTTCCTTTAAATTAGGGATGCCATATTTGGCATGTTGTACAATGCCGGTATCGTCAGTTAGCCTACGGATATGGCTTAAATTAAAAGTAGGGATGCTATCTACATCAATAATGCTTTTACTTTCCAAGCTCGATTTTTCTTTGGCTAGTATGGCATTTTGAAGCACTTTGATATACTTTTTACCAATATTAGGCCAACGTAACGAAAGTCCATATTGATAAGCGTTATATTTCAATTCACTTAACTTTTCTGGTTGATCTAACAATTCACTCACCATTGAGGCTAATTGCTGGCTATCTTTAAAATCGAATAATAATCCACGTTTTTGGGCCAATAACTCTTGTGCGTGCCAATAAGGGGTAGAGATTACCGCGGCACCAGCACCTACGGCATAGGAAAGCGTTCCACTAGTAATTTGTGCTTCATTTAGATAAGGGGTAATATATACATCAGTTGCAGATAGGTAGTGGTGTAATTCATTTTCGTTAACAAACTTGTTGACGAACACCAAATGATTTTCAATATTTAGTTTCTTGGCAAGGCGCTTCAAACTATCACGATATTCTTCCCCAGCATTCTTTACAACACCCGGATGCGTGTTACCTAAAACCACATAAACCACGTTAGGGTGATTTTCGACAATTTTTGGTAGGGCCTCTACTACGGTTTCCAAACCTTTTCCGCGGCTAATTAAACCAAAAGTTAAGAGCACTTTGTTATCCTTAAAAGGATAGGCGGCCTTAACAGGATTATTGTCCGATGGTTCTAAATCAGGTACACCATGTTCTATATATTTGATTTTTTCCTTCGGAACATGATAAATACTTGTTAAAAACCCAATTGCCTTTTGGCTCATTACCACAATATTGGCTGAACGCTTGGCTATTTGTTGGATAATGGTTTGTTGGATATAATTAGGTTGCTTTAGTACGGTGTGCAGGATAGTGATGATTGGTTTGTTGATCCTAGCCATTAGGGTAAGCAAGTACAAACCGCTTTCACCACCATAAATCCCAAACTCATGCTCAATTACACAGGCATCAACTTGACTTGTGTTAATATAGTTGGCAGCTCTTAAATAATCTTTTTGGTTGTTTTGCCTAATGATATATTTTACATTGCTAGGATATTGATAAGTCTTTAAATCTTCGGAATCACTTAAAGCAATAACAAAGCTGTCTTTAGAAATGGTATCATGTTGGTTAATAGCGAGTGCCAGATTGGCGTTAAAGGTGGCAATGCCACATTCCATGGGTAATGAGGTACTGATATAAGCTATTTTCATCTTCATTTATTTTATAAGAGAGGTACTGCACTTTCTATTTAAAGCAACAACCAAATGATTAAAAGGTTTTGATCCTATTTAAGGCTGTCTTTGATTTTTCTAATAGCGTTTAAATGCATATTAATGATGGGTACCATTTTAGTGGCGAAGGCTTTTAAATCGGGATCGGTGCCTTTTCTAGCCTCATGTTCCATAAAGGCAAGTACCTTTACATGGTCTTCCTCCATCAAGCTTGCATATTTCTTATCAAAATCTGTCCCTGATTTTTCATTGAGTTCATTTCTACGTTTCTGATGCTCATCGCTCATGGTTTCGGGCAACGTAATATTTTTACTTTTGGCAAGAGCCATTAACTCGTCGTTAGCGGCGCCATGTTCTTTTAACATCATATTGGCATAAGCCTTGATTTGTTCGTTTCCGGTTTTGCTGATGGCCAAATTAGCGAAATTGATTTCGGCCAACCCAGCATCAGCAGCGTTGGTCGCAAATTCTGCTTCATTTTCACGTACGGTAATCATACCTGCTGCAGTGGTCGAGGTATCTTTAGTTTCGTTAACACTATCTGCTAGTTCTTTAGCGTCTTTCGTTTGCGAATTACAGGCAATCATTACCGTAAATGCAATACTATAAATCAAAAAAAATAGGTTTTTCATCATGCTTAGGTTTTATTGATATGCATTTTTTAAAAAGCCGACGTTAACCCTACATTAACGTCGACTCAAACAGAAAAAACTTATACCATTGTTATTAAATCGAGTTATCCATAAAGCAATGTCTAACCCTTTTTGTTTGTGTTTTTAAAAAAAATAGGTATTCGATTGGTACAATAAAGTAGTTGGCGGTATTTTTTGGGTAGAAATACTTGTTTTTGGCAAATTGAAAACAAATTTTTATGTCATTGCTTTTGTATATGGACCAATTATATATCCTAATGGCAAAGTATTCAAAAAAGGCTGGCGAAAAGGTAGAGAGAGCCATGCATGAAATGAAAGAAGGTAAATTAAAAACCGGAACGGGTAAAAAAGTAACTTCCAAAAAGCAAGCAGTAGCTATCGGATTATCAGAAGCGAGAGATGCTGGGGCAAAAGTGCCTAAGAAAAAGGATTAGATAGAGGAAGAGGAGAGCGTTGATGGAATAACCTAATTATCCTTTTGCTCATCGCTTGGTTTATCTGAATGAATAAATTCATCAACTTGGGCTTTAAGCTCGTTCAGCTTGGTTTCGGTAGCTTTTGACTTTTCACGTAAAACCCTTGATTTTTCCAATAAGTTTTCCGTTTCTTCCTTATTCTTATCCGTTTTATTGCCCATGCTAATCGTGTTTACTCAAATATAACCAAACCAAAAGTGCTTAGGTTATTTATTATCAAAACGGGTAGTTTGAAAGTTGGGTACGTATAAGGTGCGTATAAACACGTGCCCGATTTTACATGTTTAAAAATTATGCCTTCTTCAGTTATTGCACATATTAGTTATAACATAGCGCACAAAGCGCTAACTGTGGTATTTAATTCGGGCGATGTTTACCTCTATCAGCCCGTGCCCGAAAAAATCTATAAAGAATTTAAAGCCGCTATTTCCAAAGGGAATTATCTCAATCGGAAGATAAAAAAACTGTTCGTTGGTAAAAAAGTGTCGGAGGATTAGCTTGCGTTAAATACCTTTAGTATCAGTTTAAAATACTTGATTTTAAGATAATTTGAACTTTTTGATGGGCTTTGTTATTAGATAGTTGAACTAAAAGATAAAAGCATGAAGCCAATAATAATAATAGTGGCGCTAGCGCTAGGCGTTACGGTGAGTAGCTGTGGCTCTGGAAATAGAGACAATCAAATGGAGGACACTACCTCTATCGACACATCAATGATGGATACTTCGATGAACAATTTGGATACTACAGGAGTAGCGGATACCGCGGGCGTTGATACGATGTATCGTAATAGCCCGGCAAGATCTGATACCAAGTCTGGAAATTCTAAACAGTAAATCATTAAACAGTTTTAATACATATAGTTATGGAAATCCAATTTGAACAAAATAAAAATTTTAACCAGTCGCATAGAGAGGAACCCACCGTGACTAAAACTACTGAACAGGACAAAGGTAAGCCGCAAGGAAAGGAGGGCGACCCTCATATACGTATGGTTACTACGGAATTCGAAAACGAGGAGAAAACTCTCGACAGAAGGCCTGCCGATGTAGCAAACAAGGATTTAGATCACCCAAACGATGATGATACTTCTTCAGCAATACCGGGTGTACAAAGTGATTTGCAAAATACCACTCGTAATTCCAGTAAACCGCTGGGCGAGGACCCTAACGTAAATGCTGAAAGAGAAAATAAAGAAGAGAATGATGAGCTTGAAAAAGGAGGTGACAGTGAGTAAGGTTGTGGAAGATTTAAAAGGTTTAGTCAACATCCTTAACGATGGGAAAGAAGGTTACTTGTCTGCCAGTGAAGTAGTGAATAGCCTTGAACTAAAAGAGCTTTTTCTACGCATGGCTTCGCAACGAATAGGATATGCCAACGAACTTAAAAGTCATATTTCCTTACATGGTGGAGACAGTGAAAATGAAAATGGTGGTATTATGGGCTTTTTGCATAGAACTTGGATAGACATTAAACAAGCTTTGAGCAGTAAAGAAGACGAAGCCATTTTAGAAGCTGTAGAAACTGGTGAACGCGCTGCCCTTGAAAAATATGATGCCATATTAGAAGATGAAACAACCCATGCAGATCATCTGAGTTTGTTGCAGAAACAACGTACTGGAATTTTAGAAGCACTTAAAGAAGTAGAAACTTATCACATTAGGTTAGAAAGATAGAATCGCTTTGGTACCGTACCGAAGTAAATTTTAAAAAAGGAAAAGATGAAAGAGGAAAAAAAGAACCTGCCAGAAGAGCAAGGCTCAGTGCAGCGCCAGACTCAGAAAAATGAGGACTACAAAGATGCTAGCCAAAATAAGAAATATCAGGGTAATAACAAGTTTGGTATTGTACCTGCACCACAAGCTAAACATGAAAAGAAGTCAGATAGCGACACTACACATGACCAACCTGACTTAAAAGATATCGATGACGAAAAAATCATTCCTGGAATCAGGGCGAAACGTAGTCCTTGGAACTCTATTGATTTTGAAGCCGACGACTTTTTTGGAGGTTTAGTGCCAGCATAATCAATGTATTTTTAAATAGGGAATTGAATATGAATAACCGTTTGCTGCGGTACTGAGCTAATAGCGATGGCACCGTTTAACAGTTTCACTTTAGATTCGATGGTTTTCAATCCAATTCCCTTATGCTTCTTTTCGCCATTTTCAAAGCCTCGGCCATTGTCCTTGGCTAAAATGTGTACTTCACCGTTATTTATAGTGATATCTATATGTGCTAGTTTTGCAGAGGCATGTTTAATGATATTCTGAGCCAATTCCTGCACAATTCTATAAATGGCTAATTGTACATATTTATCTAGTGGAACATCCGTTCCCGAAAAAGTACAGTTAAAATGGGTTTCACCTTTTAATTGAGTACAAATATCTCTAATAGCTGCTTTTAGCCCGAAATCCTCTAAAATAGAAGGCATTAATTCATGGGATATTCGTCTACTTTCTTGGATGCACAAGCCTAATAATTCTTTTGATTTTCGCAGTACTTTGATGTTTTCCTGCGCATTTCCTTCAGTTAATTTCATACGTTCTAAAGTTGCCTTTACGCCGTAAAGTACTTGGCCTAAACCATTATGAAGGCTTTCTGCAAAACGTTTTCGCTCTTCTTCTTGAGCATTAAGTGTAGCTTTTAAAATTTCTTTTTGCTGTTTTCTTTCCAGTTCCCTGCGCTCTTTGGTTAATTGACGATTTTTTTCTTCCAAAACCTTGTGCTGGGTAATGTCTTGGGAAATTCCAACAATATGGGTGGATTCGCCTTTGCCATCCCTGATATATACGGTACTTTTAGAATTAATCCAATGGATTCTTCCCTTGGCATCAATTAAACGGTAAGTAAGCGATTTGATTTCTTTATGATTCTTGCCCCTTAATTCACTTAAACCGGCATAAAAGTTAGCTTTATCTTCAGGATGAATGTATTTTTCAAAAAAATCAGCACCCATCTTTTTAATTTCGATATGCGTTTTTTCCACCAATTGTTCAATTCTATAATTGGAATAAAACTGTTGCATGGTGTCTAAATTAATCGCAAATAACATGTCAGGTGCTGAATTAGCAATACCCTGTATCATGGCCGAATTCTGATTGAGAAGCTGTTCGGCAATTTTACGTTCGCTGATATCCAAATTAGTGGCCAATAAACTATCATCCATTTTTACAAACATGCAGGAATACCATTTGTTAAAATCCTCGTACGGATAAAAATATTCTGTACTGGCAGGAATACCCGTTTCTAATACCTTTACCATCATATCAAACAAGCCAACTTTTTTTATACCTGGATATTCTACCAAATATCTTTTTCCAATTAAATCGGTACGACCTGTTTCCTGCTCTAAAGCCTTGTTGATCAGGCTGATTTTGAAGTCTATAATTTTGCCATTTTGATCTCTTATGGCAGTCAGAACAGACATAGCCATTAAAGTATTGTTGTAAATAGCTGCCAACTCATCCCTGCTTTGTTTTAATTCCTTTGTGCGTTGATGAACGTCTTTCTCCAATTGAATGCGGTATTTTTCTTCCACTTCTTTGGACCGTTCAGCTTGTGTTTTTTGTAAGGTAATGTCCCAATGGATACCTCTAACTTCTAAAATCCCACTGAGCGGGTGATAAATCCCTTTACCTCTTTCCTCAATCCAAGCTATTTTTCCATCAATAGGCCTAATGATGCGATAGGTATGATGAAATTCCTTTTGTTGCCTGCCTGCCGTTTCTAAGGTCTGGAAATGTATTGCTTGGTCATCCGGATGTATCATGACAAAGCCTTTGCTATCTTGATATGATAAGCTATTTTCTTTAAGTCCGAAAAGTGTAGGAGATAAAGGCGATACCACAATTTTTCCATTTTTAGAAAGCCAATGGAAAGTGCTCATGTTTGAGGCGGTAAGTGCTACGGTAAGTTGTTCTTCAGAGTGGCTAAGGGCATCCGCTATTTTGCTTTGCTCAATATATGCCCAAGTCCTTTCCGCAGTTTCTTCAATTAAAAGGATTTCATCATCAGGCCATTCGTGAGGTTTCTCATGATGGACCATTAAAACAGCTACCAAGTTATCATTCTTAATTAATGGGGTTGTGGCCCAAGTACAGTTACCCAAAATTTGCTGTAAAGAATTGGGGTTGGAAGTTGTCCTATTGGTTTGGGATTTGGAAGTAATCCAAGTTTTTCCAGCCTTTATTTCGTCTAATTTTATCCCTAAATCATCAAAACGATATAAGCTTGGTTTAAATGCTGAACGTTCGTTTTGTTGATATAACCTATCTATTTGTAAATGAGGAATGTCGTTTATGTTTATAATGTGGCCATAAAAAGCATATTCTGCATGTAAGTGTTGGCCAATTGTTTTTACTGCAGCTTCTTGGATCTCTAAGGGATCCGAAAGGAAACGGACAGCTTCCATTAATCTAATCAAATAGCTTTGCCGTTCATCGCTCTTACGTAGTACTTCTTCAGCCTTTTTCCTTTCACTAATGTCGTTAAACAATATACCTACTATATTTTTACCTAGTTCTCTGATTGGAAAAGCTTCAACTTCGTACCAGCCATCAATAAGCGTAGCTGGTAGCTCAAAATGTGCTGACGTTTGTGTTTTGGCAATATCGCCATAAATTTTAAACCAGTGCTTTTCATGTTTAGGCCAAATTTCTTTCATAGTTTTCCCCTCATAGTCGTCGATACCAGTTTGGGCTTTAAAAGCAGGATTGGCTTCTATAAAGCGATAGTCAATGGCGTTACCCTGTTGGTCCCATATCATTTCAATGATGCAAAAGCCTTGGTGAATAGAATTGAAGAGTGAGGTATACTTATGTCGGAGCTTTGCATTAAAATTCTCTTGACTTTTGGTCAGCTCAGTAATGTCTCTGCCTATGGTAATTACATTTTTTACCTTACCATTTACAGTAAATTCTGGCACCAATTTAATGTGATAAAATACAGTGCCTTTTGATGTTCTGAACGAATTGTTGAGGGTTTGTTTTCTGCCATCCTTAAAAACTTGTTTAGTTTTATTAACCAGAGTAGATACTTCGCCACGTGGCCAAATTTCTAAAAGTGATTTTCCAATAGCTAATTCCGTTGTGATACCAGTTTTTTGGGTAAAGGCAGTATTGGCATAAGTTAAATGAAGTTCTTTATCCCATTTAGTGACCACATCGGGAGTGTTTTCTACCAGGGTTTTGTAGAGATTCTCATTGTGTTTATCTTGTTCAATACAGCTAAAGCTGATGACCACACCTTCGCCAAGAGGACTTACGGTCAGCTTGATCCAGCTTTGGCTATACACAGAAATATATTCGAAAGTACTAGGTTTTTTTTCAATAATGGCTTGGTTAACTTCGTGATAGTAATTGGTTTTTATCGACTCGGGAAATAAAGCCCATACATTTTTCCCAAGCATTTCTTTCTTATCTTTTTTAAAGAATTGTTCAGCTTTTTCGTTGATGTAGATGAAATTGGCATGCTGGTCCAACATATAACATGCCAGTGGAATAGCATTTAAGATATGAGCAGGATCCGGAAATTCAGACATATTTTAAGGTTTTCTTCTTTAAAAACATAAATAAGTGCGTTTAGTTCAATAAAAAGTGAGATAGGGCAAATGATATCGCATTTACGCTTCATTCTTTTTAAAATATTTAAAACAAAAGAGCGGCACACCAGCTTATTACAAATGTGAATTTTGATAGCGGCTATATCGACGGTAAGGAAATATTAATACGATTGTGTGTAGCTACCATTCTGGGAGGTGTTGTAGGTTTGGAGCGCGAGCAGAAAGAATGGGTGGCTGGCTTGCGTACGCATATATTGGTTGCGGTGGGAGCAGCCTTAGCCATGATTGTATCTATCCACGGATATGGGGATGTGTTAGGCAAACGTGGTTACGATATTGATCCGTCCAGAGTAGCTGCTCAGGTAGTTAGTGGCGTTGGCTTTTTAGGTGCCGGAACAATCATTTTTCTTAAAAGAGAAATCATTAAAGGCCTAACTACTGCTGCTTCCATATGGAGTTTGGCTGTAGTAGGTTTGGCTGTTGGTGGAGGAATGTATTGGGCCGCAGTAATCACCACATTTATTGTATTATTTACGCTAGCAGGCATTAAGTGGATAGAAAAAAGGTTTTTTAACCGAGGTGCATGCCGTACGGTACAATTTAAAATGACGCACCAAAATTTAAGCAATATAGCAGAAATTGGGGCCTTGTTTCAAAAGCACCACATTCAATTTGACGAATTAAGCTATTCCATTAATCACTTAGATAAGACAGATGATTTTGAGATAGTTTTTGGTAAAAAATATCAACAAGCAAGTATTTTAAAAGTAATGGAAGAAATTAAAAAGAATGGGAAAATTATAAAAGTGCAATTTAGAGCATAGGTATTTTGCATCAGGCGGGAAGTAGTTAGCCTCTAAATATTCAAATAGTACTTGATTTTCTAAGATAGGAGGCAGGTAAGGCATCTAGCTTGTTTAAAATGCAAAACTACATCTATCTTAATACCCTTATTCATTAATCGATGAACAATCCTTTTAAAAAAGAAATGATAAATATCTTATTGGCAGAAGACCACAATATTGTTAGGAATGGCATTAAAATGCTACTCGAGTCTGATAAAGAAATACAGGTGTTAGGCGAAGCTGTAAATGGTGTAGAAGTATTAAAACAGATTGCCAATAAGGCCATAGATCTTATTTTGGTGGACATTAATATGCCTGAAATGGATGGTATGCAGTTGCTTAAGGAGGTGAAACACAAATATCCCCATGTGAAAGTAATGATGCTTTCTATGCACGACCATGAAAAATATGTAATGGAAGCTTTCAAGAATGGAAGTGACGGTTACTTACTTAAAAATATTGGTGCCGACGAACTTATCTTCGCCGTAAAGTTTGTAAATCAAGGACGTAAGTACCTATGTGCCGAACTTACCATGTCTATGATGGATAATTTATTGCAAAGCAAGCAATACCTCATTACCATGCCCGACAATGAAATTGACTTTTCACTACGTGAACTGGAAATATTGCAACTCATTGCCGAAGGGTTGACCAATTTGGAAATGTCTGAAAAATTGTTTCTGAGCAAAAGGACGATTGAAGGGCATCGCCAAAGTCTTTTAGACAAAACTGGCTCTAAAAATTCAGCAGCATTGATACGTTATGGTGTATTGCATGGGCTGATCCAGTAATTGCTTTATTCATTAGCTGAATAACATAGCCAAACCATTCCTAAAACTTGCTGTTTTAATTAAATAAGGCTTACGATCAGCCTTACTTTTTATCTCAATCATTAAAATTTTAAACGAATGAAATCGATTTGGAAAGGCGCAATTGGGTTTGGTTTGGTTAACATTCCTGTAAAACTATATTCGGCAGTACAAAATAGCAACCTCGATTTAGACATGTTGGACAGTAAAGACATGTCGCGTATTAAATATCAACGTGTGAGCGAAAGAAGTGGTAAAGAAGTGCCTTTTGAGCGTATTGTGAAAGGTTACCTACTCAAAGAAAACTATGTTATTTTGGAAGATGAGGATTTTGAAAGTGCCATGCCCGAAAAAAACAAGCTCATAGAATTGGAAAGCTTCGTCGACATCGAACAGATCAACCCCATTTATTATGAAACTTCCTATTATTCCCAGCCAGAGCCACAAGGCAAAAAAGCTTATGCATTACTTTTAAAAGCACTGCAGAAAACAAACAAAGCAGGAGTGGCACGTTTTGTATTGCGTAGCAACGAACATCTGTGTGTTATCCATCCACTTAACGATGTAATTGTAATTACTCGAATCCGTTTTGAGGAGGAAATCAGGTCTACCAAAGATTTAGAAATGGAAGCCGTTACCGTAAAACCCAAAGAATTAGAAGTAGGTATGGCTTTAATTAAACAATACAGTGGCGATTTTGATATTTCAGCATTTAAAGATGAGTATTCTAACGAACTATTGAAAATTATCAAAGCTAAAGCCAAAGGCAAGAGAACAGTGGTTAAAAAAATGCGCCCTGAAAAGCGTGTGAGTGATGATTTATATGAACAACTGATGCAAAGCTTAAGTAAAAAAGGCGCTTAATGTTGATTTGGTTTTAATTTTTCTATATGGACATTGCCAAACGATTTCAGGAAAACCCTCTGCTAAAGCCACAAGATTTAGTCGGTAGCGCTCCTAATTTACAAGTTATTTGTTTGCTTAATCCTGGAGTATTTACCTATCAAAATAAAATATATCTGTTGGTTAGGGTAGCGGAGAGTGTGGCACCACAGGAAGGCAAATTATTTATTCCTATGCGAATGGCTAATGACCTTTTGGAAATAATGGAACTTAAACTTGATGACCCAGATTTAATCAATACGGATGCTCGAATTATCAATTACAAAGGCTTAGATTATTTAACTACCATTTCATACCTACGGTTATTTAGTAGTGAAGATGGCATAACCTTTAAACCAGAACCTTTGCAATTGCATAGTATTGGTACCCTAGAAAGGTATGGTATCGAGGACTGTAGGATAAGCAAAATAGAAGATGTTTATTACTTGACTTATACCGCAGTTTCAGAAAATGGCGTAGCGGTTGGCTTGCGCACCACTAAAAACTGGCAGCAATTTGAACATTTGGGTTTGATGTTTCCCCCGCATAACAAAGATGTAGCTTTGTTTGAGGAAAAGATAAATGGAAAATTTTATGCCCTTCATCGACCAACCAGTAAGGAAATTGGCGGAAACTATATTTGGCTAGCTGAGTCCCCAGATGGAATCCATTGGGGTAATCATCAATGTGTCTTGAAAAGCAGACCTCATTATTGGGATAGTGCTCGGGTGGGAGCAGGAGCGGCACCGATAAAAACGGATCAAGGCTGGCTGGAAATTTATCATGGCGCTAACCACCAACATCGCTACTGCTTAGGTGCCGCGTTGTTGGCCCTAGAAAATCCTGCCAAAGTATTAGCCCGAACCGAAGAACCTATTATGGAACCTCTAGAAAGTTACGAATTGAGTGGTTTCTTTGGCTCTGTTGTATTCACCAATGGTCACTTGCTCAACGGCGATGAACTAACCATTTACTACGGCGCTGCCGATGAATTTATTTGCGGAGCAAAATTTTCTATCGCCGAAATTATGAATATGCTAAAGTGGTTGTAGAAAACACCACGTAGAGACAAGTGGTTAATGAGTAGATTTAGTAGGAATAGGAATAGAAGGTGAGTTGCTTTTTCCCGCAGATTGCTTAGCAATTTAGCATATTATAAATAGAAATCAGCGGCTAAATCTGTTGAATCAGCGGGAAATTAATAGACAATTGTTTATTTATCACTTCTTCCGTTGCTTAGCTTCCGCTTGTTTAACCTCATCCTTTTCAGCCAAAGGTTTCTCTGTTTTTAATTTAGGTTTTTCGGTTTTTTGATTAACCTCTTTTTTGTTTTTAACTGGAGTTTTCATTGTCGTGAGATTTTTACAAGCATAACAGCCTAGCTTTGTTTTTGTTGAGGTTAAATAGCCGTTTTTTAACATCAGGTAGAAATACCACGAGGTAAGTACGCTTTATTTTGTATGATAAATTTTGTACCTTTGATTTTTAATGAATTTCCTCTATCCGGGCTTTCTTTTTGCACTTTTGGCGGTCCTCATCCCGGTCATTATTCATTTATTCAATTTCCGTAAGTTCAAAAAAGTTTACTTTAGTAACGTAGCCTTTCTTAAAGAAGTACAAGAGCAAAACTCCTCTAAAGAAAAACTGAAAAACCTGCTGATTTTAGCTGCTCGTATTTTGGCTATTATATTCTTGGTTTTAGCTTTTTCGCGTCCGTTTATCAGTTCAAATACTACGGCCAATAAAGCAAATGGAAATATAGTGAGCGTCTATTTGGATAATTCCTACAGCATGGATGCTGTGAATAAGGAGGGTAGTTTGCTTGATGAAGCCAAACGCAGAGCGAAGGAAATTGTAAAAAGCTATCAACTAAATGACCGTTTCCAATTATTAACCAACGATTTTGAAGGTCAACACCAACGACTACTAAATGCCGAAGAATTTTTACAGGCCGTTGATGAAGTAAAAATATCTGCAGCTAATAAAAACCTGCAACAAGTAATTAACAGACAGCAAGGCATTTTTACTGGAGGCAGTAATAGGTTTGCTTATGTCATTTCTGATTTTCAGCAAAACTTTGTAGGTAAGGTACCCGTTAAAAAAGAAGAACAAACACAGTTAGCACTAGTGAAATTAAGTGGTAACGAACTGCCTAATATCTCTGTGGATAGCGTTTGGTTCCTATCGCCAGTACATCAGGCAAATACTTCCGAGAAAATCATTGTCCGATTAAAGAATTTCGGTAATGAAGATGCTCAAAATGTACCGCTAAAACTTTCCATCAACAATCAACAGAAGGCAGTAGGTAGCATCAATGTAAAAGCAGGCGAAACAGCTATTGATACACTTTCCTATAGTGGTTTAAATTTAGGTTGGCAACGCGGGATGTTAAGCATTAAAGACTTTCCACTTACTTTTGATGACCAACTTAATTTTAGCTTCAATATTAATGCAAACCAGCAAGTATTGAGCATTAATGGTAATCAAACGGCTAAATATGTTGAAGCGCTTTTTAATGCCGATAGCTATTTTAAGTTAAGTTCGGTTTCCGAAAATAATATCAATTATACCAGTTTTGGCAACTACAGCCTTATTGTGTTGAATGGCATCAGTCAACCATCAAGTGGGTTGGCGCAAGAGTTAAAAAACTATTTAAACAATGGTGGTTCAGTAGTGATTTTTCCTTCTACCGAAACAGATAAAGCAACATATTCTGCCTTTTTAACGGCATTAAAACTTCCATCAATCGAAAATTTGGTAACGGAACCTAGTAAAGTTGCTCAAATAGAACTCAAACATCCATTGTTCAAAGATGTATTTGAGGTATTGCCAAAAAACATGGATTTGCCATTGGCCAATAGGTATTTTACTTATACCGAGCGTAGTACAGCCAGTAAAGAAAATCTACTGCAATTCCCTACTGGTAAGCTTTATTTAGCACGTTATTCTATCAATTCAGGACAGGTGTTTTTGGCTGCTACAGGTTTGAACGAGCAAGATGGTAACTTGGCCAAACATCCACTTTTTGTGCCGTTAATGTATAAGATAGCTTTTGAAAGTGCCAAGGATCAAGCGTTGTTCTATACCATTGGTAAAGACCATGTGATTGAATTGCCAGCGGTTAAATTGGGCGCAAATCAATCGTTAAAACTAACAGGAGATGGGTTTGAAGTGATACCAGATGTAAATCATCAAAATGGGAAAGCTCTTCTTTATGTGGCTGATCAAATACAAAAGGCTGGTTTTTATGCGGTCAAAAATGGCGATAGCACTTTAGCGGTGGCTGCCTATAACGACAATAGAGCCGAATCAGAGATGAAATACAACAGTCAATCGGAATTAGAAGAAAGATTTGGAACGCAGAAAGTACGCTTCATTGATGCCAAAAAAGAGAATGTTTCCTCGGCCATTGCCGAAGAAAATAATGGAACTGAATTATGGAAACTTTGCCTAATTTTGAGCTTAGTTTTCATAGCAGCCGAAATATTATTGGTCAGATTTTATCATGCCCAAAAACCGAGCCCACAAGCTCATTGATGCAAATAAATTTTATACTCTAGTCAATAAAATACAAAAACATGAACCTCTTAATTAAGGGAATTACCATTGCCGATCCAAACAGTAAGTTTAACGGAAAAACTTGTGATGTAAGCGTTGAAAACGGAATCATTACGGCCATTGCCAGCAAGTTAGAAAGCCCAAAATCGGCAGAAGTATATAATGGCAAAGGAGCAATTCTATCTCCTGGTTTTTTTGATTTGAATTGTGTTTTTGGCGATCCGGGGCTAGAAACAAAAGAAGATATCCAAACAGGTACCGCTGCGGCTGCGGCTGGAGGTTTTACGGGCGTAGCCATTATGCCAAACACTAAGCCAGTAGTGCAAAGTAAAGGTGAGGTAGAATATATCCTGAATAGAGCAAAAGGCAATTTAGTAGATGTAAAACCTATTGGAGCCATAAGCCAGAACTTGGAAGGAAAAGAATTGGCCGAAATGTTCGATATGAAACAAGCAGGTGCAGTAGCTTTTGCCGAAGCAGGTAAAGCCATTGCCGATGATGGTTTCATGAGTAGAGCCTTACAATACGCTTTAGGTTTTGATGGTCTGTTGTTCAGTCATCCCGAAAATAAATCGTTGGCAGGAAAAGCCCATGTAAACGAAAGTAAAACCACCATTTTGTTGGGGATGAAAGGTATTCCGGCATTGGCTGAAGAATTACAAGTGTCTAGAGATATTTTCTTAGCTCAGTATCACAATGCGCCCCTCCATATCAGCAATATTTCTACCGCAGGATCGGTGGCTTTGATAAAGAAAGCTAAAAAAGATGGGGTAAAAGTAACTTGCGATGTAGCCGCACACCAATTGGTTTTCACTGAAGAATCATTGAACGATTTTGATAGCAATTACAAAGTAAAACCACCGTTGCGTAGCAAAGCTGATAATAAAGCGCTTATTGCAGGATTAAAAGACGGTACTATTGATGCCATTTCTTCGCAACATAGACCACATGAAATAGAATTTAAAAATGTAGAGTTCGAAATTGCCAATTACGGCATCATTGCCCTACAAACCGTATTGCCACTGCTTTTACAAGCGGGTTTAGATACAGCGTTGATTGTGGAGAAGCTGGCCATTTCCCCTCGCAACTTGTTGAAGTTAAACGTTCCTCAAGTTGAAGTAGGCCAAGTAGCTAATTTTACGGTGTTTAACCCGACGCAAGAATGGCGTTTTGATAGTGAAACCAATCAATCAAAATCTGCTAATTCACCGTTATTAAACACCACTTTAAAAGGAAAAGTAACTTTGGTTTATAATAACAAGCAGTATAAATTATATTAATCGTCATTGCGATGCAGGGAATCCAAAGATTCATCGCTACAATCTGAATGACAGCTAACAAAAGAATAAAACCATGAACAATATTGTAAAAAAGGCTTTAACAACATCCTTGGCAAAATTTGCGGAGATACAAAAAGCGGCTAGTGTTGAGCTAAGTCACCAATTGGTAGAGGTATTTGAAACAGATGCCAATTTTATGGGCAAAGTCGAGAAATTTGACGCTGTTTTTGATGAACATCCCAAATTTGAGGAACTCAGAGAGGTATATTTCGATTTATTGATGATCAATTTCTTCACCAGCGATGTAGCAAAGCTAGAAGAAGATTATTTAGAATCAAAGGAATGGGAGGGAATTGAAGAAGAAACCATTGATAGAGGTACTGAGTTGTTAAACTTGTTATTGTACATCAACGAATGTCACGATGAGCAAATTAAGCCAGGTTTAGAAGACTTCCTAAAAGAGTTCCTATTGGTTGAAGAAGATGAGTTTCAGGACGAATATCATATCTATGAAGATTTGATCAGCAACCAACAGTTGGCAGAAAGCAGCGTACAGGATATTTGTGAAAATGCAAAGATTTTAAATTTGGTAGATGAAATGAAAGAATTGTTTGTGCCATTTATGACTTTCTTCCTACATCCAGCTACAAACGATCAAGTTTATAAAGATTTGGAAAAATATAGTAACAATAAAGCTTTTGATGCGTCTGTTTATTGCTTAATTGCTAACTTTAATCAAACTAGATAACTAAAACTTTATTTTATGACGAATACAGTAAACATTAAAAACGAAGCCCTAAAGAATGGACTGATTTGGGGAGCGGTAAACATCGTATTATTCTTGGTAGTTTGGTATGTAGCACCAGGCTTAATGAGTTCTTATTGGTATGCTGCCATCACCATTTTGATAGGTATTGCCTTTGCCGTCTTCTTTTGTATCGATATGCGCAAGAAAGTAGGCGGATATTGGACCTTTGGACAGGCGCTATGGCCAATTTTTGTCACCTTTGTTTTAGCAATGGGACTTGTATTTGTGTTTAATATTGTTTTTGGTAAGTATATTGATCCAAGCTATCCTGAAAAGATGAAGGAGATGGTATTGACCAAATCGGAAGCTACCATGAAATCATTTGGTTTAAGCGATGAGGAGATAGGCAAGGCGATGGAAAAAACTCACGAGAACTTAGAGCAGCAATTTACGCCTAGTTTTGCGCAAGCAGTGGTAGGTTTTGGTATTTCGGCGGTGATGTATTTTATTGGTGCATTAATTTTTGCCCTGATATTTAAACGAAGTAACCCTAATCCGTTTGCCAACCCAACAGAAACCAATACAGAGGGGAATTAAGACCCATTTGAAATATTATTCAAACGTGCATTTTTCTCAATTTATTTGATGAAATTTGCACGTTGTTTTTTGTGAGTATAGTTTGGAAATCTATTCTTGATACTCACTAATCAATACTTGATACTAAAAAATGGATATATCAGTAGTAGTACCTTTATATAACGAAGAAGAATCGCTGCCAGAATTAATTGCATGGATAGACGATGTAATGCAAAAGCACAATTTTTCTTACGAGGCAGTTTTTGTAGATGATGGAAGTACCGACCGTTCTTGGCAGGTAATTGCCGAGTTGAAACAGAAATTCGCCAGTATCAAGGCTATTAAATTCAGACGTAACTATGGTAAATCGGCCGCTTTGAATGTTGGTTTTGCAGCAACACAAGGAGAAGTGGTCATTACCATGGATGCCGACTTGCAAGACAGCCCAGATGAAATCCCTGAACTCTATCGTAAAGTAAAAGAAGAAGGTTACGATGTGATTTCTGGTTGGAAAAAGAAACGCTACGACCCCATTACCAAAACCATTCCTACCAAATTATTTAACGCTGCTACTCGTAAAATGAGTGGTATCCAGCTCAACGACTTTAACTGTGGTTTAAAAGCTTACCGTAATGATGTGGTGAAAACCATTGAAGTATATGGCGAAATGCATCGTTACATCCCTGTATTGGCCAAATGGGCCGGCTTTACCAGAATAGGTGAACAGGTGGTGGAGCATCGTGCCCGCAAATATGGCGTTACCAAATTTGGGTTAAGCCGTTTTATCAATGGCTTTTTGGATTTAATGTCTATTTTCTTTGTTGGCAAGTTTGGTAAAAGACCGATGCACTTTTTTGGTTCCTTAGGCGTATTGAGTTTCTTCATCGGTATCATTATGACTTTATACATCATGATAGAAAAACAGGTGCTCATTTGGAATAACTTGCCATACCGTAACTCAACCGACCAACCTTTGTTCTATTTGGCATTGGTAGCCATTATAGTAGGTTCGCAAATGTTTTTGGCAGGTTTTGTAGCCGAATTGGTAGGTCGTAACGCACCCGAAAGAAATCAGTATTTAATAGAAAAAGAGATCAATTAGCTAATTAGCTAATTAGCTCATCAGCTAATCGTTGAATGTTTTTCTCCATTATCATCCCATTATACAATAGACCGCAGGAAATCAAGGAACTGCTATTAACCCTGTGCAAGCAAACTTATATGCAGTTTGAGGTGCTAGTGATAGAAGATGGTTCCGTAAATGATGCCAAGGATATTGTCACTTCTTTTGAAAATAAACTTGATGTAAAGTATTTCTTCAAGGAAAACTCAGGGCAGGGCTTCTCACGAAACTTTGGTTTTGAACGTGCCAAAGGCGATTATTTCATCATCTTCGATTCAGACATTCTGGTGCCATCTGATTATTTGGAAATCGTAAAAGATTACCTTTATGAGCATCAACTAGATGCCTTTGGTGGACCTGATGCCGCACACGATAGTTTTACACCCGTACAAAAGGCTATTAGCTACGCCATGACTTCACCTTTTACCACTGGAGGAATCAGGGGCAACAAAAAACACATCGGTCAATTTCACCCGCGTAGCTTTAACATGGGCATTTCCAGAGAGGTTTACGAGAAAGTGGGTGGTTTCATCCTGACCCGGTTAGGCGAAGATATCGAATATAGCATCCGTATCCACGAAAATGGATTTAAAATAGGACTTATTCCTGCAGCCAAAGTTTACCATAAACGTCGCACCAGTTTTAAACAATTTTACAAACAGCTACATTTTTTTGGTAGGGCACGCATCAATATCTATAAACATTTTCCTTCCGAATTAAAGTTGGTGCATTTTTTTCCTGCTGTTTTTACACTTGGGCTAGGCTTTACTATACTTTGCAACATTTTTTACATGCCTTTGGCCTATGTCTGTAATTTCTTGGTATTGCTGTATTTCCTGTTGATATTTTTTCATGCATGGCAGCTCAACAAATCAATAAAAATCGCATTTTTGAGTGTTATTGCTTCGTTTATCCAATTAACAGCTTACGGTTTGGGTTTTATACAGGATTTAGTGAAAAGAGTGATATTTAAAAATTAAGTAAAGCGATAGCGTTTGTCGATGATATTAACGCAAAACGCTTATCTCCAGATGATTAAAAATAACAAAATGATCAACTATTTAAAAGAAAGCACTTTTGCAGTGAAGGATGTCATCATGCAGGCATGGAAAGTGACCAAGGAAAATTACTTTTCCATCGCAACCTTATGCTTTCTGATTTTTCTAACAGCCTCTACATCAACTTTCATGGCCTTCTTTATGGAAGAAGTAAATTTGGGGATAAAGTTGTTGATGCTCGTTATTTTCATGATGAGTTATTGCGTAGTAGAATTGTGTTTGATCAAATATATTTTTAAGCTTTTAGATACTGAAAACGCAGACATTCAAATTATTGAAACGCTGCCTACCAGAGCCGAAATCATTAAATTTTTAATTGCTACGGTGTATTTTGGTTTGAGTATTTTCTTTGTAGGCGTATTGTTAATGCCTGTACTCTACCTACTTGATATGGTACTTAAATTAATGGTAAGCCAAGGTATTATTGATGGCTATGCCCAAACAGGCAAAATCATTGTAAATATTGCAGTAGGGATTGCTGTGCTTAGTATTTTCTTCACTTTCGTGAGGATTATTTTCTTTCCTTTTTTCATTATCGATAAACACAGTTCACCATTTGAATCCATCAAGTTGAGCTTAGCCACCACAAAAGGTAATTTCATTAAGCTTTTAATGATTTTATTAGGCTTAGTGATTGTTCAGGCCATTGTTTTCGGCTTTTTCTATATCGTGATATTAATGGGCTTTAGATTGGTAAACCTTTTCTTAGATTATGATATTAGCCAATACAGTTCGCTTATCGTAGTCGTTTTCAGTTCATTTGTAATTGTACCGTTTTCTACAGCATTCTTTGCCGTAGCCTATCGCAAAATCATGAGCGAATATAAAGGAGATGAACATCCAGATATTATACACAATATCGTTTAAGCTTTAAGTATTTTTAAAATACGATGTTTAAGGAAATGTTTGAATTTAACGATAGAAAGAAGAAGCACCTTTAGGTTTTGGGGAGATATTATGGGAATTAAATCATCACTGAGCAAGTTATTTGCGGCTTTTGTAGTTAAAAATATAGATGCCTGGAAATTCAATGCGGTAGCTGCCCAAGAACGTACCTTGCAAAAGCTAATTGCTGAAGCTAAACATACCGTTTTTGGAGTCGATCACCACTTTCAAAACATCCAAAACTATCAAGATTTTAAAGAACAGGTTCCCGTTAGAGATTATGAAGACCTTCGTCCATACATCGAAAGGGTAGTAGCTGGCGAACCCGATATTTTATGGAAAAACAAGCCGCAGTATTTCGCCAAAACCTCTGGTACCACCTCTGGCGTTAAATATATTCCCATTTCAAAAGAGTCGATGCCCGAGCATGTAAAAGCCGCTAGAAATGCATTGTTAACCTATATCCACGAAACAGGTAATGCCAAATTTGTAGATGGGAAGATGATTTTTTTACAAGGAAGTCCAGTATTGACCGAAAAACATGGTATTAAAATAGGCAGACTTTCGGGCATTGTGGCACATTTGGTGCCTGCTTACCTGCAAAAAAACAGAATGCCGAGCTATGAAACCAATTGCATAGAAGATTGGGAGCAAAAAGTCGAGGCCATTGTGGATGAAACTATCCATGAAGATATGAGGCTAATTTCCGGTATTCCACCTTGGGTGCAAATGTATTTCGATAAACTATCGGAAAAATCAGGAGGCAAGGCAATCAAGGATATTTTCAGGAACTTTCAATTGTTTGTGTACGGCGGGGTGAATTTTGAACCTTACCGTGCCAAAATTGAAGCCAGTATTGGCAAGAAAATAGCGGCTATTGAAACTTATCCAGCTTCAGAGGGCTTTATTGCCTATCAAGATAGTCAAACCGAAAAAGGATTGTTGTTATTGGCTGATGCAGGAATGTTTTATGAGTTTATTCCTGCTGATGAATATTACAACGAAAAACCAACTCGTTTGAGTTTAGCAGAGGTAGAAATCGACAAAAACTATGCATTGATTTTGAATACCAATGCGGGACTTTGGGGATATAGTATTGGCGATACTGTGAAATTTATTTCCCTGAATCCTTATAAAATTGTAGTGACGGGAAGGATCAAGCATTTTATTTCGGCCTTTGGTGAGCACGTGATTGGCGAAGAGGTAGAGCATGCTTTACTTTCGGTGGCTAACCAAGAAGGAGTGGAGATTACAGAATTTACCGTAGCACCGCAGGTAAATCCAGCGGAAGGCGAATTGCCTTATCATGAGTGGTTTGTAGAGTTTTCTAAAGCTCCGCAAGACTTGGCTGCATTTAGTTTAAAGGTAGATTTGGCTTTACAACAGAAAAACATTTATTATTTTGACCTCATTGAGGGAAATATTCTACAGCCTTTAAAGATACGAACACTAGGCAAGGATGCTTTTGTAAATTATATGAAAGCAGAGGGAAAACTTGGTGGACAAAACAAAGTGCCCAGGTTAAGCAATGATAGGAAAATAGCGGAAGGATTGAAGGATTACGTTAAATAGATTGTCATTCTGAGGAACGAGGAATCTCTAAAAGATACTTCGCTGCGCTCTGTATGACATTAAAAAAGAAAAATATTGAAACACATCTCTATACTAGGCTCTACAGGTTCCATAGGAACACAAGCACTGGAAGTAGTGCGGGCAAACCCCAATTTATATAAGGTTGACGCCCTCACTGCGCAGCAAAATGCCAGTTTGCTTATTGCACAAGCCTTGGAATTTAAACCTGAACTGGTGGTTATTGGCGATGAAAGCCAATACAAGAAAGTTAAAGATGCCTTGCCTAATGCTCGAGTTTTAGCAGGGGAGGAAGCATTGTTGGCTGCTGTTCAATTGTCGCAAACCAACTTGGTGCTTACGGCGGTGATGGGTTCAGTAGGTTTAAAACCCACTATTGCCGCTATCGAGGCTAAAAAAGATATTGGACTTGCCAATAAAGAAACGTTGGTTGTCGCTGGTGAACTGGTGATGAATTTGGCCAAACAGCACGACGTAAACATCGTTCCGGTAGATTCGGAGCATTCCGCGATATTCCAATGTTTGGTAGGTGAAGAACAAAGCTCCATTGAAAAAATTCTGCTTACCGCTTCGGGTGGACCTTTTAGAGGCAAGGACAGGAGTTTCTTAGCCACAGTGACTAAAAATCAAGCGCTAAAACACCCTAATTGGGTAATGGGAGCTAAAATCACGATCGATTCAGCCTCCTTAATGAATAAAGGTTTAGAAGCCATAGAAGCCAAATGGTTGTTCAACTTAACCCCTGAGCAGGTTGAAGTTGTAGTGCATCCACAATCGATCATCCATTCGATGGTGCAGTTTACCGACGGTTCCATTAAAGCGCAAATGGGCGTTCCAGATATGAAATTGCCAATACATTATGCATTAGCTTATCCCAATAGGCTAAAAACAGATTTCGAACGTTTTAGCTTTTTAAAATATCCTGAATTGACATTTTCCGAGGCAGATACAAAAAGTTTTCGTAACCTTGAGCTGGCTTACATTGCTATGCAAAAAGGGGGGAACATGCCTTGCATCTTAAATGCAGCCAATGAAATGGTGGTAGATGCATTTTTGAAAGATAAAATAGGCTTTTTGGAAATGAGCGATGTGATTGAGCAGTGTATGAACGAAATGGAATTCGTGGCACAGCCAACGCTAAACCATTATTTAGAAACAGATCAGCTTACCCGTATATTTGCGGATCAGTTGGTAACAAAACAAATAGTAACACATCTAAAATAGAAACATACGACAATAAAATATGGACGGATTGATTATGGCGGGCCAGCTTTTGCTGGGATTATCGATACTAGTAATCTTACACGAGTTAGGACATTTTTTAGCAGCAAGAGCCTTTGGGATTAAAGTAGAAAAATTTTACCTCTTTTTTGACGCTTGGGGATTTAAACTATTTAGCTTCAAAGTAGGCGATACAGAATATGGTGTGGGCTGGTTACCTTTAGGTGGCTACGTTAAAATTTCGGGGATGATAGATGAGTCTATGGATACCGAACAGATGGCCCAACCAGCGCAACCTTGGGAATTTAGATCAAAACCAGCTTGGCAACGTTTAATCGTAATGCTTGGCGGTATCATCGTGAACGTAATTGTAGGTATTATTATCTTTTGGATGGTAGCTTTTAAATATGGAGATACATTTATCGTTAATGATAAACTGACCAATGGAGTGAATCCTGGAATCATAGGAAAACAGATTGGCTTACAGACAGGAGATAGAATATTGGCAGTAAATGGTCAAAAGCTAATGTATTTTGATGAATTATTAAGCTCAAAAGTGCTTTTTGGAGGCTCTAAATTGACTATTTCTAGAGAAGGTAAAGCAATGGATTTAAGGGTTCCTGAAACTGTTTTAGATAGCGTTAGCAAATACACCATTAAGTCTTTTGTAATGCCTAGAATGGTTGCTAAGAAGATAGATTCTGTAGCTAGTCCAAAAGATTTACAGCCTTCGTTAGGTATCTTTGCTAAAATAAAGGCAATATTTGTCAAGCCAGAACCTGTAAAAATTGAAGCTCCAGCTTATGAGGCAGGATTTAAAAAGGGAGACAGTATCTTAGCTGTTAATGGAAAAAGCATCCGTTTTTTTGACGATTTTACTGCTGAGGTAGGCGCTAAAGCAGGAAAAACTATTAGTGTAAGTTTACTTCGAAATGGAGAAGTGTTAAACCTTCATCCTAAAGTATCAAAAGATGGTACTATTGGTCTGATCATTCCTTCAATACCTCCAGCGTCTATCAATCTTCAATATGGATTTGTAGAGTCTTTTTCTATAGGGATTAATAAGGGATGGTCATCTTTTAAAGATAATGCAAAAGGTATTTGGAAAATGATTACGGGTAAATTGAGTACACGTAATATCAGTAGCCCGATAGGCATTGCAAGTGCATATGGAAGTACATTTGAATGGGAAAGGTTTTGGAGTTTAACAGGATTGATATCTATGGCATTGGCTTTTATGAATCTATTACCAATTCCAGCTTTAGATGGTGGACATGTTGTTTTCTTAATTGTCGAAATGATCAAAGGAAAGCCATTAAGTGATAAATTTATGGAAAGGGCCCAAGTGGTAGGTTTTGTTATTTTATTATGTTTAATGGTTTACGCGTTTGGTAATGATATATTAAAGAAATTTGGGATATAAATTTATGATGTTAGGGGGGGAGTATTTGAATTATTTTAAACTAGCCCCTAATTCCTAGTCCCTAATACCTGTAAAATGAACTACTTCGAACTTTACGACTTGCCAATTAGTTTTCATCCAGATCAAAATGTGGTGAAACAGCAGTTTTATGCATTGAGCAAGAAATACCATCCAGATTTTTACATCAATGAAAGCACTGAGAAACAGGAAGAGGTTTTAGAACTCTCTACGCTGAACAACAAAGCCTTTCAAGTATTAAAAGATCCACAGAAAGTGCTGCAATATGTACTTACCTTAAAAGAAGTGATTGCCGAGGGGGAAAATTATACTTTGCCGCAATCTTTTTTAATGGAAATGATGGAGGTGAACGAAGCCATCATGGATTTGCAGTTTGATCCTGATGCGGAGAAGGCAGAGCAAATCAAACAACAAATTGCAGATATTGCGCAAAACTTAGATCAGGAATTGACTCAGCATACCAATAATTTTGAGACATTAGATATGGAGCAGCAAACTGCACAACTTTCTAAAATCAAAGACATCTATTACAGAAGTAAATATTTACATCGCCTACAGGAGAGCCTCACTAAAATAAATAATTAAGTTTGGGATAAGCGTTTTGCGATATGTCATTATCTTCAGCCCCTAGCAAATCCTTGTCGTTCTACTAAAATCGGCCTTGGCCTGTTCGGGATGCACAAATTGGCCCTAGTTCTTCCTTTAACAGAACAGGGCGCCTGCCTACCGCAGGCAGGCAGGCGTGGATTTTTTTGCATACTTTTTTCATCTATAGGAAAAAAGTTTGTCCGCGAAGCGATGGAACCATAAATAGTAGTGAAAAATGATATTTTGAACTGATGTTAATTAGTTATATTGTGCTATTATTGCTAAGCAATAAATAGGTATGATTTCCTTTAATCATTTGGTTTTTATAGAAGTAGCTAGGCATTTGAGTTTTACAAAAGCCAGTGAAGTGCTGTTTATTAGCCAACCAGCCATCAGCAAACATATACAGAAGCTGGAGCAGCAATATGGCGTTTCTCTTTTCGACAGAAACAAAGGTTGGGTGAAACTCACTCCCGCAGGTTTAATTTTGCAAAAGCACTTACAAACGGCGAGCACGCTAGCTAGCCAAATCGTATTTGATGTAGGAGCTTTTCGTCAATTGGATAGCTTAAGGGGCAACCTCAAGTTAGGTGCAAGTACTACTGTGGCACTGTATATCATTCCATCCGTATTGTCGGCTTTTAGGAAACACCATTCGGAAATCCACATTAGTATGGTGAATCGAAACTCTGAAAATGTGACCTCAGCCTTATTAAACCACGAAATTGACTTGGCTATTGTAGAAGGAAAAAATAAAATGGATGGCATCAATAGCCAGTTTTTCCTTACAGAAGAAGTGGTTGCTGTTTGCGCACCTGACAGCTATCTGTCAAAGAAATTGAATTACAGCATTCAAGAATTTAAAACACTGCCTTTGGCCATTCGTGAAAGAGGCTCAGGAACCTTGGCCGCTGTAGCACACGCCTTGCAGCAACATCATTTAAAAATCAGCGACCTTAATACCTGTATTAGGCTAGGGGGGACAGAAGTGCTCAAGAACTTTGTCATGGCCGATGACTGTATGGCTTTCTTGCCTTACACTGCAGTACAAAAGGCCCTGGAAAGAGGCGATTTGGTTAAATTGAATATCGAGGAACTTAACATCCAACGACATTTCTATTTCATTCAAAGATTGGGGGATGAGAATTTAGGCATTAACAAGGCCTTTATCAAATTTGCTAAAAGTCATTATAACATTTAGTTATATGCTATGGTAATTTATGATATACACTAGGCTTTTCTTTGCACTAATTTAGTGTTATGGAAAAATTAATCTGTGCCGAACCTTCACCATCTATAACCAATGATTATGCGTTGATCTGCAGTAACTGCCATCAACAATATCAAATAAATCAACTACAAACCTTTTGTACACAATGCGGTTCAGCGCCTATTGTAGCTAAATATTGCTTGGAGGAAAGCTCGCCTAAACAAGTAATTGATCAGGGCGAAAGATCAATGTGGCGCTATTCAAAAGTATTGCCCCTAAGCAATCAGGAAAACAGAGTAAGTTTGGGTGAAGGCTGGACACCAATTTTGCCTTTGTCTAATTTAGGTAAGCGTTTATCCTTAGAAAATCTTTTGTTAAAAGACGAGTCCTTTAATCCTACAGGTTCATTTAAGGCCAGAGGTTTGAGTATGGCCGTTTCAAAAGCTAAAGAATTAGGTGTAGAAGCTTGTATTGTGCCCACAGCTGGAAACGCAGGTGGAGCTTTAAGTGCCTATTGTGCCAAAGCTCAAATGAATGCCATTGTGGTGATGCCAAGTCATACGCCTATGGCCTTTCAAAAGGAGTGTTTAGCTTTTGGAGCAGCGTTAATTTTAGTAGATGGGTTAATCCACGACTGCGCCAAGAAAGTAGCTGAAATTAAGAAAGAAATAAATTGTTTTGATATTTCTACGATGAAAGAGCCTTATCGTTTAGAAGGTAAGAAAACTTTAGGCTATGAAATTGCCGAACAGCTTAATTGGGAGCTGCCTGATGTAATTTTATATCCAGCAGGAGGGGGAACTGGCTTGATAGGGATTTGGAAAGCCTTTCAGGAAATGAAGCAAATGGGTTGGATAAAAGCTATTCCTACTAGAATGATCGCCATACAGGCCGAGAATTGCCAACCCCTAGTGGCTACAATAAACGGTTGGCAAGAAAATGCTGCCAATTATGAAGGTTCGGCCACAGTAGCTAACGGTTTGGCCGTACCGCGACCTTTTGCCGAGCGTATGATGTTGGAAGTATTATCGCAATCAAAGGGTGATGTTTTAGGAATTAGCGAAGCAGAGATCACAGAGAACCTTAAGGAAATGGCCAGAATGGAGGGCTTGTTGGTGGCTCCCGAAGGTGCCGCACTTTTGGCTGGTTTAAAGCAGTTGATCAAGTTGAATAAAGTAGAAAGACATCATAAGGTATTATTGCTCAATACGGGTTCTGCCTATAAGTATTTGGATAATTTTAGTTTTTAAACCTTAAGTAGATATAATGTCAAAAAGATAAATTGGGTATGGCTAGTAAAATTATCGGGTTATTTTTGGGGAAATCATAGATAATATGTCCTCATTACACCTTTTTAGAAAAGTAGCCCTAGCTGAAGGAATTTCCTACATTGTATTATTGTTTATAGCCATGCCACTTAAATACTGGGCCGATATGCCGTTGGCTGTTAAATATGTGGGTTGGGCACATGGTTTATTGTTTGTAGGTTATATTGCCTGCTTAGTGATGGCTTGGCAAGAGAGAAAATGGGGATTTGGTAAAGTAGTGTTACTGTTCATTGCCTCTTTACTGCCTTTTGTGCCTTTTTGGGTAGAACATAAACTAAAAGCTGAGGAAACTGCTGCTTAGTAACGTCCTTGCCATAAATCATTATCTTAGCATTTATTTGCATTGCTATAATGATTGCCAGAGGCAAATTAGACATTCGTTTTTCCGAACTTTTTAAAGCCGCTCGACATGTAGCTATTGACGCTATTGGCGCAAGTATTGAACAACCTCATTTTCCTGAGCAAACTTTGCCATGTCTATCGGTTCGTACTGGTTTTGATTTGCTTTTGAGTGCCCTGAAATTAGCACCAGGCACCGAAATTTTGGTGGCCAATATCAATATTCCCGATATGTTCACCATTATGGCACAGCATGGCTTGAAGATAATTCCCCTAGCCATAGATCGAGATACTTTGGGCATTTCTGCCTCTCAAATGGAGACGGCAATTACTTCCCAAACTAAATTACTGCTCATTACACATTTGTTTGGAGCAGTGACATCAATAGAACCTTTGTTGAAAATTGCGAAAGCACGTGGACTTATCGTTATCGAAGACTGTGCGCAAGCTTATGATGGAGCATATAGAGGGAATACTCAATCAGATGTAGCCATGTTTAGCTTTGGACTGATTAAGACCAATACGGCCCTCACCGGAGCGTTGTTGCATTTTAATCATCCAACTCTTTTTGCCGAGGTTCGAGCTTTAAATCATCAATTGCTGGTACAGTCCACTAAAATCTATTTAAAAAAGATATTTAATGCTGTTTTTATTAAGCTATTTACCAAAAAAGTACCTTTTAGTTTGGCCTACTGGTTTTGTAAACAATTAAAAAAGGACTTTGATGCATGGTTAACTGGTTTTACCAGAGGATTTCCTGGTGTAGAATTGATGAAAAAAATCAGACATCAACCCTGTGCTGCAAATCTGCAGTTGCTGTATGATCAATACAATAAAGATTATCGAAACCAAATTCAGCAAAGAAAAGATTTGGCCGCACAACTACTAAAGGGTTTAGATAAAAAATATTTGATTGGTGCTTCCAATGAACAACATACGCATTGGGTATTGCCTATTGAAGTTCCAGAACCTTCCTCATTTGTCGAAAAATTAAGAGGAAATGGATTTGATGCCACCTCAAAAGCATCCAGTTTGGTAAAATTTACGGATGAAAATATCCTATTGGAAGCGGAGAATGAGCTAGAACTTGAAAATTTAATTTATATCCCAATGAATCTATCTATGGGTGATAATAGGGCTAAACGATTGAACCAATTATTGTTAGCAATTCTGCCTCATCCCAAAGGTTAATTAACGCCGAAAAAACCTCAAAAAAGAAGAAATAAAATTTGCGAATTAAATCTTAATACATACATTTGCACTCCCGCTTACGAGGAATGCCCAGGTGGCGGAATTGGTAGACGCGCTGGTCTCAAACACCAGTGGGAAACCGTGCCGGTTCGATCCCGGCCCTGGGTACTAAAAGCCTTAACTAGTTCATAGTTGAGGCTTTTTTGTTTTTAATCATTATTAATCGTCGCAATTTCCAACTATTGAGAATATTAATGACATGCAATCCATTATTATTTTCGCTGTTCATGCCTATAAACCAATGGTGATTTCCCTGTTTGCAGTTTAAAATACCTGTTGAAATTGGATAAATTGCTGAAACCAGATTCCGTACAGATTGACGTTACGCTGTCATTGCTCTCTCTAAGGAGTTTGCAAGCATGTTCTATTCTGACCTCTATTAAAAAATCGAAATAGCTCCTGCCAGTACGCGACCTGAAATAATGGCAAAAGGCATTGGGCACCATGTGAACAATAGCTGCAATGTCTTTGAGCTTAATTTCTTTATAAAAATTGTCCATGGTGTACAAGTAAATCATCGTGAGGCGGGTTTCGTCTATTTTTTTGAAAGGCTTTTGGCTTTTTACGGACGGCTGTTCGTGTGAATGAGAGAGCTCTTCACTTTCTGCAACCTCATTCAATAGTTGTAGTAATAAAGGAAGCTGTCCATAATTCGGACAAGTTTCTAGTTGATCAAAATATTTGATGACCTGTGGTTTGGTTTGCTCACTGATTATTATCCCTTTCTTGGCCTCTGTTAACAGGTTAATAAGAATAGCATTTTCCGGTAGCGATAGAAAATCATTCCCCAATCTATTCAAATTGAAGTGAAGTGTGTGCAACTGTAAGGGGATTAGGGTTTTACCATGTTTCATGGCGTAATCATAGTAACGATTGGTTTCAAATTTGAGCATATGCGGCACATTGGGACCAATTAAAATCATCGTGCCTGAAGAAATCCTTCTAGATTGGTCATCTATCGAAAAAGTTCCTTCCCCCGAGCGTATATACAATAATTCCACCTCTTGGTGGGTGTGAAAACTGTTCAGCGCATGGTAAACTTCGGCCGTTGCCAAGGTGAAAGTGGATCCTTTTACTTTGATATGCTGTCCGAAGTAATCTTTCATTTATACAATATGAATAAAAATATGTTATTTTTTATATAAAACTATTAATATAATATCAGTTTATCTTAATATTTAACAAGTTAGTTGTTGTAAAGCTCTCTACCTTGGTCTTAAATATTAAAATGATGAACAGAAATAGATTTACAATGGCATTGATTGAAGCCTCAATAGGCGATATTGATCAGGTTGGAGGAAAAAATGCCTCTTTAGGAGAAATGTTGCAGCAACTTACACCGCTAGGCGTTAAAATACCAAACGGTTTTATTCTAACCAGTTATTCCTATTACCAGTTCATCAGCCATAACCAGTTAGATCAGCAGATCAGGGAAATTTTGGAAGGTGCCGATATCGAAAATTTACAGGTGCTCAGTAATTGCGGTCATCAAATCAGAGCATTGATTCAGAATGGTGTTTTCTCTCAGGAAATGGAGCAGGAAATCTTGGAAGCTTATGAAAAGCTAATCGGCAAAGAAAATATGGACACTTTAGGTGTAGCGGTACGTTCGTCGGCTACAGCCGAAGACCTTCCAGATGCTTCCTTTGCCGGACAACAGGATACCTACCTAAATATCAGGGGACAACAAAATCTGCTTTCAGCAATCAAAAACTGTTTCGCTTCACTGTTCACCGATAGGGCAATCAGCTACAGGGAAGCTTTTGATTTTGGACATTTCAATATTGGACTTTCCGTGTGTGTGCAACAAATGGTCAGATCCGATCTTGGTGTTTCTGGAGTTGCTTTTTCAATTGATACTGAAAGCGGTTTTAAAGATGCAGTCATCATTAATGGCTCTTACGGATTGGGTGAAATGATTGTACAAGGTACCATTAACCCCGACGAATTTATCGTATACAAACCTTTACTGAAAAAAGGATTTTCTTCTATCGTAGAGAAAAAACTGGGTAAAAAACAGCAAATGATGGTCTACGGTACGCAAAAAGGCCAAACGGTTGATGTGATAACTACTACAGAAAAGGAAGCTGGGAAATTCTGTTTGAATAACGAACAAATCCTATTGCTGGCTAATTGGGTAATGATCATTGAAGATTACTATACAAAACTTAAAGGTAAATGGTGCCCAATGGATGTTGAATGGGCGGTAGATGGACTAAGCGGCCAACTTTATATCGTGCAAGCTAGACCAGAAACCATTCACTCCTTGAAAACTTCCAATAGTATTACTGAATACGAGATTTGTGATGATAGCCGATCAGACAAAATATTGCTTAAGGGAATTGCCGTAGGCGATAAAATTGCTTCGGGTAGAGTTCGTAATCTTAAAGGAGTAGGAAAGCAAAACATTCATGAAATTGATTTTCTACCCGGTGATATTATGGTGGCCGAAATGACAGATCCAGATTGGGAGCCAATCATGAAAAAAGCCTCGGCAATCATTACCAATAAAGGTGGCAGAACCTGTCATGCGGCTATTGTGGCTAGAGAGTTGGGGGTGCCAGCAGTAGTGGGTTGTGATGGAGCAACCGAAACCTTAGTTACAGGTGAAGAAATTACAGTTTCATGTGCAGAAGGCGAAACAGGTATGGTTTACAAGGGAAAAATAGCCTATAACAAAAGCGAACATGAACTTTCCAATTTGCCAGAAATTACAGTACCTGTGATGATGAACATTGGGTCGCCAGATATTGCTTTCCGTTATGCAAGTTATCCAGCTAAGGGTGTAGGTCTTGCCAGAGAAGAGTTTATCATTAACAACTACATTAAAATTCACCCAATGGCATTGTTGAAACATCAAACGTTGAATGATCAGGAGTTGAGCAGTTATATTCAAACGCTTATTTCTGGTTATAAGGACGAAGAAACCTACTTTATCGAAAAGCTTTCGTATGGTATTGCTAAAATTGCCGCGGCTTATTATCCAAACAAAGTGATTGTACGTTTTTCAGATTTTAAAACTAATGAGTACTACAATATGCCGGGCGGAAAATATTTTGAGCCTGGTGAAGAAAATCCAATGATTGGTTGGAGAGGGGCCTCAAGGTATTATTCGGAAGCTTACAAAGAAGCCTTTGGGATGGAGTGTAGGGCAATCAAGAGGGTTCGTGAAACCATGGGGTTAGATAATGTTGTGGTCATGATTCCTTTTTGCCGCACCGTTGGTGAACTTTCACAAGTTTATGGAGTAATGGAACAGTTTGACTTGAAACGTGGCCAGAATGGATTGGAAGTTTATCTGATGGCCGAAGTACCTTCGAACGTAATTTTGGCCGATCAGTTTGCCCAACATATTGATGGTTTTTCCATCGGCTCAAATGACCTAACGCAATTGGTGCTGGGGTTAGATAGGGATTCGTCTTTAGTGGCAGAACTATATAATGAGCGTAATGATGCTGTGAAGTTGATGATTTCTAACCTGATACAATCTGCTAAGAAAGCGGGAGTAAAAGTAGGTATCTGTGGGCAAGGACCATCTGATTATCCTGACTTTGCACAATTTTTGGTTGAAGAAGGGATAGATTCGATTTCCGTTACGCCAGATTCATTCATGAAGACGGTGAAAGCAATCAAAGAAATAGAGGATAAGTTAGTGGCCGATGTGGTAGAGGTCTGATGTTAATCATTCTTATGAAAACATCCGGGTATTAACCTGATAATCAATATAAAAGCCTTCCGTAACTGGGAGGCTTTTTTTGCGATACGCTAGTTGGGATACCGGTGTATAGTATACAAAACAAATCAACAAGGCTTTGAAAAATATTTGGGTTTTTAGTACCTAATCAGGTACTTTTACCATTAATCAATGCAATGGATCAATATTAATAGCCCAGAAGCCAAATAAGTGTGAAAATAAAATTAACCTTAGTGCTGCTTTTCATTTTCTCAGCAAAAATAAATGCTCAGCATATTGATATTGACCCTATTATAAAAGCATGGAAATTAAGTGATACCAACCAGACCCATGCATCCGAAAAAATATACCACGATATTAAACTATATGGCAGCAGTACCATCTTTATACGGTATAGAGATGCGCTGGAAGCATATGTAAAGCAAAAGCCCAACAATAAAAGGCTGCACATCAGATTTGTAATGTACGACGTACTTGGACGGCAAGAATATCACTTGCCTGTAACCATGGCCGATTTTGAAAACTTGCAGCATTGCATCAAACAAGCTTACCTTATCGACGATGAACAGCTTACTGCCGAGCTTTACACCTTGTACGCTTCCATAAATTTGAGCAATTACTCGGCTCATTTTGTATTGTATAACCTTAAAGCACTAGAACTACAGCGTAAAATAGGTTTTCGACACTTTGCTTTTGTGGCAACCCGGTTCTGCAACATTAGCGTTGCGCTTTACCATAGGGCTAATTACAAACACAGCATAGCCTATGGCAAACAAGGTTTGTTTATTGGTCAGGCAGATACTTCTGGGACCGAAAAACATCAAAGAATACAACTGTTTGATATCGTAGGTGCTTCGTACCGTAAATTAGATAGGCCCGATAGCGCCATATATTACTATCAAGAGCTACTTAAAGAACTAGATAAGCAAACCTTTATACCTGCCTTTAAACTGCTTTGGCAAAATATTGCCCGAGCAAACATAGGTGCCGTACAACTTGCTCAGCAAAATAAAAGTGTAGGACTACCTGCGATAAAAGAAGCTTATGTCTATTTTAACAAGGTAAACGAACAAAATTGTGTTGCCATATTTGGCAACATCCTGGCAAGTGTATATTATAATGAAGGTAATTATCATAAAGCCGTTAATCAATGGCAACAAGCACTAAAAGCTTCCGAAAAAGGAAGTCCGGCTGAAGAAATTAAAGCCCTAGAAGGTATAGCAAGCTGTTACAGACAAATTAAATTACCTGATAGCGTCTATAGGTACGCCAAACTTTACTATCAAAAAAAAGAAGCACTGTCTGTTGAAGAGAGTAAGACCAGCTTATCACAGTTAAAGGCAGAAATACAATTTGAAGATATGCAGCACTCCTTTAGCAAGAGTGTTACACAGCTGGAAAAGGAGCAGCAAACCCGTAATTTCATATTGGTAGGAGTAGCCCTTTTAGCCTTTATTGGGATATTGATATACAATCGACAACGCATAAAAGCACATCACCGCGAAGAAATGCTTTTGAAGCAAATGCAGGTAGAAACTGAAATAGCTAAACAAAACGTGATCAATCTTAGTCAAAATATTAGGTATAAGGACAAGATCATCAGTGAAATGGGCAAACGTATGTTAAGTTTGGAGAAACTTAGTCCACTGGAGCAACAAAACATACAGCAAAATTTATTAAGCTATGTTTTACTTACCCAAGAAGATTGGGTTGAGTTTAAAAAATCCTTTAATAAAGCATATCCTACATTTTTTGTACAATTGCAGCAGTATGTACAATCCCTAACTCCCGGCGAAGAGCGTTTGGCAAGCCTTATTTTCTTGAAACTTAACGACCAGGAAATGGCAGGTATGCTCGGTATCGGCAAAGATAGCGTAAAGCGCAGTCGTATGCGGTTCAGGAAACGCCTTTCCCTTCATGCCGACCAAAATTTGGAGCAGTTCATCAGCTCTTTGGTTTAAAAAAGCAAAAACATCATAATCACGAGCTAGCTATATAAATTGATAGGTAGCTTATTGGTTTGTCACCCTTGTTTGTCACCCCTTAAAATTTGATACAGCGCAGGTTTTGTTCCAAAATTTGTACATGCAACAGCATCATAATAAATCTTATTGGCTATCCATTATAGTGATTGTGCTAATAGCGATAGTAATCATGCTGCTGATATGGATTTATTTTGATCATCGAATGGAAAGAATATAAACCTTATAACTATGAAAAGACTACTTACCATCTTTTTAATCTTAAAAGCCTTTACTCTAGCAGCGCAAAATCCTACACCAGTACCCTCAGCATCGGGTATCGTATATGTAAAGCAGAGCGGGGCAGGAACCAAAACAGGAGATTCTTGGGCCAATGCTGCTCCAGAGTTGGCTGATGTTTTAGTTGCGGCCAAAAATAATACTTCTATCCAGCAGATCTGGGCGGCTGGTGGCACGTACAAACCTTTGTATCGGGCCGATAACTTAAATGGGACCAATGCCAATGATCGCTATAATGCCTTTGTATTGGTAAAAGATGTAAAGGTTTATGGCGGTTTTGCTGGTACCGAAGCTACTTTGGCTAACCGGAACCTAAGCTTAATAGCCAATGCTAGTATTTTAAGTGGCGACCTTGATCACAACGACACCCAAACTAATGGTGTGAGTACCACTATTAACGGAAGCAATGCCTATCATGTACTTGTTGCTTCTGGCAATGCAGGTACCGCTGAATTAAACGGTTTTACCGTTACCGGTGGTAAAGCTGATTTAAATACCAATATTAACGTAAACGGAAATCAGCTTAGTCAAAATAATGGTGCCGGAATGTACAATGTTTCCACATCACTAGTGTTAAGCCAACTTATTTTTGCAGGGAATACCGCAAACGACGGCGCTGCTATTTATAATATTTCATCAACACCGAGTATTATTAATAGTACTTTTAAAGGGAATACAGCCAACAATGCAGGGGGAGGTATATACAATACCAACTCATCACTGTCGCTCAAAAACAGTCTTTTTTCAGGGAACAAAGCTGTGTGGGGGGGCGCTGTTTTTAAAGAGAATGGTGGTACGGATACCTATCTAAACTGTACCATGGGCGGTAACCGGGCCACTAGCGGTGGCGACGGCATAAATATCAAGACCAATACCAGCACAGTCCATGTGCGTAACAGTATTTTGTATAGTAATGGTACAGGTACAGGAGCCAATGTTGGGGATATCCGTAACGACGGTAATAATACCACCATCAATGTCCAAAATAGCTTGTATGGCAAGTTGGTGGGCAGCATTGTTGACCAAGGAAATAACAGCACTGCCAATCCAATGTTTGAAAATCCTATTTCGGCTTTTAGTGCACCAACAAGTAATGGCAATTATGCCTTACAGGATATCAGTCCAGCTATTGGTACGGGTGATAATACATTGTACGGCGTAAATTTGAATATCGATAATGACCTGACGGGTAACCTACGTTTGAACAGCAATAACATAGATATGGGAGCGTATGAATATCCTGCTCCAACTACCACTCCCGATGCCAATGGTATTTTATATGTAGATGCTATCGGTAGCGGTAACAAAACTGGCGATAGCTGGGCTAATGCCGCTGAAATACGACCGGCTTTTATTGCGGCCAGAAACAATACCGCAATACAGCAAATATGGATAAAAGCAGGAACCTATTATCCAACCAACGACAATAACCGAAACAAATATTTGGAAATAACACGCAATATTAAAGTATATGGAGGCTTTGCAGGTACAGAGACCAATATCAACGATCGTAATTTGCAAACCAACATTAGCACTTTGAGCGGTAATATTGGGAATGCAGGTTCATTTTCGGATAACAGTTACCACCTGTTGGTAATTTGGCCAAAAAATGATGCCATATTGAGCAACCAAACGGTGGTAGATGGCATTACATTTAGCGATGCCAATGCCAACTCTGGTGCAGTGTTTAATAATGAACTGCCTTTATACATGGGCTCGGCTGTTTTTGTCACGATACAAGATTTCTCGCAAAAGAATCAGGCTGCCATCAGCAACTGCAAGTTTGTCAACAACTTTGCTTACCAAGGAGGAGCGGCTATTTACTATGACGGTTTGTTGGCCATAAACGAGCATTTCAAGGTAGAAAACTGTTACTTTGAGAACAACCGATCAGAGTATGTAGGAGGTGCTTTGTTTTTTTATTACGAACCACCAAATGCTGGCTTTGGATATAACCCACCGCCAAACGTTTATTACAATATAGCCATCAACAATTGTGTGTTTAAGGGAAACAAGGTAAATAATAATTCGCAGGGGCGTGGCGCCGAAAGCTCTGGAGGAGCCATTGTTGCCCTTAACAAAGGTACAGTGGAAATCAGGAACAGCACCTTTTTCGAAAATACTTCTGATATTACCTACACCGCACATGGTTATGCCACTTACGGTAATGGTAGTGGTGTGGCTGCTGTAAAAGATGCCGATGTGAGCATCATTAACTCCTTGTTCTACAATAACAACAAAGCTGCTATATTTAACCGTGAGGCTAATGTAAAGCTGATCAACACAACCGTTCACCATGCTACTAATGAATTGGTAGCTTTATCTATGAGCAAAAAACTAGAACTCTACAATAGTATTTTATGGAACGACGCATCTAATACATCGGCCTTCCTTTTGCCAGATAACCAGCCGGTTACCGCTATAGCCAATCATAGTATTTTTAATACCAGTGCTAATATTACTTTTACTTCACAAGCCAATAATATTTCGCAAAATCCGCTCTTTACCAATGCTGCCAATAACGATTTTAGTTTGCAGGGCAGCAGCCCCGCCATCAATGTAGGTGACAATAGCCTATACGAGCCTCAAATAAGCTTAGCAGCCGATAAAGATCTGGCAGGAAACGACCGTTTGCAGACCACTACTGTGGATATAGGTGCTTACGAATATACCGGAACCCTGCCCGTTGAGCTGCTAAGCTTTAAACTCGACAAACAGAACAATGGCGTATTGTTAACCTGGAAAACTGCTACTGAAACTAATAACAAAGGATTTAATGTGTTACGTTCAGGTAACGGTGCCGATTTTATTCCCATACAACATATAAAAGCTAAAGGAGCCGGTAACTATGTTTGGTTAGATAACAATCCTTTGTCGGGACAAAGCTATTACCAGTTGCAACAAGAAGATTTAAACGGTGATACGGAAATTGTGGGTCAAGGCACCATAAATTTTGAACTGTCTGGAGAAATATCTGCATACCCCAATCCAACAAAAGATATGGTTAACATAAGGGTTAACGGAAATAATAGTTCAGAAGCAAGATTGTTTGATATTTCTGGCCGTTTATTACAAAGTAGGGCTGTAAAACAGGGCAATCAGATGGTGTCGTTTAACTTATCGGCATATGCCCCTGGGCTATATGTGATAAGGCTAATTGGCGGGCAAACCCAAACGTTAAAAATCATTAAGCAATAAACCGTAGGAGTGGTTATTCCTCTATGCCCGGTACATCAGGCTCATTCAGCAAAGGCTCAACCGGAACAGTGATAGCTGCAGCAGGTGGGGAGGCAATAGTAATGGGAGGAATAGCCCCGCCTAACATGTTGATATAGCCTTTTCTGCTACCACCAGCACTAACATGTTGGATGCGAAAGCTCGAAGGAGGTTCCAGTCCAATGATAAGGATAGGCACCGAAAGCAGGTCTCGTAGAGGAGCCAGATAGGTCAGGAACTTTTCATAGGTGCCAATGGCGCCATCAAAACCACCTGCTTCACGCATGGCATTGGTGGCGCATATAATGACACCAACTTCAGTTTGGATATTCTTTTTAACATGGTTGAGTTCGCTAGCCAATACTGGCTTGATCAAATTCCAGGCAATAACGGTGCTATGGTTAAAAGCCACTTCCATAGAAATTAGCCCCTTAGCAAAATCAAGGAGCCATGTTTCGCCAACATATCCAGCTTCCTGAAAAATGGGCGATTGTCTATTCCAATTTAAAGTGCTAAGGCGTTCATCAATAAGTTGGTTAATGGCTACCGAAATACTTTTTGGCCTACGCATCCTTAATGCTGTATCGTAAGTTTCATGTTTAGCTATGATATCCGCATCGCTAATGTTGCTAATGGTATCTAAAAGTTCTTGATATTCGTTAGCAAACTGTGGTTCACGAAGAATAACTTCAGCATGTCGAAAGGAATGGGTCTTGAAATTCATATCAGTATGTTTTCAGGTGTTAATGATATGAAAAAGATTACATACTTTTAGGTGAAGCAATATAAATATGTCTTTATCCTCCCATTTTTCTAACGATATGAAGAAAGAACAGCTTTTAGGTGTTTTTCTTGATGAGCTTTATACCAAGCTGGGAATGAAGTTTGACAGGGTGCTCAATATAGCATTGCAAAGAAATGGGATAGATCTGGTGATCACTAAAAATGAGAAGCAGTTCTTGGTTGATGAAAAAGCGCAATTGGATTATCTGGATAAATCAATCCCTACTTTTGCTTTTGAAATAGGCACATTTGTAGGCAGCAACCATAGAAAAGGTTGGCTTTTTGATGAACAGAAAGAAACCACACATTACATGTTGGTTACCGATATTATGTTAAAACAAAAGGGGCAATTTACAAAACCTAACGACATTGCCTCTGTAAAATTGCTTTGGCTCAATAGAAATAAACTGCTGCAGTTTTTAGCCAATGAAGGGTTAGACTTTGCCTATTGCCGAAAAGCAGAGGAAGAAGCTAGGGAAAAGGGCTTGCATGGCAGTATTGATATCGATAAAGAAGGTTTATACTTTTATCTGTCTGCTCAAAAAGCCGAAGCCCCATTTAACCTGATCATTAGCAGGGAAAACTTGAAGAAAGTAGGGGTAGAGTTGAAGCTGCCGCTCTAAACCGTAATGTTTTCATGTTTGGCAACTCGTTCCATTAACGTTTTGCCTATCATTTCAATGATACCTACCACTAAGGCATTGCCCATAAAAAAGGCCCTTTTAACATCACTAGCACCTTTGGTATGGTCATCTGGAAACATGTTTAACCGTTCAAGCTCTATAGGAGTCAACCTCCTGGTAATGCCATTGCGAGAAATCACATGTTTAAAGCGTGATGGCGCACTTCCTCCTTCACCTGTAATAATGGTACGTGAAGGCTGATCCAAAGGGTCAGGGAAAATCATGCCACCCTCACTGTAATTGTAGGTAAAGCCCGAAGCCTTGTTGGTTCTTTCTTCCTTTTTAGGTCCTTTAAGGTATTGCCATTTTTCCCATGAATTGCCATCAATGATGAAAGAAGGAGGAACATCTCCATCTTCTTGTAGGATACTACCTAAGGTCATGTTTTTGCCGGTGTAGTCAGGAGTAACCTTGGTTGTAAATACCATTCTGTCAATCATGATGCCTGCATTTTCAAAAGGACTGGTTGCACCCAATTGGGCACTAAAATCTTCTGAAATATCTGCTAAGTCGCCTTGTATATGAAAAGTTTTGGCTTTTGCCGTATCTGCAGAAACAGGAAAGGTATCCGCAAAAAGTCCGCCTTCAGTTAGCAACTGAGCTTTATCTGCATGTGAGCGGATTTCAGAAAACAGTGGAGTACTATGATGATAAGCTAAAATAAAGGTTCTTCTGCGGCGTTGCGGTAATCCATACTCTGCGGCGTTGATCACACGCCATTCTACTACATAGCCTAAATCGGCTAAAGAAGCGAGGATAATGGCAAAATCACGGCCTCGTTGTTTAACGGGAGATTTAAGCAGTCTATCTACATTTTCAAGAAAAACATAAGCTACGGGGTTGCCATTTTCTGTTTTTGCTTTTAAGATGCGGTATATTTCCCACCAAAGCACACCTTTTTTACCCTGTAAGCCTCCCGATTGGCTTAAGGTTCTAGCTACAGAATAATCCTGACAAGGGAAGCCGCCAACCAATAGGTCATGATCGGGTACCTCGTCGGCAGGTACAAGCGCAATATCATTGTTGGAATGTCCTTGGTTACCAAAGCGGGCTTCATAAACCATAGAGGCATCTTGGCTTTTGGTAGAAGGTTCCCATTGGTTGCTCCATACCACTTTGTAATTGCTTTTCAGTTTTTGCTGATAACCGCTCAGGGCAGATTTGCCCTTCCAACCTTCTAAACCTAAACGAAAACCGCCTACGCCTGCAAATAATTCTGCCACTCTGATCTCTTTTCCCATGTTTGGACAATGCTAATTGATTCCGCTAAAATAATAAAGAGAATTGGGAGGATCAAGCTTTGCAAGAGATTTTATTGAAGGATATTTTCCACAGCGATTTATTTGCACTTGAACTATACAGATACGAATTTATTCTTATATTTTTTATGATAAAAGGTTTGGATTTAATTTTATTTCATTACCCGTGCAACCCTTTTAAAAATAGGTTCGTCTCGCTGTTATATGAAAAAAAATAACATCAGCGCCCGACTCCTTTTAATAATCACCTTTTTAATTTTCCTGTTTAGTGCCAAAGCTCAGCGTATTGTTGAAGGTACCGTTAAAGATTTACAGCAAAACCCCATTCCATACTGCTCCATAGGGATTAAGAATAGCAAAGTAGCTACCGTGGCAAGTGAAAACGGAACCTTTAAACTCATTATTCCAGACAGCTTGGCTTCAAGTAACATCATCTTTAGTGCCATTGGTTTTTTTGATCGGCAAATCCCTCAAACGGAAATGAAATCGAGCATCATCGTACAACTAAAAGAAAAAGTTTTTTCCATTAATGAAGTAGTGATTAAAGGCTCTAAATTGAAAGAAAAAACTGTTGGACAGCAATCAAGGCCGATGATTACCTTTTCCAAAATGTTCGATCAAAATATTCCCAGTATTGAGCAGGGCAATATCTACGACATCTACGAGCGAACAATTCTTAAAGGCTATAATTTCTACATCATGCCAAGCTCAAAGTTCTCTTCAATTACTTTAAAACTGAACGTTTACACTGTGAAAAATAACCTGCCCGACAGTAACGTGCTTAGCAAGAACATTACCTATAAAGCTACCACTACCGGTTGGCAACATATTGACCTTGCCCCATATCATCTTAATTTCGATGGTTTGGCTAAAATTGCGGTTACCCTACAACTGGTAAATCACATGCCAGATAGCAATAATGCATTTGTATTTGGTGTTTCGGCAAAGAAAACACTTTCAAAAGACCTGTTATTCCGTTATCAAAGTCAGGGGAATTGGGAAAGCAATGCCGGAACCTTCATTGCCAATCTCGATCTGAAGTATAATAACGATCGTCAAAAAATAGATTCCTTTGCTCCTTCGACCATAGAAGAGAGCTCTGAAGTAAAAATGCTTGCCAATTACTATCTACACAAAGAAGCTGCGAAAAAAAGCGGCTATGGCAAAAGCAAAAAAGGGAAATACATTGATTTGGGAGATGCAAAAATATATACAGAAGAATATGGCGAAGGAGAGCCTTTATTGATGCTTCATGGAAATAATGGAAGTATGGAAGATTTCTATCGTCAGATTCCATTTTTTGCCAAACATTTTAGGGTAATTGCTATCGATACGCGTGGACAGGGTAGAAGTACAGACCTTTCAACAGCTGCTTATAGTTACGATGGTTTTTCATCAGATCTTTACAAAATCATCAATTCACTGGCACTTCAAAAAGTGAATATTATAGGTTGGAGCGATGGTGGAAATACCGCACTTACATTTAATCTGGCACATCCAGAAGCAGTAAACAAAATAATCACCATAGGGGCCAACCTAGAACCTGCTGGTGTTAAGGATAGTTTGATTAATACTTTTAAAAAGCAACTTTCTATCGATAGTCTTCCAAGAAACCATCGCTTAATTCGTTTGATGTTGGAACACCCACACATTACATCGCAGCAACTACAGAGCGTCGATTGTCCTGTGCTTGTTATTGCCGGAAGTGATGACGTGATCAAGCCCGAACATACGCAGCTGATTGCAGATAAAATCAAAAAGTCTCAATTGCAAATTATTCCTAATGCTACACATTACGTCCCTTTTGAACAACCAAATCAACTTAATAAAATTATCCTACAATTTTTAAAAGACAAATAGAGAAAACTTATCAAAATAGTTAAGAAGGATGTCCATGTTGCAACAAAGGTGGGCTAAATGCCCACCTTTTATCGTTTTCTTAATAATCTTTATTTTGTTTAATCAAAGGATCAGAGTCGATGACTACTTGTGGAATAGGGAATACCAAATGGATGTCTCTGGCATTTTTACCCCTAGCAATGGCATTAGAAATAAACTTGCCCATCCTGATCATGTCGATCCTCCGATGGCCTTCGTTGTAAAACTCATGCCCACGTTCTGTCAGGATCAGATCTCTCAACTGTTCTTTGGAAGAAATGTCTACTAGTTTAAGATCTGGGACATTCGCTCTACGCCTTACATAGTTGATGTTGTCCAATGCTTCTTGTGTTGGACCGCTAACTTCATTTAAAGCTTCGGCTCTGCTTAAGTAAATATCGGCTAACCTAATTTCTGGAATATCGTTACCATGGGCGGCACCTGCGTTGTTTTGATCTGGCCAATATTTCACCGATCTAATATTGTCGTTGCCCAACAATGATACAGTTTGGTTGGCATTGTTAATGTAAACCGTCATGAACAACTTTTTACGTTTATCTCCCGTTTCAAAAGAATTATAAAAGGCATCGTAAATTCTAAACTCATTAGGCCAGTTTAACCAAGTAGATTTAAATACTATTCCTGTTTCTGGTGACGATTTAAAGTTGTCTGGAAAGGATACATTGCTCCAACTGTTTGCGGTAGCCCGATCGGTAGAGGCAATGGCTGGTCGTACCCAAATGTATTCGCTATTGTTTTCGTTTTCTACCTTAAACAAATCCATATACTCACCAAATAACGAATAGTTAAAAGTGCTTAAAAAAGTTTGCGATAATGTAGCCGCTTCACTCCATTTTTTAGTGTTCAGGTAAAACTTGATTAAATAGCCCATGGCAGCGGCTTTGTGTGCTCTGTAACGCTCTGGTACATTGGTTGGCATTGGCAGGTCGGTAGTGGCCTCCTTAAGCTCGGTTTCAATAAAGTTTTTAAGCGTATTTTCATCTGCTCTTGCTAAGTTAACTGCTTGAGTAGTGGAAGTTCTTAACGGAACTGTTCCAAAAAAGAAATACAATTTGTAATAGGAAATGGCTCTTAGGAAACGTGCTTCGGCAGTATAGCTTTTCTTCTCTGCCTCGCTCAAAGCCGATTCTGGGATGTTTTCAAGGACCATGTTGGCATCCCTAATGCATTGATAGGGTGGGTCCCAGTTTTGGATCAGGAAATCCATAGTAGGATCCCAGTTAAACTCGCGGTAGTTCCTAATGGTGGGTTCTACGCTATCACCACTTTGGTTAAGAATATCGGTTGAAAACTCCTGCGGACCTAATACATAAATAGAGTTGTTGCTATTCATGTTCGCTGCTTTGGCATAAGCTTCGTATAGTAGTGAGGTCAAACCTTCCTTGGTTCTTAAATAATTTTCTGGGGCCAATTGGGCAAACACCTCTTCCTTTAAAAAATCCTTGCAGGAGGTAAGAGAAAGCGTGCATAGGCAACAGGTTAAAATCAGGGATTGATATATCGTTCTCATGGTTTTATAGATTTAAGTTAAGGCCAAATAAAAAGGTTCTTGCAGTAGGGTAAGCATTCCAGTCTATCCTTGCACCACTACCACTAGGACTAATGGATGGGTCGTAGCCGCTATAATCGGTAATCATGGCTAAGTTTTGCCCTGCTACGTAAACATTAATGCCTTTGATATAGGCAAAGTTTTTGAGGTTAAAGCTGTAGCCAAGGCGTACAGTGTTTAATCTGATATAGCTGGCATCCTCTACGGTGTAGGTGTTAACCTGTTTGGTGCCCTGTGTGGCCGTATTTACAAAAGAAGGATAAACGTTAGATGGATTGCTAGGGGTCCAACGGTTCAATAATGGTTCCGCCAATCTGTTTCTTTTCAAGTTGGCGGGGAAATAAGTATCTACCAAGTTGTTGTTCAACATATCTACCCCAAAAACACCATCTATAAAAATATTAAGGTTGAAGTTCTTATAAGTGAAGTTATTGGTGATAGAACTGTTATATTTAGGAAAGGAATTGCCAATAATGGTTCTATCTTCGGCGTTAACCGTTTTGTTACCGTCTCTGTCCCTATATCTAATATCACCTGGTTTTACATTGTCGGTGGTTACGGTAAAGTTGTCGCCCGTTTGCCATATACCGTCAATTTGGTAGCCAAAAAACGAATACATTGGTTGGCCCACCCTTAATATGCTTACATTGGTGCTGGCACCCGCACCACCACTGAAGATATTATTGAGCCCTCCCAAGTCTATCACTTCATTGGTAAGGTATGAAAAGTTAAAGGTGGTTTCCCAATTGAACTTTCCTGTAAGGTTTTTGGTATTCACCAATACTTCGATGCCTGAATTGCGCACTTTACCAATATTGGTCATACGAGTGGCAAAACCTGTTGATCTAGAGATAGGTAAGCTCAGTAGCATGTCCTTCGTATCTTTTACAAACCAGTCAAGGCTACCAGAAATCCTGCCTTTCACCAATGAATAATCCAATCCGAAGTTTAATTGCTCAGAAGTTTCCCATTTAAGGTCGGGATTGGCAATACGGCTAGGGGTAGTGGTGGTGACTTGGCTATTGCCAATTACTGCTTTCCAACCGGCACCCAAGGTCGACATGGATTGGTAGTTGCCAATTTCTTGGTTACCCGTGCGGCCCCAACTGGCACGTAGTTTAAGCGTGGTAAAGAGGTTTAAGTTTTTAATGAATTGTTCTTCCTCCATTTTCCAACCCAGTGCAAAAGAAGGGAACAAACCAAACTTGTTGTTATCACCAAATCTGGATGAACCATCTATCCTTAGCGATGCTGTCAATAAATATTTGTCTAACAGGTTATAGTTGACCCTGCCTAAATAAGAAAGTAAGCTATTAGCCTGACGACCGCTAGTAACAATATATTTGGTTGGATCCCCAAGTCCCATGTTATCAGTACGGGTGGCGTCCGAAGAAAAGCCGCTGGCTTGGGAGCTTTGGTCCCTGTCGCCAAATTGTTGAGCCGTTACACCTACCACGCCGCTTACATCGTGTATGCTCCATTTCTTTTTGTAGCTTACCGTAAATTCAGAAAGAAAACTGTTATCTGTTCCCGTTAAAATACTGGCAATACCACCATTGGCTCTACCTTCTATGGTCTGACGGTCTACGTAGGTATCTCTTCTCTGATTAGAAATGTCGGCACCAATGTTCAATTTAGCTTTAAAGTCCTTTAAAAAAGTAAGCTCGCCATAAGCTGTACCTAGGGTACGGTATAGGTTGGCAATGGAAGTTTTACCATTCGCAATGGCCAAAGGGTTATCAATATTCATATCGGGCGATAGCGTATAAGCGCCCGTATTGCTGTAAATGGGAAGGGTAGGATCGTAGGCAATGGCAGCGTAAATAATACCCGCTCTTTCATTTAAATCCATTCCATTGGCCACATAATTATCTTTTACAAAAGAAGTAGTGAGGTTAAAACCCGCTTTAAAGTTGTTTTTATTATGCTCTAAGTTTAATCTGGCCGTATATCTTTTGTTGGCCGAATTGATTAAAATTCCGTTTTGATCCGAATAATTTAAGGAAGCATAAAACTTATTGAATTCATCGCCGCCAGAAAAGGAAAGATTGTGGTTCTGTAGGGAAGCATTTTTATGGTACATGTTTTCCAACCAGTTGGTACCTCCATTAAAGTTGCCTACGGTTTGGCTAGCTGTGCCTGCACCAGCTTGGATCAGTTCATTGATCACGGTTTGGTACTGTTGCGCATTCAATAGGTGGATGTCACGCATTACGTTTTGAACCCCGAAATACACATCGTAATCTACCTTAAGTGCACCGGCTTTTCCTGCTTTGGTGGTGATGAGCACTACCCCATTTGCACCTCTGGAACCATAAATAGCGGTGGCAGAAGCGTCTTTTAAAATTTCAATAGATTCAATGTCGTTGGGATTGATGGAGTTGAGCGGGTTTCTATTTGTCCGCATCCCTGTAAAGTTAGCTCCTGTGCCGCTTACGGTAGAAGAGTTATCTATGGGAAAGCCATCGATTACATATAAGGGTGAATTCCCAGCATTAATGGATCCCATGCCGCGAACGTTTACCGAAATGCCACCACCAGGTTCACCACTGTTTTGGATCACTTGAACACCAGATACTTTGCCGGCAATTAATTGGTCGGCTGAGGTATTGGCTCCTTTATTAAAATCTTTAGCAGTAATTTTGGCAACTGCTCCCGTAATGTCGCTTTTTTTAGTGGTGCCATAACCAACCACCACAATTTCGTCCATGGTTTTGGTGGTGCTCTTTAAATACACCAATAAGCTGTCTTGAGTAATACTGAAAGTTACTTTTTGTGGCGCATAGCCGATGTACGAAATGTCAACTGATTTGTCTGCTTGGCCAATGCTGACTAGAAATTTGCCGAAACGATCGGTAATCACATTGTTGATGCTTGATTTTACATTGGCGCCTTCAATAGGTTTGAGTGTGTTTTCGTCTAGAACATAGCCTTTTAGTTTTTGCTGTGCACTTGCCTGATTGGCAAAGGAGAAGAAGAACAGGCATAGCAAAAATGAGGCAAGGGATAGCTTTGATTTTCTCATGGTTCCTTTAAGTTGATTTAACTGAAATTGCTATTTAAGCTTTGGAGATTGTACGAAGAGATGGTAAGGATGGAGAGAGGTAAAAGAGGTGGCGAAGGACTATAGGCAAAAGCATGGAAAACGCTGCTGCAACTTAGTGCAGTACCTAGGGTCTTGACATTCATATCCGTTTTTTAAATTGGTTAGCATAACAAATATTGCTTGTTTAGCTAAAAGAATGTTTCAAGAATTTAGCAAATCTGTCTAGCATCTTATCATAAAAGGAGGGAGAGATACCACATGACAGAAAAAGGTTTCTTGCTGTTATACCCAATTCGATTGGGCCCTGTAAAGTATAATAGGTTTTATTGCGCTTAAGATTCCGCCTGCACGGATTGATGTGCTACGCAAGCTATAAAAAAAGCGGAGATGCCCTTTCGAACATCCCCGCCATCTAAATTAACGCTCTCGGGTACAAATGTAGCCACTATACTTTATTGATTCGCCATGGTAAAGTAAAAAACTTATGGAGTGCCCTTTGTTGGCGGACAAGCCACATTCTTCATGAGATAGGAAAGTATAATGGTACAAGCCACATAGCCCACAAAAATAATATAGCCAGGTTGCAACGAAGTATGATTAATGGTATTGGTTACCAAGGTTTCGGTTTTCATATTCAGGTCAGATAATTGACTTTGTAAGATGCCATTTAAGCCAATATAGGTCATTAAAATGCCTACCACCATCACGTCGGCCATATCCCATTTTGCAGCATCAAAAGCCAGGTATCTTGTTACTTTATTTTCGGAAATAGGCGGGTAGCAAAGCAGATGAATCCCTCTTGCCGTCATCCTTAAAATAGGTAAAAGAATAACAAATAAGATAATGAGGATACCAACCGTGATCGAATCTGGTTTTGGCTGCTGAATTAACACCTGTGCGGTACCCAAAATACTTTTGGATTGGAAAAACAAAACCTGATTGCTAAATGCCAGTTTTTCGCCCAACAGATGCAGTTCAAGGTGGCTTAGCCTGGCATCAACCTCAATGATAGAAACTGTGCAGCCCACTATGAGCAATACCAGCGCAAGCAGCAGCGACATTACAAAAAGAGGTGTGTGCAAATGCAAGCGTTTACGTAGCGGTAGCCAAAGGCATAGCGCAGCAACTATACAACCAAGCATGGCATAAGCATAGTTATAAGTTACGTCTCTAATGCCCGCCAATCGTTTTTCTAAATGAGTATTAAAGCTGGCAATGCTATTGACCTTATATTTTTGAAACAAATGACGTGTCATTTTACTGTGGGCCGTGGCAGTGCTGTCGTAAATTTGCTCGGCCAACTCGTTAAATTCTGTAGTGGCAATGCCTTTTAGTTTTTTGATGGCCCTAGGAGCGTTAATTCGGTTAACAATAGTATTGGCAAACGAAGGAACTTGGGCATGCAGTTCCTTTGGTTCCACCAACTGTTTAAAGGCAAATTTCTTGAGCTTATCGCCTAAGCTTTTCTGTGGCTTCTCAAATTGTTGGACCACCTCATTGATCATTCCATGTAATTGCTTCTCTATCTCTTCACGCAATTCCTCCTTTTGCTCACGGCTAACCTTAAAACTTTTGATTTTGCGATTCACAATATTGGCCAGCTTGTCGCGCCACAAATCCAATGAGAACACTCCAAAAGTAATATTGTTAGCGGTAGAATAATCTTCCTTAAGTCGTTCCTGCTGTGCCGAAAGTGTATACAATTGATAGCCAAAATAGCTTTCTGCTGATAGCAATACGGCCATCACCGAAATTAATAGGATTTGGCTGAGGAAGGGTTTCTTGGCTTTTGTAGGATGAGCTGCGGTTTTCAAGGTTTTTGGATGATTTAGTTAAAGGTTAATATTCAGGTCTTTAAGTGTATTCTCCCTAATCGCAATTATGCGGACTTATTGATTTTAGAATCGTAGAAAGTATGAGTCCAAAAAGTACAAATGCAATAAAAATTAAGTAGCCAGGTTGTAAGGCTGTGTTATGGGTAGAAATAACCGTAAGCGATTGTACTGGTATGTTTAAACGGGCAAGTTGCGCCTCTAACAAACCGTTTAGCCCAATGTAGGCCATTAAAATAGCAATCACAATTACATCGGCCATGCTCCATTTTCCCGATTGAAAGGCAAAGTACTTGATGAACTTGTTTTCGGCCAGTTTTTTTCTGCCTAGCAAATGGATGCCGGTGGAGCTTAGTTTCATTACCGGAAACAGGATGCTGAAAATAAGGATCAATATACCTACTAGGATAGAATCTATTGCCGTGCCGCTGATCAAGATCATGACCACATCTAAAATGCTCTTCGATTGAAAAAATAACACTTGGTCTCGGAAAGTAATATCCTGACCCAATAAAGTAAAATCAATAGCACCAATGCGGGCATCAACCTCTATCATAGAAGCCGTTAAACCAACCGCCAATAAAATAAAGGCCATTACCAATGAGAGAATGAAAAGTGTGGCATGCAAGGTCTTTTGCTTACTGAAAATGCCCCAGGCAACCAAAAATAGTACAATGCCAATAAGCATGGCTGTACAATAACCATAGGTAGCACGATTAATGTACTTGAGTTCGCCTTTGATCTTACTGTTAAAAGCAGTAGAATCGGCAACACCATATTGCTGATAGGTTTTTTGTACCTTTTTGGCATTCACCTTTAGAGTGCTGTCAATAGATTCAATTTCATCAAGTTGGTCTAACTTTTCTAAGGCCATGGCACCAAGCTGTCGTTTAGCTTTGGGGTTATCTATTTTGCCCATAATGGTATGTGCAATGCCAGGTACTTTTTTCTTCAACGTATCTACATCTATGAAGTTTTTCACGGCAAACTTGGCAATTTTACCGCGAAGCGATTTTTTCTTGGGCTTGGTCACCAGGTTCTCCGCCTTGTCAATCAAGGCAATGATCACACCTTCTATTTCTTTTTGCAGTGCTTTTTTCTGTTTTGCCGTAAGCTCTAAATTTCTGGTCTGCCGCACAATAATGCTTTGTATTTTGTCTTGCCATTGCGAGATGGAAAATAGCCCTAAAGAAATATTATTCATCTCGGCGTAATCGCGTTTCAATACCTGTTGCTGTTGCGAAAGCTGATGCAGTTGGTAGCCTGAATAAGCTTGAGCAATAATCACGGCCGAAAGCACCAAAGTCAATAAGATTTTGGACAAGTTTAATTTACTGTGGGTGTTGGTTGAGGTATGGGTAGCCAAGGCGCAAAGGTTAATGGTCTGGCGTATAACGCTAGAAAAGGGCAGATTGTTTGTAGGTAAAACTTATTTGTTTAAAAGACAATAATTTAATCAACATAATTTAACAATATTCTAGTATCTTCGCCCCAAATTCATCTTGATGTTACAAAGTGCGCTCTCCCGCTTCGGAGTTTCTAGTTTACGGCTGTTATCACGGATGCCTTTAGGCTTTTTGTATCTTTTAGCCGATTTTTTTTATGTATTGGTGTATCATGTTTTTGGTTACCGTAAAAAAGTAGTTAGAGAAAACCTGTCAAAGTCATTTCCAGAAAAGGAACTTCAAGAAATCATCGCTATAGAGAAGAAATTTTTTAAGTATTTGACCTGCTTAATCGTAGAAGTGGTGAAAATGGACAGTATTTCTGCTGAAGAGCTACAAAAAAGAGTACGCTTTAAGAATACCGACTTGGTAGAGGCTTATTTGAAAAATAATGAAAGTGTTTTGTTCTGTTCTTCCCATTATGGCAATTACGAATGGGTATGCATGGGGATTGGAATGGCTTTTTCTGGCGAACATTATCCAATTTATAAACCTTTGAGCAACCAGTTTTTTGATAAATGGTTTTTAAAGATGAGAAGCCGCTATGGTAACCGTATGGTTGCTATGCGACAAACTATTAGAACAATCCAAACCACGAAGGACCGTCCAACGATGTTTACTTTCGGTAGCGATCAATCACCTTCTAAAGACGATACTAAATATTGGACCAAGCTCTTAAATCAGCCTGCGGCTATACAAATGGGCGTTGAAAAGATAGCCATGAAAACCAATAGACCTGTCTTTTATTTAAAAACAAGCTATGTGAAGCGTGGTTATTATGAGGTAGATTGTGTGCCGATTTGTTTATCACCAAAAGAAACTGCCGAGTTTGAGATCACAGAAGCCCATACCAGGTTTTTGGAAGACTTCATTAAAGAAGAACCTGCTTATTGGCTTTGGAGCCATCGTCGTTGGAAACATAAACCAACGGAGAAAGTAGAAGCAGCACCAGCCGAAGAAGCATTTCCTGCTTAATTGCGGCGCAAAACCTTCTTTTAATGAAGGGTACGTCTGGCTTGACTGGCCAATACTCTACGTCATTTCGACGATAGGAGAAATCTAACGATTGGATTAATCTTCATATGATTAGATTTCTCCACTACGGTCGAAATGATGCGATAGGAATGGGATGAGCTAAGAAACCAATTGCCAATAAACAGCTATTGATTACCAATAAGCTAGTGAACCAATGCCTATAAACACTTACCGTCATTTCGACGATAGGAGAAATCTAGCAATTGGTTATATGTCGTTGGATTTCTCCCTGTGGTCGAAATGACGCGATAGGAATGGGATGGGCTAAGGAACCAATTGCCAGTAAACAGTTATTGATTACCAATAAGCTAGTGAAATAAACACTCTACCGTCATTTCGACGATAGGAGAAATCTAGCAATTGGTTATATGTCGTTGGATTTCTCCCTGTGGTCGAAATGACGCGATAGGAATGGGATGAGCTAGTGAACCAATGAACCAGTGAACCAATGAACTAATGAACTAATGAACCACTAATCCCTAGCCATTAGTAACTAACTACTTATAATCCATTACATACTTGCTCAAATTAGGTTGGTTTGTTTTTTTACGCTGTAGCTCGTATTCATAAATACTGCGGCCAAGGTTTTTCATAAAAGGATAGCAAACCGTTTCGTACTCGTACTTGCCATCATTATAAATACCGTCCTCATTACTTTGTACTACGGCAGTAAGGAAAAATTCGACCCCATTCTTGAAATCAACAAGGTAAGCATTGTCAATAATAAAACCATAGCTATCCCCATACTTGTCAAAAATGCGAATATGTGGTTCAATCACGGCATTCTTTTCCCTTCCATAAAACAACATCTTGGCATAAGTAGGCCAAAACTCCTTCGCATCATATTTCGGATAATCACTTTCAGTAGGCAATTTGCTCATGTAAGTGTAGATCAACTGATAGTCGGCAGGAGAGAGGTTAAACCTATCCTTTGCCCCAAATGCCTCAGGCATCATCAAGCGCTTCATTAACGATTGTTGGTCTTTAATGGTAAACACATTCTTATTCTCGAAACTATAAGGCTTGTTTACCAATTGCTCCTTACTGTCCATATAACCTACACCTACAATAAGGTTAGTTAAAGCAAGCGGATAATTTTTAGGATCATATTGTGCAGGCTGACTATAAACCAGTACGTCTCCATTATAAAAACGAATAGGGTTAGTGTTCTTCTCACGTTCGCCACCATCACCTATGGCCAATCGGTTAAGAATACGACTTTCGATCATGCCATATTTTTTAAGCTTAGCATTCAATTCGGCCCTGCCAATAAACTCAAATAATCTATTGTAAGCATCATTATCGCTGGTAAGCAATACCTTTTTAATATAATGCGCAATGCTGGGCTTACCATTGGCAGCAGTTTTATCTTCCGTTACCGGAGTTTGACCTGTAAAAGCCGTATCGGTAATCATGGTGCTATAGGCATTCAACCCTTTAATGTTGAGCTCGTTGATTTTTTCCAAAGCAAAAATAACGGCGGCAAGCTTTACTGTACTAGCCGGATAAAAGTAATGTTTGGGGTTTATGCGGTAACTGAAAGTCTTAAAGCTAGGCTTATTGTTTTTGTCGCGATTTACCTGCGTATACATCACCTGTACTTCGTTTTTGTTGGGATGATTAAGCACTCCCGAAAATAGTTCAGGCTTACTCTCTAGCAATTGCTTTAAAAAAACAGTATCGGTTTGTTGTGCCATGGCATTTGCGCTGATCAATAAAAATAGAGAAAGAATGGATTTATACATGTCAGTTTAGTTGATAGCTAAAGATAGGAGTTTTTAAGGGATTAGTTACTAGTGGCTAGGGATTAGTAGCCTAGGGTTAGTTGGAGCTTTATTCACCGGCATTTTCGATGATAGGATAAATCTAACGATTCATATAGCTCATAGATTTCTCCGCTACGGTCGAAATGACGCAATAGGAATGGGAGGGCTAATGAACCAATAACCAGTTAAACAATTAACCAAATAAACCAATAAACCCATGGCAGTTGTTCAATTTATTAATTATGTTGTGAATATTATCGAATTGCGCCACGGCATATTGACAGCATTAACGTAAGTGTTTTAATTTATGGCTGTATTTATCACCTCTCGTTCCAGCGCTATTCCCATCTTTTAATTTTTTATTGACTTGTAGAAAACAGAAATACATTGACTTGTCATGCACGTGTACCATTATTATAATTATTTCAGTAGAAAAGTATCTCAAAAGAACCATCGTCATCAACTTAAATTGACCGATTGCAGGGGTGCATTGCGGTGCATGCAGGGTTACATTGGAATGCATGCAGGGTTGCATTGGGGTACATGCAGGGTTACATTGGAGTGCATGCAGGGTTGCATTGGGGTATATGTAGGGTTACATTGTGGTGCATGCAGGGTTGCATTGGAGTACATGCAGGGTTACATTGGGGTACATGCAGGGTTGCATTGGAGTACATGTAGGGTTGCATTGCGGTGCATGCAGGGTTACATTGAGGTGCATGTAGGGTAGCATTGGTTTACTATATTCTTAAAATCAACCATGATCTATAAACTATTTAATTTCTTAACTAATAAAATTTCTTATGATGAAAAAAATGAACATTGTCACCTCTTTCAGCAGATATAACAATGCTGGATTAGTATTGAAAGCCGAATTTATTGTGAGTAGTATGACAGGTAATATCTATTTTGCTACACCTGATCCTACGCTTGCTGAAGTTAAAAATGCTGCAGAAGCACTTGATACTGCAATAGTAGAAGCACAAGACGGCATTAAGGCAAAAATATTAGCCCGCGAAAACAAGCGTGGGCTATTGATAGATCTATTAAAGAAGTTGTCCCTTTATGTAAGGCTTACTGCACAAGATAACGACGAAGCTTTGGCAAGCTCGGGTTTTACCTTAACTAAAATACCAGAGTCTATTGGTATTTTGGCTAAACCACAAGATTTTAAGATTGAACCTGAAAATATAGGTGGTATTAAATTAAGTTTAAAAACCATCAAGGGCGCTAACAGCTATCAATATGAATATAGGAAAAATGACACAGAAGCATGGACTATTTTAGTAGACACGAAAAGCAAAGTGCTCATCACCGGATTGGAAAGTGGTGGACATTATGAGTTTCGTGTAACTGGCATAGGAACAGCAACACAACGAGTATATAGCGATGTGATCGGTAGCTTTATACTATAGTAAGATCCATAAGGTTGATTATTTCCCTCTCCTTACTTAAGGAGGGGGATTTTTTTCACTGTCATTTAGATGATCAAAGAAACGTTACCAATAAATAATTGAACTAATAATTAACCAGTTAAACGATTAACCAAACAATTAAACAATCAAATAAACACGCTGCCGTCATTTCGACGATAGGAGAAATCTAGCGATTCATATTGTTTATGGATTTCTCCGCTGCGCTCCCCGATGAATCGGGACAAGCTACATGACGTGATAGGAATGGAAGAGTTAAGGAACAATGTCGGTAAACAGTTGTCAATTACCAATAAATAAATGAACCAATAATCTACAATTAACCAGTTAAACAATTAACCAAATAAACTAATGAACCAATAAACTAACGTTTTGTCCGTTTTTTGTCCGTCCTAAAACTTGTCAAAACATTATTTCTACATAACTTAGCATATCGATTTCCCAAATCATAACGCTAAACCTCTTAACATGAAGAAACTTTTACTATTTGCTATCCTTATTTTTTGGGGCGGCATTACCATTGTTAGTGCGCAAACCAGCACAATGACTTTTGAAACTTCGAGTGGTGGCAGCACCTCCTTTATTAATAATGGCTATACCTTTAACATTGTTTCACAGGCTGGAACCTTTAGGATTCAGTCAAACTATCCGAATACAGGCTGGAACGGAACGGCTAATGATAATGTATATATAGACAATACAGGAACAACCAACATCAATTCCCCTTCTTTCAGTGTGAAGAGCAATTCAGTATTCACCGTATCGAAGTTTTGGGTGTTTTTAAGCAATACTGCGTTAAATCAAACTGCTTTATCAGGAACTTTGATCATTACAGGGAAATTAGGAGGTGTTACCCAATTTACAACTACAAAAACATCGGGTTTTAACACCACTTTTAATGCAACAACGGGAACAACTGGTGTTAACAATGGATTTACCTTGATTGATTTGGCAACCCTTAATGGCCAAAACAATAGTAACGCGGTTATTGATGAGATTCAACTCCAATCTACCGGAAACTACGTTTATATGTGCCTTGATGCCTTCACCTGGTCGAAATATACAGGCCCTATTCCTATTATGCCTGACGTTAATGGAGTGTTGTATGTAAAAAAAGGAAGTACAGGGATTGGCAATAGCTGGAGTAGTGCGGTAGGTGAATTGGCCGATGCCCTCAAGGCTGCCAAAACCAATACAGATATTAAAGAAATTTGGGTAGCAGGAGGTACCTATCAACCTATGTATAGCCCTGCCGATAACAATTTTGGGAATGCAGATGGAAGAAATAATGCCTTTCTGTTGGTGAAAGATGTTAAAGTATATGGCGGTTTTGCGGGAACAGAAACAGCTTTAGCCCAAAGAGATTTAAGTATTGTTGCCAATAAAACCACCTTAAGCGGTGACTATAATGATAACGATGTCCTTACTGGCTATGGCAATGCGCTAAACATTAGCAACAATAGTGAAAATGCCCGCCAAGTATTGATATCAGTGGGTGACATAGGTACCGCAGTACTTGATGGTTTTACCATAAAGGGAGGCAATGCCGACGGAGGTAACCTGCCGGCAATAAATGCACAAACAATTTTGGTAAGTAGTTGGGGCGGCGGTTTGTACGTGTACAATAGCCCAACTTTGGCCCTCAACTACATTCAGTTTGTAGGAAACAAGGCTTCTACAGGAGGTGCAATGGCCGTTGGTGGCTCAAATGCTGCCCCTAAAATAGAAAATGTTGCTTTTACACAAAACTATGCAACCCAAGCAGGAGGTGCTCTATACAGTGCTCAAAGTTTAAGTTTGGTGAGTACCCTGTTTTTAGGGAATAAATCGGAAAGTATAGCAGGAGCACTCTTGAAAGCTGGAGGCGGGATGTTTTTGGTGGATCGTTGTTTTTTTGCAGGAAATTCGAGCGCAGGCGATGGTGGCGCTATCTATGATCAAACAGGTGTAGGTAATACCTATATCAATACGGTCTTTTCTGCCAACCAATCAGGTAACAAAGGTGGAGCATTATTTATAGGGAATATTTTTAACACACGTACCAATAGTTTTATCAATTGTACATTCTCTGGAAATACGGCTACACAAGGAAGCGCAACCGTAGAATGGACTAGCGCCACTACCAGCTATACACACCAAATGGAAATCATCAATTCGATAGTGAACGATGGAGAAAACGCGATTGGAGCAGGTGGACAAGTAAAGGCCTATCTCAAAAATACCCTGCTTAAACAAAGTAGCGCACCCTTGGCAAATATCATTATGCAAGGTAACTCCACAAGTTTGCTAAACCTTAATCCCTCATTTACCGACACAAATGGAGCTGATAATGTATTGGGCACCGCCGATGATGACTTGACTTTAACCAATAGCCCTGCCATTGGCGCAGGCGATAATAGTTTGTACGCCGGTAATATTAATACCGATAAAGACCTTGCAGGCAACCCGCGTTTGGTAGGCAACAATATCGACCTGGGGCCCTATGAATCAGCCATCCAGCCCCAGACCATTACGGCGGCCAACCTTTCCAGGACCTATGGTGATGCCGATTTCGAGCCGGGGGCTACGGCAAGCTCCGGCCTGGCCGTAAGCTACGCCTCTGCCGATAACAGCACTGCCGAAGCCTATCAGGATGTAAACGATGGCAACAAATGGAAGCTTAAGATTAAGAAGGTAGGAACCATAAATGTTACCGCCAGCCAGGCGGGAGGAAACGGCTATGCTGCCGCTCCCGATAAGGTCTTCGTCCTGACCATACAGCCAAAGGCTTTGACGGTTACCGCCACAGGAAATGATAAGATCTATGATGCCACTACCAATGCAGCAGTTAACCTGAATTCCAATGCCCTGGCGGGCGATGTGGTGACACTTGCCCACACCTCTGCTACCTTTGGCGATGATAATGTTGGCAACAACAAGACCATTACCGTTAACGGCATAACCCTATCTGGCACAAGTGCCGCTAACTATACCTTCAACACCACGGCAAGTGCCACGGCCAACATCACCCCGTTTGCGCTGACCGTTTCGGCCACGGGGAACAACAGGGTGTACGATGCGACCAACAACGCAACGGTGGACCTTTCCAGCAACGCTTTTGCGGGAGATAACCTGACCCTGGCCTATACCTCGGCAACCTTCAGCGACAAGGCGGTGGCCAACGGGAAAACGGTTTCCGTTTCGGGCATCAGCCTATCCGGTACCGATGCGGGCAACTATACCTTCAACACTACGGCCAGTACCACGGCCAACATCACACCATTTGCTTTAACAGTTTCAGCTACAGCAAACAACAGGGTATATGATGCGACCAATAACGCAACGGTGAACCTCAGCTCCAATGCCTTTACAGGGGACAACCTGACCTTGGCCTACACCTCGGCAACCTTTGGCGATGATAATGTTGGCAACAACAAGACCATTACCATTAACGGCATCAGCCTATCCGGTACCGATGCGGGCAACTATACCTTCAACACCACGGCAAGTGCCACGGCCAACATTACCCCGTTTGCACTCACCGTTTCAGCTACAGCAAACAACAGGGTATACAATGCGACCAACAATGCGACGGTGGACCTCAGTTCCAATGCCTTTGCGGGGGACAACCTGACCTTGGCCTATAGTTCGGCAACCTTCAGCGACAAGGCGGTGGCCAACGGGAAAACGGTTTCCGTTTCGGGCATCAGCCTATCCGGTACCGATGCGGGCAACTATACCTTCAATACCACGGCAAGTGCCACGGCCAACATCACCCCATTTGCGCTGACCGTTTCGGCCACGGGGAACAACAGGGTATACGATGCGACCAATAACGCCACGGTGGACCTCAGTTCCAATGCCTTTGCGGGAGATAACCTGACCCTGGCCTATACCTCGGCAACCTTTAGCGACAAGGCGGTGGCCAATGGCAAAGCTGTTTCCGTTTCCGGCATCAGCCTATCCGGTACCGATGCGGGCAACTATACCTTCAACACTACGGCCAGTACCACGGCCAACATCACCCCATTTGCGCTAACTGTTTTGGCCACGGGGAACAACAGGGTATATGATGCCACCAACAACGCTACGGTGGACCTTTCCAGCAATGCCTTTGCAGGAGATATGGTAACGCTTGCCTATACCTCTGCTGCCTTCAATGATAAAAGCGTGGCCAATGGCAAAGCTGTTTCCGTTTCTGGCATCAGCCTATCGGGAACGGATGCTGGCAACTACACCTTCAATACCACGGCCAGCACTATGGCCAACATCACCCCCTTTGCGCTGACCATTTCGGCCAGTGCCAGTAACAAAGTATATAACGGCAACACAGATGCTACGGTAGCTTTAACCCATAACGGCCTTGCGGGTGATATACTTACCGTAAACCATGCCACTGCCAGTTTCGATAACAGGAACGTGGGCAACGGCAAGACCGTCTCCATTTCCGGCATCAGCCTTTCTGGAACGGATGCGGGCAACTATACCTTTGGCACAACAGCCTCGGCAACCGCGGCCATTACCCCGGCCACGCTCAGCATCGTGGCACAGGCCAGGGCCAAGACCTATGGCGATGCCGACCCGGTCCTGACCTATGCCCCAACAGGGCTGATAGGGGCAGATGCCATTGTCGGCAGCCTTGCCAGGACCAGTGGGGAGAACGTAGGCACCTATGCCATTACGCAGGGTACGCTGTCGGCAGGGCCAAACTACGTGGTCTCCTTTACCGGTGCCAGCCTGGCCATCAACAGGGCCACGCTGACCGTAACGGCCGCCAATGCGGCAAGGTGCTATGGACAGGCCAACCCAAGCTTTTCGCTCAATTACAACGGCTTCAGGTTTAGCGACAACGAGAATAGCCTGGCTACCAGACCACAGGCTACAACCACGGCCAATGCCTCTAGCGCATCGGGCAGTTACCCTATTGCCGTTTCAGGCGGGAGCTCGGCCAACTACACCCTGGTATACGCAAACGGCAGCCTAAGGGTGGATGCCCTGCCCAACGTTTCCATCGTTCCAAGCAGACAGGGCACCATCGGCAGGGGACTGACTTTGCAGCTCGTTGCCAGCGGCGGCAACAGCTACAGCTGGGCCAGTGCAGACGGCATCATCTCCGGGCAGAACGGTGCCACCCTGACCATTAGGCCGACCGCCAATACCACCTATACCGTAACTGTGGCCAACGGCAACGGCTGTAGCAGCACGGCAAGCTATGCGGTGGCCGTAGAGGACGACCTTTCCATCCTGAAGGCCACCAACCTGCTGAGCCCCAACGGTGATGGGGTGAACGACGTATGGAAGGTGGACAACATGGACATGTACCCACGGGCGGTGGTGCGCATATTCGACAAGGCCGGTAGGGTGGTATATACCAGAAAGGGATACGACAACACCTGGGACGGCACCTACAACGGGCAGCCACTGGCGGAGAATACCTACTATTATATCATCGACCTGGAAGCGGGGAAGGTACTGAGGGGGTACATCACCCTGGTGAGGGACAGGTAGGAAAGTTAAAATTAAAAAGTTGAAAGTTAAAAGTAGAAGGTGATTGTGAAGACACTAAACACTAGCCCTAACCACTAACCACTAGCCACTAACCATTAACCACTAGTTCCTAACCACTAGAAACAATGAAGAAACCAACATACATCAATATCCTAGGCCTGCTAATGGTACTTGCTGCCCTACAGGTAAATGCACAATTGGGCCCCCTGTCCGCACAATATTTCCAGAACCCCTATCTGGCCAACCCTGCCATGTCGGGGGCAAGCCAGGGACTGGAGGTATCCCTGGGCTATAGGAGCCAGTGGAGCAAGATCCCCGGAGCGCCCGAGCAGCAGGCACTTACCCTCGGCTACGGAAAAAACCGTACCGGCTGGGGCCTCAACCTGTACCTGGACAGGGCAGGGCTGC